>Ga0207717_100006_pt1 | contig 743845 bp, 665 predicted proteins | sample TtanPargueraPR_2_FD_187745 | JGI IMG/M metagenome (GOLD analysis project Ga0207717, IMG submission 187745) | Aerobic enrichment media microbial communities from Bioluminiscent Bay, La Parguera, Puerto Rico - Tt and P2 (2) (SPAdes) | ecosystem: Environmental > Aquatic > Marine > Unclassified ... | reverse complement strand
GTCTTCAAACTCTTTCAAATCCGCTAAAAACCGTCCGGCTTACTGCTTCAAACGAGGCGCGCATTCTACACTGAACCGCCACCTTGTCAACCGCTTTCTGAAGAAATTTGAAATCGTTTTTCTTCAGTGCTTTCAAGCAGTTACTTCCTCCGGTTGCCGCTGTCTCAGTGGCTTGTCCCTCAGAAGTGGTGCGCATTCTACAGCCCTCAGAGGAACTGTCAACGGCGAATCTGAAAAAAACTCAAATTCGCCGAACTCGCGGTTGCAGAGCAACCAAACAGATCATGAAACGATCAAAACCCGGGCAATCTTCTTCTTACCTGCCTGGATGACGCAGTCATCGCCTTCGACAAACATGCGATCACCTTCAAACTGCTGGCCGTCGACATAGACAGCGCCGCGCCCCAGAACATCCCTGGCGGCGGCCCCGTTCTTGACGAGTCCGGCCAGCCTCAGAACGGCAGCCATCGGCATTTCACCTTTCCCTTCCAGAGAAACCTCTACTTCAGGCACGTTTTCGGGGATCTCACCAAGCCCCACGCGATTGCCCGCAGACTTGTGCGCATTTTTTGCCGCCTCTTCGCCATGGAAGCGGGTGATAATTTCCTCGGCAAGCAGCTTCTTGTAGTCCTGAGGGTTAGCACCACCCTCTACCGCCTTCCGGAATTCTTCCACTTCCGCCAGCGGGCGAAAGCTGAGCAATTCGAAATACCGCCACAAGAGTTCATCGGGCATGGAGAGCAGCTTGGTGTACATTTCGCCCGGAGCGTCGTTCACACCCACATAGTTGCCAAGGGACTTGGACATCTTCTGGACACCATCCAACCCCTCCAGGATCGGCATGGTCAGAATGACCTGCGGCTCCTGGCCATAATGCTTCTGCAGGATGCGCCCCATAAGGAGGTTGAACTTCTGATCCGTGCCACCCAACTCCACGTCCGCTTCCAATGCCACGGAATCGTAGCCTTGCACCAACGGATAGAGGAACTCATGAATGGCGATCGCCTGCTCGGCACGGTAACGCTTGGTGAAATCATCACGCTCGAGCATCCTGGCCACCGTATACTGACCGGCGAGCTTGATCATGTCCGCCGCCGTCATCTTACTCATCCAGTCGGAGTTGAACACAACATGCGTCTTCTCCTGATCCAGGATCTTGAACACCTGCTCTTTATAGGAGACAGCATTCTCCCGGACCTGTTCCTCCGTCAGGGGCGGACGAGTCGCACTCTTACCCGTTGGGTCGCCGATCATCCCGGTGAAATCACCAATCAGGAAGATGACCTGGTGACCAAGATCCTGGAACTGGCGCAACTTGTTAATGAGGACCGTGTGGCCAAGATGAAGATCCGGCGCAGTGGGATCAAACCCCGCCTTTATACGCAGGGGCCGACCTTGCTTGAGCTTCTCGACAAGCTCCTCTTCCGGAATCAGTTCGTCAACGCCGCGCTTGATGACGGCCAACGCTTCATCAATAGATGCCATGAACTACACGTCCCCGTTTATTTGGTGAAAGATTCAGACCGTTACAGACTTCAACAAAAGAAATCTGAGATTCTGTTGCGCAATTGCTAAAGTAACATGCACAACTATTACATAACCCTGAGTGAACAGGGCGGCGTATTATAGCAGTGACGTCGCGAGAAATCCGGAGGATGGAGCAGCAACCGTAATGTTCCACGCTGTCCCGCATGCATTTTATACGGTAATCTGTTGGTCTATACTTGAACAACAGCTTTAATTAGGTAGTTCAACCTACCGGAATACCGATTAAAACGGATGCGATACGTGCTGAAAATGTTTCCGAAGACCCACATTACCATCGCTGCCGCTGCGACCGTTGTAGTGACAGCTGCCGTGCTGATGAGCCCGAGCAGCAATGTTGAAGCCAAGCGCATGTCCTATGCGCTGGACCTTGAGCAAGGTGCGGTATCCGAGGCAGACGGCAAACTGGCCAACACCCCGAATCAGCCGCAACCGGCCAGCTCGGCGCCGGCAAAGCCACAGTTATCCGAAGAGCCGGCAGCGGATTCAGCCGAAGAAGCTATCGCCGCTACTCCCGCGGAACCGAAACTCGAATGGCAGACATTCAAGATCAAGTCCGGCGATACACTCTCCTCATTGTTCAAAAAAGCGGGCTTCAATGACGGCATCATGCTGTCCGTTATTCACGGTGAAGGGGAAGCGGACAAACTTCAGCGCCTCTATGCAGGAGAGACCATCCGGTTTGCCACAGATAAGGAAGGCGCCCTGGCAGGTCTTGAGCTTCAACGAAACCTGCTGGAAACACTCAAGATTTCCCGGACCGAAGAAGGATTCAGCGGAAAAACCGACATGCGGGAACCCGAGGCCCGCCCGGCCTTTGCTTCCGGCGAGATTGACGGCTCCCTCTACCTGGCTGCGCGAGAGGCTGGGCTGAACGACCGCCTCACCATGGAGCTTGCCGGCATCTTTGGATGGGATATCGATTTCGTTTACGACGTTCGCAAAGGCGACCGGTTTGAGGTGGTCTACGAAGAACTGTACCTCGACGGCGAGAAGTTCGACACAGGCCGAATTTTGTCCGCCCGCTTCATCAACCGGGGCGAGGAAAACGTGGCTCTGCTGTATACAGACAGCAATGGCGAAAGCGACTATTACACTCCGGAAGGCAAAAGCATGCGCAAGGCATTCCTGCGCACTCCGATCAATGCCCGTGTCTCCTCGCCATTCAACCTGCAACGTCGGCACCCGGTTCTGGATGTGGTACGCCCGCATGAGGGGACGGATTACGCGGCCCCTCCCGGCACTCCGATCAAGGCTGCTGGAAACGGCAGTGTCCGCTTTGCGGGCTGGAAAGGCGGCTACGGCCGGACGATCGTGCTGCAGCATGGCAACAACATCACGACGCTCTACGCGCACATGAGCCGTCTGGGCAAGGGCATCAAGAACGGCACCCGCGTCAAACAGGGTCAGACGATCGGTTATGTCGGTTCTTCCGGCATGGTCACCGGGCCGCACCTGCACTATGAATTCCGGCTCAATGGCTCGCCAAGAAACTCCCGTCGAGTCAAACTGCCCGACGCCAAGCCGGTGCCCCAGACCGAGATGGCGCGCTTCCAGCAGGTTACCGAGCAGCGGATTGCCCAGTTCGACGTTTTCCGCGAGAACTACCAACAACTGGCACTGGCACGGGAAGACTGACCCCGTGGATGCCTGGCTCGGACTCATGTCCGGCACCAGCATGGATGGCATTGACGCCGTGCTGGTGTCCTTCCGGGACCGCACCGCCCAGATTCACGCAAGCCACTGCCTGAATTATCCGGATGAGCTCCGCCAACGGCTGATCAATGCCAGCCAGAACCTGGCGAGCCCGGATGAAATCGGCGAATTGAACACCCTCACCGGACAACTCTTCGCCCAGGCAGCATCGCGGGCGATCGCAGATTCAGGTCTGACTCCTGACCGCATCGGAGCGATTGGCAGCCACGGCCAGACGATCCGTCATCAGCCGTCAGGATCTGCTCCCTTTTCTTTCCAGATCGGCAATCCGGCGATCATCGCCGAAGCCACCGGAATAACCACCGTTGGCGATTTCCGGAGTCGCGACCTGGCGGCCGGTGGCCAGGGAGCGCCCCTGGTTCCGGCTTTCCACAAGGCGTTCTTCGGATCAATGTCGGAGAACAGATGCATACTCAATCTGGGAGGTATTGCCAACATCACCTGGCTCCCGGCCCGGGGCACGGGTACGGTCACCGGCTTCGACACCGGGCCGGCAAATGCCCTGATGGATGCCTGGTGCCTGGACCAGACCGGCCGCCCTTACGATGCAGACGGCCACTGGGCTCTGGAGGGAAGCGTGGATCAGGGCCTTCTGGACGACATGCTTTCCGATGCCTACTTCAAGCGCACACCACCCAAGAGTACCGGGAAGGAAAAGTTCAACCTGGGCTGGATCAAAACCATGGTTGCACGCCACCCGGACCTGAAACCGGAAGACATCCAGAGGACCTTACTGGAGCTCACCGCGCTTACCATTGCGCAACAGCTACCGGGTACCGGCGTGGATACCGTCTACGTCTGCGGTGGTGGTACCCGTAATCCAGAGCTGATGAAAGCCCTGGAGCAGGCACTCGCACCGGCAAGGCTGGCAGTTACCTCAAAACTGGGACTGGATCCCCAATGGGTGGAACCGGTGGCATTCGCCTGGCTTGCGAAACAGGCTATGGAAGGAAAGTCCGGGAATCTCCCGGAAGTAACCGGCGCTCGTGGCCCCCGGATCCTGGGGGCCATCTACCCGGCCTGAATCAGATCGAAAAGGAACTGCCACAGCCGCAAGTGGAGGTGGCGTTGGGGTTCTGCACCACAAACTGGGAGCCCTGCAAACCTTCCTGGTAGTCGATTGTCGCACCAATCAGGTACTGGTAGCTCATCGGATCCACAAGCAGGGAAACGCCATCCCGCTCGATGACAGTATCATCCTCTTCCTGATTCTCGTCGAAAGAGAAGCCGTACTGAAATCCGGAACAACCACCTCCGGTTACAAAGACGCGCAGCTTGAGGTCAGCGTTACCCTCTTCCTCAATCAATTCACGCACCTTGGCAACGGCGCTGTCGCTTAAAAACAGCGGTGTGGCCATTTGTTCCTGAACTAAACTCAAGCTCGCCTCCGGAAACTTCACTTACAAAGTGAGGATTATGGTATTCCTGACTAAAACAATCAACTATTCGGATTTTCCACCATCCTCCAGAGCTTCCTCAACCGGCTCATCGGCCCTGGCTGTGGCAGTCGATTGCTCCGGACGATCCTTGGTCAACAGCCCCACGGGCTCCCGCTGATGCACCAGGTTGCCATTAACCGTGGCGCCCATCGCCATCTCGATCAGGTTGTAATAGACGTTACCATTGATAGCGGCCTTTTCCGCCAGCTCCAGATGATTCGAAGCATAAACGTCGCCGTTTACCGTGCCATTGATAATGACATGGGGGGCAACAATGTCACCGGTGATCTCACCCACTTCCGACAGACGCAGCACGGCATCGCTGCCATCTTCGGCAATGACCTTGCCCTTGACCCGGCCATCCACGTGCAAGCCCCCGGAGAATGTCACATCCCCTTCCACTGACGTTCGGGAGGAAACCAGTGTGTCAAAATGGCCCGCCGGACGGCGTGGCTTCTGCTGCTTTTTCTTACCGAGCATTTCAGTTCTCCGTTAAATCATCCCAGTCAAAGGTTCGTTCTGCCTGCGAGGATTTTCGACCCTCGGCCTGAGCTACCACCTGGACTTCCACCGGTTCAAAATTCTCCGGAAGTGCCAGGGTTCCTTCCACATTCTGGAAGAAACGGAAACGGAACTTCACGCCAAGATCCTCAACATCCTCAGACAGATCACGCAGGGCAATGACTTCTTTCTCTTCGTCGCGCATACCGATGACATTGACTGCCACCACGCCGGAAATATAGTTCTTGTTATTACCAACCTGAGTCAGGACCAGCTTGAAATCCCATGCCCCGGGCTGATAATCCCGCGACAGGGTCAGGCTGTCGACCTGAAGCCCTTTGCTGGTCTCGGATGGCGCCATGATATTTTTATAGAAAGTCAGGTCGGACTTCAGTGATGTGATGCGGGTTTCCAGCTGGACAATGGTTTCCCTTGCCTGCTTGAGGGCCTGCGCATCAATCGCTTTACCCCGTTCCAGATTGACCAGTTGCTGCCGCGCCTCCTGATAATTACTCCGGATTTCATCCAGTTCGTCCTCGAGCACTTCATTGGAGGCTGCGACATCCGAAAGCCGGAAGCCACCCTTGGAAAGACCGGCCGTGTAACCGGCGAGCGCCGCAACCACCGTAAAGACCAACAAGATCGCGGAACGACGAATCCTGTAACCCGGACGGTGGCGGATGACAACATACTCTTCCGCAGGCTTTTTTGGCTCGCTCACTGCTCGTCCCTATGGCAGTAACGCCGGAGCTTCGAGCCCCAGAGTTTCCCGCAAACCGAACATGATATTCATGTTCTGGACGGCCTGGCCCGCCGCTCCCTTGACCAGATTGTCGATCACCGAGGAAACGATAACAATATTGCTGTTCTCCTGCCGGTGCAGCGCCATCCGGCATTGGTTTGCTCCGCGAACACTGCGGGTTTCCGGATGGCTGCCGAAGGGCATCACATCAACAAACGGCTCATCGCGGAACCGGTCCTCATACAGGGACTGAAGGCTGCCGAAATCTTCCGGATCGTTGAGCTCGGCGTAAAGCGTCGCCTCAATTCCCCGGATCATCGGAATCAAATGGGGCACGAAGGTCACGCCAACCTTGCCACCGGCCGCACCGGTCAGGCCCTGACGGATTTCCGGCAGATGGCGGTGACCGGAGGCCCCGTAGGCCTTGAAACTCTCGCCGATCTCGCCATGCAACATACCGATCTTGCCCTGGCGCCCCGCGCCACTGGCACCGGACTTCGCGTCAGCAATGAGGCGAGCCGGATCGACCAGCCCCTTTTCCAGCAACGGCAGGAAGCCCAGCTGCACCGCCGTGGGATAACACCCCGGGTTGGCAACCAATTGGGCTTCACGAATTTCGTCACGGATCACTTCTGGCAGGCCGTACACGGCCTTTTCAGCCCACTCCGGGCTTTCATGGGCCATTCCATACCACTGGCCCCAGACATCCAGATCCTTGAGCCGGAAGTCCGCCGACAGATCAACGACCCGCACGCCAGCATCCATCAGTTCCGGGACCATTCGCATGGCGACACCATGAGGCGTGGCGAAAAACACCAGGTCACAGGCCTTGAGCACGCTCGCGTCAGGCTCGGAGAACTCAAGATCGAAATGCCCGCGCAGGTTTGGATACATATCTGCGACCGGCATACCAGTCTCGGAGCGGGAAGTAATACAGCTGACCGTTACTTCCGGGTGAACCGCCAGTATTCTCAGCAGTTCCACACCGGTGTAGCCGGTGCCACCAACGATGCCTACTTTAATCACCATTTTCTCCAGCGACGTCGAATCAGGAATTGGAAGTTTGATCCCGTAGTCTACCATGATAAACCAACGACTTATTGCAGCGTGGAGGCCGACCGCTACAATGTCGTCAAAACCCTTTAACAGACTGGCAACCCCGAACCGGAATCGCTGCGATCATGCGGAACATCTGGCACCAGATCACCGAAAACCTGATTCCTGTGTTCCGTCGCAGGCTGTCCGGTGTCGACGCGCTTCCGCAACTGGCGGTTCTGGGCTTGTTATCCGGGTTGATCACCGGCGGAGTGATCCTGCTGTTCCGGCTCGCAATCGAATGGCCCCTCGAGCATTTCCTGCCCGGCAGCGGTTCAGAATCCTTTGAACAGCTCGATATCCTGACCCGGGGATTACTGCCGCTTGCCGGCGCCCTGGCCCTCGGGTTGATTCTACATCGCCTGGCTATTCATGACCGCAAGGTAGGTATTGTCCATGTCATGGAGCGACTGAACTACCACCAGGGCTATATCTCATTGCGCAGCGCCATTGTGCAGTTCATCTCCGGGGTATCGACCGTTGTTTCCGGTCAGTCAGCCGGTCGTGAGGGGCCGGCGGTACATCTTGGCGCAGCCTTCTCCAGCCTCATGGGCCAGTGGATGCGATTGCCCAATAACAGCATCAGGACCCTCGTGGCGTGCGGCTGCGCAGCGGCCATCTCCGCCTCCTTCAACACCCCGATTTCCGGTGTGATCTTTGCCATGGAGGTGGTGATGATGGAATACACCATTGCCGGTTTCACCCCAATCATACTGGCCGCAGTAAGCGCAGCCATTGTTTCCCAGGCCGTCTACGGGTCAGAGCCGGCCTTCAGCGTGCCGGCCCTGACCATGAACTCGCTGATGGAAATACCCTGGATTCTTGCCATTGCGGTGATCATCGGTATCGCTGCAGCAGTATTCATTCAACTGGTAGACACCATGGGACGACACCACCATCAACCGGTACTGTTGCGAATCGGCATCGCGGGCGCTCTGATGGTGCCTTTCGCGGTATTCATACCGCAAACCATGGGCATCGGCTACGATACGGTAAACGAGACCATCAACGGCAGCCTCGGGTTCTGGCTGTTGCTGTCAGCGGGCACGGCCAAGTTGCTCATCACCTCACTGACCATCGGGCTCGGCATGCCCAGCGGAGTCATCGGCCCGACCCTGTTCATGGGGGCAACCCTGGGCGGTGCCATGGGGCTGGTGGGTGCACAGATCGCACCGGACATCGCCTCCTCGGTGGGCTTCTATGCGATGCTAGGCATGGGTGCGATGATGGGCGCGGTCCTTCAGGCACCGCTGGCCGCCCTGATGGCGGTGATGGAACTGACCCGGAACCCCAACATCATACTGCCCGCCATGTTGATCATTACCACCGCCAGCCTGGTCACAAGCGAGGCTTTCGGCAAGAAGTCGCTGTTCCTGACCATTCTCAAAAGCCAGGGCCTGAGTTACCAGAACTCGCCAGTAATCCAGGCTCTACGACGGGTGTCCGTTGGCGCAATCATGGAGCGAAACATACTTCGCACAGAGCGACACCTCACCATAGAAGAGGCCCGTAAGGCGCTCAAATCCGAACCCAAATGGCTGATTGTGGAAGGCAGCAATGGGCCAACGGCATTGCTTCCAGCCGTCGATCTGGCGCGCTACCTGGAAGACACGGAGAAAACCGTGGCTGAAGAGGGCATCGAGATGCCCGAGTCGGTCGATCTGATGGATATCCCCGCTAACCGGCGGGATCTGGCCTCGGTACAATACCAGGCAACACTGGAGGAGGCCCTGAATGAATTTGATAACACCAACGCCGAAGCGCTCTATGTTCAGCGGCATGTCGCGCCCATGATCCAACGGATTTATGGCGTGGTATTGAAGTCTGATATCGAGAGTTATTACCAATACCGACGGAGTTGATGCATGCTGTGGGTCAAAGCCTTCCACATTATTGCCATGGTCTGCTGGTTCGCCGGCCTCTTCTACCTGCCGAGACTGTTCGTCTATCATGCGGCCTGTGAGGATCAGCCCGGACGTGACCGTTTCAAGATCATGGAGCGCAAGCTGTACCGGGGCATAACAACCCCGTCCATGATTGCCACCGTGGGACTCGGGATCTGGCTGATAAGTTACAATGTCTCCGGTTACTTCAGCCAGGGCTGGCTTCACGCCAAACTGGTACTCGTCGCCCTGCTGATCGTCTACCACTTTTACTGTGGTCATCTGGTCAAGGTGTTCCGGGATGACCTCAACCACCGTAGCCACGTGTTTTATCGCTGGTTTAACGAGTTGCCCGTGTTCGTCCTGCTCGCTGTGGTGATACTCGCTGTCGTCAAACCGTTTTAAGGAGCTGTGCCATCAAACGCTATAACCGTCCCCAGGTCCTTGTACTCTCCGGGCTCGATCCCTCCGGCGGTGCAGGCATCCAGGCCGACATTCAGGCTATAACCTCCCTCGGCTGCCACCCCTTACCGGTACTCACCTGCCTGACCGTACAGGACACCCGTAACGTTTATGACGCCCAGCCCGTCGACAGCACACTGATTCGCAAACAACTGGACTGTCTGGCCGCGGATGTGCCGATCCATGCTATCAAGACCGGCGCACTGGGCAACGCCGAAGTTGTGGATGTTCTGGTGGAGTTCATCAAGGCCCGGCCCGGAATTCCGGTGATCACCGACCCCGTGATAAAAGCGGCAGGCGGCGGGGACCTCGCCGACGAAGCACTGATTACAGCCATGAAAGAGCGCCTGTTTCCGCTGGCCGAGATGATCACCCCAAACGGCATTGAGCTGGCGATGCTCGGTGGCAGCGAGGACCCGGCCCGGGCGGCAAAGCAACTGATGGATCAGGGCTGTGAATCGGTTCTGGCCACAGGTGGCCACGGCACCGGTCTGCACATCATCAATACCCTGTACAATCACAACCCGGAACCCATGCGCTGGGAGATCGAGCGCGTGGGCGGCGAATATCACGGCACGGGATGCACCCTGGCTGCCGCCGTCGCGGCGGGTCGCGCGTCCGGCTTATCGCCCAGGGCCGCTATTTCCCAGGCCCAGAATTACGTTAATCGGGCGATCCTCCACGCTCTGGAAGTAGGCAGGGGCCAGCCCGTTCCTGACCGGGGCATCCTGTGGGAACACTGAGTAAAAACCTGCGCCCGGGTCTGTATGCCATCACCGACAGCGCACTCACTCCGGCCGATCGCCTCCTGGTATCCGTGGAAGCCGCACTGCGCGGTGGCGCTGTACTGGTACAATACCGGGAGAAAACAGCCCCCTGGCCGGAACGACTCAGCCAGGCCCTGGATCTTCGATCCATCTGCAGCAATGCCGGTGTACCGCTGATCATCAACGATGATCCCGAGCTCGCCAAACGTGCCGGCGCGGCGGGCGCACACCTTGGTCAGGGCGACGGATCACTGGCACAAGCCCGGCAACTTCTGGGTGAGGACGCCATTATCGGGGTCACCTGTCACGCCAGGCTTGACCTGGCCCGCATTGCGCTGGCGGAGGGTGCGGACTACCTGGCTTTCGGGCGATTTTATTCCTCAGGAACCAAGCCCGACGCTCCGGGGGCAGACCCCGTCGTGTTGACCGAGGCAAAACGGCTTGGACGACCGGTGACGGCCATCGGAGGGGTAACCGCCGAGAACGGCGCGCCCCTCATCAGGGCCGGAGCTGATCTGCTGGCCGTTGTCGGCGGCGTATTCGGTGGTACACCGGAACAGATTGAACAGAAGGCCAGCGCCTTCAGGCGGCTGTTTGCCGCCCATCACCCACTTTTTTCACTGTCGGATTAACAGGAGCCGAACCATGACGCACTCTGAAACCTTGTTCGCAGAGGCACAGAAATACATTCCCGGCGGCGTGAATTCGCCGGTGCGTGCCTTCCGTGGCGTGGGCGGCACCCCGATTTTCTTCAAGCACGCCGAAGGGGCCTACCTGCTTGATGAGGATGACCGCCGTTACATCGACTATATCGGTTCGTGGGGCCCGATGATCCTGGGCCATTCCGACCCGCGCATCAAACAGGCACTGCATGCCCAGGTCGACCTTGGTGTCGGCTATGGCGCACCTACCGCCATCGAGACGGAAATGGCCAAAAAAGTGTGCGACCTGGTGCCGTCCATTGATCTGGTACGGATGGTGAACTCCGGTACCGAGGCCACCATGAGCGCGATTCGACTGGCCCGTGGCTACACCGGCCGGGACAAGATCGTAAAGTTCGAAGGTTGCTACCACGGCCACGTGGACTCGCTGCTGGTCAAAGCCGGCTCCGGTGCCCTCACGCTGGGCGTGCCCAACTCCCCGGGTATCCCTGCCAGCCTGGCAGAGCATACCCTGACCCTGACCTTCAACGACATTGATGAAGTCCGGGAAACCTTCGAAAAGATGGGCGATCAGATCGCCGCCATCATCGTGGAGCCGGTCGCAGGCAACATGAACTGCATCCCCCCCGTTCCCGGTTTCCTGGAAGGATTGCGGGAGGTCTGCGACCAGCACGGCTCCGTGCTGATCTTCGACGAGGTCATGACCGGCTTCCGGGTGTCATTGGGCGGCGCCCAGGGCTACTTCGGTGTTACTCCGGATCTGACCGCTTTGGGCAAAGTCATCGGTGGCGGCCTACCCGTAGGTGCCTTCGGTGGCAAACGGGAGATCATGGAGCACATCTCGCCCCTCGGCCCGGTCTACCAGGCCGGCACCCTGAGCGGCAATCCGCTGGCCATGGCGGCAGGCCTGACAACACTCAACGCCGTTTCCGAACCCGGCTTCCATGAGCGGCTCACGGAGAAGACCAATGCGGTTCGCGACGGCATAAAACAGGCTGCGGACGAAGCGGGTATTCCGATGACGGTGCAAAGCGCCGGAGCCATGTTTGGCCTCTTCTTTACAGAAGAATCCTCCGTGACACGGTTCGATCAGGTGATGGCCTGCGATGTGGAACGTTTCAAGAAGTTTTTCCAGGGAATGCTGAATGAAGGCGTCTACCTGGCACCGTCGGCCTTCGAAGCCGGGTTTACCAGTGCCGCACTGACGGACGACGATATCGAGCACACCATCGCCTCCGCCCGCAAGGTATTGGCAACTCTCTGACTGGCAACTTCCGGGTCCGGCCGCGAGGCCGGACTCAGAGCAGGCCCTCCAGCGTCACCATGAAGGTGTGACGCTGGTAACTGTAACTGTCGATTGCACTGGTGTTATCCCGAAACAACCATTCTCCCCGCAAAAGCCAGCTCCGGCTCAAACCGTACTCTGCAAATGTTCCGCTTTCCCAGCGCCGATCAGTTCGACGCTGAACGACCAGGGCATCACCTTCCAGCAAGCGATGGGAGTCCTGGTACCGGCTATACCGGAAACCTCCCAGGCCACCGACCAGGAGATCCGCTCGCAGGCCATAACTGGCGACTACCTCAAAGGCATGGTGCTGAGGGGAGACACTGACATACTGACTGCCAAACGCAAGATCGCGCCGATCATTCAGCTCCCAGAGATACGTGGCCTCGAATTTCCAGTCACGGATCCTGCGATCAACCCTGCCCCGTAACCTATACCACTGGCCGTCATATGCTTCGAAGGAGCTGCCACCGTCCACACCGGCAACGGCCAGGGAAACATCACAACCAGCCAGAGGAAGTTGGCCCGGGCATTGCCGCCACCCGATGACGCCCTCCAGACCATATCGGGTCTCGAAAGCATCCGGACCAAACCAGGACTGACTCAACACCGCACCCAATTGCCGGGTACGACCATCCTCCCGATCCAACCAGGCGAGCTTGCCCTGCAGGAACCGGGTGTTATAGTCATCGTCGTCCGGATAGTCTCTGCCAAAGAATGCCCCCTCAAGATCCCAACCGGCATCCCTGTCACCGAGAACCCTTATACCGCCAGCAGCCACTGCGTCCAGAAACAAGCCTCCTTCACGGGTAGTGAACGTTTCCGGGAGCCCCGCAATATTGCTGTCATAACCACCCGATGCGGCCAGGTAAACCCGACGCGGCGGCTGGCTGGATTCCCGCTCAAAACTGCCCAGTTCCGACAATCGGATCCGGGCCAGCTCCTGGAGCTCTTCGGGGCCGTCACTTTCTCGTACGGCTACAAAATACCCGTAAGCAGCAGACCGGTCGTCCCGGGCCAGAGCCACCAGGCCGAGGTTGTAACGCGCCAGGGTTGTATGAGGCGAGGAGAGCAGACGAGTAAACGCCTGCTCTGCGGCGTCCAGCTGACCCAGACGGTAATACACGACGCCCAAATTGTAGTGGAGGGTCATGGAATCGAGGCCCGCAGCACGAGCCGCTTCCAGGTGTTGCCGCGCAGCCGACAGGGAACCTTGCTGGAAAAGCTCGACCCCTTTACGAAATTGAGCCTGCGCCGGCGACTCCCCAGGGTCATCCTGGGCCAGGGACGGCGAACAGGCCAAAAGAAGCGAGCAGCTCAGCAGCAGCTTACGAATGGGGCGGGCAGCCAGCAAACAACACCTTCGGCTCAGTTCCGGATCAGAGAGATGGGTCGGCGGGCTGACTGCTAGCCAGCGTTACCGAGCGATAACGCCGAGAGTATAGCAGGGACAAAACTCTATGACTGCCCGCTGCAAGCGACACATGCTTCGGCGGGCAGGCACAATCAATTCCTGGGCTTAGCGACCTCTGGCAGGTTTTCCCGGGCCTTCTGGACCTGATCAGGGAGCTCGGGGCGATCCGGTCGTTCATGGGAAGACTCGCGGGCCTTTTCTGCCATCTCCTGGCCGAACGCCCTGCCCTGATCACGAGCATCCTGGGCCATGCCCGATCCCGGAGCATCCTCGGTCTCTGACATCCGGCCAGGGCGCTCAACGGTGGCAGGTTCTGGCAGCTCAATCTCACGGACAACCGACTCGGTCAGTGTCCGCTCGTCGAGCACCATGCGCATGGTGACATCAAGATCTTCCCGGGCGTGAGCCGGGGAAACAAATAAACCGACCAGCACTACTACCGGAACATACCATCTCATGATGCCGGCACCTCCTGATTCTCATTCGCACCGGGGATTTCGACCCGGAAGCTCTTTTGCTGCTCGCCTGTATTCAGGTGAGCAACCAATTCTCCTTTACCGGGGAACAGAACCCGCAGGGGCAAGGCAACCACATTCTCACCCGCATCCAGACTGATTTGCCAGCTCAGCTCCTGCCGCCCCGGCCAGGGCGACAGCTCCACATTCGGCGGCAGTTCAAGCGTCAACGTGACATTGTCCAATGTCTGACCCGAACGAAACGCCAACCGGACCGTCTGCTCAACCGGCTCGAAGACTGCGGTCTCCGTAACTTCCTGTACTTCCTGCGCAGCCAGTTGGGCCTGTGGTTCGGCGGTGTCCCCACCATCAAGGACCAGTCCAAGGGAAACGCCCAATGCCAGCGCCGCCGCAACCGCACCTCCAAGCACCGGGTGACTCCAACGCCCCTGATGAGCGGATTCCGTTGTGGCGGCAGAGAGCACCCGTGATTCAAAGTCACGGGACGGCTCCGGGATTCGCTGCCGAACCCGCAGCTTTTCACCCAGCAACCGCTCCCCTTCCAATGCCCGGCTGCATGATTCACAGACAGCGACGTGCTCAGCCACTTGTTCCCGAAGCTGCGCTGGCAACTCATTGTTCAGGTAAGCAACAAGGCTTACGCGGATTTCCCGACAGGACATAGTCATCACCTCAGTCTTCCACACGCCCGGCGGTGGTGGTTGGTTCCAGCTGTTGACGCAATTTTTTTCGCAGAGCAGCGCGAACCCGGTGAAGGCGGGATTTCACCGTTCCCAGGGGAATATCGAGAATTTCGGCGATCTCATCCTGACGCCAGCCATCGACATCGTGCAAAAGCAGCAGTGTTCGCTGGTCCGGCTCCAGGGTTGCCAACACCCGGTCCAGCTCAGGACCCAGGCGCTCCTGCTCCAGCAGGGCCATGGGGCCGGCATCCTCGGCATCCAGACTGTCGAGCCAATCCGCCTGGTTTTCGGCTTCCACCAGCTCACTCATGGGTCGGTCGCCGTGCCGATTCCTGCGACGTAATTGATCAATAAAATGTCGGTAGAGCACCCGGTTCAGCCAGGGTCGCAACTGATCCACCGTCTCCAGCTCATCCAGGCGGGGATACAGTTTGACCACAACGTCCTGCACCAGATCCTCCGCATCCTGTTGCTGGCCCGCCAAGCGAAAGGCAAAACGGTACATGGGTTCCAGGTGGGGCTGGATCAGGCTCTCGAAACGCCGTTTTTTGCCTGGCTTGAAGGAAAGAATCGACAAAACCGTTACTACCTGTCTGGTTCGCTATGGAAGCGCCAAGTCTATACCAGACCCGCATCCGGTTGCAGTTACGGGATTACCTTGATGACCCACAAGCTACGACATTAACAGGAAGTGAGAAAAGGTTAACGAAAATGGCCGGAACGCATGGCCGATTTGTGTCGTGAGGTAAGGGAGATTCAACCAAAACCATGGAGGTTGTATGAAGCGTTCTATCCAGATGTTTGCCGTATCAGCACTGGCAGCTGGCATCGCCGCGTGCGGTGGTAGCAGTGACGGCGGCCCGGCTACCGGTTCAGTTTCCGTCGATGTGACTGACGCTCCGACCATGGAGTTCAGTGAAGTCACCATCGCCTTCACCGGCATCCGCCTGCAGCATGAAAGTGGCGAGTGGGAAGAATTCACCTTCGACGAGCCCAAGGTCTGGAACCTGCTCGATCTGCAGGGCGGCGCAAGCGAGCCTCTGATTACCGACGAGGAAGTGCTGGCCGGCAACTATACTGAGCTTCGCCTGCTGGTTGATACCGAGAATTCCTACGTCGTCCAGAAAGATCAGCCGGATGTCGAACTTTCCCTGGCCGTACCCTCAGGTGAGCAGAGTGGCCTCAAGCTGAAAGGCGACTTTATCGTGGCCGCCGATTCAACCACGGACTTCACCGTCGACTTTGACGTCAGCAAGGCCATTGTGAATCCGCAAGGCAAGTCACTGGCGGACTACCTGCTGCGCCCGGCGTTGCGGCTCGTGAACAATCTGGAGGTGGGCTCCATTTCCGGTGACGTCGATTATGTCACCATCAATCAGGAGGCTACATGTGACTACGAGGGCGCTGTCTACGTTTATCAGGGCGCCGATGTAACTCCTACGGACATCAATGTGAACGATGAGGAAAGTGGTCCGCTGATGGCCGTGCCGGTCAACGATGACAACACTGACGGCATGTACACCTACACCGCGGCCTTCCTCACCGAGGGTAACTACACCATCAGCTACACCTGCCAACTGGATGACAACGAAGCGGATGATTCCGAGACCGTGGAATTCCAGGGTACGCAGAACGTGAGCGTTGTGGCCGGCGAAAACACCGAAGCCGAGCCGATTCCGCTGGTACAGTAAGCTTCCCGCGAAAGTGCACCGAAAGCCCCTGCCCTTGCAGGGGCTTTTTATTACAGCGCCGCAGCCCGCGCTTCTGCCTGATCCGCCCCGGCCACATTCCCCCGGGCCCGGCGAATATCCGCCAGCAACAACCACCCTGCCCTTTGCAGTCGGGTACTGTCACCGGCCAGGGACAGCCCCTTCAGCGTAAACTGCTCGGCACTGCCCAGCTGACCAACTGCCACATAGGCTTCGGAAAGCTTGAAATAGACCTCCGCGGAACGAGGGGCAATGCGCTGTGCCCGCTCAAGCCGGGAAATGGCGGCGGACGTGTTGCCTTGGGCCAACAGGTTCTCGGCCTCACGCACCAAACTCTGGGCCGCCGGTGAGAGGCTCTCTCCCGAATCCTGGTAGCTGGGCGCCGTATCCCTTTGCTCGTCAACCACCCTTGGCTCTTCCGGCTGCTCGCTCTTGCGCCAGACCGGGGCTTCCTCAGGTTCACTGGTGGAGGTCCGGGGTGGCTCCGGCGCTCTGGTTTGCTCCCCGCCTCCAACCGGCACGTAGATGGAGCCCGGCCCACTGGCACAGCCGGCAAGAGCGAGAAAGGCGCCGAGGGCGCCTGCACGGGTCAGCAGAGTTATCTTCATTGGAACAATCCTTCAAACCAGCCTTTAATTCGACGCTGCAGGGTACCAGAACAGGAGACTTCCCGATCGGGCTCACTTCCGGTTATGAACGGTACCAGTCGGGCATTATCGCAATATTCGTCCGTCAGCGCCTGCCGCTCGGCATTGACCCAGTGATAGCTTACCCCGTCCGGTACTACCGGCGAGAAGCCGTGCTGGGGCACGCCGGCCATGAACCGGGACCAGATCGGCAAGGCGCCCGAAGCACCGGACAAAGCGGTCGGGCCGTTATCATCACGGCCTACCCACGCTACCGCCAGCAGATCACCACTGAAACCGGCAAACCAGGAATCCCGACCATCATCAGTGGTGCCCGTCTTGCCGGCCACGGTCAGCTGTTCGGGAATGGTGTAATACGCCGAGCGCCCGGTACCCTCCTGCATGACTTCCTGCATCGCGTATTGCACCAGATGGACCGCGGCGGGGTCTGCCACCTGGTCCACCTCCAGCGGGTAACGGTTCAGGGCTTCACCCTGGGCATCCGTCACCTCACGAATGGTACGCAAAGGGGTATTGAAGCCGGAGGTGGCCAGCCCCTGGTACATCTGAGCAACCGTGACCGGCGTCATCGAAACCGAACCAAGCAACATGGATGGATAACGGGAGATCGGCGAAGTCACCCCGAACGCCTGCAGGGTCTCTGCGACCACATCGACACCGATATCCAGCCCGACCCGGACGGCGGGGAGATTATAGGAATGGGAAAGCGCCTCATGCAGTGGGACCTCGCCCCTCTCCTTCTTGTCATAGTTCGCCGGCTCCCAGCGACGACCGTCATCAAACTCCAGAACGAAGGATTTGTCGTTGACCGGGGAAATCAGGGTGTAACGGTCCGGTTGCGCCAGGGCCGATAGATAGATGAATGGTTTGATCAACGAACCGATCGGCCGCTGGGCATCGACGGCGCGGTTGAACCCGGCGAATCCGGGATCCTTGCCACCGACCAGCGCCAATACCTCACCGCTGTCCTTGGCCGTCACGACCAGGGCCGCCTCCAGGGCCTCCCGGACGTCGCCACTGGCCAGACGCGGAACCGTCTCTTCCACCGCATACTCGGCCGCATACTGGATCGCGGGGTTCAGGGTGGTGAAAATCCGGAGCCCTTCGCTGCGCAGATCCTCCTCGCGGTAATCCCGGGCGAGGTGACGCCGCACCAGGTCAATGTAGGCGGGGTAGCGGTTCTCGGAATAAGAAGGCTGCTCGCTGACGCCCAAAGGCAGTCCCCGGGCCCGAGCCGCCTGGCCCGGATCAATAAGACCTGCTTCCTCCATCTCGGAAATCACCAGATTACGCCGCTCGGTGGCCCGCTGCGGATTGCGGCGGGGATTGTAGTAGCTGGGCCCTTTCACCATTCCGACCAACAATGCGATCTGGTGAATTTCCAGTTGGCCGAGGGACTCGCCAAAGTAGAACTGGCTGGCCAGACCGAACCCGTTGATACTGCGGGTGCCCGCCTGACCCAGGTAAACCTCGTTCAGATAGGTTTCAAGGATGTCGTCTTTTTCGTAGTGCCACTCCAGCAGTACTGACATCAGAGCCTCGTTACCCTTGCGTAACAGCGTCTGATCCCGCGTCAGGAAGAAGTTCTTCACCAGCTGCTGAGTCAGGGTACTGCCCCCCTGCACGATTTCCCCGGCCCGGAGATTCGCCAGCATGGCCCGGGCGATGGACAGGGGTGCAATGCCGAAATGTTCGTAGAAATTCCGGTCCTCCACCGCCATCAGGGTTGCCGGCAGCAATTCAGGCACGTTCTCCAGCTGTACGAGGATTCTGTCTTCCTTGTGAGTCGGGTAGATACCGCCGATCTGCGCCGGCTCCAGGCGGACAATCGGTGCCGGATCGCCACTCAGCACCCGAAAACTATCCACCCGATCACCATAGATGTTGAAGGCGACCCGACGGCGCGGCTCCTCCCCATCCGGGAACCGGAAACCCCGGGTACTGATCACGAACCGATTGCCATTGCGACTGTAGCTGCCTGCCCGGTTACCGTCGCCACGACGGAACCCGGAAAGCTCCAGCTCCCGCTGAAGCGCAGCGGCACTGACACTGGCACCGTCATACAGTTCCAGGGGGCGAGCGTATACCCGGGAGGGTATCTCGAAACGACGCCCTTCGAACCGGGAGGTGACCACGGCATCGAGGTACACCATCCAGCCGGCGAGCAACACCAGTCCGATCAGTGAGGCCCGGATGAACAGACGCCAGAACCAGGGACGACGACCGGGCTTCCGGGATTTACGGGAGGTTTTACGGGGAGTCTTTGATTTTGCCATGGCGGGATTATAGCGAAGGCGACCCCCTGTGAGGCAGGCCTGCCGTGTGTTATTTCTGTAATCTGCCCGTTATGATAGGGCCTCAAAAATCAACAAGTTCAGGGAATGCGAGGAGACCACCGTGAGCGACCCATCCGGCAATACGCTGATTCAGGCACTGCAGAATCCGGCCCTGTACGACCACCCGGTTCAGAATTTCCAGGTGATCGAGACTCACATCTCCCAGGTCATCCTCACCGGCGATTACGCCTACAAGATCAAGAAGCCCATGGACTTTGGCTTCCTCGATTTTTCCACGCTGGAGCGGCGCAAGCATTTCTGCGAGGAGGAGCTTCGCCTCAACCGCAGATTGGCCAGCAAACTCTATCTTGAGGTCCTGCCCATCACCGGTACTCCGGAACAGCCGGTCCTTGGCGGTGAAGGCGACGCTTTCGAGTACGCCATCCGGATGCGCCAGTTCGACCAGGCCAACCTGTTCGATCGCCTGCAGGAAAAAGGGGAACTGAAACCCGAACTGCTCACCAGCCTGGCCCGCCAGGCAGCCGAGTTCCACGAGCAGCTGCCTCCGGTGGCCAAGGACAAACCACTGGGCACACCGGGAGCGGTCTACGCTGCCATGCAGGAGAATTTTGATCAGATCCGCCCCTTGATCGACGACAAAAACCTGCTGGCGCAGCTGGACAACCTCGAAGCCTGGACCCAGACCACCTTCGAACGGCATCGGGACCTGATTGCCCGGCGCCATGACAACGGTTTCGTCCGGGAATGCCACGGCGACCTGCACCTGGCAAACATCACGGTGTTCGAGGATGAGGTGACGGTGTTCGACTGCATCGAATTCAACGAACCGTTCCGCTGGATCGACGTCATCAACGACCTGGCCTTCCTTCTGATGGACCTTGAATCCCGTAACGAGCCGTCCCTGGCCAACCGGGTACTGAACACTTACCTGGAATATCGGGGCGACTTCGAAGCTCTGCCCTTGCTGCCCCTGTACAAGGCCTATCGCGCCATGGTCAGGGCCAAGATCGCCCTGTTCACCATGGGCAATCCGGATCTTGGCGTTGAGGAAAAGGCCGAACTGATGCAGCGTTACCGGGGCTATGCGCAACTGGCAGAGGATTACAGCATCATTCCCAACCGCTACCTGCTGGCCACCACCGGCCTGTCGGCGAGCGGCAAGAGCTGCGTCAGTGCGGCAATGGCAGGGGAACTGGGGCTGATCCGGCTGCGCTCCGACGTCGAGCGCAAACGTTTACATGGTCTCGGGCCGCTGGCGGACAGCAAATCCGACACCGGGGAAGGCCTGTACACCGCAGAGGCCACAACCCGAACCTATCAGCGCCTGGCCGACCTTTCAGGCCAGTTGCTGGCCGCGGGCATTCCGGTGGTGGTTGATGCCGCCTGCCTCAAGCAGGCTGAGCGTGATCTCTTCGCCTCCGTGGCCGAGGACCAGGCCGTGCCTTTCGCCCTGCTGCACTGCGAGGCACCGGAGGATCTGCGCCGGGCGTGGATCCGGAGCCGCTCCGGCGATGCGTCCGAGGCCACAGAGGAACTGCTGGACGCCCAGCAGAGCTGGTTCGAGCCGCTCACCGCGATGGAAAAGTCCCACACCATTCACCTGCATACGGATGAGGAACACGTGGCCGAGGCGGTGGCCGATCGCATCCGACAGCATTTCGGCCTGCAGGGTCACTGAGAGGGCAACACAGGAGTCTCATGACTAACCGCACCCATCCCTGGCAGGCGGTCTGCCCCACGGCCGACCTGACACCTGGGCAGTTCATCGAATTCCGCCTGACCGTCAAGGCCAGGGAGCCGGAGGGCATGCCCCTGACCGGCTTCCTGTTCCTCGATAGCGGGGAGCCCCGGGCCTATCTGAACCAGTGTCCTCACCTGGGCATCGAGCTCAACTGGATGCCGGGCCGGTTCATGGATTCGGACAACCTGTTTCTCCAGTGTTCCACGCACGGCGCCCTGTTCAAGACCGGCACCGGTGAATGCATCGCCGGCCCGTGTCAGGGCGATGCCCTCACGGCACTGGAGGTGCGGGAACAGGACGGCCAGTGGCAGATCAGGCTTCCAGAATGACCGGAACCGCCTCGATCAGTTCAAGACGGCCGGTCGGCTCGCCGCCCTCATCAACCAACGCGGCCCGATACGCAACCACCTCGACGCCAGCGGCAACGGCTTCCCGGAGCAGCCGGCCATAGGTTGGATCAATGTGGTCAGCCGGACGGACTTCGCCGATGCCGGTGTGATTCACGACGAAGAACAGCACTGCCCGCTCACCATGTTCTACCTGCCCCATCAGCTCCCGGAGATGTTTCTGACCACGGGTGGTAACGGCATCGGGGAAGTAACCTGCCCCCTCTTCGTCCAGGGTGACATTCTTCACTTCGACCCAGGCGTCGGGCTGCCAGTCATGACCGGACAACAACAGATCGATACGGCTTTTCTCCCCGCCATACTTCACTTCTGACCGACACTGCCCATAGCCAGCGAGTTCTGGCACCACACCGGATTCAATCGCGTGTCTGGCCTGGGCGTTCGGCCTGGCGGTGTTCACGCAGGCCAGTATGCCGGGCCGGGTCTCCACCAGCTCCCACGTATACTTCAGCTTGCGCTTGGGGTTGTTGCTCTCACTAAGCCAGACCCGGGCATCTTCCGGCTGACAACCGCGCATGGAACCGGTATTGGGGCAATGGGCCGTCACCTCTTCGCCTCCGGGGAGCCGAATGTCCGCCAGGAAACGCTTGTAACGGCGAATAAGCCGGCCTTCAACCAAAGGTTCTGAATACTTCATGTGATCTCCGCAAAAAGTCAGTGTCACAAGGCTGGCACCCCCGTAACTAATCTGCTATTTTCCGCAAATTCCCGTTTCAGGACGAACGCTTCATCCAGGGTACAATCGCACAGCCACGGGGCTGCTACGATGGGAAGCAAAGCGTTCTTGTGGAGTACAAACAAGAGGCCGGGTTCAATGGCAAATACTGCAGAACAGTCACGCGAACGTTTTACCAACTTCACCCCCTATGAAATGAAGAAGGGTGAAGAATACATGAGTGCCGAGATGTTGCAGCACTTCAAGGATCTGCTCCTGCAATGGAAACAGGAGCTGATGGAAGAAGTGGACCGCACCATGCACCACATGCAGGAAGACGCAGCAAATTACGCGGATCCCAGTGATCGCGCAACCCAGGAAGAGGAATTCAGCCTGGAACTGCGTACCCGCGATCGTGAGCGCAAGCTGATCAAGAAGATTGACCAGACCATCGACCGGATCGACAAGGACGACTACGGGTTCTGCGATCAGTGCGGTGTCGAGATCGGCATCCGTCGCCTTGAGGCGCGCCCGACTGCCACCCTGTGCATTGATTGCAAGACACTCGCCGAGATCCGTGAGCGCCAGACCGGCATCTGATCCCGACAAGACCCGTCTGCCGGTGACCGCCTGGCGACCGGCAGACTGATTTGCCCATGGTCAACCCACGTTATCGGGGCCGTTTCGCACCTTCCCCTACCGGCCCTTTACATTTCGGCTCTCTCGTTGCTGCCGTCGCGAGCTATGTCGAGGCACGCGCTCACAAGGGCCAGTGGCTGATCCGCATCGAGGACCTGGATCCACTTCGGGAACCGCCTGAGGCGACCGGACAGATTCTCCGGAGCCTGGATGCCCACGGCCTCTTTCCGGACGAACCGGTCCGATTCCAGTCCCGGCGCCATGGCGCCTACCATGACGCGATTGAGCGACTGCTGGCGAATGGTCGCGCCTATCGCTGCACCTGCTCGCGCAAGGAACTCCAGGCCAACGGCGGCAGGCACCCGCGCCAATGCCGGACCTCTGGGCAGCAACCTGGCGACCGGCCCTTTGCCGTCAGATTTGCCCTCCAGGACGAACAGAGCGATTGGCAGGACCAGCTACTCGGTCCCCAGCATCAGGTCGTTCGGGCGGAACTCGATGACCCCGTTATCCTCCGGAAGGAGGGGTTCTATGCTTACCAGTTGGCGGTGGTGGTCGATGATATCGATCAGGAGATTACCGATGTGGTGCGGGGCTCGGACCTGCTCGACATGACTGCCCAGCAACAGCAGATTTTCCGGGCCCTCGGCGCGGAGCCCCCCAGCTGGCTTCACATACCGGTCATTCTTAATGAGGAGGGGCAGAAACTCAGCAAACAGACCCACGCGCCGCCACTCGATGACAACCGCGCGCCTGAAAATCTGATCCGCGCCCTGGGTGCCCTCGGCCAGGAACCACCGGCGTCACTGCAGGCCTCCGGCCCGGATGGGATTCTCGACTGGGCCTGCCAGCACTGGCGCCGGCAGGCAATCCACCTGACAGCCCGCTAACAGGCATGGTATAAAGCTTTCTTACACTTCAGTGCGGACCTTGAGCCTGATGTACATCTACCGTCTGGTCTTCCTGCTGGTTCTGGCCATATACATCTTTTCTCCCAATATCCTGGATTGGTGGACTGCACCGGGCAACGTCTGGTATAGCCCCTATGTCATCTGGGCGGCATTGATCGCCATCGGGTTCTGGCTCGAGTGGCGACGGGATCCCAATGAGTTTTAGTGCCCCCGTCCTGGTACTGGCCAGCCTGGTTTATCTGCTTCTCTTATTCGGTGTCGCCTGGATTACCGAACAGGGCATGCTGCCCAAACAGTGGGTTCGTCACCCCCTGGTCTATACGCTGAGTCTCGGCGTCTATGCGGGCATCTGGGCGGTCTATGCCGCCGTCGGCATGGCGTCTGAAACCGGTTATGGCTTCCTGGCCTATTACCTCGGGATCAGCGGTGCCTTCCTGCTGGCACCGGTACTGCTCAACCCGATCATGAGAATAGCCAGAGCCTACCAGCTGACCTCCCTGGCCGATCTCTTTGCCTATCGTTACCGCAGCCAGTGGGCAGGCACCCTGGTAACACTCTGCTCGGGCGCCGCCATCCTGGCATTGCTGAGCATGCAGATTCAGGCTGTCGCCGTCTCTGCCAGCATTCTGGCGCCTGACACATCGCCCAAGGCGATGAGCCTGTTGTTCTGCCTGATCGTGCTGTTATTCGCGATCCTGTTTGGTGCCCGCCGGAGCCAGAATTCGGAGAACCACCAGGGGCTTGTACTGGCCATCGCATTCGACTCCCTGGTGAAAGTGGGCGCTTTGCTGGCCATCGGGGGTGTCGTCCTGTTCAAGGTCTTCGGTGGAATGGAGGGCCTCGATACCTGGCTCGCCGCCAACAAGGCAACCACGGGGACCATGACACTGGCCATTGATGATGGCAGCTGGCGCGCCCTGATGCTGATGTCCTTCGCGGGGGCACTGGTACTCCCCCACATGTACCACATGACCTTCAGCGAAAACCCATCGCCCAAATCCCTGGCCAAAGCCAGCTGGGGACTGCCGCTTTACCTTCTGCTGCTGGCTTTGCCGGTTCCGATTATTCTCTGGGGTGGACAGACGCTTGGCGTATCCACCGACCCCAGCTTCTACGCCCTCGGGGTTGCCCAGGCGCTGGACAGCCCGTTACTGTCACTGCTGATGTACATTGCCGGTCTCTCCGCCGCCAGTGGCCTGATGATTGTCAGCACCCTGGCCCTGGCCGGCATGGTCCTCAACCACGTGGTGCTGCCGGTCAAGACCCCGAGGGACCAGGCAGACATCTACCGGTGGCTGCAGTGGGTCAAGCGCCTGCTGATCGCGGTGATTATCTTCTTTGCCCTGCTGTTCCATGAGACGGTGGGACAGGACCTGGACCTGGCCATTCTGGGCGCCATCTCGCTCTCCGGCATGCTTCAGCTGCTGCCCGGCGCCCTGGGCGTCATCTACTGGCCGGAAGGTAACCGGCGCGGGCTGATCGCCGGCCTGCTCACCGGCCTGGCCATCTGGCTGGCGACTCTGGTGCTGCCCTTCTCCCACACAATCAATCCACTGGCCTGGTTCGATGTGCCCCTGATCCCGGATTACAGCAACTGGCACATTTTTACCTTCATCAGCATCACCGCCAATGTCACGGTGTTTGGCCTGTTTTCCATTCTCAGTGCCAGCTCGGCGGAAGAAACCAGTGCCGCCCAGGCCTGCTCCCTGGGCGCGCTGTCCCGCCCGCAGAGACGGGAGCTACTGGCCACTTCCTCCAACGAATTTATCCGCCAGCTTTCGGACCCACTGGGTCATGGGGTTGCCAAGCGGGAAGTTGAACGGGCTCTGGCCCAGCTCAAGCTGCCCAATATAGAGTACCGGCCCTACCAGCTCCGCCGGTTGCGGGATCAGGTGGAAATCAATCTGTCCGGCCTGCTGGGGCCCTCCGTAGCGCGGGACATGGTGCATCGCCATCTGGGGTTCAAGCCGCTGGCCCGGGGCAACACCGGCCAGGACATCCGGTACGTGGAACGCGCACTCGGGGATTACCAGAACCGCCTGACCGGCCTGGCCGGCGAGCTGGACAACCTGCGGCGGCACTATCGCCAGACGCTCCAGAACCTTCCCATTCCTGCCTGCTCGGTGGGCGAGGATGGCGAAATTCTGATGTGGAATCATGCCATGGAGGAGCTGACCGGCATCACCGCCGACGATGTGGTGGGGGCCCGACTGATGGCTCTCCCGGAGCATTGGCATCTGCTGCTGGAAGATTTCAATCACGGCGAGGAACTGCACCGGTACAAACACCGGCTCGACCTGCGAGGAAAGCCGCACTGGCTGAATCTCCACAAGGCGGCGCTGAGCGGACCGGATCACCCGGAGGGCGGCAGCATCATCCTGGTGGAGGATCAGACCGAAACCCGGCTTCTGGAGGACGAACTGATGCACAGCGAACGGCTGGCCTCCGTTGGTCGACTGGCCGCCGGGGTAGCCCACGAGATCGGCAATCCGGTCACCGGCATCTCCTCGCTCGCCCAGAACCTGAAACTGGAAACAGACAATCCGGACATCCTGGATACGGCGGATCAGATCCAGCAACAAACACGGCGGATCTCCACCATCCTGCAGTCCCTGATGAACTTCGCCCGGACCGGGAATCATGCCCATGCCAATCTCTACGAACCGGTATCGATCCATCGCTGCGTGGAGGAGTCGGTGAATCTGCTGTCTCTGAGTGACAAGGGTATGGGCATCCGCTACCTGAATGATGTACCCGAGGATCTACTCGTACTGGGCGATGAACAGCGCCTGGTACAGGTGTTTGTCAACCTGCTGGCCAACGCCCGGGATGCCTCGCCCGAGGGTGGTACCATCAGGGTCAGTGGAAAGGGCGACAGCTACTCCGCTATTATCGAGGTCATTGATGAAGGCTCGGGTATCCCGGAAGACCAGCTCGACCATATTTTCGAGCCGTTTTACACCACCAAGGCCCCTAACAAGGGGACCGGCCTCGGCTTGTCCCTGGTGTACAGCATCGTCGAGGAACACTACGGCAACATCCAGGTCGAGAGTCCGACGAATTCCGAGACCGGTGCCGGCACCTGTGTCCGCGTGAGGCTCCCGGCGTACCGGCCCGAAACCGACGACACCTCTGCCAGCCAGAACGAAAGGTCCTGAAACAGCTATGCCCCGCATTCTGATCGTAGAAGATGAAGACATCATCCGTTCCGCCGTGCGCAAGTTGCTGCAACACGCAGGCTATGAGGTCGCCGATGCCCGGTCCGTGGAAGAAGCCGAACAGAACCATGAGCCGGATCAGTTTGACCTGATCATTTCCGACCTCCGCCTGCCGGGGGCAGCGGGTACAGAGCTGATCGATCGCGCACCCAACACACCCGTGCTGATCATGACCAGCTATGCGAGCCTTCGCTCTGCGGTGGACTCCATGAAAATGGGGGCCGTCGAGTACATCGCCAAACCTTTTGACCACGATGAGATGCTGGCAGCGGTGGAAAGCATCCTGGCGCGTCAGGGATCGGCCGGAGCCCACGAAGGCAGTGGAACCGATACCGGGGACAAACCGGGGGAAAGCGACCCAGCCAACATCATGTTTGGTCAGTGCGATGCGATGCAAAAAGTGTTCACCCTGATCCGTAAAGTAGCGCCTACCGAGACCACGGTTCTGATTCAGGGCGAGTCGGGCACCGGTAAGGAGCTTGCTGCCCGGGCCTTGCACCTCCTGAGCCCGCGCGCATCGAAGCCACTGATCTCGGTGAACTGTGCAGCCATTCCCGAAAGCCTGATTGAATCGGAGCTGTTCGGCCACGAGAAAGGCGCCTTCACCGGGGCCGTATCTGCCCGCACGGGCCTGATCGAGGCGGCCGATGGCGGCAGCCTGTTCCTGGATGAGATCGGTGAGCTGCCGGCCGAGGCCCAGGCGCGGCTCTTGCGGGTACTGCAGGAAAACGAGATCCGCAAGGTAGGCTCAACCCAGAGCCGCAAGGTCGACGTGAGAATGATCGCCGCGACCCACCGCAACCTCAAAGCGATGACCCGCACCGGGGAGTTCCGGGAAGACCTGTATTATCGTCTCAACGTCATGCAGATCCGTATCCCGCCCCTGCGCGAGCGGCAGAGTGACATCCTCGGCCTGGCGCGGAAGTTTCTCAAACGCCAGGGCGAAAAAATGGGTAAGCCAAACCTCAACCTGAGCCCAGAAGCCATGCGAGCGCTGCAGCGACATCGCTGGCCGGGCAACGTTCGGGAACTGGAAAACGCGATAGAACGGGCCACCATCCTGTGTGACGGGGATGTGATTACCCCTTCCCTGCTCGACCTCGACAGCGAGAGCAGTGACGAACACATTCCGAAAACACTGGTGGAAGGAAACAACGAACAGCTCTCTACCCGAGATGCGGATTCAGCCAATGATCTGTCGCTGGAGGATTACTTCCAGCACTTCGTGCTCGAAAACCAGGACCGGATGAGCGAGACGGAATTGGCCCAAAAACTCGGCATCAGCCGAAAATCGCTTTGGGAACGGCGCCAGCGCCTGGGAATACCACGCAAGAAATCCGGCAGCTGATCGCAGGGGCCCATTGGCCCCTTTTTCATGCCCAACCCGCCAAAGAATGAATTCGGACTCAGTTGTTACCCCGTGTTCCTCACGGTAACACTCCCTCCCAAACAACTGTGACCTCAGTAACACTCAGAGGGAGTACGGGGTAACACTTATTTCCTTCAAAATCGTAAGGCACTGTTAATAAAGTAATTTCGAAAACTGGCACGCACTCTGCAATCTATTAAGCGCACAACAACAAAAACAAGAAGTGGCAAACGCAGCGGCAAAAACAAAAACAAAAAGCTGCAGGAAGACGTTCGGTAACAAAAACAAAAACAGAACGTGAGCGAACTGAGTGTTTTGGGTACTTTGCTTTTTAGTGGTCCCACGGCACGTGTGAGTTGTAGATGTAGAGAAGAATCGCCTTCCAGACGACACTGCATCTGCTTTAAAGACTCGCCCGATGTCCCTGACCGCTCTGTGTATTCAAAGCTTTCCGTTTGCACTGCTGAGATCCTCCGTATTTGGAGGCACACAGTGGGGTACAAAAACGAAGAAAAATCCCGGCAACAATAAAAACAATGCAGATCGTCAACGCTTTCAGGGCGGATTCGTGAAAACGGATCCGCCTTTTGATTATCTGGCGTGTGCAAATCCTGCCCAAACCGTTAAACTCTCGGTTTTTGCTCACCGCAAATACGGATTTCAATGCCTAAACGACTTGTTGACAGACTAAAATCCTTTATGCCCGGCGGACGGAAGAAGACTCGTACCTACCAGCGACGGGAAGTTCCCCGGGATCAGCATAATGTCTCGCGCTCCGTGATCAGCGAGCCCGCCAAGAAAGTCCTGCATCGGTTGAACAAATCCGGTTACGAGGCGTACCTGGTTGGCGGCGGCGTTCGTGACATCCTGCTCGGCGGCAAACCGAAAGACTTCGACATTGCCACCAACGCCACTCCGGAAGAAGTGCATGACCTGTTCCGCAATTCCCGGCTGATCGGCCGGCGCTTTCGCATTGTCCATGTGGTCTTCGGCCGTGAGATCATCGAAGTTACAACGTTCCGCGGGAACGCCAACGAAGCCGACAATGACAGTGCGGACGACGATCGCAAGACCAGCGAGCACGGCCTTCTGCTGCGGGACAACGTCTATGGCACCCAGGAAGAGGACGCACTGCGGAGGGACTTCACGGTTAATGCCCTCTACTACTGCATCCGCGACTTCACGGTAATCGACTTTGCCAACGGCATTGAGGACCTGCGCAACCGGCAGATCCGCCTGATCGGCGATCCGGAAACCCGTTACCGGGAAGACCCGGTGCGCATGCTCCGGGCCATCCGTTTTGCCGGCAAGCTGGACTTTGAGATTGAGCCGGAAACCGAAGCGCCCATCCGCGAACTGGCTCCATTGCTCACCCATATCCCGCCAGCCCGCCTGTTCGATGAGGTGCTGAAGCTGTTCTCCGCCGGTCACGGCGAGAAGACCTACGATCTGCTTAACGAGTACAACCTGCTGGCTCCCCTGTTCCCGGAAACCGTGAGAGCGATCGAGGCCGGTGAGCCCGACGGCGTGATCCGCCAGGCGTTAAAAAATACCGATGCACGGATCGCCCAGGGCAAATCCGTGACGCCCTATTTCATGTTTGCGGCCATGCTCTGGCCGGCGCTTCAGGCCGAATGGCACCGTCGCCAGGATAACGGGGATCCGGTACAACCGGCCCTCCATGGCGCCATTGGCAAGGTCATCGGTCGCCAGGTACAGGCCACCTCCATTCCAAAGCGTTTTTCGGGCCCGATGAAGGAAATCTGGGAACTGCAGATGCGCCTGCCCCGGCGCCAGGGTAAACGGGCCTTTGGAACCATGGCCCACCCCCGCTTCCGTGCTGCCTATGACTTTCTGCTGGTGCGCGAAGCGGCCGGCGAGATCGAACCGGGACTGGGCCAGTGGTGGACAGAATTCCAGCAGACCGATGAACGCGGCCAGGAACGCATGCTGTCCCGGCTGGGAAGCGATGCGCCGAAAAAACGCCGTCGTCGCCGCAAGCCGGTGAAACGTCAGGCCGCGCAATGACCACGGATGTCTTTATCGGACTGGGCAGCAACCTGCAAGACCCCGCTGGCCAGCTGGCACGGGCGGTTGCTGAGCTTGCAGCACTGCCAGAGACCACGCTGGCAGCCCAGTCACCCTTTTATGCCAGCCGGCCGGTAGGTCCACAGGACCAACCCGACTTCGTCAATGGCGCTGTGTGGCTCAGGACCGACCTCGCACCCCATGCCCTTCTCGATCACCTCCAGCGCATCGAGCAGGCTCATGGCCGGGAGCGCCGGCAACATTGGGGGCCCAGAACCCTGGACCTCGACATACTGCTGTTCGGGCAAAAGACACTGGACGACGACCGGCTTGTGGTCCCGCACCGCGAACTCGCCAATCGGGATTTCGCCCTTCAGCCCTTGCTGGACCTGAAACCCGACCTGACCCTGCCGGACGGCCGGACGGTCGCCAGCCTCCGGCAAACCTGCCCGGACAACAATCTCCGCAAGCTGCCACCCCTGGCACGCGAGCCGTTTACCCCAGACTGACGCGGGCACCAACCGACCCCGGACGCGCCGTGATACTATTGCCTCAGGCATACCCCCGGATTACCCTTATCAACGGAATGCCGGAACCACGGCGCAGTCCACGCCCATCCACCCAAAAGGCTAGGATTCTATGGCTGTTACCATCAATACCCTGCGTGAATACAAGCAGAACGGCGAGGCCTTCTCTGCCCTGACCTCCTATGACGCAACCTTTGCCCAGATCGTCAGCGAAGCCGGCGTTGATGTAATCCTGATCGGCGACTCGCTGGGCATGGTGCTCCAGGGCAATGACAGCACACTGCCGGTCACCATGGACCAGATGGTGTACCACACCAGTTGCGTGGCCAAAGGCAACCGCGGCTCCCTGATCATGGCGGACATGCCGTTCATGTCATACGGCACCGTGGAGGCGGCCCTGGAGAATGCGGCGGAACTGATGCGTGCCGGCGCACACATGGTCAAACTGGAAGGCACGGACTGGATGAAAGATACGATCAGCGCACTGAGCGAACGGGGTGTCCCCGTATGCGCCCATCTCGGCCTGACGCCGCAGTTCGTCAACAAATTCGGTGGCTACAAGGTCCAGGGCCGGGATGATAAAGCGGCCGAGATGATGATCGAGCATGCCTGTGAACTGGAGGAGGCCGGCGCCGATATCATCCTGCTTGAATGTGTGCCGGCGCCGCTGGCCGCTCGCATTACCCAGGCGGTCAAAGCCCCGGTGATCGGCATCGGTGCCGGCTCAGATACCGACGGCCAGGTTCTGGTGGTCCACGATATGCTGGGCCTGACCCCGGGTCGCAAACCGCGCTTCGTCAAGAATTTCCTGGCCGAGACAGGTTCCGTGCAGGAGGCTCTGAGCGCCTATGCCCAACAGGTCCGAGACCGCACTTTCCCGTCCGAGGAGCACACGTTCAAGGCATGAGAACGATTCATTCCCTCAAAGAACTTCGCACTATCCTGCGAGGCTATCGCCGGCAGGATAAAACCATCGGCCTGGTGCCCACCATGGGCAACCTCCACGAGGGCCATATTTCTCTGGTACGCAAAGCGGCCGAGTCCGCGGATGTGGTGGTGACCAGTATTTTCGTGAACCCCATGCAGTTCGGCGCCAACGAGGATCTGGACAAATATCCGCGCACCCTTGCCGAAGATCAGGAAAAGCTGGAAGCAGCGGGAAACACCCTGGTGTTCGCCCCGCCGGTGGAAGAGATTTACCCCGATGGCCTTGCTCAGCAGACCAAGGTGATTGTTCCCGAGGTCAGCGACGGTCACTGCGGTGCCAGTCGCCCGGGCCATTTTGAAGGCGTGGCCACGGTGGTGACGATGCTGTTCAACATGGTGCAACCGGACCTGGCTATCTTTGGCGAGAAGGATTTCCAGCAACTCGCCGTGATCCGGAAGATGACCCGGGACCTGTTCATGCCCGTGGAAGTTATCGGCGCCCCAACGGTCCGGGAAGACGACGGACTGGCAAAAAGCTCCCGCAACGGCTACCTGTCTGAGGAAGAGCGCAAAATCGCCCCGATCGTGTACAGGACGCTCGAAGCCACAGCAGAAAAACTCGCCAAGGGTCGCACGGACTTCCATGAGCTCGAAAGCGACGCTGAGCAGGCTCTGACCTCGGCCGGCCTGAGACCGGACTATTTCAACATCGTGAACAGTCTTACACTGAAACCGGCATCACCGGACGACCACGAAGTGACCATTCTGGTGGCGGCTTTCCTGGGCACCACCCGGCTGATCGACAACCTGTCGGTGGCGCGCTGACTCTCACACAAGGAAAAGGACCTCCCTGATGCCCGAACAACCTGCAGCACTGACCTCCAAACCCGAATGGCAGGCACTGATCGAGCGGCGGGACAAGCTACGAAGCGTTTCCATGCGGGAACTCTTCGAGCAGGATCCGGAGCGCGCCGACCGGTACTTTATCGAGGGCGCCGGTCTGGCCCTGGACTTCTCCAAGAACCTGATCACGGACGAAACCCTGGGGGAGCTGGTCGCCCTGGCTCGCAGCTGTCGATTGGAAGAGCAACGCAGCGAACTCATGAATGGCGGCAAGGTAAACCTCACGGAAGACCGCCCGGCCCTTCATACCGCCCTTCGTCACCCCGGCAATAAAACCATTCTGGTCGACGGCGTGGATGTGGTGACCGAGGTACAACAGACACTCGGCCGCATGGAAACGTTCGTCGACGGCGTACTGAATGCCTCCCGAACCGGGTTCAGCGGCAAAGCCTTCACGGACGTGGTCAGCATCGGGATCGGAGGTTCCTACCTTGGCCCGAAGCTGGTGGGAGAGTCACTGCAGCCCTATCGGCAGGGCAATATCCGGTGCCACTACGTTGCCAACATCGACGGCACCGATATCTGCGAGACTCTCCGGCAGGTGAGCCCGGAAACCACCCTGTTCCTGATCCAGTCCAAGTCCTTCCGCACCCAGGAGACGCTGGAAAACAGCAAGGTGGCGCGCCAGTGGTTCCTGGACAGTGGTGGAAGTGAGGCCGCCGTCGCGTCGCACTTCATGGCAGTGACCGCGAACGTTCCGGCGGCGGAGGACTTCGGCATTGATGCCGACAACGTGTTCCCCATGTGGGACTGGGTGGGCGGGCGTTATTCGCTCTGGTCAGCCATCGGCCTGCCGGTAGCCCTGAGTATCGGGATGAAACATTTCCGGGACCTGTTGGCCGGTGCCCACGCCATGGACCGTCACTTCCGGGAAGCTCCGCTCGAACGCAACCTGCCCGCGGTGATGGGCCTGCTCAGCGTCTGGTACAACAACTTCTGGGATGCCGAAACCCACGCGATCCTGCCCTACGACCATTACCTGCGCAGCCTGCCGGACCATCTGCAGCAGCTGGACATGGAAAGTAACGGCAAGTGCGTAACCCAGACGGGGCAGCCGGTGCATTACCAGACCGGCCCGGTCCTATGGGGCGGCGTCGGCTCCAACGGCCAACACGCCTACCACCAGCTGATTCATCAGGGCACACGGCTGATTCCTGCCGACTTCATCATTCCCCTGAAAACCCACAACCCGGTTGCGACCCATCATGCCGACCTGTTTGCCAACTGCCTCAGCCAGTCCCGGGCCATGATGGCCGGCAAAACCCTTGCCGAGGCCCGCGCTGAACTCAGAAACGAGGGCCTGGACGAGGAAACCATCGACGCACTCGGGCCTCACAAGGTGATTCCAGGCAACAAACCGAGCAACACCCTGATCATGGAGAAAGTCGCGCCAAAAACGGTAGGCGCCCTGATCGCGCTCTACGAGCATAGAACCTTCGTCCAGGGCGTGATCTGGGACCTGGATTCGTTTGACCAATGGGGCGTCGAGCTGGGCAAACAACTGGGCAAAGGCATCCTTCCCAAGTTGCTCAGCGAGGATGCCATCAACAGTGCGGGTGACAGCTCCACCGACCAGCTGATCCGAAGGTTCCGTTCAGCCAACGGCCTCTGAGATCTTTTGCCCCCGCCACAGGAAATCCACGGGCCAGAGCTTCTGCCCCGTGTTATAGGCCTGCCAGAGCTCCCGGTAGGTCTTACCGCAGCTCGGGTGGAGGGCTTCCGGCGCGATATCCGCCAACGGGCGCAACACGAAGGCATTCTTGAGAATCTCGCCCCGGGGCAACTCAACGCCGTCAACAACACCCGTCCGGTCGCCGTAGGTCAGAATGTCGAGATCCAGGGTCCGGGCGCTGAATTTCGGCACGTCACGCCGGCGACCATTGTCGGCCTCCAGCTGTTTAAAACGACTGGAAAGTTCGCCAACAGTGAGGCCCGTCTCCACCCCGACCACCAGGTTCAGGAATGGCGAACCGTCAAAACCGACCGACTCGCTCTCGTACACCGGAGAAATCTGCAGGTGGCCAAACCACTCCTGGAGAGCGTCCAGTGCGGCAGCCACATGGCGTTCACGGTCAATGTTGGTGCCGATGCTGATATACACCCGAACTTTTGCTGTCATCAGTTGCTCCCCCGTTCAATTCTGACACCCACTGCCCGGGCTGCCGGCACCGCGCCTGGCTTACGCAAAGTCAGCACGAGACGCTTTACCCCGAATTCCTCACGCAACAGGTCTGCGAGCGCTTCGGCGGCGCGCTCCAGCAGTTGAGGTTTCAGCGTCTGCAGACACTCGGCGACCCGCTCACTTACCGCCGCGTAATCCAGGGCATCGCCCACGTCATCGGACTGACCTGGCGCACGGTTATCCCAGGCCATGTCGAGATCGACCAGGATCTGCTGCGTTACCTCCCGCTCCCAGTCATACACACCGATGACGGTGTCTACCGCCAGACCTTCGATCAGGACACTGTCTGCCAAGAGAATCTCCCGGAGTCTTCCACTCTTTGCTGATTGAAATGCACACAACCACCGGATACTGTGATCAGGCTGGCCAGTGATGGACGGGCCGGCATTTTCGCACAGATTGTACCGATTCGTCTCCGCCCACGGACTGACATCATGGACCTGACCAGCCCTGCCGTTGCTACCGTCGCGCTCTGCACCACTGCCTACCTGTTCGGCTCGGTATTGTTTGCTCTGCCGGTATGCAGGCTATGGAAGCTACCGGATCCACGGGCGCTCGGGTCCGGCAACCCCGGTGCGACCAATGTCTATCGCAATGGCGGCTGGGCACCGGCGTTGGTGACCCTGATCCTCGATGCCTTCAAGGGATGGCTTCCGGTCTGGATCGCCCACGTGACAGGACTGTCAGTGATGGTTCAGGCCATGGTGGCACTGTGTGCCGTCACCGGCCACATGATTCCGCTGTTCTATCGGTTCAAGGGTGGAAAGGGCGTGGCAACGGCCCTGGGTGCGGGCCTGGCACTGGCGCCGGTCACGACGTTGATCATGGCGGCCATCTGGGCCGGCGTGATGTGGCGCTGGCGTATTTCCGCGCTGGCTTCGCTGGTGGCTATCGCCTTCGGGCCACTGATAAGCGCCCTGATCGAGCCCGAAACCCTACCCCTGTTCGGACTCCTGACCATCCTGATCGTGGTACGACACCGCAATAACCTGATCCGCCTGGCGCAGGGGCGTGAAGCCGGCTTCTGAGCTGCTAATCAGTCCACCAGGCCTTTGGCGCGCGGTTCGCTGATCGGCGGCAGGGTATTCATGGGCCACCTGGGGACGGCCACGATTCGCTCTCCATCCTGTTGACCCGCCAGCATTCGCTGGGCACCGGCATACGCGATCATGGCGCCATTATCGGTGCAGAACTCGGGGCGAGCATAAAAAACGTGAGCCTGAAGCTTCCGGGCCATTTTCTCGAGGCCAGCCCTCAGCCGCTTGTTGGCACTGACGCCACCCGCGATCACCAGGCGCCGGCAGCCGGTCTGTTCGAGTGCACGTCGGCACTTGATGGTCAGGGTATCCACCACCGCAGCCTCAAACGCCAGGGCGATATCGGCTTTCACCTGTTCTGAAAATTCTCCGGCATCCACCGCCGCATTCACCGTGTTGAGGGTGAAGGTCTTGAGGCCGCTGAAACTGAAATCGAGACCGGGCCGGTCCGTCATCGGGCGGGGAAAACGGTAGCGGTCCGGCACACCCTGCTCTGCCAGGGCGGCAACGCGAGGCCCCCCCGGATAATCCAGCCCCAGCATCTTGGCGGTTTTATCGAAAGCCTCACCGGCGGCATCATCCACGGACTCACCGAGCATTTCGTATTCACCGATGCCGTCGACACGCACCAGCTGCGTGTGACCGCCGGATACCAGCAACGCCACAAAGGGAAACGCCGGCGGATTGTCCTCCAGCATGGGCGCGAGCAAATGCCCCTCCATGTGGTGAACGCCCAGCACCGGTATACCGAGTGCAAAGCCCAGAGCGTGGGCCACCGAACCGCCCACCATCAGCGCGCCTACCAGGCCCGGGCCCGCGGTGTAGGCGATACCGTCTATGTCTGCCCGGCTTCGACCCGCTTCTGCAATGACCTGGTCGCACAAAGGCAGAAGCTTTCGCACGTGGTCCCGGGACGCAAGTTCCGGAACCACACCGCCGTAATCGGCATGCATGTCAATCTGGCTGAACAGTGCATGAGCCAACAGGCCTTGGTCGGTGTCGAACAGGGCCACGCCGGTTTCATCACAGGAGGTTTCAATACCGAGAATGAGCATAGAGTCGGGCCGCACCAGGTTGCTGTGAATGAGAAAGGAACGCATTTTAGCAGAAACCCGAAACCAGGAGGCAGTTTCATCGAACAAACATTGACCTTGCCAGTACCGAGGGGCTATTATTGCCGCCCTAAAATATGCACTGGTCGAGTTTTAGCCAATCTGACCAGGTATCGAGCCGCACAGGCACAGCCGTGCGGAGCAAATGGAAACCGAATCTATCAGGTAGGTGATTTTCGAATGCCAGCTGTTAAAGTGAAAGAGAATGAACCGTTTGACGTAGCACTGCGTCGCTTCAAGCGCTCCTGCGAAAAGGCCGGTGTACTGTCTGAAGTGCGTCGTCGTGAGCACTACGAGAAGCCGACCGCTGTTCGCAAGCGCAAAGCAGCCGCTGCCGTTAAGCGTCATCTCAAGAAGCTTCAGCGGGAACAGCGCAAGTTCGAGCGTCTGTACTAAGCTACAGCCAGACGCCGCTTGACTGCAAAGCACTGATTGCCTGTCAGCAACAGGCTGCACAGAGCGATTGAAAATGCCGCCGAGGCCTGGCTTCGGCGGCATTTTTGGCTATGGCCAACACCTGAAGTACCGGCATGAACGGGCCGGCAACGCTGGAGTCTCCATGAGTGGACTGATCCCTCAACGTTTCGTTGAAGACCTGCTCGACCGCATCGATCTTGCGGAATTGATCGGGTCCCGGATCACCCTCAAGAAAGCCGGTGCGAACTACAAGGCCTGCTGTCCCTTCCACGATGAAAAAACACCATCGTTCAACGTGCGACCGGACAAGGGCTTCTACCATTGCTTCGGCTGTGGCGCCCATGGCGACGCCATCAGCTTCGTACGGGAATTCGAAGGCCTCGGGTTTACCGAGGCGGTCGAGGAACTTGCCAAGCGAGCCGGCCTGGAAGTGCCCTACGACCGGGCTGCGCGGCAGGAAATGCAGCAGGCCCGGACCCTGACCGATGCGCTCGACTTCGCCAACCAGTTCTATCGCAGTGCGCTACGGAGTCCGGCGGGCAACTATGCCCGGGACTACCTGAAGCAACGCGGGCTGGACGATGTCATTATCGAGCGCTACCAGCTGGGTTACGCCCCCGGCACCGGGACGGCCCTGTATGACGCAGCGGCGCAGGATCTGAAAGGTCCTTTGATCGAGACCGGCACCGTATCCGACCGCTATGGACGTCCAAGGGACCTGTTCCGCAACCGGGTGATGTTCCCGATCCGTAACACCCGCGGTCGAACCGTGGCTTTTGGCGGACGAACCCTGGGTGACGACAAGGCCAAATACATCAACTCCCCGGAGTCCGATGTATTTCACAAGAGCCGAGAGATCTATGGGTTGTTCGAGGCCCGCCAGGCGATCCGTCAATTAGACAAACTCCTGGTGGTGGAGGGCTACATGGATGTGATTGCCCTGGCCCAGAACGGCATCGACTACGCCGTCGCCACCCTGGGCACCGCCACCAATCAGGACAGCCTGCAGGCACTGCTAAAGCAGGTAAGACACCTGGTTTTCTGCTTTGACGGCGACAGCGCTGGTTTCAGGGCTGCCGACCGGGCGATGGAAAACGCGCTGGAACTGATGGCCGACGGATTACACCTGCAGTTCCTGATGCTGCCGGAGGGCGAAGACCCCGACACGCTGGTTCGGAAGGAAGGCCCGGATGCTTTCCAACGACGCATCGAGGGGGCCACCCCGCTCTCGCGCTACCTGTTTGACCGGCAGGGAGAGGGTCTCGATCTGCAGCTGCCGGAACACCGTGGGGAATTGCGGGCACGGGTTGAACCGCTGCTGAACAAAATGCCACGCAGCACCCTGCGGGATGCCATGTGGCATGAAATGCTGCGCCTGTGCGGAGGCCGTAACCAGTGGCAGAACCGCCAGCCGCAGCAACGGGGAAAGTGGCGGAACGGCGAATTCCGGGACCGGCCGGTGGAAGAACGTGTCGATGTCAAACTGAACAAGGACAGCACTCTCTGCCTGGCACTGGTGGAGGCGCCTGAACTGGCCCAGGAGGTCAGCGAACTGGCCCGGCAGTCGCGACAGTTCCCCCAGGCGATGGGCCTGGCCTCCTGGATCACGGAGAAGGGCATCCGGGAACGGCGCAAACTGATCAGTGCACTGGCGCAGGATCAACAGGCTCGGGATCGCTTCTTCCATCTGTTTGATGGCTTTGAGCACATTCCTTCACGGGAAAGCACGCTGGCTTCGGCCCGCGAACTGATCAGTCCGAGCGAGGAAACCTCGCGCCAGCAACGGCTGGCAATGCTGCTGAGAAATTTTGCGAACCTCTCTGCCGAGGAGCGCAATGAACTTCGGGAGCTGAGCGGCGGCACTCAGGGATAGCCGCACTTGAAACTTAACCGATTGGCCACAATCTAATCAGTCGGTGGCAGAGCAACCACGCGACAGCTATAATGGCTGTTTAACTTTTTTCCTTTTAAAAGCGAGTTCACAGGGTGTCTATGTCAGGCAATTCGCAAAAATCACGTTTGAAAGACCTCATTGCACGAGGCAAGGAACAAGGTTACCTGACTTACGCCGAGGTAAACGACCACCTCCCGGAGGACATCGCCGACCCAGATCAGGTCGAAGACATCATCCGAATGATTAACGACATGGGTATCCAGGTCACCGAGGAAACTCCCGACGCCGATACCCTGTTGATGACCGAAGGTGATTCCACTGCCGACGAAGCCGCCGCAGCCGAAGCTGCCGCCGCGCTCGCCGCCGTGGAAACCGACGCCGGCCGCACCACCGATCCCGTTCGCATGTACATGCGCGAAATGGGGACCGTGGAACTGCTGACCCGCGAAGGCGAGATCGTTATTGCCAAGCGCATCGAAGAGGGTATCCGGGATGTGATGGCCGCCGTGGCCCACTTCCCTGGCACTGCCGGGACCGTTATTCAGGCTTACGACCGCATTATCGAGAACGAAGGCCGCATCAGCGACATCGTGACCGGCTTTCTGGACCCGGACGATGCCGAGCCATTCATGGGCGAAGAGCCTGCGGCACCTGAGGAAACCAGCACTGAAGAGAACGACTCGGGCGAATCGGATGACGACGACAGCTCCAGCGATGACGACAACGACAACGGCCCGGATCCGGAAGAAACCCGCCTGCGTTTCGAACTCCTGAGAGAGAAACTGAACGCAGCAAATAAGGCACTTGAGAAATACGGCCGTGGCAACCAGAAAACCCAGGACGCGCTGAACGAGCTGGGCCAGGTGTTCGCCCCGTTCAAGCTGGCCAACAAGGCGTTCGAGGAACTGGTCAACGTTGTCCGCTCCACCAACGATCTGGTCCGCGAGAACGAGCGCGCGATCATGCAGATCTGCGTGCGCGAGTGCAAAATGCCGCGCAAGGATTTTATCAAGTCCTTCCCCGGCAACGAGGTCAACCTGGAATGGGCGGACAACATTGCCAAAGGCAAGAAGCCCTATGGCGCAGCGATCAGTGAGCGCCTGGACGAAATCGTCCGTCTGCAGAAGCGCATCCATAACGTGCAGACCGAGGTGGACCTGGACGTCGCGGACATCAAGGAAATCAACCGTCGGGTTTCTATCGGTGAGGCGAAGGCACGCCGCGCCAAGAAGGAAATGGTCGAAGCCAACCTGCGCCTGGTTATCTCCATCGCCAAGAAATACACCAACCGCGGCCTCCAGTTCCTGGACCTTATCCAGGAGGGCAACATCGGCCTGATGAAGGCGGTGGACAAGTTCGAATACCGTCGTGGCTACAAATTCTCAACCTACGCCACCTGGTGGATTCGTCAGGCCATCACCCGCTCCATCGCGGATCAGGCCCGCACCATCCGGATTCCGGTGCACATGATCGAAACCATCAACAAGCTCAACCGCATCTCCCGCCAGATGCTGCAGGAAATGGGCCGCGAGCCGACTCCGGAAGAGCTGGGCGAGCGCATGGACATGCCGGAAGACAAGATCCGCAAGGTCCTGAAGATCGCCAAGGAACCGATCTCCATGGAAACCCCGATCGGCGACGACGAAGACAGCCATCTGGGCGATTTCATCGAGGACATCCAGGCCCTCTCCCCGGTGGATTCCGCCACGGCCGAAGGCCTTCGGGAAGCCACCCGTTCCGTGCTGGCCGGCCTTACCGCCCGGGAGTCCAAGGTACTGCGCATGCGTTTCGGTATCGAGATGAACACCGACCACACCCTGGAAGAGGTCGGCAAGCAGTTCGACGTTACCCGGGAGCGCATCCGTCAGATCGAGGCGAAGGCCCTGCGCAAACTGCGCCACCCGTCACGCTCCGATCACCTGCGCGGCTTCATTGACGACCAGGGCAACGGATAAGTCCAACACCGCTAGCGGGCGCCAACCCTCATGGGTATAATGGCGCCCGCTTTGTTTCCTCCTCTGGAAACACCTTCCTGACAGTATCTGCTGCATGGGCCTATAGCTCAGTTGGTTAGAGCAGGGGACTCATAATCCCTTGGTCGCTGGTTCGAGTCCAGCTGGGCCCACCATTTCTTAAATTTCTGTAATCTTTACCCCGCTTTTACCGGAGTTCTCAGGAACACAAAACACCCCGGAAATCCCCGCGATTACTGGCTTAAGGCCCGAAAGGCCAGCCACAAAGCCCCACCCTTTGTTCTGAATTGTTCCACTGACTACCGCTAGAAACCGCCGATAGGTGGGGGTATCGTTGGGGGTATCCGGACCGAGTCCCGGATTTTTACCCGAAAAATACCCCCAACATGGAGGCCAAACCCATGACCAGAGCGGCCAACAAGCTGACGGAAACGGCAGTAAAACACGCCACATTCAGCAAATACGGCAAGCGCACCAAGCTGGCGGACGGAGCCGGGCTGTATCTGGACATTCAGAGGGCGGGCCGGTACTGGCGGCTGAAATACCGCTACGGCGGAAAAGAAAAGCTGTTAGCCCTGGGGGTATATCCTGACGTTTCCCTGAAGGAAGCCCGCACCAAACGCGACGAGGCAAAGCGCCTGCTGGCGGACAACGTTGACCCAGTGACCCACCGCCAGCGAGAGAAAGCCGAACGGGTAGAGGCAACCGTTACCACCTTCAAGGGCATTGCCCTGGAATGGCTGGAGCACGTACACAAGAAGAACGTCGGGGCCACCACCTATCCCAAAAACAAACGCCGCCTGGAAATGTACGCCTACCCCAAACTAGGCCGCCGCCCCATGGCTGAGATTGAGCCGCCGGACGTTCTGGCAATACTTCGGGATATTGAAGGCAAGGGCCACGTAGACAACGCCCACCGGCTGAAAACCCTGATAGGCCAGGTATTCCGTTACGCCGTAAGTACGGGCCGGGCAACGCGTGACGTTACCGCAGACCTTCGGGGCATTCTTCCCGCGCCAAACGTAAAGCACCACGCCGCAGTGACCACCCCTGATGAAATCGCGGACATGCTCAGAAAGATTGATACCTACTGGGGGAGCCCTACGGTATGCCTGGCCCTCAAGTTATCGCCTTACCTGTTTCTGCGGCCTGGCAACCTTCGCCATATGCGATGGAATGAGATCGACTGGGACGCCGCCACCTGGACAACGGACACCACGAAAAACGGGGAGCCCTTGGTTGTTCCACTGGCCCGCCAGGCAATCACTCTGCTGAGGGAGCTGGAGGAGCTGAACGGCATACGTGAATGGGTATTCCCGAGTGGAGCAGGCAAAGGCCGCCCCATGAGTGAGAACGCCATTACAGGGGCCCTTAACCGGCTGGAGCTTCAGGGCATTATGTCTGCCCACGGCTTCCGGGCCATGGCAAAAACGGTATTAACCGAGCGCCTGGGCTTCCGAACGGAAATCATAGAAATGCAGATGGCCCACCGGGTAAGGGACGTTCACGGCAGAGCCTACAACCGGACAACCTGGCTACCGGAACGGCAGGCCATGATGCAGCAATGGGCCGATTACTTGGACAGCCTGAAGAAGCCAGACAACAACGTAACACCGATTCACCAAGCCGCCAGCAAGTAACCAACGGAGGTACGCAAGACAATGAACCGACACGACACGCTAACCACGCTTGAAGAAAACCGGGGCCGCTTATTTGATGCTGAGGCCCTGCTGTTATTCCTTCAAAAGCGGGAGAACCTGATACACATACTCGAGCAGGATAGCCCGGAGGTAATACTAGGGGCGCTGATTGATAAAGCTGCTGACCATGTTACGCACGCCACTGGAGAGACAACGTTACTGATTGAAAGGCTGGCGCCAAACAACGTGAAGGCGATGGCGCAATAAACAACATACAGGCATAACCCGCTTACCGGGATTGACCCAGTTTGGGCCATGCCTAGCCCGACGGGGCGAAAAGCGGGCACCCTACCCGCCTGGCGTGGCCTTCTCGAATAGGGGCGCTGAAGGGAGCGCAATGAAGCCGCTGATTAGAAAATCCTGGTACACCCTCACTGAAGCCGCTGACTATCTAACCAAGGCCACCGAAGGTGACCCCGTAACCGTCTCAGACATCCTTCAACTGGCAGTAGAGGGTGAAATTTCTCTATCTTTTCATTTCTTCACGGAAGTCCATGCAGAAGCCGGAAGAATCAGGTTTAACCCTGAGCTAGCCATTGCACACTTGCCACCCGAAGAATGGGAAAGTTACTTATTGCATCCCGCAAGCATGCAAACCAATGCAGATACGGATTGCCCCGCTGAATACAAAATCGATCATTGGTATTTATTCGAGGTTGAGGAAGATTTTGACGTAACGGCAAGCCCTGGCGAATTCTGGGAGCTCACAGCTCATGGCTGGGGCAAAGAACTCGAAACGGAACTTTGGCGTCTCTCACTTGAGGCACCTGCGAGCACCCTCAACAAGCCTGCCTCACTGGTCAGTCCTCGCAATAAACTTCCTGGAGATCGGAGCAATCTACTCCCAAACATAAGACTCATTGGAGCCCTCGAGCCCCAGCCCTTCCTATATCTCCTTCCTTACCCAGCAGAGGAAGAGGAAAAGGATGCTCCTTGGGTGATTGAAATTAACTGGTCAGAGCTACCCGACGACACCTTGATTGGCGTTGCGAGAGAAATGTTAGATAACCTGTTAGCAGACCAGGAACAAGACACCAGCACCGCAGCCAGTGACCAGCCAGACCCAGACCGCCAGGAATACCCGCCGCAACTGGAAGCACTGCCCCACAAATTCCTACAGCTATACGCGGCTATTGCTGGCGGAGAATTGCCAGACCTTGAGGCCGCTATAAACGCCTGGCATCTTCACTGGCACGAACGCCCCGCACGTGGAGAACGAGACACCTACCCGAAGAACCCCAACATTCAGGCATGGCTAGAAGATCGCGGAGTCAGTAGAAACAAAGCGGAAAGCATACCGCCACTGATTCGCCCGAAGTGGGGATAACAGCACCCCAACGAAATAGAGCCGTTAACAGCTACCCCCTACCACCACCAGTAATCGAAAGCCTTTAAGGCCTACTACCCCCCACCTTGGGGGGCACCTACCCCACTACAAACTACCCGCAGGCAAAGCAAGGATTACCCCGAACCTAACCGGAACCAAGGGGTAATCCGACATGACCGCACAACCGCAAACCGTAGACACCACCCGCCAACACATTGACCGCATGTTGCGCCGCAAGGAAGTGGAAGCAATCACGGGCCGCAGCCGCAGCGCAATCTATGAAGGCATGGCCGCTGGCACATTCCCCAAGCCCGTAAAAATCGGGGCCCGCGCCGTGGCCTGGCCTGAATCGGTAATTCGTAACTGGATTGCTGAACGCATGGAAGGGGGCCAGGCATGAAACAGGCACCCGCCCCCGAAGGGGCAAGGCACCAGCCCCGGAGCCAGTATAACAACGCCACCGCTGGCGGATACCCCGCCCGCCTGGATTCCATACGCGCCGCCCTGCTGGAAGCGGGCATAGAACCGGCCAACCCTGACGCCCTGCTATCCCGCCTGCCTGATGCCGAGGGCCGCCCGGTACGGTTTGGCACCGCCAGCAAGCCCCGCAGTAAAAACGGCTGGCTGATTGCCTACCATGACCAGGGCTTGCCCTTTGTCGTTATCGCCGGGGACTGGAGCACCGGGGCAGAAATGAAATGGATAGCCGGGAACGCGGACACCATGACACCGGCAGAGCGCCGCGAACTGAAACGCCGCATGGCCGAAGCCAAACGGGCCAGAGAGGAAGAACAGGCCCGGCAATGGGAAGCCAGAGCCGCCGCAGCCGCCCGCCACTGGCATTCATGCAGTCCAGCAGACCGATTGCACCCGTATCTGCAACGCAAGGGCATACAGCCGCACCGGGCCCGCCAGAAGGGCCGGGAGCTTGTATTACTGCTGGCGGACTTCACCGGCAAAGCATGGAGCCTGCAAACGATAGACGAGGCCGGGGATAAACGGCTGATGGCTGGCGGCAAGAAGGCTGGTAAGTTCATTGTCGTGGATGGCCCCGACTACCCCGCCCGCGTTCTGATCTGTGAAGGCTGGGCCACCGGCTGCACCCTGGCAGAGATAGACCCCGCCGCCCTGGTACTGGCTGCCGTAGATTGTGGCAACCTTCAGGCCGTTACTACCGGAGCCCGTAACCGCTGGCCTGATGCTGACCTGATTGTGTGCGGAGATGATGACCGCCAGACACCAGGCAACCCCGGAGCCGCCGCCGCACGCGCCGCCGCACTGGGCGCCGGGGCCCGGTTTGCCCTGCCGGAATGGCCGCCAGCCGCACCGCTGCAATTGTCAGACTTCAATGACCTGCACAACTGGCAAGGGGGGCGGTAATGACCAAACAGCCGCCCATTACTGCAACAGACCCCAGAACCAACCTAAGCGCCCCGCTGCCTGGTATTGATACAGCCCCTATACCACTGGCGGGAAGAACGCCGCCGCCACCCTACCCAGTGGACGCCCTGGGGGAGCTGCTGGGCAACGCAGCAAAAGCCCTGGCTTATTACGTTCAAACCCCGCTGGGGATGGCCGCGCAGTCTGTACTGGCGGTAACTTCGCTGGCGGTACAGGGCCACGCCAACGTGAAGAAGGGCAACGTAGGGACAAGCCCCACAACCCTGTACTGCCTGACCATAGCCGCCAGCGGGGAGCGTAAGAGTTCGCTCGATAGCCAGGCCATGAAACCGATCTACGAGTATCAGGCAGAGCGCAGGGCAGAATATGACACCTTGCTGGCGGAATACCGGGCCGACCTCGAAGCCCACGAAATGCGCTACAAAAGCATGGTGGCAAGCTACAAGGGGAGCGGAAAGAAACCCCGCCCACTGACCCACAATGAACAACAGGCCCTATCCGCCGACCTGGCAGAGCTGGAGAAGAACCGGCCAACGCCACCACCGCGCCCCCACATCCTGATGGAAGAGCCCACGGCAGAGGGAATCTATAAACACTTCCTTGATGCCTTGGCTACCGCTGGCCTGTTTTCGGATGAAGGCGGGGCATTCTTCAGCGGACACGGCATGGCCGACGAGGCCAAAGGCCGGACCATAACCATGCTTTCCCAGCTGTGGGACGGGAGGCCCATTTCCAGAACCAGAGCAGGAGTCGGGGAATCTGGCGTATTAGCTGGCCGCCGCCTGGCTTCCCATTTGATGATACAGCCGGTTATCGCTGACAAGGTTATGTCAGATCCCCTGATGTTGGGGCAAGGCTTTCTGGCCCGCTTTCTGGTATGCAGTGACCGATCATTGGTGGGAAGCCGCTTTCTCTCAGGTCGGGCCTATGACGAAAGCGCCACCAATGATCCGGCGATTACGCGTTTTTGGGATGCCCTGGGGGCGCTAATCCGGCACCCCTTGCCCACCGATGAAGCCGGGGAGCTTGAACCAGAAACCCTATCCATCACCGGGACCGCCTTCGATGCCTGGGTAGCGGTTCACGACGCGATAGAGGAACAGCTATCACCCCATGGAGAGCTATCAGTAATAAGGGAGTTCGCCGCCAAAGCTGCCGACAACGCCGCCCGCATCGCTGCCGTTCTCTCCTATGTCGAAACCCGTTCAGCACCAACCCCGGAGCATATTAACCGTGCCGCTGAGCTGATGGAGTACTACCTGCAAACCATGATTCAGAGAACACAGGAAGCCGCACACAGCATTACCGAACACGAAGCACGGGAGCTGGCGGACTGGATCAGGCAGAACGGTGGACAGCTACACTCTGACAACTTCAACAAGCTTCCCGCAGCCTACCGTAAAGCCCAGAAAGCCCGCGCACTACTCGGCTTACTTGTGAATTACGGACACGCAGTAGTGACAACTCAGGGTCCAAACGGCAAGCCCCGCGCCTGGAAGCTGAAGGAGGGCCGGAACAATGTTTGATCTGATGGGCGCCATAAGGAAACGGCAGCAAGCTCAAATGCCTCCACCTGCGGATTCTGCGGAAACCGCGGAAAGCCCAGAATTGCGGGCCGAAGAGCTTGCGGAGGATTCTCGGAAAACTGCGGACAACTCCAGAGTCGGGAATTTTTCCGCAATTATCCGCAAAAGTCCGCATACGCCCAAAGCCAGCGAAACCCCGAAAACAAGGCACTTACAGCGCTTTTCCGCAGATCCGCAAAATCCGCACCCCCCTAGGGGCAAAGAAAGGCTGAACCCGGAAACCGTATTAGTGGAGATCGCCAAAACACTGAGGGCTGACGCGCACATGCTTCGCGCACTTATGTCTGATGACGACATGCAGGCCATAGCCGAGAACTGCCCCGGCTACGACAGGAAGTTACTGACGGACTATTTCAGGAAGATGGAAGAAAACGGCAAGGAGCTTGTAGACCTTCAATGGCACCTAGACCACTTATTACAAACCGGGCATGAAAACGCCCACAAGAAATCGCAAAGGGCCAGAGAATGGGAAACGGCATGGCGGGCAGCCCATGAGCACTTTATGAACCACCTGGCCACCTGCTCGGACTGCTACGCACCCCGCGCCCGATACTGCGCCATTGGGGCGGGCTTTCGACAGACCTACCTCGAGGCATACCAAGACGAACACCAATCGGAAGAATGACCATGACCAACGTGATACCGCATTAAAAATACACAACTAGTTCGCACGACCAATGCCTAGGCGGCACTAGCCTTAATTAGGAACCGGAGACAGCCGAGGTGCTCCCCAACGGAGCGCCCTCCCCCCTTGCAGTCTCATTCATTTATAGAGCCAGAGGCGCGACAACGTGTCTGTCAAGGTTTCGTCAAGGGTTAAAGAGCAAAGCGCCGAGACTACTGCTGACAATGTTGACGTTGGCACAGCGGCAATGCCACCAGCCAGGCTGCAGAAGCTGGCCTTATGAATACTCACAATTGCTAAGGTTTTGCTAAGGTCAAGAGCCAGTTCCCGTCAGTAGAACCCCAAGGTTTTACCAAGGGTATCGGCGGGATCCAGGGAGGTTCACTATGGGAATACTCCCGAGAAGTCGAGCAGATCTAATCCTGAAAATTCAGCGGGTTGCGGGCCATGTTCAGTCGACCCGATCACCCCCACCATGAGACGGCGCGTTTTCATCTTGGGGTCGCTTGAATTCGACAACCTTTTTCGAAAGATCGCAAGGCTCCAGCAACGAATACCGCGTTGCTGCTTCCGTTAGCATACAACCACCTTCTCCATCCCAAGTGAGTGTTGAATTGTCGCTGTAAATTTCAATGGTGCCGTTTCCCCATTTCGTGCTCAGCTTCGGTTTCACCGGACCAGGCCTACAGGTCGTCATAAACGCCCACCTCTTCAGTTCAACTGGAGCAGCTCACGGCTGAATCAGCCGCTCACATTTGAATTGGCTCTATCTCATAGGCCACAGGCTTCCCTACTCCTCGAGGTCGATGCCTGCGTCCCTTAGCATCTTTCTCGCCTCAGACTTCCTCTGCAATTCCTCACGAAAACGTTTCCTAAGTCTCGCCCGCTGCAAGGGTGTTAATTCATTTCCGAATCGCAAATAGGAACGAACCCAAGCCTCGGTGAAACTGGGGTCACGGCCATCGGTTGAATCGGTTTGTTTCATAATCCCCCCAACAAACTGATCACGCATTAATCAATATGGCTCCATTTCTTTCTGGCTGCAAGCATCCCCTCTTGACAGTTTCGAACCACGGAGCTGAGGCGGTTATTAAGTTATCAGCATGCTATTAAGGGAAATGAACCGCCTTACTCCCTTAAATAGCTCCATTCATCTACAGTGCGCATGACCTTGCCTAACCCCACCAACTAACGTAAAACAACCCTATATCGAGTGGTTAGCAAGCAATACACCCCGGTATTGCCCGTCACTCCCCGGAACAACCAAAGGCACGAACCGACACAGCCTGTCGCTCCGTGCCTTTACGCTTTATCAGAGACAGATAGCAGTAACTTCTCATAGGGAACAACCCAGCAATGAACAACACGGAACAGCAATTCCTCAAAGCCCTGGACGACAAACTCTGGAAAGCCGCCGACAAGCTGCGCGCCAACCTGGACGCCGCCAACTACAAGCATGTAGTGCTGGGCCTGATCTTCCTGAAATACGTCTCCGATGCCTTCGAGGAGCGCCAGGAAGAGTTGCTGGAGCGGTTCAAAGATGAGAACGATGACATCTACTACCTGCCGCCGGAAGACTACGACGGTGATGAAGACTACCAGCAAGCCCTGATTGAAGAGCTGGAAGTACTGGATTACTACCGGGAAGCCAACGTGTTTTGGGTACCCAAGCCGGCCCGCTGGAGCACCCTGAAAGAAAAAGCCGTGCTGCCCGTGGGCACCGTGCTCTGGCAGGACGACGCCGGTAACGACGTAAAGCTACGCTCCGTGTCCTGGCTGATCGACAACGCACTGGAAGAGATCGAGAAAAGTAACGCCAAGCTCAAGGGCATTCTCAACCGCATCAGCCAGTACCAGCTGGAGAACGACAAGCTGCTGGGCCTGATCAACACCTTCTCCGACACCTCCTTCACCAAACCGGTATTTGACGGCGAGAAGCTGAGCCTGCACAGCAAGGACATCCTCGGCCATGTGTACGAATACTTCCTGGGCCAGTTCGCCCTGGCCGAGGGCAAACAGGGTGGCCAGTATTACACTCCCAAAAGCATCGTCACCCTGATTGTGGAAATGCTCGAACCCTATTCCGGCCGCGTGTACGACCCGGCCATGGGTTCCGGCGGGTTCTTTGTCTCCAGCGACAAGTTCATCGAAGAACACGCCAAAGAACAGCACTACGACGCGACCGAGCAGAAGAAACACATTTCCGTGTACGGTCAGGAATCCAACCCCACCACCTGGCGCCTGGCCGCCATGAACATGGCTATCCGGGGCATCGACTTCAACTTCGGCAAGAAGAACGCGGATACCTTCCTTGACGACCAGCACCCGGACTTGCGCGCCGACTTCGTGATGGCCAACCCGCCCTTCAATATGAAGGATTGGTGGAGCGAATCCCTCGCTGAAGACAGCCGCTGGAAATACGGCACCCCGCCCAAAGGCAACGCCAACTTTGCGTGGATGCAGCACATGATCCACCACCTGGCACCCACCGGCAGCATGGCCCTGCTGCTGGCCAACGGCTCCATGAGCTCCAACACCAACAACGAAGGCGAAATCCGCAAACGCCTGGTGGAAGAAGACCTGGTGGAATGCATGGTCGCCCTGCCCGGCCAGCTGTTCACCAACACCCAGATCCCGGCCTGTATCTGGTTCCTGACCCGGGACAAAGCCAACGGCATGGTGCGCAACGAGAAAAAGCGGGACCGCCGGGAAGAGTTCCTGTTCATCGACGCCCGCAATCTGGGCTTTATGCGGGATCGGGTGCTGCGGGACTTCACCAACGACGACATTGCCAAAATCGCCGACACCTTCCATGCCTGGCAGCGTGGTGAGGGCTATAAAGATGTCGCAGGCTTCTGCAAATCCGCCAGCCTGGCCGAGATCAAGAAGCACGACTTTGTGCTGACGCCGGGGCGTTATGTGGGTGCTCAGGAGCAGGCGGATGACGGCGAGCCATTTGCCGAGAAGATGGCGCGATTGACCGGGCAGCTAAGGGAGCAGTTTGCGGAGAGTGACCGGCTAGAGGCTGAGATTAAGCGGAACCTTGGGGGACTGGGATATGAACTCTGAGATAAACATACCTGATCACTGGCAACTAGCTACCATCAAAGATGTTCAAGCCAACGAAAAGAGAGCCACCATAACCGGCCCCTTTGGCAGCTCAATCGGAAAGCGATTCTTCGTAAGTGAGGGCATACCGGTAATCAGGGGCAACAACCTCAGCTACAAAGTCGGCACCTTTGATGATAGCGGTTTCGTGTATATCACCCGCGAAAAAGCCAATGAACTCAAGGGTTACATTGCGAAGCCCGGAGACTTGATATTTACCGCTGCGGGGACAATTGGCCAAGTTGCACTTATACCTTTCGCTGCGCGCTTCGAAGAGTACATCATTTCGAACAAACAGATGAGAGTTAGACTCGACCTCAAGAAGGTAGATAATTTTTACGCCTACTACTGGTTTTCCTGCCCAATTATGAATGCTTACATCAAGCGGCAGGACACAGGATCTACAATTCCACTGATCAACCTGTCAGTGTTGCGAGCTCTCCCAATTCCGTTGCCTCCATTACAAGAACAGAGAACGATCGCTACGATCTTAAAATCTCTGGACGATAAAATTGGTATTAACCACCAAATCAACCAAACCCTCGAACAGATGGCCCAGGCCATCTTCAAAAGCTGGTTTGTCGATTTCGAGCCGGTCAAAGCCAAGATCGCCGCACTGGAAGCCGGCGGCAGCGAGGAAGACGCCCTGCTCGCCGCCATGCAGGCCATTTCCGGCAAAGGCGAAGCGGAGCTAACCCGCCTCCAGGCCGAACAACCCGAGCAATACGCCGAGCTCCGCGCCACCGCCGAGCTGTTTCCGTCAGCTATGCAGGATAGTGAGTTGGGGGAGATTCCGGAGGGGTGGGAGGTAGCTCCCCTCTCAGCGATGGTTGATCTTATTGGCGGAGGAACGCCTAAGAAATCTGAACCATCTTTCTGGAATGGTGATATCTGCTGGTTCTCGGTCAAAGACGTCCCATCCGATGGCAACGTCTTTGTGGTAGACACGGAAGCCAAGATTACAGATGAAGGGTTAAACCGCAGCTCAACGAAGCTATTGCCAATCGGCACGACAATCATCACTGCGCGAGGTACAGTCGGCAAGCTAGCGCTAACCGGCGTTTCTACTGCAATGAACCAGTCTTGTTATGGTGTAGTCGCAAGTGATGGTACAGGCCCTTATCTGAACTACCTAAGGTTATCAGAAGGGGTAGATACACTGAAAAGAAACACCCACGGCGCAGTGTTCGACACGATCACCCGGAGCACCTTCGAGACAGTTGTTCAACCTCACCCTTGTTTCGCCATAAGACAGCGCTTCGAGCAAACTGTAACACCGATGTTTGAAGCTATCAGAAACAACCTCATTCAGAGCATTACTCTTTCAGAAGCCCGAGATTCATTACTACCCAAGCTGCTATCTGGCGAGATTTCTGTCTTTAATGTGCCTGGTCAGCTAGTGGACGAGGCGGAGCCAGCAAATGTTTAAGATCGACCCCACCGCCAACCGTATAAACCCGTTGGAGGTAAAACGCTTCACCGATCTCGGCTTCACCGAGCGCAAACACCTGCAGGAATGGCTGGAGAACTACCCACAGGCGCTGGCCCAGGGTGCTGGCGAAGAACTGCTGATCATCCAAAAGGAGTTCGACGGTTTCGACGACACTCGCGAGCGGCTCGATCTGCTAGCCATCGACAAGGACGGCAATCTGGTCATCATTGAGAACAAGCTCGATGACAGCGGCCGGGATGTGGTTTGGCAGGCCCTCAAGTACGCCAGCTATTGCGCCAACCTGAAAAAGCAGCAAGTAGTGGAGATATTCCAGCGCTACCTGAATCAGAAAGCCCAGAACGAAGGTAGCGAACCGGCCGACGCGGAGAAGGTGTTGTTAGAATTCCTGCAGGCAGACGACCTGCACTCAGTGCAGCTCAATACTCTGAAAAGCCAGCGCCTGATTCTGGTGGCCGCCCAATACCGCAAGGAAGTCACCAATACCGTGCTCTGGCTGAGCCAGTTCGGTGTCAATTGCCAGTGCTTCAAGGTAACGCCCTACCAGGCCGGTACCGAGCTGTTCCTGAACGTGGAGCAGATCATCCCCACCCCGGAAGCCTCGGACTTTATGATCAGTATGATGGCCAAGGAAGCCGAGGAGAAGAGCGCCAGTAATGAGCAAAGGCAAAGCCACCGGCTGCGGTTGGAATTCTGGGAGCAGGCGCTGGAGGCATTCAGCCAGAGCAGTTGTAACCTCTACAACAACGTTAGCCCCGGCAAAGATCACTGGCTATCCGCCGGCTCCGGCCTCTCGGGCATGGTGTTTAGCCTCATCTTCGGAAAGACCGAAGTCCGCGTGGAATTCTCCATGCAACGCTCCCAGGCTGAGGCAAACAAGTTCGTATTTGACCGCTTAGAAGCCCAGAAAGAGACGATCGAATTGGAATTCGGTCATGCATTGATATGGAAGCGACTTCCCAACCAAAAAGCATGTCGAATTCAATTCAGTCAGCCCGTAGATGGCTATGACGAGGCCAACTGGCCAGAAATGATTGCGTGGCAGGTGGAGCACATGACGCAACTTGAAAAAGTCCTGAGCGGGCCACTGGAAAATATCAAAAACGAGCTCAAAACCGCGAACGTCGTGTAGCAACATGCTGAGCAGGAAGAATGAGGTAAAAACTGCTGGGGTTGAGCAAATTACACGGCGATAAGGACATAGCAATGACGGAAGATCAGCTGGAACAACAATGCCTCGCATGGTTTGCCGAAGGTGGCTGGGAGATCGCCCACGGGCCAGATCTGGCACCGGATGGTGAAGCCCCGGAACGGGCCGACTATCGGCAGGTATTGTTGCTGGCGGATCTTGAGGCTGCCATTCGCCGCATCAACCCTCACCTGCCCCAGAGCGCCGTTGAACAGGCTGTGGCCGTTGTCCGCAAACCGGAAAGCCTGGATGTGGTGATCAGCAACCGGGCCTTCCACCGCCTGCTCCTGGAAGGTGTGCCGGTTGAGTACAAGCGCGATGACAAGGTGATTCACGACCAGGCCTTTCTGGTGGATTTCAGTAACCTGACGGCCAACCGGTTCCGGGCCATCAACCAATTCACCCTCGAAGGCTCCAAGCAACTGCGCCGGCCGGATGTGATCTGTTTTATCAACGGCCTGCCCCTGGCCGTGCTGGAGCTAAAAAGTCCCGGCGCCGAGAACGTGAACATCTGGGATGCCTACAACCAGATCCAGACCTACAAAGACGAATGTTCCGATCTGTTTGCTTACAACGAAGCGGCCATCATCAGTGATGGTTTTCATGCGCGGGTAGGCTCCCTCACCGCCAGCCAGGAGCGTTACATGCCCTGGCGCACCATCAGGAACGAGGACGACAAACCGCTGCTGGAGTGGCAACTGGAAACCATGGTGCGGGGTTTCTTTGACCGGGAACTGTTCCTGGATTACATCCGTTACTTTGTGATCTTCGAGACGGATTCCGACAAGCTGATCAAGAAGATTGCCGGTTACCACCAGTTCCATGCGGTGCGCGAAGCAGTGAAGGCCACGGTGATTGCTGCAAAGCAACTGGATCGGAAGGACTCACAAGAAAAGCGCGCCACCTACGGCGACCAGGTTCAACCCGGCAGCAAAAAGGCCGGTGTGGTGTGGCACACCCAGGGTTCCGGCAAGAGCATTTCCATGTGCTGTTACGCCGGCAAGCTGTTGCAACAGCCGGAGATGAACAACCCCACCCTGATCGTAGTCACCGACCGCAACGATCTAGACGGCCAGCTGTTCGCTACTTTCAGCGCCGCCCGGGAATTGTTGAAGCAGGAACCGGTGCAAGCCGATGACAGGGACACCCTGCGCCGCTTGCTGTCTGAGCGGGAATCCGGCGGCATCATCTTCACCACGGTGCAGAAGTTCGCCCTGCTGAACGACGAATCCGGCCACCCGGTACTGAACGACCGCCACAACATTGTGGTGATCTCGGATGAAGCCCACCGCAGTCAGTACGGCCTAAAGGCCACCCTGAAGAAAGACGGCACCTACAAGTTCGGCTACGCCCGCCACATGCGCGATGCCCTGCCCAATGCCTCTTTCATCGGCTTTACCGGCACCCCCATCGAAAGCGAAGACAAAGACACCCGAGCCGTTTTCGGCGATTACGTGTCCATCTATGACATTCAGGACGCTGTGGACGATGGCGCGACAGTACCTATCTTCTACGAATCCCGCCTGGCCAAGCTGGACATCAACCGCGAACAGATCCAGGAGCTGTCCGATCAGGTGGAGGAAGTGGTTGAGGACGACGAAGACGTTGGCAGCCGCGAGAAGACCAAGGGCGAGTGGAGCCGGCTGGAGAAGCTGGTCGGTGCCGGCCCGCGCCTGAAGCAAGTCGCTGAAGATCTAGTAAACCACTTTGAAACCCGCTCCAGCACCATCGATGGCAAGGCGATGATTGTCGCCATGAGCCGGGAGATTGCGGTTCACCTGTATAACGAGATTGTCGCCCTGCGCCCGGAGTGGCATGACGACGACCCGGAGAAAGGTGCCATCAAGATTGTGATGACCGGCTCCGCCTCTGACCGCGCCCTGCTGCAGCCGCACATCTACAACAAACAGACCAAAAAACGGTTCGAGAAGCGCTTCAAGGACATCAACGATCCGCTCAAGCTGGTGATCGTTCGGGATATGTGGCTGACCGGGTTCGACGCGCCCTGCTGTCATACCATGTACGTGGACAAGCCCATGAAGGGCCACAACCTGATGCAGGCCATCGCCCGGGTAAACCGTGTGTTCAAAGACAAACCCGGTGGGCTGGTGGTGGATTACATCGGCATTGCCAACGAGCTCAAGCAGGCCCTGAAAACCTATACTGACGCCAAGGGCAAAGGCTCCCCCACCCACAGCGCGGAAGAAGCCTACGCGATCCTGCTCGAGAAGCTGGACATCATCCATGGCATGTTCGCCCCCGGTCCCAAGGGCAAGGGCTTCAGCTATAGCGGATTTGAAACTGAGCCCCACAAGTTTCTGGTGCCCACCGCCAACTACGTGCTCAGCCTCGAAGACGGCAAGAAACGCTTCCTGGATACCGTGCTAGCTATGAACAAGGCCTTCTCGCTGTGCGCGACCCTGGACGAAGCCCAGGCACTACAGAAGGAAGTAGCCTTCCTGTCACAAGTGAAGACCGCCATCACTAAGTTCACCAGCGTGGACAAGAAGCTGACCGAGGAAGAGAAGAACACCGCCCTGAAGCAGATCCTGGACAATGCGCTGGTGGCTGAAGGGGTAACGGATGTCTTCGCCCTTTGCGGCCTGGACAAGCCCAACATCGGCCTGCTCTCTGACGAGTTCCTGGAAGACGTTCGGCAGATGCCCTACAAGAATTTCGCCGTGGAGCTGCTGGAGAAGCTACTCAAGGACGATATCAAGGCCAAGACCCGTAACAACGTGGTGCAAGAGAAAAAGTACGCTGACCGTCTCCAGGAGACGCTGCGCAAATACAACAACCGGGGTATCGAGACAGCCCAGGTGATTGAAGAACTGATCGCCATGGCCAAGCAGTTCCAGGCCGAAGTGGAGCGAGACGCTGCCCTCGGCCTGAACCCGGACGAAGTGGCCTTCTACGATGCCTTGGCCAGTAATGAAAGTGCGGTACGGGAACTGGGCGACGAAATCCTGAAGAAGATCGCTGTGGAGATCACCGACAAGCTGCGCAAATCCACCACCGTAGACTGGCAGGTGCGGGAGAGCGTGCGGGCCAAGCTGCGGATTCTAGTTCGACGTACGTTACAACGGTACAAGTACCCACCAGATAAGGCGCCGGCAGCAATTGAGCTGGTGATGGAGCAGGCGGAAGCACTCTCCAATCATTGGACCCATCGTTAGAACGACGGTAAGGATTGGGTAAGGTGTTGCAATGGTGTCCGGAACCTCTGTGATTTCCTCATCCCACTCAGTCCCCTCGAATTAGGCAAGATCTAACCACATCGAGGTCGGTTGTCCGTTTTTGCTAAAGTTTGGCTAAGGGTCAGACTGAAGAACTTTACCCCAAGTCAGCGCATGGTTTGTCAAGGTTTGGTCAAGGGTTAACTATAGATGCCCAACACCAGCCACCTGCCACCTGCCACCAGCCACCAGCAAACGTATCTTGGAAATAACGCCCTCAACATAGAACTCGGATTGACGGTACCCATTTGATACCTAAAGAGAAAGCTTTTTTGCCATTGCAGGGTGTGGCCTGCCGTTCCAACGAAGATGAAGGATGTTGATTAACTTTCTTATGGCGAAAAATCCAAAGCCAAATAAGCCCGCGGTGAAAACTTTGACCGCAGCACGAGCAATCATATCAGGGGTTACTGTAGCGGGATCGGCAAGCCATGTGATGACCGGTACAATTCCGATGAGCTGCCAAAGACAGATTATCCCCAAAACCCCTCGCACTGCGCGTAGCGGATAAACGATCATGTTTTGGCGAGCCTGCGAAATCCCCTGAGAGTCGGACTGAAAATCCGAAGAGCGATTGGAGGTCGAAGTAAACATCCAGGCGATTCGCCCGATAAAGACCAGAACAGCGAGTTGAACAACAAGCATTGCGACGTTCACAGAGCCTGTCATCCCTCGGATAGTCGGAGGTGACAACAGAAAACCATATCCCATATTCTGAACAGATCCCCGGTAAGTGATTTCGAGAGGCGGATACAAAATCATGCCGACTGCTCCAACTGCGCAAGCTATTAAAATCACCCGCTGGGAACCGCTTAGCCCTTGAGTAGTTCTTGAGTGATCCGTACTGCTGGGCGGAGACTCTGCAACGTCCGATTGTGCCGAACCGTTGTTTGAGGACTTTGTATCGACGCAGTATTGGCTGGCGGTACTCCGCAATAATTCCGGGTGCATATCCAATGGCTCCCAAGACCTCATGCCAGCTGACCAGATCATCGTATCTAATCCGATGTAACTAGAAACATACATCTCTCGAATCCGGCTGGCGGAAACCGGACCTTCTTCTCCTCGTTTGGTTATGATGTACCACTCTTCCATAAGACAATACCTGCACGGTTAGCTTTTATAACTAAATAATAGCAAGCCATTGCGACCGCAGAGCTCATCCTTATGTCAATTCTGACAGAATAATACTCATCGTCGTCCTTACGTAATCATACATTTCAGGACATTTGCTCGATCTAGGCCCGGTTACATTTAGAGTTTTCACGCTGTTTCCTGCCTGAAGCTGCACAGCGGGATTAGAACGCGCACACCCTAATGTTACCCTACGGATAACAGACCGGGCACCGGGGCCGACTGGTTCGCAGCCTTGGTACGCAGTTTTCGTGCGCACTTCACGCAGCGGCATCGCGCACCTGAGACGATTGGCTCGAAGCTCTGGCGGGATTCAGGCCGCAGACACCACAACCAGAATGCCGTAGCGTGTTAAGGATCTGTTAAGGACACAAAGCCAGATCCCGAACAGAGAACCCCAAGGTAGCCCCAAGGGGTGAACGCCACTTGCACCCCAACAATTCCCAGCATCACAGCCAGGCACCAGCGCCGAAAACACTAAGGTAACGCTAAAGGTAAAACACCACCGGCTGCACCTACCGAAACACTAAGGTTACGGTAAGGGCCATGGCACATTCAGACCATCAGCGCCCTGAGGGGGAGGCAAATTCCCGGACGGTTTCAAAGTATCGACCGCGTGCCCTAACCAGATTTTTATGCGTGAGAAATAAGAAACTTGTTTTGGCGACTGCTGGCCTATAGGCGGCCCGTGAATGAAGCAAATTTGCGTCACCTCCCCCCAATTGAGGAGAAACCTATTACGACCAGCCCTCAAAACCCGCCCGCGTGTTCCAGATAATACCGGGGGTAGCCGGTTATTTTTGGGGGTACTTTTGGGGGTACTTCTGAAAACCTCAGGCAACCACTTGGATAATTATCAAATCGTTACAGCCGAACTTCGGTGGAAGCTGGGCCCACCACTCCTTTCAGTCGCGCCAGACCTCACCGGACTATTCCAGCCAGAAATCACAGATTTCTGTCGCTTCGCAGGGCGAAAGCTATGCTTCCGCTCCATCCTGCTTCGCCCAGCTGGGTCCACCACTCCCCGACTCCCGGTAAATGACGCAACTGATGCGTCGAGCTTCTTTACAGGTGGCACCACCCTACCCGCCCCGGCTCATCGTAACCCTCTGATCTGGCGCTGGTTGGCAATAATGGTCCGAAACCTGCTTTTCCCTACTGGCAACACGCAAGGAAAGCTTAGGGAGTAACCAACCATGAAAATGCACCACAAAGTAACGGCGATTGGAGGCCTTGCAGCAGGCCTGCTATTCAGCGGCGGCGCCCTGGGCGCTCCGATCCCATGCAATGATGATCCAACGCTGAACTATATGGAAATCGATGACAGTCAGGCGGCTGCATGCCTGGATTCTGGCGTCGGCAACCTGACCGGTAATGCAACGAATGACTTGTTCCTTACAGGCGTGGGCAGCGACTACGAACTGATCGAAAAGTCAGATGAGGGACCCAACCCTTATAACCTGACGTACAGTCAGGATGGCAGTTACTATGGGACCTGGAGTTTTGACTCCGATTTCTGGGATGACTACTCCGATGCCGCTATCGGCTTCAAGTTCGGTACCGGCAACACACCGGATGAGTGGTTCGTGTTCTCCCTGCAGGCTCTGGTCAGTTCGGGCGAATGGGCCTTCTTCTTCGGCTCCGGTAACGACAAGGAGACTGGCGGTGGCTTGTCTCACATGAACCTGTACGGCAAAGAAGGGGTGACCGTGCCTGAGCCGGGTACCATTGCTTTGTTGGGCCTCGGCCTTGTCGGGCTTGGGCTCGCACGCAGAAAGAGAAAGGCTGAATAAGTACCAGTCGATTTTCTTTACATTCCTACCAAGGCTCCTCCCAGAGGAGCCTTTTTCATTTCTGCCTGAAACATCCGACTACAAAAACAAACACTCCCACGCCTGATAAGACCCTGTATTCCGGTTATTTTCGTACGTGACGCCTAACATACGTGGTTCTACAGACATTGACCTGTGTCAAAAAAGCCAAAGTCCCGAAAAGACAAGCCACATACACTGCAAACCTGAACCAACGTGGCGCCCCTCAGGAACCACAGGCGCACGCACAAAAACAACGAAATGACGGAGTGTATCAATGGTAACCACCCCCCGGTTTTCAGTACGGGCCATGTCCCTTGCAGTTGCTGCGGTGTCCGCAGGTGTTTCACTGTCCGCCACTGCCAGCATGGGCAACCTCGGCACCACCTACGGCGTAATGCCGGTTGACGTTGCCACCGCTCAGTCCCTGTCCATGTTCAATGACCAGGTATCCGCCACCTACTACAACCCGGCATACCTGACCAAGGACACCCGGGGCGAGCTGACAGCGGGCATCCTTCACGCCGAGCAGGAGCTGCGCTCTGCCAACCCCAACGCAGACGGTGATGTGCTCTCCAGCTCCCCGAGCCAGCATGTGCTGATCGGCATGAAAACGAATCTCGGCTCCCTGACCCGTTTCGATCACCCGATTTATCTGGGTTTCATCGCCGGCGTGGAAAAATACGGCAAGGAAATGCTGGCATTCAGCTCCCAGACAACCGAGACGGGGCAGTTCCTGCAGTACGGCAAGGAACCGCTGTTTCTGAATGTCGGCGGCGCGACGCAAATCTGGCGCGGCATTTCCGCTGGGGCGTCGGTTCGCGTAACACTGGACGCCACCGCAAACCTCGACGCGGTTTCCACACTGGGCGGTGAAACCAGCCGTGAGCGTCTTTCCGTCAATGCGGAACCCTCGCTGAAAACCATCCTGGGCACCAACATCGATCTGGGCAGCACCTTCTGTCCCGACAGCGAGTGCTTTCTGGATGGCTGGGAGTCCGCACTTATCTACCGGACCAAGTCCTCTGCCTCGACCGCCATCGATTCCAACATCATTGTCACCCAGACTATTCCGGAGCCGGGCCTGAGCCTTGCGGTCTCTACCATCGACTCCTTCCAGCCGGAAACCTTCGGTATCGGCACCCAGTACCAGGGCGACAACTGGCGCATCGGCGGTAGCATCGAGCAACAGAACTGGTCCGAGCTGGAGGACGAATTCGCTGCCGACAGTATCAAAGACCAGGGGTCGGTCGCCTCAGCCAGCCGAATCCAATTCGACGACATCCTGATCCCGCGTATCGGCGGCGAGTACCAGCTCAACAAGAATTTCGCACTTCGTGGTGGCCTGGCCTTTGAGGAATCCCCCCTCAAATCCACCCGCAACCCCGAAATCAACTACCTCGACACCGACAAGATCGTGATTGGCCTTGGCATCAGTGCCACCTACGACCGCACCCGTCTGCTGGCCTACCCGGTTCGACTGGACCTGGGCTACCAGTACCAGCAGCTGCAGGAGCGTGATTTCACTCTCGTGGACTACGACGGCAACGAGACCGACGTGAAAGCCGACGGCGATGTCCACGTGGTCGCCGGCTCCATCACCCTGAAGTTCTGAGGAGAGGTACAGCCATGAAGTACAACAAGACCCTGGCACTCGTCCCCGCGATATTGCTCGCTGCCTGTGGGGGCGAGGAGCAGACCATGAAAGCCGACGTTCCGTCCGGCTCCGTTGTCTACTCGTACCCGGCTGACGGCCAGACCGGGATCAGCCCGAAATCCGATATTGTGATTCGCTTCTCCCATGCCATAACGGAAGAGGAAGTGGATATACAGAGTAAGATACTGGTCCAGGACAGTGCCGGTAACGTCGACTTTACAGTTACCAAAGTCGATGGCGGGCGGAGCCTGAAACTGGAGCCTGCAAGCAACCTGAGCACAGGTGCCAAGTATTCCATCACTTTTGCTGAGCCACTTGGCGCGGCCGGCGCCAACCCTGTTGAGACTCCGAACGCCGAGGGTCCGGAGGGGATTCAGTTCACCACGCGGGCCGGCTTCACGGGCATTGCCGGGGAAGACAACCTGTCAACGAGTTTTGACGTGGCGGAGATGGTCCCCTCTCCCGAAGGCGACCTGCAACCGATGGACTTCTCCAGTTTCCGTCTTCTGCTGACCCAGCCGATTCACCCGCAGTGGAAGGCAATGGGCGGCAGCATCACCCTCGAGGACAGCAATGGCAACGTGGTTCCGGCAAAGATTCTTGTCGACCAGCGTCGGATCACCGTTGATCCCTGCCTGACCGACGAGCCGGCACAATGTGGTACCAAGGCCGATGAGCTAATGGCCGGGGCCACCTATACGCTCCGCATCTCCAGTCTCCCGAGCCTGACCAGTCCCGGCACAACACTGGACTTTGACAAGAGCTTCACTGTCCGGGAAACCGGGCCCACGGTCGTGCTGTTCCAGGAGGTCATCGACTCCGGACTGAATGGGGGTACGGCTCCTTCGGACGCGCAAACCTCCAGACTCAACGGCCAGATCATCAATGGCGTGACTCTCAACTCCGTACTTCAGGGCACCGCCGGCCCATCCCAGCAGACCGGCGGGCTTTTCGCCGAACTGGCCTACGCGCCCGCCTTTGAGGCAGATGAGCCCCTGCCCCTGCGGGTTCCTCGCAGTAGTGTCCTCAACAGCAGCAGCCTGGATGTGAAGATCAACGGCACGGTGCCGATCATCAATCCCGAAACGGGAGAGATTCAGCAGACCGGCAACATCAAGGTCACCATGATCTCCGATGCCAGCGGTTACCTGCTGCCCAATCCCTATACCGATGACCTCAACGCGCCCCGTCACGTGAAGCTGTTCATGGACGTGGCCATGAACACCGAGGAAGCGCAACCCAACGCATCCCTGTCCCAGAACCTCCTGGGCGTGGAACTCAGCGGCATCGCTTTGGTGGAAGACGGTGTGCTAACCATTGACGCCATCGGTGTTGTAGAACCCAACCTGCTGGGCCAGGAGTTCACCGACTCCACCATCGCTTTCCGGATCGAGGCCGCCACTGACGCCGATTCTGCGCTGGATGCAGAAAACCTCTGGGAGCCCGACACCACCAGCCCGACCCTCGTCAGCTGGATGCCTGGGCCGGATGACGCCATCCCGGGTGACCGGGATCAGATGCAGCGCCCGGGTGATCCGATCGTGCTGAATTTTGATGAGCCGCTGGATGAAGACAGCCTCGACAGCGCATTCATCCTCTACGCCGGCAACGCAAACACAGTGCCCGTGGAAACCCGCCTGGACGGCACCACGGTAGCAATCAACCCTCAGGGTGGCCTGAAGCACGGCGTTAATTACACCCTGGCGATCAGCAATGGATTGACTGACCTGGCCGGAAATAGTGCAGCGTCACAATCTTTGGAATTTGCCCTTCCAGCAATCAAGAACGGATCAGAAACGCCATTTGCATCGCCCATCGCGCTGACGACCTACCCGGGCTATCCGTGCGTTACCGAAAACCTTGACCTCCCGAACGGGAGCCACGGCACCTGCGTTGACGCAGCACCAGCAGGCACGGTCCGTGACCAGCTCCCAGTCACGACCTTGCCGGAGGACCGGCCGATTGTGGTGCAGTTCTCACAGTCAATGGATCTCTCCACCATTAACTCCAATACCTTTGTGGTGGAGAAAATCTCGAATCCCGCAACGCCCGGAGCTGTGGGCAGCGAACAGGTGGTCACCGGCCGGCTGAACAAGAGCAATCAACGCGTGCGCTTTTTCCCGGACGCCGCCTGGGAGGTGGGAACCACCTACCGCTACACTCTGAAATCAGCGGCGAACGGGGATTGCGGCACGGGAGATTACGTCTGCTCGGAAGAAAACCTTCCCCTTCAGACCGACGTTCTTGTTGACCCGACCGATGTGGGCGGGCCGAACCTGGCCATCTACTTCACCGGCACAGAAGAGCAATCCAGTGTATTCACACCACTGCGTAACCTGCCGATCCGGGATACCAACTCCAACTATGTCATCGACTGCGATACTCCGGGAGGCACAGACTGCCTGGAGCCATTTGCGCACGAGGAGGATGGCAATGGTGGTTTCTTGCCTTCTGCGAATGCGGGCAAGCTCGGTGTCGTCGGACAGCGTGCAACCTTACTCACCTTCGGAGCCGACGCACGAGTCGGGTGTTCGACCACCGGAGAAGATTGCCCCAAGAACAAGTTCATCTATCAGACCTACGGCCTGGATACGGAAGTAATCGGCCCGGCCTTCGATGACGCCGGCAACAACATTGGCGTGCGGGTACTACTGTATCCGACCATGCTGGTCGCATCGTCTGCTAGCGTGTTCCTGAAATCTGACGGGGATCCGTTGTCATTGGCAGAAATCGAGGAGCCTACCGGCCCTCAAATCATCCGAATGACCTACGGCGAGCCTACTGAGGACAACCCTCTGGGGTTGGTCGAAGGCTTGATCTCCGAGGGCAGTGACGGACGCCCCTACTTCAGTACTGTTGCGAACCTGACACTGGACGCTCCCAACCTGGCACCCCTGGAGGGCATTGCACAGCACAACCTCTACAGTTACCCGATACAACTCGTACTGGACGGCCCGATTACCTTTTTCGATGATGGCCGGATGCAGATCGAGCAACGGAACACCGCCGTTGCGCCCATCAATGTGCTGATTGGCGGAGGGACTACGGCAGATATTCCGCTGCAGATTCCGGTCGACGGGATTTACCTGAACTTTATCTCCAACCCGATCAAGGAGATCCCGGTCAAAGAATAATCCCGAATGTCTCCGCTTGGGCCAGTCTACGGACTGGCCTTTTTTTATGCCCTGTCCCCTCCGGACTTTTCACCTCCCCCACCAAACCTGATAATCTGGTTGCACAACGAAACCTGCTGCCATAAAAACAATTCCCGGGAGATTCCATGGACAACGGCACTCATTACCGCACCTGTCACCTTTGCGAGGCCATGTGCGGCGTGGCCATTGAGGTGAAGGCTGGCCACATTGCTTCCATCAAGGGCGATGAGAGTGACCCTCTCAGCCAAGGCCATATCTGCCCGAAAGCCGTTGCCTTGCAGGATCTCCATGAGGACCCGGAGCGGCTGCGCCAGCCCATCCGCAAAACCGCCAGTGGCTGGCAGAAGATCGGCTGGGACGAAGCGTTTGATCTGGTCGCCCGGCGCCTGCACCAGACCCGGAAAGAGCACGGCCGCAACAGCATAGGGGTCTACCTGGGCAACCCCAACGTCCATAATCATGGGTCGCTGATTACGACCATGCCGTTCCTCCGCGCCATTGGCAGCCAGAACCGGTTTTCCGCCACGTCCAATGACCAGTTGCCCCACATGCTGGCCAGCCTGGAGATGTTCGGGCACCAGATCCTATTTCCCATTCCGGATATCGACAACACCGACCTGTTCATCTGTATCGGCGCCAATCCCATGGCTTCGAATGGCAGCCTGATGACGGTGCCGGATGTCCGAGGCAGGCTGAAGGCCCTGAAGCAGCGTGGCGGCAAACTGGTGGTTATCGATCCCCGGCGCACTGAAACCGCAAAACTGGCCGACGAGTTCCACTTTATCCGCCCGGGCAATGACGCCCTGCTCCTGATGGCGATGGTGAACACCCTGTTCGAGGAGAATCTTGTCGATCCCGGCCCGGCGGAGCGTCTGGTCAAGGATATTGAACTGCTGCAACTGGCCGCCGTTCCCTATACACCTGAAGCGGTAAGTCCGCATACGGGCATGGAGGCCGAGGCGATTCGCAACCTGGCCCGGCAACTGGCCAACACCCGCAAGGCGGCCCTGTATTCGAGGATGGGCACCAGCACCCAGGCTTTCGGCGGCCTCGCGACGTGGCTGGCCTATTGCCTGAACATCCTGACCGGCAAACTCGATACCGTTGGTGGGGTGCTGTTCACCCAGCCGGCAATTGACCTGGTGGCGCTGGGAGCCATGGCCGGTCAGAACGGCCATTTCGACAAGCGCCGGAGCCGGGTGCGGGATCTCCCCGAGTTTGCCGGTGAATACCCCGCCAGTACCATGGCTGACGAAATCCTCACTCCGGGGGATGGCCAGATTCGGGCCTTTGTCACGGTCGCGGGCAACCCGGTACTATCCAGCCCCAATGGCCGGCGGCTTGAACAGGCCTTCGAGAAACTGGATTTCATGGTGTCGGTGGACTATTACCTCAACGAAACCACCCGCCATGCGGATGTCATCCTGCCACCTACGGCAGCGCTGGAGCGCAGTCATTACGACCTGATCTTCAGCATGTTCGCCGTGCGCAATTACGCAAAGTACAGCGAAGCCCTGTTTGAGCCGCGGGAGGATGCCCGGCATGACTGGCAGATCCTGCTGGAACTGGCCCACCGGCTGGAACAACAACGCAAGGGTGGCCGATTGCCCCTGCGATCGGAGCTGGGTTGGCGCGCGTTCAAACAGATCGGCCCGGACCCTATCCTGGATCTGCTGCTTCGATCCGGGCCGTATGGCGCGGATACCGGCCCAGCCAGAAAACTCCTCCAGCCGGCGGTTGACCTGGTGCTGGACATCCTGCCCGAACGTCATCCGCTGCGTGGTCTCGCGAAGCTCAGCCCGGTTAACCGGCAGTGGGGGGCCCTGCCCAAGGGGCTGTCCCTCTCGGCTCTCAAAGACAACCCCCACGGCGTGGATCTGGGCCCGCTCCAGCCCTCCCTACCGGACCGGCTGTTTACCCGGGATGGCCTGATTCACCTGGCACCCCGACGCTATCTGAAGGATCTCGGCCGTCTCCACAAACAGTTGATCTCGGAGCCGGACACTCACCTGTCCCTGATCGGTCGACGACATGTACGCAGCAACAACTCCTGGATGCATAACAGCCGACGGCTGGTCAAAGGCAAGGACCGCTGCACACTGATGCTGCACCCTGACGACGCGGGACGGCTTGGTCTCGAGGCCGGGCAGTCGGCCGAGATCGAGGGCGCCGGACAAACCATCGTGCTACCGGTCGAGATTACTCCGGACATCATGGCGGGTGTCGCTTCCATTCCCCATGGCTGGGGCCATGACCGGCAAGGCACTGCCCTTACGGTCGCCAGCGCCCATGCCGGCGCATCGATCAACGATGTTCTGGAGGACAGCCAGATAGACCATTTGTCCGGAACGTCCGTATTGAATGGGCAGTCAGTTACTGTCAAAGTCTGGCGGACTGAAAAGCGACGTCGACCCGCCTGACCGACCAAGGAGATGATATGCCTCTGTGGCTACAGTGGACCCTGATCATTGCCGGCCTGTTTGCCATAGCATGCCTGCTGTGGTTTATCCGGAAGCAGGCAAAAGTGCTGTCGGAGGGGCGGCGGCGCCAGCAAAAGTCTCAGGAGTTCCAGGCTAAACGTAGAGAGGACATGATTGGCAGCATCCGTGTGATCGCCATGGCCGTGGAGGAGGATCAGATCGAGTACTCCGAGGCGTGTCTTCGCATCAAGGGCTTGCTGGATCACGTGGCGCCCCACCTGCTGGAGAAGGCACCCTTCCGGATTTTCCAGACAGTGCACGAGAAGCTGGAACACATGCCAACCCATCGCGCCCGCCAAGCAACCGAAACCCGTTTTGTCGAGAAAATGGACAAGGAACGCTTCGAGGTCGAAAAAGCCTACGCCGACGACATCCGCCGGGCGGCAACCGCCATTCGCCACCACCAGTTCGAGTGATTATCGACATACCGAACTGGTCCGACCTCATTTTTGTTACAGTTTGTAATCGAAGCAGTAGAGACCCCAGGGTTTTCGCATTGGAAATCAATGGCTTTGGGAATTCGGTAAAACTGACTCCAGGCTCACACCTTTCATCCCGCTAACCGTTGACTTTTATTTTTGCCCTCCTGATCTAAATTGATTGATAGGGTGGTGCCAAAATCTGCGGCGGTAACGCCCTACGTTGTTTTCTCCTGATAAGTTAGGACGACTCTGCAAAAAGCGGGTGAGCTTGCCGGCCCTTGGGCCGGCTTTTTTCGTGATCAGAGACTGGGCGGCGGTGTATCGGCATTGCCGGTCGTGGCAAGGATGTTGTCCTTGCCACGCAGCAACTCCTCGAACTGCCGGATAACCCGCTCAGGTTGCAGGCCGAGCTCATCGTAAAAGGCCTCCGGCACCTCCTCCGCCACTCTTCCTGTTATCCCCGAGGCCGCCAGATGCTGCCGTCCGAGCCAGAGTAATCTGGCATATACCTGATGCGGCCCCTGGTAAAGGGGATCATTCTGATGCCTGATCGCCTGGATAACCTCCTCCGGCATCCCCCAGCTCTCCATCAACCGGGCCGCGATATCATCCCGGCGGATGCCCAGCAGGTAATACTCGATAACCGAAGGATCGAAGTGGGGGTTCACCTCCTGGGCCCGGGTCACCAGTTTGTGGTGGGGTGGGAATATCTGGGCCAGGACAAGCTCGCCGAAGTTGTGCAACAAACCGGCCAGATAGGCCAGACCAAAGGTCGGGCGGGTGCCCCGGGGCATCATGCTGGCCAGGATACCGGCTGACTGTGCCTGCCAGAGTGCCCGTCGCCAATATCCCGTATAGCTCTCGGCGCCGTCGCTGGGTTGTTTCAAGCCTCTTCCCATGGACAGCCCCATAGCCAGGTTCATGACCAGATCGAAGCCCAGCACCCGGGAAACCGCATCGTGGACGGACCGAACGTGGCCAGCTGCCCCGTAGAAGGAAGAGGACGCCCAGCTCACCACCTGGGCCGCGAGGCTGGGGTCACTCTCGACGACATCCACCAGATCCCCCATTACGGCGTTAGGATCGACCCTCAGGTGCACAATGCGCTGCGCCGTTTCTGGCATTGGCGGCAACTCGAGGGTATCTTCCAGTCGTTGCTGGATTCTCAGGGCCGTGAATTTCTTGATACTGGAGTGAAACTGGTCGGGCCCGCCGGGGGATTTTTGGCCGGATGCCGGGATCATGCCGGGGTCCACCGCGAAGGAACAGTACCACGCAGCCTCCGCCAAGGTCCGGAAGTCGTTTCCCGGCATCACGATCGCCACATTTTCCGCGGCCAGTTCCACCCCGACCGTCTCCAGGTCCCGGACCCGGAAATCCACGACTGTCGGAAGATCGGTCAATGACGGCAGTGCCGGCAAATCGGAGAGGCCGGTCCGTTCCGTAATGCGCCGCTGCTCAGGCTGCTCCATGAGACGGAAATCACGACCCAGTTCCTGATTGAGCTGCTCAAGGTCGATCAGATCATGCTTGCGACAGATGACCTGCAGGCTTCCCTGTTCATCACTGAGCAACAGCATCCGCAATAACGACATCGAATCGGCCTGCGGGACCGTCGTCAATGACACGCGTTGGGCAGAATCTCCTAGAGCCTGCCGCACCGCGAGGGGTAGTTCCATAAAGATCTCCCTGGTTCAGACGTCGCCATAGCGTATTCGTTCGCCCAGCCAGCGGCGAATCAGTCCATTGACCACGTCAGGGTGCCGCATCAGCGAAGGGGCCATCTCCCGGACCGGCTCAATCCACCCTTTGTCCCTCTCAAAATCCGCAAGCCGGAACTGCATCATGCCTGTTTGACGGGTCCCGAGCACCTCACCGGGACCGCGAATTTCCAGATCCTTTTCGGCAATAACGAATCCGTCCTGACTGTCCCGAAGCGCCTGCAGCCGGGCCTTGCCGTTTTCGGACAGCGGAGGGTGGTAGAGCAACACACAAAAACTGGCCTGCTCGCCACGACCCACGCGGCCTCGCAACTGGTGCAATTGCGCCAGGCCGAGACGCTCCGGATTCTCGATGATTATGAGCGAGGCATTCGGCACATCCACGCCCACCTCAATCACCGTGGTCGCCACCAGCAGGTCCAGCTCACCGGCCTTGAAGCGCTCCATCATTTCTGCCTTTTCCTGGGCTTTCAGGCGACCGTGCACGAGGCCGACCTTTAGCCCGGGGAGCCGATCGGCAAGCTCCCGGGCAGTGACCTCTGCAGCCTGGCATTGCAGCGCCTCGGATTCCTCGATCAAGGTGCAAACCCAATAGGCCTGGCGACCCTCACGGCAGGCACCGCGCACCCGCTCGATCACATCATCGCGCCGACTGTCAGAAATCACAATAGTTTCAATGGGCTTGCGCCCGGGCGGCAACTCGTCGATCACCGAAGTATCCAGATCTGCATAGGCGCTCATGGCCAGGGTACGGGGAATCGGGGTTGCGGTCATGATCAACTGGTGCGGCGCGAGGGAACCGCCGACGCCCTTTTCCCGCAGTGCCAGACGCTGATGAACCCCGAACCGGTGCTGTTCATCAACGATGACCAGTGCCAGCCGGTCAAATCGCACCTCCTCCTGGAACAAGGCATGGGTACCGATCACCACGCCCGCCTCCCCTGAGCTCACTGCATCCAGCGCCTGTTTTCTCGCCCTGCCCTTGACCTTGCCCGAAAGCCAGGCCAGCTTAATCCCCAAAGGCTCGAGCCAGCCACGGAAATTCTGGTAATGCTGCTCCGCGAGGATCTCCGTGGGCGCCATCAGGGCTACCTGGGCTCCTGCACCGAGCGCCTGCAGTGCCGCCAGGGCCGCGACCACGGTCTTGCCGGAGCCTACATCGCCCTGCACCAGTCTCAGCATGGGAATGGGCTGACTCAGGTCCTGACGGATATCACTCATGACATGCTTCTGGGCACCGGTAAGTTTAAACGGCAGGCTATCAAGAAAACGTTCGGCAAGATCACCGGTTGGCAGGAGGGGCAGTGCTTCCCGGGTCTGGATCTGTTCCCGTACCTGAAGCAGGCTAAGCTGATGCGCCAATAACTCTTCCATCACCAGACGCTGCTGGGCCGGATGCCGGCCCTCCACCAGGAGATGGACCGGCGCATTTGCCGGTGGCGAGTGGACCAGTTTTACTGCCTCGGTAATGCCCGGCAACTGATAGTCCGCCAGCAACGCGGGTGGCAACCAGTCCCTGATGGGAAACCGGTCGAGGTAGGTCAGTGCCTGCTGACAGAGACTACGGACCCTTGGCTGTTGAATGCCCTCGGTCAGCGGATAGACCGGTGTCAGGGTTGCCTGTCCCTCCGGTGGCATGGGCGGCGGATTCACCTGGTATTCCGGATGATAGAACTCGTAACCGGCTCGGCCAGGTCTTACTTCCCCGAAACAGCGTACCCGGGCGCCCTCCGAGAGCTGGTTCTTCTGCGCCGCATTGAAGTGAAAAAACCGCATGACCAGAAAGCCACTGCTGTCTTTCAGAGTCACCTGAAGGCTCCGGCGCCGGCCCATGACCAGGTCCGCTTTCATCACCTCACCCTCAACCACCGCGATATCGCCGATACGCAGGTTACCCATCGGGATTATCCGGGTCCGATCTTCATACCGGTGAGGCAGGTGAAACAGCAGATCCTGCAAAGACCCGATGCCAAGCTTGGCCAGCTTCCCGGCAAGGGCGCTTCCCACGCCCTTGAGCTGGGTAACCGGGATGTCATCCAGTGACGTCATGATCGAGCTCAGGCGGATTCGGCGACGGCCGGATTGTCCGTTTTCGCTTTCTCCACAACGCGGCACTGGCTGGCCGCGAGAGACAATACGTCAATCGCCTTGGGCCTTGGGAATGTCACCCGCCAGGCCAGCGCTACCGTCCTGAACGGAACCGGCGGCGCAAACGGGCGGACCGCAAGGATGTCCTCGTGATATTGCATGGCGGTGGCAGCAGAAAGTGGCAACACCGTGACCCCGAGGCCGGAGGCAACCATGTGCCGGATGGTCTCCAGGGAGCTTCCCTCAGTCACCAACGAAGGCGAACCATTATCGACCCGCTTGGTAATCGCCTCCACCATGGGCGGGCAGGATTCCAACACCTGGTCCCGGAAACAGTGCCCCGGCCCCAGTAGCAACAGCTGTTCCTTTGCCAGCTCCTCCGCGGTCAGTTGCTCCTTTTTGGCCAACGGATGCCCTGCCGGCAGCAGCACCACAAAGGGTTCGTCATACAGCGGCAGCGTCAGCACCTCCGGTTCTTCAAAAGGCAGGGCAATGATAATCGCGTCCAGCTCGGACTGCCGAAGCTTCTGGCGCAGGTTGGCGGTGTAATTCTCTTCGATATACAACGGCATCTCCGGTGCCGCGCGACGCAGCTCCGGTAGCAGGTGCGGGAACAGGTAGGGGCCGATGGTGTAGATGGCGCCGACCTTCAACGGTGAATTGAGCTGGTTCTTGCCGTCCTGTGCCATGTCCTTGATCACGCCCACCTGGTCCAGAACCCGCTGGGCCTGTTCGATGATGCGCTGACCGGTTTCTGTTACCCGGATACTGCTTTTGCTCCGCTCGAACAAGGGAATCCCCAGTTCATCCTCAAGCTTTTTGACGGCGACACTGAGCGTCGGCTGGCTGACATGACAGCGCTCCGCCGCACGGCCAAAATGCCTTTCGCGGGCGAGGGTAACGACGTATCGTAACTCGGTAAGAGTCATGGTGAGCTCCGGTCAGATAGGTACGGGTCGAAGTTTCACTTATTTATGAGGTAAAGCATAAGGATTGAAATTGTCTATGGCAATCACTGAAAGCGGGCATCTGCCACGGGTCCTGGTCGCCGGATGCGGGAAACTCGGTGGCAGTATTGCCAGTGCCCTGCTCGACCAGGCCGAGGTGTTCGGCCTGCGCCGGAATGCCCACAAAGTGCCCGAGGGGGTAACGGGCATCAGCGCCGACCTGACCCGCCCGGCAACACTGCAGGGCCAGCTTCCGGACCGTCTGGACGTCGTAATATACTGCCTCACACCTTCCAGCTACGACGAAGACGGCTACAGAAGCGCCTACGTGACCGGCCTCGCCAACCTGCTCAAGGAAATCGGGAATCAATCAATCAAACGCCTGATCTTCGTCAGCAGCACCAGCGTTTACGCCCAGGACGATGACGGATGGGTGGATGAAGCGAGCCCGACCACTCCAGCTCGGTTCAGTGGCCAGCAGATCATCGCCGGCGAACAGACGGCGCTCAACAGCAACCACCCGGCGACCATTGTGCGCTTCAGCGGGATCTACGGCCCTACCCGCCAACGTTTCCTGGAGGAAGTCCTGGAGGGGCGCATGAACCCGAAGTCGCCGGCGCCATTCAGCAACCGGATCCATGAAGTGGACGCTGCCCGGGTGGTCGTTCACCTGACCGAGCGGGCATTGGCAGGAAAACCCCTTGAGCCCGTTTATATCGCCAGTGATTGTAAGCCGGTAAGACTGGACGAAGTGGTCGAATGGATTCGGGAACAGATACCCTGCAAGGCGCCGAAAGCACAGGCCAGAAGGGGCGGCCGGGCCGGGAGTAAACGATGCAGTAACAGAAGATTGCTGGAGAGCGGTTTTGCTTTCCGGTACCCCGACTTTCGGGCAGGGTACCGGGAAATGATCGACAGCCTCAGCTGAGCACCATCACCGCTTCCATCTCGATGGGCACGCCCTTCGGCAGTGCCGCCACACCAACGGCGGCACGGGCCGGGTACGGCTCCTGGAAGTAAGTCGCCATGATTTCGTTGACTGTGGCGAAGTTGGCAAGATCGGTCATGTAGATATTGAGCTTGACGATATCCTTGAGCTCGCCACCGGCAGCTTCACAGACGGCCTTGAGGTTTTCGAAGACCCGGCGGGTCTTGGCAGAGAAATCCCCGGGAACCACTTCCATGGTTTCCGGATCCAGCGGAATCTGACCGGAAAGGTAGACGGTGTCCCCGGCCTTGACGGCCTGCGAATAGGTGCCGATCGCCTGGGGCGCATTTTCGGTCTGGATTACGGATTTGTTGGTCATGATCTCAGAATTCCTCTCTTCCAAAACGCCAATGCTCGCCGCTTGCAACCGCGACTGTCAACCTGCCTTTGGTCGACCTCAGTGGCGCACGCGGTTGATGTGAGTGACGGCCCGGATGTTACGGATCCGGCGCATCACGCGGGCCAGGTGTTTACGCCCGTTGACGTGCACTACCAGACTGACAACCCCGAACTTGGCGTTCTGCTCTTCCACGTTGATGCGCTCGATGTTGCCGTCAGCCATGGCTACCGCGTTGGCCAACTCCGCAATAACACCCCGCTGGCGCTCCAACTCTACCCGGAGTTCCACAGAGAACTCGTCATTGATGTCCTTGGCCCACTTGAGGTGGGTCAGGCGCGCTCGACCCTCGTCGTCTTCCGGCAGGCGGGAACAGGTATCCGAGTGAATCACCATGCCGTTACCTGAATCCATCACGCCAACCACCGGGTCCCCGGGAATCGGCTTGCAGCAGCTGGCAAACTTCACCAGTAGCCCTTCGGTGCCGCGGATGGTCACCGGGCTGCGATCGGCAGGTCGCTCGGCCTGGGCGACTGCGCTCTCAGACACGTCCGCACCGTTGACCAATTGGCGGGCTACCAGGTAAGCCATGCGGTTACCCAGGCCAATGTCACTCACCAGGTCGTCAAAGCTGTTCACCTGATTGTGGTTCACCACTACCTGCTTCTGGCCCTCGCTGATATCCGAGAGCTTGGCACCGAAGCCCTTGAGCGACCGCTTCAACAGGGTGCGACCGAGTTCCAGTGATTCCGCCCGCTTCTGGGTTTTGAGTACATGGCGGATACTGCTGCGCGCCTTGCCGGTGACCACGAAACTGAGCCAGGCCGGATTCGGCCGGGCCCCCGGGGCGGTTATGATCTCAACGGTCTGCCCACTCTGCAGTGGCTGACTCAGCGAGCCGAGATTACGGTTGATCCTGCATGCGACCGCCGCGTTGCCGATGTCGGTATGGATGGCGTAGGCAAAATCCACCGGTGTGGCACCACTGGGCAGCTCCTTGATCCTGCCTTTGGGCGTGAACACATAAATTTCGTCCGGGAACAGATCCACTTTCACGTGTTCGATGAATTCGAGGGAATCATCGGCACGCTCACGCATCTCCATCAGCCCCTTCACCCAGCGGTCCACACGCGCCTGGTTGACGCTGGTGACATTCGATGGCTCGTTCTTGTACATCCAATGGGCGGCAATACCGTTGTTGGCGATGTGCTCCATTTCCTCGGTGCGGATCTGGATCTCGATGTTCACATGCATGCCGAACAGCGTGGTGTGCAGAGACTGGTAGCCGTTGGCCTTGGGCATGGCGATGTAATCCTTGAACCGACCCGGCAGCGGCTTGTAGAGACTGTGCACGGCACCGAGGATGCGGTAGCAGTCGTCCTCGGTATCGGTGATGATGCGGAAGGCATACACATCCATGATCTCATGGAAGGATTTGTGCTTGAACTTCATCTTGTTATAGATGCTGTTCAAGTGCTTCTCGCGCCCCAGGATGCGTCCCGGCAGCCCCCGCTCCTCCAGTTTTTCCTGCAGCTTGCCACGGATTTCCTCAATGATCTCCCGGTGACTGCCCCGCAGCTTGTTCACTGCCTTGGAGATATACTTGGCGCGCATCGGATACAGGGATGAGAAGCCCAGATCCTCGAGCTCGGTGCAGAGGGAGTGCATGCCCAGGCGATTGGCAATCGGGGCATAGATATCGAGGGTTTCGGTAGCAATGCGTTGGCGCTTCTCGTAGGGCATCGGCCCAAGGGTGCGCATGTTATGCAGCCGGTCCGCCAGCTTCACCAGGATAACGCGGATGTCCCGGGCCATCGCCAGCGTCATCTTCTGGAAGTTCTCCGCCTGGGCCTCCGCCCGGGAGCGGAACTCGATCTGGGTCAGCTTGCTGACACCATCCACCAGCTCGGCGACATCCTCGCCGAACTGTTCGGCCAGCGCATCCTTGGGGATGCCGGTGTCTTCAATAACATCGTGGAGCATGGCCGCCATCAGACTCTGATGGTCCAGTTTCAGCTCGGCGAGGATGCGGGCAACGGCCAGCGGATGGGTAATGTAGCGATCCCCACTCTTGCGCATCTGCCCTTCATGAGCCTGTTCGGCGTAATAGTAGGCCCTTCGCACCTGGTTGATGCGATTGGTATCCAGATAGGTACTGAGCTCTCGCGCCAGACCTTCAACCGTAGGCTCTGCCGACACCGCGCCTCCACACTTTTCGAATTTCAGGGACAAAAAAACCCGAATGCACGCATCCGGGTCCTTCCTGGTCCTTCCAGCAACGTTCTATAAATACACTATAAAACCGCGGGGACAGATTTCAATGGTTCTCACTTGCGCATAGGTAGATATCCTGCGCAGTGATCAATCCTCGTCTTCTTCTTTCAGAAGATCGCGGGTTACCTTGCCTTCGGCAATTTCGCGCAGCGCAAGGACCGTCGGCTTATCGTTCTCTTCGGCAACCATCGGCTCAAAGCCCTTGGTCGCAATCTGGCGGGCACGCTTGGTAGCCAGCATCACCAGCTGGAAGCGGTTATCAACGTTTTCCAGACAATCTTCAACGGTAACTCGTGCCATAACTTCCCCGACAAATAAAAATGACTGATTCAGCAGACCGAATAGTTTACTGCTCCCGGCTCAATTTGTATACAGGAAAACCGCGTATCAGGGTTTCCCGGAAAGCCCGGCCAGCAGCCCTCTGTGCCTGACCTGCTGAACCTGCATACGCAGGCGCTGGGCCCGGACAATGGCCAGCAGATCCGCCAGAGCCACCTGGAAGTCATCATTCACCACCAGGTAATCAAACTCCAGGGCGTGGGAGCACTCTTCGGTAGCTTCGGTGAGCCGGCGTTCAACCACATCCGCGGCGTCGGTACCGCGCCCGGTCAAACGCTCGCGCAGCACGTCAGCAGAGGGGGGCACAATAAAGATACTGACGCATTCCGGAATCAACCGGCGCACCTGTTCCGCCCCCTGCCAGTCGATTTCCAGAATCACGTCCTCACCCCGGGCCAGAGTCTCGCGCACCCAGACCTGGGAGGTGCCGTAATAGTTGCCAAAGACATCGGCGTGTTCGAGGAAATCGCCCCGGGCAATCATGGCCTCGAACACGTCACGGCTGACAAAATGGTAGTTCACACCATCCCGCTCACCCTCACGCACGGGCCGGGTGGTGTGAGAAATCGACACCCCGAGCTTCGCATCCTGCTTCAGCATCTCCGCCACAAGGCTGGTCTTGCCCGCGCCCGAGGGGGCGGAAATAACAAACAGGGTACCCTGTTCACCGGCCTGACTCATGATTGAAAACTCCCGAACGTCGATGTGTGGCTTGCCCTCTGGGGCTGAGAAAGCGGGTGATTATACGTGAAAGCCGCAGGGGCGCGAACCCGGGGATGTGAACCGGGGTCGTGAACCACGGGGTCAGATGAAAACTTTCATCTGACCCCAGTTTCAACCTGCTCTGCCCCGGCAACTTCATTCTGGCGCCACAACCACTTCTCCAGCAGGATGATGAGAAAACCGACAAACGCCACGCCCGCCGACATCAGCCACCCGGAAAGGTCCAGCGGTTCAGTATGGAAAAGGTGGTTCAGCGGCTCCAGGTAGACAAACGCAAGCTGTAACAACAGGGTCGCCATCATACCGAGATACACCCAGAGATTGGTAAACAACCCGATCCGCCAGAAAGTCTGCGTCAGCGAACGACAGTTGAGCAGGTACAGCATCTGGAACAGGATGATGGTCGTAACAGCCATGGTCTGCGCCTTGCCCCGGGCGAGCTCTGCCGGGGCACCCTCTGAGAGATCAGAGGTGTACTCGAGCAGAAAAAGCCCCGCTGCCCCGCCCGTCATCAGGGCACCCACCAGAAAAGTGCGAACCACCAGGAACGGACTCAGCAATGGTTCCCTGGGTGCCCGCGGTGGTCGCTGCATCAGCCCCGGCTCCCGGGCCTCCAGTGCTAGCGGTAACGCCAGCGCGATCGCAACAACCAGGTTCACCCAGAGGATCTGCACCGGCTCGATCGGCATCAGCAAATGACCATCCGTGACGGGGAAAAAAAGCACGGCTATCAGGATGATCATCGCCTGACCGAGACTGGTGGGCAGCACGAAAGCAAGGGACTTGGAAAGATTGTCGTAGACGCGGCGACCTTCCTCGACAGCGGCACTGATCGAGGCGAAATTATCATCCGCGAGTACGATATCACTGGCCTCCCTGGCAACCGCCGTGCCGTTGATACCCATGGCGACCCCGATTTCTGCCCGCTTTAGCGCCGGAGCGTCATTGACACCATCACCCGTCATGGCAACGACCTGCCCCTCCGCCTGCAGGGCCTTTACCAACCGAAGCTTGTGCTCGGGGGCCACCCGGGCGAAAACATTGGCCGAGCGCACCAGATCGAGCAGCTCGGCATCGGTTGCCGCCTCGATCTGCGCCCCGGTCACCACCTCCGGGCCCTCACGGCCGGTATCCAGCAAACCGATGCTCTGGCCGATGGCGCGCGCGGTCTCAGCATGATCGCCGGTTACCATCTTGACCACAACGCCGGCCTGTTGGCAGATGCCGACGGCATGAACGGCCTCATCCCGGGGCGGGTCCGACATACCTGCCAAACCCAGAAAGCACAGCTCATCCTGCCAGGCCAGGTCCTCCAGGTCCGCGTTGCCCGCAGTGGGCTTTGCCATCGCGACGGCGAGAACACGCATCCCTCGCGCAGCCATCGCCTCCACCGCCTCGTGCACCAGATCCACAGCCATGGGCTGCCCCCCGGCGAATACCGGGCAAATCCGGGCAATTACCTCCGGCGCCCCTTTTACACAGACCATGGCGGTTTTTTCGGACGTCTCATGCAGAGTTGCCATAAACTGGCTCTCTGAATCGAACGGGATTTCATCCTTACGCGGGAACTTTTCCCGCAACGCATCCTCGTCCAGCGACGCCTTGCGCGCGGCAACCAGCAAGGCTCCCTCGGTAGGATCGCCGACGATACGCCAGCGCCCCTCCCTGCGTTCGAGTTCCGAGTCATTGCACAACAGACCGGCAAGCAGCAACTGATCAAGCGCTTCCGGCCTTGATGACAACGGTTGACCACCAACCCGCAATGCGCCCTCCGGTTCATAACCAACGCCGGTTACCTCGATCTCACCATCAGGCGTCCAAAGCGCCTCGACCGTCATCTCATTGCGGGTCAGGGTTCCCGTCTTGTCGGTACAGATGACGGTGGTGCTGCCGAGGGTCTCGACAGCCGGAAGGTGACGAACAATGGCCCGGCGATGGGCCATCCGCTGGACACCAATGGCAGACGCAATGGTGATCACGGCAGGCAGCCCTTCGGGAATGGAAGCAACCGCCAGAGTGATGGCGGCCAAGGCACTGTCCAGCAGTGAATTTTCCCGCCACATCCCGACGATGAAAATCAGCACCGCAATGGCGAGAACCGCCAGGGAAATAGCTTTAACCAGGCTGGAGAGGCGGCGTGTCAGCGGTGTCTGCAGCTGCGAGGTTTCACTCAGCATCCGGGAGATCCGGCCGAGCTCACTACTGGCCCCTGTGGCAACGACCACGCCATCCGCAGTGCCTGCGGTCACCAGCGTTCCGCCAAAAGCCATCGAACGACGATCACCGATGACGGCATCATCCGCCACCGGCGCTTCCTGCTTGCCCACAGGCAGCGACTCCCCGGTCAGCGCCGCCTCGTCAGCCTGCAGTCCGTTCACCTCAAACAGCCGGATATCGGCCGGCACCTGGTCGCCCGCCTGCAGCATGAGCACATCGCCAGGAACCACCGTGTGGGCCGGCACCGACCTCGGCTCGCCACCCCGCAGTACCGTGGCATTTCTCGGCACCATCCGGCTCAACGCCTCGATTGCCCGGGTGGCACGCATCTCCTGGACAAATCCGATGGTGGTGTTGAGAACAACAACGGCGAAAACCACCGAACTGTCCGCCACTTTGCCGATCAGGATCGCAAGCAACCCTGCGGCCAGCAGAACATAGACAATAGGATCAGCAAGCTGGTGCAAGAGGATCCTGTACCAGGACCGACGACGGTTACGCTCAATGCGATTCGGCCCGCTCTTCTTCAGACGCCTTCTCGCTTCCGCCGCCGTGAGGCCCTGTGCCGAGGCATCCAGGCGCTCAAAGACCTCCTCAAGCGGGCGAGCATGCCACTGATAATCGTCCATCGGTCTGGGCGTCCTTCCCCGGGCTTTCCGTTACTCGATATTCTGAACCTGTTCCCGCATCTGCTCGATCAGTACCTTGAGATCAACGGCCGCCCGGGTGACATCGGCATCAATGCTCTTGCTGCTCAATGTGTTGGCTTCACGATTCAGCTCCTGCATCAGGAAATCCAGGCGCCGGCCCACGGCATCATCCCGCTTCAGGGCGTCCGCGACCTCACCAATGTGAGCGTCGAGGCGATCCAGCTCCTCAGCCACATCACTTTTCTGAGCCAACAAAACCATTTCCTGGGCTACCCGGTCCGGATCCAACTCGACACTGGCCTTTTCGAACCGGTCACGCAGATTGCGCTCCTGGGCCTCAAGCAATTCCGGCATCCGGCTGCGGACACTGGCCACCAGCTTGCTCATGGCCTCCAGCCGGTCCTCGAACAGGGGGCGCAAGCGCTCCCCTTCCCGCTCACGAACACCAACCAGCTCCGACACCGCCTCGGCAAACAGCGCTACCGCTGCTTCCCGAGCGGCGCTAAAGTCCTGCTCAGGCACCGAAAGCACCCCTGGCCAGCGGAGAATGTCCAGCGCACTGATGTGCGCCGGGTTATCGAGCATCCGGTTGATATGGTTGGCAGCGTTATTCACTGCCTGCGCCATCTCATCACTGATCTCGAAACTCTGCACGGTATTTTCCGCAGACTGGAGCCGCATGGAAATATCCACCTTGCCCCGCTTCAAGCCCTTGCGCAGCTCCTCCCGGAATTTGTTCTCCAATTCCCGGAGCGCCTCCGGCAGTCGGAAAGACGGCTCCAGGTAACGATGATTCACCGTGCGGATTTCGCAAGTCAGCGTACCCCAGTCGCCACGGGCATCCTTCCGGGCAAATGCTGTCATACTCCGGATCATATCGGCTCCAATCTAATGTCTGGCAGTTCACCCGAGTTTAACAGGCTCTTGACAGTTGCGGCGAACCCGACCAAAGGGGCAAGAGCGACGGGCCTGCGTTAGCCGGCGACCGTGTTATACTCGCTGTCCTTTCATTACTCCCGCCCGGATTCAAGTCCGGACATTCAGATTCAAATATAGGACACACTATGCGACCCAGCGGCAGAACGCCCGAGCAACCCAGAGACGTCCGAATCACCCGTAACTACACACGCCACGCCGAGGGCTCGGTACTGGTGGAATTCGGCGACACCAAAGTGATCTGCACCGCCTCTGTCGAAAACAAGGTACCGCCCTTCCTGCGCGGCGAAGGTAAAGGCTGGATCACCGCCGAATACGGCATGCTGCCCCGCTCTACCGGCAGCCGCATGGGCCGGGAAGCCGCCCGCGGCAAGCAGGGTGGACGCACCGTCGAAATCCAGCGCCTGATCGGCCGCTCCCTGCGCGCCGCTGTGGATCTTGAGGCCCTGGGCGAACACACCATTACCGTCGACTGCGACGTCATCCAGGCCGACGGAGGCACCCGCACTGCGGCAATCACCGGCGGCTGCGTCGCCCTGGTGGATGCATTGAACCACCTGGTGGCAGAGAAACGCGTGAAAGCCTCTCCACTCAAGCAAATGGTGGCGGCTCTTTCCGTGGGTGTTTACAAGGGAACACCGGTCGTCGACCTGGATTACCCGGAAGACTCCGAGGCCGAAACCGATATGAACGTCATCATGACGGACAAGGGTGGCTTCATCGAAATCCAGGGAACGGCCGAGGGCGCGCCATTTGAACAGTCAGAGCTGGACAGCATGCTGACCCTGGCAAAACAGGGCATCGAGCAGTTGTTTGAAATTCAGAAAACAGCTTTGGAAGGCTAACTAACAAGTCTGGGGAAGCATCGCCACACAGGCGCCTTCCCCCAGACTCAAAAACCAATCTCGATGTCGTAATCCATAATCACCGGCGCGTGATCCGAGAACCGGGTCGACGTATCAATCCAACCATCCTGGATGGTCTTGCGAATTCCCGGCGTCAGCAGCTGATAGTCCACCCGAATACCGGCATTCCGGCGCGCACCCTCAGCCTGTTCGGGCCACCAGGTGAACTGGTTGCTCTGCTTGTTCACTTCACGGAAGGCATCAATACAGCCCATTTCGTCAAACAGACGATCCAGCCAGGCCCGCTCGTGGGGCAGGAAACCGGAAAAGTCGAACTTGTGGTACAGCGGGGTGGCGTCCGTGACATGGTGGGCGGTTTGCAGATTGGCACAGAAGATGAACTGCCGGCGCTTGCGCAAGGTCTTCTGCATGTGGAGACCGAAGGCATCCATGAACTCATCCTTGTGGTCGAGGACGGTCAGATCATCCTCACCAATCAGCTCCTCTTCCCGCCCGAGCGCACAAGGCGCCAGCACGCACGCCACGGAGACCTTGTCGAAGTCCGCCTGGAGGAAGCGCCCTTCACGGTCTGCCTGCTCATTGGCAAACCCGTACATGATGGCCTTGGGGAAATGACGGGTGTAGATGCCGACGCCGCCATGCTCGTTTTTCTCGCCATCAATAAAATAGGCTTCATAGCCTTCCGGGATAAGATTGTAATCTTCAATCTCGTAGGCGCGCATGCGGTGATCCTGAACGCAAACCACGTCAGCGTCCTGATCGGCCAGCCAGTCAAAAAAGCCCTTATCAACAGCCTGGGCGAGACCATTGACGCTGATTGATACTACCCGCATACGTGTTCCCTGATTCGGTTTGTGTGTATGATACCGTTTTTACGCACTAATTAAAGTTTCACACCCGCCAGAAGCCTTGTCATGCACGACTATCAGCAAGATTTCATCGAGTTCGCCATCCAGCGGAACGTGTTGCGTTTTGGAGAGTTCACACTCAAATCCGGCCGCACCAGCCCGTATTTTTTTAACGCCGGACTGTTCAATACCGGAAACGACCTGCTGCAGCTAAGCAAAGCTTATGCCGCCGCTATCAGCCGCAGCGGGCTGGATTATGACATCATTTTCGGCCCTGCCTATAAGGGCATTCCCTTGGCTACGGTTACCGCCATGGCCCTGGCTACAGAAGGTAACAGCAAACCGTTTGCCTTTAACCGCAAAGAAAAGAAAGATCATGGCGAGGGCGGCAACATCGTCGGCGCACCACTGGAGGGCAAAGTGCTGATCGTGGATGACGTCATCACCGCCGGCACCGCCATTCGCGAGTCCATCGACCTCATTCGGGCTGCGGGTGCCGAGCCGGCTGGCGTACTGATCGCCCTCGATCGACAGGAAAAAGGCAACGGCGAACTCTCTGCGATACAGGAAGTGGAAAAGGAATTCGGCATTCCGGTGGTCAGTATCATTCGCCTGGAACAGGTGCTCGACTACCTGAAGGCCAACCCGGAATTCGGGGACCATGCAGACAGGGTAGCGAAGTACCGCGATCAATATGGAGTCTGACTGATGGGCAATCGTCTGTCTGTGTATTCCTCGGCATTGTTGCTGGCTGTGGCCATGGGCGCCTCGCTGCCGGCACATGCCCAGATGTATCGTTACACCGACGCACAAGGCCAGGTAGTAATCAGCAATACCATCCCCCAGGAAGCCACTAAACGGGGCTACGACATCCTGGGCAGCAACGGCCGCGTGGTCGACACCGTACCACCGGCCCCGACCGAAGAAGAAATCGCCGCCCGCGAGGCGGAGAAAAAGCGCCAACAGGAACGGGAGCGCCAGCGCGAGCAGGACGAATTGCTGCTCAAGCGTTACAGTCACCCGGATCAGGCGGTGGAAGCCATGCACCGGAAAGTGCGGGAGATGAACGGCCTCATTCAGCTCAAACGCGGCAACATTGCGGTCATCTCATCCCAGCTGAACAACGAGCAGAGCCGTGCCGCCGACATGGAACGTGCCGGCCGGGACATTCCGCAAACGACCCTGGACAAGATCCGTCGGCTCGAATCCCAGATCGAGGAGATCGAGCAGGACATCGCCGCCCAGCGCGAGGATATCGCGGAGCTGAAGCAGAGCTACCGGAAGGACATCCAGCGGCTGGAGGTGATTACGGATAAGGAACGGACGTTGCCTCTGGAAGTGCCTGCAGAGAAGTAGCGCAGACATGAAAAAGGGGTCAGAAGAAAGCCTTCTTCTGACCCCGACTTCATCGTCAATCCAGATCGGCCAGACAAAAAAAGGGTCAGATGAAAACCTTCATCTGACCCCATCTTCTTCACGTCAACCGGAATCAGGCAGAGGCAGTGCTCTTCTTGGCTGAGGAACCGCTGCTCTTGCGGGCAGTGGTCTTGCGAGCCGCCGGCTTCTTGGGCTCGACCGACTTCTTCGCTTCCTGGGCGGCTTCAGCAACATCCTCAGCGGCCTCGGAAACGGTGTCCGCACCTTCAGCGGCTTCCTTCTCCAGCTTGGCAACCAGCTCGGCAGCGAAGTTGCCGAAACGGGAGTTCAAGCTACGCAGCTGTTCGAACAGGCTCTCACTGTAACCGTCATAACGCTTGCGCAGGGTTTTGACACTGTACTCGCGAGCCTCGGATTCGAGCTTCTCGGCGTACTCGAACGGCTTGGCAGCGATTTTCTTCTGCTGCTCTTCCGCGGCGTTGATGCCCTTATCAACGATTTCCTGAAGTTGTTCCTGGTAGGTCTTGAGTTTACCCATGATGGACTCTCCTTGGTTTGTGAACATTCGTCAGGCCCACCAATCGCTTAAATCGAGGGCCTTGTGCAGATCTCACCTACCAAGTTACGGGCAAAAATTAGAATGTTCATACTAAAAACCGGTTACCAGCGGAACAACACCCAGCTGGGCACCAACAGGTCCGAATCCGTTTCCCGAATCCAGCCACCGCCATCCGCAGGGACCAGGTAATACTCCGGGCCTGCCTCAGGCACCACTTTGATCTCCATCAGCTGACCGTTTACCCGGTATTCATAGAACACCTCGTTCTCACCGGGGCGGATGACAATCTGCGGCCCCTCCGCCTTCGGCTGGTAATCGGTTACCACAACCGGCTCTTCTGGCGTCTCAACCGGCGTCTGGTCCAGAGCGCCCTCCTCCTGTGCCAGCCCCGCCAACGGCAGGCAGGCAAGCAGCATGGCGGGGTAAGCGATTCGCTTCATTTTCGTGATACCCTTTCGTCAATCCATTTCGGTACAGAGTTGCACAAGCCAACCAACGCTTCAATCAGAATCCGGATCCGTATTTCTATGAATGAAAAAAAGACCCCGCCCGTGGTGCTCGTCGACGGCTCATCCTACCTTTTCCGCGCCTATCACGCGCTGCCGCCATTGACCAACAGCAAGAATCACCCAACCGGGGCCATCAAGGGCGTAATCAGCATGATCCGTCGCCTGGAACAGGATTTTCCGGGCTCCAAGATGGTGGTGGTCTTTGATGCCAAGGGCAAAACCTTCCGGCACGAGATGTACGAGGAGTACAAGGCCAACCGTCCTCCCATGCCGGAAGACCTCGCCATGCAGATCGAGCCGATTCACGAGATTGTCCGGGCCATGGGCCTGCCGCTGCTGATCGTTCCTGAAGTGGAGGCCGATGACGTCATCGGGACGCTGGCCGAAGAGGCCACCAGCAAGGGTATCGATGTGGTGGTCTCCACCGGTGACAAGGACATGGCGCAGCTGGTCAGCGACCACGTCACCCTGATCAACACCATGACCGAGACCCGGATGGACCGCGAAGGCGTGGTGGAAAAGTTCGGTGTGACACCGGAACAGATCATCGACTACCTGGCTCTGGTGGGCGACAAGGTGGACAACATTCCTGGCGTGAACAAGTGCGGCCCCAAGACGGCGGTCAAATGGCTGCAGACCTACCGTGACCTGGACAACCTTCTTGAGCACGCCGACGAGATCAAGGGCAAGATCGGCGAATACCTGCGCGAAGCCATCGAGACCCTGCCACTCAGCCGGGAGCTGGCCACGATCCGGACCGATGTCGACCTCGAGTTCGGACTCGAGGACCTCAAGCTGCGGGAGCAGGACGACGACGAACTGCTGGACCTGTTCAAGGAATATGAGTTCCGAAGCTGGGTGAACGAGCTGGAAAGTGACAGCAGCGCCGAGAACAAGACTGGCAACAACGAGGCGTCCGCTCCGCAGGAGAAGCGGTACACCGTCATCACCGCGCAGAATGAGCTTGATGAGTGGATCAAGCGCCTGAAGGCATCGGATCTGTTCGCCTTCGACACCGAAACCACCAGCCTCCGGTACATCGATGCCGAGATTGTCGGTGTCTCCTTCGCCGTCGAGGCAGGCGAAGCCGCTTACGTCCCCCTGGCCCACGACTACATGGGGGCACCGGAGCAATTGGACCGCGACACGGTGCTGAAGCAGCTCAAACCGCTTCTGGAAGACCCAAAACAGAAAAAAGTGGGTCAGAACCTCAAATACGACAAGAACGTACTGGCCAACCACGGTATCGACCTGGAAGGCATCGCCGAAGACACCATGCTCGAGTCCTATGTCTACAACTCGGTGGCCACCCGTCACGACATGGACAGCCTGGCACGGGAATATCTGGGCGAACAGACCATCACCTACGAGTCCATTGCCGGCAAGGGTGCCAAACAGTTGACCTTCAACCAGATCGATCTGGAGAAGGCCGGTCCCTATGCTGCGGAGGATGCGGACATTACGCTGCGCCTGCACCAGACTCTGAGCCCCCGTCTGAAGGAAACCGGCCAACTGGACACTGTGTACCGGGAGATCGATCTGCCATTGGTACCGGTTTTGTCCCGCATGGAACAACGAGGCACGCTGATCAGCGCCAACGTTCTGAAGAAACACAGCCAGGAGCTGGCCGAGCGCATGGCCGAGTTGGAAAAGGAAGCCCACGAGGTGGCCGGAGAGACCTTCAACCTCGGCTCCACCAAACAGCTTCAGGCGATCTTCTATGAAAAGCTTGGGTTGCCAGTGATCAAGAAGACCCCTAAAGGAGCCCCCTCCACCGCCGAGCCCGTGTTGCAGGAACTGGCCCACGAGCACGAGTTACCACGACTGATTCTCGAGCACCGCAGCCTGAGCAAGCTCAAGTCCACCTACACCGACACCTTGCCGGAGTTGATCCATCATCGGACCGGCCGGGTCCACACCTCCTATCACCAGGCTGTGACGGCTACAGGCCGGCTGTCTTCGTCGGAACCCAACCTGCAGAACATTCCGATCCGCACCGAACAGGGCCGACGCATCCGTCAGGCGTTCATTGCACCGGAAGGTTACAAGCTGGTGGCGGCCGACTACTCCCAGATCGAACTGCGGATCATGGCCCACCTCTCGGGCGACAAAGGCCTCATCAAGGCCTTCGAGCATGGCGAGGACATTCACAAGGCCACGGCGGCCGAGGTCTTTGGTGTCGACCTCAAGGAGGTCAGTTCCGAGCAGCGGCGCAGCGCCAAGGCCATCAACTTCGGCCTGATCTACGGCATGTCTGCATTTGGACTGTCACGCCAGCTGGGCGTGGGACGGAAACTCGCACAGGAATATATCGACCGCTACTTCGAACGTTATCCCGGCGTCCTGAAGTACATGGACAATATTCGAAAACAGGCCCACGAGGATGGCTTCGTGGAAACACTGTTCGGTCGTCGCCTCTACCTGCCCGAGATCAATGCACGCAACAAGCAGATGCAGCAGGCAGCGGAGCGCACGGCGATCAACGCCCCCATGCAGGGCACTGCGGCAGACATCATCAAGCGCGCAATGATTGAAGTGGATAACTGGCTCCGCAAAGAGCACGCGGACGAAGCCCGTATGACCATGCAGGTTCACGACGAACTCATTATCGAGGTGAAGGAGTCCGCTCTGGACAAGGTCCGGGACGGGTTGGTCAAGAGAATGTCCGGTGCGGCCAAACTGGCAATCCCGCTGGTGGTGGACGCAGGCGTCGGCGACAACTGGGACGAAGCCCACTGAGGCGGCCTGAGAACCTGTTTGTGCGGTCGCAGTGCCGCACAAACACCTCCCAAAACGGTGCAAGATCCCTAAAAAATGCACTGGCACATGACATTCCTTTGATTCGCACCTCGTTGCACCAGCCTCCCTCACCGGCTGAAAAAGCCTTAACCGCCCGCGTTCTGCCAGGCTTTGTGATTAACGGCACAAATTTCGCTAGTCATCCCTTGTCGGTTGTCCCATCCAATCCACAACGGGAATGGCAACCAGGTTGTGACGTACTATTCCGAGGCCGAACCATGACTAGTCTGACATCTGAACGAGGATGGCTCCTGGACCCCAATCTGCTGAAACTGGTGCACCAGTGCCGACGCCTGATCCAATCTGAATTCGGCGTCAAATTGCATCTCACCGAACAGCATCTCGAGGAGCAACTGGCCGACTACGCAAGCAAAAGCCGGTCGAGCCATCTTGCAAAGACCTGGGAAACTCTGACGGAGAAAGTGCCTCAGCTAAAGGCAAGGACAGAGGACCAGGTTGGCGAGGACACGCCCAAGCGCATGTATCGCGGCCAGGTGATCGCCGATGATCGCCCCGCAAGCGCGGTCGAGGAGGGGAAACAGAATGGCGACATGCCGCCGAGGAAGAAACAGGTGATTTATCGTGGCCAGGTGATCGGCTGACGGCATGGACCGCCAGCCTCACACGGAGTCGAGCAAGGATTCAGGAATCAGAAAGCTTTGCTGATCTGAACCGAGGCACTCCAGGCACTCAGGTCGTATTCACCCTGATAACTTGCCGCGGTGACAGGATCACCGGTGGGATCGTCGTGGCTGTATTCCCTGTCGTCCACGTTTGCGTCATCCGCGAAAATCAGTGTTCCGACCGCAGCATCCACAGTCCAGCCACTCGGAGCATCTTTCCACTGAGTACCCAGGGTCAACCAGTGCCGGTCCTCCGACGGGATCCGCGCGGTGACGTATTCGTCGACCGGTGACTCGTCCCAGGCATACCCCGCTTTCAGAGCCCACTCCGGCGTGGCTTGCCAGCTACCCCCCACATTGAACTGCCAGGTGTTTTTCCACTCTTCGGTGATATGGGAGATAACCTCTCCGCTCTCCTGGCTGACGATATCCAGCTCTTCAAAGCGGCTCCACTTGGCATAGGTCGCACCGGCCAGGAGGGTCACTTTATCCGTGAGCAAGTGCCGGGCACCGAAGGTCACACTCTCAGGGATCGCCAGTGGCACCTCTACATCCCGGCTGATATCCGCCTGAAACGCGTTCAGACCGGTGGCACCCGGTTGAACCATGGGGTAATTCGAGATATCCGCATCTCCCTCCAGGTCCAGCTCCGTTCCGGTTTGCAGGGTAAGACCCAACTGGGTCTGTTGCGACACCTCATACAGGAAGCCGATACGGGCGGTGATCCCGATATCGTCACCCTCGACATCCGCGTAACCCGGCTTGAACGGCTCGCCATTCAGTGGCACGCCTTCGGCATCGGCCGCTTGCTGTGCCTGGAAGTAGGCTCCGGAGTAATCCTGGAACTTCGTCAGACGCCCCTCGGCGTACATGATGTTCAGACCGACACCCATGGACAGCCCCTGCCCATTGTTGATGGCAACCGAGGGTGTGAATGCAATCGCGGTCAACTCGGTTTCATCAGCAAAGTACCGGCCAATGAAGTCATTGTCGTAATCCGCCGCCAGTCCGTAAGGCGCATGAATACCAAAGCCGACATCGATGGAATCGTTGATTTCGTGAGTAAAGTAAAAATTGGGAAGAACCGCGGGGTCGGCGATATCTCCGCCTCTGCTGCCGGTCACCGGCAGACCGAGCTGGTTGGTTGCCGAGGTGGTGCCCTCTTTCGCCTCGGCATCAATATCCAGAACCGCCGCACCGAAGGAAACATTCATCCCGGACAGCTGGCTCATCCCGGCAGGATTGAACAGCACGGTGGTCGCATTCTCGGGGTTGGCGGCGGCACCGGCATTGGCCACGCCCATGGCGCTCGCGCTTTGTTCGTTGAGCGAGAAACCACCCGCCATGACGCCGGCTGGCGCAGCAACTGCGGCCAGAGTTGCAAGGCGGATCGCCTTTACGAGTGCGTTGGTATTCTTGTGCATGGTATCTCCTTGATTAATTCGGCGCGGAGTATACGCAGCACGGGCCAAAGGCCTCAAATGCCAAAACTACTGGTTCGAGACCCTAACTACTTACGACTTTAGTCTGAACGAGATAATGCCGGTTCACTCATCCTGGATAGACAGTTTGTCCACGGAGGTGGAAAGCTGGTCGGCTCCGGCAGCGTCCGCACCAAGCTTGATCATCAGGCGCAGATCGTTCGCCGAATCGGCATGAGCGAGGGCATCCTCGTAGGTAATCGACCCTTCTGAATAGAGCTTGTACAGGGCCTGATCGAAGGTCTGCATGCCAGCTTCGCCGGACTTCGCCATCAGCTCCTTGAGTTTGTGCACCTCACCTTTACGGATGATGTCCGATGCCAGCGGCGTATTGATCAGCACTTCGATCACCGCTTTGCGTCCTTTACCGTCGGGAGTGGGCACCAACTGCTGGGCCACGATGGCCTTCAGGTTCAGTGAGAGATCCATCCAGATCTGGTTGTGCTGTTCGGGCGGGAAGAACTGGATGATGCGGTCCAGCGCCTGGTTGGCGTTGTTGGCGTGCAAGGTGGCGAGGCACAGGTGGCCGGTCTCGGCAAACTGTACCGAATACTCCATGGTCTGCTGCGTCCGGACCTCACCGATCAGGATCACGTCCGGAGCCTGCCGAAGGGTGTTTTTCAGGGCCACTTCGAAACTTTCGGTATCGATCCCCACCTCACGCTGGGTCACGATGCAGCCCTGGTGCTGGTGCACGAATTCGATCGGATCCTCGATGGAGATGATGTGCCCGCGACTGTTCCGGTTGCGGTGTCCCAGCATGGCCGCCAGGGACGTGGACTTACCGGTGCCCGTCGCGCCCACGAAGATGATCAGGCCACGCTTGGTCATGGCCAGATCCTTGATGATGTCCGGCAGGGCCAGGTCATCGATCTGGGGGATCTTCACTTCGATCCGGCGCAGGACCATGCCACACAGGTTCCGCTGGAAGAAAGCACTGACCCGGAAGCGGCCGATGCCCCGGGCACTGATAGCAAAATTACACTCGTGGGTGGCATCGAACTCCGCGCGCTGCTTGTCATTCATCGCGCCATAGACCAGCTCACGGGTCTGTTCCGGAGTCAGGGCATTCTTGGTGACCGGCAGAACCTTGCCATTGACCTTCATGCTGGGTGGCACGCCCGCCGTAATAAACAGGTCCGAACCGCCCTTCTCCACCATCAGCCGCAACAGTTTTTCGAATTCCATTTTGCTACCTACTTACCTCAGAAGTTATCCGGCATCTTCGCCTTGGCGCGCGCCGCCTCGCGGGACACGAGACCTTTCTGCAGCAACCGCTCGAGACACTGGTCCAGGGTCTGCATGCCGAGCGAACCGCCGGTCTGGATCGCGGAGTACATCTGGGCGATCTTGTCTTCCCGGATCAGGTTCCGGATCGCCGGGGTACCGATCATGATCTCGTGCGCCGCAACCCGGCCACCGCCCATCTTCTTCATCAGGGTCTGGGAAATAACGGCCTGGAGTGATTCGGAGAGCATCGAACGCACCATGGACTTCTCCTCGGCCGGGAACACATCCACCACCCGGTCGATGGTCTTGGCGGCAGAGGTGGTGTGCAGAGTACCGAAGACCAGGTGACCGGTCTCTGCGGCAGTCAGTGCCAGGCGAATGGTTTCCAGGTCCCGCAGCTCGCCCACCAGGATGATGTCCGGGTCTTCCCGGAGCGCCGAACGCAGAGCCTCGTTGAAGCCCAGCGTGTCCCGGTGCACTTCCCGCTGGTTCACCAGACACTTCTTGGACTCGTGCACGAATTCGATCGGATCCTCGATGGTCAGGATATGCTCGTAGCGGGAGTCGTTGATGTAGTCCATCATGGCGGCCAGCGTGGTGGACTTACCGGAACCCGTGGGTCCGGTCACCAGCACCAGCCCCCGGGGAACCGAGGCGATGTCCTTGAAAACCTGGCCCATGCCCAGATCTTCCATGGTGAGCACTTTGGAGGGGATGGTCCGGAACACGGCACCGGCGCCGCGATTCTGGTTGAACGCGTTGACACGGAAACGGGCGACACCGGGAACCTCGAAGGAAAAGTCGGTTTCCAGGAATTCTTCGTAATCCTTGCGCTGCTTGTCGTTCATGATGTCGTAGATCAGGCCGTGCACCTCTTTGTGCTCCATCGGCGGCAGGTTGATCCGGCGCACATCGCCGTCGACACGAATCATGGGGGGCAAACCAGAGGAAAGGTGCAAATCGGACGCACCCTGTTTGGCCGAAAAGGCAAGCAGTTCAGTAATATCCATAGGGTTCCTCGGAGGGCTTTTTCTTTTAATCCAGAAGCGGCAAACTCACAGTATGAGCAGCATAGCAGACAACATCGGGAGCGTAACCCGACGCATACAAAAAGCAACATTGCAGGCAGGGCGGGAGCCCGGCAGTGTGCGCCTGTTGGCAGTCAGCAAGACCCGACCACCGGAAGACCTGCGTGAAGCCTTCGCTGCGGGGCAAATCGCGTTTGGCGAAAATTATGTTCAGGAAGCCCTCGAGAAGATCGAGGCTCTTGGGGATCTGGACGGTATCGAGTGGCACTTTATCGGACCGATCCAGTCCAACAAGACCCGCCAGATTGCCGCTTCCTTTGACTGGGTGCACAGTGTCGATCGCCTGAAGATCGCTCGAAGGCTGAGCGAGCAACGTACACCGTCCCTGCCGCCCCTGAACATCTGCCTGCAGGTCAACATCGACGAAGAAGACACCAAATCCGGCTGCAGCGTGGACGAGCTGCCCGGACTGGTGGAAGCGGTCGGTGACCTTCCCAACCTGAATCTGAGGGGCCTGATGGCCATTCCGGACCCGGATCAACCCGAATCGGAGCTCCGGGCCAGCTTCCGCAAACTGGCCAATGCCCTTAAATCCCTGAAGCAGGAATTTCCGGATGTCGGCCCGCTGGACACACTGTCCATGGGCATGTCCGATGACCTGGAAATGGCCGTTGCCGAGGGTGCAACCTGGGTCCGGGTTGGAACGGCCGTGTTCGGAGCTCGCCCTCCGAAGGAGCCCCAGAGCTGAATCCCTCAGTTCCTGCTATCATCCGGTTCAAATTGTTAACCGATCAACCGTTGGAGTGAACCTTGAGCACATCGCCCACAATCTCATTTATCGGGGCCGGCAACATGGCCAGCGCCATCATTGGCGGCATGCTGGACAACGGCTACAAGGCCGGTGATATCTGGGTCAGCGCCCCGGATGACGGACACCTGCAGGCCATCCGCAAGCGTTTCGGGGTCAGTGTCACCACCGACAACCGCTACTGTGCCCAACAGGCCGACATCGTGATCCTGGCGGTCAAACCGCAGGTCATGGCCGACGTCTGTCGCGACATAGCCCCTGTGGTACAGAACACCCGGCCCTTGATGGTTTCCATCGCCGCCGGACTGACCGCTGACACACTGGATGAGTGGTTGGGCGGCGGACTGCCCATGGTACGGGTGATGCCCAATACACCGTCACTGGTGGGCAAAGGAGCGGCTGGCCTGTTCGCCAACAAACACGTCAAGGAGGACCAGAAGAAAATGGTCCAGGCGGTGTTTGAAAGCATCGGCTCCGCGCTCTGGGTGGACGATGAGAGTCTTCTCCACGGCGTTACGGCGCTGTCCGGCAGCGGACCGGCCTACTTCTTCCTGATGCTTGAAGCGCTTGAGGCAGCCGCTACGGATGCCGGAATCGAGCCGGCCACAGCCCGGGAACTGGCCATCCAGACCATGGCTGGTGCTGCCGAAATGGCGGCGCGCAGTGAGCACGACCCGGCCCAACTCAAGCGCAATGTCATGTCCCCCGGTGGCACCACCGAGCAGGCCATCAACACGTTTGAGGATGGCGGGCTACGGGATCTCGTCAAAAAAGCCTACGGTGCCGCATTCAAGCGCTCCGAAGAAATGGCCGAAGAACTGGCCGGCAAACAGTAACCGATAACGGAGACACAGCTTCATGCTGGCAGACATCCTGATCACCATCCTGCTGATCGCGTCCACCTTTTACCTGACGATTGTGCTGCTGCGCTTCCTGCTGCAGCTGGCGCGGGCCGATTTCTACAACCCGATTTCCCAGTTTGTGGTCAAGGCAACCAACCCGCTGCTGCGCCCCCTTCGCCGCTTCATTCCCGGCTGGGGCGGCATCGACGGCGCCTCTCTGGTGCTGGCTGTCATCATTCAGGCCATCACCTTTTTCTTCATCCTGGTCGCGCTCAACGGTGGCATCCCCGCCATCAATCCGGTCACCCTTCTGGTCTGGGCGGTGCTGAACGTGCTCAGTCTGATTGTAAAAATCTACTTCTGGTCCGTCATTGCGGTGGTGGTGGTAAGCTGGATTGCGCCCCACAGTGGCCACCCGGCCATTCAGCTGGTTGCCCAGATCACCGAACCTGTCATGCGTCCGGTGCGCAACATCATGCCATCCATGGGCGGGCTGGATCTGTCCCCCATCATCGTGTTCCTGATCCTGAACGTGATATCCGTTGTCATCGATCACATGAAACTGGCAGCAGGCCTGGGGTCCATTGGACTCGGGATGTAACCTGACTCTGAAATATACATTCGGTAACACCCCGAAACGAAAAACAATGAATTCAGGCCGCGAACTCATCTTATTGATTTCGCGGCCTTTTATTATGTGATTTTGTGACCTGTTCGTCGGAACGGAAGGCGAAGGTACACACGGATCCAGAAGACGGGATAGTATTACTGGTTATTCATGAAACGCTCTAGTCCGTGCGTCAGTCAACAGTGGGCGCCGGTGTACCGGGAAGTCGCGCAGAAGGAAACTCCAATGAACCCGCAGGGAACTCTGTCGCAGCAGGTAGAGGCTTATCATAACTGGAAGAAGGAACTGATCCGGCAGATCGGACGCTATCGTCTCTGGCTGCAGGACAATGACCTGTTCTCCGAAGACGTCAGCACCCGCATCCGTAACGGCCTCGAGCTGTTAATCGAAGACGAGCTGACCATTGCCTTCGTGGGCGAGTATTCCAGGGGCAAGACCGAACTGATCAACGCCCTGTTCTTCTCGGAGTATGGCCAGCGCATGCTGCCTTCCCAGGCCGGACGCACCACCATGTGCCCGACCGAGCTGTTCTTCGACCGGACCGCCAACCAGAATTACCTGCTGCTGCTCCCGATCGAGACCCGAACCGGAGAACTGTCTCTGCAGCAGCTGCGCAAACAGCCGGAGCGCTGGGTCAAACACGAACTCGATGAACGCGACCCGGAAATCATGCGTGAAGTGTTGGCCGAGGTTGCCAGGGTCAAGAGTGTGTCCCCACAAGAGGCACGGAATCTGGGCTTCGACGAAGCCATGCTGGAGCATGATCGCAACAATCCCGGCAACGTTCTGGTACCGGCGTGGCGCAACGCCCAGATCAGTATCCGCCACCCCCTGTTCGAGCGCGGCCTGCGCATCCTCGACACACCCGGCCTGAACGCTCTGGGCTCCGAGCCCGAATTGACAATCAGCATGCTGCCCAGGGCCCACGCCGTGATCTTCGTACTCAGTGCGGACACCGGCGTGACTGCCAGTGACATGACCATCTGGAAAGAGCACATCGACACCGAGCATGCCGATCACCGGGCCGGCCGGTTCGCCGTGCTGAACAAGATTGACGTGCTCTGGGACGATCTCCAGGGAGAGAAACACACGCTGGAAGCCATCGACCGGGTGCGCAGCTACACCGCCGACCATCTGGGTATCCGTCAGCATGACGTGATTCCGCTGTCGGCAAAACAGGGGCTCCTTGCCCGCGTCCGGCGGGACGCCCAGCTGTTCGAGCGCGCCAACATCGGAAATCTGGAGCAGCTGATCATCAAGCGCATTCTGATGCACAAGGAGCAGCTGATTACCCAGAGCCTGATCAATGATCTTCTGGGGATGCTCCAGAACAGCCAGGCCGCCATGCAGACCCGCCTGGAGGCATTGGAGGAAGAACTCGAGGCATGCTCCGGCGCCACCATGGACAAAGCCGCTCTGAGCCGGCTTGCCGAGCGGGCACAGAAAGATTATGACTTCTACTACAAGAAACTTATCTCGCTGCGTTCCAGTCGGCGGCTTATGGATTCCCAGGGCGAGACGCTCAAGAGTCTGGTCAGTGACCAACGTTTCGAAGAGCATGCGGAAAAAATCCGGGCGTCCATGTCGAAGAGTTGGACAACCGCCGGCATGAACCGGGCGATGGATCACTTCTTCGAACTGCTGGAGGCGGATCTCACCAACCTGATGAGCGAGGGCCACCTCGCCGAGAAAATGGTTGGCGCCATCTACCGGCGCTACAACGAGGACACCCGGGCCCGCCATCTCGAGCCCATCCCCCTTCGCGCAGGTCGCCATGTCATTGCCATCCGCGAGCTGCGCAAAAAAGCCCGGCGCTTCCGGATCAGCCCCAAAAACCTGCTGACCGAGCAGTCCCTGCTGGTGCGACGCTTTTTCAATGTCATGGTCGGAGAGGCCCGCACCCTGCACAACCGTGTGCGCAAGGACGTTGACCGCTGGCCCCATGAGGCACTGCTCCCCATCATGCAATACTCCATGGAGCAGAAACAGCTACTGGAACATCAGATACGGCGCCTACGGGATATGGTCAGAAGCGACCGGGATGGTCGGGCCGAGCGGGAGAAGCTGGAAACGACCATCACGGATCTGCGTCGCCAGCTTGAACTGGCCGATGCCATGCAACGGCAGATCCGCAAACCGGCACCGACCCTGATCCAGCAGAAAGTGGTGAATATTTCCGGGGTCGTCTAGGCCCCGATCGTAGACACCCGCTCCCGGTTGCAGCCATCCCCACCCGGCTATAAACTGCTGGGCTGGCGATGGCGTTGCTGTCGCTGTTCCAGTTACTTACGGACCGAACCAGGAACCTGTCGCGCCGATGCCCGATTCCCTGCCCGCGGATTCTGTCGGGATAGTCACCCCACAGTCTTACCACTTTGACACGCCCCTCGAGCTGGCCTGTGGCCAGGCGCTGGGAGAATACGACCTGGTGGTGGAAACCTACGGCGAGCTGAACGCCGATGCCAGCAATGCGGTGCTGATCTGCCACGCCCTCAGCGGCCATCACCATGCCGCGGGTTATCACAGCATGGAAGACCGAAAGCCTGGCTGGTGGGACAGCTGCATCGGCCCTGGCAAACCCATCGACACCAATCGCTTCTTCGTGGTCTCCCTGAACAACCTTGGCGGCTGCCATGGCAGCACGGGACCGAGCTCGGAGAATCCTGCGACCGGCAAACCCTATGGCCCGGAGTTCCCGGTGATTACCGTCAGTGACTGGGTAAAAAGCCAGGCCCTGCTCGCCGATCGCCTGGGCATAAAGTGCTGGGCGGCGGTCGTCGGCGGCTCCCTCGGTGGCATGCAAGCCCTGCAGTGGAGCCTGGACTTTCCAGAGCGGCTCCGGCATTCGGTGGTGATTGCCTCGACTCCCAGACTGACGGCACAGAACATTGCCTTCAACGAAGTCGCTCGCCAGGCCATCACCTCCGACCGTGAATTCCACGGCGGTCGCTATTACGATCTTGATACGTTACCACGCCGCGGTCTGATGCTGGCCCGGATGGTGGGGCACATCACGTACCTGTCCGACGCCTCCATGGGTGAGAAATTCGGTCGTGAGCTGCGTGAAGAAGCCTACAAGTTCGGGTATGACGCGGAATTCCAGGTCGAGAGCTATCTGCGGTATCAGGGCGAGCGATTCTCGGAATCCTTCGATGCCAACACTTACCTGCTCATGACCCGGGCGCTGGATTACTTTGACCCGGCCTATGACCACGGTGGCGACCTCGCCAGGGCCATTGCCGCGGCCCAGTGCGAATTCCTGGTACTGTCATTCAGTACCGACTGGCGGTTCACGCCCCAGCGCTCGGAAGAAATGGTCAATGCGATGATCTCCGCCCGGAAAAAGGTCAGTTATGCCGAGATTGACGCACCCTGGGGACACGACGCCTTCCTCATCCCGACACCGCGGTATACCGACATCTTCACCGCGTACATGGATCGGGTAGCTCGGGAGGTGGGCGTATGAGACCGGATCTGGAAATCATCCAGCAGTGGGTCAAGCCCGGCGATCACGTTCTTGACCTGGGGTGCGGGGACGGCACCCTGCTAGACTTCCTCCAGCGGGAACGGCAGGCCACCGGTTTCGGCCTGGAGATCAATCCGGACCACATCACCACCTGCATGGGCAGGGGCGTGTCGGTCATCGAACAGAACCTGGACACCCAGGGCCTCGATAACTTCGACGATGGCATGTTCGATATCGTGCTGATGACCCAGGCTCTGCAGGCTGTGCGCCGACCGGACAAGGTGCTGGACGAAATGCTGCGGCTCGGGCGGGAAGGCATTGTCACCTTCCCCAATTTCGCCCATTGGCGGTTGCGCTGGGGCCTGGCGTTGAGCGGACGTATGCCCGAATCCGAAGCACTGCCGTATAAATGGTACAACACCCCCAACATTCGCCTGTGCACCTTCAAGGATTTCGAGGCCCTGTGCCGCCAGAAGGGCATCAGGATCAAGAGCCGCCGGGTGGTGGACGGCCAGCACCAGAATAGCTGGTCCGCCCGCTTGTGGCCTAACCTGTTGGGAGAGATTGCCATTTACCGCATTACACGGGAGAACGAGGAATGATGAAGCAGATCCGGAACTACGCCATAATCCTGTTCGCAACCCTTCTGGCGCTGTCCAGCTGGCAGGCCCAGGCGGCGGGCTCCAAGGATTTTGGTGATTACCAGGTACACTGGAGTGTATTGCCCAGCACCTTCCTGTCACCCGAGGTGGCGCAAGCCAATGGCCTCCAGCGCAGCAAGGGCATCGGCATCGTTAACATCTCCATCATGCAGGAGCAGGAGGACGGAACGCTGAAGCCCGTCAGCGGCCAGGTAGAGGGCAAGGTCAGTAACGATATCCAGCAGGTCAAATTCCTGGCGTTCCGGCGTGTCCAGGAAGGCGACGCAGTCTATTTCATCGCAGAATACCAATACCCTTCCGGCGAGCTTATGACCTTTAACATTACTGCGCGTCCGACCGGTTACCAACAGGATCTGTCGGTCCGTTTTGCCCACACACTGTTTAGCGACTGAATCATGGCACAGCAACTCGTGATTGCCAGCAATAACAAGGGCAAGATTGCCGAACTGACGGAACTGCTCGCGCCTCTGGGGCTGTCCCCGATCGCGCAGGGAGAACTGGGCGTGAGCGAAGCTGAGGAACCGGCGGTGACCTTTGTCGAAAACGCCATCCTGAAAGCCCGCCATGCCGCCCGGGAAACCGGATTACCGGCCCTGGCCGACGATAGTGGCATTGCCGTAGATGCGCTTGGCGGCCAGCCAGGCGTCCGGTCTGCCCGCTTCGCAGGCGAAGATGCCTCGGACGCAGACAACCTCGAGGCGCTCCTGGAGGCTCTCAAGGCTGTCCCCGATGAAGATCGCGGCGCGCAGTTCCATTGCGTGCTGGTCTACCTGCGCCATGCTGACGACCCTACGCCGATTATCTGCCATGGCCGCTGGCCCGGGCGTATTCTGCGTGAGCCCCGGGGCGAAGGCGGCTTCGGTTATGACCCCGTCTTCCTGGCGCCGGAACATAATTGCAGCGCTGCCGAACTCAGCCGGGCCGAGAAGGGCCGCATCGGCCACCGCGGCCGTGCCCTGGCCCAGCTGCTCGAACACCTTGAGGCGGAGCTCTGACATCATGCCCGCCACTTCCCCGGTGGCGGTTTGCCCGCCCCTGAGCCTCTATATCCACGTGCCGTGGTGCGTGCGCAAGTGTCCCTACTGCGACTTCAACTCCCACGCCATCCGCGGCGACATTCCCGAGAAAGCCTATCTGGCCGCGCTGCTCGAGGATCTCGAGCAGGATCTGCCGCTGGCTCGGAACCGGAACATCCAGACCGTCTTCATCGGCGGCGGTACACCATCCCTGATGAGTGGCGACTTCTATTTCCGGTTGTTCGAAGCCCTGGATGAACAACTTGCCTTTGCGCCGGAGGCAGAAATCACCCTGGAAGCCAACCCGGGCACTCTGGAACAGGGGCGCTTCGAGGCATTCCGCCAGGCGGGCATCAACCGTCTTTCTATCGGCATCCAGAGCTTCAATCCCGAGCACCTGCGGACGCTCGGTCGGATTCACGGCAGCGATTCCGCCCATCGCGCCGTCGAGGCCGCTCAACTTGCCGGCTTCGACAACTTCAACCTGGACCTGATGCATGGCCTGCCAGGCCAAACACCGGATCAGGCCGTTTCAGACCTGCGGGAAGCCCTCCGTCATGAGCCGCCGCACCTGTCCTGGTACCAACTGACCCTGGAACCGAACACCGAATTCTATAGCCGCCCGCCCAAGTTGCCTGACGACGATCGGCTCTGGGACATTTACCGGACCGGCAGTGATCTGTTGCGGGAGAATGGCTTCGAGGATTACGAGGTCTCGGCGTGGTGCCAGCCCGGACGAGCCTCCCGCCACAATCTCAATTACTGGACTTTCGGCGACTACCTGGCACTGGGCGCCGGGGCACACGGCAAGGTCAGCCTGGCCGATGGCAGTATCCGTCGCTACTGGAAAACCCGCCAGCCTGAGTCCTACCTGAACCGCATTGGCAGTCGAACCGCGGGTAACGAGGCGATCGAGCCCGCGGACCGGACACTGGAATTCCTGATGAATGCGTTGAGGCTCAAGGCTGGTGTGGCAGAATCGCTGTTTTCGGAACGAACAGGTTTACCCCTGGAGTCACTTGGGGTACAACTTGATCAATTACGGAAGGAAGGATTGCTGGAGGGCGGCCGTTTGCAGGCAACGGAGCTTGGCCAGCGATATCTCAACAGCCTGCTGGAGCGTTTTCTCTGATGGACCCGGCACACGGATGGAAAACCCTGCCAAAAACGCTGAAGACCAGCCTGATCGCCACAGCGATTCTGTTGGCAGGCCTGCTGTTGATCAATCAACCACTGCAGACCGGCTCGGCCCCTCAGGGCATTGTCAGCTTCCAGTTTGCCGCCACGGCTGAGCAAGCTCATGCCATCCTTCGGAGCTGGCGTTCCGAGGGCCTACTCTGGGCACGGGTATCCCTGTGGCTCGATTTCTTTTTCATCGCGGCTTACCTGCTGGCCCTGCTGCACCTTACCCGGCATCTGATGCGGGACCGGCCCGGCATCCGGGAACGCGTGGTGGGCCGTTGGGTAAGGGCGCTGTTTATCGCGGCGGGGGCAGCGGATGTCACCGAGAACATCCTCCTACTGAATAACTTCAACCCGCCCACCGATGCGGTCAGCCTCTCCGCGACGCTCTGTGCGCTGGTAAAGTTTACCGGCCTCACGCTGGGTTCAGCCGGCCTGGTGATTATCCGCGCCGCGAGGCGACATCCCCTCGCCCACGGCTGACCCGGGCTACGCGGATCAGTTGGTCCGGTGAAACAGCAGATCCCAGACGCCGTGGCCCAGACGCTCACCGCGCTTCTCGAACTTGGTGATAGGCCGGTCATCCGGGCGTGGAGAGAACTGGCCCGGCTGCGCCGCATTGGCAAAGCCCTCCGACTCACTCATCACTTCCATCATGTGCTCGGCGTAGTTTTCCCAGTCCGTTGCCAGGTGCAACACACCGCCAACGCGAAGCTTGTGCCGGATACGCTGAACAAACTCCGGCTGAATCAGCCGACGCTTGTGGTGTTTTTTCTTGGGCCAGGGATCCGGGAAAAACACCATGACCCGGTCCAGACAGGCATCCGGCAGACACAGATCGATCACATCATTGGCATCGATGTTGTAGATACGGACGTTTTCCAGGCCCCGGTCCTCAATCTCTTTAAGCAGGGCGCCGACACCGGGGAGGTGGACCTCCACACCGATGAAATCCTGTTCTGGCGCAGCCTCCGCCATCTCGGCCAGGGATTTGCCCATCCCGAACCCGATCTCCAGGTTGAGCATGGCATCCCGTCCGAACACCTCACGGGGATCGATCATGCCGTCCTCACGGGTGAGGCCATATTTGGCCCAGCCTCGGTCAAAGGCTTTTTTCTGGCCTTCGGTCATACGCCCCTGGCGAAGCACGAAGCTGCGGACACCACGGCGGGTGGTCACCGGCGAATCCGCGGTCTCTTTCTTGTCTTGCGGTTCATTCTGATCGGTCATCTGGAATCCTTAACCGCAGGCTGCGGGTTCTGGTTAACAATCTGGGGCACAGTTTACCAGAGTCAGGGCGTTCAGGCGGACACCACCGAGTGGCGACCCTGCTGCCGATCCAGCTGACGGTACCCGAGCGCCTCCACAAGGTGCGCGTGGGACACTGTTTCGGCGGACTCCAGATCCGCCAAGGTCCGTGCCAGCCTCAGAATACGGTGAAGAGCCCGAGCCGACAGCCCCAACCGCTCCATCGCTCCGGCCAGCATCCGTTCGCTGTCGACGCCGAGGCGGCAGGCTTCCTGCAGGTCGCGACCCGATAACACCGCGTTCAACTGCCCTCGCTCCATTTGAAGCGACCGCGCTCGCTCGACACGCTCGCGAACACTGGCGCTGCTTTCCTCCTCCCCCGCGGACTGCATCAAGACCTCCCCGCTTTGTACCGGGACCTCCACATGCAGATCGAAACGGTCCAGTAACGGCCCCGAAATCTTCGAGCGATAGCGCATCACCTGGGAGGGCGTGCACTGGCAGTCGATGGACGGATGGCCACTGTAGCCACAGGGGCAGGGATTCATGGCTCCCACTACCTGGAAACGGGCCGGGAACCGCACCTGGCGGGCAGCCCGACTGATGGCGATTTCGCCCGTTTCCATCGGCTCTCTCAACACCTCGAGCACCCGCCGCTCGAACTCCGGCAATTCATCAAGAAAAAGTACGCCCCGATGTGCGAGGGAGATCTCACCCGGTCGCGGACTGCTGCCACCACCCACCAGGGCTACGGCCGAGGCCGTGTGGTGGGGAGAGCGAAACGGTGGTTCCCGCCAGCGCCCCTCTCGGACCGGCAGGCCGGCAACCGAGTGCACGCTCGCAACCTCCATGGCAGCCTCGTCGGTAAGCAATGGCAGGATGCCCGGCAAACGGCTGGCCAGCATGCTCTTGCCAGTGCCCGGTGGTCCAAACAACAACAGGTTGTGGCCACCGGCCGCCGCCACCTCGAGCGCCCGGCGGGGCACCTGTTGACCACGCACTTCGCACAAATCAGCCACCGGCTGGCGCTGCTCGGAAGCCAGAGCGTCGGTTGCTGCAGGAACGGGAACCAGGCGGGCCCGGCCCGACAAATGCTCACTGACGGTCAGGATGTGGCCCGCTGCCAGGACGTCATCCCGGCTCGCCAGCGCCGCCTCTTCGGAATTTGCCTGCGGAACCAGCAGTTGTCGCCCCTCACCCCGCGCCGCCAGCACGGCAGGGAGGATGCCTTTGAGTGGGCGCAAAGCGCCATCCAGGGACAGTTCACCGACAAACTCGCAGCCCTGCAGACACTGCTCCGGAATCTGCCCGGACGCGGCCAGAATTCCCAGCGCAATGGGGAGATCGAAGCGCCCTCCTTCCTTGGGGAGATCGGCCGGGGCGAGATTAATGGTGATTCGTTTTGCGGGGAATTCAAAGCCGGCATTCAGCAGCGCACTGCGGACCCGCTCCTTGCTTTCCCGGACACCGGTTTCCGGCAACCCGACGATGGAGAGAGCCGGCAGGCCGCCGGAGAGATGGACCTCCACGGTGACCGCAGGGGCCGACACGCCGATACTGGCGCGCGAATGGACAATAGCAAGCATGATGACCTTCCATGGTTTGATCTGGCGGGCCTCCTGCCCACCAACAGGGCATTACTTGCCCTGGAGTTTCTGTTCCAGCTCGGCGACCCGGGATTCCAGTGCCTCCACCTTTTCCCGGGTTTTCATCAGCACCGCCTGCTGGGCATCGAATTCTTCCCGGGTCACCAGCTCCAGACGCGACAGAACCGACATCACGGTGGCACGGGCCTGGGTTTCAAAGTCTTCCCGGGCCGCACGGGCCATATCGGGGACGAATTGGCCGAACTGGCCCTGAAGCTGGGCGAGAATATCCTGCGGACCTTTCACGTAGTACCTCACTGGTTCCCAATCTTGCCGATCCCGGCGCATGCCGGGCACCAAAAAATGGTCCCGGGAGTGTATCACACACGCGGGCCTGCCATACTGTTGCCTGTCAGCTATATAATAGCTGCCGTCGCCGTTCGCCGGATGGCTCCAAAATGGACCGTCGGCGGACGACCTGCTCCATTTTGGTGCATCATTTTGCGCCAATCTGGGACACGGCATACGTATCTCTTTGTTTTTAAAATAATTTTTTGCGTTGGCATACCCGATGCTAGATTACTCGTACGCAATCCGCACAATTGGTGTGCGAGGTGGCAGCATCCCGAACTCAACAATCGGCCGACGGGCCCTCACTGTTGGGACGGCTTTACCAAGGAGAAAGCAATGAAACTTGTGACAGCGATCATCAAGCCTTTCAAATTGGATGATGTCCGTGAGGCACTATCCGAGATTGGCGTTCAAGGCGTAACCGTCACCGAAGTCAAAGGCTTCGGTCGGCAAAAAGGCCACACCGAGCTCTATCGTGGCGCAGAATACGTGGTGGACTTCCTGCCCAAGGTCAAGGTCGAGATCGCCATTGGCGACAACCTGCTGGACCAGGTCATTGAGTCGATCACCAAAGCGGCCAATACTGGCAAGATCGGTGACGGCAAGATCTTCGTGACCGAACTGCAGCAGGCGATCCGGATCCGAACCGGCGAGACCGGCGAAGAAGCGGTCTGAACCTGACCTGACAGTCAGCCAACGCAAAAAACCTATAACCTGAAGAGCCTTGTGCGGAGGGCTTCAAATGGAAAGCAATCTTTTTCACCTGCAATACGCTATAGATACGTTTTATTTCCTGGTGTGCGGCGCATTAGTCATGTGGATGGCTGCAGGCTTTGCCATGCTGGAATCCGGCCTGGTCCGAGCCAAGAACACCACTGAAATCCTGACCAAGAACGTCGCGTTGTTCGCGGTTTCCTGCATCATGTACCTGGTCTGCGGTTACGCCATCATGTACGGCGGCAACGTCTTCCTGTCCGGCATTGCGGACGTTGACGTAGCCGGTGTCCTGGGCGATTTTGCCGGCCGTGAGGGCGGCTTCGAGGGTGGTTCCATCTACTCCGGCGCCTCTGACTTCTTCTTCCAGGTGGTCTTCGTTGCAACCGCCATGTCCATCGTCTCCGGTGCCGTGGCTGAGCGCATGAAGCTCTGGGCGTTCCTGGTCTTCGCCGTGGTCATGACCGGTTTCATCTACCCGATGGAAGGTGCCTGGACCTGGGGCGGCGCCTCTGTGTTCGGCATGTATAACCTGGGCGACCTCGGCTTCAGCGACTTTGCCGGCTCTGGCATCGTGCACATGGCCGGTGCGGCCGCCGCCCTCGCGGGTGTCCTGCTGCTTGGCGCCCGTAAAGGCAAGTATGGCCCGAACGGCGAAATCCGTGCCTTCCCGGGTGCCACCCTGCCGCTGGCAACCCTGGGCACCTTCATCCTGTGGATGGGCTGGTTCGGCTTCAACGGCGGCTCTGTCCTGAAGCTGGGCGACGTTGCCAGTGCCAACTCGGTCGCCATGGTGTTCCTGAACACCAACACAGCGGCTGCCGGCGGTGCGGTTGCCGCGCTGATCACAGCACGTCTGATGTTTGGCAAGGCTGACCTGACCATGCTGCTGAACGGTGCCCTGGCGGGCCTGGTGGTGATCACTGCCGAGCCGTCCACCCCGAGCGCCCTCACCGCCACCCTGTTCGGTGCCATCGGCGGCGTGCTGGTAGTACTGAGCATCGTGACCATGGACAAGCTGCGGATCGACGATCCGGTCGGTGCCATCTCTGTCCACGGTGTGTGTGGTCTGCTGGGCCTGTTGCTGGTGCCGGTTACCAATGGTGGAGCCAGCTTCAGCGGCCAGATCATCGGCGCCATCACCATCTTCGTCTGGGTATTCGTGGCCAGTCTGATTGTCTGGGGTATCCTGAAGGCAGTGATCGGCCTGCGGGTCAGCGAAGAAGACGAGTACGAAGGTGTGGATCTGTCCGAGTGTGGCATGGAAGCCTATCCGGAATTTGTCAGCGGCAAGCAGTAAGGTCGCTGTGTGAAGAAGGGGTCAGATGAAGGACTTCATCTGACCCCGGGATACCGCAGACTCGGAGTTGAACATGGGGTCAGATGAACGCTTTCATCTGACCCCTTCTTTTATTCAGACGCTCTGATACAGGGCATCGTCAGCGTGGCGAAGGTAGAGAAGCAACTCCATCTGCGCCTCCTGCATACTGTCGAACGGCCCTTCCATGGTTCCCTCCCGGGTCTGGAAATACCACTGACCATTGATCACTTCAAAGCGTTTACTGCGGAACCAGTTCCGCTCCTGCTCTCCCTTGCGCACAACCATAACGACTTCCCCTACAGCTTTCTCTGGCTAAAACCAACGCGAATGATCGAAAAGCGACCACTGGTTACAGTCTAGATCAGACTCCGGGAGTGTCTAATTTTGCGTCACGCCTCTCCCGGAATAATCGGGTCTCCCAGGGCATCCAGCATGAACTGGGGCATCGCCAGGGCACCGTGATGCACGCCCGGGTTGTAGTAGCGGGTTACAAACGGGCGGTTACCGGCATCTTCTTCCCGGAAGTAGCGCAGGGGGTTGGTCTTGCTGGCCATGGTGCAGCTCCACCAGCCTGTCGGGTAGACCGGCTGGGGGAATGGCAGTGTCTGCACATGCTCGAAACCGGCCTTGCGCATGTCCTCGTGGATAGACTTGATAATCGAGTCGGTATGCAGCAGAGGTGATTCACTCTGCTGCACAATGATGCCGCCTTCCCGGAGTGCCAGCATGGCATCCCGGTAGAAATCCAGAGCGAAAAGGCCTTCGGCCGGCCCGACCGGGTCGGTGCTGTCGATGATGACCAGATCCACACTGTTGGGCTCGATGTCCCGCATCCACTGGATACCGTCACCGAAAAAGAAATTGGCCCGGGGATCTTCATTGGCCTCACACAGTTCCGGGAAGTACTTCTCGGACATACGGGTCACCCGCTCGTCGATTTCCACCTGCCAGGCCTCCTCAACGCCCGGATGCTTCAGTACTTCCTTGAGCGTGCCGCAGTCTCCACCGCCGACGATGACCACCTTTTTCGGGTCCTTGTGGGTGAACAGGGCCGGGTGGGTCATCATCTCGTGATACAGAAAGTTGTCACGGGTAGTCAGCATCACACAGCCGTCGAGCACCATCAGATTGCCGAAGGTCTCGGTCTCGTAGATTTCAAGTTTCTGGAACGGCGTCTGCTCCTCGTGCAGCTTCCTCTTCACCTGCAGGGAAAAAGCCGTACCCTGATCCTGAAAGACCTCGGTAAACCATCCCTCGTTCAATGCTGTCATGTGTTGCCTCCCGCTGTGCGCCATGGGCTATGTTGAAAGGGGCGTATTGTAGGGCCGGGCTTCCATACAGCCAACGCGTTTATCGCTGTTCGGAAGCACGTATTTTCCACATCCGGTTCTTTCAGCCAGCGGATGTTGGCCCTACAATGGCGCCCATATTTCCGGCACCCGTCCGGCCCGGTTTCCAGACAGGATAGCAAGCATGAGCGAAGCCAGCGGCACCCCTGCCCACAAGGTCTACAATATCGCGCAATGGAGCGATGGCTACATCGGCGTCAATTCGAAGGGGGAGGTCCTGATAAGACCGGACCGGAGCCGGACTCCGGCCGCCATCAACCTGCCCGAACTGACCCACAGCCTGACTCAGTCAGGGGTGCAGCTGCCGGTGCTTATCCGCTTCACCGACATTCTTCATGATCGGGTCAACAGTCTGTGCGATGCGTTCAACAAGGTGGCCGCCGATCAGGGTTACCAGGGCCGCTACACCGCGGTCTACCCCATCAAGGTCAACCAGCAGCGCCGGGTGGTGGAAGAGTTGCTGGCGGCCGAGCCTGCGGCCTCAGCCGGCCAGATTGGGCTAGAGGCGGGGAGCAAGCCGGAACTGATGGCCGTTCTGGCCATGTCCCCGCAGAACGGCTCGGTGATTGTCTGTAACGGCTACAAGGACCGGGAATACATCCGGCTCGCCCTGATTGGCCAGAAACTCGGGCACCGGGTCTTCATCGTGGTGGAAAAGCAGTCCGAGCTGCCCCTGATACTGGCACAGGCCCGGGAGCTTGAGGTCACTCCACTGATCGGCGTTCGCGCGCGACTGGCCACCATTGGCAAGGGCAACTGGCAGAACACCGGAGGCGAGAAATCCAAGTTTGGCCTCTCCGCCAGCCAGATCCTGGACGTGGTGGAAACCCTGCGTGCCGCCGGAGCCCTGGAATCGCTTCAACTGTTACATTTCCACCTAGGGTCCCAGGTTGCCAACATCCGGGACATCCAGACCGGTTTGAAGGAATGTGCCCGTTTCTATACCGAGCTTCACGGCCTGGGCGCCCCGATCGGAACCGTGGATATCGGCGGCGGCCTTGGCGTGGATTATGAGGGTACCCGGTCCCGCAGTAGCTGTTCCATGAACTACAGCGTGGCGGAGTATGCCTATAACGTGGTGCATGTGCTTCAGGCGGAGTGTGAAAGGATGGGCATTCCCCACCCGGACCTTATCAGCGAGTCCGGCCGGGCCCTGACCGCCCACCACTCGGTACTGGTCACCAATGTCATCGACCAGGAGCAACCGGATCAACACACTTATACCGAACCGATGGCGGAAGCACCCGCCCCTCTGCACGATCTATGGCGTGACCTGTCAAGCCTGGAAGATAGCGCATCGTCCCGTTCGTTGGCAGAGATCTACCATGACGTCCTGCATGCCATGGCCGAGGTACACAGCCAGTTTGCCCACGGGCTGCTGTCGCTGACCCAACGGGCTCAGGCGGAAACCCTGTATACCCATTGCTGCCGGCTGCTCCAGAGCCGGCTTGACAGCGCCAACCGCGCCCACCGGGAAATCATTGACGAGCTTAACGAAAAGCTGGCTGACAAGCTGTTCGTGAACTTCTCTCTGTTCCAGTCTCTGCCGGATGTCTGGGGCATCGACCAGATTTTCCCGGTGATGCCGGTCAACGGCCTGAATCGTCCGCTGACCCGGCGGGTGGTCATCCAGGACATCACCTGCGATTCCGACGGTCGCATTGACCAGTACGTCGATGGCCAGGGCATCGAGACTACCCTGCCCCTGCCGGAAGAGAATGGTCAGGAACCATTACTGATGGGATTCTTTATGACCGGCGCTTACCAAGAAATCCTGGGAGACATGCACAACCTGTTCGGCGACACCCACTCGGTGGACGTTCGCCTGAATGAGCAGGGCGACTACGATATCAGCGCTCCGATTACAGGCGACACCGTTGCCAAGGTACTGCGTTATGTAAACTTCGAGCCGGACCATTTGCTCGAAGCCTATCGCCGGAAATTTTCTGCCAGTCACCTGCCCGAGAGCCAACAGAAAGCGTTGCTTGTCGAATTGGCTGCAGGCCTCGAGGGATACACCTACCTGGAGGAGTAGCTGCGGTGGAGCCCGTGCTGGCAGTCGCCAAAAAACTTTCCCGTTTTTTTGTGGTCTCATTGATCTGAAGTATTTGTGCGCTCGTAACCCTTGTCACTGACAAACCCTCGACGAGTGCATAGAATGATGACCAGAACAAGTGCAAGCCATGCGACTGTCAAGGAGCGTCCGGTGACAACACTGGATCGGAAACCAGCAAACACCGAGGGCCGGAAGGACCCCTGGAGCCAGTTGCTGGACAAAGTGGGCAAACACCAGGATCGTGAGGCTTATCACGCCCTGTTCGAGCACTTTGGTCCGCAGATCAAGTACTACGCCATGGCTAACGGCCTGGCGAGTCATGCGGAGGAACTGGTTCAGGAGGTGTTCGTCTCGATCTGGCGGCGCTCCTGCCTGTACGACTGGAGAAAAGCAGCGGCCTCTACCTGGATTTTCACCATCGCCCGTAACCAGCGGATCGATATGCTGCGAAAGATGCAGCGAACCAGCGCAGAAATGCTGGTTGAGACCGAAGATCTCTGGCAGATCCCTGGCGATAACGAAGATGAACCGGTCACTTCATTGCATCGTCTTATGTCCGAGCGGCGAATCCGCGAATCACTGAGTCATCTGCCCGAAGAGCAGATTACAGTGATTGCCAAGGTGTACATGGAAAACAAGTCTCACCAGATGGTCGCGGACGAGTTGGACATACCTCTTGGCACCGTGAAAAGCAGGGTTCGCCTGGCGTTGAACAAGTTGAAAGTGATTTTGCAGGATCAGAACGTATGACACGGCACCATCCCGACAGCCTGACGTTGATGGAGTACAGCGCAGGAAATCTCAGTGAGCCTCACGCCCTGTGTATCCGGCTCCACCTGGACAAGTGTCCGCACTGCAGGAGCCGTGTGGACACGCTGGACAGCCTGGGGGCTGTTATGATGGAAGAACAGCCCAAGGTCAGCGTTTCAGAGAATGTATTCGACAGCATCCTGTCCCGTATCGACAGCGAGTCCGACGAGGAACCGGCGCAGCCGGCGATCTCTCGGGTCGGGGCGCTTCAGAAGCTGCTCGGTGTGGACCTGAACGAGCTGCCCTGGAAGAGGCAACTGGGCGATGTCAGCGTGCTGGACATCAGCGAGAAGTTCCCTGGCCAAGGCGAGCAGGTTGTGTTGCAGAAACTGGCCGCCGGAGGCAAGGCGCCAGCGCACACCCACCGGGGTAACGAGACGACCATCGTCCTTCAGGGTGCCTTCGCCGACCAGAACGGCGTCTTCAACCAGTGGGATTTTGTGGTCCTTAACGAGCAGGACGAGCACAAGCCGGTGGCGGTAGGCTGCGAAGATTGCATCACCCTGTCTGTCTTGAGCGCACCGGTGAAGCTGACAGGCACGTTCACCCGCCTTCTCAACCCATTTATCCGATAACTTGCTATTATATTGACGGCATCGCCGCCCACTGCGGGGCGATGCCATCTTCTCCCTCACCACGGTAACGCTTCACCGTCCCAATTGAGGAAGGAGCCGTTACTTCTCTCATCAACACCCTCAATAACAGTCATCAGGTTGCGAGCTGTATCCTCAGGCGAGTGCAACTTCAGCTGTGCCAGTGACTGCTGGAAGGGCGCGCTCAACGCCGACGTCGTGGTTCCCGGGTGCACCGCGATACAACTCACCGGGCGGCAACGTCTCGGCAGCTCAACTGACAGATTCTTCACCAGCATGTTGAGCGCTGCCTTGGAACTACGGTAGGCGTACCACCCACCAAACCTGTTGTCCCCGATCGAACCGACCTTTGCAGACACCGCCACGACCTTCTTGAGACGACGATGTCGCAAATGCGGCACCGCCGCCCGAATCAGGGTCCCCAGCCCGGTGCAATTCACCGCAAACGAACGGGTCATGGCACCAGCGTCCAGGTCTTCAATCCGCTTTTCCGGAAACAGCTCGTCGTCGTGCAACAGGCCGGCGGCGTAAATCACCATATCCAGCTCCCCGTCTCGGCCCAGCACTTCATTCAGGCTATGACCCACTTCTTCATGGCTGCTGCGTTCGGCATCCCACCGAATCAGCTTGACTCGCTTCTCTGGCAACCGGTCTCTCGCCGATTCAGGGTCCCGGCACAGCCCCAAAATGGTGGCGCCCGGCTCGCGTTCAAGAAGCTGTCGGGCCAATGCAGAACCTATGGCCCCGCTGACCCCCGCAATCACAATCTGCGTCATGGTGAGCTCCAACTGGTTGAAAAGATTAACAAAGGCTTTTGAGAAAAACCCATTGATCAAACTCAACAAGTCGATACGTTTTTTTTATGGCTTTGCGCCACTTTTTGCCCGATGCATGAAGACCAAACGGTTCAAACAGTCGTATGAATCAGCAGTTTGAAGCCGGCGTGTGCAGGCCGACAGCGGACTACTGCACACGCCGGCCGAACGAGCCGAAACCAATAAGGAGAGCATCCATGCAATACCAGGCACCCGCGAATGACCTCCGCTTCCTGCTGTTCGATGTGCTGGGCGCGGACAAACTGCACGAACTTGAAAAGTATGCCGACGCGACGCCCGACCTGATGTCTGCCGTGATTGAAGAAGCCGGAAAGCTGGCTGCTGAAGTCATCCAGCCCACCAACCAGATTGGTGACCGACAGGGCTGCCAATACGATCCGGAAACCAAAAGCGTGAAAACCCCGGAGGGGTTCAAGGAGGCTTATCAGAAGTTTGTGGAGGGTGGCTGGACCGCTCTCGACGCACCCCTGGAGTTCGGCGGTCAGGGGCTTCCACACACGCTCAAGTTCGTGGTGGATGAAATGGTCTGCTCCACAAACCTGTCCCTGGGCATGTATCCCGGCCTCACCCACGGTGCGATCAGCGCACTTCACGCCCATGGTTCCGAGGAGCTCAAGCAAACCTACCTGGAAAAACTGATCTCCGGGGAGTGGACCGGTACCATGTGCCTGACCGAACCCCAGTGCGGCACAGACCTGGGCCTGATCCGTACCCGAGCTACCCCCAACGAGGATGGCAGCTACAGTCTTGAGGGCACCAAAATCTGGATCACCGGAGGAGAGCACGACCTGGTGGACAACATTGTCCATCTGGTACTGGCCAAGCTTCCGGGCGCACCGGATACAACAAAGGGCATCTCCCTCTTCGTGGTTCCCAAGTTCCTGCCGGAGTCGGGCGAACGCAACCCCGCCTTCTGTGGAGGCCTGGAACACAAGATGGGGATCAAGGGCTCCGCGACCTGCGTGATGAATTTCGAAGGAGCCAAGGGCTGGCTGGTAGGCGAGCCCAACGATGGCATGCGCGCCATGTTCACCATGATGAACGAGGCTCGCCTGATGGTAGGAATGCAGGGCCTTGGACTCGCCGAGATGGCGTATCAGGAAAGCTTGGGTTTTGCCCGTGAGCGGCTGCAGAGCCGGTCCCTGAGCGGACCGAAGAATCCGGACAGCCCGGCGGACCCCATCATTGTGCACCCGGACGTGAGGCGCATGCTGATGCGGCAGAAGGTCCTGAACGAGGGCATGCGCGCGTTGGCACTGTTTACCGGCCATCAGCTCGACCTGTCTGTCGCACACCCGGACGACGAGGCGCGCGAATCCGCCGACAACCTCGTGCAGCTGCTGACACCGGTGGTCAAGGCGTTCCTCACCGACGAGGGCTTCAACAATGCCAACTGGGGCCTGCAGGTTCTTGGCGGCTCCGGATTCACCGAGGACTGGCCGCTTGAGCAGTTGGTCCGTGACGGTCGGATTGCCCGGATCTACGAGGGCACCAACGGTATCCAGGCGATGGACCTTGTGGGCCGGAAACTGGCCATCAAGGGCGGACAGCTGGTACGGACCCTGTTCGGTGTATTGACCGGCTACCTCAAGGACAACCCGGAGGCGCCGTATCGCGAGGAGCTGAAAGGCGCGATCAAGGCCCTCGAGCAGGCGACCATGTGGCTGGCGACCAACGCTCCGAATGACCCGGAACAGGCGGGCGCAGCCGCGACGCCCTACCTGCGTCTGATGGCCCTGACCGTCATCGGTTACCTTTGGTCACGAATGGCCGCGACCGCCACCGAACAGCTTGCCAGGGGAGACGGCAACAGGCCGCTGCTGGAGGGCAAGCAGGTATCGGCCCGCTTCTACTTCGAGAAGCTGCTGCCGGAGGTGGATTGGCTGCTCAGCGACATCCAGAGCGGCAAGGACAGCCTGATGGCGTTCTCCGACGACCATTGGGCCGCCTGATGACCGGAAATGACCAGCGAATGGCACTTTGTGACCTTCTGAAAGGTCGCACGGAGAACGATAATAAGGGTGTTGATTAGTGTCTCTGAACTAGTCCGGCCCTTGTCCTGCTCGGACAGGGCTTTCTTCTCAGCCACGCCCCCGCGTGGCTTTTTTTCCGCTTTTTCCTGTCTTACGCCGCCTGGGTTACAATTGCGTCCTTTGACTTGCTCCGGCGCTGGCCGGCTACTGACGGAGGCTGAATGTCCGCGGACGACTATGCTTTTCGTTTCGGGGGAATCGAGCGGCTCTATGGTCGCCGTGCCGTCGAAGCATTCCGGAATTCACACATCACCATCGTCGGTCTTGGCGGCGTAGGCTCCTGGGCAGCCGAGGCCCTGGCTCGCAGCGGTATTGGCACCCTGACGCTGATCGACATGGATGACATCTGTGTATCCAACACCAACCGCCAGTTGCATGCACTGGAGGGACAGTACGGACGCACCAAGACCGACGCCATGGCCGACCGTCTGAAAACCATCAACCCATACGCCGAGGTACGGGTTCACTTTGGTTTCCTGACCACCAGGAACGCCGCCGAGTTGATTACACCCGAGATGACCGGCGTGATCGACGCCATTGACAGTGTCAAGGCGAAGGCTGCCCTCATCGCCCATTGCCAGCGGCGCAAGATCCCGCTCGTCTGCGCCGGCGGTGCCGGTGGCCAGATGGATCCCACTCAGATCCAGGTGGCAGATCTCGCCAAAACCACCCAGGACCCGCTGCTGGCCAAGGTCCGCAATCTGTTGCGCCGGGAGTACGGATTCTCGCGCAATCCCAAGCGGCGATTCGGCATCGAGGCCGTATACTCACTGGAGCAGCTCACGTATCCTGCCGGAGACGGGGAGGTCTGCCATCAGAAACCGGCCAGCAGCGGCCCGGTCCGGCTGGACTGCGCGTCCGGATTCGGCGCCGCCAGCCCGGTCACCGCGAGCTTCGGCTTTATTGCGGCATCCCGCCTGCTCAATCGTATTGCCAGGCGCGTCAACCAGTAATTCAAAGGACCTGAAAGTCTATGCCTCTCAGTACTGTCATGCTTCTTGCCAGCATCGGCGTCCTCTCACTGTTCTGCCAATGGCTGGCCTGGCGGGTACGCATGCCCGCCATCCTGTTCCTGCTGGCCGGCGGCATCGCGGCAGGTCCGCTTTTCGGCTTCCTGGCCCCGGAAGCGGTCTTTGGCGATCTGCTGTTTCCGCTGATCTCGCTATCGGTAGCCATCATCCTGTTCGAGGGCAGCCTGACCCTGCGGTACGAGGAAATCCGCGGCCACGGCAAGATGGTGCGGAATCTTGTACCGGTGGGCTCCATCGTCACCTGCCTTATCGGTACCCTGGTGGCCCGCTGGGCCCTCGACGTGTCCTGGGAGGTTGCGCTCCTGTTCGGCGCAATATCCATCGTCACCGGGCCCACCGTGATTGCACCGCTGCTCCGGTCGGTCCGTCCGGACTCCAAGCTGGCCAATATCCTGCGCTGGGAAGGCATTATCATCGATCCGGTGGGTGCCTTGCTCGCGGTTCTGGTGTTCGAGGGCATCGTTTCCTGGGGGCAAGGCAATTTCTTCAGCCATTCCCTCTACATCTTCGGCAAGACCCTGCTGGTGGGTTTCCTGATCGGTGCGGCCGCGGGCTACCTCAACGGCCTGGTCCTGCGCAAACACTGGATCCCCCAATACCTCCACAATGCCGGCACGCTGACCTTCATGCTCGGGGTCTACGCCATCTCCAACGAACTGGCACACGAATCGGGACTGCTAACCGTCACCATCATGGGCATCTGGATGGCGAACATGAAGCGGGTCCCGATCGAGAGCATCCTCGAATTCAAGGAATCCCTCAGCGTCCTGCTGATTTCCGCCCTGTTCATCATTCTGGCCGCGAGAGTCGAATTCTCCGCGATCGCCGAGCTGGGTTGGTCCCTGGTGGTCGTTTTGGGCGCCCTGATGCTGGTCGCCCGCCCCCTGAGCATCTTCCTATCGGCCATCGGCACCGAACTCAATCTTCGGGAAAAACTGTTCCTGAGCTGGATCGCGCCAAGGGGTATTGTGGCAGCAGCGGTCTCGGCACTGTTTGCCTTCCAGCTGCAAAAAATCGGTTACGAGAGCGCCGGTGCTCTCGTGCCCCTGGTCTTCATGTTGATCATTGCCACGGTCACCCTGCAGAGCCTGACTGCCCGCCCGGTCGCCAAGCTGCTCAAGGTAGCGGAACCTGCCGAATACGGCTTCCTGATCCTGGGGGCCAACAACGTCGCCCGGATGATTGCCCAGGCGCTGAAAAAGCATGAGGTTCCGGTCACCCTGGCGGACACCAACTGGGAAAACGTAAGACAGGCCCGCATGGACAACCTGCAGGTCTACTTTGGCAACCCGGTCTCAGAGCATGCCTCCACCCACCTGGACCTGACCGGCATCGGCAAGCTCCTGGTCATTTCCCCTTACAAACACATGAATTCGCTGGCCACGTACCATTTCCTCGACTGGTTCGGGAAAAATTGCGTATTCAGTCTGGCCGAGGGGGAACAGGATCAGAAGGCCCGGCACCAGACGGCCGAAAAGATCCAGATGACCCGGGGCCTGTTCGACGGGGTCAGCTATGCCAAACTGGCCAGTCTGGCCAGCCAGGGCTACACGGTGCGAACGACCCAGCTGAGTGAGGAGTTCAGTTACGAGGATTTCCTGGAGAAATACCAGCGCCAGGCTCTGGTGCTGTTCGTCTTTGACAGCAAGGGCTATGTTGCCCCCGTATGCAGCATGGAAGACCTGAAGCCGGAGGAGGGCTGGATACTGATCAGCCTTGTCCCGCCCCAGCCCCAGAAGGAACGCAAGGACAAGGATAACGGCGACAGGCCCGCCAGGGCCGAGACGGACGAAACGAAAAACGGCAACTGAGGGCTACGGCCCTCAGCGGCAGTCCAGCACCAGCTTGCCCCGGACGTGCCCGCCCTCAAGCGCTTCATGGGCATCCCGGACCTGGTCCAGTGGGAAGCGGCCATCCACATGCACCCGCACATCGCCGTCCTCAATCAGCTCGGCAATCTCTTCCAGGTGAAAAACATCCGGGCGTACCGTCATGCCATGGGCCTTCAGCCCCATCGCCTCAGCCGCACTGATGATCTCGTCTGCGGTCACGGTGGGAATCGTCACCAGAACACCGCCTTCACCCAGGGTATGCAGTGACCGCTTGCCCACATCGCCCCCCATCAGATCGAGCACCATGTCCAAGCCGTAGCACTCATCCGCGAAGTCGGTGGTGTGATAGTCGATTACTTCATGGACCCCCAGTTCCGCCAGAAAATCCCGGTTACGGGCCGAGGCGGTGGCGATCACATGAGCCCCCCGTTCCAGGGCGAACTGAACGGCGAAATGGCCGACACCACCAGCCCCGGCGTGGATCAGAATCTTCTGTCCGGATTCCAGCTTGCCCATTTCAAACAGTCCCTGCCAAGCTGTCAATGCGGCCAGGGGTACCCCTCCGGCCGCAACCAGGTCCAGCTCCTCGGGAACGATCGCCAGTTCGTCGGCGGCGGCCAGGGCATACTCGGCATAGCCTCCGCCGGCGGCCGGAAACCCGACCATTCCCATCACCCGATCACCGGGAGCCAGGGTGGTGACACCGGGTCCGACTGCAGCCACCTCTCCGGCGACGTCATAGCCGGGTGTCCAGGGCAGGGAATCCTCGATCTGGCGTGCAGCGAACCCCAACCCCTTGCGGGTCTTCCAGTCGATGGGATTCAGGCCAGCACCGTGAACCCGCACCAGCACATGGCCCTGGCCCGGCTCCGGCACCGGACTTTCCACCACTTGAAGGACGTCCCGTTCACCAAACCGGTCATAGACCACGTGACGCATGGAAGTATCGGTATTGTTGTCGTTTGTGATTTCCATGGGGTTCTCCAGACATCGGTGGAAACTGATTGGTGGAAACGGTCATTAGTGACGACGTTAGACGCTCTCAGACTAGCAGAAATCCGTCCTCGGGGAAGCCTACGCCGGCGCGAGGCCCTTGCCACCGCTCACCGATGCGGCCGACAGGATCTGTGCAAACTCCTTTGGCGCCCGGGAAGGTCGCTGAGTTTTCATATCAACGCAGGCATGCGTAGACACCGCGCGCATCAGGGTCTTGCCGTCCACCGGGCGCACCAGCTGAAACTGGCGGGCAGAGCGGAAGCGCCCGTCAAAACCGGTGAGCCAGGTGCCGAGAATGAGACGATCCCCGGCGTTGGCGGAGGCCAGATAATCGATCTCGGTACGGGTGATCGCCATGGCCTTGCCGGTGGCTTCGTGCATTTCCCAGGTCATCCCCAGGCTTTCGATGTGGGCCCAGCTGACGTCTTCCAGCCAACGGACGTAAACAACGTTATTCGCGTGCCCCAGTCGATCGGTGTCTTCCTCCCGCACACGGATTTCGAGCGTAAAAGGATCGGGCAAATCCCAGTCAATAGTGTTCTCGGCGGTCATTCGGCAGTGTCTCCCAGCCCCGGAATGGCCTGTAACGGTAGCCGCCCGATCCGGTCATTGTGAAGTGAACCAAAGTATAGAACGCCATCATGGGGGTTCACCGAGGTGATTTCCTGCAAATGAGTCCCGCGGGTATCGTGCAGGCTGGTGATCGGGTTGCCATCCCGGTCGAACGCTACCACCAGGCCATACTCCTGGGGAGCCGGCTTCAGGTTGTCCGGCAGCTTCGCCACCAGGTCTTTGAGCCATGGCGTCCGGTGCAAGGCATCCACCTGACCATTGCGCAGGGTCGGGAAGGCCACCCAGTAGCGGCCTTGTTCATCCACCGCCAGATTATCCGGAAATCCGGGCAGATTATCGGCGAAGACTTCAGCGCGGCCGGCCCTCGGGCCTTGCAGCCAATAGCGGAGAATGCGGTATTTCCAGGTTTCATTGACCAGGATAAAGTCGCCCTCCGGAGACACCGCAACACCGTTGGCAAAATACAGGTTCCCCAGCAGTACCTCGGCTTTCCGGGTGCGGGGTGAATATCGCAGAAGGCGCCCATGGGGACGCATTTCGAGTAGGTCCAGCCGGTAGTCCGGCTGATGAAAGCGTGAACTGGCATCGGTGAAATAGATCGCGCCATCCGGCCCGATGTCCACATCGTCGGTAAACCGGAACGGGGTACCCTCGGCTTCCCGGGCCAGCACCGTGACGGTCTTGTCCGGAGCAATCGATAGCAGGCCCTTCCAGGCATCCGCAACGATCAGATTGCCCTCCCGATCAAAGACCATGCCAAGGGGCCGCCCCCCCGTTTCGAGCCACTTTTCCATGCGGCCGTCGGGGAAGACCCGGACGATAAAGCCGTCCTGGGTCCCGCTATAAAGCACGCCATCCGGACCGATGGTGGTATCCTCCGGGCCATAGACCTGTCCCCGTGCCAACAGGTCCGCCAGCCGGAGCCGTTCGTTGGGTGCCAGGACCCCGGTCAGAGGCGGTGGCGAGGGGGGCGCCCAGGCCTTGCTGTCGATGGGCGAAGGCGTCAGCAGGAAACTGCCAAGTACCACAAACACCACCAGCAACCCGATCAACAACCACTTCATAGAGTGCGTCCGCCCGTTGTTATTTTCCGATTTCCCCGCCACGACAATGGCCTAACCATAGCAGATGGGGCCCGGGCCATGAAAACCACCGAAACCCGACGGCTCAGGCGAGTCAGGCCTCGCCCTCAAGGAACCGGCGACAGAGGGCGGCAAACGTGTCAGCTTTTTCGGCATGCAGCCAGTGGCCGGTATCCTGGATAATCCGGAGCTCTGCGGAAGGGAACAGCCGCATGATCTGGTCCCGGTGTTTTTCCTGAATGTACGCGGACTCTGCGCCCTTGAGGAACAGGACAGGCCCATTGAAGGGACCGTCACCCTCCGGCGCCTTGGCAAGGTTTTCATAGCACGCATCAATGACCGGCAGGTTCAGGCGCCACCGGAACATGGGGCCGTCCGGAGTTTTCTCATCGTTGGGCACACGCTCCAGGTTCTTAAGCAGGAACTGGCGGACGCCCGGTGTCTCGACGAATTCCGCCAACAACCTGTCAGCATCCTGGCGGGAGCGCACGCTGGTCAGGTCAAGATTCGTCAGACCCTCGAGGATGGCATCATGGCGGGGCTTGTAGCTGACCGGCGCGATGTCGGCAACGACCAGCTTGTCCACCCGTTCCGGAGCCATCAGTGCCACTTGCATGGCGACCTTGCCGCCCATCGAGTGCCCCAATAAAGAAGCTTTCTCCAGTCCCTGGGCATCCATGTAGGCCAGCACGTCTTCAGCCATGGCAGGATAATCCATGCTATCGGTGTGCGGGGAACCGCCGTGATTACGCTCGTCGAGAGCGTGGATCTGCCATTCATCCTGCAGCCGGCGCGCAACGCCCCCGAGATTTTCCAATGACCCGAACAGGCCATGCAGCAGGATAAGGGGATTACCTTCGCCGGTTATTCGGTGATTAAGCTCGACACTCATGGACAGACAGTCTCCGCGTTGTAAGGATGGTTCTCGGAGCGGATACATTACCACTGCCAGCCCTGCGAGCAAGGCAGCGAATGTCAGGACGAAAAAAAGCCGGGGATTACCCGGCTTAAGGTCATAGGCTGAACGCCTGTCTGATCAGCAGTAGAAGATGCTGTCCAGATATTCCGCAAGAGCAATCACGTTCTTCCGCTCCTGCTCGCTATGGGGCACAAAGATTTCCTGTTCCATACAACACCTCCATCAAGTACGCATTCATTACTCCAACCTGATACCTTGATGCTATCGTTGTAAGGCAAAGAGACCGTTGACAAGTTGTCCCATACGCTTGACATTTTGTACCAGCGTCCATGACGACCTGTTAACTTTCAGAAGGAATGCTGTGAGTTCCTCGCACCCGGACACCCTGACAGCCAGCCCTCCCGGCGTCGCCGCATCCAGTACACTGGCCCTGGTGCATTATCTCGAGCGCCAGGGCGTGCTGAACCGGGACAGAATCGCCCGGATAACCGGCCTGGGAGCCGCCGAGCTTGAAGACCCTGACCGCAGGGTGCCTGCCGATGCCCATTACCGACTGTGGGACTACGCCGAACAGGTTACCGGTGATCCCGGCGTCGGTCTCCACGCGGGCAAACTGGTGGATCCCGAGCGGATGGGGCTGGTCGGGCATGTGTTTTTCAACTGTGACACGCTTGGCGAGGCCGTCACCCAGTATGTACGCCTGCACCGGTTGATCAACGAATCGGTTATCCTGACCTTCGAACAGAGCGGCGACACTGCGATCCTGACCTGGCAACCGGACACGCCGGAACATTACTGCCGCCAGGATATGGATCGGACCCTGGCCGCTGCCATGAGCCGGACACGGCACTTCATCCACGCGGACTTCCAGGCCGATTGGGCGGAAATTGCCCATGCCCGGCCGTCCTACGCCGGAGAGTACACGGCTCTGCTCGGCGGGCCCGTCAGCTTCGGCCACGGTGTGACGCGGGTCGCCTTTGACAGCAGGCATCTGAGCCACCCGATCCCCCACCGTAATCCCTATGTATATTCGGCGGTTCTTCGCCAGGTTAATTTCCTGTTGTCCCGGTTACAGACCCGCCGCTCCTTCAGCCGCAAGATCCGCCGGCTCATTTCCAAACAGATGGCGACCGACCGGATCGATGCCGACACCCTTGCCCGCCAGTGCCATATGAGCCGACAGACCCTGTACCGGAAACTGAAGAAGGAGGGGCTGAGTTTTCACGAACTGGTTGAAGAGGTGCGCAAGGACAAGGCCCTGCGCTATGTCGCCGCCGACCAGTACGCATTGGGAGAGATCGCCTTCCTGCTGGGCTTTTCCGAGCTCAGCGCTTTCAGCCGGGCGTTCAAACGCTGGACTGGCCAGGCACCAGCCCAGTACCGGGCCGAGCACCTGGGCGGCGCAACAACCTCCAGGAGATCGCCATAATGGAGGGGTTCCCTCTGATCGCCATCGCTGTCGGCCTGCTCTATCTCGGCGCATTCGGATGCATCTATCGTATCCTGCTGACCTACCGCACTCCCCAGGGCGCGATTGCCTGGATCATTGGCCTGCTGGGCATTCCCTATGTCACCGTCCCACTGTTTCTCCTGATTGGCCGGAATCGCTTCGGTGGCTACGTCAAGGCCAGGCGTATGGGCGACGAATCCCTGACTGCCCTGTTGAACCGGTTCGAGCAGCAGACCACCTCGATCCCGGCCCCCGGTCAGGACCGCTTCCGGGATGAATTACAGGTGTTGTGTAAACTGGGCCGACAGCCCTTCACCGATGGCAATCTCTGTACGTTGCTCAGGGACGGTGAAGCTACGTTCGAAGCCCTGTTCGACGCCATGGAGGACGCCTGTACCTATATCCTGCTCGAGTTCTATATCGTCCGCTCGGACCGGGTTGGTCAGCGCATCAAATCTATCCTGGAGCGGAAGCTGGCCCAGGGCGTGGAGGTGTGGTTCCTTTACGACGACATCGGCAGTGCTTTCCTGCCCAGACGGTATCTGAAGGAATTGTCCCTGGCCGGCGCCCGGGTCGCCTCGTTCGGTGATGGCAATATTCGCCGGCGTCGGTTCCAGATCAACTTCCGCAATCATCGCAAGCTGCTGGTATGCGACGGCAAAGTCGGCTTCGTGGGCGGCATTAATCTGGGTGACGAATACCTGGGCACAGCCATGGACCAGGATCCCCTTCGGGACACCCACTGCAGGATCGAGGGGCCGGCCGTCAGCGGTCTCCAGTTGGCCTGGCTGGAAGACTGGAACTGGGCCAGTGACGAACTGCCGACCCTGGACTGGAGCGCGGGCGAGCACACCCCGGGAAACCAGGAAGTCCTTGTTCTTCCCACCGGTCCGGCCGATACCTGGGAAACCTGCACTCTGTTCTTCCTGAACTGCATCAACAATGCCCGGTCCCGGATCTGGATCGCCTCCCCCTACTTCGTGCCGGACTTCCAGATCATGAACGCTCTGCAATTGGCGGCCCTCAGGGGTGTGGACGTTCGCATCCTGATCCCGGAAACGCCTGACAACCGCCTGATCAAGCTGGCGGCCTACTCCTACCTGGTTCAGGCCAGTCAGGCGGGCATCGGCATCTACCGCTATCAGCCCGGTTTCATGCACCAGAAAGTGGTGCTGGTCGACAACCGCTATGCCGCGGTGGGTACCGCCAACCTGGACAACCGCTCCATGCGCCTGAATTTCGAGATCACGGCCATTAACACCGATCGACAGTTTGTGTCCGATGTGGAACGGATGCTGGAGGAGGACCTGAAGAGCTGTCGCCGGATGACCGAGAGCGACTACCGTGACCGCTCGATCCTGTTTCGGCTCACCTGCCGGGCCATCCGCCTGAGCGCCCCCCTGCTGTGACACTGGCCGTGGACTGGCTCAGGCACACCCGAATGTGCGAATATGCGGCGATCCCCAACCGCATGCAGTAGCCAGTTACCGACATGAACGCTTTCAAGCCCCGTGAAACCCTGACCGAACAGGTCGCCCGCCACATTGAAAACCTGATCGTATTTGGCCAGCTCCGCTCTGGCGAGCGCATCTATGAGGGATCCATGGCCAGGGAGATGGACGTCAGCCACGGGTCGATACGGGAAGGATTGCTCCTGCTGGAAAAGCGACATCTCGTGCGCAATGTTCCCCGCAAGGGGGCGTTCGTCACGACGCTTGACGACTTTTTTGTGCGCAGCCTGTACGAAACCCTGGAGCTTTACCTCACCCACACGGGCCGGAAACTGGTGCGCCACTGGCAGCCAGCGGATATGGAACGGCTGCAATCGCTCCACAGCCAGATGCAGGCCTGCTATCAGAAAAATGACCTGATGACCTTTCTGGAGGTCGGCATCGAATATACCAAGGCCTCCCTCGCCTATGCTGACAACTATTTTATTGTCACCGCCATCGACGACCTCTGGCCATCAGCAAGGCGCTGCGCCTTCGTCGCATTCCAGCACGGCGGCAACCGGGTGCTGGAGGACAATCTCGCCAATATGGAGGAATCCATCGGCGCTATCCGGGATCGTGACGAGGAGCGTCTCGCAGGCATTCTGCACCGCTTTGCCCTGCAGCAATGCCAACAGGTGCTGGACGCCATTGCCCCGAAGGAGCAACGGAGCTGAACGGGCGAATCAGTAAAACAACTGGGTGAACGAAAATCCGATGTTGAGGTAGGCACTCCAGTTATCCTCATTGTTGTAGGCCCCCGCCAACTGGACCGGCCCCAGGAACGTATCCACGCCAGCAAACAGACTCCAGGAGCGGACAGAGCGCTCCCAACTGGCATCGCTCAGGGAGTCCCAGGCGTTACCTGCCTCGAAACCCGCGCCGGCAAACCACGGCACCAGCGGTCCGCCGAAACTCTGGCTGGCGTAGACAGCGGTCATGGCCGCACTCTCGCCAGTGATTTCACCAGGCGCAAACGCAGACAAGCGCCGAAAGCCCCCCAACCGCACATGGTTCTCAACCCCGGCTTCGCCACGGACCACATCCTCCGCAAAAACCAGACCTGTCAGCGTCAGGCCCTGCCAACTGCCGGTCCCCAGCAGCAGGGTCGTTACCGAATCAAAATGCCGGTCGGAGCCGAGATCTTCACGCTCGAACCGGGCTTTCACACCGGCAAAGGCCCCATCGGTCGGGAAAAACGAATCATCAAGGGAATCATGGACCAGTCTCAGCGTCATATTGCCCTGATGGATGGCGTCATCCGGAGCCACCGGCTCCCCCACTTCCTCATCCACCGTTGCGTAGCCCCGGGTATAGGTCAGACGGACCTCGGCATCGCCACCCAACTCCATACCCAGGGCCAGATCCGCGGAACGAAAGGTGACATCCACCTCTGCAATCTGCCGGCCAGATTCGTCGTAGACGCCAAAACTGTCCCGGGAGTACTCGCCGCCAAGCACCAGAAAACGATCGTAACCGTAGTCCAGCGGTTGATACCACTGGGTTCTCACCCAGGGTTCAGTGCCCAGCTGAAGGCCGGTGTGCCACTCCCCCCCAAGCCGGTTGAGCTCCGTCATACGCAGTGCGGAGGCGATGTTAAACCGGGTTTCACCGTCGAAATTGTCCTCGTAGCCCAGACCGAAGGACAGGTAATTGGGCCCCCAGGTTTTTTCACGGGGCTGGATAACGAGCACGGTGCCGTCCGAAGAGGGCGAGAGGGAGTAAGAAACCGTCTCATAATAGCCGAGGCCGTAGATCCTTTTGAGATCCTCCTCCAGGGCCGGAACATCCAGCGGCTCGCCGATCGGCTGCCGGATGCGCTCCCGCAGGAAATCCCGTCCCAGCCGGCGACTGCTCTCGATTTCAATACGGGCGACCGGGCCGGCCGTGAATGCACGGGAAGACATGCGGGCCTTGTAGGCGGTCCAGTCGACTCGTGAAACCTGCAGAGGCCTCAGCTCGCTGGCATGATTGCGGGCGGCGGTGGCGCCTAACTCGAACAATAGCGGCGCCTGGTAGAAGTCCGCCGAGGTGTGGCCCTGAAGATCCGGGCGAATGAGGATGTCCCGCTCCCCCAGAAGATCCAGTTGCTGGTCAGTATTGCGGCGGGTCAGCAAGGTCGTCAGCTGCCCGACCACCGAAAACGCCTCCCGCAAATCATCGGTGTCCATCAGCGGATCGGTAATATCGACGGCGATGATCACCTCCGCGCCCAGGTCCCGGGCTACGCTCACCGGCAGGTTGTTGGCGACCCCGCCGTCAACCAGCAGGCGGCCATCCAGCTCCACCGGCGCATAGACACCCGGAATACTCATGCTTGCCCGAACCGCCTCGGCCAGATTGCCGCGACCAATCACCACCTGTTCTCCGGTGGCCAGGTCCGTCGCGATTGCCCGGAAGGGGATCGCCAGCCGGTCAAAGTCCTGCACCAGCGCGGCGTTACGGGTAAGCTCGTTAAGAATGAACCCGAGGTTCTGGCCGGCAACAATGCCGCCACCCACATGCAGACCGTCGGCACGGACCCCGAGACCGGGCATGACCGGGAAACGCCAGTCGTCCTGCTTGCGACGGATCGGCTTGTAAACCCGCCCGGGATCGTCACGGAAACTGGACAACCAGTCCATTTCAATGAACCGTTCCTCAATCCGGGCAACGGGCATGCCGGAGGCATAGAGGGCGCCCACGGCTGAACCGGCGCTGGTGCCAACCACCACATCGACGGGTATATTCATCTCCTCCAGCACCCGGAGTACGCCGACATGGGCCATGCCCTTGGCACCGCCGCCACTGAACACCAGGCCCACGCGCGGGCGCTCTTGCGTTTCTGCCAGCAGGGATACCGGTACCAGCAGACACAGGATAAGGAAGATAAGAGGTTTCAAGGAACGGTTCCTGTTGGCGGCGCCGCTCAGCGCTTCTCTTTGTCGTCTTCCACCAGCGACAGGTGCGATACGTCCGGGACCATGGGCGGCGGTAGGTCCCGCTCTACCCCGAGGTCGGACCCCGCCGGGGCCAGTGTCCAGTCGTCCAGGTGCTCGAACATGGGAGCCTCCGCTTCCTGGTGCTCAGCCAGAGTGACCCCCACAGGGTCCAGGTTCAGTCCACTGCCGGCAAGGATGTCATCCACTTTCTCTCCGGCCACGGGCAGCCGATCACCCGGCTCTACTTTCGGAGCGGCGCCGTCAGGCGCCGGCCGGGAGGCACCGGCAGCCGGTTCAGGCGACGGCTGGCGCGGGGCAGATGCCGGCACGTCGGAACGTGACGGCTCCGGTGCCGGGCGATTGCCGGGCATCGGCTGGACGTAGGCCAACATGCCGTGCTTCTTCAACACCGCACAGTATTTTTCGGCCTGGGCCTCCTCAAGCTTGTTGCGAATCACCACGGGCTGGCCGCTGAACATCCGCTCTACCTGATCGACTGAGGCCTTGAACAGTGCCCGCGCATTGTTTCTTGCCGTTTGCTCATCGGTTCCCGGTACGCACTCGCCTTTGAATACCAGCTGAAACATGGCTCTCTCCCCTACCGTTTGCTCTCTTGACAGAATAGTTGATTGGTTCGACCGGAGCAGCCCGGAGTAACGGTATCCAGACTGCAAACAATTGAAAAATCTTACCCGCAACCGGCGCAAATGGCCGCACACTCTGAAACAATGGCCTGTAACGGGATGTTACACTTTGTTACACTGCTCCAATTATCCAGGGAGTGGACGCATGAGCCTCCGAATCTTGCTTCGTACCGCCATCGCAATGCTCGCTCTGGCAGCACCAACGGTGCATGCCGAAAACATCGATGTGTTGATGAGCCAGGTGTTCCCCGACCAGCAGGCGACCTACATCGGCTATGAAAGCATCATCCGGGAGGATATCCCCGTAGCTGCCGCCGTGGACCGTAAATACCTGATCGTGGATTTCCGCTTCGAAGCGGGAGAACCCCCGACCGAGCAACTCCAGGCCAGCGTCCACAAGGTTTGCATGACCCTCCTGAAGGATCGGGACCTGATCCGAAACCTGTCCGAATCCGGTTACGACATGGTCTCCGTTGCCTTTGACCGGCGCTCCCAGTTCGACTGCCTGTAGGCAGAGACCGGTCAGCTCTGCCGGCCCAGCAGTTTGGGAAACGACTCCAGCGCGCCGTTCACCGCATCCAGATTGAAGGCTTCCACATCCGCCAGCAGTTTTTCGCCATAACGGGTGACCGACGGTGATCGATGCCGTTGTCCCCAGGCCACCACGCGCCGGGCAAAATCCTTCATCTGTTCCGGGTCGCCGCTCTCCCGGATCGTTTTCCACTCATCGCCAAAGTCCCGGGCAAGCTGCTGACGCAACCAGCCACGCTCCTGCATACTCAGGGTCTGCGCCAGCAGGCGCTCCTCTTCTTTTGGCTCGCCATCTTCCGCGGCCTGCTCCACGGCCACCTCGACTTCCGGCAGCGTTACGGTAAAGACCGACCCCTTGCCGGGCTCGCTCTCCACCGCCAGATCACCACCCATCATGCGCGCCAGCTTGCGACTGATTGCCAGGCCCAGGCCGGTTCCGCCGTACCGGCGGGTATTCTGACCTTCCTGCTGCTCGAAGGCGTCGAAAATCCGATCCACCTGGTCTGGTGGAATACCAATTCCGGTGTCACTGACCGTGACCACCAGTCTGTGGTTCTGACGGTCCGATGCTTTCCCCTTTTCCGACCGGACATCGTCCAGCGGCGTTGCTGTGGCGCGGACCGTAACGCCTCCCTCATGGGTGAACTTGATGGCATTCCCCACCAGATTGAACAGGACCTGGCGAAGCCGCGTCTCGTCCAGCATCATTGCGGCCGGCATTTTCGAATCCACGCTCACCTCCAGGGTGATGCCCTGCTCGCGGGCACGAAGGTCGAAAATATGCCGTACATCGCCCAGCAACCGGCGAACCGAAACCGCTGAATAGTCCAGGCGCATCTTGCCCGCCTCGATCCGGGACAGATCCAGGATGTCATTGATCAGCATCAGCAAGCTTCGACTGCCTGCACGAATGGCATCGAGGTAGCTACGCTGCTGGGGATCGGTCACGGTGTTGCTGAGCAAATCGCTGTATCCGATAACCGCATTCATGGGCGTCCGGATCTCGTGGGACATGTTGGCCAGGAATTCGCTCTTGGCACGACTTGCCGCCTCGGCTTCCCGGGCCAGGCGCTCGGCCTCCAGCTTTGCTGCCCGCAACTCGTCTTCACTTCGACGCAGTGCATTCTCGGAGCGTATCCGCTCGTCCACCTCCCGGGACAGTTTCCGGTTCCAGTACAGGAAGATCAGCACGACCACGATCGCGATCAACACCACGCGACGCACGACCGTGTAATCCGTTTCCTGTTCGATGTCCAGGTGGATCCAGCGGTTGTAGATGGACTCGGTCTCCGATGCTTTCAGGCTCGACAGTCCCTTGTTCAAAATCCGGTTCAGCTCCGGGCTGTCTTTCCGCACGGCCAGCCTGAGGTCGTACTGGTAGGGGGTAATGCTGGTAATGCGCAGATTCGAGAGCCCCAAGCGCGCGACGGTGTAGCTGACCGCGGGAATATGGGTCACCATCACATCCAGATCACCGTTGGAAAGGGCCAGCAACCCTTCCTCGACGTCCCTCATCGGGTACAAATCCAGATTGGGATGATTGATCAGCAGATAATCGTGAGCGGCCTGGCGATTGACCGCGCCCACGCGCTCTCCCCGCAATTCCCGCAGATCCCCGATGAACCGGCCATCATCACGGATAACCAGGGCGATGGGTACATTGAGGTAGGCCCGGGTAAACAGGTATTCGTTCTCGGTACGGGGCGTACGCGACAGGCCGGGAAGTATGTCCACCTCTCCATCCGCGAGTTTTTTCTCGGCCTCAAGCCGGTCTGCGACCAGGCTCCGGCTGAACCGGATCCCCAATTCCGATTCCAGCCGGGTCACCAGATCGGCCACCAGCCCAGTGGGCCTGCCATCCTGCTCGAACTCGAAGGGCGGCCAGTCCGAACGAAAGGCCACCCGCAGGTTGGGGTTACGTTTGAGCCAGTCCAGATCCGTGGCTGAGAGCTCGACGCCACTGCGTTCCACAGACGGGACATCAGCTTGCAGCCAGGACTGCCGGATTACCCGGTGCTCATTGTGGCTGATGGCGTCAATCGCACTGTTGAACACCCGGAACAGGCGATCCTGCCTGGCAGGCACCTGAAGCACCACATCCACCGGCTTGTCGTCGAGCAGCCTGGCCAGGGCGATGCCGTTGATCATGGCCGATTGCAGGTAATCGGAAACCACCGGAACCGGCCCGACAAACGCCTGCGCCTTTCCGGACAACACAGTGCTGACAGCCTCCCCGATCCCATTGACCGTCACCGGTTGGAACTCCTCCACCGGCTCGAGCATGGCGTACTGGTTCGTGTCACCATCGATGAGGGCAATCCGGCCTCCCTCGAGGTCGGCGATGGACTGGATGGCCGCATCACCGGCACTCACGAACAACCCGTAGGTCAGAGACATCAGCGGCCTGGTCATTTTCTGACCGCCAGCAATACGGGTGCCCGGCGCGTGGGTTGTTAACAGTGCATCGGGCTCAGGCGCTCCCGCGCCGACTTCACCGTTCTCATCCAGGACAACCGGATCGACCGGCACCCCGAGTTTGTCTGAGAGACGGGCGAGGTAATCGATATAGGTTCCGGCCAACACGCCATCACCGGTGTCGAACACCAGCGGCACCTGGCCAGCGTGGACGCCCACCACAAAACGCTCCTGCTGTTGCAACCACTCGAGATCAGACTGGCCCAGCACGGGCGCTGGCGAGGGCTGGGGAGGATCCGCCACGACGGGGGATTGAAACAGGCCAAACAGGCTACATAGTAACAGGAAGCGAAGGGCGACCTTCACTGGATATCCTCCCGGGATTCGCTAAAGTTCAGTGAACAATACCTGCAAACGTCGTCGATTTCATTCAGACACTTCCAACGAGGAGACTGCACTCCATGGACACCAGCAAGCATTCCCTGAGCACCCTGTTCGAACAACTTGGCCTCGCCTCCGACGAAAAAAGCATTGAGGACTTTGTTACCAGGTATTCCCCGCTCCCGCGGGAAATTGCCCTGCAGGATGCTCCGTTCTGGTCAGAAAGCCAGTCCCACTTTCTGGAGGAAGGGCTGGAAGAGGACAGTGACTGGGCCGAGGTCATAGACGAGCTGGACGCAATGATGCGTCACTGATCGTCGGAACCGGGCCCGGACCGGTTGCGCCGGGCCCGTGGATGACTCTGGTCATAGACTCGCGCCAGATGCTGGAAATCGAGATGGGTATACACCTGGGTGGTTGCGATGTCCGCGTGGCCCAACAACTCCTGGACCGCCCGCAGGTCCCCGCTGGATTCGAGCATATGGCTGGCGAAAGAATGCCGCAACAGGTGTGGGTGGAGCTTCTGGTCGGCACCTCGCGTAATTCCCCACCGCTCGAGCCTGGACTGGATGCTACGTCGACTCAGGCGATCTCCCCGCCGGCTGACAAACACGGCCTTTTCTCCCTCCGCCGCCAGAGCCGGGCGCACAGACAGCCAGTTCCGGAGGGCATCCACCGCCTTTCTACCCACGGGTAGAACCCGTTCCTTGTTACCTTTACCCAGTACCCGGACTTCGCCGGCCCGCAGATCAATCGCCTCAAGATTCAGACCCGCCAGCTCGGACAGACGCAACCCGGATGAGTACATCAGCTCGAACATACACACATCCCGTACCTCAAGAGGGTCATCAGGACGAGTGTCGAGCAATTGGCCAAGCTGATCCACATCCGCCACCCGGGGCAAACGGCGGCCGCTTTTGGGGGCGCGGACATCCACCGCGGGGTTATCGGCCACCAGCCGTTCCCTGAGCAGAAAGTTATAGAACCGACGAATAGCAGACAGGTGACGCGCAATACTGCGGCCGCTCAATCCTTCCCGACTGAGGACAGCCACGTAACGCCGAAGATCATGACTGAGCAGCAACCGCCACTGGTCACGCCCGGAGTCTGCCATCCAGAGCGCGAGCCGGCTCAGGTCCCGCTCATAGTTGTCACAAGTGAGCGGCGAGTGCCGTTTTTCCGAGGCCAGGTGGCGCACGAATCGGTACAAGGGTTCCTGAAGGGAATCAGGCAGCATCCTGGCACCGTCCCGAGATGACACTCTACCGGGACTCCGCGGAAATATCCGACACCGGCGCACTGCCGGTGTGACGCTGGATCATGGGAGGGAGCAACCGGCTCAGGGTATCGCTGATGTAACTCAGGAACAGGGACCCCATGCTCTGATCAAAATAGCCGGGCTGGCAACTGCCCACGGCAAAGACGCCCACCAGCTGCTCATTGCGAAGAGGCACGAGGGCGACCGAGGCAATCGGTTCTTCCCGGTCCGGGAACAGAAATTCCCGCTCACTCTCCCGGAACTGACCACACACGGCCCGCTCTCCGTCCAGCAGCATCCCGAGCCGATCCCGGGCAAGGTCGGGGCCGACCACGTGCAAGGCACCCTGGGAGGCCTCAGGCAGGACCTGATCGGTGAACAACAGTACCGAGGCGGCATCCAGTCCGAAATCGCCCCGGATGCTGTCATCGATGGCTGCCGCCATGTCGTTGAGAGTACGGGCCTCAATCACTTGCATCAGCAATCGCTTGCTTTTCTCGAACAGACGATCGTTATGACGGGCAATGGAGACCAGTTCAACGAGTTCCTGACGCAGGGTATCGCGCTGTTCGCGGAACAGATGTACCTGCCGCTCCACCAGGGAAATGGCGCGCCCGCTGTCGTGCGGCAAAGTCAGGCTGCGCAGCAGCTCGTCCTGTTCGATAAAGAAGTCGGGATTGGCCCTCAGGTAATCGGCCACCTGTTCCGGCGTGAGGTCTTCGGCCTTCTTGCGGACCGTCTGTTCTGTCATCGCGTTCTCCCTGGCTTCAGGACCGTTGCTTATGGGCACGACCGCTCTTGCGGCGGCGGGAATGGTTATCACCGGGCAGCCGCAACTGCCCCTCGAATACTGTTGTCGCCGGGCCTTCCATCATAACAGGCGACCCTTCCCCCTGCCATTCGACGACCAGTCTGCCCCCACGGAGCTCCACCTCCACTCGTTTGTCGAGCAAGCCACGGAGATTGCCCGCCACAACGGCAGCACAAGCGCCACTGCCGCAGGCCAGAGTCTCGCCGGAGCCCCGTTCAAAGACCCGTAACCGGACATGACCACGGTCGAGAATCTGCAGGAAGCCGATGTTGGCGCGTGCCGGAAATCTGGGGTGACGTTCCAGCTGCGGCCCCAGGGTTTCCACCGGCGCCGTATCGACGTCATCCACCAACAGGACACCGTGCGGGTTGCCCATCGACAGTGCGGTGAGTTCCACCGTCTGACCATCGACATCAACCGTGTAAACGTCCTTGCGGCAGTCAGCCGCAAAGGGAATGGCCGGCGGGTTGAATTCGGGCACGCCCATATTGACCATGACCAGACCATCCTTCCCGATCCGGAGCTCAATGACTCCCTTGGCGGTCTGAACCCGAATCACCTTCTTGTTGGTCAGACGCTGGTCCCGCACGAACCGGGCGAAACAGCGGGCGCCGTTGCCACACTGTTCCACCTCCGAGCCATCGGCATTGAAAATCCGGTAACGGAAATCAACATCCGGCAAGCCCGGCGGCTCGACCACCAGTAGCTGGTCGAAACCGATACCGAAGTTACGATCCGCCAGCTCCCGGATCATGTCCGGCCGCAGCCGGAACGGCTGGCTGATGGCGTCCACCACCATGAAATCGTTGCCCAGACCATGCATCTTGGTGAACCGTAGCGTCGGGCCCTGTCCTCGTCGCTGCTGTGTCATCTCCTGCTCCCCGGTCATTCCGGCAGACAACTTTCAGGGGCGAGCTGATCCTCCAGGGTTTCCCGGCGGCGGACCACATGGACCTGATCGCCGTCCACCATCAGCTCGGGCGGGCGGTTGCGAGTGTTGTAGTTGGAACTCATCACGAAACCATAGGCGCCGGCGGAACGCACCGCCAGCAAGTCACCCGCCTGCAGCCGCAGCTGTCGGTCCTTGCCCAGGAAATCGCCGGTCTCGCAAACCGGGCCTACAAGATCCCAGGCCTTCTCTTCGCCTTCCTGATGGGGCCTGACCGGGATAATGGACTGCCAGGCGCTGTAGAGGGCCGGACGAATCAGGTCATTCATGGCAGCATCGATAATGGCGAAATTGCGATGCTCGGTACACTTCAGGAACTCGACACGGGTAACCAGGATGCCGGCGTTCGCAGCGATCGAACGCCCGGGCTCCAGGATCAGCTCCAGGTTGCGATCACCCAACCGTTCTGCCAGTGCCTTCACATAATCCGAGGGCTGCGGTGGCTGTTCCTGGTCATAGGTCACGCCCAGACCGCCCCCCATGTCGAGGTGACGGATCCGGATGCCCTGCTCAGCCAGGGTATCCACCAGCGCCATGACCCGATCCAGGGCATCCAGGAACGGCGATACCGAGGTCAGCTGGGATCCGATGTGGCAATCAACGCCATGAATCTCGAGGTTCGGCAGGGCCGCCGCCCGGGCATAGACCTGTGGTGCCTCCGCGATATCAATCCCGAACTTGTTTTCCTTGAGGCCGGTGGAAATGTAAGGATGGGTACCGGCATCAACATCCGGATTCACCCGCAGCGAAATGGGGGCTTTCACGCCCAGCTTCCCGGCCACCTGGTTCAGGCGATCCAGTTCGGTATCCGACTCGACGTTGAAACAGCGCACCCCTGCTTCCAGGGCCCGCTTCATCTCCCATTCCTGCTTGCCAACGCCGGAGAACACTACCTTGCCGGCATCGCCTCCGGCCCGAAGTACCCGCTCAAGCTCCCCCGCCGACACAATATCGAAACCGGCCCCCAACCGGGCCAACACGTTCAGGACCGCAAGATTGCTGTTGGCCTTGACCGCATAACACACCAGATGGGGTCGCCCCTCAAGAGCATCGTCGTAGGCCCGGTAATGACGTTCCAGCGTGGCCCGCGAATAGACGTAGGAGGGCGTGCCGAAGCGCTCGGCAATCTCGGAAACAGCGACGTCTTCGGCGTAAAGCTCGCCGTTGCGGTAGTTGAAATGGTCCATGAATATCCTGATTCGTTTGGCCGGTGCGCAGTAGCTCAGTTGTCGCTCTGTTCACGATCTTCGTCGGCCTGATCGCCGGTCGTGGCCCGGACCGCCTGATCGGCCGCGGCTCCACCCTGATCACGGTACAACGGGCCCTTCTGGCCACAACCTGCTGCCAGCAGGCTAAAGACGAGGCTCAAGATCGCAAAAAATCGAAAAGGCATGGGCGCCCCCGGAAAGTTGCTTTGCCGCAGTATACCTGACAGCGGTGGCAGCGGGCGAGACACCAAACCTGAGCGGGAGGTTCTTTTCCATGGCAGTATCAGTATCATGGAGCCACTGTCTGACACCTGAGGCTATCCGCACGTGAAAGAATTCGTGATCCGGCGATACCGGCCAGACCAGGCACCGCAGGACGGGCGCCAGACTCTGCTGAGGATTGATGACGAAGGCACCGTAGTTCAGGTCGATCATCACGCCGAGGCCGTCCTGGGCTATGAGGCCGGCGAACTGGTGGGGCACCCGGTCCACCGTATCCTGGCCTCTCGCCAGGACGATCCGTTTGCACCGGCGAACCGACACCAGATCGAGGACGGTAAACATATCCTGGTGACCTTCCGACACCGCGACGGCTTCTTTTTTACCGCACAGCTCAGCCTGAAGCAGGCCATCCACGACTCCGACCAGGCGGCGCGCGCCACCATCGCTCTGGCCGATGCGGCCCGCGTCGATCCCTGCCTGCTCAAATCCGCCGAGAGCCTGGCTCGTTTCGGGCTCTGGGAACTGGACATCACTAACAACGAGATGACCTGGAGCGAAGGCATCTACCAGCTGTTGGAACTGCGCCCGGATGTAGACATCACACCGGATCAGGCACTGTTCTACTGCCAGGCCCGGCAGTCGCGCGTCCGCGCCCTGTTCCGGCGCTGCATACGCACCGGGCAGCCGTTCTCCCTCGAACTGAACGTACTCACGGCGGGGCAAAAGCAGCGCCGGATGGCGCTCGCTGGCCGGGCATTACGCAAAGACGGCCGCATACACCGCCTGGTGGGCACTCTGGTGGATCGTACCGAGGTCATGGAGCAGGAAAAGGCGCTGGACCATTGCCGTCGACTGATGGACGCCGCCGGACAGGCCACACCCGATCTGGTGGCGGCGGTCGACACACGTCTGACCATTCTGCACTGCAACCAGTCCTATGCCAGCCAGTTCGCCAAGATTTTTGGCAAGACACCGAGGGCCGGTGACAACCTCAGAGATCTGCTCCGGGACCATCCCAACGAACGCCGACTGATCGAACGGCTCTGGCAAAGGGCGTTCGAACGGGGCAGTTTCATGGTGGAAATGCCACTGGCACACCAGAACCGCGATCTGCCCGTTCATGAATTCCAATACCAGCGACTGACCAGCGCCCAGGGCGACATATTGGGTGCCATACACGTCGGTCGTAACACCCACACCCGGAGCAACCAGAGCGAGTCCGGCGACCGGATCCGCCATGACCCCGTCACCGGCCTGATGAACCGCCGGGAATTCCTCGCCCGCCTGCTCCGGACGCTGGAACAGAAAACCCATCGGGAAACCGTCGACTGCCTTTTGTACCTGGACCTGGACGATTTCAATCGTTTCAACGAAACCGCCGGCAGCGGCACCTGCGACCGTTATCTTCGGGAACTGGCAGGTAATCTGGGGGTTCGTATACGGCAACGGGACGCCCTGTCCCGGCTATCCGGCGACACCTTCGTACTGCTCATCGAAAATTGCCCGGAGCCCCGGGCCCGGAAAATTGCCGATGACATGCTTGAGCTGGTTCGCGGTTTCGTTTTCGAGTGGCAGGGTGAGAAGCTGCAGACCACGGCCAGCGGCGGACTGCTGGTGATGGAGAACGACTTTCCGAGCGATCCCGGGAAACTTCTGACCCAGGCCGCCGATCTGTGCCATACCGCCAAAACCTCCGGGCGGAACCGTATTCATACGGCGCGGGCCATCGCCTCCAGCATCGATGAGGATCTGATAGCCAAGCGGCTCGACCAGATCCGCGAAGCCCTCGACAACGATCGTCTGCTCCTCGAGTACCAGGCGCTGAAGCCTGTCGCCAGTGCAACCTGGGGCGACCATATTGAGATCCTGTGCCGCATTCCGGCGCTCCGGGATGGTCAGATCCAGCTACAACCGGACCAGTTCCTGCCGGTCACCGAACGCTTTGATCTGGCCAAGCGGCTGGATCGACAGGTGATCCGCCAGACCCTCGACTGGCTTTCACAACACGCACTGCTGGAGCCGCGCATCAAGTACTGCGGTTTCAACCTGTCCATAACCAGCGTACTGGATGATACCTTTCCCGACTTTCTGGAGGCCGAGCTGGCGAACTCGCCGTTCTCGCCGGAGCATTTTTGCCTGGAAATCCGGGAGGAACACGCCACCCAGTACCCGGATGACGTCGCCGTGCTCTGCGATGCCCTGCACAAGATCGGCTGCCAGGTGGCACTGGAGGGTGCCGGGGCCTCGGTGGAAAGTTACAGCCTGGCGGCAAAACTGCCCGTGGACATCATCAAACTGGATCGCAGAATGATGGAAAAACTGGAGGAGGATCCGGTGCAACAGGTGATGGTGGAGGCACTGCACAAAATTGCCGAGGCAGCGGGCAAAATCACTGTGGCCACCCACATCGAGAACGACCACACACTACGAAGGGTTCGAACCCTCGGGATCCATTTCGGCCAAGGCTCCCATCTGGAGGATCCGCGGCCACTCGAAGACCTGACCCCCTCCGTGGTCGGCCAGATGTCGGGGCGGCCGGCCGGCTGAGCCAGACACCCCGGATCGCCCTCAGCCCAGCAGCTTGCGTGCCCGGCCAACGGCCGCCAGCACCTGCTCGGGCGCCGTACCGCCCAGATGATTGCGGGCCTGGACCGAGCCCTCGAGGGTGAGCACATCGAACACGTCTTCGCCGATCACGTCCGAGAACTGCTGCAATTCCTCGAGGGTCATGTCAGACAGGTCCCGCCCTTCGGCCACACCAAAGGCCACGGACTTGCCAACGATTTCATGGGCATCCCGGAATGGCACGCCCTTCTTGACCAGGTAGTCGGCCAGATCGGTGGCGGTGGAGAAGCCGCGCTTGGCCGCCACGCGCATGTTGTCGGCCTTGGAACGGATCGCCGGAACCATGTCGGCGTAGGCCTTGAGACAGCCCTTGACGGTGTCGACGGTATCGAACAGCGGTTCCTTGTCTTCCTGGTTGTCCTTGTTGTAGGCCAGCGGCTGGCTCTTCATCAGGGTCAGCAGGCTGATCAGGTGACCGTTGACCCGGCCGGTCTTGCCACGCACCAGCTCCGGCACGTCCGGATTTTTCTTCTGGGGCATGATGGACGAGCCGGTGCAGAAGCGATCCGGCAGATCGATGAAATCAAATTGGGCGGAGGTCCAAAGAACCAGTTCCTCGCTGAACCGGGACAGATGGGTCATCAACAACGCCGCGAAACTGCAGAATTCGATGGCAAAGTCCCGGTCACTGACCGAATCCAGGCTGTTTTCGGTGGGCCGGTCAAAGCCCAGCAGCCGGGCGGTCATGTCCCGGTCGATCGGGTAGGTAGTGCCTGCCAGCGCCGCGGCGCCCAGAGGCATCACGTTGACCCGCTTACGGCAGTCCTGCAGGCGTTCGGCATCGCGAACCAGCATCTCGTACCAGGCCAGCAGGTGATGACCGAAAGTGACCGGCTGGGCGGTTTGCAGGTGAGTGAAGCCGGGCATGATGGTCTCGGCCTCGCGCTCGGCCAGGTCCAGGAGACCGGTCTGCAGGCGCTTCAGTTCCTCGGCGATGACATCGATCTCGTCGCGCAGGTACAGGCGGATATCGGTGGCCACCTGGTCATTCCGGCTGCGGCCGGTGTGCAGTTTCTTGCCGGTGATGCCGATACGATCGGTCAGCCGTGCCTCGACGTTCATGTGCACATCTTCCAGGCTCACGGACCACTCGAACTTGCCGGCCTCGATGTCCGCCTTGACCCCTTTCAGCCCCTCGATGATCTGGTCCCGCTCATCCTCGGTCAGCACACCGACTTCCGCCAGCATGGTCGCATGAGCGATGGAACCGGTGATGTCATGATGGTACAGGCGCTGGTCAAAGCCCACGGACGCGGTGAAGCGCTCGACGAAGGCATCGGTGGGCTCACTGAAGCGCCCGCCCCAGGGTTTTTCGGAGGATGTGGTCTGGTCAGACTTTTTCTGATCCGTCATGGTCTATCTTTCCTGCTGACGGCCCGGCATCATCTGCGGGCAACGGGTACGTTTGATGTGGCGGGATTATAGCATTCTGACCGGTGCAAAGGAGACACCCCTGAACGGCGACAAAAGTGTGAGCAATCACGAGTTCTTCGTCCCTGACCTGTGCCGGGTACGAGCCGTGTTCCTGCTGCTGATCACCAGCGAACTGTTCGTACTGGTGCTGGCGATCGTCCAGGCCGAGGCTGGCTGGATCGACTGGAACTACTTCGGCTTGCTGTCCCTGTTTGTTCAGTGGACCACTCTCACCAGTGCTGCCCTGATTTGTCTGCTCCGCCGCCGCCTGGCCCGGATGACAGTCACCCGCGCGACCCTGCTCATCATTGCCATCATGCTGGCGGACGTACTTGCATTCAGCCTGTTTGCCGACCGGGTCCTGCATCCGGAACCCGGCGTCACCAAGTGGCAGGGCATTGCCAAGAAGTTGCTGGTGGCGCTGCTGATCGTACTCATGGTGTTGCGCTATTTTTACCTCCAGCACCAATGGCAAACCCAGAGGGAGGCCGAAATGGGGGCCCGGCTCGCGGCATTGCAAGCTCGAATCCAGCCCCACTTCCTGTTCAACAGCATGAACACCATCGCCAGCCTGATCGCCACCCGGCCCGAGCAAGCGGAGGAGGCGGTGCTGGATCTTTCGGAACTGTTCCGTGCGAGCCTGCGCACCTCCGATCAGCTGATCCCCCTGGCGCGAGAACTGGAACTGTGCCAACGCTACATTGCCATTGAGAGCCTGCGCCTGGGAGACCGACTCCAGGTGGAGTGGTTCGTCACCCCGGGCCTCGAACACCAGGCCATCCCGCCCCTGACCCTGCAGCCGCTGATCGAGAACGCCATCTATCATGGCATTCAGCCACGGCCGGAGGGAGGCAAGGTCCGGATCGAAATCTCCGCCCGGGGTGAGTTTGTCTATCTGATGGTGCAGAATCCGAAGCCGGAACAGGATCAACGACGTCACCGGGGCAATCGCATGGCGCTGGCCAATATCCAGTCACGGTTGCAGGCGCTGTTCGGAGAGCCTGCCGTGCTCAAACACAGCCAGCAGCACGAAACCTACACCGTGACCCTGCGCCTGCCCCGACGAAACACAAGCCAACAGTCACTGATGAAAGCCGAGGGAGCAGATCGGACGCCATGACCGGAAGCGGCAAGAACAGCCTTAACATCCTGATTGCCGATGATGAGCCTCTGGCCAGGGAACGCCTCCGTCGCCTGGTCGAGGCCCTGCCTGGTTATCACATCTGTGGCGAAGCCGCGGATGGTGACAGCACTCTGCAAAGGGTCGCCGAACTGGAGCCCGACATCCTGCTGCTGGATATCCGCATGCCGGGCATGGATGGCATGGAGGCGGCAGCACGACTGAGTCAACTGGAACACCCGCCCGCCCTGGTTTTCTGCACGGCCTACGATCACTACGCAATCCAGGCCTTCGATGTCCAGGCCACCGCGTACCTGCTCAAGCCGGTACGAAAGGAAGCCCTGGCCGAGGCTCTGGAACGGGTCGGCCGCGTCAACCGGGTACAGCGCCAGAAACTGGCCGGTGGCGGCAGCGGTGAAAGGGAACAACTGGCAGTCAAGACCCACCGCGGCACAGAACTGATTGACCTGGACGACATACTCTACTGCGAGGCAGACCAGAAGTATGTCACCATCCACCACCGAGGCGGCGAGACGGTGTCCGATTACACGCTCAAGGAACTCGAAGCGAGCTACCCGGAGCAGTTTCTCAGAATTCACCGCAACACTCTGGTAGGGGTCCGATTCATCAAAGCCCTGGAGCGCACTACCGAGAGCCAGAACCGGATCATCCTGCGGGACAGACCCGAGCGTCTGCCAGTCAGCCGGCGCCATGCCCCTGACGTTCGCCAGTGGCTGCAGGAACACCAGCCCGGCTGACTGCGGTTTTCCCCACGGGACATTTTTCCCTTCACGCGTTAACCTTGGCGAACATTTTCCCAACCGACAGTGAGTGCCATGTCCAAACGTACCCTTCGCATCGCAACCCGCAGCAGCGCTCTCGCGCTCTGGCAGGCGGAACACATCAAATCCGAACTGGAGCGCCTGCACGACAACGTCAGCGTTGAGCTGGTCAAGATCAAGACTCAGGGCGACAAGATCCTGGACGTTCCGCTGGCGAAAATCGGAGGCAAGGGGCTGTTCGTGAAGGAACTTGAGGAAGCCATGCTCGACGGCCGTGCCGACCTGGCGGTGCACTCCATGAAAGATGTGCCCATGGAGTTCCCGGAAGGACTCGACCTGGTGGCCATCTGCGAGCGGGAGGATCCGACCGATGCTTTCGTCAGCAACAAGTACGAAACCGTGGACGCCCTTCCGGACGGCGCGGTGGTCGGCACCGCCAGCCTGCGCCGGGAAGCCCAGCTGCGCGCCTACCGCCCGGACCTTCAGATCAGGGTCTTGCGGGGTAATGTGAACACGCGGCTGGCGAAGCTCGATGCCGAGGAGTACGACGCCATCGTGCTGGCCAGCTCCGGCCTCAAGCGCCTCGGCTTCCACAATCGTATCCGGTACTGTCTGCCGGACACTGTCTCGCTGCCGGCCGTCGGTCAGGGTGCCCTGGGGATCGAATGCCGGGTCGATGACACCGAACTGCTTGAACTGATCGCCCCGCTGAACCACACCGACACCGCAGACAGGGTCAGAGCCGAGCGGGCGCTTAACCGTCGCCTGGAGGGCGGTTGCCAGGTGCCCATCGCGGCCTATGCGCTGCTGGAGGACGAGGACACCCTCTGGTTGCGCGGCCTGGTTGGCGCCGTTAACGGTGAACAGATCTTCCGGGTGGAAGGCCGGGCACCCCGGGGCGAGGGTGAGCGTCTGGGCCGGGAGCTCGCCGAAGACCTGCTGGCCATGGGGGCAGACAAGGTGCTGGCGGAAATCTATGGTCACACCCCACGCTGATCAGCCCGACCTGACCGGCCGGCGGATCCTGGTCTGCCGGCCGGAGCCGGAAGCCGGACGTCTGGCCCGGGCGTTCCAGTCCGCAGGGGCCCAGGTCCGCATCCTGCCACTGATCGACCGGGAGCCACTGCCGGAAACCCCGGAAGGGCGGACCACGATCCTGAACCTGGATCAGTTTACCCACGTCATCGCCGTCAGCCCTTACGCCGCCCGGCGACTGCTGGAAGAAATCGACCACTGGTGGCCCCAGACTCCCATCGGGATCCGCTGGTATGCGGTCGGAGCCGGCACCGCTGCAGTTCTGGCCGGTCACGGGCTGTCGGTACGCCGACCGGCTCACGGCTGGACCAGCGAAGCCCTGCTCCAGCTCCCCTCCCTGGCCCGTCCGGCCGGCGAGCCAGTGCTGCTGGCCCGCGGCGAGGACGGCCGCGAACTGATCCGCCAGACCCTGGAATCGCGGGGCGCACGCGTCACCGTACTTCCCCTTTACCGACGTTTCTGTCCGGAGTACTCCCCGGAGCAGATCAAGCTGGTGCTGGGCGAGTTCTCACCGGAAGTCATCGTGGCACTGTCCGGTGAAACCTTGAACAATCTCATCGCACTATGTGCGAAGAGCGGCCATAATCTATACGATAGGTTACTGATCGTTCCCGCCGAGCGCGTCGCCCAGACCGCCCGGCAGGCAGGGTTCGAGAAACCGTGTGTACCAGGAAGTCTTGCCGATAATGACATCGTGGCCACTGTTGCAGCACAGCTTTATGGCGAAAACGGTGGCGCCGCAAAGAAAACGTAAGGACGCCCGTGACTGAAACAACCGATCAATTGCCCGCTACCATCGCCCGGGAAGCACCGAAGAACCCCAGACTCTGGCCCCTGTGGCTCCTGGCTACCGTCGCATTGTTGATAGCCATTGCCCTGGCCCTGTGGAGCTGGCAGCAGTGGCAGACCCACCAGGCCACGCTGCAAACCCTCGAGAGCCTGCAGCAGGATACCCGCCAGCTGGAAGATCTGTACGGTGATCGTGGCAGCCAACAAGCCCAGCGACTCCAGTCCCTGGAGGAAAAGCTGGCCGCCCAACGGGAGTTGATTGCAACCCAGCAACGCCAGATTGACCACAACGCCCGGGAACTGCTGGAAGCAGGTAACCGGACGCGCACCGACTGGCTGCTGGCCGAGGCGGAATACCTGCTCCGGATTGCCAACCAGCGCCTGCAGATTGAAAAGGACATTGGCGGCGCGCTCTCCGCACTCAAAGCCGCGGACGAAGTCCTGGCCGAATCCGATGACATCGGCGTCTACCCCGTCCGGCAACAGCTGGCCAGGGAGCTTCTTGCCCTGAAAGGCATTGAAAACGTCGACCGTACCGGCCTTTACCTCACCCTGGAAGCCAGCATCGACAGCGTCAACCAGCTTACCGATCAGGCCTTGATTCACGAGGCGGCTCCCGGCTTCGTGGCTGGAGACGGCGGAGCAACCCTGGAGGCCACCGAAGGCGGCCCTGGTGTGCTGGCGCAGGCCTGGAGCCAGTTCACGGATACCCTTTCCCGCGTTGTGGTAGTGCGCCGCCTGGACGAACCGGTCAAACCGCTGTTATCACCGGATCAGAGCGCTTACGCACGTCTGAACCTCCAATTGATGCTCGAAGAAGCCGAGATGGCCGTTCTGCGGGGTAACCAGGCTCTTTATGAGCGTGCCCTCGCCAAGGCCCGTGCTGCGATACAGGACTGGTATAACCCGGAAAATCCCCGGGTCGGTGCACTGACAGACACCCTGGCCGAGTTGGCCGAACGCAACGTCGACCCCGATCTGCCCGATATCAGCAAGTCTCTGGAGCTCCTCAAGCAACGCCTGGCCGGAAGACTCGAAGGCGACGGCGGCCAGGAGGCCAGCCCTGACTCCGGAGGCGCGGAATCATGATCCGTCTCCTGCTGATAGTCCTGATCGCACTGCTGATCGGCACGGGCCTGGCTTTGGGCCTGCAGTATGACCTGGGTTACATCCGGATTAGCCTGGGCCACTACCTGGTGGAAACCAATTTCTGGGTGGGCCTCGCCCTGTTTGTGGCGCTGGTGGTTCTGACGATCGTCGGTTTCAACCTGATCCGCCGTTTCCGCCAGGGCACCGGCATGGTCGCCGGCTGGATTGCCCGGGGCAACGAGCGCCGCGCTCGGCGCCGTACCACCCAGGGTTTGCTGGCACTGGCGGAAGGTAATTGGCCGAGGGCCCGAAAGCTGCTGACCTCCTCCGCCGACAAGGCGGACACACCGCTGATCAACTACCTCGCAGCAGCCCAGGCGGCCTTTGAGTCCGGCGATCATGAAGCCGTGGACGACTTGCTGCGAAAGGCGTTCGAGAGCACGCCGGGGTCGGACCTTGCCGTCGGCATCACCCAGGCGCAGCTTCAGTTGGCAGGCAACCGGCTGGAACAGGCGCTGGCCACCCTGGTCCGTCTGCGCAAACAGTCACCGCACCACCCCTTCGTTCTCAAGCTGCTCAAGAATACCTATCTGCGACTCGAAGACTGGCGCGAACTGTCCAGACTGCTGCCGGAACTCCGCAAACGCGATGTGTTGCCGGAAGACGACTTCCACGCGCTGGAGCGGGAAGTCTGGCACAACCTGCTGGAGCAGGCAGCCGACGACTGTGAGCGGGCCCGCAAGGAGGACCCGGAAGCGTCTCTGGAGCCCCTGACCCGACTGTGGGACGAGCTCCCCGGATTCCTGCGCCGGGATGAGTTCACAATCCGGGATTACGCCCGCCGGCTGGCCAGACTGGGCGACGAGGCCCACGCCGAAACCCTGCTGCGCAAGGTACTGCGGAACCACTGGAGTGATCAGCTGATCAACCTTTACGGCCGGATCGAAGGGAGCAAACCCGATGAGCAGCTGCTGATCGCAGAGCAATGGCTCAAGGACCGCCCCAACAATCCTGAACTCCTGCTGGCCCTGGGCCGTCTGAGCCTGCGTAACGAGTTGTGGGGCAAGGCAAGAGAGTACTTCGAGACCAGCCTTCGGCTACGTCGTAGCCGGGAGGCCCTGGCCGAACTGAGCCGGCTGAATGCCCACATGGGCGAGGAAGAATTGAGCATCAAACTGATGATGCAGGGGCTGGCACAGGATAACGGCCTGCCGGAGCTGCCGATGCCGAGAGCTTGACGAAACTCCGGGGTCAGATGAAGGCTTTCATCTGACCCCAATTTCATGCCCGGCCGCTGACTCGGATATAGTGCCAAGAAGGGGTCAGATGAAAGCGTTCATCTGACCCCATTTTCATCCCTGACCCATAACCAGGGGATAGCGCCAAGCCGGGGTCAGAAGAAAGCTTTCTTCTGACCCCATTTTCACCTGGGTGCGTACTCCAGTACATCGGAGAAAAACGCCGCCTGCGGCAACCCTGCCTCAACCAGCGCATCCATCAACGTATACACCATGGTGGGCGACCCACTGGCGTGTACTTCCACATTCTTCCAGTCCATCCCGGAAGCGAGCACCGCCCGCACCAGCTGATCGTGGTGACCGCCCCAATCATTGTCCTCGTCATCGCCTACCACCGGCAGGAAAGTGAAAGGTGGCCAGTCCCGCTCCCACTGCTGGGCCAGCGTACGCAGGTACATGTCCTCGTGCTTCCGTACCCCCCAGTAAAGCTTGATGGGATGGTTGAAGCTGGTCTCCCGCAGATAATCCACCAGACTCTTCATCTGGGCAAAGCCAGTGCCGGCGGCAACCAGCAACACCGGTTTCTCCGGCGCTGAAGCCAGACAGGCCTTGCCATGGGGCAACTCCAGAGTCACATCCTGGCCGGAGGTCAGGGCATCAATGACCTTCTGTGCCGACACCCAGTCCGGTGAAGCCTGAATGTGCAGCTCTATGTTCTGGGCGGACGGACTACTGGCGATGGAAAAATAGCAGGGATCCGCATCGGGCAGGTTCACGGACAGGTACTGCCCGGCATGGAACGACAACTCCCGGCGGCGGGGAATTTCCAGTTCCACCCGGTAAACGTCGTGGCTGATGGAGCGGACATCCACCACCTTTGCCTGCACCTTGCGGGGCTGATTGTTTCCTGCTGCCATAACGGCGGTTATCTCCAGTTCCAGGTCGGCGAGCGCACGGGTACGACACATCATCAGGCGCTCGCCAATCGAAATTTCACGTTGATTGCGGGTATTCAGGGCAGCCCCGGAACGTAACCGGGCCTCGCAAATCTCACACACCCCATTGCGGCAGGCTGCCGGCACAGCAATACCTGCCTCGGCTGCGGCGCTGAGCAGATCGGTACGGAGATCCACCAAATACCGCAAACCCGAAGGCCACAACACAACCCGATGCAAATGACTGTCCTTCTCAATCAGGGCGGGACACCGGAATTTCAATCCCCAGGCTGCCCCAAATGTCATCCACCCGCTGCTTGACCTCGTCGGTCATGGCAATAGGCTCACCCCACTCCCGGTCAGTCTCGCCCGGCCATTTATTGGTGGCATCCATGCCCATTTTCGAGCCCAGGCCCGAGACGGGCGACGCGAAATCGAGATAGTCGATCGGCGTGTTCTCCACCATGGTGGTATCCCGGACCGGGTCCATCCGCGTCGTGATCGCCCAGATCACGTCTTCCCAGTTGCGGGCGTTCACATCGTCATCGGTCACAATGACAAACTTGGTGTACATAAACTGCCGCAGGAACGACCATACCCCCATCATGACCCGCTTGGCATGGCCGGGGTACTGCTTCTTCATGGTTACTACGGCAAGCCGATAGGAACAGCCTTCCGGCGGCAGATAGAAATCCACGATCTCCGGAAACTGCTTCTGCAGGATCGGAATGAACACCTCGTTCAGCGCCACACCCAGAATCGCCGGCTCATCGGGCGGGCGTCCGGTGTAGGTGCTGTGATAGATCGGATCGCGGCGGTGGGTCACTCGCTCCACAGTGAACACCGGGAACTGATCCACCTCATTGTAATACCCGGTGTGATCACCGAACGGTCCCTCCGGCGCCATGTCATCCGGGTAGATAAAGCCTTCCAGAACGATCTCCGCACTGGCAGGCACCTGCAGATCGCTCAGCGCCGCCTTGACCAGTTCCGTCCGGGAGCCCCGGAGTAAGCCAGCAAAGGCGTATTCGGACAGCGTATCCGGCACCGGCGTCACCGCCCCCAGAATCGTAGCCGGATCGGCCCCGAGCGCCACCGCGACCGGGTAGGGCTTGCCCGGGTTCGCCTTCTGGAACTCCCGGAAATCCAGTGCCCCACCACGATGACTGAGCCAGCGCATGATCAGCCGGTTGCGACCGATCACCTGCTGCCGATAGATACCAAGATTCTGCCGCTCCTTGTGCGGCCCCCGGGTAATCACCAGAGGCCAGGTCACCAGCGGCCCGGCATCCCCGGGCCAGCAGTGCTGCACCGGGATCTGGTAAAGGTCGACCTGATCCTTTTCGATCACGACCTCCTGACAGGGCGCCGAACGAAGCACCTTCGGACTCATCCGCATGACCTGCTTGAAGATCGGCAACTTCTCGATGGCGTCCTTGAAACCCTTGGGGGGATCCGGCTCCTTCAGGAAGGCCAGCAACTTGCCGATGTCCCGCAGCGCCGTGACATTGTCCTGCCCCATGCCCAACGCCACCCGCTTCGGCGTCCCGAACAGGTTGGCCAGCACCGGCATGTCATACCCTTTCGGATTTTCAAACAACAACGCCGGTCCACCTGCCCTCAACGTGCGGTCGCAGATCTCGGTCATCTCAAGGTGGGGGTCGACCTCCACGCTGATCCGTTTCAGCTCACCCAGCTTCTCCAGCTGATGAATGAAGTCACGCAGGTCGTTGTATTTCATCGGTTGCTCCGCTCTAGGTTGGCCTTTTGGTACGGAGTTTGCCGCCCTTTGGACCTTCTCGGAAGTCCGGAATACGGCGCACGCAGGGAATCAGAACGGTGTCGTCGGGGGCGTCCTCCGGAGACTGTGTCTTGCCAGGGATGGCAAGACCAAGCCCCCAGGGATGGGTTCACGGCGTGTCTCCGGAGGACGCCCCGACGACACCCGCCCCCAAAATCAGAAGCGCTGAGGCCGGCGATTACCGGCGCTTCATGGACTGGAAGAACTCTTCGTTGGTCTTCGTGTCCTTCAGCTTGTCCAGCAGGAACTCGATGGCCGCGGTATCGTCGTCCATGGAGTGCAGCAGCTTGCGCAGGATCCACACACGCTGGATATCCGCCTCGGACATCAGCAGATCCTCCCGACGGGTACCGGAACTGCGGATATTGATGGCCGGATAAACCCGCTTCTCGGCGATACGGCGATCCAGGTGCACCTCCATGTTACCGGTGCCCTTGAACTCCTCGTAGATCACCTCGTCCATCTTGGAACCGGTGTTCACCAGCGCGGTTGCCAGAATGGTCAGGCTGCCGCCCTCTTCCACATTCCGGGCAGCCCCGAAGAAACGCTTCGGCTTTTCGAGGGCATGGGCATCCACACCACCGGTCAGTACCTTGCCGGAGGACGGAATCACCGTGTTGTAGGCCCGAGCCAGACGGGTAATGGAGTCCAGCAGAATCACCACATCCTTCTTGTGCTCGACCAGGCGCTTGGCCTTCTCGATCACCATCTCGGCCACCTGCACGTGACGGGCCGGCGGCTCATCGAAGGTTGAGGCGACCACTTCGCCACGCACGGTACGCTGCATCTCGGTCACTTCCTCCGGACGCTCGTCGATCAGCAGCACCATCAGGTGGCATTCCGGGTTGTTCCGGGTGATCGACTGGGCAATGCCCTGCATCAACAGCGTCTTACCGGCCTTGGGTGGAGACACGATCAGGCCACGCTGGCCCTTGCCGATCGGCGCCACCAGGTCCAGGACCCGGGAGGACAGATCCTCGGTACTGCCGTTGCCGGCTTCCAGAACTAACCGCTCCTGGGGGAACAGCGGAGTCAGGTTCTCGAACAGAATCTTGCTACGTGCGTTGTCCGGCTTGTCAAAGTTGATCTCGTTGACTTTCAGCAGGGCAAAGTAACGCTCGCCATCTTTGGGCGGGCGAATCTTGCCGGCAATGGTGTCGCCGGTACGCAGGTTGAATCGACGGATCTGGCTGGGGGAGACATAGATATCATCCGGGCCCGCCAGGTAGGAGGCATCGGCGGAACGGAGGAAGCCGAAACCGTCCTGCAGAATCTCCAGTACACCGTCGCCATAGATATCTTCGCCACTTTTGGCATGTTTCTTAAGGATGGTGAAGATCACATCCTGCTTGCGCGAACGAGCCAGGTTATCGAGGCCCATTTCTTGCGCAATGTCGAGCAATTCGGGCACGGATTTCTGCTTGAGTTCAGTAAGATTCATAGTTTGTTGGATTTTCAGGAATGGAAATAAACGAGTGTTGGAATGACAGGGGCGCCCCTGAACGTATTGAACAAATAAAAGCTGAAACAGGTGCTGGCCAGATGGAGCAAGCCGGTGTTGTGGATTCCGGAATAGTTTGCTGAAGCCAGTAGAGTGGGAACAACCGTTCGCCGGGCAAGAAGGATAATCGGCCACCTTGGCTGCGAATGTCAAGTGCACTGACCAAATTTAGACCAAATGACCTTAAAACGGGGGTAACACTGGCCCGACACCTCCCTCTCTGGGGTTACTCCCCTTCCATTATCCGGCGTCAATACGGATACTGGAGAAAATTCCATCACCTCCAGTTTGCAACATGCGGAGCCCAGCCATGAGCAGCGAACTCACCACTGAATTCAAACCTCTTAACATAGCGATTCTGACCGTCTCCGACACACGGGGGCCGGAACAGGACACGTCGGGGCAGTTCCTCGAGGACAACGCCGTTGAGGCTGGCCACAACCTCGTAGCCCGCCGCATTCTTCCTGATGACGTCTACCTGATCCGGGCACTGATGTCCGAGTGGATCGCCGACCCCGAGATCCATGTTGTGATGATAACCGGCGGCACGGGTTTCCACGAACGTGATAGCACTCCGGAAGCCGTGGGAGCGCTGTTCGACAAGTCCATCGAGGGTTTTGGCGAAGAATTCCGCCGTCTCTCCGCCGAGGAGATCGGCTCGTCGACCATTCAGTCCAGGGCCTTCGGCGGTCTGGCAAACCACACAGTGATCTTCTGCCTGCCCGGCTCCACCAGTGCCTGCCGCACCGGTTGGAACGGCATCCTGAAGAGCCAGCTGGACAGCCGACACCAGCCCTGCAACTTTTCCGGGCTGGTCCTGCGCAAACCGGCGAACGACGCGTTCCCCCGTTTGCAGCAAGTCATTGGTAACCGGGCAACCAAGTAACAGGAGTTGATCCATGGCAGGCCAAAACCTGACGTCCGTCGATGATGCCATCGCCCACATCCTGGATCGGGCCCCGGAGATTTCCTGGGTGGAAACCGTGCCCCTTGCCGAGAGTCTCGGGCGTGTCCTGGCTGAAAACCTGCACGTACCGGCGGATGTTCCGCCGGCGGATAACAGCGCGGTCGATGGTTACGCCATCCGCAAGGCTGATCTGAAGTCCGGCCAGCCGATCCCGGTTTCCGGCCGGATTGCCGCCGGCGAGGCTCCCACCCTTCTGGCCGAAGGCACCGCCGCCCGAATTTTCACCGGTTCCGAGATCCCCGAGGGGGCCGATGCCGTGGTCATGCAGGAACGGGTGGAAGTGACCGACGACGGCATCCTGGTTCACGCCGAAGTGACCAGGGGCCAGAATATTCGCGGTCGGGGCCAGGACCTGAAACAGGGTGATATGGCCCTGGTCAGGGGCACCCCGATTCGCCCGCAGGAGATGGGACTGATCGCCTCCATGGGTTTTGGCGAGGTATCGGTCCTTGCCCGGATGAAAGTAGCCGTACTCAACACCGGCGATGAGCTGGTAGATCCGGGGCAGCCACTCGCCGGCGGCCAGATCTACAACTCCAACCGGTTCACCCTGCTCGGTCTGCTTGCCCAGGCCGGCTGCGAGATCACCCTCTGCGAGACTTTGAAAGACAACCGGGAAGCGACGCGGGAAACTCTCAAACGCGCCGCCTCGGAGGCGGACCTGGTAATCACCACCGGCGGCGTGTCGGTGGGCGAGGAAGACCATGTCCGCGCGGTGCTGGAGGATCAGGGCCAGCTTTCCCTCTGGCGGCTGGCCATCAAACCGGGCAAGCCATTGGCATTCGGCGCTATTGACGGCACCCCCATCCTGGGCCTGCCAGGCAACCCCGCGACTGTTCTGGTAACCTTTCTCATTGTCGGCATGCCGTATCTCCGCAAATGCCAGGGCCGCCACAAGACCTGGCCTGTGGGCGAACGACTTCCGGCAGGCTTTGATGTGGAATCCACCTCCATTCGTCGTGAATTCGTGCGCGCCCGGAAAGAGGTATCCGGGAACGAGCTCCAGATCGTTGCCTATCCGAACCAGAGCTCCGGTGTACTGAGCTCCGCCTGCTGGGCAGAGGGGCTTGCCGTGGTTCCGGAAAACACGACGGTGAAAACCGGGGACGAGCTGACCTATTACTCATTTGCGGAGCTGATGAGCTGATTATGAGCACTGAAACACTGACTGTGCGTTTTTTCGCACGCCTGCGGGAAGAATTGGATATAGAACATCTGGAACTGCCAGCCTCGCCGGGCCTGACCACCGGGGACATTCTCTCGGAGCTGGCCGCCAAAGGTGGTGCATGGGCCCAACTCCAGGGCGACCAGCCGGTAATGATCGCGGTGAATCAGTCCATGGCCAAGCCTTCAACCCCGGTGAAAGCCGGGGATGAGGTGGCATTCTTCCCGCCGGTTACGGGAGGCTGAAATGATTTCCGTGCAAACTGACGACTTTGATCCGGCAGCCGAGTATCAGGCCCTGCGGGACAGCGGTTCCGGGACCGGCGCGATTGCGACGTTCACCGGGCTGGTCCGCGACAGCGGCGATCTCGTAGGGGTGACCGGGCTGTATCTTGAGCATTATCCGGGGATGACAGAGCAGGTGATCCAGGGCCTGATTGATCAGGCCTCACAGCGCTGGGACGTCCGCAAGGCGCGGGTGATTCACCGAATCGGATGCCTGGGCCTATGTGATCAGATCGTATTTGTGGGAATCTGCAGCGCCCACCGCGGTGACGCCTTCGCCGCCTGTGAATTCATCATGGATGCGCTGAAAACGTCCGCGCCGTTCTGGAAGAAAGAAATCACCAAGGACGGAGAGCATTGGGTCGAACAGAAGACCTCAGATCTGGATCGGTCGTCAAACTGGGATTAGCCGACCCGGGGAAAACGCAGTCAACCGGATTGATCAGAACTGTCTGACTCCGAGCTCCCCTGCCGTTCGGGGTGAAGCTCTTGCTCAAGCCACCGGCGCACCTCTTCCCGGTCACGCCGCCGAGTCAGCTGTTCACTGTGGATATTGCGGGGAAAAATCGTGGCGCCCGCCTCGTGCCTCAGCGTGAAGCTCCGCCGGACACCCACCGGGTAGCTGCTTGGCCCATGGACAACGACAGCCCGGATTTCGATAGCGGTAATATCCTCGAACAGGTAATCGCTGTCATTTTCCTCGCTTCTCCTGCCCAGGATAATGTTTCTGAAAGAGCCAAGCACCAGGTAGCCTCCCGGCTGCAATGGCCCCTGTCTCAACACCTGGTGTACGTTGGTATCGTCTGCCGCAACCCTTCGATACTCGGTCACTGTCATGACCTTCTGTTCCCCGGCCCGAGTATTCAGAACGACTTGTACACATTGAACATGCACAGGTTCCTTGCCCATGTTTACCATCAGGCAAAGAGCGTCGGGATTCTCATTCTGGGCGTGATGAATAATGAGATAGGGGCGGTTATTGCGCTTGTACTGCAAAAAAAACAACTGGAAATAGATGATCCAGACAACAGCCATAACGGCGCTGCTGATGGGAGCAATATACTCCAAGTTTTTGTCCTCCTGTGGCATACACCTGTGGCCATCAGCCGTTCATGAGCCCCACAGGGACAAGGATAGACACCATTTACCGACTATACACAATGCCCACTATTGCAACGGACCTGTCAGCTAAAGAATTGATCGCCAAGGAAGGGATGCGACGCACTGGGGGCAATAAAAAACCGCCCATGAACATTGTTCAGGAGCGGTTTTTTTTCGACAACAAAGGATCAGAGGTTGCTGTCGAGGAAGGCCGCCAGCTGGGACTTGGAGAGGGCACCAACCTTGGTTGCATCAACGTTACCGTTCTTGAACAGCATCAGGGTCGGGATGCCGCGGATATTGAACTTGGGCGGAGTCTGCTCGTTTTCGTCGATGTTCAGCTTGCAGATCTTCAGCTTGCCTTCGTACTCGTCGGCGATCTCTTCGAGGACCGGCGCGATCATTTTGCACGGGCCGCACCACTCTGCCCAGTAGTCCACCAGTACGGGAACGTCGGATTTCAGTACATCCTGCTCGAAAGAAGCGTCGGTGACATTTACGATATTTCCGCTCATTACCTTTTCCTGATTCAGGCACCGCCAATGGCTGCGTCGCGCGGTTGCGCGAGCCGGCAAGGGTGCTGTTGACTGTAGATGAAGGCTGTTGGAAATCAGCCGTTCAACCTGCTTAAGTTACGCAATACTTTACGCGATTGATCAACCGGATGTGAAGCAGTAGATCCCACACTATTCATCACGATCATGCTGACACCGGTCAAGTCATCGGCAGGTTCTGTTGCTGACAGGCCGGAGAAAGATGGCTTATAGTACCCCGCAAGTTCACCCTACAAGGATTTCTGACGACGTGACGGCCGAAGACAACGCCGAAAACGCTGCACAAGGGCCGGAGATGCTGGCAGCCATTGACATGGGGTCCAACAGTTTCCACATGGTCGTGGCCCGGCTGGTTCACGGAGAAATCCGCACCCTGGAAAAAATGGGCGAGAAGGTGCAACTGGGCGCCGGCCTGGACCAGTACAACCGCCTGACGGAAGTGGCCCAGGAACGCGCGCTGGAGTGCCTGAGCCGGTTTGCCCAGCGACTGCAGGGCATGCCTCCGGAGGCGGTCCAGGTGGTCGGCACCAATGCCCTGCGTGTGGCCCGCAATGCCCACCAGTTCATGAGCCGCGCCGAGGAAGTGCTGGGCTATCCGGTCGAAATCATCGCCGGCCGGGAAGAAGCCCGCCTGATCTACCTCGGCGTTTCCCATACCCTGTCCGATGACAGCGGTCGCCGGCTCGTGATTGATATTGGCGGCGGCAGCACCGAATTCATTATTGGCCAGCGGTTCGAGCCCCAGGAGCTGGAAAGCCTGCACATGGGCTGCGTCTCTTTCCGTAACCGCTACTTTCCCGATGGCAAGATCACCCGCCGCCAGATGGACCGCGCGGTCACCCACGCCGAGCAGGAACTGCTGAACATTCGCCGGCATTATCGGTCTGTGGGCTGGCAGAGCACAGTCGGCTCATCCGGAACCATCAAGGCCATTGCCAGTGTGCTGGCCACCCTGAAGATTACCGATGGCACCATCACCCGCAGCGGGATGCAGGAGCTGCGCAAGCGCCTGGTGGATATGGGCAAGACTGACAAGCTCGGCGATCTGGGCGTCCGTTCTGACCGCCAAAGCATTTTCCCCGGTGGTTTCGCGATTCTCATGGGCGCTTTCCAGTCCCTCGGCATCGAGAGCATGACCTTTGCCGATGGCGCCCTGCGGGAAGGGCTGCTGTATGACATTGTCGGGAGAATCCGGCATGAGGATGTCCGGGAGCGCACTATATCCGCCCTGCAGGAACGCTATCACGTGGACCAGGCCCACGGCGCCGCAGTGGAGGCAACGGCCGTTGCGGCCTGGGAACAGGTGGCGGACCATTGGGGCCTGCGCACGGCCACCGACGAAGAAGTACTCCGTTGGGCCTGCCGCCTGCATGAGATCGGTCTGACCATATCCCACAGTCAGTATCACAAGCACGGGGCCTACCTGCTCCGGTACTCGGACCTCCCGGGCTTCAGCCAGCAATTCCAGCGGGATCTGGCCACCCTGGTACGGGGCCATCGGCGCAAGTTCGCAGCCGCGATTTTCGAGGGACTTGATCCGGAGGACACTGCCCGGCTGCGTCGACTTTGCGTACTGGTGCGACTGGCCGTGCTTCTCCAGCACCCGAGGAACCTCGAGCCGCCGCCGGAATTCCGACTGAAACCCGGCAACGACACGCTGACGGTCAGCTTTGCCGACGGCTGGCTGGATGACCGGCCACTGACCCTGGCCGACCTCAAGAATGAGAGGGATTATCTGGCCCGACAGGACTTCACCCTGAAGATCAATCCGGACTAACCGGTCAGCTCGTCTTCCAGGGCTTCCACGGTTTCGCTCACTTCCAGCCAATGCGCCTCGACTTCTTCAAGGCGCCGGCTGGCATCGGCCTGGCCCGCCAGTAACTCGTTCAGCCTGCTCTTCCCTGCTTCCTGGTACAAACCGGGATCCGACAGCTCCTGCTCAAGCTGTACCAACGTCTGCTGAAGCTGTTCCATCTCCTTCTCAAGATTCGCCTGCTGTTTCCGGTACGGGCTGAGTTTCTTGCGAATCTCCGCTTCCATGCGTTTGCGAGCCTTACGATCGTCGGCACTTTCACCTACCCCACTGGCGGCGCGCGCAGCCGGCGAATCGACCAACTCCCGTCGGGGGGCCTCACCCTCGTCCCGCTCCTTGCGACGGTCCGCCAGCCAGCGCTCGTAATCCTCCAGATCGCCATCGTACTCGGAGACCCGGCCGTCGTTGACCAGCCAAAAGTTGTCGATCGTGTTGCGCAGCAGGTGCCGGTCGTGGGAGACCACTACAATGGCACCTTCGAAATTCTGCAGGGCCATGGTCAATGACTGCCGCATTTCCAGATCCAGATGGTTGGTGGGCTCGTCAAGCAGCAACAGGTTCGGGCGCTGCCAGGCAATCACCGCGAGGGCAACCCGGGCTTTCTCGCCACCGGAGAAGGAGTGGATCGGGCTCAGGGCCTCGTCACCATGAAAATCGAAACCACCCAGGAAGTTTCGGATGCTCTGCTCCGAGGCTTTGGGTGCCAGGCGCTGGAGGTGCAGGAACGGGCTGGCGTCCAGGTCCAGGGATTCCAGTTGATGCTGGGCAAAGTATCCAATGGCCAGGTGTTCACCGCAGGTGCGCTCGCCGCCCAACATGGTGCCCTCACCCCGGAGCGTATCCATGAGGGTGGATTTCCCGGCGCCGTTGGGCCCCAGCAAACCAATACGACTGCCTGGCAGCAGGGTCAGATTGATTTGGTCGAGAATCACCGTATCGCCATAACCGGCGCGCCCGTTGCGAATCGACAGCAGCGGGTTGGACACCTTCTCCGCCATGGGAAATTCGAAGCTGAACGGAGAGTCAATATGGGCCGGCGCGATGCGCTCCATGCGCTCCAGCGCCTTGACCCGGCTCTGGGCCTGCCGGGCCTTGGTGGCTTTTGCCTTGAACCGGTCGATAAAACGCTGGATCTCGACGATCCGCGCCTGTTGGCGCTCATAGTTGGCCTGCTGTTGTGACAGGCGCTCACCGCGCTGGCGCTCGAAGGCTGAGTAGTTGCCCGTGTAAAGCTCGAGCTTGCGCTGATCAAAATGAACCACGTGGGAGGCAACCCGGTCCATGAAGTCCCGATCGTGGGAGATGAACAAGAGAGTTCCGGGGTAGCGCCGCAACCAGTTTTCCAGCCAGAGGCAGGCATCGAGATCGAGGTGGTTGGTAGGTTCGTCGAGCAACAACAGGTCCGAGGGCCGCATCAGGGCCTGGGCCAGGTTCAGGCGAATCCGCCAACCACCGGAAAAAGCGGAAACCGGCCGCTCGGCGTCCCCGTCGGCAAAACCCAGGCCGCGGAGCAGTGACTCAGCCCGGCGGGGCGCCGACCAGGCCTCGTGCACATCCAGTTCGCCATGGATCCTGGCCACGGCATGATCGTCGCCCGCCGCTTCGGCCCGGGCCAGCTCGGCCTCCATGCGGCGCAGATCCGGGTCGCCATCGAGGACAAAATCCCGGGCGCTGCGTTCTGACGCTGCGACTTCCTGGGCCATGTGCGCGATACGGCACCCCCCAGGCAGGGATACACTGCCCTGCTCCGGTGCCAATTGGCCCAAAAGGAGCTGGAAAAGACTGGATTTCCCCGCACCATTGGCACCAACAATCGCAACCCGCTGGCCGGGCTGAACTGTAATGTTCACGGAGTCTAGCAACCAGACGCCGCCCCGTTGTAGACTGAGATCGGTAATCGTTAACATAAATCCATTTTATCAGCGTAAGATGGTCAGGGCAGGCTCGGCGTGGAATTACCGGAGAAACTGGAACCGGACAACCCGATTTGGCGTTTTGCCTTGGCATTCTGGCGAAAGCCCGGCGCCCAGCAAACCTGTCTTGCTCTCCAGGATCAGGGCTGGAGCGTTACACGGATTTTATGCGCTGGCTGGCTGGCCCTTGAGGGCAGGCCCTACAGCGGCACGGAGCACGCTACGTTAACAGAGTGGCGCCAGCATGTAACCGGTGCCTTGCGGGCAGTGCGCAAATATCTCCCAAAAGGCCAGGAACACTGCCAGGACCTCCGTGAAGGCGTTGCCGGCCTCGAACTGCAGGCGGAACAGCTGGAGCTGGCCCTGGCCTGGCAAAAACTAGCGAGTGAAACTCCGGACAAGGCCCATATGACGGGACATGCCCAGCTGATCCAGAACAACCTTGCCGCTGCTGCCTATCGACCCGAACAGGTCACGGAGACAGCAGATGAGCTGAACACACTGGCCAACATTCTGGCCTCATTCTCCAATGGAGACTCCCAGCCATGATGATGAAGTGGCTAATCCGGCTGTCGTTTCCGGCCCTGGGATTTCTACTGGTCCTGATGTTCTTCGGAATCGATGATCCTCAGGACGTACCCCAACCCGTGACGGACAATGAAGAACCCCAGCAGGAAATCCCTTCCTTCGAAGGTCTCGTTCCCTCTCCCGTACCAACCGAAGGTCCGGAGATTATTTTCAAGTGGCAGGACACCGACGGCAACTGGCACTACGCTGACCAGCCCCCTGCCCAGGGACCCTGGAACACACTGGCTATCGAACGTCCGGACAAGTCTCGAGCGGCGTCGCCTGCCCGGGATCCTGAGACCGACTGGCAATCCCCCTACAGCGCGCCCTTTTCCCTGGGCCCCACCGCCGGCAGCAACGGCAGCTGACACAAAGGGTCGGGTTCCTTAACACATGTTCAGTGGCATCTCGCGCTGGAACCCGTTACCTTCTGTGTTTCAACAAAGACAATCCGGGAGAGCAGCTCCCGTGCACTTACGTAGATCGTTAAGGACTCAGTAATGAAGAAAACCCTGCTTGCATTGGCTATGACCGGGATCGTCACCGGCTGTTCCACCCCGCCGGAAGCCCCCGAAGATCCCAAGTTGGATACCACCGAGCAGAAGGTCAGCTACGGCATGGGCCTGGTTCTTGGTGAGCGGATGAGTAATGATCTTCCGGACCTGCAAATGGATCAGTTCCTGCAGGGCATTCAGCACGGTCATGCCGGCGACGAAGAGACCAAGCGCCTGACCCGCGAAGAAATCCAGCAAGCCCTGATGGCCTACCAGCAGCAGATGCAGGACGACCAGAAGAAGCAAATGGAAGAGCTGGCCCAGAAGAACAAGGAGGCCGGCGAAGCCTTCCTGGCAGAAAATGCGGAAAAGGACGGTGTTGAGACCACCGAATCCGGACTGCAGTACGAAGTGATTGAGGAAGGTAGTGGCGACCAGCCCTCCGCCGAGGATACCGTCAGGGTCCACTACACCGGCGAACTGCTTTCCGGTGAAGTGTTTGACAGCTCTCGCGAGCGCGGCGAACCGGTCACGTTTGCTCTGAACCAGGTCATCCCGGGCTGGACCGAAGGCCTGCAGCTGATGAGCGAAGGCGCACGCTACAAGCTCTACATTCCGGCTGACCTTGCCTATGGCCCAGGCGGCAACCGTGGTATCGGCCCCAACGAGACGCTGGTTTTCGATGTCGAGCTGCTGGCCGTCAATCCCGAGACGGAGACGGAAGACGATTCAGCGTCTGAATAAACCCGGAGACACAAAAAAAGCCCCAGTGCCGACCATTCGTCGGACTGGGGCTTTTTTAATGACTGATCTTCTGCCGTATCAGGCGGAAGCCACCTTTTCGGCATGAGCATTGTGCAGATGTTCGATCAGGAAGTCCTCCATCTCGAACCGGCTCTCCAGAACCTCCCCCAGCCTGGAGAGTTCGTCAAACAGTTCACGCACCTGGGCTTCTGACAACGACTGACCATTCAGCCGGTCGTTGAAGTTGAGGGCGATTTCCGTGGTCTGTTCAATCCTCGGATACACCTTGGCGGCCAACTCAAGACCACCGTCATTGAATTCCCGGGCTTCCTGAATCAGTTGCTCGTAGATTTCAAAATGGCCAGCGGATACATAATCCACCAGGACCTCACACAAGCGAACGAACTTTTCCGTCAGGGCTTCGGTCTGAGAGAAGTCATTTTCTCCGGACAAATCACAGTAATGGACCAGCAGTTCCTGACGCTCCTTGAGCCAGCGATCGATCAGTTCGCTGACACCGCCCCAGCGCTCCCTGGCATTTCGGCAATTCTCCAACATGACGCCTGTTCTCCGCTCGTTTAACCGAAGCGTTCGACCCCGGTACAATTACTGACAGTTCGGAAGTCAAGGTACCCCAACGTCACGGGTGGCCGCAACCGTTTCAGCTGCGAATCCAGCTCCGGGGTTGGGAACGGCGGAACAGGAAAAACAGGCCCACCAGCACCAGCACCGAAAAGAACACTGCGGTCCAGCCGGGAATGCTCAACCCCAGGAAGCGCCAGACCACCTCGGCACAGTCACCGGTTCCCCGCAACGCGGTGGTAAGAACCTCCATCCACGGGAGCACCTCAAGCATGTAATCCACCGATGGTCCACACGCAGGCACCTGATCGGCAGGCAGGCTCTGTAGCCACAGCTGTCGTCCCGCGATCCCCAGCCCGGTACCTGCCGTCAATGCCAGCAGAAAGCCATAGACACGGGCGCCCCAACCGGCAGGCCCATGAAGGAAGGCCAGCAGGCTGACAAGGCCGGCACCCATGAAACCGAAACGTTGCAACCAGCACAACGGGCAGGGCTCAAGCCCCATCACGTGTTCCATGTAGAAAGCCACGCCGAGCAACCCAGCACAGACCAGAAAGACAACTGCGAAGACCCATCTGCCAGCCAAAACAACCACCCTCAGAATAACGACTTGAAGCTCAGAGAGTCGTCACTTAACCCTAAACCCCGGGGAACTTCAAGTCTGGCTGGAAACCTGCACTTTCAAACAGATAGAAACAGAACACCCCGGAAGCAGGGCCGAAGTAGTAAGCGAAGCAAATTATTGAAGGCGGAACACGGGGGTTCGGCCGGCGGTCAAGCAATGCGCGAGAGCAGATCGTCTTCCGGACCCTGCTGTTCCCGGACCAAGGCATCCGCGTCATCCCATCCTGCCTCCCAGGCAGCAATGACCACATCACCCCGATAGGGGCAGCGGCTCTTGGCCATCCCCATGGATGCAGCCATATGACCCTGGCGGTAAGCCTTGTTCAGTGCCTCCACATCCCAGCCAAGCCGGGTATCCCTTGCCATGCCGGTATCCTCCCTTTACCCGATGCCCAAACGCTAGCAGGGGCCTGCGCCACTGACAAACCGATATTCAGGTTCTGTGCAACAGATCCCCTCCGGCCTGTGACGGAGACCGAACTACGCCCTCAGGATCTCAGATAATCTGCCAGGAACTGCTCGAACGGCTGGGTAGCGTGGGCTTCCATCTGTGCCTGTTCCGCCAGCGAATCGCGGGTCATTGCCCTGAATGCCTCCAGGACATCCGGCGCCATCGCCTCTTCCCGCAGGCCCTGCTGGTGGCGAAGGGACATCTCCATCACCCAGTCACGGTGTCCGAGGCCGGAAGAACGCATGGCTTCCAGTACACGGGTAGAGGGCACACCATTGGTCAGGCTTTCCCGCTGAGCCGCCAGCGCGCTTCGGTAGGTGTCCGTCTGCGTCCACTCATCCAGTACGTCCGCCAGCGACTCCAGACGATCCAGCAGTCCGGAAGCTGCCTCCATCACAGGAACCCTGCCTCCTTCCCGGCACAGGGTAAGACCGGCATCCCGTCCACGGGCCACCACGTCCTTATAGTTGTCGTCCAGGCGCTCGCACTCGGCGTCACTGATCACGGGCGAGTCACATAACAGACAGTCGAGCAGGAACAGGTCGAGGAAATCAATCTGTTCCCGGTTCACGCCCAGGGGCGAGAACGGATCCAGGTCCAGGCAACGCACTTCGATGTACTCCACACCGCGCGCCTCAAGAGCCTGGATCGGTTTTTCTTCCCGCTCAGTGGTCCGCTTGGGACGAACGGCACTGTAATACTCGTTTTCGATCTGCAGGACGCTGGTGTTGATCTGGATAAACTCATCGCCCCGTCGGGTGCCGATGGCCTCATAGGGCGGCCAGGTCGTATGAATGGCCCGGTCCAGGGTCCGGGTGTAGGTACCCAGTTCGTTGAAGCAGATATTCAGTGAGGCCTGTGCATTGTTGTGGTAACCCAGGTCTCCCATGCGCAGGGAGGTGGCATGCTGGCCATACCAGGTGCGTTCATCAAACCGGGCCAGATCGTGTTTGACACCGGCCACAAAACTGGCGTCCAGAGCCGGGGACGCCCCGAAAAGGAGCATCAGCAGCCAGCTGCGGCGACGGAAATTCCGGATTAACCAGAAATACTGCTGAGATTTAAAATCGCGGAGCGACTGCTCGTCGCCCAGCAGCTGCTGCCATTTTTCCCAGAAAGCGTCCGGTAGCGACAGGTTGTAATGAGCACCGGCAATACTCTGCATGATGCGGCCATACCGCACTGCCAACCCCTGGCGATAGACGTGTTTCAGGTAGCCGATGTTCGAGCTGCCGTACTCGGCGATGGGAATGCTCTCATCCCCGTCCAGCTCGCAGGGCATGCTGGCGGCCCAGAACACCTCATCTCCGAGGTTCTGCTGGACAAACTGGTGAATATCCCGCAGCGACTCCAGCAGGGCGTCGGTACTGCCACAGACTGGCGTAATCAGCTCCAGAAGTGCCTCGGAATAGTCCGTCGTGATGCGCGGGTGGGTGAGCGTCGATCCCAACGCCTTCGGGTGCGGGGTCTGGGCGATGAAACCATTACGATCAACCCGCAAGCCCTCTTTCTCCACCCCCTTGAGAAAGCCGTGCCACTCCGATCTGGAGAACTGCCGAAATAACGAATGGCGGGATTCAGCCATGGTTGACTCCTGCTGGTACGGCCCCGCTCATGTGTGGGGCCGTCGGTGAACTTGTTGGAGAGCTTAACGTCCGTTTTTTCGGGCCGAGGCCAGTGCCTGGGCCATGGCACCCGCCATGGCGCCCTGAGCCGGCTTCTGACCTTTCGGCGAGCGGGCCTGGCGCTGACCGCCACGGTTGTCGGACCGGCCCCGGCCGGACGACGCCCGGGCGTCGTTTTTCTCACCGGGCTGATCGTCCATGCGCATGGACAAGCCGATCCGCTTGCGTGGAATGTCCACCTCCATGACCTTGACCTTCACAATGTCACCTGCCTTGACCACTTCCCGCGGATCCTTGACGAACGTGTGTGAAAGCGCGGATATGTGCACCAGTCCGTCCTGGTGCACACCGATATCCACAAAGGCGCCGAAATTGGTGACGTTGGTAACCGAGCCTTCCAGGATCATGCCCGGTTCCAGATCATTCAGCGTTTCCACACCTTCTTCAAAATTGGCGAATCGGAATTCCGGACGGGGGTCCCGGCCCGGCTTCTCCAGCTCGGCAATAATATCCCTGACCGTCGGCAAGCCGAATTGTTCTGTTACGTAGTCCTGGGGATTCAGACCACGCAGGAAGGCCGAATCGCCAATAATGTCCTCGACCTTTCGGTTATTACGGGCAGCGATCGCCTCCACCACCCCGTAAGCCTCAGGGTGCACGGAGGAACGATCCAGGGGATTTTCACCCCCGGCAATCTTCAGGAACCCGGCCGCCTGCTCGAAGGTCCGATCACCCAACCGGGTCACCTTCAACAGCTGCTTGCGATTGATGAACATGCCGTTCTGGTTGCGAAAATCGACGATGTTCTGGGCGATGCTCTGATTAAGACCGGAAACCCGGGCCAGCAGCGGCACCGAGGCGGTGTTCAGATCCACACCGACCCCGTTTACACAATCCTCAACCACCGCGTCGAGACTGCGGGAAAGCTGGACCTGCGAGACATCGTGCTGGTATTGACCGACCCCGATGGATTTGGGCTCGATCTTGACCAGCTCAGCCAGGGGATCCTGCAGCCGCCGGGCAATGGACACCGCGCCCCGGATGGTCACGTCCAGATCCGGCAACTCCCGGGAGGCGAATTCGGACGCGGAGTAAACCGAGGCACCGGATTCGCTGACGACAATCCGGGCCAGGTTCAGCTTCGGATAGCGCTTGCACAGGTCGGCCACCAGTTTCTCGGTCTCCCGCGAGGCAGTGCCGTTGCCGATTGCGACCAGTTCGATGCCATATTCCCGGCACCACGCAGCAAGTTGCTCGATGGACTGGTCCCATTTGTTCTGGGGCGCATGGGGGAAAATCGCTCCGTGCCCCACAACCTGACCGGTGCCGTCGATGACCGCCACCTTGACGCCGGTACGCAGACCGGGGTCCAGACCCAGGGTCGGGCGCGGACCGGCAGGCGCCAACAGCAGGAGATCCTTGAGGTTTGCAGCGAACACGTTGATTGCTTCGGTTTCCGCGGCTTCCCGTACCTGTGCCATCAGGTCGGTCTCGATCTGGGTCGACAACTTCACCCGCCAGGTCCAGCGAACCACCTCCGACAGCCACTTGTCCGCGGGGCGGCCGTCATCCCGGATACGCCAGTGCGCAGCAATCCGCTGCTCGGCCGGATGCGGCTGCCGGCGGTCATCCTCTGTGTCCCCAACCACAATACTGTAGGTCAGGATGCCTTCGTTGCGACCCCGCAGAATGGCCAGGGCCCGGTGCGACGGCACCTTTTTCAGAGGCTCGACGTGATCAAAGTAATCCCGGAACTTGGCGCCCTCGGTTTCCTTGCCTTCCACCACCGATACCTTGAGTTGCCCCTCCTGCCAGATGAAGTCCCGCAGATTGCCGAGCAATTCCGCGTCCTCCGCGAATCGCTCCATCAGGATATAACGCGCACCATCGAGCGCAGCCTTGGTGTCTTCAACGCCCGCATCCTTGTTGATGTAGGCTTGCGCCGTGGCTTCAGGCTCAAGGGCCGGATCGTCATAGAGAGCGTCGGCCAGGGGCTCCAGCCCGGCCTCTCTGGCAATCTGGGCCTTGGTGCGGCGCTTTGGTTTGTAGGGGAGGTACAAGTCTTCCAGCCGGTTCTTGGTGTCCGCTCCATTAATTGCGGCTTTCAACTCATCAGTCAGCTTGCCCTGTTCCTCAATGCTGTTGAGGATGGTGGCACGGCGGTCCTCAAGTTCCCGCAGGTAACGTACCCGCTCCTCCAGGTTCCGCAGCTGGCTGTCGTCCAGGGAACCGGTGACCTCTTTGCGGTAGCGGGCGATAAACGGAACGGTCGCGCCCTCGTCAAGCAGGGCAATGGTGGCATTCACCTGTTGTTCGCGGACACCAAGTTCTTCCGCGATACGGCTGGAAATCGTCTTCATGCAACCTCGGCAAATCACATAGGAATCGAATTAACGGGAAAAGGTACAGCGGCTTACTTCTGCAAGCAAGCGGCCTGGCTGCGGCTGTTCAGGAATTGCACAAGCTCGCTCCAGGGCATGGGGCGGGCGTAATAATAGCCCTGAACCTCGTCGCAATGTTGCTGGCGAAGGAACTCCAGCTGCCCTTCACTTTCCACGCCCTCAGCGACCACGCTCATCTGAAGACTGTGAGACAGGCTGATAATGGCCCGGATGATGTGCTCAGCGTCCGCCGAATGCCCCAGCGCCTCCACGAAGGACTTGTCAATCTTGACCAGGGAAATCGGCAGGTGCTGCAGGTTGCTGAGCGACGAGAAGCCGGTGCCAAAGTCATCCAGAGCAAAACTGATTCCCAGCTGGTTCAGTTCGCGCAGGCAACGTTGGGCGTACTCCGGATCGTGCATCATGGCACTCTCGGTGAGTTCCAGTTCCAGCAGGCTGGTATCGACATTCGCGTTGAAGATGATCCGGAAGATGGTCTCGGTCATCTTGCGGTCATGGAACTGCCGGAACGACAGGTTTACGGCGAACACCAGCCCCGGAAACCCCAGCTCGGCAGACTCCTGCAACCGCTGACAGGCCTGCTCGATCACCCAATAGCCGATCGGAACTATCAAGCCGCTGCGTTCGGCCACCGGGATGAATTCGTCCGGGCCCACCAGCCCGCGTTGCGGATGGTTCCAGCGTAACAGGCACTCGACACCCCGCACCTCCTCGGTCGCCAGATCGATGCGAGGCTGGTAATAAACCTCCAGCTCCTTGCCCCGCAGGGCATTACGCAGGTCCGCCTCGAGCCGCAGCTGGTAGCCCGCGGAAATATGCAATTGTCGATCATAGAAGCGATAACTGGTGCCCGGATCCCGTTTGGCCTCGAACATGGCGCGATTGGCCCGACGCATCAGGTTCTCGGCGCTGTCACCGGATTCCGGGTATGTGGCCACGCCGAGACTGGCATTGACCACCAACGGCTGACCGTCAACGATGATCGGCTCATCGAGGATGCTGACCACCTTGCGGATGATTCGGGTAATATCGAGCGAATCCTCGATTTTCTCGACGATGATGGCGAGTTCGTCCCCACCAATGCGCATCAGCGAGTCCACCCGTCGAAGGGCATGGCGCAAGCGCTCTGCCAGTTTCATCATCAACTGGTCACTACGCTGGTAGCCGAACGATTCATTGATGCTGCGGAAATCGTCGACATTCAGGTGCAAAAGGGCCAGTCTCTGGCCGCTCCTCTCCGCTCTCAGCAAGCCCTGCTGCAGGCGGTCAAAGAACAGATCCCGATTAATGACCCCGGCGGCGACGTCGCGACCAAGGTGGCCCTGGGCAGAGGTGCTCAGTTGCTCCCGGTACCAGAGGAATTTCACGGCCCTGGGGAAACTCCAACGGTCCAGATGTTGGCGGCTCAGGTAATCCGCGGCCCCCTCAGCAAGCAGTTCCGGTGCCCTGTCGGCAGGCGTTTCGGCACTGAGCGCCAATACCGGCTTGTCATCGCTGGAAACGGAGAGATATTGCAGGAATGCGGCCTCATTGCCGCCGTGGAAGACGCAGTCCCAGACGATGACGTCAAAACTGGCATTACGGATGAGATCATCACAATCAATCAGGTCCGGACACCAGGTAACATCCGGATCCATCTCGGAATCGCCCGAAAGCAGTGAGTCCAGCCAGAGAAAATCAGCGTGATGCGGAGTGAGCACCAATACGCGTAGTCGATCAGGCCTCGGAGTCTCCAGGGGCAATGTCATCAAACAGGGTCCGTCTCTGCATAGGCTTTGACTGTTAACCTTATCATAGCCCAGAGATGATCGAGGTACAGTAACGCCGGCTCGTGTAGAATAATGACACGCGAAATTTCTGGTCCCCGTTCCACCCTGGTCCGTAATCTGTGAACAAGCTCAACCCCCGACAAAGTGAAGCCGTCCGTTACGCGGATGGTCCTATGCTGGTTCTCGCCGGCGCCGGCAGCGGCAAAACCAGCGTGATCACACGCAAGATCGCGTACCTGATCGAAGAGCTGGGTATTCCGGGGCGGCATATTGCCGCGGTGACCTTTACCAACAAGGCCGCCCGGGAAATGAAGGAACGCGTGGGTCGGATCGTGGACCGGGGCAAGTCCCGGGGGCTGATTGTGTCCACCTTCCACAACCTTGGTCTCAACATGATCCGGGAGGAGCATCCTCACCTGGGCTACCACCCGGGGTTCTCCATCTTCGATGCCGAGGACGCCAAAGCGCTGCTGCAGGACCTGATGCTGCGGGAGGCCAGTGCGGAAGCCGGTGATGAACTCAACGACGTACAGATGACCATCTCCTCCTGGAAGAACGCCATGCGCGGTCCGGAGGAAGCGTTCAGCAAGGCGGCTGACGAGCGGGAACAGCGCATCGCCCTGATCTACAAACGCTACAACGAATACCTGAAAGCCTACAACGCGGTGGACTTTGACGACCTGATCCTGCTTCCTGTCCAGCTGTTTCGGAGCCATCCGGATGTGCTGGCCAAATGGCGCCGCAAGATCCGCTATATGCTGGTGGATGAGTATCAGGACACCAACGTGTGCCAGTACGAACTGGTCAAGTTGCTGGTGGCCGAAAGGGCCGCCTTCACCGTGGTCGGTGATGACGACCAGTCCATTTATGCCTGGCGCGGGGCCCGGCCGGAGAATCTGGCCCAACTCAAAGAGGATTTCCCGAGCCTGAGAATCGTCAAGCTCGAACAGAACTACCGCTCGACCGGGCGCATCCTTCGCAGCGCCAACACCGTGATCGCCAACAATCCCCACGTGTTCGAGAAGGCCCTGTGGAGTGACCACACCATCGGCGAGGAGCTTCGTATCATCCGCTGTCGCAACGAGGATGCCGAGGCGGAACGGGTCGCCACCGAGATCATCGACAACAAACTCAAGCAGGGTCTCGATTTCAAGGACTTCGCCGTGCTTTACCGGGGCAACCACCAATCCCGGTTACTGGAAATGAAGTTACAGGCGTACCAGATCCCCTACCGGATCTCCGGTGGTCAATCGTTCTTCTCCAAGAACGAGATCAAGGATGCGATGTCCTATCTTCGGCTGCTGGTCAATCCGGACGACGATGCGGCTTTCCTGAGAGTGGTCAATGTGCCCCGTCGCGAAATCGGCCCACGCACCCTGGAGCAGCTCAGCCATTACGCCCGCTCCCGCAATGTCAGCCTGTTTCAGGCCCTCGGAGATATGGGCGCGCAAGCCCACGTCACCGAGAAAGGCCTTGATCGCTTGCGGCGCTTTGCCCACTGGGTCGACCGGACCTGCGAGCGTCTGCATTCGGAAGATCCGATTCCGGTGGTCAAGCAGCTGTTCACCGACATCGAATACGAGGAGTGGCTGCACCAGCACTCTGGCACGCCCAAGCAGGCCGAACGGCGCATGGAGAATATCTGGTACCTGGTGGAGTCGATCCAGCGCATGCTGGATGACGGCAAGGGCACGGCGGATGAGATCGGTATCGAGGACGCCATCAGCAAGCTAATCCTGCGTGACATGATGGAGCAACGGGAAGAGGAAGACGACAGTGACAAGGTCCAGCTCCTGACGCTGCACGCCTCCAAAGGGCTGGAGTTTCCGCACGTCTTCATCATGGGACTGGAGGAGGAAATCCTTCCCCACCGCGCCAGCATCGAGGAAGGCAACATCGAGGAGGAACGGCGCCTGATGTACGTGGGCATCACCCGCGCCCGGGAAACCCTCACCCTGACCTACGCAGCCTCCCGCAAGCAGTATGGTGAGAAAATCGAGACCATCCCCAGCAGGTTTCTCGACGAGCTACCTGAGGACGATCTCAAATGGGAAGGTCTCGGCGACCTCGATCGGGAAGCCAACCAGAAAAAAGGCAAGGCCACCCTGAGCGCCCTGCTCGGAGACCTCGGAAGCTGACTATTTTTTAATCTTTTCCCTGCATCTGTTCGTGATCCCGGTCCGTTCACCCCATGGGGACCCTCCCCTTGACACAACAACAAGACCAGGAGAACGAAATGACACATCACGATCTTTCGTACGGCTCCACCAACGTCCGTCGCGGCAAACTGATGCTGGCCATCGGTTCCGCACTGGCCCTCTCCGCCTGTGGTGGCGGTGACGGCGGGAATTCCAACGGCGGCTCCAGCGCCGCCACCGAGTCCAGCCAGGGCACCGCGTTGGGCGGCGACCAGGTCGCCCAGGCAACTTCAACCGGTGATCCGGTGAAAGGCTTTTTCAGCGATCCGTTCGCCGAGCCCACCATTATGGTTGACGGCGAGGCCGTCGAAACCTACGAAAAGTGCATTACGCGTGAAGACGGTACAGATGAATGCAAGCCGGCTGCCGGCACAATGGCGCTGCTCAGGGACGGACGCCTTTTGTACCTTAATGCACTGGAGGGTACTGAGAACGTTGAATTATCCATCGTCAAAGAATTTGGCGAGGTCTCGGTCAACGATCAGTCAAGAGTGCTGGCACTCGATGAAAATGATAACCCATCCTGGCTGAAGCCCTCACCTCTGGACGCCGGTGCCAATCCTGATGGCAATGACAGTGAAACCCTGCTGGACGGCACAGAGCTGGATGGTCTGCTGAGTACCGCTGACGACACCAGCAAGAACGATGGGGCCCTGTTCTGTTCAGACGTCGTGGGCCTGGCAAACGGCGACGTTATGGCCGTTGGTGGGACAGACTATTACACCGAGGCGGGTCTGGTTGAGCTCGAAGGCATCAAGAATTCACGAATCTTTGACGAGGCGACCAACACTTGGAGCCAAAGTGGCGATATGACCTATGGCCGCTGGTACCCCTCTGTGATTACCATGGGTAACGGCGATCTGTTTGTCGCCAGCGGGGTCACCAAGTTGATCAAACCGGTTTATCCGGAAGATCCGCTCAACAGCGGTCGTAACGTTGTGCAAACCGAAACCTACGACCCGTGCACCGGCACCTGGACACAGAATCCGTCCACAGCCGATCGCTCACTGCCACTCTATCCGCGCATGCACCTGCTGCCCAACGGCCATGTTTTCTACAATGCCGGCGGACAGGCCTTCAACCCGTTCGGTCAGGGGTACGACCAGGCCCTGTGGAACATTGCGGCCAGCTTTAACCCTGAGACCCAGACCTGGACCGACATCGGTTACGCGGGTCTGCCCCTGCGCCTGGACGAAGCGGGTCTCGCCGAGCTCAGCAGCACCCTGAACATTACCAATGCTTCCATGGAGCAGGCCTCATCCCTCCTTGGGGACTTGATCGAATCGCCCGCAGACTTGCTGGAAAGCGGCGCAGACCTGGATGTCACCGAGGAAGATCTACAGATCGCTCTTGCCGGAGGTATGCGCGGGTCCACCTCGTCCACAATGCTGCCTCTGAAGCCAAACGCCGACGGCACCTATACAGATGTTGAATTGCTGACCGCCGGTGGTGTGCCGAGTTATGCTCTGCTGACCAACCCTGGCGGCTACCTTCCCACAGACCAGAGCCGGATCGACCGGATCTCTACCAATGGTGACGAGATCGATTATGAGTCACGCCTGACCGGTCCGTTGAACCAACCTCGCTGGTACGGAACCAATGTCCTTATGCCGGATGGCAGCGTGATGGTCTTCAGTGGCGGTGATCGGGACGGCGTCGCAGCGCCGGGCCTGGAAGGCCCCATCCGGACAGCGGAGCGGTTCGATCCGGAAACCAGCACCTGGACCGAGATGGCGATGGCGAACCGGTCCCGCACCTACCACAACACCGCTGTGCTGATGGAGGACGGCCGGGTGATGATTGCCGGACATTCACCCATCAACACCGCATACCTGACGTTCGTCGATCTGCAGGACTTCGGGCTGGCCCCCTATGACGGCCGCGATCCGAGCTTCGAAATCTACACGCCACCCTACGCAATGCGCGATGACCGTCCGGTGATCAGAAGCGCACCGCGGAACCTGAGCATTGGCGATCGGTTCAACATCCAGGTAGACCAGGCCGACGAGATCAACAAGGCCCTGTTGATCCGCCGTACCGTTATGACTCACGTGGTCGACAGTGATCAGCGTGCAATCGAGCTGGTGCTTGAACAGCAGCCCGGCAACAAGGTGACACTGACCATGCCGGACAATCACAACGTGGTTCCGGCCGGCGAGTACATGCTGTTTGTCAGCAAGGATACTCCGGAAGGGCGCATTCCATCTGAATCCGTTCCGATCACGGTTGTCAACGAGAGCCTTGCCTGTATGGCGCCGACTGATGAATCTGACGACGTAATCACGACCGAGGACGGGATCATCGAGTCCACACTCGCGTTGCTGTGAATCAGGCCTGAAGGAGTAATGGGATGAAACGAGAACACACAGGAGCAAAATTGAGCGCCGTGCTGGTGTCCGGCCTGGTCCTCCTGTCAGCCCCCGGGCTGGCAGGAGCTCACGGTGCGCCCAAAGCCGAGAAAATCCCGGATGGCTTTACCAAGGCCAGTATCACCGGGTATCCGGACATTGAAGGGCTGAGCGCTATGGTCCTGGATGCACCTCGGCCGGGCATCATGCTTCGCTACCGCGGTAGCGAGCGCCTGACCATACTCGGCACTGAGGGAGAAAGGTTTCTCAGGTTTACCCGGGACACGGTTGAGGTAAATATTGACAGTGCAAGCTGGAAAAACCTGCCAAACGCACCCAAGCTCGCGGAGAACGCCGTCATGGCGGCGGATCGGTCCGGCTCGGCCTCATGGGCAACTTTGTCAACGTCCGGTAGTTTCGGTTGGCTGGATCCCCGTCTCAAAGGTCAGCACGATGGCCACGCCCGGGAAGAACCGGGTAAGTGGTCGATTGCCGTCGAAACCGAGGGGAACCGCATTGAGCAGATCCGAGGTCAGTTGACCTTCAAGCCCATCCAGTAGAGTGCGGAAACTTTTCCGCCAAAAGCAAGAGCCCCCGCAAAGCGGGGGCTCTTATCTCTTCACTGTCTGTTGAGGCGTTTTCTTACTGGCTCGCCTCAACGATATGTTTGACCGCGTTCTCGATCTCTTCATCCGGGCAGTCCGCACAACCACCCTTCGCCGGCATGGCGTTGAAGCCATTGATCGCGTGGCTGATCAGGGTTTCCATGCCCTTGTCGATGCGCGGAGCCCAGGCCGCCGTGTCACCAATTTTGGGTGCGCCAGCAGCGCCGGTTGTATGACAGGCCATGCAAACAGCATCGTAAACTTCACTACCGGAACGCGGGCCAGAGCTGGCTGTCTCGGTCGGAGCCGCTGCGGCGCCGCACTCTTCACCTTCCAGACACACTTCACCCACCGGCTGGATGCGCGCGCTAATTTCGTCTTCAACACTAGCCATAACGGCACCGGCGGTCAGGCCGAAACCGAGCAGAACAACAGCCAGGACTCTCTTCATGTTCACAATGCACCTCGCATTTGAGCGTTATAATCTTTGGTCGCCGCATTATAGCGACTGAACCCTCGCAAAAAAACCAAACGGCAGAATCAGAAATTGATTTCAACCGGTTTAATTGCGATTTGGTAAGCCCTCAGGCACGAATATCCGAATACAGGTACCATACCGCAACCCAATCAATACGACCTCCAGGACACTCTCGATGCCAGACACTGAAAGCAATCGCCCTCACCCCTGGCGCAAGCCGCTGTTGATTCTCGAATTCTCAGCCCTGGCCATTTTGCTCGGCTCTATGGCCTGGTTCTCCAGCCAGACCGCCGACGGCAGCAAGATTGCAGCCGGCTGGCTGCTGATCCCGGCATTGGCCAGCCTGGGCGTTTTTACCAGCTTCATCGGCCTGATGTACCTGCGCTGGGTCGCGGCAGCCAGTGCGGCCAATCGCACTCGCCACAGAATCATTTTTGGGCTTCTGGCACTCACTCTTATCGGGGTCTGGCTCTATGGCATTGCCAATACCTGGCTGAGCCTGAATGCGGCCTGAGGATAATCCATGAACCATGAATCCCGGACTCGCCATGCCGGACTGGTCTTGTGTCTCACTGCCCTGACCGGCCAGCCGTCGTTTGCCCAATCAACCGGTGCAGAGCAGCCGGGGGAGCTGTCCGCAGAAGAGTGCGCCCTGATCGAAAACGGCGTTCGCCGGTTGGCGTGTTTCGACCGCGTCTTCCAGGCTAATGAACAGAGGCAATCCGCCAGCAACGGGGAGCAGGAACAGGCCGAGGAGGCCGTGAGCGAAGAGTTACCGGTGGCTGAGCCAGGAGGAGTGGGGCAAGCAGCAGCCCCGGAAGACGACAGCATGATGAACTCCCTGCTGGAACAATATGTCGCCACGGAGAAGGCGCTTTTCTCGTTTTCCGGGGGTTTCGTGGGCCATCGTCCGACTTATATCCTGCCTCTCACCTGGACGGAGGATGCCAACCCCTACCCTACCAGTCCGCGCCTCGGCACCACGGGCTACGACTATGAGCTCCGGAAAGAGGAGGCCAAGTACCAGATCAGCTTCAAGGTACCACTGCTGACGGGCCTGCTGGAGGATCGCACTACCCTGTGGTTTGGCTATACCCAGCAGTCCTTCTGGCAGGTCTACAACCGGGATGACTCGGCGCCATTCCGGGAGACCAACTACGAGCCGGAAATTTTCCTGCGCTACCAGACCGACTGGGATCTTGGTCCGGGCACTCTCAATGGCGTGACCATTGGCTTCAATCACCAGTCCAATGGCCAGTCCGAGCCCCGTTCCCGGAGCTGGAACCGGATCGTCGGGAGTGCCGCGTACAGTTACGGGCGCTGGCTGTTCATGGTGAAGCCCTGGTACCGGATTCCGGAAAACAGCAATGACGACAATGCAGATATCGAGCGGTACCTTGGCCATGCCGATTACCAGGTCGTCTACAAACTAACCGAGGACCGGACGTTCTCATTGCGGCTCATGAATAACCTGCGGTCGGATAACCGGACGTCCGTTGAGTTCGGGTACAGTTTTCCGATGGGTGAGACGTTGAAGGGGTTCTTTCAGTACTACAACGGGTATGGGGAGAGTCTGATTGACTATAACCACCGGATTGAGAGGTTCGGGATCGGGATTATGTTGAACGACTGGCTCTAAACCTGGTGCAAATCCACGGCAGGCAGACTTCAGAGGAAGGCAAGGTGGCCGACACCACCGTCTGAAACACGCTCCTTGCGGCACGTCCATGTGACGCTTGAGCTCCGCCATCCATGGCTCCGCACAGTTTCAGACGGTGATGTCGGCCACCTCGCCCCAGACTATTGGTAGCAGCCGCTCTCGCTATCCTTCTTTGTTCAGTCGATCCATCTCCGCCAGTAGTTCTTCTGTCTTTTCTTCCATCAACGGGATATTCGCCCTCGATTCCACGTTCAGGCGTACAACCGGTTCGGTGTTGGACATCCGGAGGTTGAAGCGCCAGTCGTCGAATTCGATGCTCACGCCGTCCACGTGGCTGACACTTTTAGCGCCAACGCTGTATTTCGCCTCAATCGCAGCGATCACTTTGGGGGGATCCGCGATGGTGCGATTGATTTCGCCGCTGGCCGGGTAGGCTTCGATTCGGGCGTCGATCAGGGAAGACAGGGTCTGGCCGGACTGGCACAGGCGTTCGGCAACCAGCAGCCAGGGGATCATGCCGCTGTCGCAGTAGGCGAAGTCGCGGAAGTAGTGATGGGCGCTCATTTCGCCGCCGTAGACTGCATCCTCGTCGCGCATGCGCTGTTTGATGAAGGCGTGGCCGGTTTTGCTTTCGATGGCTTCGCCGCCGGCGGCTTTGACCAGGTCGAGGGTGTTCCAGGTCAGGCGGGGGTCGTGGATGACTTTGCCACCGCCGGTCTTGCGCAGGAACTGGTCGGCCAGTAGGCCGACGATGTAGTAGCCCTCGATGAAGCGGCCGTTTTCGTCGAAGAAGAAGCAACGGTCGTAATCGCCGTCCCAGGCGATGCCCATGGCGGCGCCCTGCTCGATCACGGCATCGGCCGTGGCAGCGCGGTTTTCCGGCAGGATGGGGTTGGGCACGCCGTTCGGGAAGTGGCCATCCGGCTGGTGGTGTACCTTGATGAATTCGAAGGGCAGGTGCTGTTCCAGTTCGTCGATCACCAGGCCTGCACCGCCATTACCGGCATTGCAGACGATGGTCAGGGGCTTGAGGGAGGCCGCGTCGACATAGCCCAGGAGGTGATCGACGTAAGCACTCATCACTTCGAGGGGCTCAAACCGGCCCTGTTGCGGTGCATCGGCAAACGGCTCCAGTACCCGGTCGCGGATCTCGTTCAGGCCGTTGTCGGAGCTGATCGGCCGGGATTCGGGGCCAACCATTTTCATGCCGTTGTGGTCCTTGGGGTTGTGGCTGGCGGTCACCATGATGCCGCCGTCCATCTCGTAGTGACTGGTGGCGAAGTACACCTGCTCGGTGCCGCACAGGCCTATGTCGAACACATCGGCGCCGGCGGCCATCAACCCGGAGCTCAGGGCTTCGGCGATTTCCGGGCTGGAGAGACGGATGTCGTAACCGACGATGACTTTTTTTGCGCCGGTCACTTCCACGTAGGCACGGCCGATCTTTTCGGCCAGGGTCGGATTGAGCTGGTCCGGCACACGACCACGCAGGTCGTATGCCTTGAAGCAGGACAGGTCCATTGTCGGGGGTTACTCCGCAGCAGAGGATTGCAGTTGGATGTAATTCTGGATACCCATCTGGGTAATCATTTCCAGCTGGGTTTCCAGCCAGTCAATATGCTCCTCCTCGCTGTCCAGGATGCTGCGGAACAGCTGACGGCTGGTGTAGTCCTGGATTTCCTCGCAGTAGGCGACGGCTTCTTTCAGATCCGCGTGGGCGATCTGCTCGAGTTTCAGGTCGCAGGAAATCATTTCCTCGACGTTCTCGCCAATCAGCAGCTTGTTCAGATCCTGCAGATTGGGCAGGCCCTCGAGGAACAGAATACGCTCGATCAGTTGATCGGCGTGCTTCATCTCATCAATGGATTCCTCGTATTCCTTGGCGGCCAGCTTGCTGATGCCCCAGTCCTTGTACATGCGGGAATGGAGGAAGTACTGGTTGATTGCGGTCAGTTCGTTGGCGAGGACCTTGTTGAGGTACTGGATGACTTTCTTGTCGCCTTTCATAGTGGGGCTCCATGATGACTTGGTGAATCAGTCTCTTAGGATAGCCCCTCAGGCGGCAAGAGAAAAATACAGCGGCGCAAGAATTCTCGTCAGGCAGGCTGGGCGAGCACGTTGGCCAGAGCCAGGTAATCCGGGGAACGACTTTCCCGCAGGATTTCCCGCGCCGTGCAAGCGCAGCGACCGCACTGGGTGCCGACACCCAGCTCCTTACCCAACTGACGCATGGATGAGACGCCGTTTTCAGCCGCTTCGCGGATTTCCCGGTCGGTTACCCCGTGGCACAGGCAAACGTACATAGCAATGACTCACCAACAACAATGAAAGTTAGTGATAATTATTGTTATTAACATCCGGAAATGCAACCCCATTGGATTAATTTTGAGCAACGGCGTGTTCGGGGTTTAACCGTCGCGGGTCAGGTTCCGGCTTCCGGTTTCGGCAACCACCACATTGTCCTCGATCCGGATGCCGCCGCAGCCGCGCAGCCGCTGTATCAGCTCTCGATTCAGGTATTGCCCGAGCTCCCCTTCGAGCAATGGGTCCAGCAGTGACGGAATGAAATAAAGACCGGGCTCGATAGTCACGACCATGCCCGGCTCGAGCCGCCGGGTCAGGCGCAGGAACGGCGCATCCTCCGGCGGTGGCGTCGGCTTGCCCGCGACATCATGAACCTGCACACCCAGAAAATGACCGATACCGTGGGGGAAAAAGACGCGGGTAATGCCGTGCCGGACGATGTCCTCGTCTTCCAGGCCGGTCACCAGACCGGAGGCCGACAGCAAGGCGGCAATGCCCTGGTGGGCCTTACGGTGAATCTCGATGTAATCCACGCCGGGCGCCACCATGTCACACAACCGCAGCTGAAGCCTTTCCAGCCCGTGAATCAGGGCCGCAAAGTGGGATTCTCCCGGCCCGGCCGTAGTACGGGTGATGTCGGAACAATAGCCCCGGAACCGGACGCCGGCGTCGATCAGCAGGCTTCGGGAATGCCCCGGCGGCTGGGTGTCGTAATACTGGTAATGCAGCGTACCGGCGTGCTCATTCAGGCCGATGATACTGTGATAGGGCGCATCGGCCTCCCGCTGCCGGGTGGCCTGCTGATAGGCCAGACTGATGCCGAACTCGCTTTCCCCGTCCGCGAAGGCATCCCGGGCGGCCCGATGGCCGGCCAGTGCCAGGGCGTTGGCATGCGCCAGACACTCGACCTCATAAGCGGTCTTATGCACCCGGGTTTCATCGAGAGCTCTGAGCAGGCTCTCCGGATTGTGATCTCCGGGCACGCCCTCAAGCAGAGCGGGATCACCGACGACCGCCAGACTGCCGGGATCGTCGAGCAACGGCGCCTTTGGCGACTGGCTGCTCCGAACCTCGATAACTCTCTGCCAGGGCTCTTCCGGCAATGACTCATTGGCGTGCCAGAAATCCACGGGCTCGTATAGCCAAAGCACCGGCCGGTGGCCGACCCGGATCCACAACCAGCCGTGCTCGCGACCGGCCAACCCGGTCCAGTGCAGGAAGGGACCATACCCCTGGAAGTGCCAGGCCTGATCATCGCCGTAGCGGAAGGGAGCCGCACCGGAGGCAATCAACAGGCTGTCGAACCCTTGGTCGGTCATCGCCGACTCATACCGAGCCTGCAGTTCGTTGAGGTGATCCAGCTGTAGCGTCAGCAGGGCATCATGGGGCATGTCAGTCTTCCAGTTGTTTCCAGAGGTTCAAGAGATCGTCCGAACGGGGGTCGCGCAGCCGGATCAGACGAATTTCCAGGGGCACATCCCAGCGCTCGTCACCGGCACGTACCAGGCTGCCGAACTGTTCACTCTTCTCGGTCATCCGTTGCGGCAGCCAGCCCATACCAAAACCCTGTTTGACCAGGGCCTTGATGCTGGCCGACTGGGTGTTCTCGTTCAGGGTCAACAGGTTGGCATTCAGTTTTTGTCGGGCCAGATGACCCTCGATCGCAGACTGCAGGAACCCCCGGTTATGATAGGCAATCAACGGTGCAGGCTGCTCCGGGGTGCCCGGCAGGGGGAAGCGTGGCTGGCCGTGCTCATCGGCGACGCTGACCGGCACCAGGGCTTCCCGGGCCAGCACGCGCCATTCGAAATGGTCCGGGGTCAGCCGCCCTCCCCATGGCAGGTCCGGGTGCCAATAACACAGCACCAGGTCACACTCGCCACTTTCCAGCGCCTGCAGGAATTGCTCGCCGACCCAGCTTGTGGCTTTCAGATTGAGCTGCAGGCGCTCGGCGATGCCGGCCTCTCTGGCCCACCCCTGATAGAAGTGGGAAAACAGCCCCTGGGTCGAGCCGACACTGATCCGAGCAGAGGCTTCGGCGTCAAGGGCGGCGATACGGTCCTTCGTGTCCCGCACATCCCGAGTGATCCGTTCACAAAGGTCCCGGAAAACCTCACCCGCGGGGGTGAGCGACAAAGGCAGGCTCTGGCGGTTGATCAAAGTGGTACCCATGGCTTCTTCCAGCAACTTGATACGCCGGCTGAACGTAGGCTGGCTCACGTGCTGCAATTCGGCAGCACGTGAGAAATGGCGCGTGCGTGCAAGCGCCAGAAAGTCCTCCAGCCAGCGTACTTCCATGGGATCCCCTGGGGGTTGAGCGAGTGATTCGGTCCGGGTTCAGCTGCAGGCATCATAGCCTATTGCAGCATGACCGTTACAACCGCCCCTCTTCCACCGCATGGCAAGCCACCTGGGTGCCGCCATCCGTGGCAATCAACCGGGGTATTTCCTGCCGACACCGGTCGTTGGCATAGGGGCAACGGCCATGGAATACGCAGCCGGACGGCAGGTTGACCGGCGTGGGCACCTCCCCTTTCAGCCGGATGTGGTTGGGCCGGTCGTCCTCCAGTTTCGGAATAGCAGAGAGCAGTGCCTGGGTGTAGGGGTGCCTGGGCGAGGCAAACAGGGTTTTGGTATCCGCCAGCTCGCACACCCGGCCCAGATACATAACCGCGACCCGGGTCCCGAAATGTTCCACGACTGCCAGATCATGGGTGATGAACAGGTAGGTGAGGCCGCGACTTTCCTGGGCGTCCATCAACAGGTTCAGCACCTGCGCCTGGATCGACACGTCCAGGGCCGAGATGGGTTCGTCCGCCACGATGAATTCCGGGTCCACTGCCAGCGCGCGGGCGATAGCAATCCGTTGGCGCTGGCCGCCGGAGAACTCGTGGCCGAAACGGCTGCCCCAGTCCGGATCGATGCCAACCGAATGCATTACCTCGTGGATCTTGTCCCGCACCTGGATCGTCGACCAGTCCGGATGATGAAAGCGGATCGGCTCTTCCAGGGTCTGCTGGATGGTCATGCGCGGATTCAGGGAGGCATAGGGGTTCTGGAAAATCATCTGCATCTTGCGCCGATACGGCAGCGCCGCTTTGCCGTCCAGATTGTCGATGCGCTGGCCGTCGTAATGGATCTCGCCGGCGCTGGGGGAAAGCAGCCCCATTACCGTGCGGGCCACGGTGGACTTGCCACAACCGGATTCACCCACCACGCACAGGGCCTCGCCCTTCTGAACCTCGAGATCCACGCCATTGATGGCATGCACCGCTTCCTGTTTGCGACGGAAGCGGCCGCTTTCGAAAGTGATCTGTTCCAGCAGGCTGCCGGACAGGTCAAAGCGCTTCTCCAGGCCGCGAATGGTAACCAACGGGGAGGTCATGATTCGGCCTCCTGCATGTGTTTCTCCTGCTCAATCAGATTGGCGACTTCATAACAGGCCACATTCACATTGCCCGAGCGCACATAGTCCGGCATGGACTGTTTGCACTGCTCGGTGGCGAAGTTGCAGCGGGGATGGAACGGGCAGCCTGTGGGCACATTTTTCAGAGAAGGCATGGAACCGGGAATCTGGAACAGACGTGCTCCGGGCTCGCCCATCTGAGGCAATGCGTTAATCAGTCCCTGGGTGTAGGGGTGCTGCGCGTCATTGATAATTTCCCGGGTCGGTCCCTGTTCGATGATGCGCCCCGAATACATGACCAGCATGCGCTGGGTAACCTGGGACACCACCCCCAGATCATGGGTGATCAGCATCAGCGCCACATTTTCCTGCTCGCACAGGTTCAGCAGCAGATCCATGATCTCCGCCTGGATGGTCACATCCAGGGCGGTCGTGGGCTCGTCGGCAATGATGATTTCCGGGTCCAGCAGCAAAGCGATGGCAATAATCACCCGCTGGCGCATGCCTCCTGACAACTCGTGGGGATACTGGTCCAAGCGTTTTTCCGGCGAGGGAATCTGTACCTTCTGAAGCCGGTCGAGCGCGATCGCACGGGCTTCCTTCTTACTGATCTTCCGGTGCGCCAGAATCGCCTCCACCATCTGGGTTCCGATGGTAAGCACCGGGTTCAGGGTCATCATCGGGTCCTGGAAGATCATGGCAATGCGGTTGCCACGGATCTTGCGCAGCTCCCGCTCGCTCATGGCTGCGAGATCCCTGCCCTCGAACAGGATTTGCCCGCCGGCAATATAGCCGGGCTTGGCGATCAGGTTGAGAATGGAGAACGCAGCCACCGACTTACCGGCACCGGATTCACCCACCAGACCCAACCGCTCCCCCTTGTCGAGGGTGAAGCTGATGCCCCGCAGCGCGGTCAGATCGCCGCCTCGCACCGCAAAGCGGACATCGAGATTCTTAACTTCCAACAGTGCCATGGTGTTACCCCTTGTACAGCCGTGGGTTCATCACATCCCGTAACCAGTCACCCAACAGGTTGATGACCAGCACGAGCACCACCAGCACCAGACCCGGGATCAGGGTGATCCACCAGGAACCGCTCTGGATGTAGTCAAAACCGGACTTGATCAGCGATCCCAGCGAGGGCTGGGTCTCCGGCATACCCAGACCGAGGAAGGACAGGGCCGCCTCGGAGATGATGGCATTGGCAATCTGCACCGTGGCGATTACAAAAATCGGTGACAGGGTGTTGGGCAGGATGTGCCGGAACATGATCCGGCGGGTGCCGAAGCCCATGACCTTGGCCGCATCCACATACTCTTTCTTCTTCTCCGCCAGCACCGACGCCCGAACGGTGCGGGCGATCTGGGGCCATTCGGCGACACCGATGATGAAAATCAGCATGTAGATGGCAATCTCGCCAAACATCAGGTTGCCAAAGCTGGCCTTGAACACGGCACCCACAATGATGGCCACCATCAGGGTGGAGAAGGACAGCTGCACATCCGCGATGCGCATCAGGATGGCATCCACCTTGCCACCCAGGTACCCAGCCAGCAGGCCGAACAGGATGCCCAGGAACGCCTGCAGGACCACCGCCCCGAAGCCGATCATCAAGGACACCCGGGTGCCATAGAGGATGGTGGAAAGCAGGTCCCGGCCCTGGGCATCGGTGCCCAACGGGAAGGCGGGATCCGATCCGCTCATCCCGACCGGCGGCAGTTCCGAGTTCATGATGTTGATCTGCGCCAGATCGTAGGGGTCGGTCGGCGCCAGCAGGGGAGCAAAGATAGCTGCCAGTACCATCAGCAGCAGCACGGCAAAGCTGACAATCGCCACCTTGTCACGCTTGAAGCTGTACCAGAAGAAGGACTCGCGGAAGCGGTCCCAGCGGGAAACCGTTGCCGTTGTCATGCTTTCTTACCTGTCAGTTTGACGGTGGGATTCACCAGGCCGTAGACCAGGTCCACCACGGTGTTGGTAATCACGAAAATCAGCCCCACCACCATGAGGTAGGCGACGATCAGCGGAATGTCACTGCGGGTAATGGCCTCCAGGAACATCAACCCCACGCCGGGCCACTGGAATACCGTCTCGGTGAGGATGGTGTAGGCCACCATGATGCCGATCTGCACGCCGCCCACGGTGATCACCGGCAACATGGTGTTCTTCAGGGCGTGCAGGAAATTGATACGACCGGCATTCAGGCCCTTCGCCCGGGCATAACGGATGTAGTCGCTCTGCAGCACTTCCATCATTTCCGCCCGGATCAGTCGAATGAACAGCGGCAGCATGATCGAGGCCAGGGACACACACGGCAACACCAGATGCATCAGGCCGGTGCTGGTGAAGAAGCCGGATTCCCAGGTTCCGAACAGATGGGTCAGGTCATCACCACGACCGTAAGACGGCAACCCGCCCTCGGTGGTGAAGAACCCGTTCAGCCATTGCCCCCACCCGGTGTCCGGTGGGAACCAGTCGACCCGAACGCCGATGGAGAACAGTTGAATCAAGACGATGGCCGTCAGAAACACCGGGATGGAAATCCCCACGGTACTGACGCCCATAAAGAATTTAGACAGCCAGGCCTGTGGCCGGATGGCGGCATAGACACCGATCGGCACCGACAGAAACACAATAATCAGGCTGGCACCGATCACCAGCTCCAGGGTCGCGGGCAGATGCTCGGCGATCACCTCCAGGGTCGGCTTGCTGTAGAAATAGGAGTTACCAAGGTCGCCCTGCAGTGCGTTACCGGCAAATCGCAGGTACTGCACCACCATCGGGTCGTTCAGCCCGAGCTCCTCTCGAATGGCTTCCCGCTCCTCCTCGGAGACGGACATGCCTACCATTTCCTGAAGCGGATCCCCGAGGCCATCCTGAATGGCAAAGGCGATGACACTGATCACAAACATGACCAGCAACGCCTGGGAAATCCGCTGAACCAAAAACGCTAACATGGGAATTTTCCGGATAAGACTTGCAAACAGAAGACCGGCACCGGATCACTCCAGTGCCGGCCTGACGTCAGAGAGGATTACTCCACCACCAGGTCACCCAGGTACGGGAAGTTCATGACGTTGAGCACCGGCTCAATTTGCACGTTCTTTTTCGCGGCCCACGCCAGATCCTGCCAGTGGAGCGGTATGAAGGCGGCGTCCTCGTACAGACGCTTCTCCACATCCTTGAGCATGGCCGCCCGCTGATCCAGATCGGTCTCGACGTTGGCTTTGCCGACCAAAGCATCGATCTCCGGATTGCAGTAGTTACCAGCATTGTATTGGCCAGCACCACTGTCCGCGTCCGGGCAGAAGGTCAGGAACTCGTAAAAGTTGGCGGAGTCCTCGGTATCCGCGTGCCAGCCGATCATCATCATGTCCGCGGCGCGGTTGTCGTACTCCGGCCAATACTGGGCCTTCGGCAAGGTCTTGAGATCCACCTTGATGTTGATGCGTGCCAGCATGGCGGCTACCGCCTGGGCGATCTTGTCGTCATTCACGTAGCGGTTGTTCGGCGCCATCATGGTGATGGTAAAGCCATCCTCATAGCCGGCTTCCTTCATCAGCTCCTTGGCCTTGGCAACATCAAATCGCGGCGTCAGGGAGTCGTTGTGGCCCTGATAGCCCGCCGGCGACATCTGCGCAGCCGGAGTAGCGAAGCCCTTCATGATCTTGGCGGCAATGCCTTCCTGATTGATGGCATAGGCAATGGCCTGACGCACCTGCGGGTTCTTGAAGGCTTCCACCCGCTCCTGGTTCATGTGGAACAGAATGATGCGGGTGCCGCTCATGGTGACCAGGTTGGTGTCGTTATCCCGTTTGATCCGTTCCAGGTCGTTGGGCGGAACCGGCGCGATGAAATCGACACCGCCGGACAGCAGGGCGGACACCCGGGTGGCGTTCTCCTTGATGGGCGTCAGCACAATCTTGCCAACGTTACCCGGGGATTCGTTGTCCCAGTAGTCATCAAACCGCTCGAATTCGACCCGCACGCCCTGCTTTCGCTCGGCAACGGTGTAGGGACCGGTACCGGAGAGGTTCTCGGAGGCAAAAGAGTTGCCGTGCTTGAGGATGGCGCTCTTGTCCTTACCGTCCTCGGTCTGGCCACTGTAGAACTCGCTGTCCAGCGGGAAGATGTAGGTGGCGGTGTTCAGCAGCAGCGGGTACGGCTCGCTGGTGACCAGCTCAAAGGTGTAGTCGTCGATGACGTTGATGCCGCTGAACGGCTTGAAGATGGCCTTGAAGTCCTGACTCTGTTTCAGACGATCGAACGTGAATTGTACATCGGCCGTCGTTAGTTCGTTGCCGGAATGGAACTTCACGCCTTCACGGAGCTTGAAGCGCATGGTGTTTTCGTCGACCCGCTCCCAGCTCTCGGCCAGACGCGGCTCGAAGCCCAGATCCTTGGTCCAGCGCAGCAGCGGATCGAAGGTCATGTGGGATAGCTGCAGGATGCCGCCTGACAACTGCTCATGGATATCGAGGGTCACGGGGTCGGCGTCGTACGCCATCTTCAGTTCCTTGGTCGCCTCGGCGGACAGGGCTACCGGCGCCGCAGCCAGGGCCATGGAACCGACAAATGCTGCAATCAGTTTTTTCATCGCGTTTTCCGTCGCTGTTTTAGGAATTTTCACGGAACATCGGCGCAGAATGGCGCCGATTGCCTGGGCAACAAGCTAGTCTCGGGAACCCCTTACGGCAATCGAAATTGCAACATGAGGTTATTCGCCAGGTGAATGACCTGATTCTGTGCCTCACGCACCACAAAAAACTGCTTGGAAATGAAAGGGTTCGGTCTAACGCGCCCAAACAGAACGCAAGGGCCCGTCGGTGGGCGGCGGAGAAGCCACATTGAACCAGTAGGCCTCAATGGTCCTCATGACCGATACCAGGCCATCAAATTTGATGGGCACACGGATCACAGACGCCGCCCCCAGTGAGTAGAGCGTTTTGAGGTCCGGGGTAACCCGCCCGGTATGGAAGACAATGACTGGAACGTGGCGGAAGTCACCCGAGCGTTTGAGTTTGCGGAGAAAATCCGGTGCGGCCTGGGCATCCTCACCTACCAGATACATCAACAAGTTGGGAAATCTTTCCGTGTCACGGTCAATTTCACTGGCCAGGCCATCAAACGCTCGCTCATCGGGAATCACGATCAGGTCGTGCCCGAGAGCATGGCCCCGCAGCGCCTCTTCCAGATCGGCCCCCAACTTGCCTGACGCGATCAGCCAAACCTTGAACATCCTTTTTTTTGAGTAGGGCATGTTCTCTCCGTGTGATTCCGCCCGGAACCTTCTACCTGGAAACCGCCTCACCGGCCAGAGCCCACTGGGTCGCTTCATCAAACGCCAGCGGCTTCGAGACCAGATACCCCTGGCCCATCCGGCATCCCATAGCCCTTAAACGTGTGAGTTGGGAAATGGTTTCAATTCCTTCAGCAACTACGTCCATGCCCAGTGAATCGGCCATGGTTACCACGGCCCGGCAGATTTCCGGTTCCGCAAGCGACTGCCCTCCGTTGCCCGACACAAAGCTTTTGTCAATTTTCACCACATCTGCCGGGAACTGTCGGAGGTAACGAAGAGAGGAGTAGCCGGTGCCAAAATCGTCAATGGCGATTTTCACCCCTAACTCGCGGATACGCGACAGATCCTGCTGTACCTTGGGGTTTTCTTCGTGGCCGTCCAGCAAGCTGTCCTCGGTAATCTCTACTTCGAGCTGGCTTGCCGCAATGCCTGCCGATTTCAAAGCGGATTGCAGTGTCTCGACAAAATAACCGGCTTTCAGTTGTAGTGGTGAGACATTGACTGAAATCCGATAGTCGCTGACGCCCAGTTCGCGCCATTTTCCGAGATAGCGACAGGCCGTCTGGAGTAGCCACTCACCGATAGGCACAATCAAACCGGTCTTCTCCGCCACCGGAATGAAATCCGAGGGCGGAACCAATTCTGAACCAAACCGCCACCGAATCAATGCCTCAAACCCGACGATGCGACGATCCCGGAGATCCCATTGGGGCTGGAGCATCAACTCGAAGTGGTCGTGTTCGAGGGCATGCCGCAGACCTTTTTCAATATTCAGATGCTTTTCAAGCTGGGTCTGCAGGTTGGACGTAAAACACTGGACCTTGTTCAGGCCCTTGCGCTTGGCCTCATAAAGCGCAATATCCGCTTTCTGCATGAGCTTGATGGGAGCGTCCCCGTTTTCCGGGAACAGGGCCATTCCGATGCTGGCAGAAACGTTCAGCTCATGCCCCCCGATGGCGGATGGCTGCGACACTGTCTGGATTATCTTGCGCGCAACGTTGAGTGCGTCTTCGGCGTTGTGCAGATCCTCAATCAAAATCGTGAACTCATCTCCGCCGATCCGGGCAACGAAATCCGCCTCACGCATCACGGACCGCAGACGATCCGCAATCAGCAGAAGCAGAAGGTCACCCGTGGGATGACCGAGGGAGTCATTGATTTCCTTGAAGCGGTCGAGATCCATGAACAGCACCGCCAACCGGGTTCCCGCACGCTTGCACCTGGCTAACGACCCCTCGAGGATTTCCTCGAACAGCAGCCGGTTCCCCAAACCGGTGAGCGGATCCCGTTTGACCATCTGTTCCAGCTCAAGCTCCGCACGTTTGTGCTGGATGGCGTGCCGGATGGTCCGCTCGAGTAGCGATACGGTCATATCCCCTTTGGGCAGGAAATCCGCCGCCCCGAGCTGAATCACCTCGTCGTCAAGTGTTCCTGACTCCACACCGGTCAAAACGACAATCGGAGCGGGGCAATGTACCTTCCGGGCTTCAATAAGAAGGTCGCGCGCTGTTTCCCGCCCCAGGAAATAGTCGAGCAGAAACACGTCGCACTGGGGATCAATCAGTTCCTGCCGCGCTTCACCGATACTGCTGATGTGATTGACCTCGAAGCGGAACCGGGAGGATTGCAACAGGAGTTCATCGATAATCAGGAAGTCGGCGGGGTCATCATCCACGATGTGAACTCGGATTTGCTTATCATGGTCAATCATCAGGAAGCTCCACGATCGAGCACCAGTAAGTGTTGAAGGCCTGGATCTGGGCCACCAGCTTCTCGAAATCAACGGGTTTGGTTATGTAGGAATTGGCGCCCAGATCATAGCTGTGGAAGACCTCCTCCTCCCGGCTCGACGTCGTCATGATGATGACCGGCAAATGCTGAAGCCGGACATCACTCCGTATTTCCCTCAGGCACTCCCGGCCATCCTTTTTGGGCATGTTGAGATCCAGAAGGATAATGCCCGGCGTCGGATAACGGTCCTTGTCTTCGTATGGGGCCTCCCTCCGAAGATAACGCATGAGTTCGACACCGTTCTCGACAAAATAGAGGGGATTGAGCGCCCTTGCCTCCTCAAATGCCTCTTTGGTCAGCAGTTGATCCAGCGGATCGTCGTCCGCCATCAGGATGGGAACTGGCCTCATTGCTTTTCCCCTTCCCCGGAGGCCAGGGGAAGATCAAAACAGAAGGTGGTGCCTTTGCCCTCTTCACTTTTGACCGAGATATGGCCTCCGTGCCGTTCGACGATCTTCCTGCAGATCGCGAGGCCCATCCCCGTGCCCTCATACTCTCCCCGACCATGCAATCGCTTGAAGACATCGAAAATTTGATCGCTGTAGACCATATCGAAACCGATACCGTTGTCCGCAACAAACACCTTGCAGCGACCAAGCTCCGGATCCACTTCACTGAATATCCGAATGACCGGCAGCACATCGGGAGCACGGTATTTCAGCGCGTTGCCGAGCAGGTTCTGGATAAGCTGGCGTAGCTGCGCTGCATTGCCATGGACCTGGCACAGCTCATCGACCTGCACCGAGGCACCGCTGTCCTCAATTCTGAGCTGAAGATCCTTGCATGCTTCACCGACCACCTGCCCAAGCTGGATATCCTCCTCATCCTCGGGCCTCGAGCTGATTCGACTGTAACTGAGCAAGCTGTTCAGCAAGGCATCCATGCGCTCGGCGGCTTCCCGGATATAACGGACGAACTGATCCCCTTTTTCATTAAAATGACCGTACTTTCCGCTCATGAGCAGCTGGGTGAAGGCCATCAACTTGCGCAGGGGCTCCCGAAGGTCGTGGGAAGCGATAAAGGCAAACTGCTCCAGGTCCTCGTTGGAACGCCGCAAGGCCTCCGTTTTCTCCCGCTCTTGGAGTTCCAGGGCCCGGCGGCGCTCGATTTCCTGTTCCAGGCGGTCTTTGGTCTGGGTCAATTCCTCAACGCGACGTTCCAGCTCCACCCTCGCCTTTTCAAGGTGACTTTCAGACAGGCTCCTGCGCGCAATTTCACCCTCAAGCTTCTGGTTGGCAGCCTGCAATTCGATGGGACGGGGCAAGGCGAGCGCCTTGGGAATAAGGGGCCAGATAAGGGCAGCCGTCAGCACAGAGACCACGGCAGTCAGGGCCTTGAGAACTCCGGATACATAGTAGGCGCCATTCCAGATGTTGTAGACCGCCATCAGATGCGTCAGCCCGCAGGAAAAAATGAACAGGGCAAAGAGAACGAACATCCATTCGTACTCCAGATCCTTGCGCTTATGCATTAGCACGTAGAGTGCCAAGGGAATGGTGAAATAGGAGCCAGCAATCAGGCTGTCAGAAATGGAATGCAGCAGAACAAGATCGGACCGCCACAGATAGCAGTGGCCGTGGCCCATGAACGTCAAATCCAACCATTCCGTGACCCCGGAGAAAACGTCACTCATGGAAATCCTCCACCAACCGGCTCTTGATCAACGCTCTATGGTATCGGCCGGTCTTTTTTGTTTCTGTTCCCTATAGAATACGCCGTCACCGGCGATATACCACCCCCGAGGTATATATCCAGAAGCGAATAATCCGAGCCAGCATTACTCAGGGCAGGTTGCGTAGAGTGGCTTGTCGAAGAGATCAGCTTTTTCCTCGCTCGAATGACTCCAGGTGACGCAGGGTTCGTTTCAGTTTGTCGCAGGTATCCTCAAGGTGCCGTCGGGTCATGTGGGCGTTGACCAGGGCTTCGGTCTCCTTGGCATAAAGCTCCAGCAGTCGCTGTTCCCTCTCGTCAAGGGACCTCGGTTCGAAGTCGACCAGACAGATCGCGCCCAGGTCGACCCGCTCTCTTCCTATTTGCAAGCGAACCGGGGCACCTGCATAGAACCGGATGTGGGGCTCTCCGACAACAAAGGGATTGTTATCAAAACGGGGGTCCCGGGTGGCGTCCTCGACGATAAGCGTCTTCTCCAGGGCTACGACATGCGCGCAGAAAGAGACGTCCCGCTCCAGTTCGCAAATATCGAGCCCCTGAATCGACTTGAACCACAGCCGGTATTCATCGACCAGGGAAAAAGCACAGACCGGGACATCAAAGGTTAACCGGCCCAGCTCGGTCAGACCGCTGAAGGCGTCGTCCCGCTCCGAGTCCAACAGCCCCGTTCCCTTAAGCACCGCCAACCGGATTTCCTCATTACTGGGCTTCCGGGGAGTTTTCATCGTTGCCGCTCCCACTCTTTTTCAATGGTTCCAAAAACTCAGTTGCCAGACCGGAGTATAGTCAAAACCACCGTTATCTCAGGCGGATTGACACACCCTGTTATCCCGCTTATCCGGCTGCAAAGAGCCCCACCCCGATCAACGGCAGGATCAGAGCCGTAAAAATGCCTGTAAGCCCCATCCCGAGAGAGGCAAATGCGCCGGCTTTGGTGCCGATTTCGAAGGCACGGGCGGTTCCGATCGCATGCCCGTTCAGCCCGAGCGCAAAACCCAGGATCCGCTCGTCCCGGACCGATAGCCAGCGAGCCAGCACATCGACAAAAAGCGTAGCGACAATGCCCGTGATCAGCAGCCCGCCCATCATCAAAGGCACAGACCCGCCAAGCTGCTGGGTGATCCCGATGGCGATCGGGGCCGTTACCGACTTGGGTGCCAGGGAGGCCAGAACCTCGGGCGTCGCACCAAGCGACCAGGCGATAATCAGAGCATAGACTGCCGCCATGGTCGCAGCGATGGGCAGCGTGACCAGTATCGGTCGCCACATGGCCCGGATGTGATGGATTTGCTGGTAGAGAGGGACCCCCAAAGCAACCGTTGCCGGCCCCAGCAGGACCGAGATCCAGCGGGCCCCCTCCTGATAGGCCGGGTAATCCACGGCAAGCAACGCGATCACGCCCGAGAGGATCAGGGCCGACAACAACACAGGGGGCAGCCATAGCGGGCGTCCGATGCGGGCAAACGCCCAGTTTCCGGCGAAGAAAGCCCCCAATGTCAGCCCGATGGCAAGCACAGGAGTGTCACCAAGCGCCCCGGGCAGACTGACAAACCGATCCAGGAAATCAGTCATGAACGGTCCTTTCCTGACACACCAGCATTTTCATGAGCAGGAGGGTGGTAAGGACACTGAGAAAGGTCCCTGCCAACAAGGCCGCAGCCACCGCCAGCCACTGGCCGGAGAACTGATTGGCGGTAAAGAACACCCCCACCACTCCGGGCATGATCAGAAGAACGAGCATCGAGATCAGGCCCTGGCTCGCGGCAGCCAGTTGGTCACTCACACTGCCCTGAACCATCAGCGTCAGCGTGAGTGCGATCATGCCAAGAACTCCGCCGCTCACCGGCAGAGCGAACACCAATCGCAGGGACTCGCCAAAGATGAAGAACACAACCAGTATCAGAAAACCACGTAACGTTGCCATGCAACCTGCCCAGCCGGAAAAGAATTGAACTACACTAGCGCACTCGAGCCAGTATCCACCAACCCCGACCACGCAGGAAGCCTCATGGCGCTCAAAGCCACCATCTTCAAAGCCACGCTTCAGATAGCAGACATGGACCGTCATTACTACGCAGATCATCACCTGACCCTGGCCCGGCATCCCTCGGAGACCGACGAGCGAATGATGATCCGGCTGCTGGCCTTCGTGCTCAACGCCAACGAGCATCTGGAATTCACCCGAGGCCTGAGCACGGACGACGAACCGGAACTGTGGCAAAAAAATCTCAGGGACGAAATCGAACTCTGGATTGAACTGGGCCTGCCGGACGAAAGCCGCCTGCGAAAGGCCTGCAACCGCGCCGGAAAAGTACTGCTTTACACCTATGGCGGACGGGCGGCCTCCCTGTGGTGGGAAAAACACCACAACAAGCTCTCCCGCTTCAACAATCTGACCGTAATCGATCTGCCCCAGGACAGTACCGAGGCCCTCGAGGGCCTTGCCGAGCGCACCATGAGCCTGCAGTGCACCATCCAGGACGGCGAGGTTGGCGTAGGCAACCAGAACACCCTGGTCAACCTGACACCCACGCGCCTGTATCCGGCTTCCTGATAGCAAGCGTCCGTTGGAACCCCGAGACAGGGGCTACCCGAATCCCGCAGTTTACGTTAAGGTAAGCATCAGATAACTCTGCAAGGTCGCACCAGACCCTGCCGGATTGTCTACACTTAAATGATCGGCACCCCCACAAGGGGAGCCGTGTTCCTCAGGCCACCACCCCAGGAAGAGGATTATGACAACAACAAAATCCAGAGTTGTTTACTCCCCGGTTTTTACCGACGGAGCAGAATTTCGTATACCCACCTTTAAAATGCTCAAGCAGGACGGTTCCCTGTACAAAGGGGCCAAGGCGCCGGCGTTGGACAAAGAAAAAGCCCTGCGCATTTACCGGACGATGGTCACCACCCGGATTCTTGATGAGCGCATGCTTGCGGCCCAGCGCCAGGGACGACTGAGCTTCTACATGCAGTGCACCGGCGAGGAAGCCGCCGTGATCGGCAGTGCCGCCGCCCTGGACGACGCCGACATGATCATGGCCCAGTACCGGGAACAGGGCGCCCTGGCCTATCGCGGTTTCACCATCGATGAGTTCATGAACCAGCTGTTCGGCAATGAGCTGGATTACGGCAAGGGCCGCCAAATGCCCGTGCACTACGGCTCGAAAAAGCTGAACTACATGACAATCTCCTCCCCTCTGGCTACCCAGATCCCCCAGGCGACCGGTTACGCCTATGGCCAGAAACTGGCAGGCGACGGCCACTGCACCATCACCTATTTCGGCGAGGGTGCCGCCTCGGAAGGCGATTTCCACGCGGCCCTGAACATGGCCGCCGTCCAGCGGGTACCGGTCATCTTCCTGTGCCGGAACAACGGCTATGCCATCTCCACCCCGGCCGCCGAGCAATTCGCCGCCGACGGTGTCGCACCCCGGGCCTATGGTTACAAGATGGATGTCATCCGGGTAGACGGTAACGATGTCCTGGCCATGCATGAAGCCACCAAAGCCGCGCGCAGTCTGGCGGTGGAACACAATCGCCCGGTTCTGATCGAAGCCATGAGCTACCGTCTGGCCGCCCACTCCTCTTCGGATGATCCCTCCGGCTATCGCAGCAAGGACGAAGAAGCCGTCTGGCGCGAGAAGGACCCCATCCTGCGCATGCGGCTGTGGCTCGAGCGCAAGAAGTGGTGGAGCGAGGACGACGAGAAGCAATTGCAGGAAACCATGCGCCGCGAAGTGCTGGAGACCATGAAGCGGGCCCAGAAACGCCCGCCACCTGCGCTGGAGACACTGGTGACAGATGTGTACGACGAGATACCACCCGCCCTGGCGGAGCAGTACGAGAAACTGAAGGCCCACATCCGCCGGTACCCGGATGCCTACCCCAAGAGCGCCGAACACGCCAAGGGAGGGGCCTGATATGACCCAGATGAACATGCTTCAGGCCATCAACAACGCCCTGGACACCGCCATGGCCGCGGACGAGCGGGTGCTGTGTTTCGGTGAGGACGTGGGTGTTTTCGGTGGCGTCTTCCGGGCCACCAGTAACCTGCAACAGAAGTACGGCAAGGCCCGCTGCTTCAACACCCCGTTGGTGGAACAGGGCATCATCGGCTTCGCCAACGGCCTGGCCGCCCAGGGCTCGGTGCCGGTGGCCGAGATCCAGTTTGCCGACTACATTTTCCCGGCCTTCGATCAGATCGTGAACGAATCCGCCAAGTTCCGGTACCGCTCCGGCAACCTGTTCAATGTCGGCGGTCTGACCATTCGCGCCCCCTACGGCGGCGGCATTGCCGGCGGGCTTTACCACTCCCAGTCGCCAGAGGCCTACTTCGCCCACACCCCCGGGCTGAAGATTGTGGTACCGCGCAACCCCCATCAGGCCAAGGGCCTGCTGCTGGGCGCCATCCACGATCCCAACCCGACTCTGTTCTTCGAGCCCAAGCGGCTCTATCGCGCCTCCGTCGGCGAAGTACCCGACGAGGACTACCGGCTGCCGCTGGGCGAAGCCGAAGTTCTCAAGGAAGGCACGGACGTGACCGTGCTGGGCTGGGGCGCGCAGATGGAAGTCATCGAACAGGCCGTCGACATGGCGGAAAAGGATGGCATTTCCTGCGAGGTGATCGACCTGAGAACCATCCTGCCCTGGGACGTGGAGACCGTCGCCAACTCGGTATTCAAGACCGGGCGCCTGGTGGTTACCCACGAAGCGCCCCTGACCGGTGGCTTCGCCGGCGAGATCGCGGCCACTATCCAGGAGCGCTGCTTCCTGTACCTGGAATCCCCGATCGCACGGGTTACCGGGATGGACACCCCCTTCCCGCTGGTGCTGGAAAAAGAGCACCTACCCAATCACCTGAAGGTCTTCGAGGCCATCAGGTCGAGCGTGGACTTCTAGGTTGATATCAGGACAGGAGAGCAATCATGAGTGATTTTATACTGCCCGATATCGGCGAAGGTATCGTGGAGTGCGAGCTGGTCAAATGGCTGGTCGCCGAAGGGGACATCATCGAGGAAGACCAGCCAGTGGCCGAGGTGATGACCGACAAGGCCCTGGTGGAAATCCCGGCCCCGTACAAGGGCAAGGTAACCCGCCTCTACCACAAGGAAGGCGACATCGCGAAAGTCCACGCCCCGCTGTTTGAACTGGTGGAAGTGAATGGCGAGGGCGGACAGGACGAAACGCCTGCCGCAAAGCCGGCGGAAACCGCCAGCGAAGCACCAGCCACACCGAAACCCGCCCCGGCGGCCAAAACCGACGCCGGCGAGGTGACCGAAGACTTTATCCTGCCGGACATCGGCGAGGGCATCGTCGAGTGCGAGGTGGTGGAATGGCGTGTGGCCGAAGGCGACGAAATCGAGGAAGACCAGCCGGTGGTTGATGTCATGACCGACAAGGCCATGGTCGAGATCACCGCGCCCAAGGCCGGCCGTGTTACCAAGCTGTACCACCAGCAACAGGAAATGGCCCGGGTGCACGCCCCGCTGTTTGCGTTCATTCCCCGGGATCGCGAAGAACCGGCCGAGGCGACAACCGGATCGACACCAGCGCCAGCGCCGGCGGCCGAAACCGCTCCAGCAGCGGCCAAAGCGGTCACTACCGGCAACCGTCCACGGATTCCGGCCAGCCCGGCCGTGCGCCGACTGGTGCGGGAGCACAACCTGAATCTGGCGGACATCGCCGGTTCCGGCAAGGATGGCCGTGTGCTGAAAGCCGACGTGCTCTCACACCTCGAACAACCTGCAAAACCGGCACCCAGCCAGCAACCAGCCAGAGAGCCGGCACCGGCAGAAACGGCAGCTGGCGAGCGCCGGAAACCGGAGCGCGAACTCGAAGGCCGGGTTGAACCCATCCGGGGCGTCCGGGCGGCGATGGCCCGCAGCATGGTGCAATCCGCGACCACGATTCCCCACTTCATCTACAGTGAGGACATCGATGTCACCGACCTGCTCGCCCTGCGGGAACAGCTCAAGCCGGAGGCCGAAGCCCGGGGTTCACGGCTGACTCTGATGCCCTTCTTCATGAAGGCCATGGCCCTGGCCATTCAGGACTTCCCGGTGCTCAACAGCCGCCTCAATGACGAGGTCACCGAGATTCACTACCAACCCAATTGCAACATTGGCATGGCCGTGGACAGCAAAGCCGGGCTGATGGTCCCGAACGTGAAGGGCGTAGAGAGCCTGACCCTGCTGGGCGTGGCCGATGAGGTCACCCGGCTGACCGAAGCCGCACGTTCAGGCCGCGTCAGCCAGGAAGACCTCAAGGGTGGTACCATCACCATTTCCAACATCGGCGCTCTGGGCGGGACCTACGCCTCACCCATCATCAACGCGCCGGAGGTGGCCATTGTCGCCCTGGGCCGGACCCAGAGACTGCCGCGCTTCGACGCCGATGGCAACGTAGTGGAGCGGGCGATCCTGACCGTGAGCTGGGCGGGCGATCACCGCATCATCGACGGCGGCACCATCGCGCGCTTCTGCAACCGCTGGAAGGGCTACCTGGAGTCGCCGCAATCCATGCTGCTGCATCTGGGCTGACGGGCATTATGGAGCAGAAGACCGAACTTCAGCAGTTCTACATACCTGAAGAGCAGTCGATCTATCTGCTGAGTCATGACGATGCCAAGAAGCTCAAGGACTGGGTGGCGCTGTGCGCCGCCCAGCTCCGCCAGCTGGGTTACCGGGACATCGAACTGATCGGCAAGGGCGCCTATGGCTTCGTGTTTGCCGGCAAGCTACCCGGTAACGGTCACAGTGGCCCTGAGCACGTCTTCAAGTTCACCCGCATCAACCTGCCCCAACACCTTCAGGACCGGCTAGAGGATGAAGCTTTCATTCTGGAACAGGTCCGCCATCCACGGGTACCGCGACTGATTGCGTACCAGCGGGCGCACAACCAGCCCATCCTGGTCATGGAACGGGCCGCCGGCATTAACCTGGAGGAAGTCTCGTTACAGGAAGGCCGCCTGAAACCGAGACTGGTGATCCGCATCGCCGACCAGCTCGCCGACATCCTGCGCAACCTGCGCAGCGGCGCCAGTTCGGGGGGACGCCCTATCGTGCACGGCGACATCAAACCGTCCAACCTGGTCTTTGACGCCAGCACCGAGAACATCGCCCTGATCGACTGGGGCTCCTCGGTATTCGCTCAGCTGGACGCCAACCATCAGTTCATCACCGCCAATGTGATGGAACTGATGTCCGACAACCTCCAACAGACCAATGCCCGGCTGGGAGACGTCTATTTTATTGGCGAAGAACAACTCAACGGCGGGCTCTCCTCCCCCCGCTTCGACGAACAGGGCGCCGCGGGCACTCTGTACGCACTGGCTTCCGGCCAGTCCTGCCGGTTCGGCCACCAGGCGATACCCGCCAGCTCACTGGGCCTGCCGATGGAATTCGCCCGCATGCTCGACGGCATGCTCTCTCCGGATCCGGAGACCCGCAAGAAGGCTGGTGATTACTACCTGAAAGAAATGCCAAGAATGGCGCACACCGTAATGATCGACCTGCCGGCGCCGCCGACCACGCCCATGGTACCGGTCTGGACACGCGCCTCGGATCATGAGATCGATACCGTGGTATACAGCTCTCGCAAGTCGTTCTTGCGCCAGGAGAACGCACCGGAAACCCTCAGCGACGTTAACGATGTCCAGCTGGATCGATACTACAAGAACTTCATGCAGGGCATGGGCGAAACCGAAAAGGCCTTCCTGGCCGCCGTCAGCCGTCTGGGGCGCTATCCGGTGGAGGGCGGCCTGGCCGTGCGCTGGGAAAGCGACGGCGTCTACATCGATACCTCATTGAACCTGCACGACCCCAGCCTGAAGACCGCCTTCATCCGGGCCGTCAACAACATGGTCTGCCTGGCCCAGGCCATCTACCGCCAGGGCATCTTCAAGAGCTGCCTGTTCAATGCCCGCAACACCTTGCACGTGGACCGTGACGGTCCGGACCAGCCCTTCGTGATCGATCCCGGTATGCAATTGCGCTATGAAGTCAGTGCGGCACCGGAGGTGGAAGACGAATCCCGCGTACACTCCTACTTCGAGGACGGCCCCGACCCGGAAGAGTTCCTCGTACTGCCGGAGACCATGATCAAGGCCCTGGAGGCCCTGAACGACATCCACCACACCGGCATGATCATCTTCGAGTCGCTGCCACGGCACCTGAAAATACACAGCCACTACCGCCTGCTCGACCCGGACCGGGAGGACGAGTTTGCCCGCCTGCTCGACGAAATCCTGTCGGCGGTGGACCAGATCGCCGGGCTGGGCGTCTCCGGCTACATGAAGATGCCCTACAAGGACACCCGTTTCTTTTCCCACATCGAGCGCCTGCCCGAGCGCTACTACCCCAAAAACCCCAGGGCCGAAGTTGGTTCCACCTGAAACGGGGCCGATGCAATCAAGATGGCCGGAGGGCTGGACAGAGCACCCGATCACACGTAAGATTGCGCCTCGAAATTGACGCACACCGTGTCCGATTTCTTCCGCCCGTAGCTCAGCTGGATAGAGCGTCGCCCTCCGGAGGCAAGGGTCAGAGAAAAATTCCGGAACCGAAGGCAACGGTCAAACATGCCAAACTTGTTGAAATCCGCCCGTAGCTCAGCTGGATAGAGCGTCGCCCTCCGGAGGCGAAGGTCTCAGGTTCGAATCCTGACGGGCGGGCCATTAACCCGGAAAATCAGCAAGTTACACTCCTAGGCCTCCCTGGTCACTTTCAATTTCTGAAAATTACACCACCCGAGCTTCGAATCAGGCAATGACCTCTGCCCAGACTCTGAAATCACCCTTTTAGACACATAAAACTGGGCTTGTGTCCAAATTGTGTCCACCATGTGTCCGCACAAATTCGGAAGGGAATTGGGGCGATCGCAATCTGACCTTTGCACTGAAGGAAACCAAAGCATCCCAGGACAAGAAGATTCATTGAGGCCGCCACGGTCGCAAAGCGTACATTCGGGTTGGCCGATCAATGCCTTTGAATTCGCATCCGCTTTAAAACTGTCCGTGAGACAGGGGTAGAACCCTAGTACCTAATCCGGTTCTGCAGCTGGCGCAGAGCTTTAATTCCATCTTGGAGCCGCGAAGCGGCAGAATGATTATCAGGCACCTTTGCCTAGCTATACTTCATCGGACCACTGTCCGAACTATTCTGTCCTGGGTGCCATCTTCGTTTTCCCATCTCAAAGAGATTGAATAGGTCGGCTGACGAATGGTCAAAGGGATTTGCGCCAGCAAGTAATAACTATCACCTCCCGACAACGATGGAAAAGGTATTTTCTCTTCGAAATCGCCACGAACCAGCGGATTGTGTTCGTTGCCCTCTTCCAATCCAAAGTAGATATTTACTGCTTCGGCTTGCCCCTTGTTTGTGATTACAAACCTGTGGCTATTACCCTGTTGCTCCATGTGGCAACGGAGATGGGCTTTATGGGCCTGCCGTTCAAGGTTTTCCATTTCGGCAAGTTGTTTTTGGCTCAGCTCTGCATGAACGCGCTCAAGTTCAATCAACTGGGCGTGATTTCACCTTGATCGAATTAGGGCAGAGGCAGAAATGATTACTGCGACTATAGACACGAGTAAGCTGATGATCTCAAACGAACTCAAACTTCCTCCTTTAAATGCAGTTACCGTAGCTTTGGCGGCAATGCGGCGCAGTTAGTGCTCCTATGAGCACCGTAACTGTGAGCGGCTCAAGGAACTCGATAAAACCTATGAGATTGATCGTAAACATAGATCTCTTCAAAACGACCATCTCTTTGACGCCGCATTTCTGACAGACATTGGATCAGCTCATCGCGTTCTGGTTCGCCTACAAAAGGTGAGAACAGTCCTACCAGAAGAACACCAGCTCCGCTCTTTTTATAAATATTCCCGATCGATGTGCTCGCGTACTTTTTTTCAACTATGGACTGAACAACGTCAGAAAAGCGAGCGTCGGGATCTTTAATAGCCTTCCGCTCTGTTGGGATATGTTCCATGTCGTCAGAGGCATATGAAGTTAGGCTTCTGGCAAAATCTGGACCAATGAAAGCATCGGTAATTTCGAGCCAAGTAAGTTGGTTATCCACTTCAACTACAGCATCTGGAGGATCAGGGTGGCTTATAACAGTCAGCGCTCTGCCTGCACCTTCAAGGTGCTTTTTGAAGGAGCCGATAACACTCCTCTCATGCGCATCTTTAATCTCACGTCTCTTCATAAATAATCTTAAAACGCTGACGGTTAATGGACTAATTCGGTAATTAATCCGCTCGAATTATTGCCGTGACTGCCGACTCAGAAACCTTAATTTTGTCGCCATGAGACCAGCTTTCGTATTCCCATTGAGGATCAGGACCGATCCCAACCAATTCACCGCTAACCATGCCAGAAGAACATTCTGCCACGAGGATGTAAAAATCCGTGGATTCCCCGGCGCGCACTGTAACTGTGTCATGTGGCTTCGGAGGTCCTTGGTTCGATTTGGCATCGTTACCAATAAACATCCTTCCGAACTTCGGGGGAAGTGGGTTTTCGAACTCCTTATACATGACACACTCCTTATGCAAGTTAGTGGAAATATCTTAGGGAAAACGTTGAGCGTCGGCGGGGCCGAAAACTTACCCCATATTGCTGAAGGTGCCCAACGCTTGGTCGAGTATGAAGTACGCGTCATCACTTTTTTTCAGAATTGCACATCCAACCCCGTGATTACACCAGTAATCCTGACTTCCCAGAACAGCTAAGTCTTGATTAGCGGGAACCAGGATTATCGATAACGAAGGCTCAGCCTGCCCGCATCGCAGAGAGTCCCGGTAAATATGGGCGGAAGACATGGAGTCTAAAATTCGGCTTTTACTCGCTGTATATTTGCTGTCGAGGCAGATAAACCTTTTTTGTTCTCCATCCACAATTTCCAGCAGCATATCTGGACGCCGCTCCTTAGAAACTGAGCAGTACCCGTATCGGTTTGGTGTTTCAAGCGACGGACAAGTCATCTGGAAAAAGAGAGTAATTCGCTTCGAGCCCGACTGGCCCCGGAGAATCAGGTCTGCAGATACCGGGGTCTGCTCCAATTGCCACTCATAATCCGGGTATCGGGATTGGAGAGCCCCCGCGAACGCCACAAAACACCAAACCTCATATATCTCCCATGTGGGCGCAAGGTAGTGCTGCTCATCGCCACCCATATCCGAGAGGCCCTGGCGCAAAAGTCGGATACCAGCTCGATAGGTCATGTTGTAGTGGGGATGGCCGGAAACGGCATTGAGATCCGCAACTCCTCGTTTGTCGATGCTCGCACTCGCAAAGGGCTCGCTCCGTGCGATTCGCCCCAACTGCTTGTCTATGGATTTTAAAAAACGAATACGCCGCGGCAACCGCACCTGTAGGTCAGTTTCCGTTTCAGATCCTGACACTCTTAAGTCTTGAAGTTCTGAAAGCATGGATCGGGTAAGCCTGCGCACTTCGATCAACTGGCGCGCCATCAGTCGGTTAGCAGGGTTATCCATGGATGGTTCGTGGAAGGGAACGTCCAGATTGCATTGCTCCGGAGCAAGAGGTGGTTCAGCGTCAAGGTCTCCGGATAATGCTGAAAGCAAGGCGGCATTGGCGGTCAGGCGCTGTACCGTAATTCCATCAATCCTTCTCGCCATATGAAGCGGCATCTGTTCACGGCGACTGCTCAGTCGAACGATAGGCCGGTCTTGTATAGCCCTGAGTCCAGAAAGGAAACGATCAATGAACTGTCGAAGTCTGGCATAACGAAGCCACAGCGAAACGAACCCGGACCGGCCGCTTATGTTTTGCATGGCCGGTTCAGTACCAGTGGCTAGCTGTGGCATGAAGTCGATGATCTGTTGCAGGTATTGATTGAACTGATCTCGCCCGGATTTATGTGGAGCCGGGGATACGTCTACCCGATAACGGATCGGATGTGCCAATTCAGGCAATTCCAGCTCCAGGCCAACCTCGCCCGCAAAAAATCCCGGTTCCCAGACCCAGTGTTGCCCGGAGTCATCCACATTGAGTAAAGCATCATCGACATAACACCTGGCATTTTTATCAGGAATGCCGATCAGATAGGTTTGGGCTTCACTCAGGCCCAGCAGAACCCGCTCAGCATCCAGGTAACCAAGCGGTTCAGTTTTGGCCGTTGACGCGAAAACCGGTAGTCTCATATCAGCGCCAGAATCGCATCATCCCGGTATCAGCCAGGTCAGATTTCAGTGACTCTACTTTGGCACGACATCGCTTCAGGTCGTAGTCAGCCAGAACCGAAATCAATTTCACCAAAGCCTCGTGCAGCCTCTGGCTTTCGGAGCCTCTCAACTTCGGAAGCACCCGTGCGTAGATAACATCGTCCAGCGCTTGGGATAGCTCGATGTCAGGCGTTTCCTGTGCCAGAGAAAGGTAGGACAGCACATCTTCAACGGTGCGCCATCCAAAGTGCAGTCGCTCGGTTTCCAGTGCTGCGAGAAGATCGGTCAGGCAGCTTTTCACCCGAGCTAGATCCTGTTCATTCAGTCCGAACTTTTGCCAGTTCGGGTAATCCTGCAGACTGATATCCCAGAACTCCATGGTAAAAGCACGATCCAGCACCTTGTCGGAAATGCCATGGGTGGTTTCATCCATGTTGACGGTGCCGATAAAGGCCACGTTGCTGGGGAATGGAATAGTGCTAGGCACTCCATCAAAGGATTTTCCTTCATTATGCAGCCGCAAGTGTTCGCCCGTTTCCATTGCAGACAGAACGGGTGCGAAATACTGCTCAGGGTGGGACAGGTTCATCTCGTCGAGAATCGCGATGAAAGGTTGGCCAGGGGCGTTGGCGGCTTGAAGCAGAAAGTCCAGCAAAGGGGAGCGTACATAGTTGTCCGGCCTTAACGGGTTAATGTGTCCGAACAGAGGGGATGGGTCATACCATCCAGGCTGCACAGCCTGTACAAACACGTGCTTGTCTGCGGGAAGCCCGTACTGCTCCGACAGTGCTTGCCCGTACCGTTGAGCCAGAAGTGTCTTACCGGACCCAGACAGGCCAGCGAGGATCGCAAAATGTCTCCGTTCGTGGGACCACAACCCAAAATGCAGCTGGCTTACCAGTCTGGCCGAAAAAGCAGTGCTTGTAGTTACGACTTTAATCAGGGAGCCCTGATCGATACTACTTATATCCAAAGACGCGTCATCGACATCTACTGCATCACTCTCTTCCCCCAGATCTTCGGGATCGAGGAATTCCGGCTCCCAGTGAATCTGTGCTGCCCACTCCTTGCCGGTTTCGGTAAGTGAGAAAAGCCCATTTTCCGAGCTCTGGACGAGGTCAAAGCCTCTCAGCCATTTGATGATGCTTCCAGGCATAAAGTTTGAGGTCCAGCCGGAATTTACCTTTCTAAGCAGGTTATAGAGCTGACGGCTGGTTTGGTCTTCTTTCCCCAATGCCAAAAGAACGTGATCAATACCCAGTACCCGTGTCAGAAAGATCGGGATCAGTTCTCGGGGGTCCTTAGTATCCAGATACAGCTGCCCACGAGTGGTTTTCGTAACAATGCCGTCGTGTTCCTCAATGACGTAAAACTCGTTCTTCAGAACGTTAACCGTGGTTCGCAGGCTACTTTCCCGGTAATCCGGAAACTCCGACCTCAAGAAATCGATGAGTTCGTCCCGCCGAACGCCATCCTCAACAAAGCTCAGTGCTTTGATTAGGGTAGCAATACCTCCGCGAATACTCGTCAGTCCCTTACGCCTTTGAAGCGCTGGCAGTGGTTTCAGCTTTACATCGCCTTTGTCATCTGCCTCTTCAACCACCGTATCAGCATGGGAGTCCTGGACATGACTCTCATAGACAAACCAGGGGAGTGTCATCCGTTCCGCGAGAGCCTTAGGTGAGCTCCCCACTGGGCCCAATAGTTCCTCTACACGCCGCATCAAATCATGCTGGCACATAACGACGTTCGGCCGATGGGAAGAATCTCCGAACCAGGCTCTGTGGCATTCCTGAGCCATAAGGTCGTAAGTGATGGTACTAAAATAGCGCGGATAGAAAGCGGCCATAACTCGGCAGATTTTCACCCATGCGATCCGGTTGGTGTACTTCTTCAAGCGTGAGGCTATTTCATCGTGGAAGGACTGGAGTCGGGCAATCCTTGCCTCTGCACTCTCTGGTAACGGCCTCATCGACTCCTCAGCAATCCAGGATCTGAATTCAGGATCCTCAAGAGCGGCAGATATATTCACCGTGCCCATCCCAACACCACTAACATCATTTTCTTCCCAAAGCTTATGCTGAAATTCCGGCGTTTTTCGCGTCTCCAGATCCGCGCTTTCAACAAGCTCAAGGAAATCCGTCAGTCTGGAAACCCAGTCAGGATTTCTCTCAATGGGGGAGATGTCTTCCAGAATGGTTTTTAGTTCCGTGTCCTTAGAGAGATCGGAGTGCACAAGCTATTCCTTTAATTCTTGGGGAGGTGTTCGGGTACCGGGTTTCGGGAGACCGGACTGAAGGCCGTCAATATGCTCGAACAAATCAGCGTTAACTTCCTGCCACAGCGGATCGAGGATGAATTCAATCCCCTCACGCCTTGCCATCTTGGCGGCCGGAACGAAGTCGCTGTCCCCGGCCACCAGAATGATGGTATCCACCTGCTGCTTGAGCGTGAGTGACGCGATATCGATACCGATCCGCATATCTACACCTTTCTGCCTGAGCCCCAGGCTAACGGTGCCACCGTCCAGTGTGTCCCAGAGATCCCTTAGTTTCAGAAGGCTCTGCGTTTGTTCCGGTGACAGGGTGAGGTTGGTTTCCTCAGGCATCGAATTACCCTCAGGCGAGGGAATCTGATCAAGCGCGGACAACCACTCTCGGGTCTTCAGAAGTTTTTTCGTGTATTTGGGATTGATGGTCCAGTCACTGTCTTTATTGACCTTTCCCAGCCGAAGCGCGACTTTTCGCTGTTTTCTGAGAGCATCGAACAGCTCGTGACGTTGCCTGGCGACATCAGACTTGGAAAAATCGATAGCACGATTATCTATTGGGTGGTGGGCTTTGCCATCGTAAGGCAGTGCATCATAGAAGAAAATTCGGTAAACATGCTGCTGCCACTGTCGATTGCTGTCGCCAGTCAAAGATCTAATGTGCTGCTTGCACATCCGGCGAATGCAATCGGCTATTTTGGTTACGGTATCGCAACCATCAGCATTGACGAGCTTGGGAAGGCGCTTTAGGAAGAAGCCACCATCGATAAGGATGGCAATGTTGCGGTGGCTCATGGTTGACTCCCGAAAGCAGAGGTTTTCGAGAGCCCAGAAATAAGAAAGCCCCAGGGGATCGGCGCACCCTCCGGATGTGTGAGGGGGCTTACTGCCAAGGGGCGGATGTGTTGCGAAGTTTGGTAGTCAGGCCCGTTGTTGTCAAGTGTACTTGACGGAAAATGCCGATAACCTCCGTGTTGCATCGTGTCGCCTTTTCTCAGATTATTTTTAACACCCTGAATTCTAAAGAGTAGTTCAGAGGAGCGTTAAACGGTAGTCCGTTTGTTGCGGGTTTTCTTCACCGGTTTCATTGCCGCCCGTTCCGCCTTGATCCGCTCCAGCAACGCCTCCGCACTGTTCTCCCCACTGATCAGCTCGGGGTTGTCCTTGCGCCATTGCTCGGTGAGCTCGCCCCGGAAGGCTTTGGCCAGGATCGACTGAGTGAGGTTGTTGACGCGGGCCAGGGCGTTGTTGACCTGTTGTTCGATGCGGTCAGCGTGGGCGAAGAGACGGTCTACTCGGCGGACGATTTCGGTTTGTTCTTTGAGTGAAGGAACTGGAATAGCGTAATCACGGCATATTTCCAAAGTCAGATTAAACTGGCCTGCCGTTGCCTTTGCTTTGTTCTTGGTTTGCTCCAACAATGCAGTATCTCTCAAGCATAGGGCCAAGTAGCCGGGCGTCACTCCAGTAACAGGTCTAAAAATGCTTATCGCTTGGTTCAGATTCCACTCAGGAAAAGTGTCGGGGACGATTGATACTTTTCCCAATGGCGGCCCAACGATGTTCATCAAAACATCGCCAGGATACGACTTTGACCGCTTGAGAGCATTTTCATGGGTTTGTTTTGAGATGAATGTCGGCTCTATAGAAAAGTCCAAAGTTCCGTCAAATGTCAGGTTATATACTTTGATGAAAGGCACATGACCATCACCTGACATGTCTGCTTTTTTGGGAGTAGTGCCTTTGGTAATAAGATCACAGAGCTCTTCTGCTCTAAACCATTTCCATGACTGGGGAATTCGATACACAGTATTACTGTCTTTGAAGCGAGAAGGCTCCGAGTATTTACGGCCTTTAGCCAAAGCATAGTCACTATGGCACCGTTTAATTTCTGCCACGGAAACACTCTCAAGAGATTGCCCCCTCCGCCACTCCTCCGTCAACCGCCCACTCACCGCCTCAGCCAGCACGGACTGGCGAAAGCGTTTCAGGATTTGCGGGATGCGTTCGAGGCGGGCTTTGGTGTTTTCCGATTGGGCCAGCAGGGTGTCGAGTTTGTCGGCGATGACTTTCTGTTCGGCGAGAGGAGGCAATGGAAACGGCATCCGCCGCATGTTTGCTTGTGTAAGCTTCAGGCGTGTTCCACCATTTACATATTCCTGATAGTCAAATTGATTCAGGAAATGTAGCAGGAACTGATTAGTCGTCATCCCCTCAGCTGCTCTAAGAACATGGGCATGATTGTTTACCCAAGTTTTGCCTGATAACAGGTAGGCTTTCGACTTTCGAGGGTCTAAAAATGGGACACCGTCTTCGCCAAGAGCAACTAACTCTTCATCAAACAAGTAATCATCAATCTTTCCAACTTCACCGGTAGCGCCAAAATATGGGTAGAGCTGCTCCGGCGACTTGTTTTGTATACGAGCTTGGCGTTCTTTGTTGTTCACTGGAGCGCGTTGTGAGTCCAAGATGTCAACGCAGGCTTCAAGGCTAGCAATTTGCCAATCGCTGGGAACGACAGAAGTGCTCATGAATTGTCCCCGCTTAATAACTCTTGCAAAAGCACCCTAGCCCCATCAGCCTCTTCGCCAGTTCCCAACTCCCGCATCAACGCATCCAGCTCACCCAGCGCCTGCACTAGCTCCCCCATCGCCTCACCCGCCAGCACACTCGGCTCCGGCAGGTTAGCCGCATCCACACTGTCGCTGTCCTTCAGCCAGGCAATATCCAGCGAGTCGCCCTTGTGCTCGGCAATCCACTGGCGGCTGAAGCGGCGCCAGCGGCTGTGGGCCAGGCGTGGGTCCACGCCTTCGTTTTCGTCGCTGTGTTCGGGCAGTTCGATGGCTTCGGAATGGAAGCTGTATTCGCCTTCCTTACGCTCACTGTCGCCGTTGGGGCTTTCGCCATACACGGTTTCAAACGGCTTCAGGTGTTGGTCGCCGAAGGGTGTGCGCTTGCCGAAGCTAGGCATGTTGGTGCGCAGGTCGTAGACCCAGACGTTCTCGGTGCAGTGTTCTTCCTGATATTTGTCCGTGGCGCTGCCCTTGGTGAAGAACAGCACGTTGGTTTTCACGCCCTGGGCGTAGAAGATGCCGGTGGGCAGGCGCAGGATGGTGTGCAGGTTGCACTTGTTCATCAGGTCCCGGCGCACGTCGGTCCCCACGCCGGCTTCGAACAGGACGTTGTCCGGCAGCACCACGGCGGCGCGGCCACCGGGCTTGAGGTTGCGGTAGATGTGCTGCAAAAAGGCCAGTTGTTTGTTGCTGGTTTTGTAGGTCAGGTCGTCCCGGGTGATGCTGGCATCGCCGCCCTTGCTGGTGCCGAAGGGCGGGTTGGCGAGGATTACGTCGGCCTTTTCCAGCCCAGCGCCGGTCTGACCCAGAGCGTTGCCCAGGTGCACCACGCCCTCGGCATCCCCTTCCATGCCGTGCAGCAGGCAGTTCATCAGCGCCAGCCGGCGGGTGCCGGGCACCAGTTCGATTCCCACGTAAGCCTTGGTAGTCTGGAAGGCTTTCTGTTCGGTGGTCAGGTCGTACAGGTCGTCGGTCTGGCTTTTGATGAATTCGTGGGCGGCAATCAAAAAGCCTGCGGTGCCCGCGGCCGGGTCTTGGATGCGCTCGCCGGGTTGCGGTTTCAGGCAACGCACCATGGTGTTAATCAGGGCGCGGGGGGTGAAATACTGGCCAGCGCCGGATTTGGTTTCGTTGGCGTTCTTTTCCAGCAGGCCTTCGTACAGGTCGCCGAGGCCGTCTTTTTGGGCGCTGAACCAGTCGATTTGATCGAGTGCGACAACCATCTGTCGTAGATGGCTGGGTTCCCGCAGGCGAGTTTGTGCATCGGCATAGATGGCACTAATTAGCGGATCATCATGTACTAGATTGCCGTCGCCATCCTTGCCAGTGGATAGACTTAGCAAAATGCGTTTGTAGTGGTCCAGCAGGTTGATCCCGTCTTTGCTGTTCAGGTCAGTCCAGCGGCAGCCTTCTGGTAATGGGTGCTTTTGCAGGGTGCCGGCTTCGGTGTTCTCGTGGACCATTTTGATGAACAGTAGCAGTACCAGTTCGGTGACGTAGTCCGAGTAGTTGATGCCGTCGTCTCGCAGAACGTCGCAGAGGTTCCAGAGTTTTTGGACGATGTCGTTGTTGGTCATGTTATGAGCCAGCGCTTGTAGTAGTGAACTATGGTTAGATAGCGAAGGAATTTACCATTTTCTGGGCTTTGATGTTAAAGCACTCTCCTGCTAGGTAATATCCTTGTCCGAGTCATTACTTTAAGTCCTAGCCAATGCATGGAGCTGTATTTGCGTCACGCTGCTTATCGATTGATTCACCGTTTCCTGAACCCAGTGCTTCCGGATTCCCGCCTGAGCACCTATTTTCGCTGGAAATCAGCACTGAGATTGGTGGGAACGGAGTTTCATGATGAGAACCTCCGAAAAAATCGAGCAAAGCTAGAGCGGCTTTTTGACCCAAAGATGCCGCTTCAACCAAAACTCACGGAACTTCTGCCGGAAAGTTCGAACGCACCCTATAAAGTCCTGGATGTAGGAGCAGGACCGATCAGCAAGGTCGGTAAAATCGTGGATGGCCGCCCAATAGACCTGGTTCCGATTGATCCTTTGGCGGACGACTATCAGCAACTGTTGGCAAAAAATAATTTGCAGCCGCCGGTTCCCACCCGGAAATGTTATGGGGAGAGGCTTACGGAGCAGTTTCCAGAAAATAGTTTCGATCTTATCCATGCTCGGAACAGTGTTGATCACTGTCTGGATCCGGTCGTGGTCATTTTCGATTGTGTTCGCGTACTCAAGCCCGGCTGCCATTTCTATCTGAATCATTACCGGAACGAGGGTATCGCCGCAGACTATTACGGGCTGCACCAATGGAACTTCGACCTGCTGGACGGTCAGTTTGTCGTTTTTGACCGCTTTGGCAAGGTGATTTCCATTAGCTCTGCGCTGGAGGGTATGGCGCGTGTGACTTCAGTTGAGAGTCAGGGAGACCGAATCATTGTGGTTATTCAGAAAACAGACTCATGAGTTCGAATGCCCAGCAATGGCACCTGATTGGAAATGGCCCTGGTAAGGCTGAGATCAGACCGAATGAGGGGTTGATACGTTTCAATCAATCACTTCCGTGGTCAGCATCGTCAACGCTTGTCGTTTCAAATGGTCGCGTAAAAGGGATAAACCAGCCGTTTCTCGTTGAGGGGCAACAACCACCTCATGATTTCGAGCGCCGTTTGAATGAGACTTCAGGGGTTCTTGAAAGCCGATTGGGAGTTCGTCCCTCTGCAGGGCTGACGACCCTTTTTGTTTTGAGAGAGGAGCCTTGTAACCTACGAATTAGCTGCATGGACCTTCTTCCCACTATTGCCCGGCCAGAGCAGTTGTCGAACCGTCAGCCACTAGCGTGCTGTTTTCATAATTGGTTGGGCGAACGCCGCATTGCATTGCCATGGGCGCGCATGCCCGATTGGCCGGGGCTCTGGTTATCTGAACTGGAGGGTTCCGAGTCGAGCCAGGCTTCCGACCCATACCCTCCGCTGCTGTCACTGTCTTCCATTGAGAGGCAGGAAGGTTTGACGTTGATACGGTGGCTGGCCGGGCTACCTCACGCTTGTTGGAAAACACACGCAACAGAAGAGCTGCTCATGCAGGCAGAACATTTGTTCTTCTTGAAGAGAGGTGTTCGCGATACGTCGAACTGGTGGCTTTTCGATTTTGAGGCTTCTTGGCTTATGGCGAGGATTCATCGCACGCTGGCAATGGCTCAACAGTCCCTTCTTTCACCAGTGCAGGCTTTGCCAGAATCTCTTTAAGAGCCGCAACCTCCTGTTCTTTGTGTGTGGCTGAATAATCATCCCGTTCGTGCCAGTAGGCATACCCGGAGTCGAGATAGACGGGGCTTCTGGCCAACTCAGCCATCGGTAGCATGGTGGCGTAGTCGGTCACCTGCTCATACCAGTCATCATCGCTCTTTTTAAGATGTTGAACCGGAATACGATCGAAGAGTTCTTTGGTAAATGCCCTCATGTGGGCCCAGGTATTCCCACCGCCTTTTTGCCTAGGGGAGTTGTAATCCGGCTGATAGAGCTTCAGCGGTTTGTTCGGTCGGAACATTGGCATTTGAATGAGATCATGTCCCCTCGCTTTTGCCCGTAGTAACTGCTCAACAACGGTGCCCTGCATAAGGTAGTCATCCTGATCCAGAATCACGATCATTGACGATGGATCCGTGCAAATCTGGCTAACGGCCTTTTGCATATTGGCGATATGGCCCTCACGCTTGATGTTCCGTACCAGCGTGTAACGATTCTTGAACGGGTGCATCTGTTCGGGATAGTGCCAGGAATGGGCGTAGCCGCTGGCATCATCGATCAGAATTAATCCGAAGCTCTGGTCTGACTGCTGTTCCAGAGATTTGAGGCACCGCTGTAGTTTTATGGCAGGTGTGAAGCGTCCCTTAAGCAAGAAAATTACAGGCTCATGCCGCGGCGGATACTGCCAGGCTGCGTTTGGCACGAGGTCAAACTGTTCGGCTTGCTTCGCAGGAAAGATGCCCTGGGCGACCAGATCTCGTATTGCAGAGGATTTCAGCGCCGCTTTTTCTTCATTCCTCGGATGGATGTAGAAGCTTGCAGGGTTCCCGCCTCTGAGGGACGTATGTCTCCCGCTTTCTTTCTGGAATTGCTGAAGGGCACGATGCCAGGTGAGTTGATGGCGGCCGTCGTGTACCGGGTTGTCGATTGGCAAACAGCCACGGATTCGATGCAAGTCGAGAAGACCGAACCGCACTTCCGGAGGGAACTCACCGGCTTTTCCGTGGTACGGCAATGCGTCGTTCGTCGCCTTGGGAATATTGAACCCTACGCTGAGCGCACCATCCGCAGAAATGGCATTAAGCATGTCGGTCAGATAATCATGGCCCAGTCTTTTTCGGCCAACCAGGACATCGCAGTCACATTGAAGAACATAGCGAGTCTGAACGTTAGAAAAGGCCCAGACTTGGGGATACAACGGTGCATTGTTAATGGTGTGGGTTTGTGAAGCTTCGGAAGTACCAAACCATTGCTCGTAGATAGCCTGTATGGACTCTGTGCCTTTTGGTGGGGTCAGAACTTCCTGAATGAATCCGGCCGCTTTCAACGTGACCGCCTGATCCAGAACGCTTTGCAGATCTGGCTTTGCATACTGTCGAAGAAATGGCCCCGCATAGCCATCAACTAGCAGGACTGTTTTGGCAAAAGTGGTTGGGAAGGAGAGCTGCGTGATGATATGGACCACTTGTTCGTACAAGCCATCAGCGTCCTGGGCGCAACATTTGATAAGGAGAGTTACGTCAGTTGCTTCTTTTACGGCGACCGGAGCCGTGAAGATGGCCGAATCTTCGGCATGAAGACCGGAAATCAAGTCACGATAGAACTCTGCAAAACCTGGAATCTCTGATAAGGCTTCTTCTGGCCGAAGAGTCGACGATCTGCGTGCCAATTCCTCATCGTCATAACCGAGTATTCCGATGCCGTAAAGCCGCGCACTCATGTCCAGAAAATACGAAGTCGTAAGCGGCTGGATATCTTTTCCTATATCGATGTAGTGAAGATCACCTTCAGGCGTTAGCCGCAGGTTGTCACGCTTGATATTCAGCGTGGCAATGCCGGCTTTGTAAAGTGCCTGCAGGAAGCGCACGACCAGTTCGAACGGTATGTGTTTTCTTATCGTTGAATAGGTAATCTTTGGTGTTAGATAGTGCCAAAAGCCTTCTCTGGCCTGAGACCATTGAACCGGCGGAATGGGGACAGTTTTATTCCTGAGAAGCTCCTTCAGCGTTGCCACCTCGGTGGCAGTCATCGACCAAGGATAGAACTGCTTTCGGACGGTATAGCCCTCAAGCCATACCGCACCCTCTAGTCCGTACCCGAGTAGCCTCTGATCACTGTTTTTCAGCTCAAGAAGCTTCTGCGCTACAAAAGCCAGTTTTTTTCGGCTATCTGCCCAGTAGCCTGCGTCGCGATTGGATTGAGTGTCATTGCCAGCTAATGAATAGATGGCATAGGTGGGTTGGGAAACAACACTCACTCGATCCGGGAAGTCAAAAAGCAAACGCATCACCAACCAATGATCTTCAGCACTGCGGATATTCGGGTAGCGTAACCCGGCGTTCGCTCTCATTAGCAAGTTGCAGGAGGGAAGCTCCCTCTGTTGGCCTTCTATACAAAAGCTTTGTATAAGTTGAACCAGGGTTTCTGTATTCAACAGCTCCTCGCCTGAGGCGCGGTTGATGGTTTTGGAAAGTGATCCATTGATTCTTAGCTGGTTGCTGCCGATTGCCGCGATCGAATTTTCAGATTCCGCCTTGTAGTAGAGGGCTTCGAGGCTATTGGTAGCAGCAAACTCGTCGTCTGCATCCAGGCGAGCTACCCAGCGAATTTGGGTCTGCTTTTCTGCCCAGTCGAGAATCTGATTCCGGGATCGCGCCGGGGAACCGCAACGGGCCTTTAGTATCGTAATGGCCGGATGGTTGAGAATGGCACCTGTGATGTCCCGCCAGTTTTCTTCAGATTGATCATCCAGTACCGCAATTTGTGCCTTCCTCTCATCGACCAGAGTCTGCTCAACGGCACTTTTAAGAGCTCGTTTCAAGAGCTCTGGTTGGTTTTGGTGAGAGACCGCAATAACGACCGGTGCAGCCCTGAACTCATTGCTGGCGGCTTTCAGACACTGGAGTTTTCTCAAAGTGAGAGTCTGCGATGTTCGGATCGGGGCACGAAGAGGCAAGCGTTACATTCCTTGTACAGTTTGTTCGATAGTCATTTTGTTCAGGCCAAACAGCGATTCCATGCGCTGGAAAAAACGCTCCCTTTGAACCGGGGACATTTTCCGGCCATGGAGTTTCAGAAACTGAGCACTGCCCTTGAGCTTCTGCTCAGACCCGACAGCGGATAATGCGTCAGGAGACTGATTGATGTGCCAATCAACGGTGACCCGGCGAGTGTATTGAATGTCGAGGTCACCTAATTCAAGTGCCCGGATGGCAAAGTCCCTGTCGTTACAGCTAATGAGCCCGTCGGTGTATCCGCCGATGCGTAACGCGCTTGATAGGCTGATAAACGTGTTCGAGCCCTGCCAGCCTGGGTTTCCGATGAGAAAATCATCCGCGCTGATATTTTCAGGGATGTTTCTCGCCAGAATAGTGCTCCCGCGGACTACGTTTATCCCAGACAAGACGATATCTGCTTGCCCATTTTTCGAAGTCGTTTCGCAGGAGCTAAGGTGGTCTGGGTGCCACTGGTCGTCATCATCGATAATTGCGACGTAGCAATCCTTGTACAAATTACTGAGGATTGAGAATCCTGTGTTCCAGGTGCCGGCAGCCCCTGGGGAGTTTTGGTTCTGTCCGAAGACCACTTTCAATGAAGGCGTAAGCCTTCTCAACATACCTTGCTCTGCGGCCGAAAAGGGTCTTTCATCAGAGACGACTACGATAACATCTGGCTTATGTTGCTGGGCTTCAACAGAAGGCAGGGCATGCTTAATGAGCAGGTTAGGCCGTGGCCTCGTGGCGATCACAACAGCAATGGGTAACATCTATAAACTATGCGCTTTCGGCGCCCCACATAGCGTCGTTCAGCTCCTCCAGTACAGTATCAAGCTGATCGCCCAGAATTTTGTCCATTTGTTTGGCACCACCATCATCTGCAAATCGGCTGTTCACAAATTCACGGTCGATAATCACTTCATGCACCAACTGTTTGGACAGCCGTTCGAGCCATTTTCGTTGGGCCGGGCTCCATTCATGCTGGGTGTAAATTCGGTCCATAGCTTGCGCTACTCGCTGTTCAAACGGGATGAGAGGTTCTCCCAGTGCTGCCTGGCGGATATACCCGACAATGCTTGCAGCAATATCCCTGTTCGTTTGTCTACGAACAGCACTCTGCAGCTTGGCCTCTGAATAGCCGTGGTTATCCAATAGAAGGCGCACCTCCTTCAGTTGCTCACGCGTGAGGTTTCGCGGTTTATTGACCACAACTGAGAGTGCAGCGGACTGGTTCAACTGTTCTCTGATGAATCGGCCGAATTCGTCGAGGTAATCTTCAGGACGTTCGTGAATACCGTAGCTCTGAGTTCGTTTTTTGAACTCATCGTCATCATAGGAAATCAGAGGCATGGATTCGGTGCCCGCGAGAGATTTCACTTCTGCTAACTGGGTCAGCAAGCCGCTGTGCTGTTTGATGAACTCCGAGGCCTGCTTTGGACCGAGCTGGTGAAGGTGCTGATGCAGTGATTTGGGTTCCACGCCCCAGCTCTGGTGCAATTCGTCCAGTTTCTGTTTCAGTTCGGGGCGGGTTTCGGCTTTGTTATCGGCCTTGCGAAGCACTCGCATGAGTTTCTGGCTAAGCTGGCTGAGCACCACGTCAGCCTGGCTTTCATCGGGTTGTTCGCCGGGAATGCTGAGGGCCTTTTCCAATTGTTCGTCGTCGGTGAGCTCGTCCACCAGTTGCTCAAGGGTGATATTGGGATCTTTCACCAGGGGCTTCATGGTGTTCACATCCTGCAGGGCGGCGTAGATGTCTACCGGATCATAGATGCGGAATACGGTCTTACCGATCTCGTCGCAGCGGCGGGTGGCGCGGCCGATCATCTGTTCGTACAGGATGCGTGAGCGTACCCGGCGCATGAACACCAGGTTGCAGATGCGCGGCACGTCGATGCCAGTGGTGAGCAGGTCTACGGTGATGGCGATGTTGGGGTAGCGCTCGTTCTTGTAGCGGCGAATGAGCTGGTCCACCTTGTCGCTCTGGCCCGTGATCTTGGCCACTGCGGCTTCGTTGTACTGGCCGTTGTACAAGTCCTTGAAGGCCTTATCGAGCTGGCTTTTCACCATATCTGCGTGCAGGTCGGTGGCGCAAAAAATCATGGTTTTCTCGTCGCCGAACGGGTCCAGTTCCTGCACCAGTTGTTCGCAGATTACCCGGTTGAAGTTCTCGTTGATCACCCGGCGGTTGAAGGCGTCTACTTCAAAGTTAAGTTCGTCTTCGAGCTCGGTGGTGTCCAGTTCGCCAGTTTTTGTGTTGATCACTTCGACTGGTTTTCCCTTCTCGAACTTTATACCGTTGCGGGTGAGCAGGGTTTCATAGCGAACCGGCGGTTCGTGGTCGATCAGCCAGTCGTCGGCCACCGCCTCCCTGTAGGAGTAGGTGTACACCGGTTTACCGAAGATCTCGCTGGTGTGTTTGGCCGGGGTGGCGGTCAGGCCGATTTTCACGGCATCCAAATAGTCCAGCACCCGGCGGTAGCTGGACAGGTACTGGCTGGTGTCCCGCAGGGCCAGTTCGCCCTCGGTCATTTCCTGGTCCAGGGTGTAGCCACGGTGGGCTTCGTCGATGATGATGCAGTCAAACTGGTCAATGGGCGGCGGGTTGTCGCTCATAAAGATTCGTTTGACCATGGCCTGAACGGTGGCCACCTGAACGCGGGTTTCCGTTTCAGCGGCCATGTCGCCAAGTTCGGCGACGTTGTAGATCTTGCTGAGTGTGTGGTTCTGCTCCAGCGGTGCTTCGTTAAACGCGTCGATGGCCTGCTGCCCCAGGGCGGTGCGGTCTACCAGGAACAGGATGCGGTGGAAGCGCTCGGCTTTCAGGAACCGGTACATCAACCCGATGATTGTGCGGGTTTTACAGGTGCCGGTGGCCATCGCCAGCAGTGCCGTGCGAACGCCTCGGGCGAGCGCGTGTTCGGTGGCGACAATGGCCTTCTGCTGATAATCCCGTAGTTTCAGGTAGCCGAAGGGCTCGTCTTTTAACAGCTTTTCGGCGTTGTTCTTGTCCCGTTCCAGCAGATCTTGCAGGCCGCCGGGGGTGTGGAACTGCGGCAGTGCCCGGCGCAGGTTACTGGGTTCGCGCACGTCCCGGAACCAGATACCGGAGTGTTCGGCCAGTTGCGGAATATAGGGTCGGCCGTTGCAGGAATACACGAAGGGCACGTGGTAATGGCCACTCTCATCGGCGGGCCAGGCGATGGTACGGCCCATAAGCTCCCAGGCACCGACTAACGGTGCATCGATCTTGAAGCCTTTGCTGTAACGCTCGGCTTGGCGAATCTTGCCAGCCACGTTGGTGTTCTCTTTCTTGGCTTCGACGACGGCGATGGGCGTAAGCCCGACAAACAACACGTAATCCGCTCGGCCCTTCTCACCGTTGTGGTTAGTGGGCCACTCGGCAATCGCTCGATAGTGGCCTTTCTCTGGGCGTGCTCCTTGCTGGAAGGTTAGATCCTGGCTGTCTGCCTCCCAGCCGGCTTCCTGCAGCTGCTGGTCAATCAGGATACGGGTGAGTTCTTCGTTCAGTACCAGGGTATCGGTGGCCGCTTTGGTCTGTTTAGCCACCTTCTGGCGCTGCTGGTTAACGGTTTGTTCGCCCTGTTCCGTGAGCTGTTGTTGCAGAGCTTTGATCTTTTGCTCGTAGGCCTGCTGCTGTTGGCTCAGGGCATGCTCGTGCTGGCGTGCCTGCTTTGCCAGAGCGCGGGACTCTTCGTCCATGGCAACAGCCAGCGCTTCGTATTCGGATTTTTCCTGCTCGATCAACTGGCTCAGTTGCTGGCTGCTGTCCAGTGCCATGTTGGCGTGTTGCAGATCGTGCCGGAGCTTTTCGATGTCACTCTGGAGCTGACGTAACTGGGCGCTGGGGTCGGCGGGCGGTACAAATGGCCCGGGCTTGAAGCTGGCACCGGTTTTACCAAAGGAACGGTGAAACCAGATGGCCAGAGCCCTCGCCACTTTCAGGCCATCCATCGCTTCCTTGTGCTGGGTGCGGAACTGATGGGTAGCCTTGTTGCCCTCGATTCGCAGGATATGGAACAGCTCTCTGATCTGCGGCTCCAGCCGCAATTCCCGGTTAAGGCGGTATAGCAGTTCGGCTTGGCTGGTTTGCTCGTCAAACTCGATCCCGGATAGCGCCGCCAGATGCTGGGCCAGAGCTTCGCCAAGCTGACGGAGTTTTATCAGGGTCGTATTGGGGTCACTGGCGAAGGCACGTTCAGCGGATTCGGCCAGATCCACGAACAGTGAGTCATGCTCAGTTAAAAAACCGAAGTTAGCTGAACTCTGGATACTACCTGGCACCACGCCTCATCACCTTCGCCTATCTCGCCGAACGTTAGTAACATTACTTAGTTTTGGCATCGCGCCCCTGCCAATTGCCTTGCTAGCGCTATCCGAACCAAACCAGGCTCCCAGAGGCTGTTCCAATTAACTATTGATCGAAATTCTTACTCTAGCTGCTCGCCCAAGCTTATTTCTGACCCAGCTACAATTTCCAAAACCTGGCTTAAAAAAGCCCTCGCCTCCTGGGGGTCAGTTGACTTCCTAAGGTATTCGGGAATCAACTCCACGAACTCTGATGAAGATACAGGTTCATGCTCAACGAGAGCTTCAATCATCGCCGGCCTCAAAAGCCTCCGCTCTTTCGGAGTATCCGGGAATTGTTTATCTATGATCGTGGCACCAAAAACTTCGAGTCGCTCTTTTAACCCAGACTCACTATCCAATACTTCAGAAACTTCATCAGTAGCGGCTTCATACAAAGGATCTATTTCCTCAACAGGGCCCGCATCGAGCTCAAAGGACTCCTCCGCTTCTGGGACATCCGTTTTAAGCTCATGCAACTCTCTAATGATCGGCTCAAGCTCCCCCTTGGGATTGCTGAACCAATCCGTCGACCAGATCCGACGAATTCGCCAGCCCAAGCGTTCTAGGACTTCCTGCCGCAAGCGATCCCGATCACGAGCTGATTTGGCCGAATGATATGTAGCACCATCACACTCAATCCCCATCAGGTAGCGCCCGGGCTTACCAGGATCTTTGACTGCGATATCAATGAAGAACCCTGCGACACCCACTTGGGCTTCGCTCTGGAAGCCAGCCTGATGAAGCGCCTCAATGACGGCAACTTCGAAATCACTGTCAGGCGCTTTCCCGGTATGGAGCGGCGTTCCGTCCATGCTGCCCTTCTCGGCGTAATCCAGGAAGTTGCGAAGGGCAATGACTCCACGTTTTGAGCTTTCTGAAATCAGTATGTCGTCAGAACGCATGGAGCTAAAGATGTGCATCCGCTTCTTTGAGCGAGTGAACAAGACGTTCAAACGGCGCCAGCCCACGTCCGAGTTGATTGGCCCAAACCTCTGGTAGACTCGTCCACCGATCTCACTCGGCCCATAGGTGCACGAGATGAAGATCACGTCCCGCTCATCACCCTGCACGTTTTCCAGGTTCTTGATAAACAGGCTATCTTCCAGATTGCGCAGGCCCTCAATGGCTTCAGCAACGGCATCATCCGCCTTGCACTCCTCTTCTACAGCTCGCTCTATTTGCTCCCGCTGCTTGGAACTCATGGCTACGATGCCAAGTGACTCATTCGGATGGTTAAGCGCGTGCTTCACGGCGGCCTTTGCGACAACACGAGCTTCCTCGACATTGTACTGGTTGACGAAACGCCCACCCTTCACGTAACTGAACTTGACCCCATACTCCTGAGCCTTGGCATGCGGGGAAGGGAAAATCACAAGATCATTGTCGTAGAAATTGCGGTTTGAGAATGCAATCAAGCTCTCGTGCTGCGAGCGATAATGCCAGCGCAGCCGACGCATCTTGAATAGAGGCAGCGATGCATCAAGAATACTGTCCGTCTGAGCTACTGCCGCACTGTCATCTTCATCGTCGCTCATATCCTGACGATCGAAGAAGCTGGTGGGGGGCAGCTGCTTTGGATCCCCTACAACTACAAGCTGAGCACCCCGGGCAATAACACCAAGCGCATCCTCAGGCTTAACCTGGGAAGCCTCATCCATTACAACCAGATCAAACTGCAGATGGCCTGGCTTGAGGTAGTGGGCTGCAGACATCGGCCCCATCATGAAACACGGTTTCAATGCCAACAGTGCGTTACTCGCACGGTTAATCAGCTGGCGAATCGGGATGTGTCTCGTCTTTTTCCCAAGTTCGTTCTTGATCAATGCCATATCGGTATACTCGGATTTTCGGCCACCCGAATTTCCCTGGGGGATATGACGTTCTGCCAGCGCACTGGCAATTCGCTGACGCTGCAACTTCTTCAATTTCTGATCATACTGCCGAAATGTGCTTTGGAGTGCCTCTTGGCTCTTGCCGGAAATGCGGGCAAGGTGAGGTCTCTCCGCTAATATTTCTCTGGACAGCTGATCAAAAATTGCCAAATCTAAGGCTTCAGCCGCGCTTTCAATATCGAGTTTCCCGCTCGTAACCATACGCCACAAGGGCTCCAAGCCCTGGGCTTGCATTTCATTTCGAATTCGAACGAAGTTGATCCAATCGTTGAGCCACTCGGGCTTCTGTATCGCTAAAAGGTTCCGTTGCCTGAGCTCCTCGATGTTCCAGCCAGGGCTGACCAACCACTGATCAGGGTTCAGCTCGGTTTTGCTTTTGAAAAGCTCATAGGCTTCTTCTTGATCTCCCCAAGCCCCGAGATACTCCCCTGCCTCCGACTTCAGCCGCTCATACTCGTCATGAGTTTTGATCGAGAGAATCACCTGCCTCAAGGGTTCGAATCGGAGCTTACGCTGAACATAACTGGCGAAATCTAACGTTTCCCGGATGGCTTCAAGCGCTTCTTTGTTATCAGCATTCGGCCCGATGGATACTTCAGCCTGAGGTGCAAAAAGCTGCTGGAGGAGATTGTTGTCCGTAAACTTGGACTGGCCCTGTTGCAGCTTTCTCAGTTGATCAATGCAGTCTTTAATTGCTTCGACGGAAAGTTCACTGTCTTTGAACCATTGCTGAATCATCGCGCCCGCTGTTTTTAGGCGCCGGTGCTCAGAAAGCAGCGAGCCTTGATCTCCGGTAAGGTTGCGGTTTCTGCCAAGCTCTTGCTGAATGTTAGGGATGACTGCCTGCACCTCTTCCACTGCTGTGAGGATATTACGCAGCTCCCTAGTAAACCCTTTCTTTTCAAGCTGCTGAATGCCTTTTAATAACTTACTATCGAGGGCAAGAATGGAGTCGCCGATCGCCACAGTTTGACCAAAGCCAACGCCGTAGGCGTTCCGGACACTCTGGTACCATTCTCTGAGCCGCTTCAGGGCTGCAATGTCGGTCTCCAATCCATCGAAGGCAGGGCCAATTTGATGTTGGTAGCGCGTTGCGTCGAAGTCCTCCATGCCAGAGGCATATTCAATTGCCTCCTCCATTGCCGCACTGACTTCCTTCACTTTGAGATCTGGCCTAGCGGCCAAGGCTTTAAGCTGCTTACGAGCTTGCCACCAGTCTCCGGAGAACCATTTCCCCATCCCCTCACGCTGAACCTGAGCCTGAATAGCCTTTAGCTCACCTGAATCAGGCAACTTCTCAAGATCGAAGCGTTCGGCTGTTTTGTCCCGTAAGGGGCGCAAATGATGAACTCTGGCTTTGAGGTCTTCCAGAGTTGCGTCTAGGTCATCCTCATCGAAATGATCAGACCGGAGGTTGATCAGTGTATTGTCCAACGCTCCGACCAGCTCAATCATTTTGATCGCAGCGCCCAGCCCTTCAATCGTGGACCCAAAATGCTCGCTCAATGGAGAGGGCAGCGCAGATTTCAGCTCCTCCATCTGACTATCTAGAGGGGCCAGTAAAGTCTCGATTTTCTGGAGCTTGAGTATTCCTCTAACGATAGCTGAGAAGCTCTCCCCATGACTGGCACCAGTCAGACGATGTAGATCCGGGAAGGCAGGCAAGCTCTCTCCCTCGGCAAGCGCGCTTAACTTCTCCGGACAAATAACCTCCGATAGCCCCTCGTAGCTTTCTTGAATCTCGCGGTGGAGACGCAGCAATGACTCGACTTCAGACCGGGTCTGCTGATCGAGTCGATCCAGTGCCTGGAACAACTCTTTGCGAGAGAGTTCAGGCAAGTCGTTTAGGTCCAACGCTAACGACTCGCAGCTGTCTAAAGTCGAGAGATTCGACTCATCAAAACTCAGGGCTTGTGCGATTTTCTGATTATGCTCTTGCAAGCGCTGCAACGACTGCTGCCACTGGTGGAGAACAGAGACTATTTGCTCTGAGTCGAAAAGCTGAATCGCCGTGTTTTCTACCCCAGACCAAGGGTGGTCATGCAGATTTGCATCCTGCCCGACCTGCTCGATCATCGCGCGGTAGATCTCCTGAAACTCGTTGACGTGATCAACCAGTTCAAGCCGGCTTTCCTTGGTGAGCTCGCCCCCAGAAAGCCCAACAATGTGGATATCGGCCGGTGTAATTTCTAACTGCTGACGGTAACGCGCAGCTCCACTGAAGATTTCGTGGATCGTTCGATTTGTGCTGGCCCAAGGCTCATTAATCTCTTGGGCGTACTGATTGAGGCGCTGTTTATAGTTCTCATAGCGGGCAATTTCTGCATCTATGCTCTGCGTCGAGACAAGGTGCTTCTGCTTTACAACCCGAGAGTTGATATCGTCTAGCACTTTTCGCTTCTGCGATTTGTGGCTATGTAGCTCAAGACAGAAGTCACCAAGGCCCGCCTTATCGAGGCGGGTTTTCACCACATCGAGGGCTGCCATTTTCTCTGCGACGAATAGAACTCGCTTGCCACTCAACATAGCAGCAGCAATAAGGTTGGTTATCGTTTGAGATTTACCGGTTCCTGGAGGGCCTTCGATAACGAGATTGTCACCGTTTACAGCGTCGATCAGTGCACTGTGCTGCGAGCTGTCGGCATCATCGATGAGCGGAAAGAGATCATGAATCTGATCGACCTCATCAATGAAATGTTCCTCAGCATTACCTCCGCCCTCGCGTGGGCCGCTCTCTGCACTTTTGAAAAAGCGTTGAACAATCGGATGCTGAATAAGGTTCCGATCATCAAGCGGCCAGCGTTCCGGGTCCAAGTCCAGATACATCAACATTTTGCCGAAGTTCAAAAGAGCGAGTGCACCGTAGCGTCGAACAGACCAGCTCGGCTTGGTAGTCTTTATCAGCTTTGCGACTTCGTCGAGGTATTCTTCTGGCGAGACTTCCTCTGTCACGTCGGGCAGCGCAAGCCCAAAATCCAGAGCAAGCTTTTCTTTCAGCGACAAGTTCGGAAGAACATCCTCACCCGTGTAACTCAAGGTGTACTGGTAGGTGCCAGTGTTATGGTCAAGTTTCCCACGATTCAGGTGCACCGGGATTGTAAACAGCGGCGCAAGCCGGCTTTTTGAAGAGTCATCTTTCTCCGTCCATTCGAGAAACCCAAGTGACAAATAGAGAATGCTAGCGCCCATTTCCTCTATTGCGGTTTGAGCCTTACTCCGAATTGCTCGCAATCTGGATTCCATCTCTGGCGGATAGAGCAAAACCTGGATCGCATCATCCTGATGCTTCTCGTCACCTGGAGCATCCTCTTCCCTTGGAAGATCATAATGAACATCAAAGCCAAGCACCTTGGCCCACTCCCTCGCATCGGGATTGGGTCTCAACTGTCGCTCTTCACCAGTTTCTTCGTCGACTTCGAGGTAACCGTGTTCAATCAACTGGTCGCGGGTGGGAGGAGGAACAGGTCTGAACTTGAGCTCATGGTCGGCGAGGAGCTCTTCGCATAGCTGATTCGGAACCTCATCAATGATTCTTAATGCAGAGCCCTTCTGCTGGATTGGGAAGTTCAGCAACCTGTTTCGAGCCGTTAGATCCAAAAGTTTTTTGCGCATGAGTTCCAACGACTCAAGCACAAAAGGGTCCGCCGAGTTCAAGAAGCTATTTGCAGCTTGTGGGTCCTGTTCTTTTGACATCGCTCCACTCGACTCCTTTATTTTTCTTGGTTGTTTGGTTCTGATTTCATCTTTCTGGGTCAGACTGGCCTGCGATTGAGGCATACCAATAGAGGCATTTACCCCATCACTGGTCGAATCCAGGAGTTGCTCAACTCGACGCTTAAGCTGCTTGGCTGCGCCAGTTTTTCGAAATTTCAGTTCGAAGAGGACTGCTTCAAGAAGGGATTTGTCCTGCGTATTGCCGTTTACGAGTTTGCTCAGCCGGCTAACGTCTAACGCGAGGTAAGGCCGCCGTTCCATAGTGCCTCTGTCACTGCCTAGATTACATGATTAGGTTGCCACCAAAGTGTCATCTTTTACTACAGCATAGCAGGGAGTCAATCTTTGATGTGGAGGTAATCACCGGGTTCCAAACGGGGGAAGCAGGCTGACGGGTTACGACTGCGTCAAAATGTTTACTCTTCAATAAAGTAGTCAGTGTCAACTTGCTTGACCTCGTAGATTTCTTTCACGTTGACACCAAGATTGTTTTCTATCATCAACTGAGCCAACTCTCGGCCGTCGATCAACACAACTTTCATGTCTAGCCCTGCGGCGGCATCACGAGCTCCGACAGAGAAATCCGAGGTCGTAAGGAAGACACCTTTACGTGCTCTTTGCCGGGTTAACGCACCAATGAATTTGTCAATTTCAGGGCGATGTACTGTGTTAGTCCAGCGTTTCGCTTGCAGGTAAATGGTATCCAATCCTAGCTTGTCTTCTTTGATAATCCCGTCGATACCATCGTCATTGGTGGTTTGAGTGGCCTGCCCTGCTTCTCTTCTCGAACCGCCATAGCCCATCGAGATCATCAGATCGACGACCAGCTTCTCGAAAAAAGAGGGGGACGCCTTCCGAATGCTCTCCAGAACATCATCTGCCAGGTTCTCCATGAGCGACTGATGAGCTGATGCCAGCTGTTCGTCAGGTGTTGCTTCTCCAACTGCCTCTTCTTCATGAATTTCTGTATCACTGGAAACCGGCTTTGGCTTTTGTGTATGAAAGTCGTGAAACTCAGGGAACTGCTTTAGCCAAGCAACACTGATGCGGTCAGGTCCATTTTTAATTGCATCCAGCCCTCTCTCGGTGATTTGCACCATTCCTCTCTCTGGAATCACCAAGAGCCCTGCTTTGTTGAGATAAGTTCTCGTCCAGCCAACCCGGTTGTTGATGACTGTCTGATGCCCCGATGGGAGACGCTCTTTTCTCTCAGTGTCGGACAACTGAAAGTGGTCTTTCACTGACTCACGAACATCCGCTAATGACCTCGGCTCTCCATCGCTGACGGCCAGAAGAACCGGACGCATGACTGATTGAAAATCAGGGATTGCCATTGGTTTCACTACTCCCTGCTCAGACCTAACTTACTGTTCGTCCACTAACTCAAACAAATCGCCCACGTCACATTCCAAATACCGGCAGAGAGCTTCGATAGTTTCAAGCTCTACCCGACTTGCTGTCTCGTGATACAGCCGGGTGATCGTGCCCCGGTTAACCCCGGTTTCCCTTGCCACATCAACAATCTTGAGCTTCTTCTCACCCATCAATCTCGACAGATGGCACTTAATCATTTGGCCCACCAAAGAACAAATTAACCCACAGGAGATCAAAAAGACTTGCGAAAGGTCTTTATGAGTGCATAATGATCTATAGAAGGACATTTTGAGGCGCTACCCATGCGGTATGTCCTTCAGAACCTGACCATAGCAGAGGTGAATAGTTATGTCACAAGAGTATCTGACCACCGAGGAGCTGGCTAAGCGCATCAAGTACGATGTCCGCACTATCCGGGAGAGGTTGAAAGATTCTGTTCTGCTGGAGGGCGTTCACTACTTCCGGCCCTTTGGAGGCAGAAAAATTCTGTACATCTGGGAGCGTGTCGAGCAAGACATGTTTGACCAGGCCAGTAACACCGTCTTCGCCGTGCCTATGGCAGGTGGAGGTGTGTGCCGTGGGTAAGATCGCTGAACGACCGGAAACCGGCAAACTCTTTTTCGATTTCCGCTATGGAGATCAGCGTTGTCGGGAGCAAACCGCTCTCGACAACACGCCAGCAAACCGGAAAAAGCTGCAAACCATCCTGAAGAAAATCGAGGCGGAGATAACGCTGGGTACCTTTGAGTACCACCGTTACTTCCCAAACAGCCCTCGGGCAAAGGAATTAAGCAAGCAGGCTGAAATCCAGAGGGCCAACGAGGTACACGACACACCTCTCTTTGAGGAGTTTTCACAAAGCTGGCTGGGTGAAATGCGAATCCAGTGGCGTCAGTCCTACATCAACACAGTGGAGGGAACATTAAAAAACTACCTCAATCCCCACTTCGGGGAGAAAGAGGTTGGCTGCGTCACCAAGAAAGACATTCTCGATTTCCGGGCCTCACTCGCCAAAGTTACAACCCGGAGCGGCAAACGTCTTTCAGCCAGTCGAATCAACCGAATCATGACGCCTTTGCGCATGATCCTTAGCGAAGCAGCCAACCGCTATGAGTTTAGCTCACCCTATCACGGGATTAAATCGCTGAAGGTGCCGAGGACGGACGTCGAGCCTTTCAGCATCGATGAGGTGAAACAAATCATCGATACGGTTCGGCCGGATTTCAAGAACTACTACATCGTTCGCTTTTTTACCGGAATGCGGACGGGTGAGATCGACGGCCTCCAATGGGATCACGTGGACTTCACGCGTCGCCAAATTCTCGTGCGCCAGGCTCTGGTCAACGGTCGTTTGGAGTACACCAAGAACGATGGCTCCTTCCGGACGATTGAGATGTCGCAAATGGTCGTCGACGCATTACAGGACCAGAAGAGCGCGACCGGCAACATGGACTTTGTTTTCTGCACCCGTACCGGGAAGCCACTGAACCACAACAACGTGACGAAGCGGGTTTGGTACCCCTTGTTGCGCTACCTGGGGCTGCGTAAGCGGCGTCCTTACCAGACCCGCCACACGGCCGCGACACTCTGGTTGGCTTCTGGCGAGAGTCCGGAATGGATCGCGCGGCAGATGGGGCATACGACTACCGAGATGCTGTTTCGGGTTTATTCCCGCTTCGTGCCCAACCTGACACGACAGGACGGGTCGGCGTTCGAGCGTTTGCTTCGACAGAATTTCGACAATGGGTCTTCTGCAGACCTGTCCGAGCCCTACGAGAATCGCGAGGTGAGCAATGAGCAGTAAAGTCGTGACCATTAGGCCTAATCAAGATAGCCCCGATTGTCATAAGCAACTACTGCCTACGGCTCAAGACACCCGGAAGCTGGCCTCAGCGCTTGTTACCGCACTGAACATTCGGCCGGGCACCGCCTTGATCCTACCGTTGGGCAACGGCAGTGAAGCGTCCAACTTTGAAGCGATCGAATCTTGGGTGCATGCAGCGTTGATTCGTGAGCAACTCCCGCCCGGGAGACTGGCTCTGCAAACATTGCTTCCCGCTTTAGAGTCTCGGCTCCACACCATCGCCGAGACTCTGACTCAACTCTAATTCAACAGCTCCCTCTCTTAATCGAGACGCTGCCGTAAGAGAGGGAGGTTTCCAAAGGAGTCCAACAATGACCATCGTCCCGATTATCGCTCTCGGGTTGTTCTTTGTTTCCGTTGTCATTGGCATTTTGCTGATTGATCAGAGGATCCGCACCCGTTATCCGAAAAACTCGGCTGAGCTTCCTGCTGCAGGTGAGGAAAAGCTCATCCTATCCAGCGAAGGCTTCAATGTTTATCGGTCTGTGATTCGGAACCCAGACCAGTCACCAATGTACTACCTCGATGTCGATGATCGAATCATCATTGCGATTCGCAAGCCATCGGACCAGCAATACGCCGGCATTCGATGCGCCCTGAATCAAGAAGTTCTCCAAAACCTGGCGGCTGCGGTGCGCTCGGACTTGGAAACTACAGCGGGTGATGGCGATAAACCTGACAACTCCGCTTTGTGACGATTAGGCCTAATCAGGCATATGGCCAACTTCCGACGCCCCGTTTATTTAAAGGTCTGACTGAATAAGCGGGGCCTTTCTGCTTTGTGTCAAAGGAGACTTTATGATCCATCCAATAATTCTCGTGCTCGCGATCCTCGTTATTCTGGTCACTGGCTTTTGGCTGATCTACCTTTTCGCGTCCCTATTTACTCGCTCTGGAGCCCCGCGCCCAGGACCGGAACACAAGGAATATGGCACCGTGGCTGAAGGCAAGTTTTATTCAATCCGTCTTCGAGACCCCGCGGGTGGGCTTTCGGACAGCGTCGACCTTACAATCACCGATCCCAAAACCCATCAAGCGAAACCCGCCACAATGACATCAGCTGCCAGCGTTCAAGTCGAGATCAATGCCGAGGTTATGGATGATATGGCCACGGCCTGGCTCAGGTATCGCGGGTTACTCGAAACGCCCAAACGAATCGGCGGCAGCGAATCCGACAACCCAGAGAACGCACCGAGCTAATATCCCCTAACACAACACCACCGATCATCATCCAGTTGCAGCACCGAAGGCAGCATTTAATCGCAAGATTGGCATCGCGGTTGCCAACATGACCATCAGATATCGATAACCGAAAAGACGATCGTCGTGATCTTCTCCGTCATTGCCAAGGTTCGGGGCGATGAACAACCAGTTGGCTACAGCCTTGCTTTGCTTGTTCGTAGGATCTCGCCGTTTGATTGTATCGCGGAAAGTCAGGCCGAGTGCCCTTTTCCAACGGGCCAAAGAGGCAGAGCGAGTCTGCGGGTCACAGCAGAAAAACTGGAGTTCGCTCCGACGGAAGCCCAACGCTTCGAGAAACACCAAGTACCTCTTCGCCATTGCAGGCTCTTCCGGATCCCGAAAGATCAGAGCGCCCCAGGTCTTCCATTGGTTATGGATGTAGTAATCCACAACCTCCCACACAGCGTCCTCATCTTCTTCAAGTAACCTCTCGACTCGTTCGGTGAGGGCCAAATAGATTTCCCGGCTTGTCTGCGTCCGGGGCTCAGTGTGCAGTTCCATCGAATCGAACTCGGCCCCCGAATGCTCCTCGTGGATGTTCCGAAAGCGGTGTCGTGAACTGTGAATCCGACGATTATTGCTTCTAAGACTTGCCAAGTAGGCGACCTGATCCTCAACAAGACGGCCCTCCTCTTCGCTCAGCCCGAAGCGACTCGTCAGGATGCTCCTGTCGATTGAGGTTCGCTGCCGAAACTTAAGAAACCGCTGTACCGAATCCAGTCTCCAGCGAAGCGTTCCCTCTGCAGGTTCATCAAGCGAGCACGGCTTTTCATTTGGATACAGATGAACAACCCTCTCAGGGTAATCTGCCCTTACTCTTTCCAAGAGGCCCTCAACCCCGGCTTTATTCATTAGCCGATATGCGGATGAAACCGGAATGCCCGAAGCCGCGGCCACGGTTTTGTCTGCAAGCCTCAACCTGCGCTCATCAATAGCCAGCGCGGCCAGATCCATCGTATGGATGTAGTGTTCAAGACTCATATCGGGCCCGGCATGGCCCAGTAAACGGGCGACCGCAAACAAATGTGGTCGGTGACGACCTGAGAGCAAGCGTTGGTGGAACTGGTAGGATTGGTGCAGCCATGCCTCGGTCATTGGATGGTGAGGCAACAATGTTCCATGCTTTCCATGATGGGCCAGTGACAATCGCAAAAACGTCCAGCTGGCAAAGCTATGTCGGAGATGGTGGTACCGTAGGGAATTATCCCCCGTCACCTCGCGCATCACTCGATGCAAAACCGGGATGACTCTGTCCTGGTCAATAGGAAGCCACCCTTTCTCAGGGATAGCAAACAACGCATCGGAGCGGGGTGTTGCCTGCTCCTGCAATTTTCGGTGATGCACCCAATCCGTCAGGAGTTTGAGTTCATCCGCATCAAATAATGCATAGATTGGGAGCTTCCTTTTTCCGTTATCTGTCTTCAACCGATGGCCTTTGTACCGCCGGACGATGATTTCTTCCCGCCCAAGCAGATGCACGTCCTGGATACGCAGCATCAAGGCTTCCATCCGCCTCAAACCGCATCGAAAGCCCAGCACTAAAATGAGTTCGACAATCGTTGGAAGGTCCTCCGCCATCAATTCCAGATCGGCCGTTCTGATGCGTCCACGAATCTCCTGATACTCGTCTAGGGTGATTAAATTGGCATCGACCGGGTGGAGAATGGACCCACCGCCAAGATCCATGATTTCGGCAAGCCTCGGGACACCGTAGTGAAGATGCAGGAAATGATGGAATTCACGAAGTCCGGCACCCAGTTTGTTACGAAACCCGGTGTTTTGGGCATCTGCAATCACTTCTGTATACAGCTCTTCGAACTCTTCGATTTCATAACAAGTGATATCGCTTTCGCCCGCCAGGCCTATTAGGCGCGGTCCAGTCTGGCGGACGTACTGATAGATCGTCGAGAGCGCAAGCCGCTTTCCAGAGGAGGCGGGTTTTGTGCAGAGGTGTAGCGCCCACGCCGATAGTAGTCTCTCAGCTGGGCTGACTTCGAGATGGCCACTATCGAGCAACCCTCTGAGTTTCTGAGCAGCACCGTCACGTTCAGTAGCTTTCAAGGCTGACCACAGACCAGCGCCCCACTCAAAGGTTTCCAGGTCCTTCTGAGCAGCATCGGCTGTTGTTTGGGCTCCCTGATCTCTCGATTGTCCTGATTTATCCTCAAACGCTGGAGCAACCGGATAGACACCATGCAATCGTTGCCAAGCCTCAGGCCGCAGTGAATGACCAACGTGATCTCTCGCCATGAACGAACCAATACTCACGGGCAGCTCTTGGCAACTCAGGGCCTTACTCGCCTTAATGAACTCCGAAAAGTTTCTGGGAGGCTCCGGGACATTGCCACATCGCTTAAACCAGAAGCGAATAAACGGCCACAAAGCTTTTGCGGGCGTCATTCGATGCTTGCTCGCTACCTCGCTTTCCACCTTTAGCTGCAGAAAGATCAATTCCGACACCGGGTCCGGAAACCAGCGACGACGCTCGAGGCCTTCAGAACCGCGCCAGGGCAATTCAAGGTCCAGGTACCCTCGCCCGCCCATGATCGTGAGCTTCTGATCAATGCTCTCGAACAGTTTGAGCAGTATGCCGGAACCCACAAGGCCGCCATTTAGGGCAGCGCTAACCAGCAGTGCGCCTATCCCGAGGCGTGATTCCATGTCATTAACGGACGAGGTTTCAACCCAGCCGTTCAAGGATAAACGCCACCCGTCTGCGCGCTCCGCCTCAAGGGGTGGAAAGGCTTCGAAAACACTTGGCTCAGGCTCCAACAGGATGGGCACGGCGGGCAACGGCATGTCGTAACCGCCTTTCCGATTGGCATACTCAACGAATGCACGAAGAAGTTTGCCGAACCGTATGTCAGAGCCTTTACCAAGCGTTTCATGGACGCTGCGTTCCAAAGCCCTAATCAGATCGGGCTTGCAAGTTTGCTCCGATCGCCCCGACAGAATGGCGGCTCCAGCCAAATCACTCTTGGACAGAAAGTCTTTGAGCTGCTCAGCGACCTGTCGCGTTTCCGAATCCAGGTCCAGTGCCAGAAAGTTCTCCCAGATGAGGTCCATCAAACTCATCGCCCTGCATACCCCGCAAGGCGACTGACGACCGGCACAAACCCCAACTCCTTCATGATCGGTTCGAGATACTGCGCCATGGTGTCGCGATACTGCTTGGCAGACAGTGAGGAGTACCGACTCCACGGCTCTTCACCGTAACTGGCGTGCCCCATAAAAGCGTTCACGTAGTCTGGTGGGCAACCTGCTTCCTTCAGTTCGGTCCTCATGAATCGGCGATGAGTATTAGCCGGCAAACCCAGAAATTTCTCGAGATGTGGTTCCATTGTCCTGGGGCGAACCTGAAGCGTGCCGGACCGCTTTTCGCCCACAGAGATGAAAAAACAAGGTTCCGGCTCTACCTCACCATTTCGCTTGAGCCGAAAATCACTGGTCGCATAAAGGACTTCAAGGTGTTTTTCATAATGTTCGAGCTGCCGGAACACGACGTCTGGCAAGTAGCTCAGACGTGTTTTGCGCTTTTTTTCGTTATCCTTGTCAGACAGCGCCGTGAGTCTCAGTTGTTCATGAACTTCGTCCAAAGAAAAGAATGGCGTCTTCACCGCCCGATAGCCCGTGGCAAACGCCAGGATTTGCACCGTATAGAAGGTGAATACGTTGTGATACTGCGCAAAGTCGGCCCAACCTCCGTAGGTCTGAGCTCTTCGTAATCTGGACTTCAAGTCAGAGACGGCACCGACAACCGCTGATTTTAAGGCACAGGCGCGGCTGCCAATATAGATCTCTTGGTGTTTAGCCCCCGTCAGATGCCTATCAACCTGGTCCTCCAGCTCGAGTTCGGCATGTTTTGCCAATTGCTTGGCGCTGCTAATGTATGTGGTCAATAAATCCGCGGCCTTTGGGGTGTAATAAAAACACTTCGTCTGAGCGAGTACATGAGGCTCGCCGGTGATCGCTACCGCATCAACAACATCGCCCGTGTCGACTGTAATCGCATTGAACATCACCTTCTCCCAGTTACCCCAGGTGACCCGCTCTGACTCTCCGGCCTCATCAACCAATCGTTTGAACGCCTTTCTGTACTGTTTCAGGGAAAATTTGAAGAGTCTCGTCTTGGGAGACGGCTTGCGACCGGTAAATTTCAGTAAGTTCAGAATGTAATCACCAAGCCCACCAATATCCGGCAAAAGGAGGTATTTGGCCAACTTCCTGGTGACTTCCTCCGGCATTTTCGGTTGTGTTTTGTATTGAGGGAATGTCGATTCGACGCGCCAATGGTCCTGCAGTGCGGATGTCATTAAACACAAGGATGCATGACTGTGCCTTTTCGCGTCCGCTGGCTGAACGCGCATTTCCGCCGCTTTCGTCCAAGAGGCCCCTGTCCACAAGACGATCAGCGATAGAAGAGCAACCTCATAAAAGCCTCGATCCTCGGACGAACCACTACGAAGCAACTCGCTCTTCAAATAACTTTTCGCAACAGTAGCAACGTTGTGGATTTCTTGATCAGTTAACGATTCGTATCGCCAAGGCAGGTATTGATTTGCCATTGCAATATGGCGGGCTTGATTGCGGGCTCGAAGAAATGCAGCTACCGGATTTGCTTCAGTTGGCGGTTGGCCATCCTCAGGGTCCTGCTCGGAGAAAAAGTATGCCCCTTGGCCGTCATCAAACGGAGCTTCGTCGCGTTTTATACGCTTGGAGACCGAGTGTTTTGGGGGAACCTTGGGCACATACCAATCCGACTCATTGCCTCCAGATTCAACCTTTAGTCCCTGAGCTATGTTCTGGAAGTCAACATATCCGGGTTCTGGGGTGCCACCTCCGCCCCCTTCATCCCGGTGATGTTTATCTCTCCCTAACCAAAGTCTCTCACCATGAGCACGCTGAAGGAAGTAAACGAAATTCGTGAATCTCTTCCGACGCCTCTCTGTTTCCTGATCCAACTGCTGAAAGTTTGAGGAGTGATAAAGTGGATTCAGCCGCAAGAAACAGCTACCCACTTTTTTGGCGAATTCCACTGGCGGAACAAATGGCTCAATCGCCAACAACTCGGGCTCCGCGACAGCTTTGCTCAAATCCCGTAAACCAAGCCCCATCGAAATGTCAGACTTCGGGGAACTAAGCAACGGGCCCTCACCAACATAGGTCTCGTACACCTCTCGAGAATGCGTTTCCCGTATGACACGCGCGTGGGCAAGGAGTGCCTGCGCCTGGAGCGCGGCGTATCGAGCACGCAACTTTGGATTCTCCTGGTAGTTCCAAAGGGCGCTATAGAGTGAATGCAACGTCACTCCCTTGTGAACCAATGGATTATCCTGTTCATGATTTGGCTTTGCATCGAATTCAGTACCAATTGCCTTGGTAAGCATATCGGCATTCCCAACCACCCAACGGCAAAGCGATTGCCACGTTCGGCAATCGATTCCGTCTTCATCGCAGCCCCATTCGTCACAGGGAAACTTCAGAATCTCAATAAGGTTTTGGCAAATCTGGACGAATGCGATTAGCTGTGGATGAGCGTTAATCTGATAAAAAAAGTCTCTGACGAGCAGGTTCGAGAAGCCGGCTTCTGCCGCTTTTTTGATAAAGATTTGGTGTGCGTTGCTGTCTTTGGGAGCCACCCTCTTATGTTTCTTTTTAGCCACGCGCCAACCTCCCCTTGCCAACACGCATTGCCCGAGAGTACGCGGCTTTTGACGGGAAAAGTGGTGGCAACTCAAGGTCACCGCCCCATTCGTTGGCGATTCCATAAAGGCTGACGCAATCATCGGCCGCTAAGCCGAATAGCACGTTGAGATAAAGTGTCTCGAGCAAGCAATTGCGCACCCAATAGTCAGCCCTAAAGCGCCTGCGTACGATGTTCACAGGCACCCTCTCATCTGGCTGAAGCCATGCCCGGCAAAGTTCCCAAAGCCTGAGGTTTCCGACACATCGATAGCTTTTACGGTATCGGTGGACGTAAATCGGAAAAATATCCAGCAGGATCAAAAAAGAGGAAAGGTCGATGTCTCCCTGGTTGGGCTGTGCTAAGGGGGGGAGACGATATTTCCTTTTTACCGATTTGAGACTCTCGTGAAGCTCGGGTATTTCTCCAATCGGGAGGTAGGTTTTTTCGAAAGGAAACGGGGGTGTTTTTAAATTCATCGGCTTTCCTTCTGTGAATCGTCCAAAGGTCGTTTTCACAGAACTTACGGCCGGGGCTTTTTTTGGAGATAGAGCTAACCTTTTGTTTTATAAGCGCTTACAAAATGCAACAACAATGACTCCGTGACGTTGGAGGAGATTCTGACCTTTTTGCCCTTCTCCCAAACCTTTAAAATTTACGCCAGCTTCTGAATAGCTTAAGCGGCTTGGGAACGACGGACAAATTACAAGAATTGCTTCCCGGTTCTCAGAATAAGCCAGTTGGAAATATTCATAGCCTTGTACCTACCACGTTGACGAAACACCGTGCCCTGATAGGTACAACGCGGTAGATGTCCGGAATCAACTGACGTTGGGGGAGGTAGGTACTGTGCGGTGTATTTTCCGAATGATTCGCCCAAGGGTGGTAGGTACTGCGTAGTGGAGTTTTCTAACTGACTGGTTTATCAGCTTTTTTGTCGAATTGCACCGCGCAGTACCTACCAGGCCTGGATGGGGTGGACGGTGGTAGGTACAGCGCGGTGTATCTCTCGGAGCAACTGACCCTGGGGGTGGTAGGTACTGTGTAGAGGACATCTCTAAATTGCTGTTTTAATTACCTTTTCTTGAATTTCACCGCACAGTACCTATCAGGCCTAGATGGGGTGAAAGGTAGTAGGTACAGCGCGGTGCATCTCCCGGAACTCCTAACGCTGAGGGTGGTAGGTACTGTGCGGTGTATTTTCCGAATGGTTCGCCCAAGGGCGGTAGGTACTGCGTAGTGGAGCCGTCTAACCGGCTGGTTTCTCAGCTTTTTTCTCGAATTGCACCGCGCAGTACCTACCAGGCCTGGATGGGGTGGAGCATGGTAGGTACAGCGCGGTGTATCCCGGGGATCAACTGACGCTAGGGGCGGTAGGTACTGTGCGGTGTATTCCCCGATTGGTCCGCTCAAGGGTGGTAGGTACTGCGTAGTGGATCCGTCTAACTGACTGGTTTATCAGCTTTTTTGTCGAATTGCACCGCGCAGTACCTACCAGGGCTGGATGGGGTGGAGCATGGTAGGTACAGCGCGATGTATCTCAGAGATCGACTGACGCTAGGGGTGGTAGGTACTGTGCAGTGCACTTCCCCAATGCCTCGATCAGAGGGAGGTAGGTGCAGCGCCATGCATCTCTCTTGGACCTTGTTTTAAAGACTTTTTTTGGATTTTCGCCGCACAGTATCGACGAGGTTAACGCAACACTTTGCCCGGTAGATACTGTGCGGTTGAATTCCGGGACCGCCTGACTCAAGGGGGGTAGGTACTCTGCAGTCACAGGCTAGGAGTGTCCACTAGAGTGGGGAACGTCCAGTCCCTATACACACATGCCAGCAAGGCATTAAAAAAAACCTTTATCTTTTAACCACGTGAAACCAAATAACAATCCGAAAATCGTACTGAGAATGAACCAACCCACACGTAAGTGACGATTAATGCCGCAGAAGATCCATGTAAGCGTGAGGAAGGCCACTCCAGCAATTTCATCCCCCCAGAAATAGTGAACCGGCAAGGCAATCAAACCGGCTACCAACATACAGGACATAAACTGAGCAAACGTGTTATTTAGGCTCAAGTCTTGGTTGGCACTAGACATATATAAACCTCTATATATCGATGAACCTAGGACGCGATAAATGTAGAAAAATTTCTCTAAAACTTGAATGATGAATCCGAAGCCATAAATTTTTCAAAATCTTCAAAGGTTCCAAACGACAACATCGCATCACCAAACTTGTTGTTGATCGCCTCAAGTGCGTTAGTAAATTGCTTGGTGTTTAAGCTGGACCGAGAGACTTCGAGATCCTCAAAAGCTGCTCTGAACGAGTCTTCCCTTCCTTTAAAATACTTCTGGATACATTTTTCCAGCTCAACTTTGCTCTTATCATATTCTTGGGCTAGGTGACGGCAAAGCGCTGCAACCTCCTCCCTTCGCTCCCGAGCCTCGCGGACCGCAGCGCTCTCCCCCAGAGCAATCAATCCGGAATTTTGGATCACGTTACCAATTAACAAACCAATACCGGCCCCCACAACAAATCCAACACCAGGTATCCCAATTGCAGTTTGACCCAACATCCCGTAGTAACTGACCGATGCCATATTGATTGCTGCGTGGCTGGTTTCCTCAATCAACTTTTCTTTATTGATGTCACCTTTGAGATAGGACCGGAATGCAGCCTGCGTACTATTTACTGCTCTCAGCATGGCACCAGCATTTCCGGCTCCATATCGAATACCCAGAGACGCGATATTACCCACGTTAGTAACTTGATGACTGACATCGAAGTTATCGATACACCAATTGACGAAATGCTCACAGTTATTACTGGGAAGGAAATACTCAGTTTCGTTTAATCGACTGCGCGCACGGGCGACAATTTCTTCCTTAGTAAAGCGAGGATGATTATGCTGCTTAACCCAGTATTTCTGGCCGCCACAAAAATCTTCCAGAGATACTTCTTCGACAGGCCCACTAGAGAACCCTCTTGCAAGCCCCGAATAGTGAATGACGCGTCCCTTCCCAATGTGTAGTCCGTGATGCGTATATAATCTGCGTGGTGTCACGACGTGCGACGCAACTGGAGGAAGCTGGAGTTGTTCTTGAATCTTTGATGCGACCTCGTGGGGATTTTGCTCTAATATTCCATTAAACACCTGCTCTAAATAACGGTGCGTGAGGAATGTCGAAAGACTATCCTTTCCACTACTCATGTATTTTTGATTCACAATGCCGCACTCCTTCCAGCTACTGGTCTTTCCAAGCTAAAAAACTTCATTCTGAGATAGCCAAAGTGTGGACGGCAAGCCAACCGAAAAATTTAACACAGTTTTACATCAAGCTATGGTCGCATACAGCTCGAACTTATAGCCTATTGGATCGGAAGCTATACAACTCAAAAGGAATTAATGTGTTTATAAATAACCTCTCAGCTGAGCAACAGTCTATCTTTCTTGGGCTAGCCAAAGAACTCGTCTCCGCGGACGGCCGAATCGACGACCGTGAAACACGAATGATCTCCACACTCAAAAATATGTGTAACAGCGGTGTGACTCCGGCACCAATAGGCTCCTTGGAGATCCTCCGTGATCAATTCGGCGATAGAGCTTCGAAAGTATCAATGATGCTTGAGCTTGTAGGTGTTGCGCATGCGGACCAAAATTATGATGTTTCTGAAAAGCAGATGATTAGGAATATCGCCCAGTCTTTAGATATTTCGGGCGCTTTGCTAGAGGACATTGAAAACTGGGTGCGCCGCCAGATGGGCCTCACGAAGGAAGCAAACCTGTTGATTGGAGAGTGACTGATGCCTTTACCATTTGTTTTAGCAGGCGCGGCGCTCGTTGCCGGCGGATTTGGGGTCAAGAAAGGCATTGATGCTGCGTCAGATTACAGTGATGCTAAGGATGCAAATCGACTGGCCCAGAACATATATGACGAGGCATCAAGAGATTTACAGGAGCACCGTGAACAAGCCAGAAATTCTATGGAGTCTCTCGGTGCTCTCAAGTTCAAGCTTTATAAAGAGTCACTCATTCCTTTCATAGAGACATTTTCAAAAATCAAAGAAATAGATTTTGACGATAAATCTCTAGTGAACAAAGAGCTTCCTCAGTTCAGCTCAGAAACTCTCAAAGATATGGAAGAGGATGCGCCCAAACTCCGAAGCTTGGTTGAAGGCGGCATAACTGCCTTAGGCAGCGGTGCTCTTGCAGGATTAGCGGCCTACGGTGGTGTCGGAGCTATGGGTGCCGCGTCGACCGGAACAGCGATTGGAGCACTGAGTGGTGTAGCCGCAACCAATGCCACACTCGCTTGGTTGGGTGGAGGCTCCCTTGCAGCTGGTGGATATGGTATGGCGGGTGGAATGGCCGTTCTGGGTGGGGTTGTTGCAGGCCCAGTACTCGCTGTTGGCGGAATGATGTTAGCTTCCAAGGCCGCCGCTGCAAAAGAAAAGGCGCGTGAAAGTGTTGAGACGGCGAGGTTGGCACGGTCCGAAATGGCCCAAGCTTCTGTGGCGACAGACGGCATCCGACTTCGCTTTGAAGAAATCGCAGTTGTATTGAAACATTTAGACGAGCACTTTCAACCTTTACTCAACTCTTTACAAGAGCTGGTAAACAGGGACGACAATTATCAGAACTACAGTATGGACGAGAGAAAATTTGTCTTTTCCTCTGCATCAATGGCCAAGGTATTGAAAAATATTATGGAATCGCAAGTTATAAATGAGGAAGGCACCCTGACTGAGGAATCACGATCTGCCGTGGACGAGGGTCAAGAAGCTCTCAAAAAGGCAATATAAAATTCAGCCTGGATAGGCCAGGCAGCAATTGCCTGGCCCACTTTATGAAAATAATACCTACTATTTCCTCGGATCATAGCGACTCGTCTTTTCCCTGTAATCAATGCGGCAAATGCTGCCGCAATGTGCACCTATCCAAACTCACAAAATTTCTTGATCGTTCTGATGGAATCTGTCGGCACTTAGATTTATCCAGTAACCTTTGCACCATTTACTATGACCGCCCAGATATCTGCAACATAAGATTGCAATATGAACTTAATTACGCGGATTCATATACATGGCAACGTTTTGTGGATCTCAACCTTCAAGCTTGTCACTCATTACCAGATAAAACAGAGCACAAGGATCAAGATTCCACTTAACTAATATTTAAAGGCATTAGAATGCAACAAAACGTAAAACCATCAGTTATTACACCGAGAATTGAGAATTAGGTTTAAAGTATATGTATAATTTTGTGAGCGTCGGTCCAAGGATCAAAGAGAAAGTTGGCGAAGCAGTAATAACACTCTCAGTCTGAGCTAAGCGGTCAATACCTCTCGATCCAGGATCAGGCAAAGCTAATATTGGAGTTAACTCAATAAGGAATAAATATGCGGCTAGCAGCGTTTTTGATTTCATTGGCATTCCTCAGCGGGTGCGCACACCAGACAGGAGTCCAAGTCTCAAGAGATGAGGCGAATGAAATTATTGTGGGAGAAACAACCAAAGCGGAGGTTATACAACTTCTCGGAGAACCAAATGGTTCGATGCTTGGCGCTTCCGAGGGTTCAGCCGAGAGCTTTTGGTACAACGGAGCAGAAGCCCAAACTAGGCCCGAAACCTATATACCTGTGGTTGGCCTGTTCCTTGGCGGAATTGACTCAAAAGGCTCTTCTTTGATTATTTCATTTGATAAAAACGGTGTGGTTACCGAAAGATTCTACGCAGAGACCAACTCGGGGAGCAGACCAAGCTTATAATGTTTAGGATTGCCTTTGCTAGCAAATGGCGACATCTTCTGGCAAAGGCGATCGAGTTTATATCAACTCTCCGAAATGTTCAGCAGACTTCTCGTCCGTAGATTCCTAAAGGCCAATATAACGATTCATTGGATCTGCATTTCCCCCCACTAAAATGGATACGCCTCATCAGGTAATTCCCTTGAACTCTATGAAATTCAGAAAATTTTAATAAGAGGCCTGTATGTCCAAGGATATTGATTCGGATTCCATAATTCTAGGAACCGAAAAGTTTCTTACGTTCACCCCTATAGTGGTGATTATCGCATTGGCAGTGACGAGTTTCCTAAGCCAATTTGAAGGCACTTTTTTGGATTTCCCAACCAACCTCATTTTCCTAATTCCAGCTTGGCTGATGTCTATTGCCTTCTTTGATGCCGTCTCGAGGACCCATGCACCCAATGAAAAGCAAATGTTAGGCATTCGGCTGTTTTTCACCCTTTTTCTTTACCTTACGAGTTTGATCGGCTTGGTCATTACACCAATAGTCACGGGCTTCATGGACCGGTTTGAAAACACCTATCTAGATTTTCCATATAGCTTCGGTTGGTTTGTTTTGGGTGCCATACTATTGAGCGTACTAACGCTACTTTACGACAAGTATCAGACGCAGATGGACGAGTTAAAGGTGGCGATCAGGAATGACTTCTTGTCCAGAATTAACCGCCGGTATGGAACCATGTTTCGCGACGGCTATTTTTTCGGAAACAGTCATATGACCTGTTTCCTTGATCCAAAAAATCAAAAAATCCTTTTTCGTCAAAGCACCTCAGGGTTTGAGTTACTATTACCGTTCAATGATATCTACAGTTGCCATACAGATTGGATCGAAAATTCAGAAAACGGAAGAGTGTGGTACACTGACTGCAAGGTTGTGTTTAGACTTAAAAATTACAATAACCCAATCATCTCCATCCCGATGCCTAGCAGGATAAGTGCAGAGGAGTGGATGATTCGAGTAGGCACAGTGATTAACCGCGACTAGATCATGCCTACCGATCTGATGCTCGCATAAAAGCGCTGTATTTAAAACCAGTTGGAGTTGCCGAACTAGTACCAAAGGAGATGTTGGTGGAACTGGTCGTTTATGCGGCTGTAGAAGGTTGAGAACACACTAATTAACTGGCAACGTTTATTAGACTACTCCCGATTCGGTGCAGGTCGCCCCTACGGCCTGCACAACTCTGGCTCCTGCAGCAAATGACAATCTATTGATCGATCCCACGCACGAGACCTAGCCCAATAGCCACCTGAACCAACTCAGCAAACGAATCAACCTTCATTTTCGCCATCATATGGGCTCGATGACCTTCTACGGTCTTCCGGTTGATGCCGAGCTCATCGGCTGCTTCCTGATTGGAAAAGCCTTTAACGATTAACTCCAGAACCTGGCGCTCTCTTCGTGTGAGACTGTCATAACGCTCGCGAACACGTGCCTGCGAGTTTCTCCTCGCAAATCTGGCCCGATCTTTTTCGAGCGCATTGTGGACATGATCAATCAATACTTGATCATCGAAAGGCTTCTCAATGAACGTCATCGCCCCCTGAGTGAGAGCTCTTACAGCCATATCAACATTGCCGTGGGCGGATATCATGATCACCGGAAGCTCAATGTTATGTTCCGGCAACTTTTTCTGGGCATTAATTCCGCTCAGACCGGGCATCCGGACATCCATAACGATACAGCCACTCTGGCTTTCATCGAATGCATCAAAAAACTCCAGCGCATTCTCAAAGGTCTGAACTTGAAGCCCCACTGATTCCAGCAGCCACTTAAGAGAGTCCCGAACATCTGCATCATCATCAATGACAAAAACCGTTTGAGTATCGTCTTTCGAAGTCATGAATTGGTCAGTCGGCAATATTCAGTGTGAATGAAAAGCATGCGCCTCCGTCGGGGAGATTCTCTGCCCATAGTTCGCCTCCCAGATTCTCTACCAATGAACGACTAATGGCCAGTCCCATTCCCAGCCCTGCCTGCTTGGTCGAGAAGAAGCGGTCAAAAAGACGGGCCATATCTTCCTCCGAGATACCTGGCCCCTCATCTTGCACTCTTACCAGCACCTGATCTTTAGCGTACGGTGTCACTTTGATCTGCACAGTCGTAGGAGCATCATCAGTGTTTTCACTTGCCTCAATTGCGTTAACTATCAGGTTGAGAAGTATCTGCTCAAGCTGAATACGGTCACCTAGCACGGAGTGCAAATCTGGTACGATGTCAAAAACCAGTCGAACGTTACTCCGGTCCGCCATAGATTCACACAGATCAGCCACATCTTTTATTAGTTCCGGCAAATCCAGTGCGGTGATTACCGGCTCCTGCTTGCGAGTGAAGTCCATCATTCGATGAATAATGTCGCCTGCCCTCAGTGCGGTACGGATACTTCGGGTGATCGGGACCTCCACGTCACTCCAGGCGATGTTCTCAGCACCAGCAAATCGGCGTTCAACACCTCGGAGATAGTTAACCATTGCTGACAGCGGCTGATTGAGTTCGTGAGCAAGACTCGAGGCCAACTCTCCCATGGTGACCAAGCGACTCGCATGGTCGATGTCGGCCCGGTACTGTTTGAGCTGTTCTTCCGCGGCCTTTTTTTCCGTTAGGTCATGGGCCACTATCGAATAATATTCGATATCCCCATGTAGTGAGCGGTGCGCGAGCAACTCCAACATGACCGGAATTCGAATGCCTTGCAGACTGCGCATGGTCACTTCGCCGCGCCAGTGTCCCGTTTCCTTGGCCAGCGGGAATCCCTTACCTATGAGTTTCTGCAGGTCTTTCTCTGTCACAAACCACGACAAAGCGAAGGAGCTATAGTCCGTTTGCTCCAATTGCAGGGCTTTGCGGGCAGCTTCATTCAAATGCGAAACCGTCAGATCGAGGTTTAGAAAAACCACAAGATCCTGGGTGCTCTCCAGGACCCTCGCCAATCGACGGTTCGCCTTATCGGCCTTGATTCTGTGAGTGGCATCTCGAGAAACCACCAAGATTTCCCGGATCTCGTTTGTCTCGGGATCCCGGATCGTTCGACTGGTACTCTCTAGCCACGTGTAGTGGCCATCTTTACAGCGGAATCGATACGTGTGGGTATAGAGGCCGCGATCGTAATTCACCGTCGGTGCACGCAGCCTAAAATCTTCGACATCATCCGGGTGATACAGGTCATAAGCTGACATCCCGACGATTTCCTCCACGCTGTAACCCAATAGATGGGTGACTGCAGGGGATGCATAAATAAATCGCCAATCCTCCGGGGTATGACGAGAAATCATGTCCGTCGACTGCTCCGCCATTTCCGCCAACAGGCGATTACGCTCCGCATCATCAGTCAAAGCCGAAAGACCTTCCTCCGGAGTACGGGTTTTCATCAGTGGGTGATTCTCCAATCGTCGCGTGCCTTCTAATCTGCCAATACTGCCTGCTTGAAGGGCCCTTGACCACACCGGTCACGGGCCCAGCTTCGTTACTGCAGGAAGTCCTTGCTGAACGATTTGAATTGAGCCGCGTCTGAACGACGTAACCACTCAAACCCCACCATCTCCTTTGTGACCAGATTGGCACCAGCACGCTCCAGGCGACGTAGAGACGTTTCGGTATCGCTCGGATTTCTGGCCGAAATGGCATCTGCCACCACAAAGACATCCAGGCCTTTTTCCAGCATTCTGAGCGCAGACTGCATGACACAGGCCTGAGACTCCATTCCGCAAAGAACCACCTGGCGACGATCCTGCGAGCTAAACGCTTTTTGAAACTCAGGATCATCGATACAGGAGAAAAACGTCTTTCCGTATAGGTTATCCCTCCTAACGAGTTCCCGCAGACCTTCTTCGGTGTGCCCAAGGCCATCAGGGTATTGCTCCGAACCGATAACAGGCACTTCCATCAGTTGGGCCAAACGAACCAGCCACTCACAGTTCTGCACTAATCGTTCATTTTCATGCACGCCCGGCAACAAACGAGCCTGAACATCGACCAAGGTGAGTATCGAATTATCTTTCTCCATCAACATGAACTACTCCTTGTTCAGGCAGGTCGACGGTCGACCATATTCGTTGCAACACCCTCAGCTACCACCGTGTCACCAACCTTACAGATGGTCTCCAGTTTTACCCTGCGCCTCTCCTGATTGATCTCAATGATCTTGGCCGTAGCCATCACGGTATCGCCAATGTGCACAGGCGCTTTGAAGCTGATCTGCTGGTCAATGTAAATGGCCCCCGGACCAGGCAAACGCGTGCCAAGCACTGCAGAAATAAGGGCAGCACTAAACATCCCGTGGACAATTCGCTCCTTGAACGGAGTTGTCTTCGCGTACTCCTCGTTGATGTGGACAGGGTTGTCATCCCCACTGACACCTGCAAACAACACGACATCCGCATCAGTGATGGTCTTGGCGTAAGACGCCTCCATTCCAACTTCCAGGTCTTCCAAATAATAGCCATGTAGTTCTTGCATAGTTTTATTCCTCTGGTTGATCCATGCACTTATTACACTAATGGTTTACATCCATTAAACCAAGTATTTTTACTTGGTTTTTTGAGATTGCTCTGATAGCCTTTCTTTCAACAACAAAGACAACACCGCTTTGCATAAGGGGAAATGCGGTATGCAGACTCAACCTGTGAATATTTTTGAAAGGGCCTTCAAGAAACTGGTACCGGGAGGTCTAGACCCGGTTAATCGGCGCGGCTCAGACATCATGAATATTTCTGAAGAGTTACAAGATTCTGATGTCACAACCGTGCAGGAATGGATCGATAACTGTCTTGCAGAGAATGGTGGTCAGGTAGAAGCCCGGAATCGTGCTGCATTGCTTGGCCGTGCTTATCTCAAGCTTTCCCAGACCGGAAAGGTTCGATTCCTGGGATTACTGGCAGACCAATACGGTGTTAACGAGAGTAATGTTGAGGCTGCAATCAACAAGTGGCATAGCTCCCCCACTAACCAGAAAACGGAGGCGGCTCAAGCTCTTCGGAGAGCACTCGAGCCCAGCCGAACAACGCTTCTGAAGCAGTTCAACGGTGTGCCTTCAGGGGTCAAATTCCTGGTAGATATGCGGGAAGAGCTGCTCACATTCTGCAAAGACTACCCCTCTCTGAAGCCCCTTGAGACCGATCTCAGAGACCTATTGGCAACGTGGTTTGATGTTGGCTTGCTGCAACTTGAGGAGATCAGTTGGAACTCTAGCGCTGCGATGCTCGAAAAATTGATCGCTTACGAAGCAGTGCATGCAATCAAAAGCTGGAGTGATCTCAAAAACAGGCTGGACTCCGATAGACGCTGCTTCGCCTTCATCCACCCTAACATGCCCGAAGAGCCCCTGATCTTCGTTGAGGTCGCGTTGGTAAACGGGCTCGCTGGCAATGTTCAAAAGCTGCTGGATGAAGATGCCCCTACCCAAGATATCGAGACAGCGGATACCGCCATTTTCTACTCGATTTCAAATGCTCAGAAAGGCCTCGCAGGCATCAGTTTCGGCAACTTCCTCATTAAACAGGTTGTCAAAAAGCTTAGCGACGAGTTCCCTCAGTTAAAACAATTCGCAACGCTTTCGCCGATTCCAGGATTCGCCAAGTGGCTGGAAAGTTGTGCCCCCGCGACTCTCTGCGACCTTCCGGGTGGTGAAGAGTGGCTGAGTTTGCCCCCACCACGTGTGCCATCAATTATCGAGGCAAACGATTCGCTACAGACGAAGCAAGAGGCGCTCATCAAACTTGCAGCCTCCTACCTATGCCTCTGCCAGAAGGGTAACCAGCGAGCACTGGACCCGGTAGCCCATTTCCACTTGAGCAATGGAGCACAAGTAGCTCGACTCAATTGGATGGCAGATACCTCGAAAAAAGGGCTCGAGCAGTCTGGTGGCCTGATGGTGAATTACCTCTACGAGCTTCCCAAGATTGAATATCGAAGCCAGCAGTACACCTCAGAGGGTGTCATTTCCAAATCTGCATCTGTGAAGAAATTACTTAAATAAACACCAAAATGAAGAAGGAGAATTCGATGACTAATCGTGTAGCTGTTGTGACCGGTGCCACAGGTGGCTTGGGAACAAGTATGTGCAAGGCATTGGTTGACCAAGGACGCACTGTGATCGCATCACATTTGCCAGATGAGATTTCCACCGCCGATGCGCAGAAATGGCTATCGGAAATGCAAAGTGACGGTTACGAAGTGGCCGCATACCCGCTCGACGTTACCAATTTTGAAAGCTGCGCCTCATTCATTGCTCAGGTGACTGAAGCGCACGGACCGGTAGATATTCTGGTCAATAATGCTGGCATCACCAATGACGCACCTCTCAAAAAGATGCAGCCCGATCAGTGGAACCAGGTGCTGAACGTCAACCTTAGCTCGATGTTCAATATGTGCCGTCAAGTATTCGAAGGCATGTGTGAGAGAGGGTTTGGTCGAATCGTCAACATCTCCTCCCTGAATGGTGAAAAGGGTCAGTTCGGGCAGTCGAACTATGCCGCGACAAAGGCCGGCATCTATGGCTTTACGAAATCCATCGCTCTCGAGGGGGCCCGAAAAGGTGTTACCGCCAACTCAGTTTCCCCTGGCTATATCGACTCGCCAATGGTTCGTAAGGTCCCCGAAAAAGTACTCAACAGCATTGTAGAAGGCATTCCTGTTGGTCGACTCGGCCAGCCGGAGGATATTGCCAGAGCTGTCGCTTTTTTGACAGCAGATGAGGCAGGTTTTGTTACCGGCACCAATCTGTCGGTCAATGGCGGCCAGTACATGAGCTAAGGGGGTAAATGATGACAGAGTACAGAGCACCTACCCGGGATATGGCATTCACTCTCCAGTACGTTGCCGGGTTTTCGGAAATGACCAAAGCCTGTGGCTATGAAGAGGCTTCAGAAGACGTCGTTACTGCGATTCTGGAGGAAGCTGCCAGATTCTCAAGCTCAGTGATCTCGCCCACCAATGCCGTTGGCGACAAAGCAGGTGTGCGCCTTGATGAAAACGACATGGTGGTAACACCAACTGGTTTTCGTGAGGCGTATCAGCAATATGCGGACAGCGGCTGGGCAAGCCTGCAATTTGATCCTGAGTTTGGAGGCCAAGGTCTTCCCTTCTCTCTCGCTATTCCGGTTCAAGAGATGTGGCACGCTGCCAACATGGCCTGGGGGCTCTGTCCTCTTCTATCTCAGGGTGCCGTCGAGGCGCTTTCAGAAAACGCCAGCGAAAAGATCAAGCAAGAATTGCTGCCCAAAATGATCTCAGGACACTGGACTGGCACGATGAACCTCACGGAACCTCAGTCGGGATCCGATTTATCAGGGATTCGCACGCAAGCAAAGCCCGACGGCGACGTGTACCGCATTAAAGGCCAGAAGATCTTCATTACCTGGGGTGAGCATGATATGGCGGAGAATATTGTCCACCTCGTGCTTGCACGTTTGCCGGATGCACCTCCAGGAGTCAAGGGCATTTCACTGTTCGCGGTTCCCAAATATCTCCCAGATGCCTCCGGAGAAGTCGGTGCCAGAAACGACTGCCGCGCTGTATCGCTTGAGCACAAACTCGGCATCCATGCGAGTCCCACTTGCGTAATGAGCTACGGCGACAATGAAGGCGCCATTGGCTACCTTGTTGGCGAGGAAAATCGTGGCCTCGCCTGCATGTTCACCATGATGAACAATGCACGTCTGACCGTCGGCCTGCAGGGTGTTTCAATATCCGAGCGGGCATATCAACAAACCCGGGACTATACACTCGAAAGAACTCAGGGAATTGCACCGGGCGAACGAGCCGTCTCTCCGATCATAAAGCACCCGGATGTGCGCCGGATGCTGATGACCATGAAATGCCTTACTGAAGCTGCCCGGTCGCTCGCCTATACGGGATGCGTAGCGGTGGATTTCTCCAAAAGTAAGGATCTGCCAGAAGATGTTAAAAACCGCTACCAACGTCGCGCCGATCTTCTGACCCCCTTGGTAAAGGGGTGGTGTACTGAAATTGCCCAGGAAGTAACATCACTGGCCATTCAATGCCATGGAGGAATGGGCTTTGTTGAAGAAACTGGTGTAGCTCAACATTATCGTGACGCGAGAATTCTACCCATCTACGAAGGTACTAACGGCATTCAGGCAATGGACCTGGTGGGCAGGAAAACCATTCGTGACCAGGGTACGGCAATGGCTGAACTCGTGGAGGACATGCGTCCATTCACGAGTTCCGGTGTGAGCGCTAGCCTGCTATCTAACGACCGTCAGGCAAGGTTTGATCAGGCCGTCGCCTTTATGGAAGATGCGACGAAAATGGTACTGGAACGTGGCAAAGATGAGTTCTTTTCCAGCTCCATTGCCTTCAACTACCTAATGCTCAACTCAACCGTCACAGCCGCGTGGCTCATGTTAAAAGCTGCAACTATTGCCAAGGAGCAAGGTACGGAAGAGGATTCTTTCGCTGATAGCAAATTAGCGACCACTAACTTCTTTTTCGACCACATTCTGCCGCGCTGTTCGGCTTACCTGACTGCATTGCGATCAGGCGATGAGGCCATCATGGCACTGCCGGAAATGGATTTTTAAACCAGCTTTAAAGGTACCCCCTCATGTTCATCAATGGCGAGTGGATCACCGGTCGGCCAGAATTTGCGGTAACCAATCCGGCAACGGGTGAGGTCATCGGAAAGGTTCCGGACTGTACCGACCAAGACATTGAGGCGGCAATCACGGCCGCCGACTATGCGTTTAGAGAGTGGAAGAAAACCACGGCTTATCAACGCTCTCAGCTAATCTATCGGGCATGGGAGTTGATGATACGTCAGAAACGCCAACTAGCTGAGTTAATGACCCTGGAGCAGGGAAAGCCGCTGAAGGCTTCCCTCAATGAAGTTCAGTACGGCGCAGATTTTCTCTTGTGGTTTGCGGAAGAAGCCAAGCGGATTTATGGACAAACCGTTCCCTCCGCAAGGGAGAATCAGCGGTTTCTGGTACACAAATCGCCTGTCGGTGTAGTTGGCGCCATTACACCATGGAATTATCCGATCTCAATGATCACTCGCAAGCTCGCGCCAGCATTGGCAGCCGGATGCACCGCCATCCTTAAACCAGCTGAAAGCACACCACTCTGTGCAAAGGCTATGGTTGAGATCTTCGAGGAAGCGGGCTTCCCACCTGGGGTTATCAATCTGATCACCGTTCAGAACCCCGCTCGTGTTGGACGTGCCTTCTGCACGGATCCAAGAATCCGCAAGTTGACCTTCACCGGTTCAACCCCAGTTGGAAGAGAACTGAATGGCTTGGCTGCGGCAAACATGAAGAGAGTTTCGATGGAGCTGGGAGGCCACGCCCCCGCCATCGTCTTTCCTGATGCCGACCCTGTTCACGCAGCGAAGGGCCTATCTCTGGTTAAGTTCCTGAACACCGGCCAAGCGTGTATCAGCCCGAACCGAATCTTTGTCCATGAAGACCAGGTAGAACCGTTCCTCACAGAACTCACTAGCCGAGCCCGCCGATTGGTCGCTGGCAATGGCATGAATGAAGGAACAGGCATTGGCCCGCTGATCAACGAACTCGCGATCCAAAAGGTTGATAGTCAGGTGAAAGATGCCGTTGCACGAGGAGCAAAAGTTGAAACTGGAGGCCAACGCCTTAAAGAGGGCGAGCTTTCGGATGGCTATTTTTATGCTCCAACTGTTTTATCTGGCGTGACTCCAGCAATGGATATCTATCGGGAGGAAACCTTTGGTCCCGTAGCACCGGTGATTACGTATCGCTCGGAAGAAGACGTGATTGCGATGGCTAACGACACAGATTATGGGTTGGCAGCCTATATCTACAGCAATAACATCGCCACAGCCATGAGAGCCTTTGAGGCACTGGATTTTGGCATCATTGGCATCAATGACATTAATCCAACGAGCGCCGCAGCCCCCTTTGGGGGAATGAAAAATAGTGGCCTTGGACGGGAAGGGGCCCAGCAGGGCATAGAGGAATACCTGGAGACCAAACTAGGAGGGCTGGCGATCTGACCCGGCACTCAGCCAAGCCACTCACGTTCAGGCTGGCTCACCCTCATTGCCAATATTCGAAAGCCGCTCCCTGAGCGGCTTTTCGCTATGTATGAGTGTAGCTCTAAGGGCTACAGGGATACTTTTCAGACCCATTGGGTCAATCCATCGCGGAGGTATTGCTGTCACTTGCGATGCTTTAATAGCTTTTAGTAGCCCCGCATACTAATTAGTATCCGGGGCTACTATTTGTTAATAAAGTGATGCTTGATGCTTTGAGATTGATCTCTGGCATCAGGAATAGCGCCTAATCGTCTGCCCTTCAGCCCCGCCAACGATCTGATGATGCAGCTGCTTTCTAACCATCGAGTCCCCTCTCCCGCAGTTCAGTTTTACCAAATCGCTTAACCTTGCTACCAGCAACGCTTGAGGAAATTGGCTTGACCTCATGTGCTAGATCGCTTTGTTGATAGGCTCAAAACGCAGATAAAAAAGCCCCCGGCATATGCCGGGGGAACATAGCTACAGCGCAGGTCTAGCCCACCTCTACGCTGTCAGCTGACTCCTGAGCACATGCTTTTGAAGCTTACCCGTCGAGGTCTTCGGAAGCTCCTCTGCGAAGATCACCCTCTTGGGCACCTTGAATCCGGCGAGATTGGATCGGCAATGAGCAACGATGTCGTCGACAGTGAGACCCTCATTATTGGCTTTAAGCGTAATGAATGCGCAAGGAATCTCACCCCAGTGATCGTCTGGTGCCGCCACAACGGCCGCTTCCAAAACAGCGGGATGATCATAAAGAATACTCTCGAGTTCGAGCGTCGAAATATTCTCACCGCCTGAGATAATTATGTCCTTGGATCTATCCTTGATCTCCACGTAGCCATCTGCATGCCAAACTCCGAGATCGCCCGTATGGAACCAACCACCCTTGAGAGATTTATCCGTTTCTTCCGGATTATTTAGGTAGCCCTTCATAACCGCGTTTCCACGAACAAAGAGTTCACCGATTGAAACGCCATCTTTGGGCATTGGATCCATCGTATTAGGGTCAGCGACCATCATATCTGCCATGGATAGTGACAAGATGCCCTGGCGCGCCATTTTTGCTGCCTTCTGCTTGCCATTCAGAGAATGCCAGTCATCCTGGAACTCACAGATGAGGCTAGGACCGTAGGTTTCCGTCAGCCCATAAAGATGAACTACTTTAATCCCCATGGATTCCATGGCTTCAATAGTAGCCGCCGGGGGAGCCGCTCCTCCGGTCGCGGCAGTGACCTGTTGGCTGAATGGTTTCTTGTCCTCGTCTGGTGCATTGATAAGCATATTGAGCACCACAGGCGCTGCACAGAAGTGGGTCACTCCGTGCTTCGCGATAGCATCGAACACTGGTTGTGGATGAGGCGCACGCAGACAGACGTGAGTACCGGCTGCAGCTGTTACGGCCCATGGATAACACCAACCGTTGCAGTGAAACATCGGCAGTGTCCAGAGATAAACAGCACCCGAGGGTAGCCCAAAACCAATCACATTACTGAGTGCATTCAGGTGCGCCCCCCGATGATGGTAGACAACCCCTTTGGGGTTTCCTGTCGTACCAGACGTATAGTTGAGAGCAATGGCTTGCCACTCATCGTCGGGCATGTCCCACTGGAAGTCGTCGTCCCCCGTAGCGAGTAGCTCGTCATAGGTCATCGTGCCTATTAGCTCGCCGCCATCAAAGTTGGGATCATCAACATCCACAACCATTGGTTTTGCATCGCAACCTGCTAAAGCCTCACGCGAGCGGTCACTATATTCCTTGTCAGTGAAAAATACCTTGGCGCGCCCATGATTGAGCATGAAAGTCATGGTCTTTGAATCAAGGCGCGTATTCTGTGCGTTCAAAACAGCACCGATCATTGGCACCGCGAAGTGCAGTTCTAGCATCTCAGGAATATTCGGCAACAAAGCTGCCACAGTATCCCCTTTTCGAACACCCAATTTCCGCAGGGCCGATGCCATCTTGAGGCAACGCTGATAGGTTTCCGCCCAAGACCGCTGAATATCACCGTGAATAACGGCGGTTCGAGTAGGGTGCGCTAATGCTGTTCTTTGAATAAAAGTTATGGGCGTTAGAGGCGTGTAATTTGCCTCTACTTTTTCGAGCCCAAGCTCAAACATATTTTCCATTGCATTAAACCTCTTATTGTTCTTTCGGACAGGCATCAACTTCGATCAGCTACCGCATCGCCAGCAGTGTCGTCCTCATGCTCGTGGGTTACTTCATAAACGTCAGCAAACCAATTTTTCTCGAGGAAGAACCAGAGAACGAGACCAATACCCAGCCCCCAAGCGGCACCTTTGACTGCCAGGACAGAACCGACAATGACGGCAACGCCTCTTTCCAGATTCGTTTGACGATCCAGCATTTCAATGGCCAGGTATCCACACAGATAACCCTGGATCAAGAGCGTTAACGCCATGCCGATATTCAGACCGGGCTTGAAGAGAGTCACCACCGGAACCAAAACGATCGCGATGGTCATCCCCCAATACAGGCTGGTCGCACCACCCCAATAGCTGTCCATCACTGAACGCGGGTTATTCATATACCGATTGATAACCAAGGCCTGACCACCAGTCCAGGCCGGGCCTGAAAGACTGATGAATGGGGCAAAGATGCCATGGAGGAAGTTTCGAATACCTACAATGATGCTGTTGCGACGAGGGCTAAACACGAGCTTTTCATCTTTACGCACACCATCGGCATTTTTAAACAGAGAATCCATAACGAGGATATCCCCGAACGCAATAATGTACGCAGCCAATGCCAATGGAATGGCATCAATGAAGTATTCAAGCGGCGGCATGCCAAGGCCAAAAATACTGTAATCCTGCAAAATCGTGGTGAATGGGATGGTCGTAAAGCCCCACTCAATAACCGGCATCTCAACTTCACCAATGATAATGCCGAACACATAGGCAATAAGGAAAGGCACCGCAATGCCATACTGAGCCACGAATCGGAAAAAGCCGTAACGCGCCCGAAGCGGCCCCGCTGTTTCTGAGAACAGCATAAAGAAGCCAAGAACCGCGCCGGTGAGGATAGTGATCGGCATGGTCCATACTCGCCCATCTGCTGCGAATTCTCCCATGACGGCAGATATACCCGCACCAATCAGGATCCCGGACTTCAGGGACATGGGCATTTTACGCACTAAAGCGTCAGCCCCCTTAAAGACCCCCAGCCCAAGGAATATAACCGCGACGGTTATCTGTAATGCAATCAGTGCCAGTAGTCTGGGGTCCCCCTCTGGGTAATTGGACAAAAAGGCGATGTAGAGGGGAATCCCCGCGGTAATCCAGCCAGCAACGGAGGGATCACCGAAATGCGAATGCACCAGGTACAGCATGTTATTGAGCAGTACAAATGCAACTGCGATTTCAAACGGGATACCAAGTACAGACGTCATCAGAGCGGTGATACTGAGAGGTACCACGCAAAGAATGGCACCTTGAAGAAGGTCCGGTACCTCAACTTTGTAGTGCACGAAAGGCACGCGCAGTTTCAGTGCGCCTAACATGGACGGCTGTTCGCCGCCTGTCGGCCTCTTATGTAAGGACATTGTTTTTGTTCTCCATCCAACTGAATTTGAGAATGAAAAAAAGAGGGAGTGCTCCCTGCCGAAAATACTAGGCACTACCACCCAATTAATCAATGGTTTTTACTTGGTTTTATGAGTGTTTTTATTTGGAACTGCAAGCTAATAGACGGGTAGAAAGAAAAATCAATTATTTTTCATGATGTTACGAAAATTAGAGAAAGTGAGGCGTGAGGGACGAAGAAGCAACGGAAGGACGGAGCAGATTAACAGGCCTCGAGATCTGCCGATTCAACGATATGGATAGGGGCCGGTCCAAGTTGGTCAGAGGCAATGTAGCTGCATATTCAAAATGCCAGCTACGATAGAGCGTTAGCACGCTTGTAGCGTTGCTGTCTCATTACAAAGTCATGCGCAATCAGATATCTAGAGCCATCAGCATGACGGGCGCAGGATCAAATCCCTTTAACAGCCAATCTCGGGGCGTGTAAAGGATACCGAAATCAGGACTCTCCAAATCCTGGTTTGCCATCGTCATGAAACGATAGATGCTAAGAGGGTGAGTCTCAGAGCTAAAGGCTTGCAGCAAGTCCCCAAGATGGGGAATTAGCCTGTCATCCTCAAACTGCCATTTAGGGAAAAGTAGGTCCCCATAGTCGCCCCCAATCACAAAAAGTGTTGGCGGCCTGGTGGTTACCAATTGGTGCAGCTTCCCCCGAGAGATGCCCAACAGGGCTGCAACACCTGCCTCATCAAGCGCCTCTTTCTTAACGAGTTCCCATTCCTGTGCCAATTGCGCGATGGCGGATCCTCGAGACCGAGCTAGCTGCTCCGAATCCTCATCCACTCCGAGGGCACCACCCTCAAGAAGGATAGCTTTCTCATGCTGACTCATCGCCATATCTCATACCCGCCATTCACTCAGACAGTTTGGAGCCGGATACTTGCCCTTACGTACCTTCTTCTGCTCCACGGATTACTGGCATTCACTATTAAGCATAGACGGCCCAACTCCGTAATCGTAAAAATTAGGAATTGCCCTTAAGGCAAATGAATGACTGTGAAGGGCTAAATCAGTATCGACCTCGCCCAACTGAGCTCTCCAGTCAGCACCTGTAACAACATCTGTCGTTCTCTTGGCGATAACTCTCGGAAAGCTTTGCAAAAGGCTTCCTTTTCATGGGTTGCATGGCGTTCCCCAGCATACTGCAGTGCGACCCACAGTCTCGCCACGCGCTTTCTTTGGGAGGGCGACGAGTCGGCTAGTGCGTCCATGGCGCGCGTAAAGGCCTTATTGCATTCAAACTCAATTAGCTGGTTGCCTAGTTTAAGAGGCCGAATCCTCCTCGTAGCCATGAACCTGGCTTTCATAGGAAGCTGTGTTGAAGCTCCGATCTCGTTCAAAGTTTTGGCGCCGGCTGGAACGATGAAAACATCCCGACTCCGTTCGAGAGCGGAGACGACACTCTCTGGAGAAGCAAATACAATTCCAAATCGAGTTTGTTTTGGGCGCTGCCATAAACCCCGGCTGATGTGTCGCAACTCTCCCGACGACGCTAGCCGGCGAAGCGCATCGGAAACCAGGCTTTTCTCCACCCCTAGGTGGTCCGAGATCTCTTGTCGGGTGAATACACTGCCATACGGTAGATGGCGAATATGCTTTAAGATGTCTTCGATTACAGTCATTGACCACACGATATCGGCGAGGACTGCTTTCTATTCGACCACAGACAAGCAACCAGAGACCATAGGCCGGCCAATCGATTTTTTTGGCCTATAAAACCAAGAACCAAGGGTCATTTTTGACGCTCGCAAAATTCTCACCCTGTGCCATATTTGGCGGAGTTTATGTGTGCTTATTTGTTTTCAATGGTAAACGCCAATTTCGATGAAGCTCCGATAAAACAAAGATTTACACCGATTAAAATCAGGGCCGGCCAATTAAAGCTGTGTAGGGGGGTGCCCTCCGGAGGAGGTCTCAGGTTCGAATCCTGACGGGCGGGCCATCTTTCTCAAAGGAGCCCCGCCATGTGCGGGCTTTTTGTGGAATGTGGATCGTTCGTTAGTCCTGATGAGAACCTGCGTTCGACAAATCGCGAAAGCGATTTGGGCGCCGAAGCACAGCGAAGGCGGGGCTAAGCCCCGAAGATCGCCGAAAGGCGATCTGAGTCCATCCTGACGGGCTGACCACTTCATCGGCAATTCAGCAAGTTATCCCTCCGTCGTCCAGTTGCCCCAAACCAGCCATGCCTTTACCATGCCTCCAACAGACGAAATGAATGCCTGATGCCCTCACCCACCGGCCACGCATTCAACACCACACAGACAATTCCAGTCGACAGGGGAGTCCCGGCAACACAGCCGGGGCTGAGAGTGCCTTCGGCAGACCCTGGAACCTGATCCGGATCATTCCGGCGGAGGAAGCGCGACATGATGATTACCCAGACGGCCGCCATTGTGGCGGCATTGTGCCTGTTCGGTTGGCTGGGCGTGCGTGCCCGTCAAACAGCCAGCGGCATTGACGACTACATGACCGCCCGCAACAGTCAGGGCGCCACCACCATTGGTCTCTCCTTTCTTGCCTCGGGCATGGGCGCCTGGATCCTGTTTGCACCCCCGGAAGTGGGCGCGTTTGTTGGGCCGGTGGCTCTTGCCGGTTACGCCCTGGGGGCGGCCTTGCCTTTTATCGTATTTGCCATGCTCGGCCCTGTCATTCGCCGGCAGATGCCGGAAGGACGAAGCATCAGCGAGTTTGCCGAAAGACGATTTGGCACAGGCATGCGCCGCTGGGTCTCGTTGATCTCGGTGTTGTACATGTCGTGTTTTCTGGCTGCAGAACTGACGGCCATCGGCGCGATCACCGGTCTGCTGTCGGACCTGAATGGGCAGATGGTCATTATTGGCGTCGCGGTCACGACGCTGGTCTACACCACCTGGGGTGGATTACGAGCCAGTCTGGCCACCGATCGCTGGCAGGCGTTGTTATTGATGGCGCTGCTGGCGGCCGTGCTTTTCGTGGACTGGAAACACCTGCCAGCCGTAGCGGAATCGCCTGAAATGCCCGGCATTCCCTTCTGGAGCGCCGTCAGTGTCGCCCTTACCCTGGTACTCGCGGTAACTGCCGCCAACCTTTTTCATCAGGGCTACTGGCAACGGGTCTGGGCCGCGCGCGATAACGCCTCCCTCTGGAAAGGCGCCATCCTCGGTGGAGGCACGACTATCGCTGTGGTTGCGGTCGTGGGTGGCCTCGGGATCAGCGCTGCCATGGCCGGGCTTGAGCTGGGGCAGCCACCCATTCCGTTTTTTGCCCTCTTAAAAGAGGCACCACAATGGTTGGGCGCGGTCGCACTGGTCCTGGCCGTCACTCTGGTTGCCTCCTCCGTCGATACCCTCCAGAACGGCATCGCCTCTCTGGCAGTCGCTGAAAAGGCGGGCCTGACACTCACCGGCGCACGCTGGGTAACGGTGGCCCTGATGGTGCCGGTTGTGGCCATCGCCTTGCAGGGAGCCTCGGTTCTGCGGCTGTTCCTGATCGCCGATTTGCTGTGCGCAACGGCCATTATTCCCATTTTGATGGGGCTCTGGGGCCGGGTAACAACGACCGCTGCATTGAGCGGTGTGCTGGCAGGCGTCGCCGGGGCAATTTTGCCCGGCTGGATCATCAGCGGCAGCTTCAGTGAAGCCCTGCAGATTGCCAGCTTTCCCGGTGGCGTGCCGACATTGGCGCCGTTTGCCGGAGCAATCGCGGCGTCAGGTGGAGTTACACTGCTGCTCACGATGGCGCAGCGCCGCCAGAAGTGACACTACGCAATCTTTTGTCGCCGCACCCAGGCGGCCCGAACAGTCTCTGAAGCCGCCCCGGCCAGAAGCCCGAAAAACGGGTCGACCCAGACGGTGACCAATGCGGTTACTGCAATGACCGGCCAGCATGAGGGCTTGGCTACCCATAGACGTTTCGACGAAGCCAGCTCCACTGCGGCGACCAGCAACAGGGCCCCCAGCCCAGCCGTTGGAATGGCTGCAATGACTGAAAGGCCGTCCGGGACGAAAGCGACCAGAAGCAATCCTGTCCCCAAAAGGATAGGAGCCAGGCCAGTCCGGGCGCCGAAACGGTAATGCGCCGCCACACCCCCTGCCCCATGGCACATGGGTAATGCTCCGAGCGGCACCAACAAGAGGTTGGCCAGGCCGGTGCTCACCGACAGCCGGCCTGGCGACACGCGATGCGCCTGCTCGCCGTAATAATCCCCGGCCACCAGCGCCGTCAATACGATGGCATTGGTGATCGTGAGCGCCAGCTGCGGTAACACCAACACGGAAAAAGCTTGCTGCCATTCGTCCATGCCCGGTAACCCAGGCAAGGTGATTGCAACGGACTCGGCCACAGGAAGCGTGAGTCCCGGTGCCCCCAGCACGGCCCCGATTGCGACTGCCCCACCCAGCCCCAACAGCGCCGCCGGCCAATGCGGCATCATCTTCAGGGTGACAACCAGAATGGCCAAAGTGACCAGGCCCAGCGGCCAGGACGTGGCCATCAATCCCAGACTCATATAGGCCAGCAACAAGCCTAGCCCCAGCTGAAGGCCGCTCAACACCGACCCGGGTACCAGACGTGCCACCCGGTTAATCCAGCCGGTCGAGCCCAGCAGCAACAATATGGCCCCGATCAACACGCCACTGGCAACGAGGCTCTGGGCGCTCACCTGAGCGGTCAGCAGCAAGGCAGCAACCGCCTTCATGGGCTGCACCGGTATTGGCAGGCGATAGTACAGCCCGGTTGCGATATAGAATGCAGCGAACCCCAACAGTACCGGCACGGGTGCCAGCCCTGCGACGGCAACAGCCCCCAGACTCAGTGGCAGCAGGGTGCCGATATCACCCAAAGCCCCGCTGAGCTCTTTGACTGGATCTCTTTGGCTTGAAGGCATGCAGGTTCCCGATTTCATCCTGTCCCTGGGGTCAGAAGAAGGTTTTCTTCTGACCCCAATTTCATTGGCGCCGCTCAGGCGTTATATACGACCTGTCCCAGTTCACTGATGTCATAACCACCCAGCGCCTCGGCGCGCTGGGCGAAACGCTCACTGCCCGCAAAGGCCAGCAAACGCTGCATGGCCGGCTCAAAGTAATGACGCCGGCGCATCGCCAGATCGAAATGTTCCTGCTGCAGGGGTATAAAAGCCAACCCCTGGCGCTTCGCCGCCGCTTCGATTCCCACCCCCACATCCGCTTCACCCTGGCGAATCGCCAGAGCGAGATCGTCCTCACTGAGCGACGGGTGAGCGGCCCAGGAAAGGGCGTTGGCATCGATACGGTGTCGAGCGAGCAGGCCTTGCAGCAAATGACTGACGCCGGCATCGGGCTGGCGATGCGCGAGGCGTATACCGGGGCGAACAATGTCCTCAAGTCGTGCAAGTCCGTGGGGGTTATCGGCGGCCAGAAGAAGCCCCTGCTGGCGCTTTGCCCACCGCATCAGCACCAGATCGCGCATTCCACTCAGCCCCAGCGTGGCCGGATCATTGTAATGCTGGTTTTCAGGGTGCCAGATATGCATCCCGGCGAGCATCGCGCGCCCGTCGATTAAGCGTTGTACGCCATCGCCGCTGCCCTGACACAGCAAAGCCAGTTCCGCGCCACTCTCCTTCACGGCCCATTCCAATAGTGGATCCTGACTGCCCGCAAGCACCGGCGGGGTCGGAGAGCTCACAGCGTCATCCCCCTCCAGATGGTTCATCAACCACAAATCGAGACGCTGGCGCGGAAATAAAAGCTTACCGGTCACCCGCACACAGGGAATCACGCCCTGGCTGACGAGATCGTAGATTTTGCGCTCTTTCAGGCGCAGATACTCGGCAGCTTCGGCCGTGGTGAGGTAGGTAGGAAGGGACACCGGTCTCTCCTGCTGTCCGTAAATCTTATGACTGTTTTTAGCTGCATATTTTTCAGCAGACTGTGCAAAGCGTAGTCGGAAGCGCCACGATGCTCAATAACAAGGAGAGGCTGTTGTGGATAATAATGCGTTCTATGTAGCGCTATCGCTAATAATAAACTTCGACGCTTCGCTGTTTCAGATCGTGGCGCTGTCACTGCAGGTTTCGCTTCTGGCGGTACTGATCGCGGCCTTACTGGGTTTTCCCCTGGGTGCGGCCGTCGCGCTCTGGCACTTTCCCGGGCGAGGCGGGTTGATCGTCATACTGAATGCCCTGATGGGACTGCCTCCGGTGGTGGCCGGGCTCATGGTTTATCTTTTGCTCTCGCGCGCCGGACCGTTGGGCCAATTGGGGCTCCTGTTTACACCCGGGGCCATGGTCTTTGCACAGGTGGTGCTGGTGTTGCCGATTCTGGCCGCACTCTCGCGCCAGAAAGTGGAAGAGCTTCTGGGCGAGTACCGCGAGCAATTTGTTTCACTGGGCATGTCACGTTCGCGCATGATGCCCACCCTGTTATGGGATGCCCGTTTCACGCTGTTGACGGTTCTGCTGGCAGGCTTCGGCCGCGCCAGCGCCGAGGTGGGCGCGGTGATGATGGTGGGCGGCAACATTGACGGAGTCACCCGGGTAATGACGACCGCCATCGTCCTGGAGACGGGCAAAGGCAACCTGCCCCTGGCCCTGGGACTGGGAATCGTGCTGCTGACCCTGGTCATCCTGGTTAATGCAGGCGTCTATTTGATGGGTGAAATAACGCGGAGGCGAACAGGATGACCTCGTTCAACGTGCCACTCCTCACGGCATCCACCCTCCTCCCGCCACCGGCGCTGCAATTCAGCGGTGTCACGTACAGCTGCGAGGAACAGGTGCTGCTGGGACCCTGTACTTTCACCCTCGATGGCACCGGCCCGACGCTCGTGATGGGACCGAATGGGGCCGGCAAAAGCCTCCTGCTGCGGTTGGCTCACGGTTTGCTCTCACCCACCCAGGGAAAGGTGGCGTGGTCGGGCGAGCATCGCCCGCGTCAGGCCATGGTGTTCCAACACCCCGTGCTTTTGCGCCGCTCCGCCCTGGCCAACCTCATTCACGCACTGGCGGTGAATCACGTGCCACGCAAGCAGCGCGCGAAGCTCGCGCTGGATGCGCTTGAACGTTTTGGTCTCACCGCCTGCGCCAAGACCCCGGCGCGCCTACTTTCCGGCGGCCAGCAACAGCGCCTGGCACTGGCACGCGCCTGGGTACTCTCTCCGCAGGTTCTGTTTCTGGATGAACCCACCTCCGCGCTCGACCCGGCCGCCATTAAAGCCGTCGAGGCGGCGGTGCGCGAGTTTCATCAACGGGGCACCCGGATCGTGATGACCACGCACGATCTCCATCAGGCCCGGCGCCTTGCCGGGGATGTTCTGTTCCTCTCTGGCGGAAAAATCCGGGAGCACACGCCTGCTGAAATCTTTTTCAACGCGCCCGTCTCGCCGGAGGCGCAAGCGTTTGTCGCTGGAGAACTCGTCGAGTAGTTCGGCTGTAACACACGGAAGGAGAAAACAAGATGAAAAAGACGCTTAACCTGGTACTTGCAGGCATTACCACCATGGGCCTGGCGTTCAGCGCCTGTGCCGATGATTACATCACGCTGGCATCGACGACCTCGACCGAGAACTCGGGGCTGTTCGACTCTATTTTACCGAAGTTTGAAAAGGCTACCGGCATCGAAGTGCGGGTCGTCGCCGTGGGCACCGGTCAGGCTTTTGAAATCGCCCGCCGCGGTGACGCCGACAGCCTTCTGGTGCATGACACCGCAGGCGAGCAGCGTTTTGTTGAAAACGGTTTCGCCAGCGAGCGGGCCGACGTCATGTACAACGACTTCGTATTGATTGGCCCTGCGGGTGACCCGGCGAATATCAGTCAGGCGGAGAGTGCCGCCGAGGCATTTGCAGCGATCGCCGAGGCCGAGGCACCCTTTGCCTCCCGAGGCGATGACAGTGGCACCAATCGTGCGGAGTTGCGTCTCTGGAAAGGCGCCGGCGTGGAACCGGGCGGCGACTGGTACCGCGAACTCGGCAGCGGCATGGGACCCACACTCAACACTGCCGCGGCCATGGATGCGTATGTGATGTCAGACCGCGCGACCTGGGTAGCCTTTGGCAACCGCCAGAACCTGACGCTACTTTTTGAAGGCGACGAAGTGCTGTTCAATCAGTATGGCAGTTTGCTACTCTCAGAAGAGAAGCACCCCCATCTCAAGCACGATCTGGCCAAGCAGTGGCATAACTGGCTGATGTCCGAGGACGGCCAACAGGCCATTGCCGACTTCAAGGTGGACGGACAACAGCTGTTTTTCCCGAACGCCAAGTAAACCTGGCAGGCAGACAAAACCCCGGCAATGCCGGGGTTTTTTATTGGTGACAAACGACTGTTTTTCCCGACTGCCAAATAAGCTAATCTCTGACAGTCTCCGTAAATATTCCAGTCTGCGGCGTCCATAAAACGGCAGTAACAAAATGACGATTGAGCCCATACTTCCCGATCCCAAAGATCCCCGACTGTCCCGTCCAGTGGAGGGGGTCGATGAGACCGGTCAGCCGAAATCCATCAACGTGATCGAAGAGCGCCCCCTGACCATCTACCTGAATAGTCAGGAAATCGTGACGGCCATGACCATCGGCGATCATCCTGAGTACCTGGCGCTCGGTTTTCTCCTGAATCAGGGCATGCTGAAAGAGACTGACCAGGTCACCAGGGTCGATTATGACGAAGAGCTGGAAGTCGCGGTGGTCCGCACTGCCGGCGTCACGGATGTCGAGGATAAGCTGGAAAAGAAAACCCGGACCTCCGGTTGCGCCGTCGGCACGGTCTTTGGCGACATGATGGCCGGGCTCGAGGGTCTGTCATTGCCGGATACACCGGTGCACACCAGCACCTTTTACGATCTCTCCTACCAGATCAACCACACGCCCAGCCTGTATATGGAAACCGGTGCCATTCATGGCACCGCGTTGTGCCAGGGTCGTCAGATCCTGGCCTATATGGAGGATGTGGGGCGCCACAACGCGGTCGACAAGATTGCAGGCTGGATGCACCAGAACAACATTTCTGCGGCCGACAAGGTGCTCTATACAACGGGCCGTTTGACCTCCGAGATGGTCATCAAGACCTCCCTGATGGGCATTCCGACCCTTATCAGCCGATCCGGCTTCACCGCCTGGGGCGTCGATATCGCCCGGCAGGTCGGGCTAACGCTGATCGGGCGGATGCGGGGCAAGAAATTCACCTGCCTCAGTGGCCAGCACCGCCTGGTGTTCGATCAGGACCTGTCGCAGGTTCCCGATGAGGACAAGAAAATGCGGCGAAAAGGGGCGGAACATGACTGAGTGCGCCGTCATTCTGGCCGGTGGCCAGGCAAACCGCATGGGCGGTGGCGATAAAGGCCGCTTGATGTTGGGCGATCAGTCCCTGATCCAGCGCGTCATCGATCGCATCACGCCGCAGGTGGATGCCGTGGTGTTGAATGCTAACGGGGATCTGAGCCGGTTTGATGATCTGGGCCTGCCCGTGGTGGCCGACTCGATTGCCGATTTCCCCGGCCCCCTGGCCGGCGTGCTCGCGGGCATGGATTGGGCTGCCGAGCATGGGTATGAGTGGCTGATCAGTGTTGCCGCCGACACCCCGTCGTTCCCTCTGGACCTGGTCGAGCGACTGTCCGGCCACGACACCCCGGTGGTGTTGGCGTCGACGCCGGACCCGGAGCGTGGCCGCGTGCCTCAGCCGACCTTTGGTCGTTGGCAGGTGGCGTTGCGGCATGACCTCAGAACCGCTCTGAACGACGGTGTACGCAAGATTCGCCAGTGGACTCAAGCCCAGGGCGAGACACTGGTGATTTTCGGTGAGGACGATTTCTTTAACATCAACACGCCGGAAGATCTGGCCTGGGCGGAGCGGCATCTGAAGTGAATGTGATAGGTATCGTAGGCTGGAAAAATTCGGGGAAAACGACGCTGGCCAGCGCATTGATTCGCGAGTTATCCAAGAGAGGGTTAACGGTCAATTCGATCAAGCATGCCCACCACATGGTGGATGTTGATCAGCCTGGAACCGACAGCTACAAACACCGGGAAGCCGGTGCCCGGGAAGTCATCCTGGCGGGCGGTCAGCGCTTTGCCATCATGCACGAGCTCCGGGGAGCCAAGGAGCCGACGCTGGATGAATTACTGACCCGATTGGGCCCCTGCGACTGGGTTGTCGTCGAGGGGTTCAAGACCCATGCACACCCCAAGATTGAAGTGCACCGACAGGCGTCATCCCGTTCCCCCCTTTATCGGGAAGACGCCAGTATCATTGCCGTAGCATCGGACTATGCTCCGGATTTTGCGGGCCCGGTTTTCGACATAAACGATGTGCCCGGCATCGCTGATTTTATCCTGAACCGTGAGAAACCATGAACGGCACAACCAGTGACGGGAGAACAATGAAAGCGCTTCGCAACGACTGTTTTGCCCTGCCCCCAGGGGTGAACTGGACGCCGGTGGACGAGGCCTTGGAGCGGTTACGTTCACGTTTGCACCCGGTGGTGGGCGTGGATCGGAAAGTCCCGCTGTCACAGCTGCATGGCCGCATACTGGCCAGTGATGTCCATGCGCCTCGGGCCCATCCGCCCAGTAGCAATTCCGCGGTTGATGGCTATGCGTTTGCGGGACCTTTGACCGAGGTGCCTTGTACCCTGCCGCTGGTGGATGGCCGCAGTGCCGCCGGTGAACCCTTCATGGGGCAGGTTCCCGCGGGCCATGCGATCCGGATTCTGACCGGCGCGGTGATGCCGGCAGGCACGGACACGGTGGTCCTGGAGGAGGATTGCGAGGTCATCGATGGCCAACTCCATCTGGACGGCACGTTAAAGGCGGGAGCCAATCGACGGAAAGCCGGAGAGGACATCCAGGCCCACGACCGGATCCTCACGGCAGGTACCCGCCTGACCCCGACCCAGATTTCGGTGCTAGCCAGTGTCGGTGTCGAATCGGTCGATGTCTATCAGCGGCTTCGTGTCGGCGTGCTGTCCACCGGCGACGAAGTGAAACCCGTGGGTTCCCCGGTCACTGACTGGCAGATTTATGATGCCAACCGCCCGATGCTGAGTGCGCTGGTAACGCAGCTGGGCTACGAGCTGGTAGACCTGGGCCATGCGCTGGACCGGGCCGACGAGGTGAAAGCAGCACTGGAACGCGGCGCCGAGCAGTGCGATCTGATCCTGACCAGCGGCGGGGTTTCCGCCGGGGACGAGGACCACGTGTCGAAAACCCTGAAAGCCCACGGCGAGATCAGCAACTGGCGCATTGCCATCAAGCCGGGGCGCCCCCTGGCGTTGGCCATGTTCAAAGGCACGCCCGTGGTGGGTTTGCCAGGCAACCCGGTTGCCGCCTGGGTCTGTGCGCTGCGCTTTGGCGCGCCGGCAATGGCGCTGTTGGCAGGAGCCGAATGGTTCGAACCCCAGGGCTATCTCGTACCCGCCAACTTTTCCAAGAACAAGAAGCCAGGGCGCAGCGAGATGCTGCGTGCCCGGGTCCGTAATGGGCAGGTCGAGGTGTTCGGTTCAGAAGGCTCAGGGCGAGTTACCGGCCTGGCCTGGTCCGAGGGTCTGGTGGATCTGGACGAGAGTGCCCGGCAGATCGAACCGGGAACCCCCGTGCGCTTCATTCCCTACGGCAGCTTCGGGCTGTAATCAATCGACGCTGCCGTGCACCGCAAAGGCCTCCAGCGAGGCATCTTGCGGGGCCCGGGAACGGTAGGTTTCCTCAACACCCAGATCGGTCAGCCGGCGACTGACCATCAGCAAGGTATTATCCTCGAAGTCCTCACACATGCTGCGCATCTGGTCGATTTCTTCGCAGGCCACGGGGTAGGCCGCGTCGATATCCGGAGCGCCATATTGATCAACGAACGTCTGTGCGAGGGTCCGCCGCAGCTGTTCCAGTTCAGGTTCGGTGATGTCGCATACACCCACGAAACTCGCGCGGCCACCGGACTCGATGCTGTACCAGCCGTTACTGAACGCCTGGCGGGCCTTGCCCTTCAAGTCCGCCTCGGTCCAGTTGGAAAACTCGAAGCCACCGGAGATCGCCCACTCGCCGCTGGGCGCAGGCTTTTCAAAGACGTTTTCGTCAGAAATGTCCAACTGCAGGGTTCGGGCCAATTTCATACATGCTCCGCGAATTCAATCAGGCTCACTGTCTCGGTCATGACACCCTCACGCAACAGCATCCGGCCTTTTTCATCCAGCCCGACAAAGAGCCCGGGCCTCGGGGTGTCGATCATTTTACCCAGGGTGTCACAGCGTGGCCGCCACTCGTTGTGCACTCGCTCGAAGCCGCTGTCCATAAAGTAGGTCAGCCACAGCAGCGTATGTTTGGACCAGCTTTCCAGCAGCGCCATAGGCGAAATATCGACGCAGCCTTCCTCGTACAGACAGGTTTCATTCGGATTTTCTCCCGGCTGGTCAGTCATCGGGATGAAGGGCACTTCAATGCCAATGACCAGCCAGTTGGGATACGCCTTCGGGTCAGAAACGTCCGCAGCAAAACGAACGCTTCCGCAGAGGGCACCATTGACCTTGATGCGGTCAGGCCACTGAAAGTGCACTGGAACTTCCGGCGGCGCCAGTGCTCCCAGACTCTCGGCCAGGCCGATCTGGGCGACATAAACAGCCTGGATTGCCTCTTCCAGAGGCGTTTCCGGCGCCAGCACCAGGGCCGCGTGCAAGGTATCGCTCGCCTCGGAATAGAACACGGTGCCGGAATCGACGCCCGCAATGGCCCGGCTGACAGCCTTGTCAAACGGATCGGTGTGCCTGGGTACCACTTCTCCTGTCAGTAACGGCGGGAATTGGGGTGACTCGATCATTGGATAGCCCGGGCGTAGACTTCAGAGGCAACAATTTCATCGGCAATGTGTTGGAAAGCCTGTGCCTGAGGGCTATCCGGCTTCGACACCACAATCGGGACACCGCCGTCAGAACCGACCCGGATATCGAGATCCAGCGGAATTTCACCCAGGAAAGGCGCCCCCAGTTTCTCGGCCTCCGCCCGCGCGCCGCCGTGTCCGAATGGGTGGTGCTCTTTACCGCAACCATCACAGATAAACGAGGCCATGTTTTCGATCAGTCCAAACAGCGGCACATCCATCCGCTTGAACATATCAATGCCCTTGCGGGCATCCATCAGGGCGATGTCCTGGGGCGTCGAGACCACAATCGCGCCGGCCACGAAGAATTTCTGGCTCAGGGTCATCTGGACATCGCCGGTGCCTGGCGGCAGATCCACCAACAGTACGTCCAGCCGGCCCCACTCCACCTGATTCATCATCTGCTGCAGGGCGCCCATCAACATCGGCCCGCGCCAGACGATGGCTTCGTCATCCGGGGCCATCAGACCCAGGGACATCAGCGTTACCCCATGGTTTCTCAAGGGCAGAATGGTGCTTCCATCCGGGCTGGACGGACGGCCGGAAACCCCGAGCATACGGGGCTGGCTCGGGCCGTAGACATCCGCATCCAGCAGGCCGACCTTGAGACCTTTCGATGCCAGTGCAACGGCCAGGTTGGACGACACGGTGGACTTGCCAACGCCGCCCTTGCCCGAGGCGATGGCGATGATCCGATCAACACCCCTGGGGTTCTTGTCCTGAGGCCGGGGAGCGTCGGTTCCGATCAGGTTCGGCTTTTTTCCTACTTCGTGGTACTCAACCATGGTGTGTCCTGTTGTTTTTAGCTGTCCAGATAGTCATCACTGGTGCGGACCCGGGGGCGTTCACCGCCTGCCATGGGTGCGGTGTCTCCATGAAACTGGGCCTTGACCCGACAGTCGTCACACATCTTGATAAGCTGCACGTTATCAGAGTTCTTGTACATCCAGTGCTGGTTTTCCAGTTTCTCGACGATCCGGTTGATGGTGCTGGCAACGCCAAACGGCGTTCCGCACTTTATGCACTCGAACGGCTCTTCACCGTGTAATGCCCGGGGACTCAGTGCCGCTTTGGAGACATCCAGCTGCGGCTTCAGGGTAATGGCCGTCTCCGGGCAGGTGCTGTCGCAGATGCCGCACTGGACGCAGGCGTTTTCCGTAAACTGGACTTCCGGTCGGTCCGGGTGATCGCCAAGCGCACCGGTCGGGCAAAGTGATACACAGGCCAGGCAGAGGGTGCACTTATCAGAATCGATTTCGATCGCACCGTAGGGTGCACCCACCGGTAGCGGAATCGGCTCTTCAACCTTGTCCGACATGGCGGCAACCGTCACCCGCGTGATGTCCCGGCGGCCGCCCACCAGCAACACCGGGTCGCTCACGCGGCCGGCGTTGTCACCGGCATTGCAGAGTTCAATGGCGGAAATAACCCGAACCCGGCCTGGCGAGTTATGGGTGCCTTTGAGCATGGCCTGAGCCAGTTCAACTTCCGCACTGAGCGCCCGACGGTCTATCTCGTTGTCCGCCAGGATCAGAACCTCCGCGTAGCCTGCCCCGAACGCCGCCATGATTTCAGCATGGCCAATCCGGTCGACATGCTCCAGCCCCATCGGAATCAAATCGTCTGCCAACCCATCGTCGTAACGAGCCAGGTTGGCAATGGCTTCGGCTCCAGCGCCCAAGGTGTGAAAAACCAGTCGCGGCGATTCGTGGGTATGCTCCCGATACACCTTGGCCATCACTTCCACGGCCTTGGTCAGCGCTTCGAACGGGGTTTCGTTCATGGTCACCGCGGAGGTGGGGCAGACCGCGGCACAGGACCCGCAGCCGGCGCAAATATCCGAATCAATCTGGATATGGTCGCCGGCGGAAAAAATAGCCTCGGTGGGACAGACATCCAGACAGCGGGTACACCCTGGTTTGTTCGCCCGGGAGTGCGCACACAGGGACTCTTCCAACCGGAAATACACGGTTTTCTCGAATTCACCCACCATCTCACGGGCAGTCAGGGCAATCCGCTCCAATTCGCCGCTCTTGTTCGGGTCGGCCCAGAAATAACCGTTGCGTTTTTCGTGGCTGGGAAACGCCGGAGCCCCGCCACGAAGGTCGATAAACACATCGCACTCACTGCGGGCGGTGGGCTTTGCTGCCTCATAACCCAGCTCACCGCGGCCGGCCGGATGCAGGGTTTGCAGGTGGGCAAATTCCAGCTTGAAATTGCCAAGTGCGCCGCAGACTCCCGTCAGCTGACCTTTGGCCACATCGTAAGCGGCAGATGGCAGCTGAATGGGACCTGCATCGTTAACAATGCAGGTCACACCCAGCTCGTCCTGCACCAGTTCCGCCATCCTTATAGCCTGTTCAGTCGGACCGACGATGCAGCACACACCGCTGGACTGGATGGTCTTTGCCGGCGCCAGAGGCGATGGCAGTTGTGCTGCGGCAATCAGGGCTGCCTGTTTGGCGTGCAACCGCTCAGGCTTCGCGTCGGGCGCACTCCAGCCGGCGCGATCCCGGATATCGATGGCATGCAATGGTGCAGAATGCTGGATCTCGGCGTAGATGTCCTCTGCGAGGCGCTCGAACAGCGCCGCCTGCTGGCCGCAGGCAATAAGCACCTCGTTGTTGGCCCCCAAATGCTCGGCGGCAACACTCATTTCCTTGCCGCACAGTTGATCAACCGCAACCACTTGCTCAGCGGCCGCAGCTTTACGCAGGGCCTCTGAATCGAAGGTCTGTGATTTATCGCAGCTGCATAGTAGTAGGGTCTTATATGCCGTCATCAGGAGTTTGACTCTTTCGTTGTTTTTATACGTATACGTAGCTGTATCGCTTTTCGAGCATGCCACAGCCACTTAATCTTAGACAATTGGATAATCGTTTGGGTCCTGCTAGCTTTAACCTATAACAAAAAAAGAGAAACACCATGAGCAGTCGTACAGATCAGTGGAAACGCGAATTAAAGGTCGGCGTCGTCGTTCGCCGCTCCCCGGGCGTTACCCGCTGGGCAAAGGATATCTGGAAGCCCGTTGCTGTCATACCCGGGGCACCTGAAGCGTTCTGGAAAGAGATGGTTCGCGAAGGCGAGGTGGTCGATTACCACGCGGGTACCGTAACGATGGAACTGTTTCGGGCTGATGTGGAGGGCTATCTGGTATCTCTTAACATGGCCGTCCCTTCTGTCTGGATCATTATGGACAGAGATGTAACGAGCCAGTCTCCATCAGGGTGGGTTGTCAGCACCGTGACAGCCAGCGCTCATGAAGCACTGGATGCCCTCGACAGTGGTGAAAGCATTGTCGAGGCGGTACCGATTCCCGAATCCCTGGCGGCCTGGATCAAAGAGTTCATCGACATGCACTATATCGAGGAGCCATTCAAAAAGCGCCGTCGGGACGAAGTCCGTGTCGATGGCGTTGAGGACGCCAAAGGCGACCCGCGTATACGTCAGGAAAGCGACGTTTTCCGTGCTCCTGCGAACATCAAGAAGCCGAGAATTCAATAATGGCCGAGTCACGTCTTCAGCGCTGGGCCCGCAAGAAAGCCGAAGCCGGCAAGCAGGCCGAACAATCCCCCCCTCCGGTTGTCGAGTCCGAACCACCGACTCCGGAGGAGCAGGAGCTGGCGATAAACGAAGCATTGCCCGAACACGAGTTACTCGAGAAATACGGCCTGCCCGATCCGGAAACCATCGAGCTGGGCACCGACATCACCGGATTCATGCGCAAGGAAATTCCCGAGTTCCTTCGCCGGAAGGCTCTGCGGGGGCTCTGGAAATCCAACCCGGTGCTTGCGGTTCTGGATGGGCTCAATGATTACGATGAGGATTACACACTGGCCTCGACGGCCGGCCAGGCAGTGACATCCTTGTACAGAGTTGGCGAGGGCCTTGTCGACAAAGCCAAAAAAGCCGCTGACGTCGTGGAAGACGGCTCGAAGGAGCAAGTGCGGATATCCTCGGCTGAATCTGATTCAACAGTCGCCGAAGATCCGGAGCCCCATGACACCCTTGAGCTTGATGACAAGGCAACGCCGACGGAACCTCCCGAGCAACAACTTGCCCAACAAGAAACCAGCCAAACGGAAGAGACACCGAAACCACGATTCCGACCTCGGATGCGTTTTGACTATTAGAGGAATGGATTTCAGCTATTAGCGAATCGAGCCCCTGCGACTCCACTATTTCTGAATGTGTACTAAACTGGTCTGATACACCAGAAACAATAATTAGAAGGAACACGACTTGAGCAATACTGCGGAACTCCAGTGCCCGCGTTCGATCAGTGAAGAGGATCGCGCCCGGGCCCAGATCTATCAACTGCTGGGCGTCCTGCTTGCCGGCCCACCCACTGCTGAGCTGCTGCAAGGGCTGGCATCTTTACAGGGTGACGACACACCCCTGGGTGCGGCCTCGAAAAAACTGGCGGTCCTTGCTGAACGCACCAATCCGTATGACGCCGAACGGGAATACAACAACCTGTTCATTGGTCTCGGCCGCGGCGAACTCCTGCCCTACGCCAGCTACTACCTCACCGGGTTCCTTAACGAAAAGCCGCTGGCAGAGCTTCGAACCGACCTCAGATCCCGGGGCATCAAAGCGCGCAGTGAGGTAAAAGAGCCCGAAGATCATATCGGTACTCTGTGTGAAATCATGGCGGGCCTGATTACCGGCGAATTTCCCTGCGACAGTGGCCTGTCTTCGCAAAAAGCCTTTTTTGACGCCCACATGGCGAAGTGGGCGGCCTTGTTCTTTACCGATTTGGAAGAAGCGCAAAGCGCTGTGTTCTACGCGCCTGTTGGCTCGCTGGGGCGGGCTTTCATGACCGTGGAGGCAGAGGCCTTTGCAATTCAGTAACCGGGGTCTGAACGATCCCATTACCCAGGGGAGGTGTCCTATGGACAACCCGAAGCGTGAAAACAGCCGTCGCCGTTTCCTGCAAATGGCCGCTGCCGCAGCTCCGGCTGCTGTGGCAATGACGGTTGCACCGAACGCCGCAGCCGAGGTCGTCAGAAAAGACGCACCGAAAAGCCGCGGTTTACGGGATACCAAACATACACGTAAGTATTTCGAATCGGCTCGCTTTTGAGGAAGCGTGATTCATTCAAGGTTGCGTGATGCTCTTGGATGATCACACCTCCAAAAAAACGAGAATAACAATGAGAGAGGTATGAGACATGTTAAGGAAGAAGACCAACGGGGTAGCGAAAGGCCCCCGTGCAGGCTCTTTGCTTTCGTCTCTCGCTGCCAAGACTCTGGATCGTCGTCAGTTCCTGACAACGTCTGGTGTGGCAGTGGGTGGTTTGGCGGCCTTATCGCTGACCTCGGGACGGGTTGAAGCTGCAACCCCATCAACCGAGGGTGGCGAAGTCGTCGTCAGGAAATCGGTATGTACGCACTGCTCGGTAGGCTGCACCGTCGAAGCCGAAGTTCAGAACGGCGTATGGACCGGCCAGGAACCCGGTTGGGACAGCCCTTTCAATCTGGGTGCTCACTGCGCAAAAGGCGCTTCCGTGCGCGAGCATGCCCACGGCGAACGTCGCCTCAAGTCCCCCATGAAGATGGTCAACGGCCAGTGGCAGAAGATTTCCTGGGATACGGCCATTAACGAAATCGGCGACAAGATGCTGCAAATCCGTGAGGAAAGCGGCCCCGATTCTGTCTACTGGCTGGGCAGCGCCAAGTTCAACAACGAACAGGCGTATCTGTTCCGCAAGTTTGCCGCCTACTGGGGTACCAACAACGTCGACCACCAGGCCCGGATCTGTCACTCGACAACCGTTGCCGGCGTAGCCAACACCTGGGGCTACGGCGCAATGACCAACTCCTACAACGACATCCACAAGTCAAAGGCGATCTTCATCATCGGGGGCAACCCCGCCGAAGCGCACCCCGTGTCGCTGCTGCATGTGCTGAAGGCGAAGGAAGAAAATAACGCACCGCTGATCGTCTGCGACCCGCGCTTCACCCGCACAGCGGCCCACGCCGACGAGTTCGTGCGTTTCCGCCCGGGCTCCGACGTTGCGCTGGTGTGGGGTATTCTCTGGCACATCTTCGAAAACGGCTGGGAAGACAAGGAATTCATCCGTACCCGTGTGTACGGCATGGATGATATTCGCGAAGAAGTGAAGCGCTGGAATCCCGAAGAAGTTGAGCGTGTAACGGGCGCACCGGGCGCGCAGCTTGAGCGCGTGGCCCGCACTCTGGCCAACAACCGGCCGGGCACGGTTATCTGGTGCATGGGTGGTACCCAGCATACCAACGGGAACAACAACACCCGCGCCTACTGCGTACTGCAGCTGGCTCTTGGCAACATGGGCGTTGCCGGCGGTGGCACCAATATCTTCCGCGGCCACGACAACGTTCAGGGCGCTACCGACCTCGGTGTGCTGGCCGATACGCTGCCTGGCTACTACGGCCTGTCCGCTGGCTCCTGGGCACACTGGGCACGGGTCTGGGAGGAAGATCTGGATTACCTGAAGGGCCGCTTTGCCACCATGGACAAGAACGGCAAATCCAAGGCCATGATGAACGAAAAAGGCATCCCCGTCTCCCGCTGGATTGACGGTGTCCTGGAAGCCAAGGAAAACCTGGAGCAGCCGGACAACACCCGGGCCATGGTGCTGTGGGGCCACGCGCCCAACTCCCAGACCCGGATGACGGAAATGAAGGAAGCCATGGAAAAGCTCGACCTGCTGGTCGTCGTCGATCCCTTCCCCACCGTCTCTGCGGTGCTGCATGATCGCAAAGAAGGCGCTTACCTGCTGCCCACTACGACCCAGTTCGAGACTTACGGCTCGGTAACCGCTTCCAACCGCTCACTTCAGTGGCGGGAAAAGGTGGTTGAACCGCTGTTCGACTCCAAGGTCGACCACGAAATCATGAAGCTGTTTGCAGACAAGTTCGGTTTCACCGATCGCATGTTCCGCAATATCGCCATCAACGGCGATGAGCCGTCAATTGAGGACATTACCCGCGAGTTCAACAGGGGTATGTGGACCATCGGCTACACCGGCCAGTCCCCGGAGCGCCTCAAGAAACACATGAAGTACCAGCACCACTTCGACAAGACCACGCTGCGTGCAGTCGGTGGACCTTGTGACGGTGACTTCTACGGCTTGCCATGGCCTTCCTGGGGTACACCGGAGATGAACCATCCGGGCACCGCCAACCTGTACGACATGTCGTTGCCGGTTTCCGAAGGCGGCCTTACGTTCCGGGCCCGCTTTGGTGTCGAACGTGATGGCGAAAGCCTGCTGGCCGACGGCGTCTACTCGAAGAACTCCGAGATCAAGGATGGCTACCCCGAATTCACCATGCAGATGCTGATGGATCTGGGCTGGGATGGCGATCTGACGGCTGAGGAGCGGGCCAGCATTGACGCTGTGGCCGGCCCGGAAACCAACTGGAAGACCGACCTTTCCGGTGGTATCCAGCGCGTGGCCATCAAGCATGAGTGCGCACCTTTCGGTAACGCCAAGGCCCGGGCCATTGTCTGGAACTTCCCGGACCCGATACCGCTGCATCGCGAACCGCTGTACACCAACCGGCGTGATCTGGTCCAGGACTACCCGACCTACGAAGACAAGACCTTCTGGCGGGTGCCGACCCTCTATGAGTCAATCCAGCAGAAGGACTTCAGCAAGGAGTTCCCGATGATCCTCACCTCCGGCCGTCTGGTCGAGTATGAGGGCGGTGGCGATGAGACTCGCTCGAATCCCTGGCTGGCCGAGCTCCAGCAGGAGATGTTCATCGAGGTGAACCCCCGTGATGCCAACAATCTGAACATCCGTGACGGCCACGACGTCTGGGTTCATGGTCCTGAGGGCGCGAAAATCAAGGTCAAGGCCATGGTGACAGAGCGTGTGGGTGAAGGCGTTGCCTTTATGCCCTTCCACTTCGGCGGGCACTACCAGGGCAAAGACCTGAGGGACAAGTATCCCAAGGGCGCCGACCCGATCGTTCTGGGTGAATCCACTAACACGGTTCAAACATACGGGTATGACTCGGTCACGCAGATGCAAGAGACCAAGGCAACCCTGTGTGCGATTAAGCCGGCATAACAAGAGGTGTAGACCATGGCACTTGAAGGACAAGCACGCGCAAAATTTCTTTGCGATGCCGAACGCTGCATCGAATGTAATGCCTGCGTAACGGCCTGTAAGAACGAGAATGAAGTTCCCTGGGGCATCAACCGTCGACGCGTGGTGACCATCGAAGATGGTACGCCCGGCGAGCGTTCGATCTCGGTAGCCTGCATGCACTGCTCAGACGCGCCTTGCATGGCCGTCTGTCCGGTGGACTGCTTCTACCAGACCGAAGACGGGATCGTATTGCACTCCAAGGATCTGTGTATCGGTTGCGGGTACTGCTTCTATGCTTGCCCCTTCGGCGCGCCCCAGTTCCCGCAGGCGGGCAACTTCGGCAGCCGGGGCAAAATGGACAAATGCACATTCTGTGCAGGTGGCCCCGAAGAAGACAACTCCACAGCCGAATTCTCCAAGTATGGCCGCAACCGGATTGCAGAGGGCAAACTGCCACTCTGTGCGGAAATGTGCTCAACCAAAGCCCTGTTGGCCGGCGACGGCAACGAAGTGGCGGACATCTATCGCCAGCGTGTGGTGAACCGTGGTTTCGGTTCGGGCGCCTGGGGATGGGGCACAGCCTACGAGAAGAAGGGTGCATAAGCTGGCCTGAGTGTTCCGGGGCCCTTCGGGGTCCCGGCATTCATCAAGGCAACGAATTCTTCTTGTTGATTCCGTTGGAGTGCTCTCATGAAAGCAAAACTATTTAGTGCCGCCATCCTTGTGCTGGCGACGCTGCTGTTCAACCCTGTCTGGGCGCAAGATGCCCCGACGGTTGATCGAACGGCGACAGGGGGTGCCCAGACCCTGGAAGATATCATGCGCCGACAGGAGCAGTTGAAGATCGACGAGTCCTTTCGGTCCGAAAACCTGGGCAATCCAGCCAACGCGGCACCCACCAGCGGCCAACTGGGCACCCTGGGAGGACGCTCCGATGCCGATGTCTGGCGATCCATCCGCTATAACAAGATTGACCCCACCGTTCAGTCACCCGGCCCCGCCAACACGGTTCTGATCCAGGACGAAGGCATGCCGTGGTACAAACTGCGCGAGGGCCCCGTTATCACCTATGGCGGCGGTGCGATTCTCGGTTTCATAGCGTTGCTGGTCGTGTTCTATTTTGTTCGCGGCAAAATCATGATCGATGGTGGCCCCGCAGGCACCACGATACAGCGCTTCAAAGCCATTGAACGCTTTGGTCACTGGCTCCTGGCGGGCTCCTTTATCGCTCTGGCTCTGACAGGGTTGGTAACGTTGATGGGGCGAAGTTTCCTGATTCCTGTGATCGGAAAAGATGCTTTCGCCACCCTGGCGGTTGGCTCCAAATGGCTTCATAACAACGTGGCCTGGGCCTTCATGCTGGGCCTGGTGATGACGTTTGTCATGTGGGTGGCACACAACATCCCCAACAAACTGGACTGGCAATGGCTCAAGGCCGGTGGCGGTATCTTTACCAAGAGCCATCCCTCTGCGAAGAAATTCAACGCGGGCCAGAAGATTATTTTCTGGACGGTCATGGTGCTGGGTTTCTCCGTTTCCCTTTCCGGCCTGTCGCTGCTGTTCCCGTTCCAGCTGCCGATGTTCGCCGACACCTTTGGCGTCATCAACAGTGTCCTGGGCACCAGTTTCCCGACGGACCTGGCCCCGCACGAGGAAATGCAGTACGCCAACATCTGGCACTCGATTGTGGCCTTCGTGATGATGGTGGCCATCATCGCCCATATCTATATCGGCTCGGTCGGTATGGAGGGTGCGTTTGATGCCATGGGTAACGGTGAGGTCGACCTGGAGTGGGCGCGCCAGCACCACGATCTCTGGGTAGCCGAGGTCGAGGCTAAACAAGGCAAGGGAGAATCGTCGTGAAGGTCATGATTTCCGCGTTTGTCGCCGCATTGGTCATTGCCGCTCTCGCCCCGGTCGCTCTGAACCAGTTCGGCTGGTCCTCTGCCGAACAGGGCAGTAGTGAGAGCGTGCGCCTTGACTGATCAATCAGAGGTATACCAGATCGATGCGATCGGTTTGGTATGCCCTCTTCCGATTCTGCGTTTCAAGAAGCGCACCCAGGGCTTACCGAGTGGGACACAGGTCGACTTCCTGGCGGACGATCCCAGTGGCCGTAAGGATATGCAGGCGCTTTGCGAGGTAACCGGCCACCGGATTGAATGGATTCGTGAGGAGGACAAGGGTGTCCTCCGTTATCGAATCAGCCTGGCCTAGACCGCGCTCACAGATGTGGCGGTTTACCCGCAGCGGCCCGCTCAGCTTTCCACTGTTCAAAGGTTTGCGCGGCTTTCTCGCCCTCCAGCGAACCGACCACTTCGAAAAAATCACTTCGTAGCTCGTCGCTCAGTACCTGGTTCCGGGGCTTACTGCGTACCACGTACACCGTTTGCAGATTCTGGTGATCGAATGCCCGCCACTGCTGCCGGTCCTTGAGCAGCGTGTATTCATGCCCTTCCAGGACCTTGATCAGTGCCTGGGTATCCGTGGTTCCGGCACGTTCCACCGCACTCTTGTACTCGTAGACAATGTCATAAGCGGTGGCCGCGGTAGAGGTAGGCCTGATCTCGTACTCTTGCGTAAACGCCTCGACAAACTCCTGGCCACGCGGGAAATCGAGCTGATACGGAATCATCCATTCCCAGGGCGTGGTGGAAATTACGCCTTCCAGGATCGTCGCACCGACCGCTTGGGCGATACCCAACGTGATATTGGGCAGGATGATCTGAACCTTGTCTTTCAGTCCCATCTCATAGGCGACCTGCAAAGCCCGGACCAGATCATCCCCATAGAGCACCAACACCACCACATCCGCATCACTTGCTTCGGCGGCTTCCAGAGCCTTTCTGAAATCCCGCATAAGAGCCCTCGGGAAGGGCGTCAGGGCGTGTTGGTGTTTTTCCGTGTCGGTGGTATTGGTAAATTCGCGGAGCGAAGCCTCTGAGGAGTGCCCCCAGGTGTAATCGGCGGTCACATAGAAATAGTTGGAATCACCAAAGTTTTCGGTCAGATAGTGGCCGAGTGCATTCGCCGTCATCCAGGCATTGGGGTACTCGCGAAACATGTGGTCGTGCCCTTCGCTGCCGGTGGTGGCGTTGGCGGAGGTTGTGGTTCCGAAATACAGGCGGCCGAGTTTTTTCGCCACCTTGCCCGAGGCAATCGTCACCGCACTGGATGCGCCTCCGAAGACCATGTCCACGTTTTCTTCGCGGATCAGCTCTTCCGTATTGGCGGCGCCCCGCTCGGGCTCACCGGCCGTATTGCGAATGACCAGCTCAACCTCCCTTCCGAGAATGCCGCCAGCCTCATTGATTTCATTCACCGCGAGGAAGGCTGCCAGCCTTTGCTGTAAGCCGAGGTTCTTGTAACGTCCGGATTCCGGGTAATTGAATCCCAGCCGTATCGTTTCCGCCATCAACGGGAAACTGGCGATACACAGGATCAGGCCTGCGAGCAGGGTTGCTCTCCTTTTCATTGATACAGTCCTCTGATTTGTATTGTATTTTTTGGTGTCAGAACTATACCTGCATTTCAAAGACTGAACGGATGTTCAACGTAAAAAGAGGGGTATTTTTCGTTACGGACTGTATCCTCGGCGGCCGGAATCCACCCGGACTCGTCTGTTTGACTCCTCAACGCCCACACACTCGTGTAACATCCGATACTGTACAAACATACAGACCCAAAGACTGCGAGGAAACCTCATGGCAGTACAAGCACTCTACTACTCGGATAAGGATGGCCTGGAAATGGCGCTGAAGAATCCCGACACGATGCTTTTTCAATCCAAAGCCGAGGCGGATGCCCGCGACAAGATTCTGGAACTGGCCGAGAACATTCAGATGTTCCTCGAACGCAAGGTCGAAGGTCTGGGTGAAGACCTGGCCGAGCAGTGCGCCATGGCAATTGCCGAGGAGAAAGACCTGTTCCAGAAAGCCCTGAAGAAGCCGCAACTTCTGAATGCTGAAGCGGCCGGAGAAGCAGGCGAGTAAAACCGCGCCGCCATTTACACGACCGTAACGCCGTTGTGCTCCCTCCCCGCACCGTATTCTGGCTACACTATCGGAAACTCGTGCGGGGTCTTTGTCCATCCATGACTATACGTTTTCTGTTCCTACTTTTTTGCTCGCTCGCGCTCTGGACCGGCGAGGTTGCAGCCAAACAGGTAACCGCTGCCCTGGATGACCTGCTGCCTCCGGTACAGACCCAGACCGAGCAGCAGCCTCCGGCCAAGGAAACAGAGAACGAAGAGGCTACGGACAAGGCAGACGAATCGGATGCGGCGGAACAGGAACAGGAAGAGCCGGAGCCCGAGCCCTCTCCCACGCCGGTAAAACCGGAAATCGAGGCGCTGGAAGAGCCACTGGAAAGCCAGCTGCCAACTCCCGAGACTGAGGACATTCGTCAGCAGATCCAGAAACTGCAGGAAGCCCTCGACGCCCGACAGAAGGCCCTGGGCACCAGCCAGGAACGCCTGGCTTTTGCCGAATCCCTGCTCAAGCGACTGGATAATGAATACGAGAGTTTCCAGCTTCGGCTGGAACGGGCTGGCCTGAACCTCACCGATGACTATGCCAACCTCCTGCGTCAGCGCCTGGAACGTTTACGTAGCCAGACCATTGCCGCAGGCCTTACCCAAGGCATCACGGCCCAGCTCTCCGCTGCCCGTGAAGAACAGCTGCGTCTGGAAGAGTTCGAGGCGGTGATCAATCCGACTGACGACATCCGGGGTCAGCTGGAAGTCCGACGCTCGCAGCTGTTGCGGCAATTGCACGGTGTGGTCACCGAGCACATTGAAGTGCTGAACGACTATTACAACACGGTCGCCGAGCTGCAGACCCGGCTGGAGGCCTACAAAGAGCTCCTTCAACAGCGTCTGTTCTGGTTACCCAGCACCGAGGCCATTGGCCCGGATACCTTTGCAAAGCTGTTCGAGGGGGTCGGCTGGCTCGCGTCCGGCTTCGAATGGACCTCGTTGCGAACAGGCCTCAAGGCTTCCCTGGACGAGCACTGGCCAGAAATCACCTTGCTTGCCGCACTACTGATCTTTCTCTCGGCCCGACGCAGGGCGTTCCGTCAGGCCCTCGCCGATTCCGGAAAGGATGTGGGCGACGTCGGCAAGGATCACTGGAACCTGACTCTCTATGCCTGTCTTCTCAGCCTGTTGCGAGCCCTGCCTGCGGTGATCGGACTTGGCATCGCCTCACTGATGTTGGACGAAGGGAATGAATTCCTCCACGCATTGTCCCGCGGCTTATCCAATGCCGCTTTCATTATGCTGCTGTTGCGGAGTGTTTACACTGTGGCCTACCCTGGGGGCCTGGGTGAACGACACTTCCAATGGAATCCCCACACCCTGCAGACTCTCCGCAAACAGATCCCTCTGCTGCTCTGGATCCTGACCCCCATCGTGATCATCATGCCCGCGATGGCCCTGCCGGAAGGCTCAGCCTACAGCGACAGCCTCGGTCGCATGCTCTTCGCGATTGCCTCGCTGGCGCTGGCGTGGTTTGCCCACAAATTCATGTCTGCCGTGCGTCAGGATCAGCAAGGGAGACGGGCCTTGAAGATGCTGCACCTGGTGTCGGTTGTGGTGCCGCCCATGCTTGCGGCGCTGTCGGCATGGGGATATCACTACAGTGCCGTCCGCCTTGAAGGCCTGATGTTCATCAGTATCTGCTGGATCGCCTTCGTCATCCTGCTGCATTACCTGGGCTTGCGGGGCCTTACCGTCAGAGAGCGCCGTATGGCGCTCATCCGGCAGCTGGAGGAGCGAGAGGCCGAACGCAAACTGGCTGAAGCCAGGGAATCGGCAGAATCCACGGGCGAGGCGGTGCCGGCAAGCTATGAATCACCCCGGCAGGATATGCACGACATCAGTCAGCAGAGCGAAACCCTGCTTCGCACCCTGTCCCTGGTGCTGGCCGCTGTCGGCCTGTGGATGTTGTGGGACGACGTATTTCCGGCGTTGGGCATCTTTGATGCCATCACCCTCTGGAGCATCGACACCGGCGTCGAAGGTGAAGCTCCTGTCCCCATCAACCTTGGGGATCTGATGCTCGCCTTTGCCGTAGGGGCGGGCACCGTGTTGGCCGCGCGCAACCTTCCAGGCACGCTGGAAGTCATGTTCCTGAGCCGGCTGCGTCTGGAGCCGGGGGTCGGTTACGCCATCACTACCATGGCCACCTACATCATTGTGTTTATAGGCATTATTGCCGCGCTTGCGGTACTGGGACTGCAATGGTCGAAACTGCAATGGCTGGTGGCGGCTCTTGGTGTGGGGCTGGGTTTTGGCCTCCAGGAGATTGTGGCCAACTTCGTCTCGGGCCTGATCCTGTTGTTCGAACGCCCCATCCGGGTTGGCGATACGGTTTCCATTGGTGGCATCACCGGTACGGTCTCCCGGATCCGTATCCGGGCGACCACCCTGGTGGACTGGGATCGTAAGGAACAGATCATCCCCAACAAGACGTTCGTAACCCAGGACCTGACCAACTGGACCCTGAGTGATGCGATAACCCGTGTCATCGTACGGGTGGGCGTAGCCTATGGTTCTGACGTGGATAAGGTACAGGAACTGCTGTTCCGGATCGCCACCGAGAACGATCGGGTGGTCAATGATCCGGCCCCTGCGGTCTTCTGCGTTGGCCTCGGTGACAGCAGCGTAAATTTTGAGATCCGTGTGTTTGTGCGGGAGATCGGCGACATCATGCCGCTGTCCCACGAGTTACATGCGACCATCACCCGGTCGCTGCGGGAAGCCGGGATCGAGATTCCCTTCCCGCAACGGGATATCCACATCCGCACGGCCTCATCGACATTCCCGGGCGATGATAAGGCAGGGAACTGAATGACAGCTTCTGAATTCCAGCTCAAGCATACAGGGACTCGATGACATCCATGTACTTTTCGTAGATGTTGCTGCGGCGCACCTTCATGGTCGCCGTGACTTCATCGTCGTCATGGTCCAGTTCCTTGGTCAGAAGATGGAAGCGCTTGATCTGCGCCACCTGAGGCAAGGCATCATTACCCTTGTCGATCTCGGTGCGAATCAGGTCGTTGACCTGCTCGTTCTCGGCCAGGCTGCGGAAGGTGGTGTAGGGGATCCGCTCCTGCTCGGCCCACTTGGCCACGGTCTCGAAATCGATCTGGATCAGGGCCGAAACGTACTTCCGGGCTTCCCCGATCACGATGCACTCCTTGATGTAGGGGCTCGCCTTGATCGTATTCTCGATTTCCGTGGGCGAGAGGTTCTTGCCCCCGGCGGTGATCATGATGTCTTTAAGACGATCAACGATCCTCAGCTGGCCGTCACGCCACTCGCCCACGTCCCCCGTATGCAGCCAGCCCTCTTTGTAGGTCGAGGCGGTAGCCGCTTCGTTCTTGTAATAGCCCTTGAACATGCTGCCACCGCGCATCAGGATTTCGTTCTGCGCGCCCAGCTTGACCTCAACGCCTTTCACCGCAACGCCTACGGTTCCCAGCTGTATATTGTCCAGCGGCTGGGCGGTGGCTACGCCGGTGCTCTCCGTCTGGCCGTAGACTTCCACCAGGGGAACACCGATGGTCCGGAAAAATGACAGGATACCCGTGGAGATCGGTGCTGCCCCGGTCAGGGCGATGTGGCAGCGGCGCAGGCCGATGTAGTTCTGCAGAGCCCGGAAGATCAGCCAGTAGCTGAGCCCATAGACCAGCGTCTCCCGCAAGGTCCAGCGTTCGCGGGGCTTGGTGGCTATGGGCTCGCAGGCCCGCATCGCCCGGTTGAACATAGCGTGGCGTAGTCGGCCGGTCTCCTGGATCTTGATATAGATGGCGGAGTGGAGCTTTTCCCAGATCCGCGGTACCCCGAGAAAGAAAGTCGGCGCGATTTCCCGGAGATCTTCCTGTACCGTGCGCAGACTTTCCCCGAAACTCACGGTGCTGCCCACATACACCGGCGCGATGTTAGTGAGTGCCTGCTCGGCCACATGGCAGAGTGGCAGATAAGACAGGCTGGACGCGTGCCGGTCGACGCCCAGCAGCTCGATCAACCCCGGTGCTGCCGCCTGCAGGTTACCCCAGCTGATCATGGCACCCTTGGGCCGGCCGGTGGAGCCGGAGGTATAAATCATCAGCGCGGTATCGTCCATGCTCTGGCTGGCGAGCATGCGCTCAATCAGGTCCGGATGTTGCTGCTCGTATTTTCGGCCCATGGCTTCCACGGCCTCGAAGGCGGTGGGGGGCGCCGGATAGTTACGCAGGCCTTTCATGTCGATGGTGACACAATGCTGCAGATGCGGGAGTTGGCCCCAGGCTTCGATGACCTTGTCAGTCTGCTCCTGGTCCTCACAGACCACGATTTCGGCATCGCTGTGTTCCAGCACGTAGGCCACCTCGTTCCAGGGACTGGTGGGGTAAACGCCGACGCAGATGCCGTTCACCAGGCCGATGCCCATCTGGGCTATCACCCACTCCACCCGGTTTTCCGAGATGATCGCCACGTGACCACCTTCGGACAATCCCAGCGCCCGCAGCCCCAGCCCGAAGTGGCAGGCACGCTGGTAATAGTCCTGCCAAGTATAAGCCTGCCAGATTCCAAAGTCCTTTTGGCGCAGCGCCAGGTGATCGGACCGGTCCCGGGCATGGGCCCGCAGCATTTGCGGAAGGGTGAGTTCGGGTACGGCAGGTGTTGTCATGAGAGCCACCGCTTACGACGTTTGTAATGCTTGATATCCCGGTAACTGCGGGCCTCGCCCTCGGCACCACCGACTCCGAGATAGAACTCCTGCACGTCCTCGTTGGCGGTGAGCTTCTCCGTCGGACCGTCGATCACGATCTTGCCGTTCTCCATGATGTAGCCGTAGGAGGCGATGGCCAGGGAGACCGCTGCATTCTGTTCCACCAGCAGGATGGCAGTGCCCTGCTCACGGTTGATCCGGGCGACAATGGTGAAGATTTCTTCCACCAGCAGCGGCGCCAACCCCAGCGAGGGTTCGTCGAGCATGATCAGGTCCGGCTGGGCAATCAGCGCCCTGCCCAGGGCCAGCATCTGCTGTTCGCCCCCCGACAGGTAGCCGGCCAGCTGCTTGCGCCGTTCCTTGAGGCGCGGAAAGTAGTTGTAGACCAGCTCGTAACTGTCACTCAGGGAGGGTTTGTTGCCGGTAAGTGCATAGGTAGCGGCAATCAGGTTTTCCTCGACGGTCAGGTCCTCAAAGACCCGGCGCCCCTCCATGACGTGGAACAGGCCATTGCGCACCAGTTTCTCCGGCGGCACGCCCTTCACATCCTTGCCACGAAAGCGAACTTCCCCGGCGGTGACCTCCCCGTCCTCCAGGGTGAGCAGGCCAGAAACACTTTTCAGCGTAGTGGATTTACCGGCACCGTTGGAGCCGAGGAGCGCCACGATGGCGCCCTTCGGTACCCGCAGGGACAGGCCCCGAAGGACCTGCACTGCCTTGTTGTAGACCACCTCGATGTTATCGATTTCCAGTAAGGCTTCCATACAGCCCCTCAGTCGAGGTGAATCCAGTCCGACACCGGCTCGTAGCGACCGGCCTCGGCATTGACGCGCCAGATCCGGCCAACCGGGAACGACATGTCTTTCACCGTGACCGGAATGCCGATGATGCCGCCGGTGTCCCAGTCCTCGATCGACGCCAGGGCCTCCGCCATGTTATCCGCATTGAGCTCCTTGCCGGCATCGAGGGTGCGCTTGATCACTTCCGTCCAGACCATGGCGTTGAACCAGCCCTGGATGTAGCCGGTCGGACGGTAGCCAGCCTCCGGATCACTCTGCTCGGCCTGGGCCCTCAGGGCATCGAGCATCGGGCCGCTTTCCTCGCTGTCGTAATAGTTGTAGGGCATCACGCCCATGTAGCCGTCGGCATCCGCGCCCATCTTGTCGATGATCAGCTTGTCCGACGACCAGAAGGTGCCCATGAACTGGGTGTCCAGCCCCATCTGGCGCATCTGCACCATGAACTCGTTGATCGGTGACAGAACATAGCCGTGGAACACCACGTAGTCCGGGCGCACCCGGCGCAGCTTCAGGACCTCCGCGGACACATCCACGCTACCGGGCTTGGTGACAATTTCTTCAACCACGTCGATGCCCAATTCTGCGGCCCGGGCCTTGCCATTCTCGATCGGATCCTTGCCGAACTCGGTATCGCTGTAGACGAAGGCCACCGTGGGCATGTCGCCGCCCTCACCCTGGGAGGCGATGTACTCGAGGATGATGCCGAACATCTGGCTGTAGCTGGGGCCGGGAATGAACTGGTAGGGGTATTGTTCGTTGTCGGTCAGCGCCGTGGCGAAGGATGCCCCGCTCATCAGCGTGGTGCCCATGCTGTTGAGCTCCGAGGCGATGGCCTTCATGAAGCCGGTGCTGTCCCCGTAATAGGTGGCCGGCGAGCTGCTGCCGGAGATCTTCTTGAAAGCCGCCACCGAACGGTCCACCTCGTAGGCGGTGTCTTCCATGACGTATTCCACGGGATGACCATTGATACCGCCCTGGCTGTTGATCCAGTTGGTGTAGTCCGTGAGACCGGCATGGAGGTGAATACCGGCAAAGGCAAACACGCCCGAGAGAGGAATCGAACCACCGAACACGATAGGTTCCTTGTCCTGGGCCATGGCGGGGGCGGCTACGGTCAACGCAGCAACCAGGCCACCAAGCCCGGCGAGCTTGCGTCCTTTTTTGAGGATGTTTCTGAACATGTTTCTTCTCCTTGCTGCTTCTTGTTGTTGCTGTTGCACGGTCTCTCGATGAAAGACTCGTTGAAACACGCTTAATTCCGGAATGGCCACAGCCGGAAAAACCGGCGGATGCGATGCCAGATTTCCGCCAGGCCATGGGGTTCGAAGATCAGGAAGCCCACAATCAGGGCACCAAAGATGATCTCCAGCATCGGCGACATGAACACGGGGGCATTGGGGTAGAACGGTGTCAGGGCGGCGGTCAGCAGTTTCAGGGCTTCCGGCACCAGGGTCATGAAGGCCGCGCCCAGGATGCCGCCCAGCAGGTTGCCCATACCCCCGACGATCACCGCCGCCAGGTAGAAAATCGACATGGAGAGCGGAAAACTTTCCGGCGTCACCACCCGGTAGAAATAGGCAAACAGCCCGCCGGCCACACCCGCATAGAAGGAGCTGAGGGCAAAGGACATCAGCTTGTAGCGCAACAGGTTGATGCCCAGGATCTCGGCAGAGATGTCCCGGTCCCGGATGGCAATAAAGGCCCGGCCGACCCGCGTGCGCAGGACGTTGCGGGCGGCGAACACCATCAGCACCGCCAGCGGCACGATGATGAAATACATCCGGAAATCACTCTGGAAGGTCAGACCAAACAGGTGCGCCGGCTCGAGGCTTAGGCCGCCCATACCACCGGTCACCGATTCCCATTCCGCGAAAATGAAATGCAGAAAGACGCTGGCCGCCAGGGTGGCAATGGCCAGGTACAGCCCCTTGACCCGCAACGAGGGTAGCCCCACCAGAATTCCGACCGCAGCGGCCACCAACCCCGCCAGCAACAGGGTGACCGGAAACGGCAGGCCGCTGTTGAGGGAAAGCCAGGCCACGGTGTAGGCACCCACTCCCATGAACCCCGCCTGGCCGAGGGAAATCAGTCCGGTAAAGCCGGTCAGGATATTCAGGCCGGTGGTACTGATCACGGCGATACCCACCAGGCAGCCCAGATAAAGCAGATAGGAGTCGGCCATGAACGGGAACAGCAGAAGAATCAGCAGTAACAGGCCGAACCAGAGCTTCTGGGTGTTGCTGGTCCAGATTGCCTCATCGGCCTCGTAGGTTTGTTTGGCGTCACCAATGCGCATCTTAGACTCGCTCTATTTCGTGGGTGCCGAAGAGGCCATAGGGACGGATCACCAGGATAACTGCCAGCACCACAAAGGTGGCCGGCATCCGGTACTCGCCACCGAGGTAGGCGCCCGCCACGGTTTCCAGCCAGCCGATGAACACCCCGGCCACCAGAGCACCGAGAATGCTGTCCAGACCACCGACAATCACCACCACCAGCACGCTCAGCCCGATGATGCCGAACTGGGGGCTCAGGCCACCGGTGGCGGCCACCAGCACCCCAGCCAGAGAGGCGGCCAGCGAGCCGAACACCCAGGCCAGGTTGAATACACGGCGCACGTTGATGCCCATGGAATAGGCGGCAGCCTGGTCGGAAGCGGTGGCCCTCAGCGCCACGCCTCCGCGGGAAAACCGGAAATAGAGCAGGTAAATGACCAGCAGGGCGGAACCAATCAGAAAGCCATAGGCGATCTTGGGGGCCAGATACAACGGGCCAATAAACACCGGTTCCCGGGGCAGGAAGTTGGGCAGCAACTGCGGGTCGGCGGTCCAGATGAACTCCACCAGCCCCACCAGGATGCTGGCGATACCGATGGTCACCATCACCACCGAGATCGGGGATTCCCCCAGCATCGGGCGGATCATGGTCTTCTCGATCACCCCTCCCAGGATACTGCCGCCGATGACCGCCAGCGGCAGCGCAATCCAGGGTGACAGCTCCATGCCACCGGCAAAGGCCAGGAACAGGTAGGCGGCAAACATCATGATCTCGCCGATGGCGAAGTTGATCACCCGGGTGGCCTTATAGATCATCACGAAGCCCAGGGCGATCAGGGCATAGAGCCCACCCATGGCCAGCCCGGCAAGACTGATTTCACCGAAGAATAACCAGTCCATCAGGCGGCCTCCTCTTCGGGATTGAGCTTCTTGCGCAGACTGTCGATGTCGCTGTTACCCAGGTAGGCCTTGATCACCTCGGGGTTCTTCTGGACATCCGCCGGCTCACCCTCGGTGATGACCTGGCCGAAGTTGAGCACGGCAATGTGATCGGAAATATCCATCACCATGCCCATGTCGTGCTCGACCATCAGCACGGTCACGCCCCACTCTTCCCGAATATCCAGGATGAAGCGGGCCATGTCTTCCTTCTCTTCCCGGTTCATGCCCGCCACCGGCTCGTCCAGCATCAGCACCTTGGGGCGCATGGCCAGGGCCCGAGCCAGCTCGACCCGCTTCTGCAGCCCGTAGGACAGACTGGCCACCGGCTGGCGACGGATGTGGTCGATTTCCAGGAAGTCGATGATCCGGTGCTCTACCTCCCGTCGGATTTCCATCTCTTCCCGACGGGCGGCGCCGAAATAGAGCATCGAACCGAGCAAACCACTGTTCATGTGCACGTGGGCACCCAGCTTGATGTTGTCGAGTACGGTCATTCCGCGGAACAGGGCGATATTCTGGAAGGTTCGGGCCAGCCCCAGCGCGGCCCGTTTCGGGGGCTTGATGCCACTGGACAGCTCAAGGCCCTGGTAACGGATCGAACCTTGCTGGGGCTTATAGAAACCGGAAATACAGTTGAACAGCGACGTTTTGCCGGCACCGTTCGGACCGATAATGGTGGTAACGGTGTTCTCGGGAACACGGAAGCTGACATCTTGCAGTGCCTTGACACCACCAAAAGACAGAGACAGGCCACTGATCTCGAGGATACTCACTTTGCCTCCCGGCACCCTTGGCAGCGGGTGACCAGGCACACTATCCTGCCTCGCCAATACCCAACGCACGCCCAGAGATGATTGTAATTGTTGTTGTTTCTTGTCATCGGGTTACCCCAATACAGATTTAAAGTAGTCCATCCCTGCAACATTCGCCAAACGCTTCTATTCTGTTACCGGGGACCGACTTTGACGGTTACGCACGGAACCGACCGAAAGATGCAAAAGCCCGGGAAAAGCGAACATGACAGACACATTGGTAAAGATCGGGTTCGATCCTGAAACTGGCGTGGCAACGCTGACCTTCAATCGGCCTGAAGCGCTAAACGCCATCAACGTTCCTATGGCCGAGGCTTTCCTGGCTGTTGTGAAATCCCTTCGAGACAGACATGGGCTTCGGTGCGTCGTGCTGACCGGGGCAGGCCGTGCCTTCATGGCCGGCGGAGATGTCGAGAGCATGGCCGGCAGCCCTGATCAGGCCCGGGAGGTGGTCAATGCCCTGCTGGACGCACTCAACCCGGCGATCCTGATTCTGCGCGAACTGAATGCCCCGGTCATTGCCGGTGTCCGGGGCTTTGCCGCCGGAGCCGGACTGAGCCTGGCCATGGGGGCCGACCTGATTCTTGCCGACGCCAACGCCCGGTTCATGGTCGCCTACGACGGTATCGGCACGGTCCCGGACTGCGGGGGCACCTGGTTCCTGAACCGCCGGATCGGCGCCGGACGAGCCTCCCAGCTGATGCTGCTGGGCCAGACCCTGAGCGCTCAAGAAGCGCTGGATTGGGGGCTGATCAATCAGGTGGCCTCCGAAGGCGAATTCGACAATGCACTGATAGAGCTTGCCCGGCAGGTTGCCAACGGTCCCAGCCGAGCCTATGCCGCTTTCCGGAGACTCTCGGATGATGCCTTCGGAGGCACGCTTTCCGGACACCTGGAAGCCGAGAGACAGGCCTTCCTGGAGGCAGTTGGAACTCAGGATTTCCAGGAAGGGGTAGCTGCGTTTCTCGCCAAGCGACCGGCGCAATTCCGGGGGCACTGAACGGTGCTGATACTCGTTCCTGAATGTCCGCTCCGACAAAGTCATGAGATCACGCCGTCCGTCCGGAGCGCCTCGATTTCTGCCGGGGACAGACCGGCAACCTGCTTCAGCACCTGGTCGGACTGTTCCCCCAGCAACGGAGGCGCTGAGCGATAGGCCACCGGGGTCAGTTTCAGCTTGAGCGGATTACCAACTGTCGGCACCTCGCCCAGGCAGGGATGAGCCACGCTCTGCTTCATGCCCCGTGCCAGTACCTGAGCATCCTCAAACACCTGATCCAGGGCATTCACCGGCCCGCAGGGCACTCCAGCCCGCTCGAGGATTTCGACCCACTCCCGGGTTGAGCGCATCACCGTCGCCTGCCTAAGTTTCGGGATCAGTTCCTTGCGATAGGCGACCCTGGCACGGTTAGTTGCAAAGCGTTGGTCGCTCGTCCATTCCGGGTGGCCGAGCACCTCACATAGCCGGGCAAATTGCTGGTCGTTGCCCACCGTCAGCACCATATCGCCATCCGCCGTGGGGAAGTCCTGGTAAGGAACAATGTTGGGGTGGGCATTGCCCATTCTCGACGGCGCCTTGCCGGTGGTCAGGTAATTCATGGCCTGGTTTGCGAGGCAGGCTACCTGCACATCCAGCAGTGCGGCTTCCACATACTGCCCTTCCCCGGTCCGGTCCCGGTGGCTGAGGGCCGCAAGCACCCCAATGGTGGCGTAGAGCCCGGTCATGATGTCCGTCAGCGCAACACCGACTTTCATCGGCCCGGCCCCGGGCTCGCCGTCCGGCTGCCCGGTGATGCTCATCAGCCCGCCCATGGCCTGGATCAGGAAATCATACCCCGGGCGGCTGGCATAGGGACCATCCTGGCCAAAGCCGGTAATGGAACAATAGATCAGTTTCGGATTGATTTGCTTGAGGCTCTCGTAATCGAGGCCATAGCGTTTGAGGCCGCCGACCTTGAAGTTTTCCAGCACCACATCGGATTCGGCCACCAGCTTGCGGACCAGCGCCTGCCCCTCGGGATGAGCAATGTCCACCGCCAGCGACTGCTTGTTGCGGTTGGCCGTCAGGAAGTAGGCGGAGAGTTCCGCGCTGCCATCGGCGCCCTTGAGGTAGGGCGGGCCCCACGCGCGGGTGTCATCGCCGGTACCCGGGCGCTCGATCTTGATCACCTCCGCGCCCAGATCCCCCAGGATCTGACCGGCCCAGGGGCCGGCCAATACCCGGGAAAGATCCAGCACACGCAGGTGCGACAGGGGACCTGCCATCCGATTCTCCTCGTAATCGACGCGTTAGCGCATACCGCCAAGACACAGGTATTTGAGTTCCATGAACTCGTCCAGGCCATAACGGGAACCTTCCCGGCCAAGGCCGCTTTCCTTGACCCCGCCGAACGGCGCCGCTTCGGTGGAGATGATGCCCTCGTTGATCCCGATCATGCCGGTTTCCAGGGCTTCGGCTACATGCCAGATGCGCCGGATGTCATTGCTGTAGAAGTACGCCGCCAGGCCGAACTCCGAATCGTTGGCCATGGCAATCGCCTGCTCCTCGGTTTCAAATCGGAACAACGGCGCCACCGGGCCAAAGGTTTCCTCGCTCGCCACCAGCATGTCCTGGGTGACGTCGGTGAGAATGGTCGGTTCGAAGAAGGTACCGCCCAGCGCATGCATCTTGCCACCGAGGGCCACGCTTGCGCCTTTGGCGGTGGCATCGGCGATGTGTCGCTGAACCTTCTCCAGCGCCGCCTGGTTGATCAGTGGCCCCTGCTGGGTTTCACCTTCCAGGCCGGCGCCCACCACCATTTTGCCGACCGCCTCTTTGAGTTTTTCCACAAAGGCATCATAGACACCGGACTGGACATAGATGCGGTTCGCGCAGACGCAGGTCTGACCGGTGTTGCGATACTTGGAGGCCATCAATCCGGCCACGGCGGCATCAAGATCCGCGTCATCAAATACGATGAACGGTGCATTACCGCCCAGTTCCAGACTCACTTTCTTGACCGTGCCGCTTGCCTGGCGCATCAGAAGCTTGCCCACTGGTGTGGAGCCGGTGAAGGACACCTTTCGAACGACCGGATTGGTGGTCAGCTCCTCGCCCACCGCGGGCGCATGATCCTTTGAGCAGGTCACGATGTTGAGGATCCCGGGCGGGATACCGGCCTCTTCCGCCAACGCCGCCAGCGCCAGCGCACATAGCGGGGTATCCTCCGCCGGTTTGACCACCACCGGACAGCCGGCGGCCAACGCCGGGGCGACCTTGCGGGTGATCATGGCCACCGGGAAGTTCCAAGGCGTGATCGCCGCGACCACACCGATGGGCTGTTTGATCACCACGATGCGCTTGTCCCGGCCGTGGCCCGGGATCACGTCGCCATAGGCCCGTTTGGCTTCCTCGGCAAACCATTCGATAAAGCTGGCACCGTAACCCACCTCGCCCCGGGCTTCTGCCAGCGGCTTGCCCTGCTCGGCGGTCATCAACCGGGCCAGGTCTTCCTGGTGCTGCATCACCAGATCGAACCAGCGGCGCAGGATGCCCGCGCGCTCCTTGGCCGGACGGGCCCGCCATTCGGGCCAGGCTGCCTCGGCAGCCTGGATCGCCTGCCGGGTATCGTTGGCACCCATATCCGGCACGCTAGCCAGGTGTTCGCCATTGGCCGGATTGGTCACCGGCAACACATCACCGGAACCGGCCTGCACCCACTCGCCATTGATATAAGCGCTTTCGCGCAGCAGTTCCGGGTTCGTCAAGCTGATAGTCATCACAGTCCTCACAGGAAAGAGTCAACGCCCTCAGAGCAGATAGCTTTCAATCACATCCCTGACAAAGGCAGCATAGTCATCCACGGCCACATTCTGATCACGATATTTCCGGCGCTTCAGGTACCAGTCCTGCAACATCGCCTTGATCATCGAGGCCACCAGGCGGGCGTTCCTTGGCCGGTATACACCGGCCTGGATGCCATCCTCTATAACACCCAGGAAGATGTCCTCGATTTCCAACTCAATGGCCACCGCGTCCCGCTTTTCCGGCGCCGGCAGGCTTTTCGCCTCCATATAGGAGAAATAGAACCAGGCCCGCATCAGCTCACTCAGATACAGGTGGGCCTTGATCGCCGAAAACAACTTGTCACGTACGTCATCCACCTCGCCGGTATAATGCAACAGAGTGCGCCGGGTGATCGTGAAGCCGTGGCTCTGGATCAGGTGGATCAGATCGTCCTTGTTGCGAATATACGCGTAGAGCCCACCCATGCTCATGCCCGAGTCCGAACACAGATCCCTGAGGGTCATGGCATGAAAGCCCTTGGAGTTGGCCAGCCTGAGCGTCGATTCGATGATCCGGATCAGGTTCTTGACCGCCGTTGCCTCTTTCTTGATGCTGATACGATCCTGGTTCTGGCGGTATACCTCACGGACCACATCCTCCTTGGACATGCTCAACTCTTTGCGAAACGCCTCATAGTTTTCAATCATTGCTACCACGCCTGTCTGCTCCTGCGGCGGGGATTATAAATCAGATCACGCCACCGACAGGAACCTGTCCTGGGTTGCCTGATCAACGCGCAGCTCGTCACTGGGCGCCTCATGCACCACTTGCCCCTTCTCCAGAATGTACGCCCGCCGGGCATGCTTGAGGGCGAACTGCACACTCTGGTCGGTAAACAGGATGGTGGTGGTCTTGCTGAGATCGTCAATCAACTCGCCGATCTGCTGCACGATCACCGGCGCCAGCCCCTCATTGGGCTCGTCCAGCAGGAGCAGCCGGGGCTGAATCATCAGGGACCGGGCTACCGCCAGCATCTGCTGCTGGCCACCGGAGAGGGTTGCACCGTCCTGGTCAGCCCGTTCTCCCAGCATTTCGTACTTCTTCAGGATACCGTCGACGGTCCAGCGCGCCGCACTGCCCTTGCGTTGATAGGACGCCACCTCCAGATTGTCCCGGACGGTCAGGCCAGGGAAAATCCGCCGGTCCTCGGGCACGTAGCCAATCCCGGCCCGGGCAATCTGGTGCGCCGGCAAACCATGGATGGGTTTGCCGTCAAAGACAATCTCGCCTGATCTGGGAGGTGTGAGCCCCATGATGCTTTTCAGGGTCGTGCTCTTGCCGGCCCCGTTTCGACCCAGGATACACACCGTCTCACCCTCGTCGAGTTGCAGGGTCACACCCTGAAGGGCCTGGCTCTCACCGTAGAAGGTCTGGATATTGCGAACATCAAGAATCATGGGTTGGCCTCCTCGACCACTTCGTCTTCTTCCTCACCCAGGTACGCAGCACGGACTTCCGGATGGCTTTTCACTTCCTCCGGTGCACCCGCAAACAGCTTCTCGCCACGGTGCATGACCAGGATGCGATCGGCCAGATTGAAGACCACGTCCATATCGTGCTCGGTGATCAGGAAGGTGTAGTCACCGCTGTCTGCCAGGCTCTTGACCAGCTTCGTGGTGCGCCGGGTTTCGTCCGGGGTCATGCCGGCGGTGGGTTCGTCCAGCAGCACCAGTTTGGGTCGTGTTGCCAGTACCATGGCGATCTCCAGCAGGCGTTTATCGCCGTAACTGATGATCTCGGCGCGCTGGTCCTTGAGGCCATCAATACCGAGGCGGGCCAGCAGCTCTACGGCTTCTTTCTGGATGCCGGTATTACGGGAGGCAATGTTGAACAGCTTGCGACTGTGACCATGGTAGGCCGACAGCACCACCTCCACGTTCTCCTGAACGGTCATTTCGGGGAAGATGTTGTTGATCTGGAACGAGCGGGAAACACCCAGCCGGCTGATCTTGTGAGGCGGCAGACCGGTGATGTCCTGGCCGTCCAGCACGACCTTGCCTTCCGTCGGCTGCATCCGCCCGGACACCATGTTGTAGAAGGTTGTCTTGCCGGCACCGTTCGGACCGATGATGGCGATGGTTTCCTTCGGCATGACTTCCAGGCTGATACCGTTGACGGCGGTGACACCACCAAAACGCTTGGTCAGGTTGTCTATGGTCAGGATCGGCTTGCTCATTTCTTCACCTCCATCCACCAGTCAAGGGCGGTACCCAGCAGGCCCTTGCGGAAGAAAATCACCATCATGGCCAGGATAATGCCGAGAACCAGCATCCAGGACTCGGTAAAGCTGGTGATCCAGGTCTCCAGCAGCACGAACACTGCAGAGCCGACAAACGGGCCCAGGAAGTAACCGGTGCCACCGAGAATGGCCATCAGTACCGGTTCGGCCGACATGGACCAGTGCAACAGCTCGGGGCTGGCCACCCGCAGGAACGGCGCGATCAGGCCACCGGCCAGACCGGCGAAGGTACCGGCAATCACGAAGGCCACCAGGCGGTAGGTACGTACGTTCAGCCCCGCGAAGGACACCCGCTCGGGGTTCTGACGGATCGCCTTGAGGATCATGCCGAAGGAGCTGCGGCAGATCAGGTACAGCACCACCGCGGCGATAGCGACAATGGCCAGCACCACATGGTAGTAAACGGCCGGGTTGCCAAGCGTCAGATCCAGGCCAAGCCCGAAGGAACCCAGAGTAAAGCCGGCCAGGCCGTCACTGCCGTTGGTGACAGACCGCCACTGGTAGGCGATGGCGAACACCATCATGCCGAACGCCAGGGTGAGCATGGCGAAGTAAACCTCGTTGAGGCGGACACTCAGGAAGCCGATCACCAGCGCCAGCAACGCCGAGGCGCCCATGGACACCAGCAGGCAGGCCAGGAATGGCCACTCCAGGTGGATCAGCACCAGCGCCGTGGCGTAGGAACCGATGCCAAAGAAGGCCGCATGCCCGAAACTGAGCATGCCGGTGTAACCGAAGATCAGGTTGAAGCTGGCCGCGAACAGGCCAAGGATCAGTATTTCGGTCAGGATAAAGATGTAGAAGTACGAGGCAATCCAGGGCACCGCAATGAGCGCCGCAATCGCCACGGCCAGAAGGCCCATCAGTATCTTGGTCTTCATGCGGTCGCCCCCTTGCCCATGATGCCGTTAGGTTTGAACAACAGAACCAGCGCCATGCCAAGGAACGGCAGCAGCAGGTTCACTTCCGGCAGATAGCGGCCACCAAAGCCGTGAATCAGACCGAGGATGATGGCACCGAGCAATGCGCCGGGGAAACTGCCTAGACCGCCGATGACCACGACAATGAAGGACTCGATGATGATCTTGTCCCCCATGCCCGGGTCCAGTGCCCGCATGGGCGCGGCCACCACACCGCCAACGGCAGCCAGCCAGGCGCCAAAGGCGAACACACCGGTGACCACCATGCGGGTGTTGATACACAGGGCTTCAGCCATGTCCCGGTCAAGTGCCGCGGCACGCATGATGCGGCCCACGCGGGTGCGGTTGAACAGGTACCACAAGCCCGCCAGCAGAAGCAGGCCAACGACAATCACGAACAGGCTGTAGGTGGACACGGAACTGCCCAGCAACTCCACCGAGCCGGCCAACAACTGCGGTGGCTGGACCACCTGGATGCCGCTGCCCCAGATGACACGGACACTTTCATTGATGATCAGCAGGATTGCGAACGTCAGTAGCAGGCTGTCGGCCACATCCCGGGAGTAGATGAATTTCAACAGTACCCGGTCGATGATGACTGCCAGAATGGCCACCCCGATGGGCGCCAGTAACAAAGCCGCCCAGAAGGGCATCCCCACAAGGTTGATCAGCGTGAAGGCCAGGTAAGCCCCCAGCATATAGAGAGCCCCGTGGGCAAAGTTGATGATGTTCAGCACACCGAACACGATATTCAGACCGACTGCGATGATGAACAGCAGCAGGCCGATATCGAGACTGTTTAGCAACGCAGCTCCGATGCCAGACATGGATTACCTCATTACGTTAGGGCCGGTTTCGTGGCGCCCCCGAAAGGGCGCCACGGCAAGCTTTAAAAAGGATGGGATCAGAGCTTGCAGCCGGTCTCTTCAATGGTGCGGGCTACTTTCTCGCCGTCGAAGATCTGCAGGTTGGTCAGACTCCGGATACCGAGCTCGGAATCCATCGGGCCTGAAACGCCCCAGTTCGGGCTGACCATGGCCTGGTGATCTCCTGCCCGGAACGTCACCTTGCCATTCGGTGCATCCATACTCATGCCACTGAGTGCCGCAGCGACCGCAGAGCCCTCAGTCGTACCGGCCGCTTCCATAGCCTGCTTGTAGGCGTAGATAGCAGCATAGGCACCCTCGGCGTTGTAGCTGGGTGCTGTGCCATAGGCATCAACGTAGGCTTTGACGAAGCGATCATTCACCTCGTTGTCATAGGCGTCGTACCAATACCGGGTGGAGAGGTGGACCCCTTCCGGCATTTCCTCACCCAGCGCGGAGAGAACCTCCGTCGCCGCACCGACCGTGAACATGACTTCCATATCCTTGTCGAAGAAGCCGCGTGTGTTGGCCTGGCGGATGAAGTTAACCAGATCGCCACCCCACACCGAGATAAGAACCCCCTCAGCATCGGAATTCATCACCCGGTCAATGAACGGGGTAAAGTCCTCAGCACCAAACCGTGGGAAATTGGTCTCGGACATCAGGTTTACGTCCGGCTTGATCTCCTTCAGATAATTACCGAAAAATTCCCAGGACTGGTGTCCGAACGCGTAGTCCGGGCCAATGGTGGTCCAGTTGGTGGCATCGGTATCGGCAGCGACCAGCGCGGCAGCCTTCATGTTCTGGGCCACGTTGACACTGATGCGGTAGGTGAACGGATTACAGAGCTTGCCGGTAACATCCGGCGTAGCCGCGTGGGTAATGATGAGAGGCTTCTGCAGCTCCGGCATGGTCGGCACCATGCCCTGGGCGACACCCGAGCTGTCCAGCCCCACGAGGGCATCGGCATTCTCGGAGTAGACCAGCTTCCGAGCAGCCTGGATGGCCACGGAGGCCTTGCCCTGGCTGTCCTCGTAGATCATTTCCACCTGGCGCCCGAGGATGCCGCCGGAGTCATTGATTTCACTCACTGCGAGATCAATACCTTTCTGGGCAAACTCACCGTAGGTGGAGGCGCTGCCCGAGAGGATGTAGATACCACCAATGCGGATCGGATCCTCTGCGTAGCTGGTACCGGCAGTGCCAAGGGTCGCGGCTGCGGTCATCGCAACCAGCAGTTTCTTCATGCTTGTTGTTTTCATGATATTGCTCCTGTGTTCTTGTCTTTGTTGTCACTGGAACTTCAGGCCGGTTTAGGCCGGCCCGGTTTTCGTTGGTCTGAATGCGTTGTTTGCGCTATCGCAACCTCCTGCTGACCATGGTCAGCCCGATCATCGGGACAGGGAGTCCCGGAGAATGTTCTTGCGGATCTTGCCAGTGGCGGTCTTGGGCAGTTCGCCCAGCACCACCTTCCTCGGCGCCTTGAAATGCGCCATGTTGTCCCGGCAAAAGGCAATGATGTCTTCGGCGGTCAGCTCTTCGCCGTCGTCCACCGGATTAACAAAGGCGCACGGCACTTCGCCCCATTTCTCGTCCGCCATGGCGACGACGGCCGCTTCGGAGACGCCCGGATGTCGGTAGAGCACCTCCTCCACCTCAAGGCTCGAGATGTTCTCACCGCCGGAGATGATCACATCCTTGGCCCGATCCCGGATTTCGACGTAGTGATCCGGCTGCATCACCGCCAGATCACCGGTGTGGAACCAGCCATCCCTGAAGGCCTTTTCCGTCGCGTCCGGATTCTTAAGGTAGCCCTTCATCACGGTGTTACCCCGGATGCAGATCTCGCCCATGGTCTTGCCATCGGCCGGCACCGACTCGCCACTGGTCATATCGAGAATGTCCACGTCGTCCAGTCCGTGGGTGGGGACCCCCTGCCGGGACATCTTCACGGCCCGCTCTTCCAGCGGCAGTTCCTGCCATTCCGGCTGGGGCACGCACAGGGTGGAGGGGCCGAAGGTTTCGGTAAGGCCATAGAGATGGGTGATCTCGAAACCGATTTCCTCCGCCTTGCGAATCACGCTGCTGGGGGGCGCAGCGCCGCCAAGGGCAAAACGCGCGCGCCGGGTAAGGGTCAGATTCTCGCGACCAAGATCCTGCACCAGCATGTTCATGACTACCGGGGCGCCGCACATGTGGGTCACGCCGTAGTCCTCGATCCGGCGATAGATCTCACGGGTATCCACTTCCCGCAGGCAGACGTGGGTGCCACCGACGGCGGTGATCGCCCAGGTGTAGGCCCAGCCGTTGCAGTGGAACATGGGCAGGGTCCACAGGTAGACGGTTTCAGCGGTCATATCGAAGGCCATGGCGTTCGACATGGCGGCCAGGTAGGCCCCGCGATGGTGGTAGACCACGCCCTTGGGGTTACCGGTGGTACCGGAGGTGTAGTTCAGGGTGATGGCGTCCCACTCGTCGTCCGGTTGTGACCACGATGCCTCCGGGTCGCCCTCCGCCAGCAGGGACTCATAGTCCAGTTCGGCCAGGCCTTCGCTGGGACCGGCCTTGCGCTCGATGGCCACCAGCAGCGGCGGCACCTCCAGTTCGGCAATCGCGGCCCGGACCTGGTTTTCCCATTGGGTGTCGTAGAACAGGACTCGGGCCTCGCCATGGGCCAAAATGAATGACAGGGTGCCCGCGTCCAGACGGATGTTGATGGCATTCAGTACCGCCCCGGCCATAGGCACCGAGTAGTGGGACTCGAGCATCTCATGGCTATTTGGGCACAGGATCGCGACGGTATCACCAGGCGCAATGCCCCTGGCGCGCAGGGCATCCGCCATCTGCCGGCAACGGCGATACAGGTCCCGGTAGGACAGGGTCATGTCATCGTCGATGACCGCCTGCTTGTCCGGGTAGACCCGCGCCGACCGCTGCAGCAGAGTCAGCGGGGTCAGGGCGGAATGGTTGGCGGCGGTCTTGTTCAGGTTCTTGTACTTGTTCATATCGCACCGTGTTGGACTGTCCGGATTACTTCAGAAAGCCCGGATTGTTGATTCGCAACCGGGCCTCCGTCATGCCCTTTAGAACCGATCTCAATTCCGGATCATCGCCATCGAGCCGGCGGTCACGGAGGGCCCGAGCCAGGGTCTGCTCACCCTGTGAAGGGTCATCCGGCAACTGGTGTCCGGCCAGGAATTGCGACAGCGCCCGGTCGGTGGCTGCAGGCTCACCCTCAGCCCGCTGCTCGACTTCCCGGATGGCCATGCCCATGGCGTTGGCGATCATCAAAGCCTGGTATTTCTGCTCTCCCGCCAGCCCAGGCGCCAGCGAATCCAGGAGTACATGGCGGGCCTCGGTCAGCAGATCTCGGGTATCCGGCTCGTTGATCATTGCCTCTCCTCCAATTCCGGAATCTGGTTCAGCAGGTCGTACTCCATCTGGGCCACCATGCGCCCGGTGAGAGCCAGCTCCAGCGAACGCTGTTCACCGGACATATGCCGGCGCGCCTGCTGCAAGGCGATCAGGGCCCAGCGTACCAGCGCCATGACTTCCCAGTAGCTGACAGTGGCCGGATCAACGTCAGCGCCACTCACTTCCCGGTAACTGTCCAGCAGGTCCTGCTTGTCTCCAACCCCACCAACTTCCCGATCATCGCCACCGAAACGCCAGCTGCGGCAACAAAGCCAGCCCAGGTCCTCGCAGGGGTCGCTCCAGGACGTGAACTCCCAGTCCAGCACGGCAGTCAGCTCGTCGCCATCCACCATGTAGTTGCCGGTGCGGAAATCGCAGTGGCACAGAACGATCGGGCCCGGTTCGGGAGCGTTGTCTTCCAGCCAGTTCAGCGCCCATTCGAGTACCGGGTGCGGCTCATCGATTTCCTCGAGGTAGCCGCGGTAAAGCGCTACCCGGCTTAACGCCGGATTGTTCGCTTCCGGCATCTCGAGAAAAGCCAGCGAATCCATTGGTGGCCGCACCGTGTGCAGCCGGGCCAGCTCGGCACCGAGACGACGTACCAGGTGCCGGCGTTGGTCTTCGGTAAGATCACCTTTGACCAGCTTGCGTGGCGAGGCACTGCCGGACGCCCGGGTCATGACGTAGAACACCCGGCCGCTGATTTCCCGGTCCTCGCATAGCCACAGCGGTTCCGGAGCCGTCACGCCGGCCCTGAATGCCGCCTGTAGCACCCGGAATTCCTCGGGCCGCGATAGGCTTTCCGCCACGCCGGAGGGGGCGTCCTGACGGACCACGAATGCCTGCCGACCCGGCCGGTCACCGCCTTCGAGCTCCAGGGTCAGGCCAAAGTTGTCCTGGATGGCACCCCCGGACAACTTGTCGAACTCGATGACCCGCACATTGCGGGCACCGGTCTGCCGGGCAATAAAGTTGCTGAAGCTGTCGGCCAGGGCAGACATCAGGGCTTCACTCCCCAGTGCCAGAAGTCAGTACGCTCGGCCAGCAACAGCTTCGAGAACACCATCTTGTGCACTTCCGAGGCGCCATCCACCAGGCGGGCCTGGCGGGCATAGCGGTAGATCCACTCCAGTGGGGTGTCCTTCGAGTAACCCCGGGCACCACACAGCTGGATTGCCGTGTCTACCGACTTGTGCAGGGTGTCCGCCACAGCGACCTTGGCCATGGACACTTCCTTGCGGGCAAAGTCGCCCTGGTCCAGCTTCCACGCGGCATGCATGGTCAGCAGCCGGCCGATCTGGATATCCATGGCGGCTTCACCCAGCAACCACTGGACTCCTTCGCGCTGGGCCAGGGTCTGGCCGAAGGACTCGCGCTTCTCCACGTAGTCGGTGGCAATCTCCAGCGAACGACGGGCCAGCCCCAGCCAGCGCATGCAGTGGGTCAGTCGGGCCGTACCCAGGCGGATCTGGGTGACCTTCAGGCCATCGCCCACCTCCATCAGCCTGTTCTCGTCCGGGATCTCCAGACCATCGAAGCGGATCTCACAGTGCCCGCCATGCTCCTCCGGGCCCATGATCGGAATGCGACGAATCACTTCCCAGCCCGGATCGTCCTTGTGGAACATGAAGGCCGTGAGTCCCTTTCGGGTGTCTTCGGAGGTGCGGGCGATCAGGATGAAGTGGGAAGCTTCACCCGCACCGGTGATGTAATGCTTGTGACCGTGGATGACCCAGCGATCACCTTTTCGAGTCGCAGTGGTCTGCATCATGCCCGGGTCCGAGCCGCAACCGGGAGGTGGCTCGGTCATGGCAAAGGAGGAACGCACCTTGCCCTCAACAATGGGCTTGAGCCAGCGCTCCTGCTGGGCCTCGGTGGCGACTTTGGCCAGCACGATCATGTTGCCGTCATCGGGTGCCGCCGAATTGAACACCACCGGCCCGAAGATGGACCGGTTCATTTCCTCGTAGCAGGCCGCCATACCCTGGATATCCAGCCCCTGGCCACCGAGATGCTCCGGAATCTGCAGGCACCAAAGGCCCTGCTGCCTGGCCTTGGCACGCATCTGTTCCAGATACTCCGGTGCAATGTTCTCGTGCTCGTCATATGCCTCCGGGTTCTGCTCCAGCGGCAACAGCTCCTGTTCCACAAAGTCCCGGATACGTTTCCGGTACGAGTCGTTTCTGGGATCCAGATTGAAGTCCACAGCCTGCTCCTTACAGCGAGGATTGAAGATGGCCGCCATCCACCACAAGGGTGCTGCCGGTCATGTAGTCGGAAAGATCTGAGGCCAGAAGCAGTAACGGACCACTGAGATCATCGGCCTGCCCCAGACGGCGCTGGGGAATACGGCGGATCATCTTCTGGCCGGGCTCGCTGGCGAAGAAGTCACGGTTCAGGTCGGTCTCGATGTAGCCCGGCGCCAGGGCATTGACCCGAATACCATAACGGGCCCATTCCAGCGCCAGTGCCCGGGTCAACTGCTCGACACCGGCCTTGGCCGCCGCATAGGGCGCCACATTGCCGGCCACGCGATGACCCAGAATCGAAGAAATCATGATGATGCTGCCGCCCTTCTTGATGGCAGAGAGACGGCGTGCGGCCTCGTTGGCGACGAGCCAGCAGCCCTTGAGATTGGTATCGACCACCCTGTCCCAGTCCGAGCCTGTCAGGTCCAGAGCCTTCTTGGTGGTAGCCACACCGGCATTGGAAACCACCACCTCCGGGATGCCGACGTCATCGGCCATGGTGTCGAAAGCTTCGGTGACACTCGCCTCGTCGGTGACATCCATGGTGACCACATGGATCCGACCGGAATATTCTGGGAATTCGCTCTTGAGGGACTCCAGCGCCTCGCGGCGGCGACCACTCACAATGACTGTGGCACCGGCCTCAAGCAGGCAGTGGGTAAAGCTGTGGCCCAGGCCACCGGCGGCGCCGGTGACCAGTACAATCTTGCCGTCGGCGCGCAGGGACCAGTTTGTATTGCCAGGGTTCGCGTTATTGGGATTGTTCATATCTCGACCTCCGGAACGTAAAAATAGAACGAGCGCTCGAATTATTCAAGCCCTGATTCAATCGGAGGCGCGGACACGCCAATCCCACCAAAAAGATCCATTACGAAGATGACAATTCGGAAATTATTCAGAAAGTTCCTCAAGAAAAACAAATTTTTAAGACATTTTCGGAATGCTTTCAGATCAATCAATAGATAAAACGAATTTGCCGCCCCCTCACTCGCCAATTATTTGACGCATAGATGCTTCGCAAAACGCGACACTTAAGGTAGAGGCCCGACCAAAAATCAAGCAGTTGAGTTTTGCCTGTCGACCGTGACTCCACACTAAACCCTCGACATGTCTCCCCTCCCTACAAATCAAAATTATCATTGCGTAACAGGTATTTAACCATTTGTTTCTGTACGTTTTAAAAGTGTTTCAGGGCCAACCCGGAACGTTTTCCTGAGCCCGAAACGCGAAAGCACCGCAAAGAGCTGCTCATTTTCCGAACACATCACAGAGGCGGGAAATGATCAGTTTTTGCGAATGCGAAGCCAGGGGTTTGAACGGCTTCCGCAGTCAACCTCAGAAACATCATTTTTTTGACGTTTTCGGAAAGTAACGCCCGAAACCGGCACTACAGGGAAATCTTTTCGGAGCAACAAGGGGAGCAGATAACCATGCGTGTAAGCATTTTTGGATTGGGTTATGTGGGTGCCGTCTGTACGGCGAGTCTGGCCCGTCGCGGTCATGAAGTCACCGGGGTCGATGTATCCCCGGTCAAGATCGATCTGGTGAACAGCGGCAAATCACCGATCGTCGAACCCGGCCTTGAGGAACTCCTGGCCGATGGTGTTCGCGCAGAGCGCGTCAAGGGGACCACAGAAGGCGTTGACGCCGTGGTGAACAGCGAAATGTCCATGATCTGTGTCGGGACACCCAGCAAACCCAACGGCGATCTGGACCTGACCTTTGTTGAAAAAGTCTCCCGGGACATCGGTGTGGCCTTGCGGGAAAAGGATAGCTGGCACCTCGTGGTCATTCGAAGCACCGTGCTGCCGGGCACTGTTCGGGATGTGGTCATCCCGATCCTGCAGGAGGCATCCGGCAAGATTGCGGGCCAGGATTTCGGCGTTTGCGTCAACCCGGAATTTCTCCGGGAAAGCACCGCCATCAAGGACTACGACCATCCGCCCATGACCGTCATCGGGCAACTGGATGACCGCTCCGGCGAACTGCTTGCAGAACTTTACGGCGACCTGGACGCACCGCTGATCCGCAAGCCCATCGAGGTCGCGGAGATGATCAAGTACACCTGCAACGTTTGGCACGCCACGAAGGTCAGCTTCGCGAACGAGATCGGCAACATTGCCAAATCCATGGGTGTGGACGGCCGGGACGTCATGGACGTGATGTGCCTGGACAACAAGCTGAACATCTCCCGCTATTACATGCGTCCCGGCTTTGCCTTCGGCGGCTCCTGCCTTCCCAAGGATGTGCGCGCCCTGACCTATCGGGCCAGCCAGATGGACGTCAAACACCCGCTGCTCAGCTCGATCATGAGCAGTAACAACGAACAGGTGGCCAAGGCGTTCAATATCGTGACCGGTTACGGCCGCCGAAGGATCAGCATGCTGGGCCTGAGCTTCAAGGCCAACACCGACGATCTCCGGGAAAGCCCCCTGGTGGAGCTGGCCGAGCTGCTTATCGGTAAGGGCTACGATCTGCGGATTTTCGACCGCAACGTGGACTACGCCCGCACCCACGGTGCCAACCGGGAGTATATCAATCAGAAGATCCCCCACCTCTCGAACCTGATGGACAGCGATCTTCGCGGCGTAGTCGAGCACGGCGACGTGCTGGTGGTCGGCAACAACGACGAGCTGTTCGAAACGATCATCGCGGAAGTGCCGGAAGGCAAACGGGTCGTTGATCTCGTGGGTTTCATGAAAACCACCACCAACGGCGTGCTGGAAGGCATCTGCTGGTAAACCAGGAGCCCCGGTCACTGCCTGGTGCCGGGGCGCCTTTCAACCAGACCTTAACGATGAACCCTGGAGAACCCCGGCCATGTCGATGATTCCGGACAACCCATTCTCGCGAGCTGGCGGCTGGTGCCTTTACGTGGCGGCCCTGGGATCGCTCGCGGTCGCCCTGCCCAGAGAGTTTATTGTCCCCGGGGGTGCACATTTCATCCTGCTGATCGGCGGGATCGGCCTCTGGCGTTACTCCGTGGGCATTACCCATTTTGTCCGGGGCATGTATTTCCTGCATCACGCTTATCCGATTCTGCGTAAAAAGGCACGGAAACTGGGTGATGACGCAGCGCCCTCCCATGTCTTCCTGATGGTGACCAGTTTCCGGATCGACGCCGCCACAACGGCACAGGTATACGAGGCCATCATCCGGGAAGCCATCGATTGTGGCTGGCCCACCACCGTGGTCGCCTCCATCGTGGAGCTGTCCGATGAAATGCTGATGCGCTCACTCTGGCGCAAGCTCAATCCACCGCAGCGGGTGCAGCTCAATCTGGTCCGTATTCCCGGCACCGGCAAACGTGATGGCCTGGCGTATGGCTTCCGGGCCATCTCACGCGCCATTCCCGATGACAACGCCATCGTGGCCGTCGTTGATGGCGACACCGTCCTGGATCCCGGTGTGGTCCGCAAGACCGCTCCCTACTTCAAGCTGATGCCCAAGGTGGGAGCGCTGACTACCAACGAATTCTGCGAAGTGAAGGGCAGCTACCTGATGTCCGAATGGCATAAGCTGCGCTTCGCTCAACGGCATATCAACATGTGTTCCATGGGCCTTGCCCGGCGCGTCCTGACGCTGACAGGGCGGATGTCCGTGTTCCGCGCCAGCGTGGTCACCCGACCGGAATTTATTTCCGATGTCGAATACGACTCGCTCAAGCACTGGCGGTTGGGCCAGTTCCGGTTCCTGACCGGGGACGATAAGTCGAGCTGGTACAGCATGATGCGCCTGGGCTACGACACCTTCTACGTACCCGATGCCTCCATACACACCGTCGAGCATCCACCTGATCCGAGTTTCATCCGCTCGGCAAAGCAACTCATGTTCCGGTGGTATGGCAACAACCTCCGCCAGAACAGCCGGGCGACAAAGCTGGGGCCGAGTCGACTGGGCTGGTTCACCTGGTACGTGCTCTGGGATCAAAGGATCTCCATGTGGACCAGCATCCTGGGGCTGACCGCCGCGATCGTGGCAGCGATCAAGTATTCCGGCGTGATCCTGATCGCCTACCTGCTGTGGATCGGCCTTACCCGCCTGGTGTTGAGCATCATGTTGCTGGCAACAGGACACCCGGTCGGGCCGGCTTACCCGCTGATTCTGTACTTCAACCAGATCTTCGGATCACTGATGAAGATCTATGTGTTCTTCCGACTCGACCGGCAGTCCTGGACACGCCAGAAGACCAGCTACAGCACGGACTCGGCATCGTTCCAGCAGCGCATGAACCGATGGTCCTCCCGGATCATGACGTTCTCCGCCACCAGCGTCTTTCTGGCAACCGTCATGTTCATCGTCTGACGGCCGCCGCACCAGCGGGAACCAAACATCACCAAAACAGCTAACACTCAAGGGTCATAGCAATGAACACGGCAGCAATAGCACCGCAGTTTGTACACGAATCCGAAGCACAGAGGCAGTTCGCCCGGGTCCGCATGCCGGCGACGCTTTTTGTGAAACTCGATGGCGCCCCGGTGCGCTTTCCACTGGAGGATCTGTCTGCCGGAGGCTTCTGCATCCGTCTGGGCAATGAGTCCCTGCGCCGCGGCAAGGTCTACAACGGCCGCCTGGTCTTCAAGGTGGATGGCATGGACATGGCGGTGGAAGTGGAATTCGTGCCCCGGAACCTGGGGCAGGACAGTGACCGTTGTGGCTGCGAATTCCAGAACCTGGGCCAGCGCGAGGTTTCCGTCCTGCGTTACCTGATCACCTCGTTCCTCAGCGGTGAGATCGTGTCTGCCGGCGACGTCCTCAACACCCTGTCCCGGGAGAACTTCACCAAGGCGCGCAAGAGTAAATCCAGCCAGGCCCTCGGGTTCTTCGCCAGCGCCCGGGCGATGATTGTGAGTCTGGTGGTCATGGGTATTGGCCTGATCGCGGTGACCTTCATCGGTTACCAGCTCTGGCAGATCTATTTCGTCACCAAGGCGGAAACCGCCATGGTCGCCTCCGAGGATATCCCGGTCAGCCTGCCCAAGGACGGCAAGGTCACCACCCTGGTAAAGCCCGGTGACCAGGTCGAAGCCGGTCAGCCCATTGCCACGTTCGACGCGCCCATGCTGGCTTACGTCAACGAGCTGGTGGGCAACGGCAACTACACCGTCGAGCAGATCGAGGAACTCCTGGGCCAGAGCGTCCGCGGCACCCTGACCAGCCCGTGTGATTGCAAGGTACTCAATCTACTGCCCGCCAAGGACCAGTACATGAGCAAAGGCGAGCAGATCGCGGTGCTGGTCCCGACCGATGCCTCGGCCCACATCATTGCCCGGTTCAATTTCACCGAGGGCGAGAATCTGCAGGAAGGCCAGAGCGTCACCCTGCATCTGGCCGGTGGCGAGTCCCGTGCGGGCACCATCGAGTCGCTCTATGTCGACGCCGAAACCCCCAACCAGCCGGGCACCGCCATCAACGCCCTGATTCAGGCCGAGAAACCCATGCCGATCGAATCGGTGGGTCGTCCCATCGGCGTGACGGTCGATGTATTCCAGCTGTCCGCCCTGGATGATCTCGTCGACCAAGTACCCGGTAACTGATTGGAGCCCCGGCCATGATTCACAAGGCATCGACTGCCATGTTCCTACTGATGGGAATCGCCGGTTGTAGCGGCCTTCCGGATATGCAGCGTGCTGAGCAGGAAGCCGCAGCGGGCAATCTTGGCGCTGCCCGGGCAGAGCTGACCAAGCTCGCGGAGTTCGGCCTTGCCGACGCCCAGGTAGAACTCGGCGACCTTTACTCCGATGAGGAATCCGAAGCGGCCTTCGACAAGGCATTGCGCTGGTATCGGGCCGCGGCAGAACAAGGCAACGACCGGGCCCTCAGCCGGCTGGGCAAGCTCTATGCCCGTGAAGGCAAGACCGCCACCCAGAGAGGCAAGGGTGAGTTTTACCTGAAAAAAGCGATGGCGGCTGGCGATGACAGTGCGCTGATGCCGTTGATCGAACTCTACCTCGATCACCCTGGGGAATTCCCGGACGCTGAGCCGGTTGGCTGGATCCAGCGGGCGAGGGAAAAAGGCGACCCTTCCGGGGATCTGGCCCTGGCTCGTTACTACATCCTGAACGGTCAGTTACAGGCACGGGCGGGCGAAATCGTGTCCCTGTGCGAACCGATCGCTATCTCCCACCCGGACTGTCTGGTCATCCTCGCCAGGGTCTACCTGGCGGAAAGGCAAAACGACCGCTTCGACACCCTCGTGGCCAGGGCACGGGAAGCCTGGGAGCAGGACAAGATCGACGACCGGGATCTTTACGTGTTTGCACGCTGGCTATCCGACGATGAGTCACCAGCCAAGCAAGTGGCCGTCACCAACGACCTTTATCAGCTGCTTATTCCGGACTACGTGCCGGCGATCACCGGCCGCGCGCGCCTGATCATGGACAACACCTACCTGGCCAATGCGGAGGAAGTCATCCGGCTGCTGGAAACGTCCCGCAGCCAGGGGGATCTGAAGGCTTCCCTCACCCTGGCACGACTGTATGAGCGCGGAAGGATTGTGCCGATCGATGCCCGCAAGGCCATCCAATACGCCCGCGAGGCAAGTGAAAAATATCCCTCAGCCGACTACCTGCTGGGACGAATCTACAAGCGCGGTTACCTGGGTGAACCGGAACCGCGCAAAGCCCGGGACCACCTGCTCAAGGCGGCCCGAAGCGGGTATCCCAAGGCGGATTACCTGCTCGCCGAGATGTTCTGGGAAGGCAAGGGCATCCAGGTCAACAAACTCTACGCCTGGTCCTTCGCCCTGCTGGCCACCGATGCCGGTTTGCCACGAGCACGAGAGCTCCTGGTGGAAATGGTGCCCCAGATGCCCAAGGCCCTGGAGCAGGCGGCTGAAACACTGGCGAACCGGGAGCTGGCCGCACGCCGCCAGGCGGCCGGTGCTTCACACCAGACAAACAAACAACGTCAGGGGGGCTAACCCACATGGCAACGAACGGAACAACCGGCATGGCCGGACTGATGATGGTACTCGGCTGCCTGGGCACAACAGCCAGCTGGGCACAGGAACCACAGGATAACGAGGCGGACGCGTCCTATCCGAAACTCCTGGATTACAACACCCGCGCCAAGTTCAGTCTGATCAGCGAGGGTGACCGCAACCTTGGCACCAACCCCGACTCCAGTACCAAGTCGGACGAAGTGGCACTGGATCTTAAACCGGAGTGGGTCTGGCAGCTGTCTGATCACTGGCGCTCCAAGCTCCGTCTGCAGGCGTTCGGGGCTACCGGCCAGGTGGACGTCAGCGATGAAATCGGCGGCACGGAAACCGATGCGTTCTTCGCACTCCGGGAATTCTGGTTCGACTACAACGGCCTGACCGACTACCCGGGCGAATCCATCCGCTTCGGCCGTGAGCGTTTGAAGGAGAATACCGGCATGTGGTGGGACGACGACATCACCCTGACACGCTGGATCTTCGACACCACCCTGCTGGAAACCACCGCTGGCATCGCCAACAAGGTCTCGGAGGCACGCACGGATGTGAACGAGCTGCCGGTCGAAGAGCAGAACATTGCCAGGGCATTCGGTCAGACCCGCTGGCAGTGGCACAAAGACCACTACCTCACTTTCCTGGTGACCCACGCCGAGCGTTACAGCGATAACCGGGACCTGTTGGCCGAATCGGATAACGGCCTTCCGGAGCGGGTGACCGATTCACTGACCTGGGCAAGCGCCCGCGCGGACAACGCCTACTTCGACTGGCACTCCCGCAGCTGGTTCCAGTACCTCGTCTCGGTGGCTGCCGTAAACGGCGACCAGTCCCGCCTGGATATCACCGACACGGGTGTGCTGTCCCGCCAGAAGCAGGATGTCAGTGGCTGGGCCGCCGATATTGGTCTGAGGGCCCAGCTCGTGGAAAGTCCGCGCTGGACCATCGGCGTTCACGGTGCCATGGCTTCCGGTGGCGATAGCGCTGACGAATCCGATGCCTTCCGCCAGACCGGTCTGGAAAGCAACCGCTCCCGGTATACCGGCACCCGGTCGCAGATCGCACGGTTCGGTGAAGCCTTCCAGCCTGAATGGAGCAACCTCAAGACCGCCACGGCTTATACCGCCCTGACCAACCGGGACGACTGGGCAGCCAACCTGATCTATCACCGTTACTGGCTCGACGACCGGTTCGGGACGCTCACCTCGGATCTGATCGAGCCCGGATTCACTGGCACCAGCGACGATCTGGGCGAGTCCGTCGATCTGGTGCTCAGTTACTACGGCGATGACGCCGCTACCTGGAACACCTTTGACGTTCGCCTGCGCGGCGGCGTTTTCTTGCCGGGCGATGCCTATGGTCCGAATGCGGACGACGCCCGCCATCGCGTCGTGCTTGATGTCGCCAAGCGATTCTAGGGAAACGCCCATGAGACACCATCACTTGTTGCGCCTGCTGGCCCTCTGTACCTGCGCCCTGCTGGTACCCATGGCGGCTGCAGCGAACCTGGAAACCCGGCTCGAGCCATCGGAATCCGCACCCCGGTATGACCTGGAGGACTATCGGCTTCAGGTCGTACCGGGCGAGGAAGTCGCCACCGAGCTTCCCGAACTTCCGGACGTGTCGCAGTACAACCGTGACGCCGTGGAGCAAAAGCTGGCGGAACGCCCCGACGGTGCACCACGGGTATCCGTCCAACGCATAGGTGACATCCCGGCCCTGGGGGACTTTGTCGATCAGGGCCGGGCCCGGGAGTGGGTAATCCGTCAGTACTCCCACCCAAAGGCGATCCTGGTGGATACCGGTCAGGCCACGCTCGATGACGTGTACGAGCAGGTCGGCAACCCTCGTTACATGGAACGCAATGAGGACGGCTCCTATACCATACGTCTGCCACTGGTGGTGCAACCGGAGGCGACATTGGTGATTCGGGACGAGACGCTCAGGCTGTCCGAGGAGCGCGGTGCCTTCATGGCCAACGACGGCTGGCTGTTCGTGATCGACAGTACCATCACCGGCTGGCGTGAGAACGCCAGCGGTCCTGCCACCTTCGTCAAGAAATCCGATTTCCGGCCGTTCTTCGTTGGCTGGGGCGGCAGCGAAACCTTCGTGCTCGGCTCCACGTTCAAACACCTCGGGTACAACCAGAGTAAGTCCTACGGTTTCACGATCGCCCAGTACTCCGAGTACGACAACAAACGTCTGCAACGGTCCGCACCGGAAGGCTGGCTCGTCGAATCCACGTTCTCCGACATCTATTACGGCTTCTACTGCTACGAAGCGGAGAACGTGGCCATCGTGAACAACGTCTACCACGACAACATTGTCTATGGCATCGACCCGCACGACTACTCCAGCCATCTGCTGATTGCCGGCAACGAGGTCTACGGAACCCGCAAGAAGCACGGCATCATCATCTCCCGGGAGGTGAACGACAGCTGGATCATTAACAACCACAGCTACGAGAACGGCTTGTCCGGCATCGTGCTGGACCGGCAGAGCCGCCGTAACGTGGTCGCCAAAAACCTGGTCCACGACAACCAGGGCGACGGTATCGGCCTGTATGAATCACCGGACAACCTGCTGTGGGGCAACCGGTTGATGAACAACCTGCGCAACGGCATCCGGGTACGTAACAGCTTCAATGTCCGGGTCTACCACAACGTTGCGGCCCTCAACGGCACCTACGGCGTCCTCGGCCAGGTCAAGGACCTGAGCGCCACCGACCGGAACTTCAAGGAAGACTACTACCACCAGGCGGTGTCCATGACCATCGTCGGTGGCAACCTGGCCTCCAACGCCAGCGGTCCCCTGGCCACGGATAACCCGCAGTACCTGGAACTCTACGACCTCAACATGCGCTTCCCGCGCTCCGACGTGGGCATCCACTTCGAAGGTCTTCTGGGCACCTACCAGACCGAAATCTTCGATGCCCTCCTGAACGGGCGCCATGCCGTGCGGCTGACGCCTAATTCCGTTTCCAACAACGGTAACGCCGGAGGCTGACCATGGTATTTTCATCCAATATCTTTCTGTTCCTGTTCCTGCCCGCGTTCCTGGGACTGTACTACCTGACGCCATTCCGGCACCGGTCCTGGGTCATCCTGCTGGGCAGCTATGCCTTCTACGCCTGGTGGCGGGTGGATTTCCTGCTGCTGTTCGTCGCGGTCACGCTCTGGAACTACCTGATCGGCCTCGGCATTCACCACAGCGGCATCGGCACCGCAAAGGCCCGGAAGTGGGTGGCCGTGGGTATCGCCGGTGACCTCGCAACCCTCGGCTACTTCAAGTACGCCAACTTCGGCGTGGACAGCCTGAACAGCCTGTTCGTCTCCCTCGGCTATCAGCCGCTGGAGCTGGCCCACATCATTCTGCCCATTGGCATTTCCTTCTATATCTTCCAGGCCATCTCTTACGTGGTGGATGTGTACCGGGGTGATACCGAGCCAACCCGGCGGTTTGTTGACTTCGCCGCGTTCATCGCGCTGTTCCCGCAACTGATTGCCGGCCCGGTCCTGCGCTACAAGGACCTGGCAGACCAGTTCGCGTACCGGACCCATACCCTGGAGAAGTTCGGCGAGGGCGCCATCCGCTTCATGCAGGGCTTCATCAAGAAGGTGTTCATCGCCGATTCGATCGCCCCGTTGGCCGACAGTGCCTTCGCACTCTCAGACCCGAGCACGGCTGACGCCTGGCTGGGCATCCTGGCCTACACCGCGCAGCTCTACTTCGACTTCTCCGGCTACTCGGACATGGCCATCGGGCTGGGCCTGATGATGGGTTTCCGCTTTACCGAGAACTTCAACCAGCCCTACATCAGCCAGAGCATCACCGAGTTCTGGCGGCGCTGGCACATCAGTCTGTCCAGCTGGCTGCGCGATTACCTGTACATTCCGCTCGGTGGCAACCGCGGGAGCACGTTCAGCACCTATCGCAACCTCCTGCTGACCATGCTGCTCGGTGGCCTCTGGCACGGTGCCAACTGGACCTTCTTGCTCTGGGGCGCCTGGCATGGCGGTCTGCTGGCGATTGAACGGGCGCTCGGCGTGTCCGGTGCGCCCCGGAGTTTCCGGGTCAGCCGCTGGCTGATGACCTTCCTGCTAGTGATGGTCGGGTGGGTGACTTTCCGGGCTTCCACCATCGGATCGGCCTTCGAGTTCTATGGCGCCATGTTCAGCTTCTCCGGCTTTGAACTGAGCAGCGCCTACCTGAAGGACATCCGTGGCCTCAACGTGGCCATCCTGGTTCTGGCCTATGTGGTCGTCGTGGTCATGGGGATGAAGGACCGCTTCTCCTGGAGCCTGGACGGGGTTCGTGCCACGCCACTTCGGGTCGTCCTGCCAACACTTCTGTTACCCGTGTTCCTTATGGCGGTGCTCAAGCTCTCCGCGGAAAGCTTCTCGCCGTTCCTCTATTTCCAGTTCTGAGGTGACACCATGACCAGGACTTCGAAAAAACTGACCGCCGGATTGTTCATCTTCACCGTTCTGACTCTGGGTGCGCTGTCCCTGCGCTCGCTCGCCAACTACGGGGGCGCGGAAAAACTCGACCCCATCAACGGCGAGCTGGCCAGGGATCTGGAAAGTCATTATGACGACAAGTTTCCGGTCCGTGACCTCGGCACCAATATCTGGGCCGCGATCAATTACATCGTGTTCGACGAGGGACGCCCCGGGGTGACCATCGGACGCGAGAACTGGCTATTCACCGATGAAGAGATGTTCCCGGCCACCGACAACCCGGAGCTGATCGACACCAATCTCGAGCGGGTAGCTGAAGTCAGCCGCTTCCTGCGCTCCCAAAACATTCCCCTCATCGTTCTGGTGGTTCCCAGCAAGGCCCGCGTGCATGCCGAGAAGCTGGGTGATACCCGCCCTGCTCCCGAGATGCAGGCGCTGTATCCCCGGTTTCTGGAACGGCTTGAGTCGGAGGGCATAGCGGCACCGGCTCTGCTGGACGATCTGGAAAAGGCCGAGCGCCGGGGAACCCAGGTCTTCCTGCGCACCGATACCCATTGGTCTCCGGCGGGAGCCGAAGTGTTCGCGCGCCATGCCTCAGGGTTCATCCGCCACGTAAGGGACGACCAGTCCTGGGGCGAACAGACGTTCGTCACCACGCTTGGCGAACCGCTCAGGCATGAGGGTGATCTGCTCAACTATCTGCCTCTGGACCCGCTGTTCGAAGACCTCGGACCCAGTCCCGACCGTTTCAACGAACGCGAGACCGTCAAGGCCAAAAAGAATGGCGAAACAGCCAACGACCTCCTGTTCTCGAATCAGCAGACCGACCTGGTGCTGGTTGGCACCAGCTACAGCGCCAATCCGCTTTGGGATTTCCCCGGGGCCCTTCGTCGTTACCTGGGTAAGGACCTGATCAACCTGGCCGAAGAAGGCCAGGGCCCATTCGAACCCATGATCGAGTACCTGCAGTCCGGCGAATTCCGTTCCAACCGGCCGAGCCTGGTGCTCTGGGAGTTTCCGGAGCGATACCTGGCCCAGCCCATCGAATCCGAGCAGGCCCTGGCCTGGTTCGGAAACACCAGCCACCAACTGGCTGTTGCCACCAACCCCAATCAATCAACCCCTGAGGAGCACTGACATGCACCCATTATTCAAAACCCTGAGTCTGTTGCTGGTATTTCTGTTCACCCCGCTGGCCGCGCAGGCCGGCGAGGATGCCCTTTATGCAGCCGAAGCGCCGGATGGTGCTGCCTTCATCCGGGTTGTCAACGCCGACATCAAAGGCACGGTGCCCGAGGCTTCCATTGGCGGCAAAGCCCTCGAAGACATCGAGCCACTGCAGGCCAGCCCTTACATCTATCTCCCCGAGGGTGCCTACAAGCTGTCGGTCGCGGGTCGTTCGGCACAGGTGACCATGGAGAAAAACCAGTTCTATACCGCCGTGGTCATGGACTCCGGTGAGGTCATGATCCTGGAGGACAAAGCCTTCAACAATCCCCGCAAGGCCCTGATTTCCTTCTACAACCTGACTCCCGATTCAGCGGTTTCGCTGAAGACCGCAGACGGCAAGGTGGAGGTTATTGAAGGTCTCGACTCCATGGACGTCGCCAACCGCGAGATCAACGCCGTCAAGGTATCCCTTGGCGCCTTCGGCGATGGCGAGGCGCTTGCCACCACGCCCCCGGTCAACCTGCAACGTGGGAAGGTCTTCAGCTTTTTCATTCTGGAGGTTGAAAGCTCACCAAGGCTGATTGTCAGCGAGAACAAGGTGGATACCTCGATCTGAGCCTTAACGAGGCGAGGAAACAATCCGTGAATCAACTGGAGAAGGTTTTCATGCACCGCATCAGTAAGCGTGCACGCCGCCCCGCCCCCTGGCCGGGGCGGTTGCTGGCGACGGTTCTGGCCGGACTGGCCTTCGGGATGCCGGACGCGTCAGCGGCGGAGTTCCCGGAATATGACGTCGAACCCTGTTGCGACCTCTGTCCGGCGGCTTCCCGGATCACGTCCTATGACACCAGCTACCTGAAGAACTTCAATGTTCTTGTCGATGGCAAGGACGGCTGGCTGTTCCGATCAGAAGCCGAGCTGCCCGAGCAATTCGGACCCAGTCCGGAAGGGCTCGTCCATCTCAGACGGTTTGCACGCCACCTGAAGAAAACAACCGGCACGGAGCTGGTCATGGTGTTTCAGCCAACCAAAGGCCTGGTTCATCCGGACAAGCTACCGGAATACATGCCGGTCTCCTTCTCCTGGCCTTTTGCGCGCACCAACTATGTCGGAGCGCTTGAGCGTTTCCGCTCGGCCGGGCTGGTGGTGCCTGATCTCAGCCCTCTGCTCCGGGAGAAGGGCCGTAAGGACGCCTACTATTTCAAGCGCGATCATCACTGGACGCCTTTCGGAGCCAAGCGCACAGCGAAACTGGTGGCGGACCGGATCAAGCAGATGCCGAGTTACGAAGCACTCGCCAAAAAGAGCTTCGAAACCCGACGCACAGGACTGATTCGCAAGGACGGCTCGCTGCAGGATGCGGCCCGCAGGATTTGTGGCCAGACCTGGCCGACACAGTACGTGGATGAATTTCGCACCCAGGCTGCCGGCACCGTGGAGTCCTCGGAAGCCAGCACCCTGTTCGGCGAGGACACCCTGCCGCCCATCGCCCTGATTGGCACCAGTAACAGCAAGGGGGCCCAGGACTACAACTTTGTCGGTTACCTGCAGGAATTTCTCGGCGTGGAGATCCTCAACTTCGCCGTCGCCGGGGGCAGCTACGACGGATCCATCTTCGAGTATCTGATGTCCGACAACTTCCGGCAGTCGCCGCCTGAAATCCTGATTTGGGAAGTGCCGGCCTACCACACACTGGACAGCGTTGAGTTCTATCGCCAGGTCGTCCCGATGGTGACCGATGGCTGCAACGGCAACGAGCCCGTACTCCAGAACACGACCAGAGTCTCGGCCGGCACCACCGAAGTTCTGTTCAACGGCGGTGGTGAATTCCTGGAACTACCGAGCGATCAGTATCTGATCGAACTCCAGTTCAGCGATCCGACCGTCAAGGAAGTCGATGCGTTCATCTGGTTCGTCTTCGGCCGCAAGGACCGGATCGATCTCGAATACGGATCCCGGGTCGAAACCACCGGTCGCTTCATGTTCGAGCTGCCCACCGGTGAGAGCTGGAACGACGAATTGTTCATGTCCCTCGATCTGGCGCTGGAACCGGAACAAGTTACTGAGGACCTGACGGTAACGGCCAGGGTCTGCCGTCGTCAGGACATCTGAGCAGTCCACTCACTCTGACAGGAGAGTTGCCTTATGAGCACGGAAGATCCGAGACGAATAGCCCCAGCCTGGCGCGCCCTGATACCCGCAACGGCATTGAGCCTGGCGGCCACCCCTGCCCTTAATGCCGCGGAGTGTCCTGCCGAGGAACTTCGGGCACCGTTGGGCTACTACCAGATCCCCGAACCCCGGGGCGCCGGCGATTATGACTGCGAGATGGTGCCGCCCCATACCGGTGACATGGACTTCACCAGCAAGTACGAGGGCAGCGACAGCGCCCGTAATGAACTCAATGAAGACGCCTACCAGGAATACCTGGAGGCCTCGGAGAAAATTCGCAGCTTCGAGAAAGCGGTGATTGCTGCTGCCGACGATTACCAGGTAGATGGTGATGGTCCCGCTGCCCGGGATTGCGTCCTCGAGAACCTGGACACCTGGGCCAGCTCCGACGCCCTGTTACCGGAAAACATCAACCATGTTGGCCAGGCGGTTCGGAAGTGGGCACTGGCCGCATCGGCCAATGCTTACCTGCGGGTGAAGCTGTCTTCCGGTGAAACCCTGGTGGATCAGACCCGGATGGCCCGGATTGAGGACTGGTTTTCCCGGGTCGTCGACGGTGTCCGCGAGTACTACACCGATCGCGAGCCCCGGAAGGTCAACAACCACGATTACTGGGCCGCCTGGGCGGTCATGTCGGCCTCCGTCGCCACTCAGGACTGCAGCGGCTGGTCCTGGTCCCTCGCCAAATTCGATGAGGCAATGGGACAGATTACCTCCGACGGATACCTGCCGAAGGAGTTGAGCCGGGAAGATCGGGCTCTGGAGTACCTGAACTACGCCATGCAGCCGCTGACGCTCCTGGCGGTGTTCTCGGAAGTGAACGACACGCCCGCGTATGAGGGACATCGCGAACAGTTCTTCAAGCTGGCCCGGAACGTGGTCGACGGGCTGGAGGATCCGGACCTGATCGCCGCGGTAAACGGCCACGACCAGATCACCAAGGGGCTGTATACCGGCTGGGGGCTGGCGTGGCTGCGCCCCTGGACCGAAACCTGGGGTGGGCTGCCAGGCATGGCGACCTTCCTGGAGGAATACGGCCCGATGAAAAGCACCCGCCTCGGTGGCGATATCGAATTTCTCTACAGCGTTGAGCCGCGGTGGCCTGACGGGACCGATCCCTTCCCCCCGGCGGATCTGCAAATCGACGGACAAACAAACAACGGCTGACCGGGACAACAGATCAGGTCAGAAACCAGCCCGGAGCCGACTCCGGGCATTCAATAAGCGAGGAAAGGAGCAGGACTATGATTCCAGTGATACTCTCAGGTGGCACAGGCTCCCGGCTTTGGCCATTGTCACGCCGGGCCTACCCCAAGCAGTTTCTTCCCCTGCTGGAGCAGCAAAGCATGTTCCAGCAGACCCTGGCCCGCCTGCCGGAAACGGAGGTTGAGGCTCCCGTGATTGTTGCCAACGAGGACCACCGTTTCCTGGTTCAGGAACAGCTCAGCGCCATCGGCAAAACAGCGCATTCCATCCTGTTGGAGCCCTTCGGACGCAATACCGCCCCTGCCGTGGCACTCGCCGCCATCGAAGTGGCCAGGAACGATCCGAAAGCCATCATGCTGGTCCTGCCGGCCGACCATGCCATTGACCAGTCTGAGCCTTTCCACAAGGCGATAACCGAGGGCATGAAGGCGGCCAGAGACGGTAATCTTGTGCTGTTCGGCATCACGCCGGACCGCCCGGAGACCGGCTATGGCTATGTCGCTGCCGGCAACCCCGAACTGGCGCCCAACGAGCCGCGCCCGGTTCGCAAGTTCATTGAAAAGCCGGATTCGGCGACTGCCCGGGCTCTGCTTGAGGAGGGCGGTTACTACTGGAACAGCGGCATGTTCATGTTCCGTGCCGACGTCTATCTCGCGGAGCTGAAAAAGCACAGCCGCGATATCTATGACACGGTCATGCTGGCAGCCCGCTCCATGGAGCAGGACCTGGGCTTCAAGCGGATTCCCGCTGAAATTTTCGCGCACTGTCCCGAGGATTCCATCGACTACGCGGTGATGGAAAAAACCACCCGCGCCACGCTGGTGCCCCTGGATGCCGGCTGGAACGATGTCGGCGCCTGGTCCTCCCTCTGGGACATCAGCAACAAGGATGAACGGCGCAACGCGGTTTACAGCGACGCCTGCCTGAGGGAGACCTCCGGCTGCCTGGTCCATGCACCGGACAAACTCGTGGCCATGGTCGGCGTCGAGGACCTGGTCGTGGTGGACACCAAGGATGCGCTGATGGTCGCGCGCCGGGATCGTGTCCAGGACGTCAAGCACGTGGTCAACGAGCTCAAGTCACAGGCGCGGTCTGAGACCGAAGTGCACCGGGAAGTGTTCCGGCCCTGGGGCAGTTACGACAGCATCGACAACGGCAACCGGTTCCAGGTCAAACGGATCACCGTCAAGCCCGGCGAGAAGCTCTCCCTGCAGAAGCACCATCACCGGGCCGAGCACTGGATCATCGTGCGCGGCACCGCGGAAGTGACCCGGGACGAGGAAACCTTCCTGCTCTCGGAGAACGAATCCACCTACATTCCCATCGGTTCGGTCCACCGCCTGTTCAACCCCGGCAAGATTCCCCTCGAACTGATCGAGGTCCAGTCCGGTGCCTACCTCGGAGAGGATGACATCGAGCGGCTGGATGACCAGTACGGCCGAACGCCGCAAGAGGCCGAGACCAACCAGGACGAAGTGGAAGAGGAAGCCATCCCGGTGATGATGACCCGGGCCTGACACCGGAGTCCGGCCCTCCGGGGCCGGCCCGTTTCAACGACATCCAGAGGAGACTGATCATGGACCTTGAATGCTTCAAAGCCTATGACATCCGGGGGAAGGTACCGGATCAACTCAATCCCGAACTGGCCGAACGTATCGGCCGGTCCTATGTGGAGGTGACCGGTGCCCGCAAGGTGATCGTCGGCTATGACATCCGGCTGTCCAGCCCGGAAATTGCCGCCGCACTCAGCCAGGGACTTATGGCTGCAGGCGCCAATGTATTCAACATCGGCCAGTGCGGCACCGAGCAGGTGTATTTCGCGACCAGCCATTTCGGCATGGATGGCGGCATCATGGTGACCGCAAGCCATAACCCCAAAGACTACAACGGCATGAAGATGGTGGGCCCGGATGCCCGCCCCATCAGTTCCACCAATGGCTTACTGGCCATCCGGGAAGGCTGTCGGGAGCCCCTGGGCAAGGCCGCCCGCCAAATGGGGGAACATTTCCAGATCGATGCCATGAAACCCTACATCGAGCACCTTCTCGGCTACATCGACAGGGATACTCTGACGCCCCTTAACATCATTGTGAATCCCGGCAATGGCGGCGCCGGCGAGGTGATCGATGCTCTCGAGCCGCATCTGCCGTTCCAGTTCCATCGAGTTCACCATACGCCTGACGGCAACTTTCCCAACGGGGTTCCGAACCCATTGTTACAGGAAAACCGGACACCCACATCCATGGCCGTCACTGCCAGCAATGCCGCCATGGGTATCGCCTGGGACGGAGACTTTGACCGTTGTTTTTTCTTTGATGAGAAGGGCCGGTTCATCGAGGGCTATTACATCGTTGGCCTGCTGGCCGACCAGTTCCTGCGCAAGACCGGTGGCGGCAAGGTGATCCATGACCCCCGCCTTACCTGGAACACCCGCGAACTGGTGCAGAAAGCCGGCGGCGAGGCTATCGAAAGCAAGACCGGCCACGCTTTCATCAAGCAGCGTATGCGGGACGAGGACGCCATCTACGGTGGCGAGATGAGTGCCCATCATTACTTCCGGGACTTCGCCTACTGCGACAGCGGCATGATTCCCTGGTTGCTGGTGGCCGAACGGCTCTGTCAGTCGGGTGTGGCGTTGTCGTCACTGATCGACGCCCGAATCGAAACCTTCCCCGCCAGTGGTGAAATCAACCGCACGGTGAAGGATCCGGAGAGCATCCTCCAAGACATTGAGCGCCGGTACCTGGAAGAGGCCCTCTCGATAACCCACACCGATGGCCTGAGCATGGAGTTCCAACGGTGGCGCTTCAACCTCCGGATGTCCAACACCGAACCGGTGATCCGGCTGAACGTGGAGAGCCGGGGCGATACCGAACTGATGAAATCGTTTACCCGAGCCCTGCTCGATGACATCGAAGAAATCGATGGCCGCGTGCAGACGGATTCGCGGATGGGCGTCGCCATCTGAACCCCGGATACCCTGGCACCCGACAGCAGGGAGCCAGGGTATGTCCCAAGATCCAGGGCCGCAAAGCACTGGATAAAAAAACGCCAATCGGCGATAATTCCGGACTGTTTCTTGTCCCGAAATCCTTACTTTTCCGCTCAGTACCATGACATTTTTACAAGTAGCCCAGACACTTATCTTTATTGTTCTTCTCTTCAACACTGTACACCTGTTACCTGTGCTGGGACGCACACTGGTGGGCCCGGCCAACACTCTGCAGCCGGGATTCCATTACAGCATTCTCGGTATCCGGCTGCTGCGTAACGGCATTGGCCTGATCCTGGTGCCCGCCACCGCGGCGCCAAACCCCGAGATTCACGCCATGGTGCCTTTCGGCATTTTCGTGTTCCTGATGCTGGCGGGCATCAACAGCCTGCTTACCCAGCTGCAGAAACGCAGCCTGATGGACTGGTCCGAGGACCGTTACGGGACCGAGTGACCGCGGCTTTCCTGAAATTGCAGTAAGGCATTCACTGTTTGGGTGTAGGGTGCAGGAATATCCAGACGTTCGCATCGCCGGAGCACCGCCCCGGCGATGCTGTCCAACTCAAGCGGCCTGCCCTTTTCCTTGTCCACCAGCATGGAAGTCTTGATCGCATTGAAGTTGCTGATCAGGTCGAACATCTCGTCCAGATCCTTCTGACCAAGGTTTGCCCCATCTGCCTTTGAAGCCTCCACCGTCTCCGACATCATGCCGTAGACGATCTTGCCGAATTCCGGGTGGTGGGTCAGGCTGCGGGTGTCGAGCCCCGTTAACGCCGATAGCGGATTGACGCCGTTGTTGATGACCAGCTTGCGCCAGAGCTCGTAACGGATGTCGTCGGTGACGGTGGTCGGTATCCCTGCTTCGTTGAAGGCACCCTCAAGGCGATCAAGCAGCGGCAACCGGATATCATCCGGCGCGCCTGCCTGCGGCCAGGCTCCCATAACAATCTGGGCAACTCCCTCGGCAAACACCTTTCCGGGCTCGACGATATGCCCCCCGATACGCACAGCCAGACCGCCCAGCACCCGGTTTTCCCCGATCACATCGGCAATCAGTGGTTCGTTGTCCACGCCGTTTTGCAGTGAAAGCACCGGCACCGAACCGGACTGCAGCCAGTCGCCGAGTTCCTCCATCACCGGTCCGGTCGCGGTCGATTTCAGGGCAACCGCAACCAGATCAAAGTCATCCGGCTGGTAATTCTGCACCAGTGTTGGGTGGTCGACCGCCGGTAACTGGCAGTCCATCCTCTCGCCGTCGTAATCCACCCGAAGCCCCGCGCTTTGCAGCGCCGTCAGGTGCCCGCCCCGGGCGGTGAGCACTACCGAGTGGCCCGCTGTGGCGAGGCGGGCCGCATAATAGGCGCCGATCCCGCCGGCGCCAATCATCAAAACTCTGAGGGTCATGGTCGAATTTCCTGCTACCGAATGGCCGTCACTTTACTACATTCGGAACTACCGTAAATCCGGCCGAGACAACCCGAATCGATACAGTGCCCCGGCAACCACCGCCACCACAATCCCCGACAGCGCAAACGACACACCAAAACCACCAACGGCCAGGATCGCACCGAACAGCAACGCGGCCAGGAAGTGGATCGCCCGGTTGGCCATCAGCCGCATGCCGAGCGCTCCGGCCCGCTGGGCTTTTTCGACACTTTCCGCCAGCACCACCATCGACAGGGGTTGGCACAGACCGGATCCCACGCCTACCAGAACCGACAACAGCGCCACGAGGGGCGCATTCCCGGCAAATCCCAGGCAGCCCAGGCCAACCGCAAGCGTACCGAGGGACAGATAGGTCGCGTTTTCGCGGCCGCCCACCCAGGCAATAATCCTCGGGATGAACGGGCGCGCAAGCATGGACACGCCTGCCCGAATGCTGACCAGCACCCCGATCACCGCGGCGCTCATTTCGAGGCTGTCGAGGTACACGGGAAGGTAACTGCCATAGACGCCCAGCGCGAACATGCCAGCAATCGTAATCAGCACGGAAATCTGCACGCCGGTGTTCTCCCGCATCAGCGTGGCCTGGGCCCGGAATCCGGTTTGAGACCGGGCCACCGGTTCGCCCCGGTTAGCCTCGCCGGTGAGAAGCATGCCGGTGACGCCACCCGCCAGGGCGATGGCGGCCATGACCAGAAACAGACTACCAACCCCTCCGGCCAGGTCGATCCAGCCCCCCGCCAGCAAGGGCCCGAGCACCTGGCCGCCGGACAACCAGGTGGCATACCAACCGAAATAGCCTTCCAACCTGGGCCCCGTCGCCAGCGACGAGATCACGGTCTGCGCCGAGAGCACCATCTGCAGATGGGCGAGGCCGACCAGCAACTGACCGGCAATCAGGCCATAGAATCCTGGCAACGCCTGCATCAGCACCAGCCCCACCACCATGACCAGCGCCCCCGCCACCAGGGTCACCCGCCCTCCATACCGGGTGACCACGCCGCCCAGCGGGATAGCCAGCAGAAACGGCAGCAGATACTGGGAACTCAGCACCACCCCCAGCATCAGTGGGGTCGCGCCCAACTCCAGGCTGTAGACCGGGACCGTCACCAGCAACATCGAGTAGACGACGAAGCAGAACGTCAGCGATACGCAGACGGCCACGAAATTTCGTTTGGTCTCGTCAGCAGACAAGAGCGTAATCTCCACGCAAGGGAATGTTCAGTCGTTTGCCTTACGGCCATGGAACCGATTATTGTGAACTGTTTCGTATGCTACCTGAAAGCCATGTATCAGAGAGACCCCATGAATCCGACCATTGAACTCCTGAAATCCCACCGCTCCATCCGAAAGTTCAAGGACCAGAAGATCCCCCGTAAGCTGCTGGAAGAGCTGGTCAGCGCCGGTCAGTGCGCCGCCACATCCAACCATGTGCAGGCCTATTCCATCATCCACGTGGTCAATCCGGAGAACCGCCGGAAGATTTCTGAACTGGCCGGTGGCCAGGCCCATGTGGTGGAAGCTTCGGATTTCCTGGTGTTCTGCGCCGACATGAAACGTTCCACCGAAGCCGCGGAGCGGGCCGGCGCCGACGTGGTCCGGGGCATGACCGAGCAGCTGGTGGTGGCGAGTGTGGATGCCGCCCTGATGGCCCAGAACGTGGCGGTTGCCGCCGAATCCGAGGGGCTGGGGCTGTGTTACGTGGGCGGGATCCGGAATGATCCGGCCCAAGTGGCCGAGATCCTGAAATTGCCGGAGCATGTCTACCCGGTGTTCGGCATGAGCCTCGGCTTCCCGGACCAGGATCCGGAAGTGAAACCCCGGCTGCCGCTGGAAACCATCCTGAAGGAAGACTATTACGACGACAGCAAGGACGAGGAGCAGGTCGCCGCGTTCGACGACACCATGCACCAGTATTACCTGGACCGCACCGGTGGCAACAAGGATTCCAGCTGGTCGAAGGAGCTGAAACCGCTGTTCACCACCAAGCTGCGCCCGCACATGAAGGAATTCCTCAACAAGCGCGGGTTCGGCGTCAAGTAACCCCGACGACCTCAGGCGTCCTCAAGGATGAGGACCACCAGTTCCTTCGGACCATGGGCACCGTAGGCCAGGACCTGCTCGATGTCCGCGGTCTTGGACGGGCCGGACACCAGAAGGAGATTGGTGGGCAAGCCCACCGACCAGTTCTGACACTGCATCATGGCGTAGAGGTTGTCCTCGATCTCGCTGGCCTTGAGCAGGGCAATATGCAGCGGCGGCAGGAGGCTCATCAGCCTCGGCTCGTGCCGGTCCGGCCACAGGACCAGCGAGCCGGTGGCGGCAATGGCGCCAACGGTCCCGGTCAGGCTCGCATCCACTTGCCAGAACAGCTCCTCCTTCCATTCCTCCACCGGCCGGTCATAGGCCAACAGTTGCGCGGACGAGCCTGATTTCGGCCAGTATTCCGCGAGTTTCTGGCCATGGGCCGTTGCCGGGGCATGCAGCAGGTTGGATAGGTTACGCTCGGCCAGGATCGCGGCCACCTTGTCCGGCCAGTTGTCACTGTGGACCCGATGAATCTCGGTGTGCACCGCTTCCATGAGGTTGCGCAGCCGGGTGATCCGGTCCTCCGGCGCGTACTGCCAGGGTTCGGTCACCAGGCGTTCGTCGAAGTCGTCCGGCCGTGGGATGGAGCCGGCCAGACCGGTGCGAAGCTTGTTCAGGATATTGCTGCGGGCGCTCATGTTACTGCCCTCCGTTGCGGGCCAGGTGCTCCCGGGCCAGGTCGTGCAGGGAACGTTTCGCCGGGACCGGCGCGGTGTGATTCTCGGTCCAGGGACCAACGTGTTTCGGTGTCAGTTTGCGGAACCGGGTGGCGCCCCAAAGGAACAGGCGGTAGAGCACCGGACTGCTGTTGAGGGTCTGCCAGAACCGCCAGATCAGACGCTCCTTCCGGGAATACTTGGCGCCACCGTCTTTTACCTTCGGCCCTTCGGCCGGACTTTTTACATTCTCCTGGCGCAGGCGCTGGAGCAGCTCCGGGATCGGGATCTTCACCGGGCACACATCACCGCAGGCGCCGCAAAGGGAGGAGGCGCTGGGATGATCCGGTACCTGGTGCAGCCCGACCATGTGCGGCGTCACGATCTTGCCGATGGGCCCCGGATAGACTTCACCATAGGTATGGCCACCCACCCGCGTATACACCGGGCAATGGTTCATGCAGGCGCCGCATCGAATGCAGTTGAGGGTCTGGCGCATCTGAGCATCGGCGAAGGCACCGCTGCGGCCGTTGTCCAGCAGCACCAGGTGCACTTCCTCCGGGCCGTCCAGCTCATTGGCCTTGCGCGGGCCGGAGATCATGTTCACATAGGTGGTGATCGGTTGCCCCAGGGCGGAGCGGGTCAGCAGGGACAGCAGCGGCACCACGTCCCGCAGGTTCTCCACCACCTTCTCGATACCGGTCACGGCGACGTGGACCGGAGGTGCCGTAGTACTCATCCGGCCGTTACCCTCATTTTCCACCAGCAACAACGTCCCAGTCTCGGCAATGGCAAAGTTCACACCTGACACCCCGACGTCCGCCTCCATGAACTTGCGGCGCAGGGTCCGGCGGCCGATCTGGATCAGTTCGTTGACGTCGTCGGTTTCCTCGACGCCCAGTTTTTCGTGGAAGAGTTTCGACACCTGGCGACGGTTCTTGTGGATGGCCGGCATGATGATATGGGAGGGTTTCTCACCGTCGAGCTGAACAATGTACTCGCCCATATCGGATTCCAGGCACTCTACCCCGCGCTCGGCGAGGTAGTCGTTCATCTCCATTTCCTCGCTGACCATGGACTTGCCCTTCACCACCTGCGAGCCCTGACGGGCCCGGATGATGCCATGGACAATCTCGTTGGCCTGTTCGGTGGTTTCCGCCCAGTGCACTTTCACACCGTTTTCGGTCAGCTTCGTTTCCAGCTGCTCAAGCAGGTCCGGCAGCCGGGACAGGGCCCGGGCCTTGATCCGGTTACCCAGCTCCCGCAGGCCCTCGCGCTCCTCTTCGTCGGGGAAGGCATCGGCCCGCTTTTTCATCAGCGAGTCCATGGCAGTGCGGAAGTTGGTCCGCAGCTGGCCGTCCGCGAGGGCGGCTTCCGCCCGGTCCCGGAAACCACCGGTCAGTTCGGTAACAGGTATGCGCTGGCTCATGCCTTGCCCTCCCCGCTAACGCGTTCCCACAGGAAACTGGCCAGGTGGCGGCCCCGGAAGGCCTGCTGCTGTTTGTCCAGGGAACCGTTGATGTTCATCAGACAGCCGCCATCAGCAGTGACCATCTCGTCCGCGCCGGAGGTCATCAGGGATTGCGTCTTGTCCTTCACCATGGCGCCGGATACTTCCGGCATGCGCACCGAGAAGGTGCCGCCGAAGCCACAGCACTCGCTCTCGTGATCATGCTCGACCCGCTCCACCTTTGCCAGCTTACCCAACAGTTCCCGGGCGTGGAGATGGGTGTTCATCTCACGGCGGGCGGAACAGGAGGTGTGCAGGGCAATCCGGGTGGGTTCACCCAGGTCCTGCCAGTCGACCCGGCAGACGTTGAGCAGGAACTCGGTCAGTTCGAACGTGTGCTCGGCCAGGACCTCCACCCGAGCCAGGGTATCCGGCTCGTCGGCGAACAGTTCCCGGTAATGCTGGCGGAACATGCCCGCGCAGGAGCCCGAGGGCACCACCACCGGCATGCCGGCATCAAGAATTGCCAGCTGCGCCCGCGCCACTTCCCTCGCCTCGGCCGCATAGCCCGAGGTCCACGCCGGTTGGCCACAACAGCTCTGGCCTTCCGGAAAATGCACCCGGATGCCCTCGCGCTCAAGCAGGCGAATGGCGTCCAGGCCCGCTTCCGGAAAGAACAGATCCACCACACAGGTCCCGAACAGGATCACTTCCGGGGGTTTGGCCGGATACTGCCGCGGCTTCGGTCGCTGCGGGGCAACCCGCGTGGCGTTAGGGGCGGCGTCGTAAAACAGTTCGCTCATGATCGGCTCCTTCACGGAAACGGCGCTTGTGCGCTTACGCCTTTCGGACAATTGGTATTACCAATTTACAATAAGTAGACCGTTACGTTATGGGAAGGGGTGGACTGCTGTCAAAACGACCACCCTCGACATTGGTCCAATTGCTTTTGATGATCGCTGTCAAACCAACCGGTAGTCGGGGTATGCTGTTTTGGTATGACCAATCTGAAACACACCCCGAACTCAGGTAATGGAGCCCATGGCCATCGGACACATTGCACCTCGGCGTCTGGCCGACACCATCGTCGAGCAGCTGGAAACCATGATTCTGGAAGGAACCCTGCAGCCGGGCGAACGGCTGCCGCCTGAGCGGGTTCTGGCAGAGCAGTTTGGTGTCTCCCGGCCATCGCTGCGGGAAGCGGTTCAGAAACTGGCGGCCAAAGGATTGCTCTCCAGCCGTCAGGGCGGCGGTAATTTTGTTACCGAGAACCTGGGTTCCAGCTTCAGTGACCCACTGATCTCACTGCTCGAAGACCGGCCCGAGGCCCAGCGCGATCTGCTGGAGTTCCGCCGCACGCTGGAAGCGGACTGCGCCTATTATGCCGCCCTGAGGGCCACGGAAGTGGATCGGGAGCATCTGCGAACGGCCTATGACGAGCTTCAGGCCTGTTACGCGACAGACTGCGAACGGGATGTGGCGGCCGAGGGCGCCGCCGATGCCCGCTTCCACCTCGCCATCGCCGAGGCCAGCCACAACGTCATTCTGCTGCACACCATCCGAACGCTGTTCAACATGCTCAGGAGCAGTGTGGTGACCAACATTGGCGGGATGTATGCGCGGGAGGCCGAAACCCGGGAAGGACTCAAGGAACAGCACCGGCGACTGTTCACCGCGATCATGGAAGGGCGGGCGGATGACGCCCGGGAAATCGCCGGCACCCATATCCAGTATGTGCAGCAGGTACTTTCCGAGCGCAGCGAAAGCCACCGACGACTGGAACGGTCTATCCGCCGGGACAGTCTCACGCGGAACTAGGATTCAGAGCTTCTCCCAGACTGTCACTTCCGAGAAACTGTGCTGAAACTTGTTCCGGGTCTCGCGGATGACGAAGGGCACGCTGTGGGGGTCTACGAGAAGCCGGAAATGGGGCGCCAGCATATCCTTCAAGCCTTCAAGGGTGGTGTAGTCCTCACTATCCTTCCGGAAGCCGCCAATCCAGGCCTCCCGCGGGGTATATTCCTCAAGCCAGGTATACGGCGAGGCAATCACCAGCAGACCATTGTCGTTGATGCGTTCGTGGATCGTGGTCAGAAACTGTGACGGCTGGTACAGGCGATCGATCAGGTTGGCCGCCAGCACCAGATCGTAACCGGTGAATCGGGGCGGGAGATCACAGGCATCGCCCTGGTGGAAGCCGACTTTCCCTGCCGCGCCCTCCAATCCGAGAGATGACAGCGTCCGCTCCTGATAGCTCACCAGCTCCCCCTCCTCTGGCCGCGCATAACGAATTCGCCTCTGCCTGGCCATATCGGCGGCGGCGCGCACAAAAGATTCGGAAAAGTCGACACCATCAACGCGGTCGAACCGGGTTGCCAGCTCGAAAGTGGCCCGGCCGCAGGCACAACCCAGATCCAGCGCCTTGCCGGCATCGCGACCGTCCATCGCCTCGAAACACAGCTGTGCCAGCTCTTTAGAGAAGTTTGGTTCCCCATGCCAGATCTCGCCGAAATGGAATTCCAGGTACTGGGCCAGGGTCGTGTCGTTCTCGTAATAATTGCGCGCTTCGCTCACGTGACTCTCCTCATACAAGCATCTACCGGCACAGCGCCGACAACCAGCTCAATCATTGCCGGCTTCGATGATATCAGCCCCGACACCCGGCCCTATCAGCGAGGCTATCCAGGGCAGCACGTCGGGGTAAGCATCCAGATCCAGCACGAATTCCTGACCCCGGGCGGCACTGGTCAGGTAACACCAGGGCGGCTGCAGTCGCCAACGATCCTCGTTCAGATGATAGCTCAGCGCCGGTCGGCCGGGCCCGGGGAAAAATCCGGCCGGCAAACGCCAGCGTGTCGGCAGCCGGGCATCAGGATCGGTCAGCATCAGTTGCTCTTCCAGCTGGTGGAACACCCCACTGCCCGGCAGGGCGGGCCGGTAACCCGGCAACTGCCATCGGTCTGATGCCACATACAGGGTATTGCCCGGATCCGGTCCGCGACTGAAGTGGGGATGGTAGCGCGCCCAGGGCAACGCTTCCGGTGGCAGTTCATCAACAGCTCGCACCTGACCAACCTGCAGCCAGCCCCAGATGGCATGAAATGGAAGGGTACCAGGCACAAACCGCCATCGGCGACGCACCATCTCAGCCCTTCGGAATACGCCAAAGAACAGAAACAGATCGCCCACACCCACACCCTGGTTGTTCAGATGCCCCCGAGCGGAACCGGTCTGACCGAGCAGGGGACGCCAACCCGGTTGCCGGTGCAGGGCTCCCGCCACCAGATCGGGATCCAGATGGGCACCAGAACCACCCCGCACCCGTCCGCCAGAGAGGTCCCGGGCAATCTTACCCAGACGACGTGATCCGAAAGCGATATCGTCATAGCGGATCGGTGACATAGGATCGGGAATCGGCAGCACGCACAAGGAGCCATCGGGCAGAACCGGGCTTGGGCAACCACCGGCAGATGAATCGAAGCCTTTCCGGCTCAGGATCAATCGCACACGCTCTCCTGGATCAATGGGGTTTCAGCAGGGGAAAATGCTATCGTAGATCGTTGTCCAATGCGCCCCGGCCGCCGGCAATGGGAGACCTTCATGAAAATTGTCTGTATTTCCGACACCCACGGCATGCACCGCCAGGTAAAGGTTCCCGATGGCGATCTGCTGATCCATGCCGGCGATTGCCTCGGCCAGGGGACACTTGATGATCTTGAAGACCTGAACGACTGGCTTGGCAGCCTGCCCCACCGTCACAAGATTCTGATCGCAGGCAATCATGACTGGTGCTTCCAGGACGAGCCCGAGGAAGCCCGGATTTTACTGACCCACGCCCACTACCTGCAGGACAGCGGCCTGGAGCTGGAAGGCCTGACATTCTGGGGCAGCCCCTGGACGCCCGTATTCTTCAACTGGGCCTTCAATCTGGACCGGGGACAGCAACTTGCCGAACGTTGGGCAAGAATCCCCGACAACCTGGATGTCCTGATCACCCATGGCCCACCCGCCGGCATCCTCGATACCGTGCCTAGCGGACTGGGCGAGCAGTCCGTGGGCTGCGAGGAGTTGGCGCTGGCCATTGAAAGCCGGCAGCCCAGACTCCACATTTTCGGGCACATCCACGAAAGCTATGGCCAGAAACAGGTGGGAAGGTGCCTTCATGTGAACGCCAGCACCTGCACTGGTAGCTACAAGCCGCTCAACCTGCCCGTCGTTCTGGACCTTTGAGGAGCCCCATGTCCAACCAACCCGATTATTCCCTGCTCGAACTGGCCTCGGTACGCGAAGGCGACTCCGTGGGCACGACCCTGGCCAACAGCGTTGCCTATGCCCAACATGCGGAACGGCTGGGGTTCAAACGGTTCTGGCTGGCCGAGCACCACAACATGGAAGGCATCTCCAGCTCGGCAACGTCGGTACTGGTTGGCCACATCGCCGGCAAGACCCACTCAATTCGCGTCGGCTCCGGCGGGATAATGCTTCCCAACCATCCACCCCTGGTGATCGCCGAACAGTTCGGGACACTTGAATCCCTGTATCCGGGACGCATCGACCTGGGCCTGGGCCGCGCTCCGGGGACCGACCCGGTAACGGCGCGCGCGCTCCGCCGGGACGGGTTGGGCGCCGAACAGTTCCCGGAAGACGTTGCCCGCCTGCAAACCCTCCTGGGACCTTTGCAGCCCGGTCAGCCGGTCAAAGCCATTCCCGGCGCCGGCACCAATGTGCCGATCTGGCTACTTGGCTCCAGTCTGTACAGCGCCCAACTGGCTGCTATGCGCGGGCTGCCCTACGCCTTCGCCGGCCATTTTGCACCGAGACTCTACCGGGAGGCCCTGAGGGTCTATCGGGACAATTTCCAACCCTCGGAGCACTTTCCCGAGCCCAGAGCGATGCTCGCGGTCCCTACCATCCCGGCGGACACGGAGGAGGAAGCCCGGTTCCTGGCCACCACCAGCTACCAACGCATTCTCGCCCTGTTCCGGGGCCAGCCTCTGTGGATGAAGCCCCCGGTCGATAGCATGAATGGCCTGTGGAACGCCGGTGAAGAAGCCAGTGTCCGGGACTTTCTCGGGCTGCAATTGCTGGGAGATGCCCCCACTCTCCGCCGGCAGATTGACAACCTGCTGGCAACGGTCGAGGTGGAAGAACTGATGTTTACGGTGGACATCTACGACCCCGCAAAGCGCCGCCATGCCCTCGACATCCTCGCCGCCACCCGGCGTCAGAGCACCGACTCCACCGCCTCGATCAACTGAGGGTCGTCCGGCCGGACCTGGCTGGGAAACCGCTTAAACACTGTGCCATCCCGGTCCACCACGTACTTGGTGAAATTCCACCGGGGTGGTTCGCTCTGGCGGTTGAGTTCCCGGAAGACCGGATTGGCGTCGGAGCCGGTCACCGGCCCCGGGGCGATCATGGTGAAGGTGACGCCGAAATTGACGAAGCAGACTTTCGCCGCTTCTTCCTCGCTGTCGGCCTCCTGCCGGAAATCATCGCTGGCGAAGCCGACAACAACCAGCCCCTTGTCGGCGTAGCGCTGGTGTAATGCCTCAAGTCCCTCGAACTGGCCGGTATAGCCACAACGGCTTGCGGTGTTGATCACCAGCATCGGTTTGCCGCCTGCAAGCTCACAGAGATTGACGGACTCCCGCGAATGCAGTTTGCGCTGCTCGTGATCAAGAAAAGCCGGACAGTCTTTCACTTCCTCTGCCTGGGCAAAGCCGGTCAGGGCGGCCAATATGAGGATGGGTATCAGTCTGGACATAAGCAGTCTCCTTGTACCTGACTCAATCTTACGCGAAACGCGATGATATGGTTCTGACCACTGGACACCCGAGGCATCAACCGTAATCATCCCCGTAGACACTCGATTCAGGAATCTTCAAATGTCCCAGGAAACCATTCACCTGTTTCTTTCCCATGGACTCGAAAGCGGTCCGGGGGGCACCAAGATCCAGGCCATGAAGCAGGCGGCCGAAGCTTTTCCCAACGTGCGTGCCGAAGCCATTGACCACCGCAGCAGCAAGGATCCGGACATTCGCCTCCAGCAGATGCAGACCGCCATGGACCGGGCAGGTGCCGTTCCGGAGCGCACGATCCTGGCCGGCTCAAGCATGGGTGGCTGGGTTTGCGCACAGACCAGTTCACGCAACGCGGTACTGGGCTGCTTCCTGCTGGCGCCGGCGCTGGCATTACCCCGCTATCCCCAGTCCCGTCCGGTCATTCGCGCGAATCACACACAGATCATCCACGGCTGGGATGACGATGTGGTACCCGTTATGCCGGTTCTGGAACTGGCCCGAGAGCAGCGGCTTAACACCCTGGTTCTGGCTGATGGTCACCGACTGCAAAACAGTGTCGACAGGGTGGTTCGTGAATTCGAAGCCTTCGTTGAAACCTGCCTCTCCGAACTGAATCTATTCTGAATTCATGCACTTGCGATCCGGGTAAAACCTGTATCCGGTATCGGCTTATTTCCGCCATTTTCTTGCGAAAACCACTTTGTTTTGCCAGTCTTTATTAACGTAACAATGGATTAACGTAAAAAAACGAGCGGAGACAACCCGATGAGCAGCATGAGTAAATTCAGGAAACTGGCCGGTATTTCAGCCCTGGCATTCGCCGGACTGACTGCAGCAAACGCGGTCAATGCCGCCAACTGGCGTTATGCCCATGAAGAATACGAAGGCGACGTTCAGGACGTATTCGCATACAAGTTCAAGGAATACATCGAAGAGAATTCCGACCACACCCTGCAGGTTTACCGCTTCGGCGAGCTGGGTGAGTCCGACGACATCATGGAGCAGACCCAGGCAGGTATCCTGAACTTCGTGAACCAGTCTCCTGGCTTCACCGGCTCCCTGATCCCCGAAGCCCAGATCTTCTTCATTCCCTACCTGATGCCGACCGACATGGAAACGGTCATCGAGTTCTTCCGGACCAGTGAAGCGATCAACAAGGATTTCCCGGAGCTGTACGCCGAGAAGGGGCTCGAGCTTCTCAAGATGTACCCGGAAGGGGAAATGGTCGTTACGGTCGACGAGCCCGTCACCAAGCCTGAGGACTTCAACAACAAGAAGATCCGGGTCATGACCAACCCGCTTCTGTCCGAGACCTATGCCGCCTTTGGTGCGACACCGACTCCGCTGCCCTGGGGCGAAGTCTACGGCGCCCTGCAGACCAACATGATCCAGGGTCAGGAAAACCCGATCTTCTGGATTGAATCCGGCGGTCTCTACGAGGTATCTCCGAACCTGGTATTCACCAAGCACGGCTGGTTCACCACCGCAATGATGGCCAATCAGGACTTCTACGAGGGCCTGTCCGACGAGGACAAGAAGCTGGTCCAGGACGCGGCCGACTACGCGTTTGAAGAGATCATCGTCCACATTGACGGCCTCGCCGAAGAAGCGCTCGACAAGATCCAGAAGGCTTCTGACGAGGTCACCGTCACCCGCCTGAACGACGAACAGATCGAAGCCTTCAAGGCCCGCGCGCCGCAGGTTGAAGAGAAGTTCATCGAAATGACTGGCGAAAGCGGCAAAGAACTGCTGAACCAGTTCAAGGAAGACCTGAAAGAAGTTCAGAACGACTGAACTTGAAGCAACGGTCACTGCCGGCTTTCAGCCGGCAGTGATGCAGCTTAACCCCGCCCCGCCGGGGGCTCCTTCCCGCCGGGTGCGACATGTTCTGGAGCACAACCCATGTCCGAGAATTCCCCGGATATAGAAGACGATACCGGCTCCTACGAGTCAGGCCTGCCCGGGTTTCTGGGAACCATTGATGTCTGGATAAGCAAGATTGAAGCGGTCATGCTGGCCCTGGGCGTCATCCTGATGGCGATCAATACCTGCGTGAACGTGATCGCCCGGTATGTCTTCGGCGAAGGCCTGTTCTTCTCCGGAGAGATCAACCGGATTCTCATCATCCTGATCACCTTTGCCGGCATCGGTTACGCGGCCCGCCATGGTCGCCACATCCGTATGTCTGCCGTTTATGACGCGATCCCCACAAAAGGACGGAAGGTGCTGATGATCATCATTGCCCTGTTCACTTCGGCGGTGATGTTTTTCCTCTGTTACCACTCCTACGGTTACATCGAGACACTCTATGACCGTGGCCGGATCCTGCCCGCCCTCGGGTTCGAGATCTGGTGGATCTACATCTGGGCCCCTGTTGGCTTTGCCATCACCGGCATCCAGTATTTCCTCACCGCCATCAAGAACTTCACCAGCAAGGATGTTTACCTCTCCACCGGGGTTGTTGATGGTTACGCCGACACCGAGTCGGAAGTATGACCCCCGCAGCTGAACTCAGGTAAGGACTAAAAATCATGGCAACTATAATGATGGTGATCATGATCGGGTTATTGCTGCTGGGCTTCCCGATGATGGTTCCGCTGATTACCGGCGCGGTAGTCGGCTTCGTAATGATGTTTGACGGCTTCGGCCAGATGGGCACCTTCATCCAGCAGATGATGGGGGGAATCCGGCCGGCGTCGCTGATTGCAGTCCCGATGTTCATTCTGGCTGCGGATATCATGACTCGGGGCCAGTCTGCGGATCGACTGATCAACATGGTCATGGCCTTTATCGGCCACGTTAAGGGCGGTCTGGCGATCAGTACCGCCACGTCGTGCACACTGTTTGGCGCGGTTTCCGGTTCCACTCAGGCCACTGTGGTTGCGGTGGGCTCACCGCTGCGTCCAAAGATGCTGAAAGCCGGTTACTCGGATCCGTTCACCCTGGCACTGATCATCAATGCCAGTGACATTGCCTTCCTGATTCCGCCCAGTATCGGCATGATCATCTACGGGGTTATTTCCGAGACCTCCATCGCCGAGCTGTTCATTGCCGGTATCGGCCCGGGCATTCTGATCCTGTTCATGTTCTCGATCTACTGCCTGATCTACGCCTACAAGAACAATGTGCCGACCGAAGAGAAGGCCACCTGGAGCCAACGAGCCGTGTCGGTTCGAGACGCACTCTGGCCCCTGTTCTTCCCGGTCATCATTGTCGGTGGTATCTATGGCGGCATTTTCAGCCCCACCGAAGCGGCAGCCGTGTGTGTGCTCTATGCCTTCCTGCTGGAGTTCGTGGTATTCCGCTCACTGAAGATGGCCGATGTCTGGCGCATTGCCAAGTCCACCGGCCTGATCACCGCGGTGGTCTTTATCCTGGTCGCCGTGGGTAACGGCTTCTCCTGGATCATCTCCTTTGCCCAGATTCCGCAAAGCATTCTGGAGGCGGTTGGCGTGAACGAAGCCGGCCCGGTCGGCGTACTGATCGCGATCTGTGTGGCCTTTTTCATTGCCTGCATGTTTGTGGATCCGATCGTGGTGATCCTGGTGCTGACACCAATCTTTGCGCCGGCGATCGAATCCACCGGGCTGGACCCGGTCCTGGTGGGTGTACTGATCACCCTGCAGGTAGCGATCGGCTCTGCGACCCCACCCTTCGGTTGCGACATTTTCACGGCGATCGCGATCTTCAAGCGGCCATACCTGGAGGTCATCCGCGGCACACCGCCATTCATCTTCATGCTGGTGGCCGCAGCCGGTCTGATCATCGCCTTCCCGGATATCGCTCTGTTCCTGCGGGACGTGGCATTCAGGGATTAACGGAGAGACTCAAGGGTCCTTAAGGAGACACTCATGTTCGAAAGAATCCTGGTCGCGGTGGACGGCTCCAAGACCTCGCTGAAGGCGCTGGACAAGGCCATCGATCTCCAGAGGCTGATTCCCGAGGCCGAGATCTATATCCTCTGCGTATACAAGCACCACAGCCTGTTCGAGGCGTCACTGTCGATCGGCCGCCCGGCCGATATGGACATCCCGGACAAGGTGCTCTCGGAGTATGCAAAGGGCGTGGTCAACCATGCCAAGGAACTGGCGAAGGAACACGGCGCTACCAAGGTCCGGGGCTTTGTGAAGGCCGGACGGCCGTCGCGGGTGATCATCAAGTTCGCCCAGGACAAGGAAGCCGACCTGATTGTGGTCGGTACCAAGGGCACCAACAGCGACAAGGACGGCATGTTTCTGGGCAGCGTGTCCCACCGGGTGGCCTCTCACGCCAAGTGCCCGGTGCTTGTGGTCTGAACGCCACCTGTCCCCGGGGTAACCCCGTCAGGGCTTGCCCCGGGATCTGCCCATCGCCACAACCGCCAACAACGCAGAACCCACCATCAGCAACAATGCCACCGCATTAAGCACAGGCGTTGAACCTTCCCGCAACCGGTTGAACAGGGCCACGGTCAACGGCGTATCACTGCCGGTCAGCATCACCGTGGTATTGAAGTTCTCAAAGGACATCAGGAACGCCATGGCCGCAGCGCCGAGGATGGAGGGCATCAGCCAGGGCAAGGTCACCGTGAACCAGGCTACCAGTGGCGTCGCTCCGAGGTTTAGGGCGGCTTCTTCCAGCTGTCGATCAAACTTGCGCAACCGGGCAGCGATCACCAGGGTGGCCAGAGTGGCAATGAAGGTCACCTGCCCCATTACCACCAGTGTCATACCGGGCCGGAACACATCCAGCTCGATGCCCCAGGTCCGGGACAGGTCGTTGGCCATACCGCTGTAGAACACCAGAATCGAGACACCGAGAATCACGCCGGGGATCACAAGGGGCAGGAGCATCAACAGATACAGGAATTCCTTGCCCCGAAACTCAAGCCGCTCGAACAGGACCGCGTTGACGCAGCCGAGGGCGACGCTGACCAACGTGACCCAGAACGCAATTCGGGTACTGGTCCAGAGCGCAGACAACAGGGTGTCGTCGTGGAACAACCCGGTCCGCCCCGACGAGCCATCCGCCAGATACCAATCCAGGGTAAACCCCTTCCAGGGCAGAGAAGGGAAAGGCGCATCATTGAACGCGAACACTGCGGTCACAGTCAGCGGCAGTGCCAGATAAACGAAGAAGGCCACCAGGTAGGCAAGGTAAAGACCGTCGAACCATCGGGACCGGGGAACGGACCGGATCATGCCCTCACCCCATCACCTTGCGCAGAGACTGGCCGGTCAACCGCAGCCCCAACCAGACGATGATCGATGACAACACCAGCAGCAACACGCCCAGGGCGGCACCCTGCTCCCAGTTGAACCTGGTAATGAACTGGGTAAAGATCTGCTGGGTGAACCAGGCGGAGTCCTTGCCCCCCATCAGAATCGGCGTGAGATAACTGCCGAGGGTCAGCATGAAGACCACGATGCAACCGGAGACAATGCCCGGCATCGCCCAGGGCACGACCACTTCCCGCAGCACAGTGACATGACTGCCACCGAGGTCATAGCCGGCCTCCACCAGGTTCTCGTCCATGCCATCAAGCGTGGTGACCAGGGGGACCACCATGAACAACAGGCCGTTGTAGACCAGGCCGATGATCACAGCCACATCGTTGTACAACATCTCGACCGGACCGTCGGCCCAGCCCAGAAACTGTAACCAGGAGCTGAACAGGCCGCTCTCCCGAAGCAGAATCATCCAGCCATAGGTGCGCACCAGTTCACTGGCCCAGAACGGGATCAGGCAAGCCAGGAACAGCAACCCCCGGGCACGACCCCGCGCCAGTCGAGCGATATACCAGGCGATGGGGAAGGCAATCACCAGGGTCAGGAAGGTGGTGAACAGGGACATGACCCCGGTTCGCACAAAGGTCCGCCAGTAGTAGGATTCGGTGAAAAAGTTCTGGTATTGCTCCAAGCCAAAGACCAGAGTGTCCCAGCTCTCCCGGACCTGGAACGACACCCGGAGCATCTGCAGGTGCGGCAACAGTACCAGCAACACAATCCAGAGCAGGAACGGCGTCAGCAACAGCCACAGGGAAAGACGACCGGCAGAGGCTTTCATCGCGCCTCCTGCGCAAACACCCGGGCAAGGGTGGGGTCCCATGCCAACTGAATGCTGGCACTTTCCCGCAACCGGGGCGCCGACCCGTCCTGGGGCAGGCGCGCGAACAGGGTTTGTCCCGCACTGGCGGCCTCGAGTCGGCTGTTGGCGCCATCGAAAAGCGTCGTCGTTACCGTGGCACGCAGCGTCGAATACTCCGGCCTGAGGGCTTCACCGCCAAGCACCAGGGATTCCGGACGAACGTAGAGGTCCGCCCGTTCTCCTACCTGCAAGCCGCCTGGTCCCAGTCGGCCCTGGACGAGGCTGCCATCATCGAGCCGCAGCTGCCCCAGTCCATCCTGTACGGACACCAGCTCCCCCGCCAGGCGGTTATTCTCGCCGACAAACCCGGCGACAAAGGGCGTTGCCGGCTCTCGATACAGTTCCTCCGGAGGCGCCACCTGTTCGAAGCGGCCGTCCTTCATCACCGCCACCTGGTCCGACATCACCATGGCCTCGGACTGGTCGTGGGTGATATACACGAAGGTCGTGCCGAACGCCTTCTGCAGGTGTTTAAGCTCGATCTTCATCTGTTCCCGCAGCTTCAGGTCCAGGGCGCCCAGCGGCTCGTCCAGCAACAACAGGGTCGGCTCCAGCACCAGGCATCGGGCCAGGGCCACGCGCTGGCGCTGGCCGCCGGAGAGCTCACCGGGATTGCGGTTTTCCATGCCGGGCAAACCCACCTGCTCCAGCATCTTGGCGACTCGCGTCCGGCGCTCGGCAGCCGGGACTTTTTGGCGCTTCAGGCCGTAACCGATGTTGTCTCCCACCGACATGGTCGGGAACAAGGCCAGGTGCTGGAACACCATATTGACCGGACGCCGGTTGGGCGGCACCTCGTTCATGCGTGCGCCGCGAATGTGGATATCGCCCTCGTCGGGCCGATCAAACCCCGCCAGCAAGCGCAGCAGTGTGGTCTTGCCGCAGCCGGACGGCCCCAGAATGGAGAAAAACGTGCCCGCGGGCACGTCGAGGGAGACATGGTCCACCGCGGCATTGCTGCCAAACCGGCGGACCAGACCCGAGCAGAACAGGTCGGACTCTATTCCCATGGAGATCAGTTCGCGGCCTGTACGCGATCGAGCACCTGCCCTTCCAGGGTTTCCAGTCCGGGTGGCACCGGTGGATACCACTTGATGTTGTTGATCGCCTGGTCACTGAAGCTGGCCCGATAGGCATCCCGCAGCTCCGCCCGGACATACTCGTCCGCGCCTTTGGAAGCAGTGAAGTTGCCCGAAGCATTGGTGATCCGGGCGGCAATCTCCGGCTGCATCACGAAGTTGATCCACTTGTAGGCGGCCTCTTCATTCTCGCTGCGCCTGGGAATCGCAAAGGTATCGATCCAGCCCAGGGCACCGGAGTCCGGCGCCACAAAGCGGATCTCGGGGTTCTCCGCATTCAGCTTCCAGCCGCCGGCATCCCAGGCCATGGCTGCGGTCACCTCACCGGTGCGAAGGAGGGCCAGCAGCTGGTCGCCACCGGTCCAGTAGGTCTTAACGTTGCTCTTGCAGTCGATCAGCTGGTCTTCCACTTTCGCCAGAATCGACTCGTATTCATCACGGTCGTTATAGGCGGCAAAGGGATCCATGCCCATGGCAAAGGCGAAACCGATCAGGGTCGGGCGCTTGAGGCGGTAACTGACCTTGCCGGCGACCGCCGGGTCGCACAGATCAGTGTAGTCAGTGACCGTGTCCGCCACGGAGCTATGGACGATCAGGCCGCTGGTGCCCCAGACCGAGGGCACGCCATAGAACTCGCCATCCAGCTCGGTCGAGTCCTGGGTGGCCTTCACCATGGACGGCTGCAGCTGATCGGTGTTGACCTGGCTGAAATCAATCGGCTTGTAGATGTTGAACTGGCGCTGAACCCCGATGATGCGGTCCTGGCTGGGCTGAGCCAGGTCAAAACCGGCGCCGCCGGTGGCGCGGAGCTTGGAGATCATGTCCTCGTTGTTGGAAAGGGTGACCTTCACATCGATGCCGGTTTCTTTCTCGAACTGGGCCACCACATCATCCGGAGCATAGCCACCCCAGGTAATCAGGCGCAGTTCCTCGGCGAACAGGTTACCCGAGAAGGTGGCTGCGGCAACAACGGTAGAGCTGAGAAGCGCGGATTTCCGTGTCGTGCGTGATCCCATGATCGTTCATCCCTTGATAACGGTAGGTGACAAGTTTGCTAACCAGTTGTCATCAGGAAGGTATAGACCATGTATGTCAGTTTTGTGAAACCCCGTTCACAAAAAACGGAGGCCGCAGCCTCCGTTCCAGATGTGCTATCCGGATGGCCAATCACCGCCCGGACTTGAGCATCTCCCAGTATTTGGCGTAGACCTGCAGCGCCTCGTCTCCAATGTCCACCTGAAACTCGGCGTTCGTCATGTCCGCCGGCGTTGGGTAACTGGCGCGGTTGTTGGCCACCGCGTCCGGCAGCATCTCGCGGGCGGCAAGGTTCGGGGTGGCGTAACCGATCTCTTCGCTGATCAGCGCGGAAATCTCCGGTCGCAGCACGAAGCTGATGAACTGGTGAGCGGCCTCCGGGTTCTTGGCGTTCTTGGGAATCACGAAGCTGTCCAGCCAGGCGATGATGCCCTCCTCCGGGTAGACGTACTCCAGCGACGGCATGGTTTCCTCGGCCATCACCGCTTCGCCGTTCCAGATCATGCCGACATCGGTCTCGCCTTCCAGGTAGGGCACCCGGGGGGCGTCGGAGTTGAAGGTGCGCACCGACGGCATCAGCTCGGTGAGCTTTTCATAGGCGGCTTCGATCTGCTCCGGGTCAGTGCTGTTGCCGGAGTAACCCAGTACCCGCAGGCCGACGTGGAAAACTTCCCGCATGTCGTTGGTGAGCATCACACGGCCTTCAAAGCGTTCGTCCCACAGGTCTTCCCAGGCGGTCACCGGCTCGCCCTCGATATCGGCGGTGTCCACAGCCAGGCCGGTCGTGCCCCACAGGTAGGGAATACTGAATTTGTTGTCCGGGTCGATGTCCAGGTTTGTCAGTTCCGGATCCAGGTTATCAAAGCCTTCAATCTTGCTGCGATCGATCGGCATCAACAGATCTTCCTGACGCATCTTGCTCACATAGTAGGTGGAAGGCACCGCCAGGTCATAGGCGGCGCTGTCATCCAGCAGCTTGAGCTTGGCATACATGGCTTCGTTGCTGTCGTAGGTGGTGTAGACCACCTGAATGCCGGTTTCTTCCTCGAAGCGCGTCAGAACTTCCTGCGGCATGTATTCGGACCAGTTATACAGGTTGAGAACCTTCGGTTCCTCGGAACTGCAGCCAGTCAGGCCTACCGCCAGCAGGCCGGCCAGTGCGAGTTTCTTCATCGTTTGCTCCTTGTGAGTATCCATTGCGACAACATCAGCATAACCAGTGAAAACACCAGCAACAGCGTGCCCAGGGCGTTCACCTCGGGTTTGAGCCCCACCCGCACCATGGAATAGATGCGCAGGGGCAGAATTTCATAGCTGGGGCCACTGACAAAGGTACTGACCACCACATCGTCCAGTGACAGTGTAAACCCCAGCAGCCAGCCCGCCAGTAACGCCGGCATGATGACCGGAATCAGGACCGTCCGGGTCATGGTGAAGTCGGAGGCTCCGAGATCCCGGGCGGCCTCGGGGAGGCTTTCATCAAATCCGCTCAACCGGGCCATGACGGTAATCACCACGAACGGCAGGCAGAAGGTGACATGCGCCAGCAGCAGGGAGACATAGCCGAGCTGGACCCCCACCAGCAGGAACAGCGCCAGCAGCGAGATCGCGAGGACGATTTCCGGCGACATCATGACCACGAAAAGCATTCCATTGAGCACTTTCTTGCCCCGGAACCGGTAACGGTGAAGCGCCAGCGCCGTCAGTGCGCCGATGAGGGTCGAGACGGTGGCGGCGGATAGCGCCAGCCACAGGGAATTCCACATCGCCTCCACCATGGCGTTGTTGTTGAACAACGACTGATACCAGCGAAGACTCAAGCCACCCCAGGTATAGCCGCTGCGGGAATCATTGAAAGAAAACACCACCAGCACGCCAATAGGCACATACAGCAGCAGGTAAACCAGCGTCAGGTAGGCCCGTGGCAACCACCGGATCATCCCGCACCCTCCTCGCCGAGCCGCTGCTTGCTCAGGCGGTGGGCCAGCATCAGGATCGCCATGGTGATGGTCAGGACAATGCTCGCGGCAGCGCCAAACGGCCAGTTGCGGGCATCAAGGAACTGGTTCTTGATGACATTGCCCACCAGCAGGTTGCGGGAGCCGCCGAGAATGTCCGGCACAAAGAAAAGGCCCATGGCCGGTAGCAACACCAGCATCACGCCAGCCAGAACACCCGGCAGGGTCAGTGGCACGATGACATGGATAAACGTGGCGAGCCGCCCGGCACCCAGATCGTGTGAGGCCATCAGAAGCTCCTGGCGCAGGTCATCGAATACCGAGTACAACGGCAGGATCATGAACGGCAACAGCAGATAGACCAGACCAATAATGACCGCCCCTTCGGTGTAGAGCAGCTGTATCGGCTCATCGATCCAGCCCAGGGATATCAGCGCACTGTTGATCAGACCGTTGGTAGCAAGAAGCAGCTTGAGGGCGTAGGTACGCACCAGGGAGTTGGTCCAGAATGGCACGATCAACAGGAAGATCAGCAGCAACTGGCGCTGTTTGCCAAGCTTCGACAGGGCCCAGGCAAAAGGATAGCCGATCAGCAGGCAGACCAGGGTGGTCATCGCCGCCATGTACAGCGAATGCAGGAAGACGTCGAGGTACAGGGGATCGAACAGTTGCCGGTAGGCATCCAGATTCAGGGGCAGAGAGATGAATGTGCCCGGATCCCGGGTCATGACACTGGCCCCCACCACCAGCAGGTTGGGCGCCAACACCAGGAACAGCAACCAGCCCCATACCAGCACCAGCACTGCGGTCCTGAATGGCTGCCGGGAAATGCTAGGCATCGGCGAGGTCACCCTCATCGACCGGTTCACCCGCCTCTTCCGGGAGCAACCACTCCCAGCCATCGACCCAGCTGACCTTCACCGGCTCGCCCAGCCGGTAATCGAAGGCCGGGTCATCCTCATCAAAGAATTCACTGGCCAGCACTTCAGTGCCGTCTTCCAGATGGATGACCGAATCCAGGGTACTGCCTTTGTAGTTACGCTCCACGATCTTGCCGGCCACACCCTGCTCATCGGCCGGGTCCAGCACCCGGATGTCCTCGGGACGCAACAGCACGTGCAACGGCTGCCCCTCCTGTACCGTAAAATCCGGACGACGTAAGGTCCGCTTGAGGCCGAAGACATCCACGGTGAGGGCGTCATCATGGATCGATTCGACCTTGCCCGGGAAGAAATTGGTTTCTCCAACAAAGCGCGCGGTAAACAGGTTGGCCGGGCGTTCGTACACTTCCCTCGGCGTACCGAGCTGCTGAACCAGGCCATCCTTGAGCACCACCACCCGGTCGGACATGGATAGGGCTTCTTCCTGGTCATGGGTCACGAACACGAAGGTGATGCCAAGCTCTCGCTGCAGACGCTTCAACTCAACCTGCATGGTGCGACGTAGCTTGTAATCCAGGGCCGAGAGCGGTTCGTCCAGCAACAACAGTCGTGGACGCTTGACCACGGCGCGGGCAATGGCCACACGCTGCTGCTGGCCACCGGAGAGCTGATGGGGCTTCCGACGCACGAAATCCTGCAGCTGAACCATCGCCAGCGCCTCTTCGACACGCTTACGAATCTCCTCTTTCGGCCGTTTTTCCATCTTCAGGCCGTAGGCGACGTTGTCGAACACCGACATATGCGGGAACAGAGCGTAGTGCTGGAACACGGTGTTCAGGGGCCGGTGTTCCGGCGGGGTCCCGGTCAGGTCCTGACCGGAAAGGGTGATCGTGCCGGCATCGGGCTGTTCGAAGCCCGCCATCAGGCGCAGCAAGGTGGTTTTACCGCAACCGGACGGACCCAGCAGGGTAATGAACTCCCCGTCGTAAATGTCCAGGTTCAGGGAATCCAGAACGGTTTTGCCGTCAAACTGTTTGGTGAGGTCGCTCAGTGAAAGCAGTGTCTTTTTCATCGGCCCTGCCCGAAAAGTGAGCCCGCTATTTTTCCAGAAAGCGTAGCAAACAAAAAGGGGCGTCGGGGTAATCCGAAACCCCGACGCCCCTTGTTTTCAGGACCTTAACGGTATCCCGCGATCACTCGCCGGCAACACTGTTCAAATAGGCCTTGTCCGAGATGTTGATCCAGGGACGAACCTGCTTCAGGTAGTCACGCTGTGAGGTGATGATCTCTTTGGCCAGCGGATCCTTTTCCGCCGCTTCGGCGAGCAGGCGGTCGGTGGTTTCGCGCAGCGCCTCGATAACCTCGGGCGGGAACACCTTGTGGGTCACATCCGGGTACTCTTCCTTCATCTTGTTCCAGGCGATACCGCTCTCATGCACACTCTGGATGTACATGTCGTAAGCGGCCGTGCGCATGGCGACCTTGAGGATGTTCTGCAGGTCCGCAGGCAGCTTGTCCCAGGTCTTGTTGTTGATCAGGAACTGCACCTCGGCACCCGGCTCCTGCCAACCGGAGTAGTAATACTTGGCGATCTGATGGAAGCCCATCGGGAAATCGAGGGCCGGGCCCACCCACTCGAGGGCGTCAATAGTGTTACGTTCAAGAGCCGTATACAGTTCGCCCGGCGGCAGGTTGGTGACCGCCACACCCAGCTCGGACATGACCTCGCCGGCAAAGCCCGGGGTACGCATCTTCAGACCCTGGAGATCCTCCACGGAGTTGATTTCCTTGCGGAACCAGCCACCCATCTGGTTGCCGGTGTTACCACCCGGGAAGGACAGCAGGCCGTGAGGCTCGTAGACCTTCTGCATGAGTTCCATGCCGCCACCGTGGTAGAACCAGGCGTACATTTCCGGGGCAATCAGGCCGAACGGAATGGTGGTGAAATACATGGCGTTGGGAATGGTGCCCTTGTAGTAGTACGAAGCAGTGTGTCCCATGTCGTACTGGCCGGTGCGCACCAGATCGAAAATGCCGAAAGGCGCCTTGTGCTTGTTGGCGGCATCCACCCGGACCTTCAGCCGGCCATCGGACATGGACTCGACCATATCAGCAAAGTGCTCGGTGGTTTCCCCCAGAATCGGCGAATTCGGTCCCCAGGTCTGGGCCAGGCTCAGGGTATAGGTTTCCTGTGCCAGCGCGGACATGCTGAACGCCGATGCCGCAACAGCTACCGCGGCAAAGAAAGACTTGCGTAAATTCATGATGTTGGCTTCCGTTTCTTATAGGTATGAATTGGTATTTCGGGTCCGTACTCATCATAGCCTGCTAACGGCGTTGAGCCAATCTTTGTCATGGATCCGAAATAGAAGCTGCGACATCATGTCACGCAGGCGCTACGCTAGTATCAAATTCCTCCGATGCGAGATGTCATGAAACACCTTTTTCTCGTGCGCCATGCCAAATCCAGCTGGGCAGATGAGACCCTCAGTGACCGGGAACGCCCACTCAACAGCCGGGGCGAAAGCCAGCTCGCGGCACTCGGCCGGGCCCTGGCCCGCAGCGGTGGGTTCGGTGGCACCATTTATGCCAGTGATGCCACCCGCGCGCAGCAGACACTGAGCGGTATCCTTCCCGCAGGGTTCCCCGAGAATCGCATTCACATCACCCCGAAACTCTACACTTTCGACCATCGCCGGCTCCTGCACTGGCTTCAGCACCTTGGAGAATCCGAGGAGACGGTCATGGTCATCGGCCATAATCCGGCCTTGCTGGAACTCTCGGAGCATCTGCTGAAACATCCACCGGCACACCTGCCGACCGCCAGCGTTATTCATATCCAGCTTCCGGACAAACCCTGGCACAAGCTGACTCCCGGCAAAGGCCGGCTCGAGGCCTTCCTCACCCCGCGGGAGTTCAGCTACCAACAGTTCGCCCGCAAGCAGAAAAAGCGGGCCAAAACCACCGGTGACGACCCCGGCCGGGACATTCCGGAAGCGCTGCTACACCAGCTCCAGCGACTGCGGGAACTGGAACCCGGAGTTAAGGTGGGGCTGGATGACGAGTTCCTGCATCAGTTCCGGATTGCCATCCGGCGCAGCCGGGCCATTGCCGAATCACTGGAAGAAGTCACCGGCGACAAATCCCTGAAGCAATCCATCAAGCATCTCAAACGCCACGCACGCGCCACCAGCCAGCTCCGGGACCTTCATGTTTTCCTGCAGGACCTCCCCGCACTATGCGAACACAACAGCGAGCTGCAGACCGCCCTCGCTACCTGGGGAGAAACCACAGCCGGTCAGGAACACTACGCCCTGATCAAACGATTGGAGAGTAAGCGCTATCAGGATGACCTGACCCTTTGGCGGGACCAGATTCATTCCCGGCAATTCCGGAAACTGGCAGGCCGGCTCACACCGAAAGACATCCGGAAGGCGGTGGAGAACCGTATAAGGGAGTTCAACAGGCGCACCGCCGAGCTCCTCCACAATTCACCGGATGAGGACATCCACCGGCTCAGGAAGCTGTTAAAGCGCATCCGCTACCTGATGGAGCTGGATGCCAAAGGCTGGAAACAGCCACTCAAAGCCCTGAAATACCGGCAGGAGCTCTATGGTCGGTTCCAGGATCTGCACGTACAGATCGAGCTGATCAGAGCCTTCAGAACCCGGGCACCGGAAACCTTGCCGGGAGCCGTTGAAGGTCTGATGGAGCGACTGGAACAGCAGAAAGCGGACGCCCGACGCCAGATACTTGCGTTAGGAGGACTCGATGGAGCCCCGGTATGACACGCTTTTTTACGATGGTCAGTGCCCACTGTGCGCACGGGAGGTGCGGGCGCTACGGCACCTGAATAAAGGTCACCTGGTGTTGGCAGACATCCATCAGCAGCGCAATGATTCTCTGATTCTGCCACCCCATGAGATGCTGCTACGGCGCCTGCACCTGATGACCTGGACCGGCGAATGGGTGACCGGCCTGCGCGCCACCGTGCGGGCCTGGTCTCACACGCCTTTCGGCTTTCTCTTCAAGCCATTGCTATGGCCGGGAATCTACCAGATTGCCTCACCGGTTTACGAGCTGTGGGCGGACCGTCGGTATGAGCGGAAGTATGCTTGCGCGGAATGCGACGCAGGCTGACTGACAAAACCCCGGAATCAGGGTTGCTCGTCCAGCGGCGCGCCCTGGTCACATTTCTTGCAATCCAGCTCGAAGCCCAACATGGAGCGGCGGCCCTCGCCGGTAGTGACCCAGGGACGGTTCACCCAGGGCGGGTCATGACGCACGTGCTGGTTATGGCCGCAGGCGAGCTGGGCAACCCAATGATTCTCTTCGTCTGTGTGGTAACCGGTGATTGGTTGTTTCATGACGGTCCCTTCCTGCCATTCCAGGCCGACCAGGAATAGATGACCAACGCTGCCCAGATCATGACAAAACTCGCCAGCTTTTCGCCACTCAAGGGCTCCTCGAACACGAACAGGGCAATCAGGAACTGAATGGTCGGGTTGATGTACATCAGGAACCCGACAGTCGCCAGGCGCAGGCGACGGGCGGCTCCGGCGAAGGCCAGTAGCGGAATGGCGGTCACGATACCGGAAGACATCAAGAGCAGCATCATGGCGCTGCTTTCGGAGAAATGGGACAAGTCCTCTGTATCGAGCCAGGCCCAGGCCAGCAGGCCAAGAGGTAGCAACAGAAGGGTTTCCACGAACAGACCGGAGAGACCATCCAGCTCCACTTTCTTCCGGAACAGGCCGTAGGTGCCAAAGCTGAAGGCCAGAACCAGTGTAATCCAGGGCACGATGCCCAGCAGGAACAACTGGTAGAGAATGGCCACGGTGGCCAGAACCACGGCAATGCCCTGCAAACGGGAAGTGGTCTCCCGAAGAATGAGCATGCCCATGGCGACGTTCACCAGAGGCGTCAGGAAATAGCCAAGACTGGCCTGAAGCACATGGCGGGTTTCCACCGCGTAGATATACACGCCCCAGTTCAGGGCAATGAACACGGCGCAGCCGAGCACGAAACCCAGCTTGCGGGGTCTGGCAAGGGCCGATCTCACCGGCTGCCAACGCTGCATGAGCGTGATCATGATCGCAAGGAACAGGCAGGACCAGATCACCCGGTGGATCAGGACCTCCCAGGCCGGCACCCCCTCGAACAGGGCGAAATACAGGGGAAAACTCCCCCACATGGTATAGGCCGCGAGGCCGTAGAGAACGCCCTTGGTCGTCTCGGGTGTGGCTGTTTTCATAGGTTCCTCATCATCCAGCCGGTCAATCTACCACAAGGACGATGATGAGTGCGCTTGAACGAACGGCTTACCGGCAGCAGGCCTTGAACTTTTTCCCGCTGCCGCAGGGACAGAGTTCATTGCGACCGGGCTTGAGCTGAGCCTCCTCGGTTTCGCCGGAAAGGTAATACCAACGCCCGTCTTCCCGGACAAAGTCGGATTTTTCCTCGAGGTAGCCCCAACCGGCACCGGCACGATAAACCGCGCGAAAATGGACCGTGCCCCTGCTACCCTGTTCCGTGCTGTCCAGGATCTGCAGCGATACCCATTCCGGCGACCCTTCCAATCCCAGGTCGGCAGGGCGGGTATCGGGATGCCAGGTCTGGAGCAGATAATCCGCCCGCTTCTGCACAAACGCCGTATATCGGGACCGCATCAGCGCTTCCGGCGATGGTGCCGGTTTTCCCTGGTGCCAGGGCTGGCAGCATTGTTCGTAAGCTCTGCCCGAGCCGCATGGGCAGAGGCTCTTTGACGGGTCGGATATCATGGCGTGAACGTGCTCCGGTTAGCCTGTGGGGCCCAAAGTATAGCAAGCTCAGAAGGATGAAAGGCCTTGTTCGATGTTTCCCTGATCCAGCTCCTGCTGGCCAACCTGGCGATTATCGCCGGTGCCTGCCTGCAGGGGGTTGCCGGTTATGGCATTGGCACCCTGTCCGCGCCGCTGCTGTTCCTGATCAGCCCGGCGCTGTTGCCGGCGCCACTGGTGTTGAACGCGACACTGCTCACCGTACTGATGCTGGTGCGCAACCGTGGGGCTCTGGAAATCCGGCAGGTGCGCTTCGCGATCGGCGGTGGGTTCGTCGGCATGCTCCTGGCGGCCCTGACCCTGGTGCTGATCTCTCCCAAAGGATTTGAGCTGGTATTCGGCCTCCTGATCCTGGCCGGTGTCGCCCTGAGTATGGGCGGCCTGAAGCCCGGGCTCAACGCCAGAAACAGCGTCATCGCCGGTGCCGCTTCAACCTATATGGGCACCATCACGGCAGTCGGGGGCCCACCCATTGCCCTGATCTACCAGAATGAGAAAGGCCCGCTGGTACGGGCCAACATGTCGGCCTTCTTTCTGGTCGCCAGCTTCTTCAGCCTTACGGCCTTATCCATGTCAGGCTACCTGGGAGTCAGGGAACTGGGCCTGTTTGCGGCCACCTTTCCGGGGGTACTCATCGGCTTCCTGCTGTCGGGCAAACTGGTCAATCGGATGCCTTTTGAAGGACTGAGACCGGTCATCCTGGGTATTGCCGCAATTGCCGGAACCGCGGCGCTGATACGGGGACTCATTTCCCTTTAAAAAGTGAACGGCGTCCCGGAAACCCGATGTTTCACTATTTTTAACATTTCAACGAACAAACTTTGGCCAATCGGCGCCAGAATGGTGCAACAAGAGGGAATCAGATAGAAGCGGACTCCACCATGGCTTTACGGCACCAGGAAGTCGTTGAAACCCGGATCGATGTTGCCGATCTGGAAATCGGCATGCATGTCATCCGGCTGGATCGGCCGTGGGAGGAGACTGATTTCCTGCTGCAGGGCTTTGTCATCCAGAACAAGTCCGAACTTCAGGCCCTCCAGGCCCAGTGCCAGTTTGTGTTCATCGAGGGCCGCGTCGAACAGCCCACTCCCGCAGCCCAACCCGAACAACCGGCCCGGAAACGCTTCGGCCTGTTCGGTAAGCGCAAGAAGACGGCCGCCTCTCCGGCCCCGGCCTCCCCTCCCCGAAGCAAACTTCCCCGTAAACGGGTCAACTACATCAATAAGGTGAACATGGCCGAGGAGATGACGCCGGCCGTGATGCGGTTCGAGGAAGCCAGGGATACCGCAAAATCCCTGATGGCCGGACTTCGCCTCGGGCGCACGCTGGATCTGAATAACGCCCGTAAAGTGGTCAATAGCTGCGTGGACAGCGTGCTGAGAAACGAAAATGCGCTGCTGCTGCTCACCAAGATCAAGAATCAGGACGAGTACACTGCAGAGCACTGCATCAACGTTTCTATCCTGTCCGCCGCTTTCGGCAAGCACCTCGGGCTACTGGAAGGGGAAATCCGCAATCTCGCTCTGTGCGGACTTCTGCACGACGTCGGCAAAACCCGGATTCCGGATCGGGTCCTGAACAAGCCAGGAGCCCTGACGCCGGACGAATTCAGCATCATGCGGGAGCACACAAATCACGGTCGTACCATTCTCATGGGCACCAGCAATGCCCTGGCGACCGCGGTCGATGTGGCCTTCAGCCACCATGAGAGGATGGACGGCTCCGGTTACCCCCGGGGACTGGAGAGTCATCAGATTCCGCTGTTTGCAAAAATGGTGGGTCTGGTGGACACCTATGACGCCATCACCAGCAACCGGATCTACGACAAGGGCCGGGCCTCCATGCAGGCGCTGGAAATCATCCATAACCACCGGGGCACCCAGTTCGACTCGGAGCTGGCCGAGGCCTTTATCCAGATGATTGGAGTCTATCCACCGGGTTCGATCGTGGAGATGCACAACGGCGAAGTGGGCATCGTAGTGGAAACCCGACCCGGCCAGAAGCTCAAGCCCAAAGTCCTGCTGGTGCGGGAGGCGGATAAAACCCTGCTGGCGCCCTACCGGCTGATCGACCTGACGACCTCGCCCGATGACCACGCCGGCAACACCTATCGCATCAAGAAAGAGGTGCCCGACGGCAGCTACGACATCGTGCTACAGGACTTCGTCGACCAGGGGCTGATCACCAGCAAACCTTCACAACCAGCCCCGTAATCCGATTATCCGGGACGCTTGGTGACCGCCATGGTCAGGCGTGAGATGCAGGTGGTTTTACCCTCTTCGTTCTCGATACGGATTTCCCAGACCTGGGTGGCGCTGCCGATATGCAGGGCGGTGGCGGTTCCGTAAACCCAGCCCTTGCTGACCGGACGGATGTGGTTGGCGTTGATGTCCAGACCCACGGCAACGGTACCGGGATCCTTCAGACAACAGTTGGCGGCCATGCTGCCCAGGGTTTCCGCCAGCACCACCGAGGCACCGCCATGCAGGATACCGAACGGTTGGACCGTACGTTCATCCACCGGCATGCGGCCCTTCACGTAATTTTCACCGACTTCGAGGTATTCAATGCCCATGTGGCCAACAGCCGTTTTCCGGCTGGCTTCCATCATTTGCTCAAGATTCGGGGTCCTGGTCCAGATTGCCATGGTGGTATGTTGCTCCTGAGTTGAACTTTTCCAGCGACGGTTTGTCTGGAAAGAGTCTATACGGGTAGCATGCTTACCACCATTCCTTTAGGGAAGATTTTTGTTCGACGGTCACACCAACGAGAGAGGGAACTGACTCATGAAAAAAGCCGTTATTTTATCCGCCACTGTAATCGCGGCTGCGCTTACCACACCGGTCATGGCACAGCTGGACGTGGAAGAGCAAATTGAGAAGCGCCAGGCCGCATTCCAGTTTGCCGCCTGGAATATGGGCAAAATCAAGGCACAGGCCGTGGATGAGAGCGTTGCCTACGATGCTGACCAGATGCAGGCTGCCGCCAATGCGGTGGCTGCGGTTGCCAACTCCGGTCTGGGGGCGCTGTTCGGCCCCGGTACCGGCATGGACCAGGCCGACAACACCAAACTGAAGCCAGAATTTTTCGATGAGCCGGACAAGGCCCGGGAAGTGGCCATCAACTTTGCCCAGCAAGCCACCAAACTGAAGGAAGTGGCTGACACCGGTGACAAGGCTGCCCTGGCAAGTCAGTTCAGCGAAGTCGGCAAAGCCTGCAAAGCGTGCCACGACCGATACCGCGCCGAGTAAGCCCGGGCACGTTTACCACCCCAGATCCTGGGGTGGGGGTGGCGGCGGCAACAGTCCGCCCGTCGCCACCCAGATCACGCCGGCCGCTACCGCGACAGCAAACAGGAAGGCATTGATTCCAGCCACGCCGGTATCTTCACCGCGCCCCTCTGGCACCGGCTTTCGCCCGGTAATCATTGGCTTGACCAGGTTGTCCTTGCGTACGTGGGTGTAATACATCACCGCCAGAATGTGCAGAGCGATCAGTCCGTAAATCAGCCATTCCGCCAGCTTATGCCAGCTGGTGAACAACTCGTTCCATTCCGACGAAACCGCACGGTATAGCGGTCCATTGAAGGCAATGTCGTCGGTGGCAAACAGACCGGTAACCGCCTGTAGTGCGAACAGGCCAATCAGCGCGAGCACTGAAAGCGCCCCGAGAGGATTGTGCCCCACGCCCTGCCATTCGCCCCTCAGATAGCGGCGAACCTCAGATGGCCCTCGAACAAAACTGGCAAATTGGGCATGCCGGCTGCCCACGAATCCCCAAATTACCCGGAAACTCAACAGTGCCAGCACCATCAGACCGAAACGCTCATGCCATTCCATCCAGCTGCCGCCCAGCTTCACTGTCGCAATGGCACCAATCACGGCCACGACCAGCAACCAGTGGAACAACCTGACTGGCAGATCCCAAAGCCTGATGGTTTTCATGCAATTGCCCTTCCCTTGTCAGCAAAGTGAGTCCCGGTTGACGCGGGTAAGCTTGCTAAGCTCCCGGAAGGGAGTCAATAAACCCGGACCAATTCCTGCTTCTGCCAACCCAGCCTGCCCGTGTCGACAACCTGCCGGCGAATGCCCGGCACCGGCCGGATCATGAACAGGTCGCCGTCCCTGCCCACCAGGGTTCTGGGCACGCCACAGGCGCGTGCAATGTCGGCGTTGGTTTCCATGTGCTCCATCTCGCCGTGGACCGGGATCGCCAGTTTGGGCCTGACCCAGCGGTACATGGTTTCCAGCTCTTCCTGTGCCGGATGACCGGAGGCGTGGATAGGAACGCCGGCATCCTCGGCAGTGATCACCCGGACCCCCAGCGCCTTGAGTTTGCTGATCAGGGCCTCGATGGCTTCCTCATTACCCGGGATGGCCCGGGCGCTGAAGATCACGGTGTCACCGGCCTCCAGCTCAAAGTCGGGATGGTTGCCCATCGCCAGCCGCCGAAGCGCAGTCCTGGGTTCCCCCTGACTCCCGGTCGCCACCGCAAGCACTTCCTCCCGGGGCAGGTAACCGAGGTGAGACGGATTGATCAGCTCATCAGCACGGTCCCAGATGCCGGCCGCCTTGGCCGCGCCACTCATATTGATCAGGGAGCGCCCCAGCAGTCCCATGTAGCGCCCGGTTTCCCGGGCGATGCCCGCCAGGGTGTGCAGCCGGGCTATGTTACTGCCAAAGCAGGTCACGACCACCCGGCCCTCGGCGCTGCGCACGGCCTCCAGAAGTCCCTTGTGCAGCGTGGCTTCGGAGAGGGAGTGGCCCGGTACCGTCGCGTTGGTGGAATCGCAGACCATGGCATCCACCCCCTCGTTGGCCAGATCGGTGAAGGTGGTGGGCGAGTAGCCATGACCCACCAGCGGCTGATCATCCAGCTTCCAGTCGCCGCTGTGGAAGATGTTGCCCAGGGGTGTGCGGATCATCAGGGCATTGGGATCGGGAATGGAATGGGTCAGGGCCAGCCATTGCACGCTGAACGAACCAATCTGCTTCTCGTCACCGACTTCAACCTCGATGATGGGCACCCGGTGCAGCAGTTCGAACTCCGCCAGCTTCCGTCGCAGGATCTCGGCAGTGAACCGGCTGGTGTAGACCGGACACTGCAGCATCGGCCACAGGTAGGGCACCGCACCGACATGGTCCTCATGGGCATGGGTAATGACCAGACCGGCCAGCTGCTCGCGGCGATCGGCGATAAAGGCCGGATCGGCCATCTGAACCGGCGGCTCGCCGCGGTGGTGCACGGTGCCATCGGCGGCAATCCGACCAGGCTTCGGGAAGGTGACGCCACAATCCACCATCAGCCACCGGCCATTGTGGCCGTAGAGGTTCAGGTTCATGCCGATTTCGCCGGTTCCGCCAAGGGGGAGGAACCAGAGGTCATTGTGATCCGGGGTCATTTCGAGGCGTTTCCCAGGTATTTCAGCACCAGGGCTTCGTGGGTTCCGTTCATTTCAATCAATTTCAGCCCAGCGCGGATGTCGTCGGCATACGCCAGGACCGGCGAATTCTTTGCGACAGCGATCCAGGAGCGTTCTCCGGGTACGAAGAACGGTGACACCCTGGCCGCCAGATCCAGTTGCCGAACAGTGTACAGGCCGACCAGTTCCGGCGCGATCACCACATCAATCCGGTCCCTCGCCATCATCAGCATCAGATTCTCATAGCGGGGTGCCGGCTCTTTCAACAGGTTTTCGTCGTTGTCGAAGCGGTTGAAGTAGCTTGCTCCTTCGAGAACCCCGATGCGTTTGCCGTACAGGTCCGAGTAACGCTCGATTCGATCATTATCGTTGAGATAGAAAAACAGCCGGCGCTCTGGCGGGAAGGCCGGCGCCACAAACGCCAACTGTTCCTCCCTAGCCTCGGTGCGCAAAGGCCCAAGCATGATATCCACATCGCCCTGGACCGTCATCCTGAGCACCCGGCGGAACGGCGCTTCCCGGTAGTGCACTTTCCAACCGAGGAGGTCCGCAATCTCCTCGAAAATTTCCACGTAGAGCCCGCTTTTGTCATCGGCCTGGATAATCCGGTATGGGGGCGCGTGATTCACCCCTACGGTTACCGAAAGAGGTTCGACGGTTTCGGTGCCCTGCTGGGCCATGCCTGTTGCCGCCGTAAGCAACAGGAGGAGAGTCAGGATACGTCGCATCAAGAGCGTCCTTTGCGAAAATCTCGCAGATTGAGACAGACAGTGTTCTGTTTTCGGCCACCTTGCAGTATAACCATTTCAGATCTGCCCCCCAGGATTTTACGTATGCCCGGTTGAATCCGGACCGGTCCGATGCCAGTTCTTAAGGTACATCGGACGAAACGTGCCATTCATTCCGAAACGAGAGGTACCGACCTGTATGAAGATCCTGATGGTTCTGACATCACACGACCAGATGGGCGACACCGGCCACAAGACCGGTTTCTGGCTCGAAGAGTTCACCGCGCCCTATTACGTCTTCAGGGACGCCGGTGCCGAGATCACCCTCGCCTCTCCCAAGGGCGGCCAGCCGCCGGTGGACCCGAACAGTGAGGCCGAAGGCGCCCTGACCGAAACCACCGAGCGCTTCATGAAGGACGCCCACGCCAAGGAAATGCTTGCCAGCACCAAGAAGCTGGGCGACGTCGACATGAACGAGTACGACGCAATCTTCTACCCCGGTGGCCATGGCCCGCTGTGGGACCTGGCTAACGACGAGACCTCCGTCGCCCTGATCAAGAAAGCCTACGATCAGGACAAGGTCATCGGCGCAGTGTGCCACGCCCCGGCCGTGTTCAAAAACGTGTTCATCAAGCCGGAGCAGAACATCGTCGGCGGCCGGAAGGTTACCGCCTTCACCAACACCGAGGAAGATGCGGTACAGCTGACCAACATCGTGCCGTTCCTGGTGGAGGACATGCTCAAGGACAACGCAGGGGAATACACCCGGGGTGACGACTGGGCACCGCACATCGTGGTGGACGGCAAGCTGATCACCGGGCAGAACCCTGCGTCCTCCGAGGGGGCTGCCAAGGCGGTGGTGCAGGCGTTGCAGGAGGCCTGATCACTGGTAAAGATAGGGTCAGATGAAGGTGTTCATCAGACCCCGATGTGAAAGAGGGGTCAGAAGAAAGCTTCCTTCTGACCCCGGAGTTGGATTTAGACCTGAACTTGGGGTCAGATGAAAGCGTTCATCTGACCCCTTTTTAATGTCCCCACCCCCTTCGATATGCCCCAGCGTGTGCTATGTTTCTTTGAAACTTCCTGCAGACTGGCCTTTCGTCATGAGCAATCCCAAACACACTCTTTTCTGGATGACGCTTTTCCTGGGCGTGGTCGTGGTTGTTGGTGTTCTGATCCACAAGCCACTGATGACCGCGTTCATGGCTAACTGGGTCTTCAACCTGCTGATCGTTGGCGTGCTGATCGTCGGCATCGCCCTGACCTATCGGCAGGTGTTTGTGCTTTTCCCGGAGCTGCGCTGGATCGCCCAATTCCGCACCGGTCATGCCGGTCTTTCGGTGGTGCAGGAGCCTCGCCTGCTCAAACCGCTGGCACGGCAGCTCGGCGAAGAGGCCAAACGGGACCGGTTTACACTGTCGACGCTGTCCCTGCGCACGGTGCTGGATGGCATTCATTCGCGCATGGATGAGCAGAGGGAGATCACCCGGTATTTCATCAGCCTGCTGGTTTTTCTGGGCCTGCTGGGCACCTTCTGGGGGCTTTTGGGTACCATCAATGCGGTGGGCCAGGTCATCACCGGGCTGGACATGAGCCAGGAGGATTTCGGCAAGGTGTTCGCAGAACTGCAGGACGGCCTGCTCAAGCCGCTGGAAGGGATGGGCACGGCCTTCAGCTCGTCACTGCTGGGACTCGGTGGCTCCCTGATTCTGGGCTTTCTCGACATCCAGGCCGGTCACGCGCAGAACCGTTTCTATGACGGCCTTGAGGAGTGGCTCACTGGCGTCACCAACCTCGTGGACCGGGTCGACGACGAGAAAGAGCTGTCATGATCGGATCCAAACGCCGGAGCCGGAGCAGCACCAACATCTGGCCGGGCTATGTGGACGCCCTGTCCGCGCTGCTGATGCTGGTGATCTTCATGCTGCTGGTCTATGTGGTCAGTCAGCTCTATCTGTCCCAGACCCTGTCTGACCGCGATACCCAGCTCGCCCGCCTGAACGCACAGCTCAACGAGCTATCCGAGCTTCTCGGGATGGAGCAGAGCAAAACCGATGCTCTGGAAGAGCAGATGATCGCCCTGCAGGAGGATTACAGCAGCAGCCTGGCCCGCAACGACGAACTGGTGAACAGCCTGGAATCCACCCGCGAACAGCTGATGCAGCAAACAGCCACCGCCGAGGCGCAGGCCGAACGCCTGGCCACCATGGAAGCCTCCATCGATGAAAAGGACGAGATGTCCGCCAGCCAGCAGGCCATGATTCTGCGCCTCTCCAACCAGATCGCTTCGCTGCGGGAACAACTACGGAAGATAGCCTCGGCGCTGGAGCTGCAGGAACAGATGACCGCGGAGAAGGAAGAAGAGCTGGCCAAGGTCAGCCAGCGACTGAACGCCCTGCTGGCAGAACGGGTGAGTCAGCTGGAGCAGTACCAGTCCGAATTTTTTGCCCGGCTCCGGGATATCCTGGCCAGCAACCAGAATGTCCGGATCGTGGGCGACCGCTTCCTGCTGCCTTCCGAACTGCTGTTTGCCTCAGGCTCGGCGGAACTGGGTGAGGACGGCAGGCGGGAACTGGACAAACTCGCGAACCTGCTGCTGGATGTGGCCAGCAAGATTCCCGAGGACGTCGACTGGATCCTTCGGGTTGATGGGCACACCGACATCGTACCCATCAATACACCGAAGTTCCCCTCCAACTGGGAACTGTCCACCGCGCGCGCCGTCGCCGTGGTCCGCTACCTGGCCGCCCAGGGCGTGCCCGAGCGGCGAATGGCGGCTGCCGGTTTCGGCGAATTCTTCCCGGTGGCCGAAGGCACCAGTCCGGAAGCGCTACAGAAGAACCGGCGGATAGAGTTGAAGCTGACGGATCGCTAAACCCTATGCAGGACAGTCAGTGCATCCAGCCGTAGCCTGAAAGCGTCTGCCTGGCATCGTTCAGGTAACTACCGAACATCCGCTGGGGGATCTGCGAGCCTCCCAGGCTGAACGCCGTATTCAGGATACACACGGTCGGATCTTCCAGCGGTCTTTCCCCCTTCCTGGCTTTGACCCCCGCCCGGAATTCCGCACCGGATAGAGCAGCCGACCACCTCTGATCATCCGCCCAGCCCTGAATCAGCTCACGCAGTTGCCTGTCATGCAGACTGACGCTGCCGCTGTCGTGGAGGCCTTTGGTATCATCCAGACAGATGACCAGCACGCGCTGCTCCCGAAGTACCTCAAGGCAGTGTCCAATGCTCCGATACTCCGTTTCGGTCATTCCGGTATTGAGCCGTAACTCGGTCAGTTCGCGCGGCTCATTGGCCAGTAACGACCTGAGTAATTGTGCTCTTTCCCCGGAGTCACGACTGAAGATGCCAGGGGCAAACCCCTGAACCTGCAGAAGCGACTGCATCGACAAGGCAAGGTTCCCTTCACCCGTCAGGCGAAGAATTTCAGGCTGATCGATATCCTCTCCGGAGCTGATCAGAAGCACACTGTCATAGCGACGACCCCAGATGATGCGGGCAAGACCGGAACTCTCCTGGTGCGCTTCCAGAGCCTCGGAATTGCAGGAAACGAATAAAACGGGCAGCTTGTTCACACCGACTCCCTGAATGGTTCTGATCCGGAAAACCGGGGCGCTAGCGCCCCAGCTTCTTCACCGACTGCCCACCAATGCCGAAGTGCTGCTTCGGCATTTCAGTGATAATCACCCGGACATTTTGGACGGGCGAATCCAGTGACCGGGATATCGCCTCCGAAACCTCCCGGATCAGCATTTCCTTCTGCTCGTCTGTACGACCTTCGAGAATATTGATCTGTGCGACCGGCATGATGACTCCTTATTCGAAGCGGGCGGATACAGTACCCAGCCCCTGGTAGCGAACGGTGATGTTGTCACCGGGCTCCACCGTGATGGCCGCGGTGATCCCACCGGTCATGATGAAGGTGCCGGCCGGAATGTGCTCGCCGCGCTCGGCCAGCAGGTTGGCCAGCATGGCGACACTCGAGGCCGGATGGCCCAGTACCGCGGCACCGGCACCCACGTCCACCACCTCACCGTTCTTCTCGACGACCACGCCCAGGGTTTTCAGGTCGACATCGGCGACATCCGCCATCTGGCCGCCGGTGATGAATCGGGTGGAGGAGGCGTTGTCCGCCACCACACTCACCAGGTCGAACTTGAAGTTCTCATAACGGGAGTCGATCACTTCCACCGCCGGAATAACGAAGTCGGTTGCCGCCAACACCTGGCCAATGTGACAGCCCGGGCCCTTGAGAGGCTCCTTGGTGACAAAGGCAATCTCGGCCTCGATCTTCGGGTGAATCAGCTCTTTCGTATTCACCACGCCGCCATCGGGCACGCTGAAGTAATCCGCCAGGAAACCATAGATCGGCGTTTCCACGCCCATCTGGGCCATCTTGGCCCAGGATGTCAGCCCCATCTTCATGCCGACCACCTTGTTACCCCGTTCCTCCTTGCGACGGCGGATTTCCCACTGGACGTCGTAGGCATCTTCAAAGGTCATGTCCGGGTAATCGTTGGTGACCTTGGTGATGTCGTGAGCCTTAAGCTCCGCATTTTCCACATGCTCGGCCAGCGCCAGCACCTGCTCTCGGGTCAGTGTCTTACTCATGCGTTTTGCTCCTTCTGTGCGGCGAGCAGATCCAGCGCCACATCCACAATCATGTCTTCCTGGCCCCCCACCATGCGGCGGCGGCCAAGCTCTACCAGAATGTCCACGGTCTTCAGGCCATACTTCTGCGCCGCCACCTCGGAGTGACGCAGGAAGCTGGAGTAGACGCCGGCATAGCCCAGGGCCAGGGTCTCGCGGTCCACGCGAACCGGGCGGTCCTGCAACGGACGCACCACGTCGTCGGCGGCGTCCATCAGGGCGTACAGGTCGGTGCCGTGCTCCCAGCCCATCTTGTCGAAGGCGGCGATGCATACCTCCAGCGGCGCGTTGCCGGCACCGGCGCCCATGCCGGACAGGGAGGCATCAATGCGGTCACAACCCTCTTCCACCGCCACAATGGAATTGGCCACACCCAGAGCCAGGTTGTGGTGGGCATGCATGCCGGTCTGGGTTTCCGGTTTGAGGACATCTTTCAGGGCCCGGAAGCGGTCCCGGATGTCGTTCATATTCATGGCTCCGCCGGAGTCGACGACATAGAGGCAGGTGGCGCCATAGTCTTCCATCAGCTTGGCTTGCTCGGCCAGGCCCTGCGGGGTCTGCATGTGGCTCATCATCAGGAACCCGACGGTGTCCATGCCCAGTTTTCTGGCGTGTTCGATGTGCTGCCTGGACACGTCCGCCTCGGTGCAGTGAGTGGCCACACGGACCGTCCGTGCACCTGCCTTGTAGGCATCTTCAAGGTCTTCGACGGTCCCGATACCAGGCAACAAGAGAGTGGCAATCTGCGCATGTTCGACCACTTCGGCCACTGCCTCGATCCACTCCAGGTCGGTGTGAGCACCGAAGCCATAGTTGAAGCTGGAGCCTTGAAGGCCGTCGCCGTGAGCCACTTCGATGGAATCGACTTTCGCCTTGTCCAGCGCCCGTGCGATGTCCTGCACGTTCTTGATGGAGTACTGGTGGCGGATGGCGTGGCTGCCGTCGCGCAGGGTCACGTCGGAGATGTACAGTTTCTTGCCGGGGTTATAAGTCATGATTCAGTCTCCTCACTTGACCAGCGATTCGGCGATACGCTCGGCAGTGCCCAGCGCGGCGGAGGTCATGATGTCCAGATTGCCGGCGTAGGCCGGCAGGTAGTGGGCGGCGCCCTCCACTTCCAGGAAGATGGAGGTCTTCAGGCCGCTGAAGCGGCCCAGGCCCGGGACGTTCATGGGCTGATCTTCGGGGATGTCGTCGAACTGCACCTTCTGTTTCAGGCGGTAGCCTGGCACGTAGGACGACACGGCCTGGACCATCTCCTCGACAGAGGCTTCCACTTCCGCCTTGTCGGCGGCGTCGGACAATACGTAGACGGTGTCCCGCATCAGCAGGGGCGGCTCGGCCGGATTAAGGATGATGATGGCCTTGCCCTTCTGGGCGCCGCCCACCACTTCGATGGCCTTGGAGGTGGTCTCGGTGAATTCGTCGATGTTGGCGCGGGTGCCGGGGCCGGCGGACTTGCTGGAGATCGAAGCAACAATCTCCGCGTAGTGGGCCTTGGCGACACGGGAGACCGCCGCCACCATCGGAATCGTGGCCTGGCCACCGCAGGTGACCATGTTGACGTTGCCTTCCTGGAGGTTTTGCTCCAGGTTCACCACCGGCACGCAGTAGGGACCGATGGCCGCCGGCGTCATGTCGATGATCTTGATGGTCTCTTTATGGCCCCGCAGGAACACTTCGTTGTGCATGTGTGCCTTGGCGGAGGTGGCATCGAACACGATGTCGATGTCGGCAAACTCCGGCATCTTCACCAGCCCTTCCACGCCTTCGTGGGTGGTGGCCACGCCCATGCGACTGGCCCGTGCCAGGCCGTCGGATTCCGGGTCGATACCGACCATCGCTCCCATTTCCAGATACTTGCCGTTGCGCAGGATCTTGATCATCAGGTCGGTGCCGATGTTGCCCGAGCCGATGATGGCGGCTTTCAGTTTCTTGCTCATAGTCTTGTCCTCTTCAATCCGGGTCAGGCAAAGCGCACCGACGCACTGCCGATGCCACCGATATCCACACGCATGTAGTCCCCGGCCTTGACTGGCTCCAGCGGTACCAGCGAGCCGGAGAGAATCACCTCGCCCGCCTTCAGGGGGATGCCGAATTCGCCCAGGGTGTTGGCCAGCCAGGTCACGCAGTTCACCGGAGAGCCCAGGGCCGCAGCACCGGCACCGGCGCTGATCACGCTGCCGTTCTTCTCCACCACCATGCCGCAGGTAACCAGGTCTACCTTGCGCGGGGAGACGGCCTGGTCACCGAGCACGAACAGTCCGCAGGAGGCATTGTCTGCAATGGTGTCCTCGATGGCGATCTTCCAGTCCTGAATGCGGGAATCGACGATCTCGAAACAGGGCATCACACACTCGGTCGCGGCCAGGACATCGGCGTTGGTGATCCCCGGACCGTTCAGGTCCTTCTTCAGGATGAAGGCGATCTCGCCCTCGGCGCGGGGTGCAATCAGCCGGTCGCTGATCGGCATGACTTCACCGCTGTTGAACACCATGTCGTCGGTGAGGTAACCAAAATCCGGCTGGTGCACGTTCAGCATGTTCTGCACCGCCTTGCTGGTGACACCGATCTTCTTGCCGATGACCGAAGCACCATCGGCCAGACGGCGCTCCAGCATACGCAGGGAAATGTGGTAGGCGTCATCAATGGTGATGTCCTCGCCCCGGCTGGTCAGGGGAGACACCGCCTCCCGTTGGACCATGGCCTGGTATAGCTCGTCGCCGAGCGCCTGAATTCGTGTTTGTTCCATCAGGAGTCTCCTGCAGCCGCTTGATCGGCTTCATTGAGAAAATCGTTGACCAACCGGGCAAAGCGGTCGGCATGTTCAATCTGGGTCCAGTGGCCGCAGCGGCCGAACACGTGCAGCTGGGCGCGATCAATCAGCTCAGCCAACCGGTAAGACGCTTCCAGCGGGATCACCTCATCCTCGCGGCCGTGGAGAATCAGGGTCTCGTGGGGCAAGGCACGGATATCGTCCTCGTTGCTTGCCAGGTTATCGACCCAACGCTGCCGCGGCGCCGGGAACATGGCTGCGAAGGACTCCTGGAAACCGGGTCGAATGCTTGCCTGATAGCGCATCTCCGCCAGCTCATCGGTCAACAAGCCTTTGTTGTAGGCAAATACATCCATCAGGCGACGCATGGTTTCGAGTGACGCCTCGTAACCCCAGACCTCATCCAGGCCTTTGGTGATCGGGAAGCTGACACCCACCGAACCCATCAAAACCAGGCGACGAACCCGGTCCGGGTGTTCGATGGCCAGAGCAAGAGCCAGACCACCGCCGAAAGAGTTGCCCACCAGATCCACCTGTTCCAGGCCCAGCTCATCCATCACGCCAAGCGCATGCCTGACCCAGCGTTCCCGGTTGTAGGTCTGGTCCTCCGGCCGTTCGCTGTAACCAAAGCCGAGCATATCCGGCGCGATCACACGGCGGTGTTTCGCCAGTTCCGGGATGACCAGGCGCCAGTTGGCCCAGGCGGTCACGCCGGGACCAGAGCCATGGATCATCATCACCGGGAAACCACCTTCACCCTGGTCACGGACGTTGGTCCGGTAGCCCGCCGCGATGATTTCGCGCCCGATTTCCGGGCTGTCTACAGGTGCGTTCATGGCTACCTCACAGCTTGATGCAGACGTTCTTCATTTCGGTGTAGAACTCCAGGGAGTGCACACCACCTTCACGGCCAATACCTGACTGCTTGCTGCCACCAAAGGGTGTGCGCAAGTCACGGAGGAACCAGCTGTTGACCCAGATGATGCCGGCTTCAACCTGACCGGCCACGCGGTGAGCGCGGCTCACGTTTTCGGTCCAGATTGCCGATGCCAGGCCATAGGGGAGCCTGTTGGCCAGTTCAATCGCTTCTTCCTCAGTGTCGAACGGACAGATATGACAACAGGGCCCAAAGATCTCATCGGTGACGACGGCGGAATCCTCGGAAAGACCTGTCCAGATGGTGGGCTGGACCCAGGCACCACCGGCGTATTCCTCCGGCATGTCCGGGACACCACCGCCGGTGACAACCGTTGCACCGTCCTCAACCGCTTTCTGGTAGTAGGACAGAACCTTCTCCCGGTGCTTGAGGCTGACCAGGGGGCCAAAGTTGGCCTTGTCATCATCGGGCGGGCCAATCCGCAGTTTTTCTGCCTCTTCCTTCAGGCGAGACACGAACTCATCAAAGATCGAACGCTCCACGTAGACCCGCTCGGTGCCGAGGCATACCTGGCCACAGTTCACGAATGCGGAACGCATGGTGCCTTCGATCGCCTTATCCATGTCGCAGTCGGCAAAGACCAGGCCGGCGTTCTTGCCACCCAGTTCCAGGGAGATATCCCGGATTCCTTTGGCAGCGGATTTCATGATGATTTCACCGGTGGTGGTTTCACCGGTAAAGGTGAAGCCGTCTACGTCCTGGTGTTCAGTCAGGAAGGCGCCGGCGGAATCACCACCGAAGCCGTGAACGACGTTGTACACGCCGTCCGGTACGCCGGCGTCCTTCATCACCTCACCCAACAAGGCCGTGGTGCTCGGAGTTTCCTCCGAAGGCTTGACCACGACGGTGTTACCACAGGCGAGGGCTGGCCCCACTTTCCAGGTCATCAGCAGCAAAGGCAGGTTCCACGGGCTGATCACACCGATGACACCTTTGGGTCGACGCACCGCGTAGTTCAGTGCACCGGTGCCATCCGGAGTGGGCATTTCAAAGGATTCGGTGGGCACGTTCTTGATCATGTCCGCGAATACCTTGAAGTTGGCCGCACCCCGGGGGATGTCGATGTGACTGGCCATGGACTTCGGTTTCCCGGTGTCCTGGCACTCCGCCTCCAGAAACTCGTCAAAGCGGTCGTTGATGCCATCGGCCACCTTGTGCAGAATCCGGGTGCGCTCCTCCAGCGTCATCTTGCCCCAGGGACCGCGCAGAGCGGCACGGGCCGCTTTCACGGCCGCGTCCACTTCTTCCCGGCCGGCCTCGTGAACCTTGGCGATCACCTTGCCGTTCACCGGGTTGACGTTGTCAAACAGCTTTCCGCTGGCAGAACCCACGTACTCGCCGTTGATGTAGTGCTTGATCTCTTTCATTGCTGCTTAGTCCTGTTTCAATCGGTTCGGGATCAGGTCAAAACGGTCAGGAAGCGTTCGTTCAGCACACGATCGTGATAGAAGATCGCTTTGCCGAGCTGTTCAGCCTGCCAGGTCACCGGCTTGTGATCCGGGTAGAAGTAATCGCCGCCACAGAACACCTCGTTACGGTTGCCGGACGGGTCAAAGAAGTAGATGGTCTTGCCATGGGTGAGACCGTGGCGGGTCGGGCCGATATCAATGGAGGTATCGGTCATGGAAATGAGGTCTGCGGCTCTCAGCACATCTTCCCAGGTCTCGAGATAGAACGACGCATGGTGGAACTTGCCTTTCTCCTCATGATGGATGAAGGCAATATCGTGAGCCTTGGTGGAGAGCGTCAGAAACTGGGCAATCCGGGTGCCATCGCCGTCCAGAACCTGCTCCGCCAGATAGAATCCGAGCACATTCACAAACAGGTCGTAAGTTGCAGCGAGTTCCGGACCATAAAGCAGACAGTGGTCGAACCGCACGGCTTTCATTCCGTCCAGGCCCCGCGGCCAGGCTTCCGGATTGACCTCGGCCAGGCCCCATTTTCCGGTATACTTTTTATCGGCATAGAGTTCGAATGCATGGCCCGACGGTGCTGTGAACCGGACCCTGCGACCGCAGTCCTTCAGCTCACCCTCTGGTACCTGTTCGATATCGACACCATGTGCCACAAGGTCCTTCTCAAGCTGCTGCAACGAAGGCTCGTCGATAACCTTGAAGGCCATAAAATCCATGCCCGGCTCATCTGCTTCACGCAGAACCACGGAGAATTTGTCGACTTCTGTCCAGGCCTTCAGGTACACCCGCCCCTGATCGTCACGATCCATTTCGATCAGGCCTAACAGGTCTGTGTAGTGTTTGACTGCGGCATCCATATCGAGAACACGGATCTGGACATGGCCGGGGCGCATTACACCTTTTTTCATGACAATTACCTCAACGATTTTGTTGTTGTTTGCTTGGCAAGTGCGGCCTCAGGAAGGGGCACGCACTCTATGGTCAAATCCGTCAGGGGGTAGATCCGGCAGGCCAACACCTCCCCCTTTTCAACGGCTTCGGGGGGAACATGCACTTTGCTCATCTTTCCGCACTCGAACTCCCCCTCCAGCACTCTGATCTTGCAGTAACCGCAACCCCCACCGCGGCAACCGACAGGCACACACTTCAGGCCCAGTTGCTCCATGGCCTTGAGCACACTCTGGCCATCCTGGCAGGTGAAGCGATCTCCGGTGGTCCGGTTCAGTACCTGGAATCCGGCCATGACTGCCTCCCCTGTCATATCTTCTTGAACAGGGCTGAGCGCTGGGTTTCTTCCGCGCCGTCTGCCGCTGTCAGGAATTTCTCCATGAAGATGTCCCGTTCGAACAGCCGGCCCTGCATCAGGGCGGTGATGGCAGCATCGATCATGGGAGGTGGCCCGCACATGTAGGCCTTGTTGCCGGAGAAACGACCGTCGTAGTGCTCCTTGGCCGCTTCATGCACATAACCCCGGAATCCCTGCCAGTCGGCATCGTCTGCTGCGTCACTCAAGGCGGGTACGTAGGTGAAGTTGTCGTGATCCCGGTCCAGGGCCTCGAACAACTCCCGGTTATAGAGTTCGGCCTGGTTCCGGGCGCCCTGGAACAGGGTGATCTTGCGCTCGTCGTTCTGCTCCAGCAGATCGAGGATCATGGATTGCGGGCTGGAGAGCCCCGAACCGCCGGCGATGAAGATCAGATCCCCTGGCTGGGAGCTGCGAACGAAGAACTGACCGTAGGGACCGGAGAGATTCAGCTTCTCGCCGTTCTTCAGTTGTTCGTGGATGTACGTGGTGGCGGCACCACCCGGTACCAGGCGCACGTGCAACTCCACTTCATCGGCCTTGCTCGGCGGATTGGCCAGCGAGAAAGCCCGAGGCCCGTCCACGCCAGGCAGTTCAATGTTGATGTACTGTCCGGCCTGGAAAGTCATCGGCCGATCCAGCTTCAGGTGCACACCCTTGATGGTCGGTGACAGATCAACGATATCGGTGACCGTTGCTTCATAATCCTCGACCGGGTAGCCCTCGAAGTCCGGGTCCACGTCAATGTCCGCTTCGATGGTTACGTCGCTCTCGACCGTGGCGCAGCAGGCAAGGACTTTGCCCTCGTCCCGTTCCACATCCATCAGGGCGAACGGCGATGCATCGCCAACTTCGACATCACCCTCCAGCACCTGGACCTTGCAGGTGGCACAGGTGCCATGGCCGCACGCAAAGGGCAGCCAGACGCCCTGGCGGAGAGCCGCCTGGAGAATGGTCTGGCCATCCTCCACCTCAATCTGCTCGCCAATCGGCTCGATGGTTACGGTGTGACTCATGACAGTGCCCTCAGGATGCGGTGCCGGCGATGCCGTCCAGCCCTTTGGTGGTGACGGTCAGCATGCTCTTGTGATCAATGCCGCTGTCTTTCAGCGTCGCGTTGGGGTCAGGTGTGAAGGCCTCTCCGTTGAGCTGCCACTCCGCGCCGAGGAAATCGGCTTTCGCCGCATCCGGGTGAGCTGAGACTGCCGGCTTGAGAACCTCTTCCACCATCGCGCCAAAGGTCATGTCGGGCGCAACCAGGAACGCGAAGGGAGAGCAGTACATCAGGTGATGCGGCCAGTAGACATACAGCAACTGCATGCCATGGAAGTTCTCGACCTTGTCTTTGGGTTCGAATTTGTAGTCGTATAAGGCATTTACACTCATGTTGTTCACCTTGTTGTTTTTGTGGGTGAGACACCCGGAGCCCGCAGGCTCCGGATGCATCCCGGATCAGGCGGCGTCCTGACTGGAACTGGTTTCTTTATCGCCAGTCTGCTTGCCCTTGATGGACAGCCAGCGCTTGTGGTCCGGGGACCCGATGTACTCGAAATTGTCCTGGCCGATGTTGATGTGGTAGTACTTCGAGACCACCGTCTCGACATCGCCACCCTCACAGTTGCCCTGATAGATCTGGTGTACCGGCAACCAGGCCTGCACGTATTTCTCCGGCTCGTTCTTGAAGATGTCGCAGCACCCGTCAGAGCAGAAGTGATAGCGCTCGCCCTCGTGCACGATTTGCCGATGGCTCAGTACTGTCGGGTCGTCCTTCTCGGTGAAGATGGTCGGGATCTGACACACCTGGCACAGTTGCGGCAGGGTGTTGTTGTAGAAACGGCGCCCCTCCGCGTGCTCCTTTGCCCAGTGCTCGAAGCGCGGACGGTAGTACTTGTCGAAAGTGTCCGGATACTTTTGGGACAGCCAATCCAGCTCATCCTTTTCCGGCATCCAGGTATGGAAATTTGTTGCGTGGCCATACTGGTAGAAGGTGCTCCAGGCCTGGTGGCTGATGTGATGCTTGGCGTCGTTGGCAATGTCCTGGTACTTCGGCGGCCGGATACCGTAGCGCTCCAGATCCTTGAACAGGGCACCGCCATTCTGCTCGTAGTAAACCTCCCAGGCTTCAGCCCAGGACATGACCCGATTCGGCAGCATGTAGTCCATCATCATGCCCACCAGGCTCAGCATCCGGAAACCACGCCAGAACCACTTGTCGATCCAGCGCTGAACGATGGGTACGTTGTCCTCGTGCTGCTCCAGGATGAACTTGATCACCTCAAGACCCAGGGTCATGTGGCGGGCCTCGTCAGACTGGGCCGAGAAGCCAAAGGTCACAGTGGCCATGTCGCCGTTGTAGGCAGCGCCGGACATGAACGGTACGAACAGCAGGTTGGTCAGCACGTACTCGAAGGAGAACGAGATGGCAGTCAGGAACTCGAACGGCCCAGCGGAGCGGGCATCGTCAAAGAACGACTTGGGCACCGACAGGAACCACACCCGGTCGTGCATGTGCGCGGCATCGTGCAGACCGTTGAAATGCTTGTTGTAGTGGCTCATGGCGTGCTGCTGGGTCTGCGAGTGGCGCAGTTCGTCGATCGCCTGCATCTGGCAGGCAACCCGGGCACCGGCGCCACTGAAGTCCCGTCCCACGCGGGCATATCCCTGGAATGCTGCATGTTCCAGCGGAGAGACCCCGGACAGGAACAGCTTCAGGGCATTGACGTAACGAGCATCCGAAATATTCTGGTGTCCGTTGTTCTGGGCAAACGCGTCGAAGATGGCGTAAAGCTTCTTCTCTTTCTCTGCCTGGTACTTCCAGTAGGCATCCATGGTCAGGCGGAACGGATCTTCCCACTGGGACCAATCGGTGATCTTGATACCCTCGAACGACTCGTTCGGGAAGATGTCCTCTTTCTTCTGATAGGTGGGCTCCCAGGCCATATCCCGGGTGAGGTACTGGTACTTGTCTTTGAGATTAAGCTTCTTGTTTTTAACAGGCATGGTATGTCTCCCAATCAGTTCCACTGAAGAATGAAGTGGTCGTCGTCCTCGTCGACGTTGCCGCCGATACTGATCACATCGATCAGCATCTCCTGAACGTCCCAGTCACGACCGAGCTTTTCTTCCATGGTTTCCCGGTTGATCACCAGGCGCTTCTCCGCCTGGATCCGGATCATCGCGGGCTGGTGCTGGATCTCCGCTTCGGGGTTATCCTCGGCAATGGCGTCCACCAGGTAGCGGGCGTTGTCGTTGTCCTGAAACGCAATGAATACGAGCTGGCTCATGCGGATACTCCCTGGCTCTGCAGTCCGAATTTCTTGAGGCGGGTGGCGAGTTGTGCCCGGGTTTCATCCAGGGCATCGACGCCGGTCGAGGCTTCCGCGAGCGGCTTCAGGGCTTCGTAAGCGCGTGGCTCCCAGTGATCGATCCAGGATTGCAGCAGTTCGCGATTGGCTTCACTGTCTCCGGCGACCGCTTTCAGCATCGCATTGGTCCAGCGCGCGGATTCCTTGTACCAATCACGCATGAACTCGGTGAGCATGGAGACGTCCTCGGCATCCTGCTCGCCCAGCCACTGATCCATCTTTTCGTAAACCAGCGGGTAGAGCAGGCCGTCCAGCAGCACGTTCTGGACCACACTGAGCTCGAACCAGTCCTGCAGGACCAGAGTGTCCTCCACCAGCTTGCGCATCGGCTGCCAGAGCTCATCGTCCATCCAATAGCCCTTGGACTCGTCCAGGCTGGTACCGGTACTGCCGTCGATCATCAGCGCGATCCGCGACAGGTACTGACCAATGCCCAGGCGGTCCATGGCCTGATAGATATGCATCTGCGCCACGGTGGTGGCGGTGGCATCACCGGCAGCCTTGCTGTTGTTCATGTTGGCGCCAAGCTCGACATGACGGAGCGGAACCAGCAGGCGTAGCAGCTGCTTCTGGGTTTCTTCGGGCAGTCGGCCCAGCAGGTTGCGCTTTTCGCAGAAGCCGAAGCTGGTCTCGGCGGCTTCCTGCATCTTGGCGCGGTTACCCACGTAGGCGCCGTAATAGAACTGGCGTGGGTCGGTCACGGCGTACCAGTCTTCCATTCGGATCGCCGTGCGGGTTTCGTCATTGAGCTCGTGCTCGGAATCCCATAGTGGGCGGTAATGGAAGTTGGTCTTGGCCTCGAGGTCGTAACTGGCCTCCTGGTACCGGGAGGCCGGTTTGTCGCCGAAACGGCGGGCGATGTGGCCGAAAGTCTGGCGGATGGGTTCCACCGAGTTGGTCTTGATTTCGATGCTCATATCAACTTAACCGTCTTGTTGTTGTGAACGTGGAGGTTGATGGGTGTTGCCTAGTAGCGTTGTCCCCGCTCCCCGAACCGCCACTTGACCATGTCTTCGTCAATCTCGCGGATCATGTCGGAGTCCATGTGGACAACGTTGTTGTGCTTGCAGAAGAGTTCGAAGGCCTCGCGCGGCAGCACAAGCTCGACGAACAGCTCCGGGTAGCCAATGGCGAAGTCGAATTCAACGAACTTGTCACTCGGTTCGCTGCGGACCCGGATGTACCGGGTCAATTCGTCGAAGGTTTTGATGTCAGTCGGAAAGGTCATTGTTTGCCCCTTGTGTTTGTTGTTGGCTGCAAGGGGTGGAGCAACGGCTGTGCCAGATTGGCCCGAAATACCGTAAAGAGTTTTCAGATCACTGTTTTTAATGGCTTTTCAGAACCTGATTGGTTCAATGATCTTACAGACGCGGTGGCATCAAGGAGGACAAGAGGCAGGCATTTTTCATCAAATAATCAATTTTTACCGAACGGGTGAGCAAATGCTGAGAAGGTCTGACTTGACCATTTTCTAGACAAAAAATTTTACCATTTGGTTGATTTTTGACTTTCATCAGGTGTTATATAAAAGCGCAGTATCGGAACACGAGCTCCAAAAGAGCCGTCCCCACGACAATTACAACAGGGACACCCCTCATGGCAGTTACCTACAAGCCACAGCTGAATTATGTGGATTTCCGGGATCTTACGGAGCAGATCCGGTTTCAGAGCACGGAAGGTAAAATCTGGTTCGGTGAGCAGCGAATGCTGTTGATGCACCTGAATGCGATGGCCGCATTCCGTCGGGAAATGGTCAACAGCATGGGCGTCGAGCGGGCCAAAGGCTTTTTCCTGCGCCTCGGTTACCAATCCGGCATTCGCGATGCAGAGCTGGCGAGAAAGCTGCGCCCCCATTGCGACGAACTGGATATCTTTCTGGCCGGCCCTCAGCTCCATTCCCTCAAGGGCATGGTGAAGGTCATTCCCCTGGAAATCGACATTGACCAGGAAACCGGTGAATTCTATGGCAAGCTGGAATGGATCGATTCCTTCGAGGTCGAGATCTGTCAGACCGAGCTTGGCCAGATGGACGAGCCGGTCTGCTGGGCCTTGCTTGGCTATGCCTGTGCCTACACGTCCTCCTTCATGGGCCGGGAAATCATTTTCCGGGAAATCAGTTGTCGCGGGTGTGGTGATGAGAAGTGCGTCATCGAAGGCAAGCCGGCCGAAGAGTGGGAGGACGCCGAGGACTTCGCCCGCTATTTCAAGGCCGACCCCATCATCGAAGAACTTTACGATCTGCAGGCACAGCTGAGTTCCCTGCGCAGCTCCCTTCAGAAACAGCAGGGCCAGTACTATGGCATTGGTCAGTCCGGGGCTTACAACAAAGTCTGCAAGATGATCGACAAGGCCGCCCAGGGCAAGGTTTCGGTATTGCTCCTGGGTGAGACCGGGGTCGGCAAGGAAGTGATCGCCCGCAGCGTTCACCTCCGAAGCGAGCGGGCAGAAAGTCCGTTTGTTGCCGTTAACTGCGCAGCCATTCCACCAGACCTCATTGAGGCGGAGCTGTTCGGGGTCGAAAAAGGTGCCTATACCGGGGCCAATCAATCCCGGGAAGGACGCTTTGAGCGCGCCAACGGTGGCACAATCTTTCTTGACGAGGTAATCGAACTGACGCCCCGGGCACAGGCCACGCTCTTGCGGGTTTTACAGGAAGGAGAGCTTGAACGGGTTGGCGACAACCGGACACGCAAAGTCAACGTGAGGGTCATTGCTGCCACCAACGAGAGTCTTGAGCAGGCAGTCGAGGAGGGCAGGTTCCGGGCGGATCTTTTCTACCGCCTGAATGTTTTCCCGGTAAAGGTTCCCCCACTCCGGGAGCGGCTGGAAGACCTTCCCGTGCTCATCGAGCACTTTCTCGAGAAGTTCCACTCCGAGTATGACAAGCGTACCCTGGGTCTCTCTGACAGAGCCCTCGACCTGTGCATGCGTTACCACTGGCCGGGTAATATCCGGGAACTGGAGAACGTGATCGAACGCGGCGTCATTCTCACCGATAACAACGAATGCATCAGCCAGGAAGCTCTGTTTGCAGTCTCGCCACCAACCACCGAAGACTCGCCCACCGATTGCGTCGATATGGGCGGCAAGGTGACCAGCGGGCAAGAGCCCGATGCAGTGGGAAGTTGGTCCGAACACGTCCTGGGCAACAACATCAGCCTTGAGGAGGTCGAGGCAACCCTCATGCGCGAAGCCATGGAGCGCGCCAACCAGAATGTATCCAAGGCGGCACGGATCCTGGGGCTGACCCGCCCCGCCCTTGCCTACCGACTGAAAAAGTCGGGTATCCTGGCCGAAACCTGACCCCGGCAATTCCTGGACACGGACGTCCTTCCTTTCACCTTGATCAAATCGACAACCCCTCCCTCCAGTTAACGATTTGATGAAAATCAAACCCGTCTTCAAACTCGATCAAGCCTTTAATCAAATGCTCAAACCATAAACTTATCTACTGTTTTTCAATAAGTTAAACAAACTTTCCCGGTCATGGCACAGCGGTTGCTGAGTCACCGTCAGTCGCTTTTCCACAAAAACAAAGACGGTGACATAACATGCTATACGCTTCGGCGTGCCCTCGGGGCACACTCCCCTCTTCCATTGCCATCGCCGGCCTGTCCGCGATGCTGCTGACCGGATGTGAAGCGCCGCTGAATCTTGACGCTGTCCGGGAACAATCCCGGCAGGCCATTCAGCGCACCGACTTCTTTCAATCCCTGGCGCAGAATGATCAGGTGGTAGCCATGGTCGGCAACACCGGCGCGCTGCTGATCAGTCAGAATAGCGGTCAGGACTGGCAACGCATCCCCGTATCCACCAGCGAAAGCTTCCTCTCCCTGGATACCTGCCCGGACGGAAGTTTCATAGCGCTGACCTTCGACAACCAACTCTGGCACGGCTCCACGACCGGGACCGAGTGGGCCTCCCACGAATTACCCAGCCAGGAACAGATGATGACCGCCACCTGCGCGCCGGACGGTTCCTGGTGGGCCGGTGGCAGTTTTACCACGCTGCAGAGTTCTGCTGATCAGGGAGCAACCTGGACTGAAACCACGCTCAACGAAGATGCCATCCTGACCAACCTTCAGTTCCTGGGCCCGGAGACCGCGATCGCCACCGGTGAATACGGACTGGTCCTGCGAACCGAGGACGGAGGCCAGACCTGGGATTACGTCGGTTATCTGCCCGAAGAATTCTACCCGCATGCAGCCCACTTCACGTCCGTCGATGAGGGCTGGGTCGGCGGCCTCAACGGGTTCATCTATCACACCACCGACGGCGGCGAGACCTGGAGCCGCCAGCCCACGGATACAAGCATGCCGGTATTCGGCTTTATCGATGCCGACAACCGCCTGTTTGCGCTCGGCGACAACGCGACCGTCCTCTCACTCCGTCACGGCCAATGGCAGAGCCTGGCAACACCCAACCAGCCGCTGTATCTCCGCGACGGTGTTCTCCTTGAGAACCGTCAACTCCTGGTGGCCGGGGGCCGGGGGCTGCTTCTCCATCTCGACCTTCCTGTGGCCAACGTGGCCAGTAACAACCGAGGAAACTGATCATGGCCGGACTGCATCGTTTTACGCATTTCCTGCACCTGCTGGAACTCTGGATCTTCAGGAATCCGAGGAAAGTACTGACGCTGATCGCGTTACTCACGCTGTTCTTCGCCCTGCGGATTCCGGGACTGAAAATCTACACAGACTTTGCGGACCTGCTGCCGCAACAGCATCCCTACATCGAACTTCACAACAGCATCAAGGACGACTTTGGCGGCGCCAATGTCCTGGTAGTGGGGGTCGAGTTCTCCGACGGGGATATCTTCTCCAACGAGAATCTGGCGACCATCGACCGGGTCACCCAGGCCGTCGACAACCTGCCCGGGGTCAACCACAACCTGGTTGCCAGTGTCACCCACCGTAACTCCCGGGAGATCTGGCTTACCGAGGTAGGCAGCATCAACTCCGAGCCCTATTACGACTCCACCCAGGGCGAGTATTCCGAGCAGGCTCTTTCCGAGATGAAAGCGGCCGTGGCTGCCAACCCGAGGGTCTATGGCCCTCTGGTTTCTCCGGATTTCCGAATGGCGCTGGTCAAGGCACAGCTGATCGAGGGCAAGCTCGATTACGCCGAGACCTTCGCCCAACTGCAGGAACTGCGCCAGCAAGAGGCCCATGACGGCGTCACGATCTATGCCACCGGCCAGCCGGTGCTGGTGGGTTGGGCCTATACCTACATGGACCAGATCCTGCAGATCTTTATCTTCACCGTACTCGCCATGCTTGCGCTGCTTGTATTCCACTTCCGCAAGGCCTACGGCGTGCTCATTCCCCTTGGCGGCGTCCTGATCTCCACAATCTGGGGACTTGGGATCATCAGTCTGCTCGGATACAACCTGGATCCACTCGGACTGGTGATCCCCTTTTTGATTGCCGCCCGGGCCATGAGCCACGGGGTGCAGCTGGTGGAGCGATATTACGCGGAGACGCGCGCGCTGGGCGAAGGCCCGAAGGCTGCCAAGGCCACCTTTGACAGCTTGTTCCGGCCGGGCTCACTGGGTGTGGTTTCCGATGCCATCGGCCTGTCCCTGATTGCCATCGGTTCTATTCCGCTCAACACCCATCTGGGCATTTATGCATCGCTCTGGGCGATCACAGTTGTCTTCACCGTACTGATCGGTGTCCCCCTGCTGCTGTCCATCCTGCCCACGCCGAAGAACGCTGAAATGCGGGAGACCGCACTGCGTTACATCGGCAGCAGCTGTTCCCGCACCGTCACCCGCCCGGGCCGCGCCAAGGTGGTTCTTCTGTCGGCTGCCGTCCTGATGGGTGCGGGCGTTCTGGCGGCCTCCAATGTTCAGATCGGGGACTCTGAACCCGGCTCACCCATTCTCTACCCGGACCATGACTACAACATCTCTTCCCGGGTGGTGAATGACCGGTTCCCCGGCTCCGAAGAACTGTACGTAATCGCAGAAACCGACGAGAAAGGCGGCTTGAAACGCCCCGAGGTTCTCAAGGCACTGTCCGATTTCCAGGCCCATATGCTGGGCGATCCCAGTGTCGGCGGTAGCAAGGGCCTGCCGGATCTGGTCAAGCAGGTGAATCGCCTGATGCACAACGACGATCCACGCTGGTACCAGATCCCCCACGACGAACGTTATGTCGGTGGCCTGATGTTCACTTACATGGCGTCCAGCCCCATCCCAGGGGCCCTGGACGAGTTCAACGACACCGACGACCGAGTTGCAAACCTGGTGTTCTTCTACAAGGACCGGCAGGGCGAGACCATTCGCAGGGCCATCCACATGGCGAAACAGTGGATTGCCGAGCATGGCAACGATGTCGAGGGTCTGACCATCCGGTTGGCCGGCGGCACCCTGGGGGTGGCAGCCGCGATGAACGAATCGGCGTTCGACACCAACATGATCGTGCTGCCTCTGGTGTTCCTGCTGATCTTCGCCTTCGTGATGCTGTTCTACACATCCTGGCACGCGGGCCTGATGATGCTGCTGGCGATGCTGTTCGCTACCACCCTGACCTACGCCTACATGGGTCTCTATGGCCTGAGCATCGACATCAATACGGTACCGGTCATTGCCGTCGGCATCGGGGTGGGGATCGACTACTCGATCTACATGATGGACCGGATCCGCGAGGAAATGGCCAAGTGCGGGGAACTGCGCGAGGCCGTGCGCCAGGCCATTGCCACCACCGGCATGGCCATCAGTTTCACCGCACTGACCCTGATGGCCGGCATCATCATGTGGGTGATCTTCTCCGACCTGCGCTTCCAGTCCGACGCCGCGATGCTGCTGTGCGTGATGATCGTGATCAACGGGATCGCCGCCATGCTGCTGGTGCCGTCCTGGGTGCTGGTCTTCAAGCCCCGTTTCATTACCAACGTCTACGCCGACGAGGACGGCATTCTCCATGCTGACCGTCCACGCCCTGAACCGACTCCATCGCCCGCCAGCAACGCGCTGGAAGGTGACGGATACGTAGCCGGAGCGACGTCCCGGGTCTGACCCGGGCGTGCTCCACCACCACTCAAACGAGGATCTGCCATGCAAACAAAAATAAAAGGCCTGAGCCTCTGGTGTGCCGCCCTCTCGGGCGCCACCGGGCTCACCCTGACTCCGCTGTCACAGGCTGTTGCTGCAGAAGATGCCAGGATCAACGGCTTCTACGAGAACGCGACGTATGCACGGGACGGTGTCGGACTGTCAAAATTCCGCAACACCGTTCAACTGGAAGGGGAAAAACGTTACGGCGACGTGGGCATTTTCAGCAATGTCTCCGTGAACGCCACACTCCGCGGCACCTACGACGGTGTCTACGATCTTAACGAGGACGAATACGGCAGTGAGGCCGGCGGCCCCATTCAGCTCCAGGATCTGGCCCAGGGATCCGTTCCCCATGGCGGCGGCCTGGTTGTCCCGGGCACCGAGCTGGGTTTTGACATCACCGAGAACCCCAATGACGGCATGGTGGTTCTTGGTGAGCACCTGCACGACCAGGATAACGGCGTCGCCTTCGGTGTTCCGGTCCGCCCCTGTGATGTCGACAGCCGCGGATGTATCGACGACTACCTGGACAAGGACGAAGACGAGCTCCGGTTCCAGGAATTCAACGACCATCTGGATTTCATCCGGGAACTCTATGTCGATTTCGACCTGAACTTCGACAGCGGCAACGTCCTGAGTACCCGCCTGGGTAAACAGCAGGTGATCTGGGGCCGGACGGACCTGTTCCGGGTACTGGATGTCATCAACCCCGTGGATTATTCCCGCAACAACATCTACGACGAGCTGGAAGACATCCGGATTCCCATGTGGATCCTGAAAACGGACTATCGCATGGGTCCGACGGAAGTCTTCGAGGGATTCGCGTTTGACGATCTCAACTTCCAGGTGGTGTGGAACTTCGATGAGTTCCGGCCGCACGACATCGGTCAGTGTGGTCAGCCCAACGTGATCCTTGATGCCGGCTGCTTCTTCCGCGGCATGAACAACCTTTGGGAGAACGGCGGCACCGTGGCCAACTTTGCCGGCGCCACTCCTGAGGGTGGTCTCGCAACCGACTTTGGCCCGGGCCAGATCGGTATTCGCCGAGCCAACCTGCCCAGCTGGAAACTGTCCAACACCCAGCTCGGCCTGAAACTGGAAGGTGTCTACGGCGATCTGGGCTTCTCACTGAACGCTCTCACCTACCGGTCCCAGCTGCCGTCACTCCGTGGTGGTATTCCGGCCGAAAACGCCTTCACCAGTGAAACAGCCGTATGGCCCTCTCTGATCGCGTTCGACATACACTTCCCCCGGGTCAACCTGGTGGGCGGCTCCCTGGATTACTACTCCCAGGGCATCGACACGGTGTTCCGGTTCGAGACCGCCTACACCTCCGGTGAGGAATTCGCCAATACCCTGCGGGAAAGGCTCTACTCCGAGTCTGACGTGCTGCGTTACGTCGTCGGCGCGGACAAGAACATCTTCATCCCGTTCCTGAACGAAAACCAGTCCTTCCTGTTCTCCGGCCAGATCTTCGGCCAGCACATTCTTGACCACGAGCGTGAGCAACGGACCTACGGTGAAGCCGGTATTCCCGACTGGGAGCACAACTGGATTGGCACCCTGCTGATTCAGGGCTTCTACATGAACAACCGGCTGACCCCGAAACTGATCACCGCCCATGATTTCCGTGCCCAGGCCACCACGCTGGCCCCCAGCGTCGACTGGATCGTCACCGACAACCTGAAGCTGACCGCCGGCGCCAACATCAAGGTGGGTGACGGTGCCCGGAAATTCGACGACTGCCGTTCCTGTAACCCCTGGGATCCGTTCACCCAGACCCCCGGTGTCGTGGATCACCAGCCGGGTGAATCTGCAGGCCTGTCCGGCTATGAGCCCCTCGGCCGCTTCCAGTCCGGACCGATCGGCATGGCCCAGGAAGAAGATGAAGTCCAGCTGACCGTTCGCTACAGCTTCTGATCACGAGGTAAAACATGAGACACAACAAGATGAACACACTGACGCGCACACTGATCGCCGGATGCACAGCCGGCATGATGGCCACCGCGACCCTCGCAGAGGAGGCGGTCATCACCGAGTCGTTCTATCCCTACAAGACCGAAACCCCGCAATTCGAGGGCCTGCAGCCGGGCATGGTGATCAACCAGGACAACGTTGCCCAGTTCAAGGACGCCATCGATCCTGCCTTCTACCGGTTTATCGAGCAGGGCTGGACCACGATCACGGTCGGCGAAACGACATCCTTCGACCTTCACCCGAATTACGTGGAAGCCACTCGCGTTTCCCTCGGTAATGTCTCGCTCGGTGACAAGGTAGGCGAGATCAATGGCTGGCAGGCCGGGCGCCCGTTCCCGGAAGAGCCCAGCACCGATGACCCCCGTGCCGGCGAGAAACTGGCCTGGAACTACAAGTACGGTTATAACTGGGGCGACAGCGCTGCCATCTACCCGTTCTACTGGAAATACCGGGACATGGACTCCGGCGATGTCGAGCGGACCATCAAATTCAACTTCCACTTCCTGAACTACAAGGGCCGGGTGAACCAGGAGCCGACCCCGGAAATCACCCCGAACCCATCGGACCTGTTCCGTGCAATCTACGTTCAGGTACTGGACCCGGCGGACGTACGGGATACCCAGCTGCTGATTCACCGCGCTGCAGACGATCTCAAGCGTGACAACTCCTGGCTGTACCTGGGCTTCCAGCGCCGGGTCCGTCGTCTGGCCACCGGCCAGGTCACCGATGCCTTCCTCGGCTCAGACCTGATGATCGAGGACTTCGAAGGCTATAACGGCCGCATCTCGGACATGAACTGGACCTACAAGGGCACCCGGTACATGCTGATGCCGTTCTACAACCACAACGAGCTGACACTGGACAGCGAAACCCACCAGGATGATGACGGTTACCAGGTCGTGGCCTTCAGCGGCAAGGGCGGCTGTTTCCCGAACATCACCTGGCAGCTGCGCAAGGTGTATGAGGTGGAGTCCGTACCGGTCGATGAAAGCCACCCGCTGTCCAAGCGTGTGCACTTCATGGATGCACAGACCTTCACCATCCCGCGCACGGTCTCCTACGATCGCAAGGGCAGCCTGTGGAAAACCTTCACCATTGGCCAGGCCCATCCGGACCACCATCTGCCCAAGAACAAGGGCAGTGGCGTCTCCATTGACGACAGCTTCAGCATGATCGATGTGCAGGCCAGCCACTGCACCACCGGCCAGTTCAAGGGTCAGGTCGATCCGGAGCTGACGCCGACCAACATGTTCAACGTGCAATACCTGCGCGCCACCGGCAGCTGATCTGCCATTCATTGTTGCTCCTCTATTGGGCCCGCTTTCGCGGGCCCCTTTTTTGGATCATGAGGAAGAAAAACATGTCAGTAGCAGAAACCACTTCAACCGCAACGGATCAGAGCCGGGAGCCGCTGACGGTCGTTGTGTCACGAAGGGTGAGAAGAGGGGAACAGAGCGCCTTCGAGCAGCTCAGCAGCCAGATGACCGAACGGGCAGCGAATTTCCCGGGCTACCTCGGGGCCACCATGTTCCGGCCATCCTCCCCGGACGATCCCGAATACCGCATTGTCTTCAAGTTCCGCGACCGGGAAACGCTGACCGCCTGGGAAGAATCGGAGGAACGTGCGGAACTGCTGGAACAGATTGAAAGCTTGCTGGTACAGCCCAGCGAACGGGAAGTCACCTCGGGCATCGTTACCTGGTTCACCCTGCCAGGCCAGAACCCGGTGCAGCCACCCCCCAAGTGGAAGATGACCCTGGTCAGCTGGCTGGCGCTTTATCCGGCGGTAACCCTAGTATTCGTATTATTCGGAGATTTGCTGGGACAGGTGCCACTGCTGCTACGCACGATGCTGGTCACTGTCGTGGTGATGGTACTAATGAGCTATATATTGATGCCCAGAATGACACGATGGTTTTCATTCTGGCTATTTCCGAAAACAAACAGAGATTCCCGTTAATAACGAGAATCTCTGTGACTTAACCGCATGAACTGAGACAAGTGGGCTTCAGCCAACCCGTCTTGTCGGCATCTTCAGAAATGAATCACCGACCGGATGCTCTTACCCTCATGCATCAGGTCAAATGCCTTGTTGATGTCTTCCAGCTTCATCTCGTGGGTGATGAACACATCCAGCGGGATCTCGCCCTTCTCCGCCTTTTCCACATAACCCGGCAGCTCGGTACGGCCCTTCACGCCGCCGAAGGCGGAACCACGCCAGACCCGGCCGGTGACCAACTGGAACGGGCGAGTGCTGATTTCCTCGCCGGCACCGGCCACGCCGATGATGGTGGATTCACCCCAGCCCTTGTGGCAGGCCTCGAGCGCGGCGCGCATCAGTTTTACGTTACCCACACACTCGAAGGTGTAGTCGGCACCGCCGTCGGTCATCTCGATGATCACTTCCTGGATCGGCTTGTCGTAGTCGTTGGGGTTAACCACGTCGGTAGCGCCCAGCTGTTTGGCGATGTCGAACTTGCCCGGATTGATGTCGACGCCGATGATGCGGCCGGCCTTGGCCATCTTCGCGCCGATGATCGCCGCCAGACCGATGCCGCCAAGGCCGAAGATGGCCACCGTCGCGCCCTCCTCAACCTTCGCGGTATTCAGTACGGCGCCGATGCCGGTAGTGACACCACAGCCGAGCAGGCAGACCTTGTCCAGGGGGGCTTCCTTGGGGATCTTGGCGAGGGAGATTTCCGGCAGCACGGTATACTCGGAGAAGGTCGAGCAACCCATGTAGTGGTACAGCGGCTGGCCCTTGTAGGAGAAACGGGAGGTGCCGTCGGGCATCACACCCTTGCCCTGGGTCTCGCGCACGGCGCCGCACAGGTTGGTCTTGCCGGAGGTGCAGAACTTGCACTTGCCGCATTCGGCGGTGTAGAGCGGGATCACGTGGTCACCGACCTGCAGGTCTTTAACACCGGGACCGACCGACTCGACAATACCGCCACCTTCGTGACCCAGGATGGTCGGGAACAGGCCCTCGGGATCGGCTCCAGACAGCGTGTAGGCATCGGTGTGGCAAACGCCGGTCGCCACGATCCGAACCAGAACCTCACCCTCTTTCGGCGGTTCCACATCCACTTCAACGATTTCAAGCGGCTTGTTGGCTTCAAAGGCCACCGCAGCGCGGGATTTGATCATATCTGGGCTCCTTGTTCCGGTTGAGGTCCACTTACTTTAGCACCAATACTGCCACGGCCGATCCTGTTTGACGTGATCACCGTAATTACGGGACATTGCCCCGTGGAAGGGAGAAAAATACGTTGCAGACACTTTACTGGTTTACGCGGGACCTGCGCCTGCACGACAACGCCGCCCTGCTGGCCGCCGCCCGCTCAGACATGCTTCTATGTGTCTACGTGGTGGATCCTCACTGGTTCGTCACCGGCGGGCTCCAGAGCAAGGCGATGGGCAGTCACCGCTGGCGTTTCCTGTGGCAGAGCCTGATGGCGCTGGAGCGCAGTCTCCGGCCGATGGGTCAGCGCCTGCACATTGCGTTCGGCCAACCGGAACAGGTGATTCCGGAACTGGTGCACGCCCATGGCATTGGCCGGGTGGTGCGATCACGCCTGCCCGGGACCGAGGAAGCGACGCAGTGGCAGGCCCTGAAGGAGGCGCTGCCGGGCACTGTGTTCCAGCAGTTCGAAACGCTCTCCCTGTTTACCGAGGGCGGGTTGCCGATGGCCCTGGCGGAACTGCCCGACACTTTCTCCCAATTCCGGAAACAGGTGGAGAAAACCGGGCACCGGTACAGCGAACAGATGCGCATCCGTACCCTGACCGCGTTACCGCCAGCACCCGGTTTCCCCGAAGACAACCGGGGCGAGTGCCCGCCTATCCCGGAACCTGTGCATCCGCTGCAGTTTACCGGTGGCGAGGACGCAGGGCTCAACCGGCTCAGGGAGTTCCTTTTCATCAATCATGGCATCGCCCGCTACAAGGAAACCCGCAATGCCCTCGACAGCTGGGACGCCTCCTCAAAGCTGTCACCCTGGCTGGCCAATGGCTGCCTGTCAGTGCGTGAAGTGGCCGAAAGTATTGCCGAATATGAGCGAAAAGAGACCAGAAACGAGTCCACCTACTGGCTCTGGTTCGAGCTGCTGTGGCGGGAATATTTCTTCTGGTATGCCCTGAAGCATGGTGCCAACCTGTTCCGCCGGGATGGGGTACAGCGCAAGCGACGGCCGGCCACCTTCTACGGCCACCGGTTCAAAGCCTGGCGTGAAGGGAACACGGAATACCCGATCGTCAATGCGGCCATGAACCAGCTTCGGGAGACCGGCTATATCAGCAACCGGGCCCGGCAACTGGTCACCAGCTGCTTCGTGAACGAACTCGGATTGGACTGGCGGTACGGCGCAGCGTGGTTTCAGGAGCAGCTTATCGACTATGATGTAGGGAGTAACTACGGCAACTGGCAGTATCTGGCCGGCGTCGGCGCCGATCCTCGCGGATTGCGCCAGTTCAACCTGGAGAAACAGGCGGCCCAGTACGATCCGTGCGGCACCTATATCGATCGCTGGGGTGGCCATGCCGAACAACCTGTGGGACTCCATACCGTTGATGCAGCTGACTGGCCTTTGTCATGACGAATCCTGAACCGAATGCAACAGCCGCGGCAATCCTCGCCCGCATCCTGGACACCGCCCAGCCTGGCAGTCTGCTGTGCTGTGGCAAGACCGCCCTGCACGTCGCCAGATTCTGGTGCGATAGCAAACAGGACACGAACCTGAACATCCTCGACACGTCGGATCCTAACGCCGGGCTGCCGCCGGATGCGGTGAAGGACCTGGCGCTGGTGACCGACACGCTTGAACACCTGCCTTTCGACGAGGGCGCGTTGCTGCTCGGGCAGTTGCGAAACTACGGCACCCATCAGATCGCCGTCCTGGTGGGCGAAACACCCGGCTGGGCGTTTACCGATTTCATCGGCCTGGGTTTCCGGCGTCATGCCGAAATCGACACTGAGGAAGGGATGCTCACGCTCTACACCTACAACCTGGACACCTACAACCACAAACGGGCCTGGAACAATCCCGACAACTGGGCCAACCCGGAGATGTGGGGGAAGGCGTGGTGGTAACCAGCCAGTCATCGAAGACACTTAAACCCAGCTCGATCCGCATCGGTCGGCGCTACCGCGCGAACCGGCTCGAGGGTCCCTATGACGCCATTGTGATCGGCTCAGGGATCGGCGGCCTGACCACCGCGGCGTGCCTGTCCAAGGCCGGTCAGAAAGTCCTGGTCCTGGAACAGCACTACACCGCCGGCGGCTACACCCACAGTTACGCCCGCAACGGCTACGAGTGGGACGTGGGCGTGCACTACATCGGCGACATGGGGTCGCCCCACACCCTCGGCCGTCGCCTGTTTGATTACATCACCAACGGCAAGCTGCAATGGGCTCCGATGGATGAGGTCTACGATCGTTTCTATCTGGGCAACAAGGTGGTCAACCTGCGGGCCGGCAAAGAGGGCCTGCGCCAGTCCCTGCTGGAAGCCTTCCCGGACGAGCGCGAGGCGATTGACGGCTACATCCGGTTGCTGGGCAAGGTCGCCGACGGCATGCAGTGGTATACCCTGTCCAAGCTGACCCCCGGCATCCTCGACCCGTTGGTTCACAAGGGGCTGGATGTCGCCCTGCCGGACTGTTTCAACCGAACCACCCGGGACGTTCTGAGCGAGCTCACGGATAATGAGGAACTGATTGGGGCCATCACCGGGCAATGGGGCGACTGCGGCGTCACGCCGAGCCATTCCAGCTTCATGGTCCACGCCCTGATCGCCAAGCACTATCTCTATGGCGGCTTCTACCCGGTCGGTGGCGCCTCGGAAATTGCCAAAACCATCATTCCGGTGATCCAGGCCTCCGGCGGTGAGGTCTTCACCTACGCCGACGTGACTGACATCCTGCTGGAGAAAGGCCGTGCCGTCGGTGTGCGTATGGCCGATGGCGAGGAGATCCGCGCACCCCGGGTAATCAGTAACGCCGGCATCATCAATACCTTCGAAAAACTGCTGCCGGAAGAAGGCCGTAACATCGCCGGGTACCAGAGCAAACGTGAACACATCACGCCGTCCATGCCCCACATTGGTCTCTACATCGGCCTGAAAGGCACACCGGAAGAGCTGGGACTGCCCCGGACCAACTACTGGATCTACCCGAGCGCCAATCACGACGATAACGTGGCGCAGTTCCTCAAGGACCCGGACCACAGCGAGTACCCCGTGGTCTACGTTTCCTTCCCCGCCGCCAAGGATCCCGATTACCAGAATCGCTGGCCCGGGACCTCCACCATCGAGATCGTGGCTCCGACGACGTGGGACATGTTCGAACCCTGGCAAGACACCATCTGGGGCAAGCGGGGCGAGGACTACGAGGCCCTGAAGGCCCGGATCACCGATCAGCTGCTGGAAATCATGTACCAGAAACTGCCTCAACTGCGTGGCAAGGTGGACTATGTGGAGACCTCCACACCGCTGTCGACGGCCTGGTTCTGCCGCTACGGCCGGGGCGAGCTCTATGGCCTCGACCACAACCCGGAGCGGTTCGAACAGGACTGGCTCAGGCCGAAAACGCCGATCCCCGGGCTCTACCTGACCGGCCAGGACGTACTGACCTGCGGTGTGGTCGGTGCCATGATCAGCGGCCTCGTTACGACCCTGGCGATCCGCGGCTGGCGCGGGGCCGGCCTGGCCAAACGGATTTTCGTGGGCTGAACCTCGTGGCGAGACCGGAGTGTGAACATTGTGGGCAGCACCCTCGCATTTGCGTCTGCGATGTTTGCCGGCCGGTACTGAACTCGACACCGCTCACCATCATTCAGCACCCTCGTGAAGTGGGTCACAGCAAAGGCACTGTCCGAGTGCTCCGGCAAACCCTGACCAATCTGTCGGTACAGGTGGCCGAACGCCTGCCCCCGGAAGTGCTGCCTCAAGTAGGCGCTGCCCTGCTCTTCCCCGGCCCGGACAGCCAACCGGTCACACGGGAGAGCGCCGCTGATGTCCGGCATTGGATCGTCCTCGACGGAACCTGGCGGAAGGCCTCCAAACTCCTCCATCTTAATCCGGAACTGTCCGGGTTGCCCGCTTACCACTTCGCGGATCCGCCACCGGGCCGCTACCGGATCCGCCGCCGACCAGCAGAAGGCCAGTTATCCACCGCCGAGGCGGTCCGCTACCTGCTGACGATTGTCGAGCCGGATCTGGACACTGGCCCGATTGACGAAGCGTTCGAGGCCCTGGTTCAGCGCCTGATCGACCAGGTTCCGGAGCACCTTCGATCCCGTTACTGACCCCATCCAGGGTTTGATCCACGCGTGACATGACCGGAAGCGATCGGCGATGATAAGGATCTACATTCGGGAAGCTAACATGAGGTAACCGCATGACGCTCTTCAGCGAGCGAAACGCCAAAAAACAGCTGGACGCAGAGGCATCGAAAGTCCACCGGCAGGATCTGGAAACTCTCCTTGACCGGCAACGGGCGATCGAAGACAAAGTCAAAGACAGTGGCAAACTCAAGCGTTTCAGTGCGGACATCAAACTGATGTTTTCCATGATCCGGGACTACTGGTACGGCAACTATCGCTCGGTGCCCTGGAAGACCATCGCGGCGGTCGCCGGGGCCCTGCTGTACGTGCTCAACCCGCTGGATTTCATTCCGGACATCATTTTTGCCTTCGGCTTCCTGGACGATGCCGGCGTGGTTGCACTGTGCCTGAAACTGGTGGAGTCCGACCTGCACCGCTACGCCGCCTGGAAAGAACATCAGGAAACCCGGGCCGAGCCTGCGGAAGACGTCACCAGATAAGTGCATTTTCCGTGGATGCGCACCTAACTGGTGCGATTTCCCATCAACCCTCTCGTATTTGATTCTCCCTCACCAGCCCAAACCCCATACTGCTCTGGATTTGCATTATTTTGGAACACCTCTTGCTTGTTGTGCCCCCTGTCAATGCATCAACGGTCCGCAGAGACCGATATCACAACATCAGGAGCATCAACCCGTGGACATCACGAGTGCAGTACATACCCTGACGGAGAGCGCCAACACGCTGTTCATTCTCATCGGTGCCATCATGGTGCTGGCCATGCACGCCGGCTTTGCCTTCCTGGAAGTCGGTACCGTCCGGCACAAGAACCAGGTCAACGCCCTGGTCAAGATCATGACCGATTTCGGCGTCTCCGCCGTGCTCTACTTCTTCGTCGGTTACTACATTGCCTATGGCAGCCACTTCATGACCGGAGCCAGCGAGCTGACTGCCGGCAATGGCTATGAACTGGTCAAATTCTTCTTTCTCATGACGTTCGCCGCCGCCATTCCGGCCATCATCTCCGGCGGTATTGCCGAGCGCGCCAAGTTCTACCCGATGCTGATCGGGTCCGGCCTGATCGTCGCCCTGGTCTACCCCTTCTTCGAGGGCCTGATCTGGAACGGCAACTATGGTTTCCAGGCCTGGTTGGAGAGCCAGTTTGGTGCATCCTTCCATGACTTTGCCGGCTCTGTGGTGGTGCATGCGGTCGGCGGCTGGGTGGCCCTGGCCGCCATTCTGCTGCTGGGTGCACGAAAAGGGCGCTATCGTAACGGCCGGGTTGTCGCCATAGCACCGTCCAACATCCCGTTTCTCGCTTTGGGTGCCTGGATCCTGACCGTGGGCTGGTTCGGTTTTAACGTCATGTCCGCCCAGACCCTCGATGGCGTCAGTGGCCTGGTAGCCGTGAACAGTCTGATGGCCATGGTTGGTGGCATTCTGGTGGCCATGGTACTGGGCAAGAAGGACCCGGGCTTTATTCACAACGGCCCGCTGGCAGGACTGGTTGCCGTGTGCGCAGGTTCCGACCTGATGCATCCGGTGGGCGCCCTGATCACCGGCGGTGTCGCCGGGGCCATCTTTGTATACCTGTTCGAATGGGCCCAGGACAAGATCGAGCGCCTGGATGACGTCCTGGGTGTCTAGCCACTGCACGGTGTCTGTGGTGTCTGGGGCGCCATTGCCTGCGGCATTTTCGGTCAGCAGTCCCTGGGCGGCCTCGGCGGCGTCAGCCTGATGTCCCAGCTGGTGGGCACCCTGGCGGGCGTGATTGTGGCCTTCGGCGGCGGCCTGATCGTCTATGGCATCGTCAAGTCAGTGTCCGGCCTTCGTCTGAGCGAGGAGGAAGAGTTCAACGGCGCGGACGTGAGTATCCACAAGATCGGCGCCACCTCACTGGACTGAGCACTTTCAATCAGTGCTGTACCCGGTCAGCTCCATGTAGCCCTCACCCGAGTGGCTGCCACTGACGCTGACCGGGCTTTCCCAGTAGGGATAGAGTCCGGTGTTGAGATAATCACCGGGCGGAGCCTGCAACTCCAGACTGACATCCACGGACGGAACCTCAATCCGCCAGCGCACTGGAATTCCATGGCGATACCCGGACGACTCCATTTGCAATTCCGATGGTTCCAGCGCCCTCGGTTTGCCCCGTGCCGGAATCCAGGTACCGGAGCGGAACGCGTTCTCCTGCTCTCGCAACCGGAACGCCATCAACTTGTCTCCGGAGTCCAGGTGCAGGGCAAACCAGTCCCAGCCCTGCTGACCGGTTTTCAGGAACTGACTGCTCCACTCCCGATCGAACCAGCCCTGGCCCTCCACGGCCAGCGATTGTCCCTGGAAGGTGACCGTCCCGCGGATGGCGATATCCACGTAACTGAAGTACATCGAACCTTCGCCACTTGCGGATTTGGCACTGAACCCGTTGGTGCCGTGGGCCACCGGTTGGCCACGAACCCTCAGGGTCAGGTCGTATCCGAAGCCGTCCGCCTCGACTTGTAGCCGCCACTGGTTTTCCGTGACAGACTTGAGTTGCCAGTGATCCAGCCAGACTCCGAACGGCTCGGCGCGAGCGCCGGCGTTCCCGACATCGCCTCGGGCCAGGCGCTCCGCGAAGGCGTGCTCGCCCTGCCAGCTCACGGCGGCGTGGGCCATCCAGGCCGCCTCGAGCGGCCAGTCCTGTGGCTCTGGCACCGAGTCCGGTTCCCGTGGCTGCAGGGCCTGGCGGAACTGGGTCCATTGCAGTCCCAGGGGGTCGCCGGATTCCGTTTTCAGGTTTGCGGTCAGGTACCACCACTCGATCCGGTGGCGCGGATGAGGCCCCAGGTCCTCAGGAAACGCCAGTCGGGTACCCGGCCCGGGCTGCAGATAGGACAGCTCTCCACTCTGCTCCCCGGGATTGTCCAGACCGGCAAATCCAGCCGTCTCCGGTTCATCCGAGCAACCTGCCAACACCATTACCAGGAACGGAACCAGGGCCATCCACCTCATCGCTCACCCCCTGCCAGACTGTTCGCCGACACCGGCATCGACACCCCGGAACGCAGCTGCCGGCCCATAAGCAACGCAATGCCCAGACCGATCAGCACACCCAGCCCCATCAGTTCAGCCCAGAAGCCCGGGTAGACCGCCATCGGCAGCGACCAGCCAAACGCCAGCGGATTGATTCGGTGTACCAGCACCCAGGTCAGCCAGACGCCCAGCGGCAGGGCGAGCAACGCCACGCTGGCGGTCAGACCGACCGACAACCGGGTCAGCTGGGCGGCCACTTGCCGGCGAGACAGTCCCCAGGTGGCCAATAACCGGAAGTACCAGGCACGGCCGGTAAAGAACACCCACCCCATGATCAACAGTGCCAGGGCGGCAAGTACCAGGGTCAGCAAGGTCATGGCCCGGGTCAACAGGAAGGTCTGATCGAACACGCTGCTCGCGAGGGAACGGATCTCATCGTTATCTCGCACGGAAAGGTCTGTTACCTGCCACACGTCTTCTAACCCGGCGACCAGGTCGGCCCGTGACAAGGCGCCCGGCGTAATGGAGAAACTCTCGAATTCGGGCCGGAAACCTTCCGGGAGCAGCCTGCCGTCGATCAGTACCTCGCCAGCAGGCCGGCCATAGTCGGCATATATGCCGACTATGGGAAGTGCCAGCGGTTGCCCTATCATTTCAAGTTCAATGCGGTCCCCGACACCCAGGTCCAGACGCCGGGCCAGCTGCTCATTCACCAGCACGCCGTCCCCGCCGGCCAACGCCGCCCACGGATCCTCCCCGGAAGCCAGCAAATCCCAACCGCGTATGAGTGAGGAAATGGGGGACAACGCGAAGAGGTCCACCGGCATCGGGCTATCCCCGGCCACAGACAACTGGCCACGGCCACGGATGACCCGGTGCCAGGCGCCGCCCTGTTGCAGTTCAGCCTGAGACGCCAACCACTCGGCCGCGACATCCGCCGAACGGCCTTCGGGAACCGGAACGTACAACTCTGCCTCCAGTCGCTGCCCCAGCCAGCGATCAAAGGTGTCTTCGAAGGTGGTGACCAGAGCCTGGATCGCCAGCACCATGGCGAGGGTGAACTGCAGAGCCACGACAGGCAACGCCAACTGCCGCGCCATCACCGCCAGCTCACGGTAGCGCCAGCGTCCAAGCGGATCAGGGGTTGCCCGGGCAGCCTGCTCCGCAGCCCCGTTGATCAGGGCCGGGGTGAGTAGGCCAGCCCCGGCAAAAACAAGGGCAACCGCAACAAACACCCAGGCCAGGGAGGGTGCCACCAGCCCCAGGGCCAGCCCCATCGCCAGCAGCATGCCGGCCAGCCGTTCATTTCCGGAGCGGGCCAAAACGCGCTCGGCGCCGGGCACGAGGAAATCCGCCAGGCAGGCAACCAGCACCACCGCCATCATGGTAAACGCCGGAGCCAGCCACTGACCGCGGGTAACATAGAGCGGAGCGTCGAACAGACTTTGCAGGGAGCGTCCGAAGCCCTGGCCGAGCAGTCCCGCCAGCCAACTGCCCAACCAGAGGCCCGGCAGAATACAGAGCGCGGACAGCACCAGAATCTCCAGAACCAGCCGGCGATCAATCTGTGCCGAGGGCACCCCGAAACGATGCAGCAGAGCAAAACTGTCCCGGCGCTGGACAATACCCAGCCGATAGACGGAGCGCAGCAAAAGGGCGGTAATCAGCAGGACCAGTATGCCCAGGGCGTCCAGGTTAAGCAGGAAACTCTCCCCCAGCTCGCCGGTATCCGGGCCCTTGCTGAATGCGGTGAGTCGGTAGCCGGCAGGCAACGCAGCGGCCGTCACACGGTCAGAGGCAATGAGCACCAGGGATGCGGCTCTTCCGGTTTCCGGTAATGCCCGGGCCAGCCGGGCAGCTTCACTGATATCGACAAAGGGCTCGCCCTCCAGCCGGAAGTCCCCGCTACCAAACGGATTGCCATCGCTGCTGAAACAGGCAGCCGCAAGAGGATCGACGCCGATGACGAGCCCCACATCACTCTTCCGGGGCACTTCCAGCCAGGACATCACACAGAGCCCCGCCCGGCGCAGGGTGACAAAATCGCTGACTGCCAGGCTGGCACCGTCCACCCGCACCACCTGCTGCCGCCCGGCAATCACCTGTTCACTCTGGGCCAGGCTGGTCCGCGCCTGCTCGGTCAGTTGGCGCACGCCCGACCAGAGCGTGGTGGCCACCAGGATCATCAGTGCCAGGGCCACCAGCTGCAGGGGATGACGACGGTAGTGGCTGAATAGCGCAGTGCCGAGATTCATGGTGTTTGCCCGGCCGGCTCTCCGTGCGCCAGGTCGAGGATTTCCTGGCACTGGCCGGCCAGCTCGGGGTCGTGGGTGGCGAGGATAAGGGCGACACCGGTCTGCGCCTGCAGTCGGAACAATTCCGTGGTGACCTCCTCGGCTGTCCGGCGATCCAGGCTGCCGGTGGGCTCGTCGGCCAGGATCACATCGGGATTCATGGCGAAGACCATGGCCAACGACGCCCGCTGACGCTGCCCCCCGGAAACCTGGTCCGGGTACCGGTCCGCCAGCTCACCAATTCCCAGCCGCTCCAGCCAAGGCTGACAGTGTTCCAGGGATTGCCCCGCCAGGCGGGCGCGGAGCCGGACATTGTCCAGCAATGACAGGGCCGGCATCAGGTTGGCCTCCTGGAACACGACACCGATTCGGCGGAGCCGAAGCTTGGCCCAGCGCTGCTCACGCAGTTTCCGGGCCTCGCCTTCGCGAGCATCGAAGCGTTCGCCCAGCAGCGTGATCACCCCTGTGTCGGGTTGTTCGAGACCGCAAAACAGATTCAGTAACGTGCTCTTCCCGGACCCGGAGCGGCCGACCAGAGCCAGAGACTGCCCTCTATCCAGACTCACGGACAGGTCGGCAAACACCGCAACCCGTTCCGGACCACTGGTGAAGGTTTTGCTCAGTTTGCTGGCTTCGAGAACCGGCTGCCCCATAATCCCCTCAGTTTTGTCACGACTGGGCCCCGATGGGCTCGGCATGGCCTCCATGACGCTGCGCTCGCCACTCACGGAACTGTTCCAGCCAGGACAGCAGCGCCGGAATGACCAGCAGAACCAGCAACGTCGACAGCCCCAGGCCAAAGGCGATGGAGGTGGCCATCGGAATCAGGAACTGGGCCTGAAGCGAGGTTTCAAACAACAGCGGCAACAGACCGCCGATGGTGGTCAGGGAGGTCAGCAACACCGCCCGGACCCGCTGGACCGCTGCTTCGTTCAAGGCCTCCTGGATTTCGAGCCCTTTCTGTCGCTGCTGGTTATAGAAAGCTACGAGGATAATCGCGTTATTGACCACAATCCCGGACAGGCCAAACAAACCGAACAGGGACAGGATGGTCAACTGGAGGCCCATGATCCAGTGGCCCAGCAACGCCCCGACCAGGGCGAAGGGAATGATCGCCATGACAATCAGGGGCAGGCTCCAGGAGGCAAAGACCCAGGCCAGCACCACATACATCAGGGCCAGGCCGATCATCAGCCCGGTTCTCATATCCGCCATGGTTTCCCGTTGGTCCGCCGCGCGTCCCTCAAAGCTGTACCGCACCCCGTACCGGTTGGCGATATCCGGCAACGCCTCCGCCTGCAGGCTATCCAGAATCTGATCGGTGGTCGCTACCCGGGTATTCAGGGCGGACGTCACTTCCACTGCCAGTTCACCGTCGGCATGGCGCAGGGCCTGAAAACCCTGACGGTGATCCAGGTTCATCACCTGGGACAGGGGCACGAAGCGACCATCAGGGACCCGGATGGTCATGCGGGCCAGGGTCGACAACCGCTCCCGCTGATCGCGCGGTAACTGGACCCGAACCTCCACCTCATCCCGCTCGTCCTGGTAGATCTGGGCAATACGCCCGTCAAAGGCTGCCCGCAGCTGACGCCCCAGATCGGCGGTGGTCAGGCCGAGCGCCTCACCATAAGGGCTGACCTGATAGATCAGTTGCTCCCGCCCCCAGGGCATGTCGTCCTCGACATCGAGCACGCCCGGCAGCGTAGCCAGTGCCTCAGCCAGTTCGTCGGCCGCCCGCTTCAGGCGCTCGGCATCATCGCCGGTCAGGCGCACATTTACATCGCGGCCGGGAGGCCCGGCCTGACGTTCGGAGATGGTCAGATTGTCGATGCCCGCCGGCAGAGACAGCCGGTCACGCCAGGCCTCGATAAACGCGGGGTTGCGCACCGAGCGCCGATCCGAGGGGACCAGTTCCACCAGCATGGAGCCAAGTTCATCACCATTGCGGGAGGTCCCTTCGGCACCCTGTGTGGCGCCCTGGGTAGTCACCGCATGCAGGATCAGGTCGCCGCCAAAGGCCTCCTCAGTGTCATTCAGCGCCTGCTGCATCTGTTCCATGAACCGGTCGACGGTTTGCTCGTCGGTGCCGGCCACGAAACTGGCATTGGCATAGAACACCGAGGGTTCAGGGGTCGGGAAGAAGTTGAATCCAAGCCGGCCACCGGCCAGCAGGCCCACCGTCACGACCGCCAGCGCCAGGGCACTGGCCACGGTCACCCCGCGGTACTTGAGACTGAGCCGGGAGAAACGGCGGAAGCGGCCTTCGCGAAACGCGTCGAATCGCTGTTCAAAGCCCTTGCGCAGGCGCGCCACCGGATTTCGCTCACGGCCATCGGAGTCATCAGAAGACTCCTTGTTCTGGCGCGGGATGAAAGCGTGGCGCAGGTGCGCCGGCAGGACGATGAAACACTCCAGCAGCGACGCCACCAGCACACAGATCATGACCATCGGAATATCCCCCAGGATATTACCGATAACGCCCCCGACCACCAGCAAGGGCATGAACGCAGCGACGGTCGTGAGGGAGGAGGCCAGAACCGGCCACACCATGCGTTTGGCGGCGCCTTCGGAGGCGTAGATCGAGGGTTCCCCCATGCGGGCGTGGGCGTCGGCGTCCTCGCCCACGACGATGGCATCGTCGACGATCACCCCCAGCGCCATGATCAGGGCAAACAGGGAAATCATGTTGATGGAGCCGCCAGCAAGCCAGAGCACCGCCAGCGCCGCCAGGAATGCAGTGGGAATACCCACCGCCACCCAGAACGCCACCCGGCCCGGCAGGAAGAGGTACAGCAGGCAGATCACCAGCACCAGGCCGCCAAGGCCGTTTTTCACCAGCAGTGAGATGCGGTCATCCAGGAGCTGCCAGGTTTCGTCATACACTTCGATGTGCAACGAGGGCGGCAAAACCGGTCGGGTATCCGCCAGCCAGCCCTCCAGAACCTTCGCCGCTGCCAGGGAATTGCCGTTTTCCGAACGCTGGAGCTGAAGCTCCACCGCCGGCATGCCCTGGTTCTCCAGGGTGGTCTGGTTGTCCCGGGATTCCTGGCGGATGATGGCGATATCGCCCAGTCTCAACTGGATGCGGTCGCCGCTGAGCACCGGTATGGTCTCAAACGCCTGGGGGCTACGCCTTTGCTCCACGGAACGCAGTTCCCGGGTAGCGTCCTGTTGCGCGAGGAGGCCGGCGGGCAGGTCACGGGAAATGGCGGCGACCCGGTCAGCAATCTGGTCCAGGGAGAGATCAAGGGACTCCAGGCGTTCCACCGGCACGTCGATACTGATCTGCTGCTCCGGGAGCCCACGGATGTTCACCCGGTCGATGCCCCGTTCCAGCAGTTCGTCCTCGTAGCGATAGACCAACTGGCGAAGCTCGCTGCGGTCGAGGTCACCGTATACCAGCAGTCGGGCCACCGGCTCGTAGCGTTCCACCCGGCTGACCTGTGGCTCTTCGGCATCGGCGGGAAAATTATTGAACTCATCCACCTGCTGGCGCACATCGTCCAGCGCCTGTATCGGGTTGGTACCCTCATGGAATTCCAGAGTAATGGAAGACACCCCCTGGGCCGAGGTGGAGGTCATCTTCTTCAGTCCGTCGACACTGCGAAGACGCTGTTCCAGGGGATCCGTGATACCCCGCTCCACATCCTCGGCCGAGGCACCGCTCCAGACCACCCGGACGCTGACCACATCAAGGGCGAAGGTGGGGAAGAACTGGATGTTCATACGGGTCAGCGCCAGTGCGCCACCTAGCAGCATCACCAGCATGACCAGGTTGCCGGCCACCCGGTGATGGACAAAAAAGCCGATCAGGCCCTTCCTGCGCTTCATTGCTCCGACTCCCCGGCCGGGGCCGCGACGGTCACTTTCAAGCCGGTGATGGCGTTGGGCAAGTGGGTGGTGATCAGTCGGCTACCGGGCACCAGCTTGTCACCGGCGATCAGTAGCTGACGGTCACCGTTGCTGCGGCGGGCTTCGCCAATCCGTTGCACCTCTACCCGCTGCATCCGCCCGTCCTCATCCATGAGGTAGACGCTGTCAGCGCCGTAAAGCGCGCTGAATGGCACCGCCACCGTGTCCGGCCTTGGGGGCCGTTGCAGAATAACGGGCAACAGTCCCCCCGGACGCAGTCCGCCGGGCTCCCCGATCAGCTCCAGAATCGCCTCGGTCCCGGCCGGATCCGCCAGGCCGGCAAAGCGAACCAGCCGGAACCGGTGCCCGGTCTCGGCGGTCGCCACTAACTGCTCGCCTTCCGCGAGGGATTGCAGCAGCTCCGCCCGGAACACTTCCGGCACCCTCGCCCGCAACTCCAGACCCTCTGCCGGATAAATGGATAACAGTCGCTCATTGCGGGCTACCTGATCACCGGCGGCCACCTGTATGCCCGTGACCACACCATCGAAGGGCGCCAGAACCCTCGCACGCTCGGAGTCGCGCCGCACCGACACAAGGTTGGCCCTCGCCTGCTCAAGCTTCGCCTGCAGGCTCTGAAGCCTTGCCGGATGCTCATCAATGGCCCGCTGGCGACTGCTGACAGTAAGTTCCGCGCGCGCGAGGCCATCAGTGGCAGCTTCCAGGTTCTCGCGGGACGCCAGGTTTCGGTCCACCAGCGACCGGATCCGCTCAAACTGCCTGCGGGCATTCTCAAGAATGGCCTGCTCGCTCTCAAGAGCCCGGCGGTCGTTGCGGAAACGCACCTCATCGGACCGGATCTGGGCTTCCAGGTCACTCACCTGGGCCTCGGCCTGTGCCAGACCCGGAGCGATGTCGTCCTCGGACAGGGCGAGAAGCAGGTCCCCTTTACGCACCTGCTCACCTTCGGCAACGGGCCGCTGGGCAACCTGACCGGCCAGGGTTGCGGTAATGTCCACCTGCTCCGGTGCCACGATCGCCCCGTACAACGGCAGAATTGGCGTGTGGGTCGCCGGCTGCACGGTTTGTACCTCAACCCGCCAACTGCGTTCGGACGCACTGACCTCGGCCGGTTCCGGGCGGGTCGCCCTCAGAAAGATAAATCCGGCCACGCCAATGGCAAGGATGATCAGCGGCAGCAAACGTTTAAGCATCGGTGATAAACCTGTCAGGTTGAATGCGGGGCGACACGAGAAAGTATTGAATCTACTATACAATCTGTTGCTGTTTTCAGATTCCCCCTGGTGTGGGGTGCGTCATTTTTTCGCATGGTGGAGCTGTCGTTCATGGAATCCCACGTCAATCTGCTTCTGGTCACCCTGTTGAACGTGGCGATCGTCTGTGTGGTTGTCATCCTTCACAATGCTGTCCTGGTCCGCCTGAGCGGATTGCTGTCCAACATGCGTCAGAGCCATCACTTCCGCCTGACTGTTGCGGTCTTGGGGTGCCTGACCGCCCATGCCGCGGAAGTCTGGGTCTTTGCCTTGCCGTACTACTTCATGCACCACGCCGATGGCTGGGGTGAACTCATCGGTAACTTTAACGGCACGCTTCTGGACTGTGCCTATTTCTCGTTCACGACCTTCACCACCGTTGGCTATGGCGATGTGGAACCCCTCGGTCCACTTCGTTATCTGACCGGTATCGAGGGCCTCGCCGGTCTGGTACTCATCACCTGGAGCGCCTCATTCCTGTTCGTGGAAATGCAGCGCTACTGGCCCACCCGTTAATTGTCGTCAGAGCCACTTGCAGCGCGCCAGATTGTAGTACAGCAGCGGCACCACGATGACGGTGAACAGGGTGGACATCGCCAGGCCGAACACCAGCGAGATAGCAAGGCCATTGAAGATCGGATCATTCAGGATGAAGTAAGCCCCCACCATCGCGGAAATGGCCGTCAGGGCAATGGGCTTGATACGCACCGCCCCTGCGAGGATCACGGCCTCCCCAAGATCGACGCCCTCATCCAGCAACTGGCGGATGAACACCACGAGCAGAATGGAGTTGCGCACAATGATTCCCGCCAGGGCAATCATGCCGATCATACTGGTGGCAGTGAACTCCCGCTCCAGTAGCGCGTGGCCCGGCATGATACCGATCAGAGTCAGCGGGATCGGCGCCATCACCACCAGGGGCAGGAGGTAAGAACGGAACTGGGCCACCAGCAACACGAAGATCATGAACACGCCCACGCTGTAGGCCGCCCCCATGTCCCGAAAAGTCTCGTAGGTGATCTGCCATTCACCGTCCCACTTCAGCGTGCCCTTCTCCGGCAGCGGCGGCTGGTTGATAAAAAACTGCTCCGGGGCATCGGGATCCTGCTTGAGCCGGTCCACCATGGCAAACATGCCATAGAGCGGCGAGTCGACCTCGCCGGCCATGTCCGCGGTCACGTAGGTTACCGGCAACAGATCCTTGTGGTAGATCGCCCCCATCCAGTCCGCTTCCCGGACCTCGGCAAAGCTGGCCAACGGCACCAGCTGGCCACTTCGGCTACGGACCTTCACCGATAACAGGGCGGCGGGCTGGGCCTTGTCGCCCTCGTCCAGGATGATCCTTATCGGCACCGGGTACTTGGCATGATCATCGTGCAGGAAGCTCACCCCGCGACCGCCCAGCGCCGTTTGCAGGGCGCCCACCACCTGGGCCTGGGCCACGCCCAGACGAGCCGCGCGGGCCCGGTCGACCACCACTTCCCACTGTCGGGTCGGGGCTTCCAGGGTAGTGTCGATATCCACCAGCCCCTGGACGTCCGTCATACCCTCCGCCACGTGGGTCGCCAGCTCAGCACGGCGCTCGTTATCCACGGCGTAGATTTCCGCCACCACCGGCGACAGCACCGGCGGGCCGGGAGGCACCTCAACGATCTTGACTTCGGCATCGTACCGGTCGCCGATTTCGGTCAACGGTCCACGCAGGGACTGGGCAATGGCATGGGACTGCCGGGCACGATTCTCTTCATTCACCAGGTTGACCTGGATATCGCCGTGATAGGGGTCGCCACGCAGATAATACTGACGCACCAGCCCGTTGAAATTGATTGGTGAAGCCGTACCCGCATAGGACTGCCAGTTGGCTACCTCGTCGACAGTTTCCAGGTAGTGGCCCATCTCCAGCAGCACCCGCTTGGTGCTCTCCATGGGCGTACGTTCGGGCATGTCCACCACCACCTGCAACTCGGACTTGTTGTCGAACGGCAGCATCTTCAGGATAACGGCCTGGAACACCGGCAGCGAAGCCGCCCCGACCGTGAGCAGCACCACCCCCAGCGCCAGAAAGCGGCGCCGCCAGGGATGATCGCCAAGAAAGGGCGACAGCAGGGTTCGGAAAATTTTCAGGGCCAGGGGACTGACCCCCTCGGCAGAATTGGAGGCCTCCTCGGCCTCGGCGGCCGCCTCTCCCTGCTTGTGCCGAAGCAGCCGGAACGCCAGCCAGGGCGCTACCACAAAGGCCACGATCTGGGAGATCACCATGCCGGCGGAGGCATTGATGGGGATCGGACTCATGTAGGGTCCCATGAGACCACTGACAAACGCCATGGGAATCAGGGCCGCCATGATGGTCAGGCTGGCCATGATAGTCGGCGTACCGACCTCATCGACCGCTACGGGGATAATATCCTTCACCGCCCGCCGGGAATTCTGGATACGGCGGTTGATGTTTTCGGTGATGACGATGCCGTCATCCACCAGGATGCCGATGGAGAAGATCAGGGCAAACAGGGACACCCGGTTCAACGTAAAACCCCAGGCCCAGGAGAACACGAGTGTCAGCAGCAGGGTAATCAGAACGGCGATGCCGACGATCAATGCCTGGCGCCAACCCATGGCCGCCAGGACCAGGATCATCACCGCCAGGGTGGCGGAAATCAGGTCGGAAATCAGCTTACGGGCTTTCTGGGAGGCGGTTTCGCCATAGTCCCGGGTGACCAGCACCTCCACACCCACCGGCAGAGCCCGGTTACGGAGCAGGTCCAGCCGCTCCTTGATCGCGGTGGTGATATCGATGGCGTTCTCGCCGGGCTTTTTCGCCACGGCCAGCGTCACCGCCGGGTAGACCTCTCCGGGCTCTCCCGCCGTCGCAGTCTGTTCACCCGGGCCGAACCCGGTCATCACGCTCTGGTCTGCGACCGTGCCGCCGCGGCGAACCTCGGCCACATCCTCAAGGTGGACCGCAGCGCCGTTGTGCATGCCGACCACCAGACTCCGGACGTCCTCGACCGTCTCCAGCAGGGTGCCAACCTGGACCGGTATCGACAGGTTGTTCCGGGTAACCCGGGACTCCTGGCTGCTGGTGTTGGCCGACTGCAGGCCATTGCGCACATCCGCGATGGTGAGCCGAAACCCCGCAAGCAGCGCCGGATCAAACAGCACGTCCACCCGGTCCGGCACCCCGCCTACGGTGTAGACATCCCGGGTGCCAGGGACCCGTTTCAGGGCTACCTCCAGCATGTGCGCCAGCCGCGTCAACTCCTCGCCGGTGTGCCCACTGGTGGGGTCATAGAGGGTCAGCGTCATCACCGGCACATCATCAATACCCTTGGGCTTGACCACCGGTTGGGTCGCACCGAGGTTCGCGGGCAGCCAGTCCTGGTTCGAGTACACCTGGTTATACAATCGCACCAGGGCTTCCTGCCTCGGCACCCCTACCTCGAACTGGACCGTGACCACGGCCTGACCCTGGCGGGACACCGAATAGACATGCTCCACCCCCTGGATCTCGCTCATGACCTGTTCGGCCGGGGTGGCGATGGCGCTTTCCACCTCCCGGGCACTGGCCCCCGGGAAGCCCACCATGATGTCGGCCATGGTGACATCAATCTGCGGTTCTTCCTCTTTGGGAGTGATGATCACCGCCAGGACACCCAGAACGATCGCCAGCACGGCCAGCAGAGGCGTCAGTTTGTTGTCCTGGAAGACTCGGGCAATGGCGCCGGAGGGACCGACACCGGGCAGTTCCTCACTCACTCGCTGCCCTCCCGGCCACGATCAGAGAGGCTGAGCCGGTCACTCCCCACCAGGATGTGCGGATTGCGCACGACCCTCTCGCCTTCACTCAGGCCCGCCAGGATCTCGAGGCGATCCCCGTCCAGGGTACCGACCCGCACCTGACGCAAGCGGGGCCGAGCCCGCTCATCCAGGACAAATACGGCCCGGAGCTCGCTGTGCCGGATCAGGCTGCTGGCCGGAACCCACAGGGACTCCCGCTCGCCAACGGGGACACTGACCTTGACCAGCATACCGGGAAACAGGGAACCGTTCGGTTCGGCCAGTCGCATGCGCAGTCGGAAGGTGTGGGTTGCCGGGTCGGCGTAGGGGTAGAAGGTCATTTCGCCGGTCTCAAGCATCCGGCCATCCGCAAGGGTCACCGTCGCCCGGCGCTGCGATCGGGCCAGGTCGGCGTATTTCTGGGGAAGATCCACGACCACCCGCAACTGCTCCAGAGACAACCCGCTGAGCAGCGGTTGGCCGGGATTGACTGCCTCACCGATCTCCACATGGCGCTCGGTCAGGATACCGCCGTAGGGCGCCACAATGCGGGTGTAACCGAGTTGCTCTTCGGCTTCGGCCACAGCGGCCTGCGCCCGTTCCACCCGGGCCCGGGCCGCGGCCAGGTTGTTCCTGGCCTGATCAAACTCCTGGCGCGATACCAGGCCCCGCTCATGAACCGCCTCGATGCGTTCGAACCGCTGCCGGGCGTCAACCAGCGCCGCCGAGGCTTCCTCCAGTCCGGCCCTTGCCTGGCTAAGGCGCGCTCTCTGTTCACTGTCTTCCAGCTGGACAATCAAATCACCGGCCGCCACCGAATCATCCACATCGAAGGGGAGCTTCAGGACCGTGCCACTGGTCTGGGCTGAAACCGTACTCTGCTGAACCGCCTCGATGACGCCGTCCAGATGAACGGTCTCCTCGATGGGCGCGCGTTCCACCTCGACAATCTTCAGTTCCTCCTGCTGGGACTGGGCCAGGCCGGGCATCAGCATGGCGACGGCCACGAGCCACGGACGGAAAAGCGAACGGGTAACCATGGGCACCTGATTCCTATTGGTTATTTGTTAATAACTACATGGTAACAATCGTCGCAACGATCAGGAACGGAGTCGTACACAAGCATAGCCGATAGTGGTCGGAGTGCGTTGATATGTCACAAAAAAGCCCTGCGTGGGGAATTACTCCATGCAGGGCAGAATGTCACCCGCCGGCTATGAGAAGCGGGTAACCGCCATGATGCTGTTTACCAGCGAGCCGTCAGTGCCGCCCGGAACGTCCGGCCCGGCTCGTTGATCCGATAGGCCTCACCGGTAAACAGGTCTTCCCGGCTGACGTGGGGTGCCCAGGTCTTGTCGAACACGTTGTCCACCGCCCAGCTCAGGGTCAGATAATCCATCAGCGGATGGCTGCCGTTGAGATTGAATACGCCATAGCCCGGGGAAGTGCTGGGGTCGAGGCCGGATTCCTCATCAATCCGATCCTGCCGGCGGGCCAGCATCCATTCCGCCCGGACGGTATGGCCCAGGTGGTGCCAGCCCAGGGTCTGGATGTACTGCACGGGCGGAATCTGCGGCAGTGGCTGGTCGGTGTCGTTATTGGTGCCCCGGACACTGGCCAGTTTGCCGGTGGCACTCCAGGTACCATTGCTCCAGCCCAGTTCACCCTCCACGCCGAGCAGGCGGGCATCGATGTTCCGGTAGCGGATAACGTCCGGGGCCGGCTCATAACGCAAGACGAAATCGTCCACCTCATCGATCCACACCGCCGGGCGCCAGTGCCAGCCGTCATTCTGCCCGGCCAGGCTCAGCTCCAGCTTGTGATGTTTCTCAGTCTCAAGATCGGGGTTGCCAACCCAGGCGCTGCCCCTGGTGACATAGCGTTCATTGACACCGGGGGAGCGGACGCTGTGAGACGCGGTCAGTTCCAGCGTATTGACCGGCGAAACCCGCCATTCGCCGGTCATGAACCCGCTGACGTTGTCATCGGTGGCTTTGGTATCGGTTACGCCGTAAACGTTCTCGTAGATGGATGCCGGCGACATGGGCATGGCATCCGGCTGCATGGTGAAGGTTTCGTCGGCACGATTGGCGTCCATTTCCACCCGATCATAGCGGATGCCCGCGCCCAGGCGCATGTCGGCCCGGATCCGATGGAAGGCTTCGACAAACACCCCGACCCGATCACGCTCTACATCCGGCCACAGGAACGAGGCCTCGTTGCTCAGATCCATGCCGTTGTACATGGTGGCATCCCAGTTGTTGCTCTCGACATCCATTCCGACAGCGATTTCTTTGGTGTAGTCGATGGTCTGGTCCAGCACCAGCCGGGCGCCCTGGGTCCGGGTTTCCGAAAGGGTCTGCATTTTCATGGGCATGCCCATCATCACTGGCGGTTCACGCAGGCTGAAGTTGTCCATCACGTGATCCACGTCTGCCTGCCAGGCCATGAGGTTCCAGCCACCGCTGGCTACGGGTGCACCCAGCTCCAGGCGGTACATATCGGTATCCGTCTTCGGGGCATCCATACGGGAGGCGTATTTGACGTCCCGCTCCTCCTGGCGGCTGACCATGCCCTTCACATAGAAGCCATTGTCCGCGGTCCAGGCCCCGTCAAGGCGGCCTTCGGTATTCTCGAAGGCACTCCGGACCTCATTACCTTCGCCATCCTCGTAATCGTCGGCCTCTTCGTAGCCAGCGGAAAGGCGCAGGAAACTGTCCCGGTCGCCAACCGCGGCACTGCCGCTGACCAGCCTGCCGTCAGCATTATCGGAGCCGCCCACGGTGAGGTGCCCTGTGGTGCGGTTGTTATCGGCAAAGGACGGTGCCGCCGTGGTGGCCACCACCTGACCGCCAGCGATGGGCCCCCAACGCAGGGTGCGATTGCTGGTGCGCACTTCCAGCACCTGGGGCAGTGCAAAACTGAGCCGGCTGGTAGGCGGGTCCATGCGATTGGGGCAGGCGCCTTCCACTCGCATGCCATCCAGCAGCACATCCACCCGCTCCTGACCCTGACCATGAATCACCGGGTCCAGCCCGCGGCCACCAAGCCGGGACAGTGACACCGAGGGCTCCGAATCCAGACGGGAGACCGGTTCCGAGGCCAATGCTGCCTCGGACAACCGGGCCGCCTCGGCGGACTGGCCTTCAGTAACCCGGATCAACAGCTGGTCCTCATCCTGAATCTGGGCAAACGAAGGGCTAGTAACACATCCGGCCAGGGTCAGGCCGATAATGCGTGCCAGAGGTTTTACGGTCATGCCTGAGAATTCCTTACCATCACGGGAATGGGAGAGTTGTGTTAATTGGCAGTAATAATAAAGGCAAACGGGTTGCACGGATTGGGACACAATGCCGCACCCCAAAAGGGGTATCCCCCGCGGGAGGGCAAGGATAGAATTCGTTGCATGGAATGGCTTACACACTCTCAGACCGGTATCTGCCAGGCAGCCCGCTACCTGCTCGGCATGCGGCTGGCCATCGTTTCGATCCAGCTGGTTGCAATCGCTGTTGCAGAAACCATGATTACCCTGGCGCACGAAGCCGAGGCCCTGTTGCTCTGCCTCGGTTACGGTGTACTCGCCACTCTCGGGTGGCTGTGGTTTACCCGCCGCCCCCCAGCGTCTTCCATCGCTGTCAGTGCCGGGCTGTTGGCGGATATCATCCTGATCGGCATTTGGCTGTTTCTAACCGGTGGCTACACCAATCCCCTGGTATCCCTGCTGCTACTGCCCATTGCTGTGGCCATCATCCTGGTTCCCCTTCGCCAGAGCATCACCATTACCATCAGTGGCATCGCGGTCTACACGGCATTGATGCTCTGGCACACCCCGGTTGCCCACGGCCAACACAGCGATCGCCTTGCCCAGTTACACCTGTTCGGTATGTGGGCGACCTTTGCCCTTACGGCGGCTATCCTCTTGTTGGTGGTTGGTACCCTGGCCCGACGACTTCGCAGCCAGCAACTGCAGCTGGCGCAGTTCCGGGAAAACCGCCTGCGGGACGAACAGATCATTGCACTCGGCCTGTCTGCTGCCGCGGTGGGCCACCGGCTGGGGACGCCGCTGAACACTATGACACTGCTGCTCGACGAGATCCGCTCGGAAACTGCCCGAAAAGAGGCCACGCAGGACGCCGGAGCTCTGAAGGAAGACCTCGACACCATGGAACAGCAGATACAATTATGCAGTCAGCATCTGCAACAGCTCACCCGGGCAGCGGTCGAGGCCAGATCCGCGCAACAGGAGATCCTGCCGGTGGCCAATTGGCTGTTACGCCTCCGGGAGTCCGCCACACTGCTCTGGCCCTCCGCACCGATCCAGTGGCAACAACCGGCTCCCGATGTCCCGGTGGCGGTGGATGCCACCCTCGACCAGGCGGTGCTCAACCTGTTAGCCAATGCGCTGACCGCCAGCCCTGCCTGGGTCGGCGTGTCGGCTCGCAGCGGCACACCTGGCAGGGTCGAGATTGTCGTCGAGGATCACGGTGAGGGGCTGGAAGCCGCCCTGGAGGGCGCACCCGGTGAAGAAATCGTGGACTCGAGGAACGGCCTTGGAGTGGGGCTGTTCCTGTCGAACGCCACCATCCAGCGCCTGGGGGGAACCCTCCGGGCCAGGACCGATAACAACGGGACAACCATGGTAATCGATCTGCCGGAAGCGGCCTCAAACGGAGACAGCGCATGAGCCAACGAAACCTGTGGCTGATCGTGGACGATGATACGGCCTTCCTCCAGATACTGCAGCGCTCCCTTGCCCGCCAGGACGTCGAGGCGGTACCGGCCACGACCGGAGCCGAAGCCCTGACCCTGCTCGAGACCAGGGATTTCGGACGCTGCGTACTCGACCTTAATCTCGCCGGGGAAAGCGGCCTGCAACTCCTCCCGGAACTGTTGGCCCGCAAGCCGAAACTGGAGGTCCTGGTACTGACCGGCTACGGCAGCATCGCCACGGCCGTTGAAGCCATGCGTCGGGGGGCCGCCAACTATCTGTGCAAACCGGTTACGGTGAGCCAGCTGATAACCGGCTTCGAGCCCCTTGAGGGGTCCCCGGAGCTGCGTCCGGAGCCGCCTTCGGTGGAAGAGATGGAGTGGGAGCACATCCAGCGGGTGCTTAACGAGCATGATGGCAACATCTCCGCCACCGCCCGGGCACTGAACATGCATCGGCGCACCCTTCAGCGTAAATTGCAAAAGCATTCCCGCTGGCGCAGCTGACGGGAATCGAAGAAAAAATGACATCTGTCAATTTCTGGTAAGGTAGGGGCCGTGCCAGCTAGCCGGACTTCCGGTAGCATCTCCGCCTTTACGCTGTAATTTGCAGTAAGTGTCACACAAGGAGGCGTGTTCGCAATCCACCAGCGAGATCAGCAGAAGCGGACCTGAATGCCAAAATTGACGGATGCTGTAACGCCCCCCGAGGGCATTGACGCCGAACGCCTGGCCCTGGTGGCCTCAGCAACCCCCAACCTTGTGCTGTTTCTGGACGAAGCCGGCTGCATCGAGTGGGTGAACGACAGTTTCGAGCAGCATACCGGCCATCTGCTTGCGGACATCCGCGGCAAGCACCCCCGGGATGTCCTCTATGGCCCGGCCACCGACCCTGAAACCATCGCCCGGATCAACCGGCACCTGCACCGGGGGGATACGTTCGCCGAGGACATCCTGCACTACACGCGCTCAGGCACCCCATACTGGGTCCACAGTTATTGTGTACCCATCGGCATGGACCAGGGCGTAGCCCCCGGTTATATCGTGATCCAGAACAACATTTCCGACCGCAAGCACAGCGAACGGGGGCTCCGAATTGCCGCCAGCGTGTTCGATCGGAGCCATGAAGCCATCATCATCACCGATCACAACAACCATATTCTCGACGTCAATCCCGCTTTCTCCCGGATCACCGGCTACAGTCGGGATGAAGTCCTGGGCCTGAACCCGGCGATCCTGAGCTCCGGCCGGCACTCGAAAGAGTATTACCAGTCCATGTGGCGGACGATCGAAAAAACCGACCACTGGCGCGGTGAAATCTGGAACCGGCGCAAGAACGGCGAGGAGTTCATCGAACTGCTGTCCATCAGCCGGGTCCATCTGGAGGAACCCGGTCAGTACTACCATGTGGCAGCCTTTTCAGACATTACTGCCATGAAAAACCACGCCCGTGAACTGGATCGCGCCGCCAACTACGATGACCTGACCGGGCTACCCAACCGGCAACTCCTGGAGGAACGTCTGCGTTCCGCCTGCAGCCATGCCGAGCGACACGACCGGCGGCTGTCGGTGTGCTGTCTGGACCTGGACGGCTTTAAAGCCATCAATAACCGTCTCGGACATGACGCCGGAGACCAGGTGTTACGAACGCTCGCCGAACGATTGACCCACACCCTGCGCAGCGGCGATACCGTCGCCCGGGTGGGTGGTGACGAGTTTGTTCTGTTGGTACAGAGTGACGACAGCCATGCGGTTTACCAGCGAATTCTGGCCGCCATCAGCGAGCCGGTAGCCACCCGGGACGGAGAGGTAAAGCTGACGGCCAGCCTTGGCATCACCCGATATCCGGAGGACCAGGCCGATGCCGAAGGCCTCGTCCGTCATGCGGACCAGGCAATGTATTCGGCCAAGGAAAAGGGCCGTAACCAGTTTCACTTCTTCGATCCGGATCTCGATCAGTACCGGCGGAAGCGCCGCCAACAGCTGACCGAGCTGAGCCGTGCCCTGGAAAACGAGGAGTTCGAACTGTTTTTCCAGCCCCAGATCCGGATGTCTGATTATGGCCTGATCGGGTTCGAGGCTCTCATCCGCTGGCACCGGCCCGAAGTCGGGCTTGTCGGCCCCGGAGAATTCCTGCCATATGTGGAAAACAGCCATCTGGAAGTGCCATTGGGTCAGTGGGTTCTGAAAGAGGCCATCCATCAGCTGAATCGCTGGCGAGAGGCCGGAGAGGACCTGACCGTCAGCATCAACATGACCGCACGACACCTGCTGGACCGGAGTTTTGCCGACTACCTGGAGAGTTACCTTCATAGCCATCCGGAACTGGATCCGGCGCGGGTGACCCTGGAAGTCCTCGAGTCAACGGCACTGGAGGATACCAAGCAGGCCAGTCATGTACTCACCCGCTGCCGGAACCTTGGCCTGCAAGTGGCACTGGACGATTTTGGCACCGGTTTTTCTTCCCTGACCTATCTGCGAACCCTGCCTATAAACCTGATCAAGATTGACCAGAGCTTCGTTCGAAACATGCTGGACAACCCCGGGGACCGGGCGATCGTGGAGAGCGTGATCTTCCTCGCCCAGCGCTTCAAGCACCCCGTGCTGGCCGAAGGGGTGGAAACCGACGCCCAGGCCAGCGAACTCGCCCGGATGGGCTGTGATCAGATCCAGGGATACGGTGTTGCTCCCCCGATACCGTGCGGCGAGGTACTGGAATGGGCCGGCCGCTGGCGCAACCGGAAACAACCTGGACTGGAACTGCGAGCGTCTGACAGGTCCACTAGGGCCGGTAACGTCGCTGATCCAGGGTCGTGAGACGATCCGGGTGGAATACCATCAGGCCTGTCACGAAGGTGCCGTTGACGAACCCTTCCGGCAACATGATCAGGGGCAGGTAACGGATGTACTCGTGGATCAGCTCGTCAAAGGTGTAAACGCCGCCGGACCACAATATCAGGCACATCACCACGCCAGCAGCGGCCACCGCCAGCCCTGCCCCAAAGAACCCGCAAAAAAAGATATAAGCAAAGAAATTCCGGAAGTTGCGCCGGCGCTCCCACACCATGATGGCGTGACTGACCAGCGCCGGCACCATGACGGTAACCAGGCCGTTGGCAGCGAACATGATGACCGGTTCACGCCCGGTGATGACCGTGATCATCAGTGCCATCAGGCCACTGAAGACCGCCAGCGCCCAGCCCAGCATGAGGGTGATGACGGTCATCCCGAATATGTGGATGGAAAGCCCCGGCGAGATTCCCGCCCGCAACTGCCACAGGAATCCCAGCACCACAGCGGTTCCGAACAGCGAATGCTGCAGCGCGTTGTCTTTCCGCAAAGCCTGCCAGTCCACCGCGCGGGCGGCCGATGCCAGGATCAGCAGGAACAGCACCGCCGTTACCAGCCACTGGCCGGTCGACAACAGATTTTCCGTCATTCCCATGGTGCGCGCATCCCCGGATCAGGTAGTCAGGATCAATACGCAGACGATGATAACGGGTTCACCCACCCGCTTACCAAAACGGGCTTGATCTAGGCTGTTTGCGCGACGGGCTGCCGGTGGTTGGTCAGTTTCTGCCAGGCATCGAAGGTACTCAGGTAGACCTGGCCACCCAGATGCGCCAGGAATTCGGTCCCCTTCAGCCGGTCCATCACCGGACCCTTGACCTCGGACAGGTGCAGCCGCACACCGGCATCTTTGAGCCTTTCATTGATGGCCTCAAGACTTTCCAGGGCCGAGGCATCAATCAGATTGACGGCCGGGCATACCAGCACGAGCTCCTGCAGTTCCGGTTCCCGGGTCACCAGATCCATGACCGTCTCCTCCAGGAATCGTGCATTGGCAAAATACAGGCTCTCGTCCACCCGCAGGAAGGTGACTTTCGGGCACAGTTGCACCTCGTGGCGCAGTACGTTGCGGAAATGTTCGGTGCCCGGCACCAGGCCCACTACCGCACTGTGGGGGCGGCTGGTGCGATACAGGAACAGACCGAGGGACATCGCCACCCCGGCGATGATCCCCGCCTCGACGCTGTGCACGAGGGTCAGCAGGATGGTGGCCAGCATGGCGCCAAAATCCGTGCGGGAGTACCGCCAGGTGCGGGACAGCGCCGGCAGATCGATGAGGGTTGACACCGCCACGATGATGGTTGCGGCCAGGGTCGCCTGGGGCAACCAGGCAATGGCCGGCGTCAGGAACAGAGTCGCCAGGGCAATACCGCCCGCTGTGTAGGCACCGGCCGCCGGGGTCTCCGCACCGGCATCAAAATTGACCACCGAGCGGGAAAAACCACCAGTCACCGGCATGCCGCCGGAGAACCCGGAACCCAGGTTGGCCGTGCCCAGCCCGATCAGCTCCTGATCCGGGTCGATTCGCTGCCGACGCTTGGCGGCCAGGGTCTGGCCCACGGACACCGACTCGACAAAGCCGACAATACTGATCAGCAGAGCGCCCACCGCCAGCTGGGACCACAAGCCGGTATCCAGCGACGGCATGGTGAATTCCGGCAAGCCGGATGGCACCTCCCCCACCAGCCGTACCCCGGCCTGGTCCAGCTGAAAATACCAGGCAACGAGGGTGGTGATCAGCACCGAGAGAATCGGTGCGGTCTTGGTCAGGATATCGGCGAGCCGGGCCTGTATCCCCTGCTTTATCAAGAAGGGTTTCAGGTACCTGCGCGCCAACAACAGGAACGCCAGGGCGCCGATACCAATGGCCAGCGTGTAGAAATTGGTCGAGCCAACCGACCCCAGCAGAGACTCGACGATCTCCACCAGGTTATGACCCGAGGCCTGAACACCGAAGATATGCTTGAGCTGGCTGGCCGCAATGACGATACCGGAGGCCGTGATGAAACCGGAAATCACCGGATGGCTCAGGAAGTTTGCCAGGAACCCGAGCCGGAGCACGCCCATCAGCGTCAGCATCAGGCCCGACATCACCGCCAGTAGCACCGCACCGCCCACATACGCGGCGGTCCCGGCCTCGGCAATGGGCTCGAGCGCGGCCGCCGTCATCAATGACGCCACCGCGACCGGGCCAACCGACAGGGTCCGGCTGGTACCAAACACCGCATAGATGATAAGCGGCAGAATACTGGCATAGAGCCCGACCTGAGCCGGCAAACCCGCCAGCAAGGCATAGGCCAGGGACTGGGGAATGAGCATGACCGTGACGATGACGGCGGCCACCAGATCACTGGCGGCCTGGTCACGGCCGTATTGTGGCGCCCACTGCAAGATGGGCAGGTACCGCTTGATCAGGTGCATGCCGTGCTCAGAACAGGTTGACCGGCACTTTCAGGTAAACCTGCCCGTTATCCTCGGCCGGCGGCATATGGCCGGCCCGCATATTGACCTGGACCGAAGGCAGGATCAGCCGGGGCATATCCAGAGTCGCATCCCGCTCGGTCCGCATCTTCACAAAGTCGTCCTCGCTGACCCCTTCGTGAACGTGGATATTGGATTTGAGCTCCTCGGCCACCGTGGTTTCATACAGGAATTCCTCACGACCCGGCGCGCCATAGTCATGACACATGAACAACCGGGTCTCGGGCGGCAGCGACAGCACCTTCTGGATCGACCGGTACAGGATGCGGGCATCTCCTCCGGGGAAATCACAACGAGCGGTCCCGAAATCCGGCATGAACAGAGTGTCCCCGACAAAAGCAGCATCACCGATCACGTAGGTCAGACAGGCCGGTGTGTGGCCCGGGGTGTGCAGAACCCGTCCTTCAAGGTTACCGATACGGAAGGTATCCCCTTCCCGGAACAGCTGATCAAACTGACTGCCATCGCGGGCGAACTCGGTGCCGGCGTTGAAGGCCTTGCCGAAAATCTCCTGCACATCGACGATTTTCTCGCCGATGCCGGTTTTGCCACCTAGTTTCTCATGCAGGTAAGGCGCTGCCGAAAGATGATCCGCGTGCACGTGGGTTTCGAGGATCCACTCCACCGTCAGGTCATTGTCCCGGACGTAACGGATGATGTCGTCCGCGGAACGGACGTCGGTACGGCCAGCGGCATAATCCAGATCGAGGACGGAGTCCAGAATAGCGCAGGACTGACTATCCGGATCACGGACGACGTAGCTGAAGGTATTGGTAGGTTCGTCGAAGAACTGCTGGACGACGGGATTGCTCATGACACTCACCTCGCGCATCGATCCTTTTGATTTTAATTCTAAGGATATACTAAAACGTAATATTGGGTGAAATGCCAATTTATTCTATCGAGCTCCCTCCTGATGCATTCCGGGGAACTAATGCTCCCCGGACTCTTGCAGCTGATTCAGAGGGTTTCCAGCTTGCTCCGGATCTCCTCCCTACGACCGGCATCCGCGACAGGACGACCCGGGCGTTCCGGCGCATTGAGCGCCTTGTTCAGGTACTCCCGTGCCCGCTCGGGCTGATCCTGTTCAATCAAAAAATCGCCGTAGAAATAGTTGGGGTCGATACCGTCCGGATTGAGTTCCAGGGCCTGCAGCAGGAACTGTCTGGCCTTGTCATCGTCTCCGAACCCCAGGGGCCAGCCCGGTACCTGGTAGTAGAGACTGCCCAGGGAAGTGTAGGCGGACCCCTCCAGTGCATCCGGATCAATCTCCAGGGCATGCTCCAGGGATTTTCGAGCGTCCTTCACCAGGCCCAGGGCACCGAGGCCACCCTTGGCACCCGCGTAGGTACTCAGCACGATGCCCTGCCAGATGAGGGGTTCGGCGCGTTCGGGATAAGCGTCGACAAACGCCTCGGCTTCACCCGCCAGTTGCTCGAAAGCTTTTTCCTGCTTGTCCTCCGGCAGCTGGTACTGGATTTCCGCCCAGCGAGCCTGGATTCCGGCCAGCTCGGCCTCAAGATTCCCCGCCCAGACCGGCGCGGCGACGGCGGACGCAAGCAACAGAATCATCCATTTCATGACAATACTCCCGGATTCAGAAAACGCCGGATGACCGGCAGTTGGTTCAACATGGCCTTGTCCACGATCCGGGGCAGGATGCCATTGATCACCACAAACAGTTTTTCCGGCCAGCCAAGGAACCGACGCCGCTCGTCGTTCTCCATGGCCTTGAGGATTTCTGCGGCGACCACCTCGGGGGCATCCATGGTGTTGCCAAGCGCCCGGTTCAGTTCGTTGACCTGTTCCGGGTTCATATCCGTCGCCGTAGCCCTGGGGGCGACATACACCACCTGTACCGGTGTATCCGCCAGCTCCCGCCGCAACGCTTCGGTAAACCCGCGCAAACCAAACTTGCTCGCGCAGTACGCGGTGTACCCGGGGAAGCCGATACTCCCGAAGGTGGAACCAACGAACACCAGGGCTCCGTAGCCACTCTTCTCGAACCGTGGCGCGAAATGCCGTGCCACCAGCATGGCCGAGCGCAGGTTTACGGTAAGCTGGGCATCCAGCTCACCGATGGCCATGGCGCCGAGCGCGGCAAATCGGTTCTGCCCGGCACAGTGGATCACGCCATCGATCTCCGGATAGGCATCGCTGAGGCGTTCCAGCTGTTGATCCAGATCCACGGCGGCAAGGTCCAGCGTCACCGCGGACACGCCTTCCCGGTGAGCCAGCTGATCCGGATGCCGGGAGGCGACAATGACCCGGGCACCGGCCCGAACCAGCGGCTCCACCAGGGCCTTGCCGATACCTCCCGTTCCGCCCAGCAACAGGAACACCCGGTCATGCAGCCTCATGGCGTTGCTCCTTGCGATCGGCCGGCAGTGGAATGCTGTGCAACATGTCACCGTATAGGCGGTAGACCATGCGGGCAGCCTCAATGATGGCCTGCTGGTCGTCCGGGTCGGTCATGTCATTCATCAGGTTGCGGAAAAACTCGAAGTGCTCCTGATCCAGCGCACCGTGGGAGTAGAGGTAGCTGAACGCCGCATCCGGAAGGCCCAGCTGTTTCTGGATGGCTTCGCCCAGGGGAGTGGCCAGCTCGATGGAGGTTCCCTCCAGCACCTGGACCATGCCGAAGAAAGCGGCCGGGTTGCCGCGGTGGATACGGTCGTACAGGTACGCCACCATCAGTTCAATCGAGGTGTCGGGATCGCCATTGCGAATCGCTTCCTTGTCCTCGCCACAGGCTTCCAGGTCGTTGAGGATCCACTCGTGATGGCCATACTCCTCCTCGATGTATTCCACCAGCGCCTTGCGGACGAACTCCAGGCGTTCCGGCAAACGGCCGCCACAGGCCATCATCAGTGGCACCGTGTGTTTCACGTGGTGATAGGCCTGGGTCAGGAACCAGGTGTAGCCTTTCAGATCGAAGCGACCCTCGCGAATGGCTTCGATGACCGGGGCACCGGTTACATGGGCGCGGGCTTCCGCGGTTTCAGATTGCAGACGATCGAAAAATGCCATGACAGTGTCTCCTGGCGTGTTTGAATAAGTTGGGGAAGTGGCAGACAGGTTCATGAAAATCGGAAAGGCACCGGCCATCAGCGTTGGCAGGTCCGCCTGGATCTTCTGGCGCACGGGTCGACCGTTCGCGGTCATGTGGCCCGTGGCTTGGGTCAGGGGCTGACGACGGATGTACACCGCCTCCAACCGCGCATAATCGGGCAGACGGGCGTTGATTGCCGCCAGCGCAAGGCGGAGCTGGTCCGGGGAACGGCCGTCCTGGACGACCAGCAAAGCGGACGGATGCGGTTCCCCGTCTCCGAACGCCACGGCCTGGCGGGCACCTACCGCCTGGATGAGCTCGCTCTCCAACCACTCCGGACTGATATTGCGCCCGAAACTGGTAATCAGCAGGTTCTTGGCGCGGCCATTGACTGACAGGAAACCGGTCGGATCCAGCGCACCCAGATCCCCGGTATCCAGCCACTCCTGAGCTTCGGGCTCATCACCGAGGTAGCCAAGGTGGGTATTGCCCCGAACCAGAATGTGGCCACCGTCATTCACGCGCACGTCGACATGGGAGAGCGGTTTGCCTACGGCCCCGGCGCGTTCCTGCCCGGGGACATTCAGCGCAACCACGGAGCTGCATTCGGACAAGCCATAGCCCTCGAACAGCGGCAGACCGGCGTCGCGGCTGCGGGCGAGCAACTCGGGGGAAACCCGGCCACCGCCCACAGCCAGAAAACGGAATGGCGCGCTGTCCAGCTGACCGCTCTCCGCAGCGCCAACCAGCGCCATGGCGAGTTCCGGAACAAGAATCAGCGACTGTGGCCGGTGCTGGTTGATTCCCTCGACCAGACGCCCGGTATCAAGCCCGCTGCTACCGGTCATGCCCAGGCTCTGCAACGGGGCAACGGTCACGGTACCGCCCATCAGCAAGGGCAGGTAAACGCCTGCGATGTTCTCGAGCAACGTGGCCAGCGGCAGGACGCACAGATGTTCTGACAGTTCAACGTCCGTCAGCCGATGCTTAAGCGCCAGCGTGGTAGCCGTCATCTGTTCGGCTGACAGACAAACCCCTTTGGGTGTGCCGGTACTACCCGAGGTAAAGGTAATCTTGGCCGTGCGCTCGGGCATCCATGCACTGGCGGGCGATACCGGCAGATGGCGTAACCAGACCCCGTGGCCCAGATGCTCGCTTTCAGTGCAGTGCCCGGAGGACAACAGACAGTCCAGTCCGGCCCTCTCAATAAGGTGGGCAGTCTGGGTTGGTGAGAAGAACACCGGCACCGGCACACAGACAACATCCGCCAGCAGGCAAGCCAGATCCGCCAGGATCCAGGCCAGAGAGTTATCGCCGCACAAACCGACACGCCTGACACCCAAATGGGTCAGCTGATCAGCCAGCGCCTGTGCTGCCTGCATCATCTGCGCATAACTGTAGGCCGCCTCCGGCCCACGCAGGGCAACGCGCGATGGATCGACTGCCGCCTGCCGGCGGAGCAATTCAGGCAATACAGCCATAGGAGCCTCCCAACGTTGAGTCCCCATCGGCAACCGGTCGTTCTACCGGCTGAATCAGCCGCAGCAAGCCGGCATTGCGAAGCGCTGATACGCCATCGGCAACCCTGATCGCCATCACCACCGGATGATGGTCATAGTACCGGCCCCAACCAGCTCCACCATCGGGCAGCCTTGACGGATCCGCATCTGCCAGCACCTCGGTGGCAATGCCCAACCGGTGAAAGCTGTTGCGCAACTGATCGGTGCCGGTACACACCACCCAGTCGTATCCGGCGCTGTCCAGCCAGACTGACAATGAAGCAAACAGGTACCGGCTGACACCGGCCTCAACGCCGGCGAGGTGGGCAATCTCGGCAATCTTGTGCCGGGCAACACCCGACACCGGCATCACCGATTCAACAGGAACCGACAGGTAATCTTCGAGAAACAGACGTTCCAGAGCCGCGTTGCGCACTCCAACTGCCGCCAGCAAGGTACCCTGCGCCGTGGACAGGGCCAGCAGGGCCGGGATGCGCAGGGTGGGTTCCGCCCCGTAGGCGTGCAGAAACCGCCGCCGGATAAATCCCGCCACGGTATCGGCCATGGCCGTTTCCGGAACGATTTCACTCAACCAGCGACCGGCACAACGGATGACCGGAACCACCTCCCCGGAATCCGGGGGACAACAGGTCGACATCATCAGCGGGTCTGTCATAGGCGCTCTCCAGCAATACGGCCCCGTGGCCCTTCAATCACGATTGCCAGATTAGAAAGGGAGCCTTAAATCAGCCTTAAGGCACCGACACAGAAACCTTAAGACCGCCTTAAGGTTTCTCGGGCCTGCCGGTTAAGGCTCGCTTAAGAAAGGCCGCGTAGAGTGCCATGCCATTCGCCGGACACCCCGGACAAGCTCGGGTGCTGAAGTGAGGCTGTATGAAACTCCCGGATTTGTGGACAAACCGATTGGGCGCACTGCCCCGTTTCCTGCTGGCTGGCGGATTTGCCACCCTGCTCCACTGGCTGATCATGATGTTGCTGGTTCGTGCCGGCCTGAATGCTCTGGTGGCCACCGCCGTTGGCGCCAGTGCCGGATTACTGGCGAACTACATCGGCCAGCACCGCTTCGCCTTCTGCTCGCCTTTGCCGCACCGGGTCACGTTCCCCCGGTATCTCGCCGGAGCCGGTATGGGGTGGACCCTGAACCTTCTCAGTTTTGCCTTGCTAAAAATGGCTGGTGCCAACCTGGCGTTGGCGCAGATTACGGCTACCGGTGTGGTGGCACTTGCCAACTATCTCTTCGCCGAGAGGTTTGTATTTCATGAAGAACCGACAAGAGACTTTCAGTAACCCGATGCTCAGTATCGTCATCCCGGTTCACAACGAGGCCGATGTCATCCCGACTCTGCTGAGCCGCCTGAACCGGGTTGCCCGACAACTGGACGGTTCGGTGGAACTGCTGTTCGTGGACGACGGCAGTCATGACAATTCCGTCGCTCTGCTGCTGGCGGCCCGGAAACGCCAGCCGGACATCCGGGTGGTCCAGCTGTCACGCAATTTTGGCAAGGAAGCCGCCGTGACCGCGGGGCTCGAGCATGCCCGCGGCGAGGCTGTGGTACTGATGGACGCCGACCTCCAGGACCCGCCCGAACTGATCCCCCGGATGGTCGCCGAATGGCACAGAGGTGCGGATGTCGTATTGATGAAGCGCCGCTCCCGGGCCGGCGAGAGCTGGCTGAAACGTGCCACAGCGAGCCTGTTCTACCGGTTGATCAACCGCATCAGCGACGCGTCCATACCCGTGGATACCGGCGATTTCAGGCTGATGAGCCGACGCACTGTCGATGCCCTGAACCGCTTACCCGAACGCAACCGCTACCTGAAAGGCATGTTTGCCTGGGTCGGCATGCCCACCGTCACCCTTGAATTCGATCGCGATCCACGGGCAGCGGGCAAGACCAAGTGGAACTACCTGAAACTGATGCATCTGGCGATGGAGGGCATCACCTCGTTTTCCACTCGCCCGCTGCGGATCGCCCTGCTGCTGGGCCTGCTGGCGGCCGGCGCCGGCGGCCTGTTCGGCACCTGGGAAGTGCTCCGGGCACTGGTTTTCGGTATTTCCACGCCGGGTTACGCGTCGATGATTGCCATGATCACTTTCCTGTCCGGTGTTCAGCTGCTCTGCGTGGGCCTGTTGGGGGAATACGTCGGGCGCATCTACATGGAAACCAAGCAGCGCCCGGTATTTATCGTCGCCGAAGACAGTGAGGACGACGCCCAATCGATTCTCCCACAACTGCGAGTAGCTGGTAATGACCAGACACATTAACACCCTGCTCTGGCTACTGGTTTCCGTTCTGCTTGTCCGGCTTGGCCTGGCCGCGATTCTGCCGCTAGCCGACACGACAGAACCCCGGTACGCGGAGATTGCCCGCATTATGGCCGAAACCGGCGACTGGATTACGCCCTGGTTCGATTACGGAGTGCCTTTCTGGGGCAAACCACCCCTGTCGTTCTGGGCCCAGGCCTTATCCTTCAAAGTATTCGGTGTCTCCGAATTCGCCGGGCGTTTACCCTCCTGGCTGGCTAACTGCGTTATCGTCTACCTGATCTACACGCTGCGCCGTTACCTGCACCCTGAACGGACCAGCGACGCTGCCCGGGCGGCCAGTCTCTGGGCGGCACTCATTTATGCCACCACAGCCCTGGGTTTTCTCACCGCAGGCACGGTGATGACCGACTCTTTCCTTGCGCTCGGATCCACGCTGGTCCTGACCAGCCTGGTGGTCCGGCTCCAGGGCGGTCCCATGATCTGGGGCTGGATGTTCTTCATTGGTCTGGCCATTGGCCTGTTGGCTAAAGGGCCTCTGGTTCTGGTGCTGACCGGTCTGCCGGTATTCCTTTGGGTGGTTATCACCCGGCAATGGCAGCGGCTCTGGATGTGCCTGCCCTGGCTTCGTGGTCTGGCGCTGACTGTGGTCATTGCGGTTCCCTGGTATGTCCTGGCGGAACTGAAAACACCCGGATTTTTCGATTATTTTATCGTGGGCGAACACATCAAGCGCTTCCTGGTGAGCAGCTGGCAGGGCGATCTCTATGGCAACGCCCATGAATTCCCCCGCGGCACGATCTGGTTGCATCTGGTTGTCGCCAGCTTCCCCTGGGGGCTGATTGCCGTCGCCGCATTGGTGGTCAAGCGCTGGCGTGGTCTGGAAACGAGCAAGCAATGGCATCCCCGTGAGCGGGGCATCGGCGGGCTGATACTGGCGTCAGCCCTGAGCCCTGCCGTCTTTTTTACCCTGTCCGGTAACATTCTCTGGACCTATGTCCTCCCGGGACTGCCGTTTCTCGCGGTATTGGCAGCAAGGCTGGTGCCTCAGCCTGTCGGCTTTACGCTGCGACCCTCCGCAGTCGCTACCGTGCTGCTGATCCCCTTGCTCGGCACACTGGCCGGGGGCTGGCTATCCCTCAACCCGGAAACGCTCAAAACGGAACGTGACCTGGTGGCGCGTGTTAACCAGCTCCCCGGGATGACGGCAGACGATCTGGTCTACCTCGACAAGGCACCGTTCTCCGCCCGGTTCTACAGTCGGGGTAACGTCCATGCTATCGATTCCGAGACCGCGAGCCGGCAGTTGGCCCGTGGCGCCCTCTCCCGACCCATGCTGCTGGCCGTAGAGAAAGGGAACAAGGCGATGCAGCAGCAATTGCAGGGTATATCCGACCCGGTTGACCAGAACCGTCGCTACCGCGTGTTCCTGCTCGAGCCCTCACCGGGGGAACCGGAGCACATCAACAGCCGGGAAAGCAAAAAAACGGGTATCGATTACAATGCAACGGAAGACCACCCGCTGACCTGAAAACCAACCGGATTTCTGCTACATGCGCATACTGCTGATTGAAGACGATCACCTGCTGGCCAATACCATGCTGGACATGCTTCGCGATGGCCAGAACACCGTTGACTGGCTGGACGATGGCCAACAGGCCCTCAATGCGTTACTCAACGAGGACTTTGACCTCGCGATCCTGGACCTGACGCTGCCGCGGATCGACGGCCTGGATATCGTGCGCAACATCCGTACCCAGGGTATCGAGACGCCCGTGATCATTCTCACCGCGCGAACGGATCTGGATGAGAAATTACAGGGACTGAATTCCGGAGCGGACGATTACCTCACCAAACCCTTCGCCATGGCAGAGCTGAAAGCCCGGATCAGGGCGGTGACCCGGCGTGGCGCCGGTGTCAGGACCGCCGGTCTCAAGGTTGGCCGACTGACGCTGGATACCGATTCCGGCCAACTCGAGGTCGGCCCGGACACGATCGTCCTGCCCCGGAGCGAATTTCAAATTCTGCATTACCTGATGCGCCATCCGGACCAGGTCGCCACCAGGCGACGACTGGAGGAGCAGCTTTATGGCTGGGAACACGGCGCCGAGAGCAATGCCCTCGAGGTACACATTCATCATCTCCGCCGCCGAGTCGGCAAACAGACCATCCGTACCGTGCGGGGTGTGGGCTACCTTCTGGACAGCGAGGCCGCTGCGCATGAGGTCAGCGAATGAGCCTGACCCGCAAACTCACCATCCTCGTCACCAGCACGGTCTTTTTTATCACCCTGATCGCGGCGGGTTGGGGCTTTTACGTCAGTGATCATCAGCTGGAGGAACTGTTCGACGCGGAGCTGGCCCAAAGCACCCGCATCGTGCAGGGCCTGGTGGAACATTTATCGACCACCCAGTCCGTCGATCAGCTGTCCCACACCCTGTCCAAGACGCTGGAACTGCCCGAGAGCGCTTACCGGGGTGACGAGGAAGAGGATGAAATCCTTCCCGGTGGCGCGGGACACAAATACGAGCGCAAGATCGCGTTCGAGGTCTGGTCCCCCGAAAAAGAACCCATCCTGGATACACTGCGCGCCAATGACTCTCAGGGCCTGGAACCCGGATTTGCCTGGCAGGAAGTGACCGGTTATCAGTGGCGTACGTTCACCCTGAAAGACCCCGCCACCGGGTTCTGGATCCGGACCGCCCAGCGCGAGGATGTCAGGGATGAGCTGAGTCAGGAAATCGCACTGGGTAACGTGCTGCCATTCCTGGTCATTCTGCCATTGCTTGCCATGGCGGTGATCGTCTCGATCCAGGTTGGCTTCCAGCCGCTGAGAAAGCTGGAAAAGCCGGTTCGTAACATGGCGCCGGAGAACATTCATCCGCTGGACGATCGACAGGCGCCCAAGGAGGTGGCCGGGCTGGTTCAGGCGGTGAATGGTCTGTTGCGACGGCTCAATCAGGCCCTGGAGCGGGAGCGCCGGTTTTCCGCCGACGCCGCCCACGAGCTGCGCACACCCCTCACCGCGCTCAGACTGAACCTTGAGAAAGCCTGTGAGGACAATCCGGAGCAATACCAGGATCTGATCCGTTCGGTAGATCGCATGGTGCACCTGGTGGAGCAGATGCTGCTGCTGAACCGGGTTGATTCCGGAGCTGATTTTTCACCGGAATACCATAACCTGTCCGCCATCCTGGAACAGAGCATTGCCGATGTGGCGCCGTTGGCGCTGAAAAAGGACATCGAGCCGGTACTGCAGGACGATGCCGGACAGGCCTTGGTGTGTTGCCACAGCGCCCTTATCAATACCCTGATGCGGTCCCTGCTGGCCAACGCCATACAGTACAGTCCCGAGCACACCGTGGTGGAAACACGACTCGCCCCCTCCGGCGATGGCTACCACATCACCGTATGTGACCAGGGTCCGGGCATTCCTCCGGAGGAGCGGGAGCGAGCGCTGAGCCGCTTTGTCCGCCTGGACCAGCGACTCGGCGGAGGCGCCGGACTGGGCCTGGCCATCGCCCGCCGGATTGCCGAACTCCATGGCGGCCAACTCACCCTGAACGAGCGGCCGGACGGACAGCCCGGACTGTGCGTCAGTATCTGGCTGCCCGCTCGGCCCACCCTTCGTAACAAGCCGTCTTAAGGTTCGTTTAAGCTTCCTCACCGATAATCCGGCCCTGAAATGACAGGTCCGATGGACGGTCCTGTCGCCGCTCTGTCTGTCGGGGGAAAGCTCTGTATGGGTCAGGAAAGAACACTGTCACTGGTCATTCCCGCCAAGGATGAACAGGACAACATAGCCGCATTGATCACTGAAATTTTCCGGGTCATGCGCGACTACCCGGATTTCGAAGTGGTGCTGGTGGACGACGGCAGCAGCGATCAGACTCTGAACATCGCACTGCGCAGCGCCCGGTCAGTGGGCGGACGGCTCGTCACGGTTCGGCACGAACAAAGTATTGGTCAGAGCGGCGCACTGGCGACCGGTATTCGCCGGGCCAGGGGCGCTCTCATCGCCACCATGGACGGCGATGGCCAGAACGATCCCGCGGATATTCCGGCCCTGCTCCAGAAGGTGAATACCCTGCATAGCCGCGATTTCTGCATAGCGGGCTACCGCAAAAGCCGCAAGGATACCGCCTGGAAACGCTTTCAGTCGCGACTGGCCAACCGGGTTCGCGATGCGCTGCTGCATGACGGCGTGCCGGACACCGGTTGCGGTCTCAAACTTTTCCCGCGGGAAACCTTCCTCCGGCTGCCCTGGTTTGACCATGGCCATCGATTCATTCCAGCTCTGGTGAAGGGAATCGGTGGCGAGATCGCGGTTGTCGAGGTCAATCATCGCCCTCGCACGGCCGGGACCTCGAAATACAATGCCTGGAATCGGGCGTGGGCAGGCATTGTGGATCTGCTGGGGGTAATTTGGCTGCTGCACCGTACCAGGGTGCCCGCCATTTCACAGGTTGCAGAGTCCGAGACGGTCGCTTCCACGGCGGAGAGCCTCTGATATGCCCAATCAGGCGCGATGGTTGTTTTTTGCCGCGTTGGCACTGGGCAGTTATCTGGCGATCCACAATGGCTGGCTGGACTTTCTGGCCGACGAGAATCAGGTCGCCAGTTATCTCCACAGCCATGGCATCACGGGTTTCCTGGTCGTCACCCTGGCTGGTGCAGTGTTTACCGGCATCGGGGCGCCGCGCCAGCTGCTGGCGTTTGTGCTCGGCTTTGCAATGGGCGGCATCAACGGCACCGTTTTATCGTCCGTGGCAACCGCCATCGGTGCGGCTGGCTGTTTCTTCACGGCCCGATGGTTGCTGCGCGAATCCCTGAAAAGGCGCTTTGGACATCGCATGCGTCAGTTTGACCAGCTCTTCCGCGACCAGACCCTGATGAAAGTGCTGATGGTCCGGTTGTTGCCGGTGGGAAGCAACCTGGTAACCAACCTCGTTGCCGGTTGTTCCGGTATCCGCTTTGCGCCCTTCCTGGTAGGCAGCACCCTCGGCTACATCCCGCAAATGCTCGTGTTTGCCCTGGCGGGTGCGGGTATTGGCAGTGCCGACCAATACCAGCTGTTACTGAGTGTCGTGCTGTTCATCCTTGCCTCGTTGATTGGCGCATTCCTCTTCCATAACCACAGGGCACGCACCCTCGCCAATTCCGTTTCCGATCAGTCCTGAGAACGTCCCATGCCCGCATCGCCGTTTGTTCGACACCTCCCGGAATACCTGTTCAATCTGTCTCGTAACCGGCTACTGCTTTTGCTGTTGGCCTTCGCAGCGGTCATGATTTTCACCGGCATCGGGCTGCGCTCACCCTGGCCCGCCGACGAACCCCGGTTTGCCGAGGTCGCCAGGGAGATGGTGGCTTCCGGGCAGTGGCTCATTCCCATGCGGGGCGGCGAGTTTTACCCGGACAAGCCACCGGTTTTCATGTGGAGCATTGCCCTGTTCTACTGGCTCACCGGCAACCTGAAAGTCGCTTTCCTATTGCCAAACGCCTTGTGCAGCCTGCTCACCCTGGGGCTGGTCTTTGATATCGGGACTCGGCTCTGGAACCAGCGCACCGGCGCTGTCGCCGTTATGCTGGTGCTGCTTGCGCCACAGTTCCTGGTGCAGGCCCAGAAGGCGCAGATCGACGCCATGGTCGCGTGCTGGATCATGGTGGCGTGTTATGGCTTGCTGCGGCATTTTTTCACCGGTCCTTCGTGGGGCTGGTATTTCACCGCCTGGGTCTTCATGGGTCTTGGCATCATTACCAAGGGCGTCGGTTTCCTGCCCGCGTTCATGCTCATCCCGATTCTGATGATGAAGGTCCGCGACCGGGCGATGTTCTCCGACACGCTGACCTGGCGCTGTGCGCTCGGGCCACTGGCCATGCTCGCCATTGTTGTCGTCTGGCTGATTCCCATGGTGCTGTATGTGGATGCACTGGGGACCGAAGAAGCCCTTGCCTACAGGAACAACATCCTGTTCAAGCAGACCGGTGAGCGCTATGCCGATTCCTGGGGTCACCTCCAGCCCTGGTATTACTATCTCACCAGCGTGATTCCGTCGCTGTGGTTCCCACTGCCATTGCTGTTTCTGGCGCTATGGCGGCCGCTGGCCGACAGTATCCGCCATCGCCCGGTGATTCCGGTGCTGCTGGTGTGGATTGTTCTGGTGATCGTGTTCTTCAGTCTCAGTCCTGGCAAGCGGGGCGTCTACCTGCTGCCGGCCCTGCCCATGCTCGCTTTGAGCCTGGCACCCCTGCTGAGCACGCAACGGCCCGCTGGCTGGTTTCCTCCGTTAATGACCAGCTTGCATCTATTGCTGGCCTGCGCCCTCATTGCCGTTGGTATTCTGGCGTGGAACGATCACCCGAAACTGGTGGAAAAGGTCAGCGACTACAGTCGCGACCCGGCCCGGCTTCACGAGGCCGGCACACTGGTGTTCACCGTCGGGCTGGTCTGGCTGATCACGCTGTTCGGATTCTGGCGCTCCCGGGCGTTGGGGCGCCTGTTCGTGGCGATGATGGTCACCTGGTTGCTGCTGACCACCTGGGGTTATCGGATCCTGGAACCCCTGCGCACCCCGCGCAACATTCTCGCGGCGGCAGAACAGCAGCTTCCCGCCGACGCCCAGCTCGGCATGATCGACTTCCGGGAACAGTTCATCCTGTTCTCCAGACTGGATTTCGTGCATTTCAGCTTCTTCACCGGGCGGCGTGAGGAAGAGCGCAATGCCTGGAAATGGATGAGCGAGGGCGAAAACCGGTACATCCTGACCGCCGACAACCTGGATTTGCAGTGCTTTACGCTGGACGGCGGCAGAGAGTTGGGCGTTGCCCACCGTGAACGCTGGCTGCTGCTCGGCCCGGATCAGATGGCACCGGATTGCAGCCCGCCAGCTAAGGTCCGCCAGTTCACGACGACAAGGCCTGGACGCTGGATGGACTGACGGAAACCGGCAAATTGCCTTCCTGGCAGGCTCAGTTGTCTACGGTAAAGGACACAATCCGGGACAGGTGACTCACCGGCAGGCCGGTCTCCCGATGCCACTGGTTGAATGCCTCCTGTGCCTGGGTCAGGCCTTTCTTGCTGGTTGCCGAGGCATCCAGAATGCCTGTCCGCGTTAGTGCCGTGATCACATCCCGGGACAAGATGAACCCGTCCCAGCCGACACGGCGTAGGAAGTACTGGGCAGTATTACCACCGAGGCGGGCACCGTTGCGTTTGAGCCACATGAGCAGACCGACCTGATCGTCACGGGGCCATTGGGCCAGGAAGTTGCCGAAGCTGCCGTGAGCCCGCGCGGCGTCCATGATCATCCGTGCGTTCTCCGGCACCGTCCGGATTTTCTGCATGTTGCGTACGATGCGTTCATCCGCGGCCAACTCCTCCAGGACCTCCGGTGGCACCTGTTGCCAGTAGGCTGGCACGAAACCTTGAAAGGCCGCCTCGAAATCCGGCCATTTGTTCTCGATGACCCGCCAGACAAAACCGGCCTTGAACACGCACCGGGTTAGTTCGGAGAGGTAACGACTGTCGCTGGTTGCCTGCAGTACGCCAGGATCGGGCAGTTTTGGCAGGCGTGACTGGAGCTCTTCTATACTGCCCTTGCGCATCAGGGCCTGGTCATGAAATTCGGAGAAGGCCGGAATCTTTACCGCACTCATGGTTGCCACATCCATCAAAGAAATAGAGATCAGGAACGAACCGGAACAAAGACCGGGGCGCCATCGGCTTCGACGGTCACCAGGGCCTGGTTATACAGACGTTCCAGTGCCGAGGGTACCAGCATCTGCGGGGCCGGTCCCCAGCATGCCTCCCCGGACGGATACATCAGTAGCAGATGATCGCACCACCGGGCTGCAAGATTCACGTCGTGCAGACACATGAACACGGACCGGCCCGCTTCGGCCTGCCCGGAAAGCAGGCGCATCACCGCCACCTGATGATGGAGGTCCAGGTGGTTGCTGGGCTCGTCCAGCAGCCAGATGTCGGGCGCCTGGGTCATCAGGGTCGCAATCGCCACACGCTGGCGCTCACCGCCGGACAGGGTGCTGACCAGCCGGTCCCGAAGGTGTCCGACATCCAGTGCCTGCAACGCCCGCTCGGCAATCGCGATGTCCTCGCCGCTTTCCATCTGCCAGGAGGACAGCCAGGGGTGGCGGCCGATCAGGGCGGTTTCCAGCACCGTCGCCGGGAAACCATCCTGCCGGTCCTGGAACACCAGGCCTAACTGCCGGGATATGGCCTTGCGTTTCAACAAGGACAGCGCTGATTGATCCAGCGAAACCCGTCCGCTGTGGGCGGTCCGTAACCCGGCCAGCGTGTGCAGCAACGTTGTCTTACCGACACCATTGGGGCCAAGCACCCCCCAGACCTGACCGGGCTGCACCTCCAGATTCAGGGGAGAGCCCGGCGCCCGTCCGGGGATATCGATAATGAGATCGTCGGTGGTCAGGGTCGTCATTATCGGCTCCGGTACAAGAGGTACAGGAAGGTGGGAACGCCAATCAGCGCGGTGATCACCCCCACCGGCAACTGTTCCGGCGCGATTACCACCCGGGCCAGGGTATCCGCCAGCACCAGCAGCGCACCGCCGGCCAGTGCAGAGGCCGGCAGGATCAGCCGCTGATCATTACCCAGCGCCAGCCGGAGCATGTGTGGCACCACCAACCCGACGAAGCCGACCGCACCGGCCATGGTCACGGCAGTCGCGGTCAGCAGGCTGGCAATTAGATAGATCAGCCATTCCATTGAACGGACGGAAACCCCGAGGGCTGCGGCCTGTAACGATCCACGGGCCAGGACATTGAGGCTGCGGCCAAGCGGAAACACCAGAAGGCAGACCAGAACCAGCACAGCGAGCCCCGGCCAGGGCCGGCCCGCGTGGGACAGATCCCCCATCAGCCAGTACAGCATGCCTGGCAGACGGCTGGCCGGCGTCATGGCCAGGATCAGGGTAATCATCGCGCCCCAACCGGCGGCGACCACGACGCCGGTAAGCAGCAATCGCGAGGGCGTCCAGCTGCCACTGCCATGGGCCAGGCCAAATACCAGCAGCGTTGCCAACATGGCGCCGGCAAAGGCCGAGCCGGAAATCAGGAAACCGGCCGCCCCCGCGAGCATGGCAAGCAAAGCGCCAACGGCAGCGCCACCCGAAAGACCAAGTACGTAGGGATCGGCCAGGGGATTGCGGAGCAATACCTGCATCAGAGCGCCGGCCACCGCAAGCAATCCCCCGGTGGCAAAGGCACTGAGCGTTCGCGGCAGTCTGAGGTCGAGGATCAGGGTCCGGTGCAGCTCGCTGCCTCCGCCAGCCAGCGCGGAGAGGGTCTCTGCCATCCCCAGGTCGGCGCTGCCGACAGCCACCGACACCAGCATCGCCACGAGCCCCAACAGGGACAGCACCGACAGAGGACGGAAGATATCAGAGACGGGCACGAGCCTGCTCCAGGATGCCGCACAGCTCCCGCGCGCCCTCAAGCATACGGAACGTCGGACGCTGTAAAAGGGAGGGCGAAACCAGATAGAGATTGCCGCTGCTCACCGCAGCGAGGGATGAATAAGCCTGCCAGCTTTCAAGCCAGGCTTGGTCAAATTCGCCACGTCCCGCTGTGACAATCACCTCGGGGTCAGCAGCCAGCACCGTTTCCACGGAAATTCTGGGCACCAGTCGGGGTAATTCCGCAAACACATTGATACCGCCGCACAGGGAAATGGCCTTGCTGATCAGCTCCTCCCCGTTCACCGTCATCAGCGGCTGGTCCCATACCTGATAGAAAACCCGCACCGGGGCTGCGTCCCGATAGGCTTTCTCCAGCGCCGCCATGCCCTCACGGAAATCATGTGCACGCTCCGCGGCAATGGGCGCCTGATCGGTCAACTCGCCAAGGGTTTCAGCCGCCCGGGCAATGTCCTCGAAGGTGCGCGGGGCAAGCCAGAACACCGGCACGCCCAGATCGACTATCCGCTCCAGTTGGGCCCGGGAATTACCGTCGGTCCAGGCCACCACCAGATCCGGTGCCAGGCCGACGATCGCTTCAAGATCAAGTCGGTTGCTGTCACCCACTTCTGGCAGATTCTCGGCCTCCAGGGGGTAATCGCTCCAGGCGCTGACGGCGACCACCGAGTCACCGGCACCGGCCGAGAACAGTAGTTCGGTCGCACCCGGCGAGAGGGAAACGACACGCTCGGCCGGCTCAGACAGGCAGACTTCACGATCGAGGGCATCGGTTGCGCACAGGTCGGCTGCGAACGCTGGCGCAGTCAGCGCCAGTCCCGTCAAAACACTGAGCAATATCCCGAAGGCCCTCATTGCGATCTCAGACTGCTCCTGTCAGAACCTTATTGGCGGAAATCATAGCGTACTGACGCCATATAGGTTCGGCCAGCGGCCAGATATTCGAAGGGTTGGAACATCTCATCGTAACCGATGCTCGTGGAGTAACGACGGTCAAACACGTTGGCAACTTTCAGGCCGGCGGTCCACCCGGGCAGGAATTCCCACGCCCCCCGGACATCCATGGTGCCATAGCCGGACAGCAAACTGGTGTTGGCGGCATCATTGTAACGATCGCTTTCGGCAATGACGCTGGCCCCTACCGACCAGGTGTCGAACAGCCGGTCCACGTCGAGACGAACATTTTTCTCGGCACGGCGGGGCAACCGCTTGCCGGTGTCCCGGTTCTCCGTATCGGCGTAGGTGACCGCTGCATTGATGTCCCAGTCGTTGGTCTGGAATCCGGAGGACAGTTCGACGCCGCGGATTCTGGCGGTCTCCACATTCGCCATCGTGCCGTCAAAGGTAACCGGATCGAGAACATAGGTGATCAGGTCGTCCACATCATTCTGGTAGACCGCAATATCCCAGAACCAGGTGTCATATCGCCCGGAAAAACCGATCTCCGCCATCTGACCCTTTTCCGGGTCGAGATCCGGGTTTCCAAAGTAATCGCCGAAGTCCGAGGGCACCTGCAGATAAAGATCATTGAATGTGGGTGCCCTGAACGAGGTCGCGTAACTCAGCCGCAGGCGATGAGAGCGATCGAACTGGTGCCCCAGTGCAATACCGCCGGTTTCCTCCTTGCCATAGGCCTCGTTGTCATCCAGTCGCATGCTGAACATCAGGTCGGTCGCGTCGAAATTCAGACGGGCCTGGCCGAAAACAGCAGCATTGGTGCGGCTGTTCTCCGCAAACTGGCTACTGCCGTCCACTTCATCGATCATGAATTCCGAACCAAGCACGAGTTCGTGGACGCCGGCTGTCAACGTGTTCTCCCAGCGAGCCGAACGGGAGAGTGTGTCGAAGACACTGGGGTATGTTCCAAAGGTTTCCTGCTCATCACGGGATTCCGAGAACTGAATGCGCGTTCGCCAGTAGTCGCTGGCCACGGCCTCCAGATACAGTCCGGCAGCCCGGATCATGAAGTCAGTGTTGCCATCCTCGAATTCGGTATTGCCCTGGGACTGGAACATGGTGACACCCACGCCTCCGCCCTGCTCAAAGTCATGGCTGACCTTGGCCAGGCCAGCAGCGTTCCGGAACCCACGGTCCTCGCCACCCTCTCGCAGTTCCGTGCCGTCGGTATCCGAGTACAGACCGCCGGCCAGGATCGAGGAGTTGCCCTCTCGCCCGGCAACACCGGCCGACGTTCCCAGTGTCTCGTGGGATCCACCAGACACTTCTGCCCAGCCCTGCCGGGCAGCCTCGGGCTCCAGGGTAAACGCCTGGATCACACCGCCAACCGCATCGGCACCATAGAGCGAACTCTTGGCACCGCGCACCACCTCAATCTTGCCCATCAGCTCGGGCGGCAGAAACTGCCAGGGCGGGATGCCAGCCGTAGCGGAACGCAGACGGATACCATCGAGCAACAGGACGGTTCCGGAACTTCCCGCCCCACGAAGGAACACACTGGTGGTCTTGCCATAGCTGCCATCGGAGACCACATTCACGCCCGGCTGGGCCTGTAGCAGATCCCGGAACTCGGCCGGTTGCTGCCGCTGAATATCTTCCTGCTCAATGACGGTCACGGACGACAGGCTCTCACCCACCGTATCCGGGCCCAACGTCGCAGTTACCACAATCGGATCCAGGGCATCTTCATCTGAAGACTGGGCGGCAACCGCCAATGGCAATGCAGCAAGGGATACACCTGCCAGGACAACAGGAGAAGGAAACTTCAACATATAACTTTACTCCGCGAACCGCGCGCACCCGCACGGGAATCAGGTTTCGGTTGCGGAAAGACTGGGGGCAGGCGCAGACGGAAGGAGCTGGGAGATACCGGAATTCGCCCACCCAAGTCGCCCACCGCAACTCCGGGTGTTTTTCCAGGCCGGTCTCCGGGCTTGCAGGCGGAACTCTGGCGGTTCCCGGACAATCACCTTCCCATGCCAGAAGCACAGTGGCGCCTTTGATTGCCGTTTTCCTGCTTACCGTTGCGGGGGCAGCATCGGAATTGCCCTGGCGGACCAGGCTCACCGATTTCCCGTTTCACCCGTCGCGCTTTGCGACGGGCACCTGAAAAAGTGTGGCAAGGCTAGCAACCCGACACAAAGTGGTCAACGAAATCCGTCAAATACCCGGTCGATCAAAAAATGGCCTGATGTGATGTCCATCACACTATCGACCATATGCTACAACCTCTCACGTTTGGTTCGCGGCAACCGGCCGCTGACAAAACCTGCCAGACAATAACAACAATTTGCCGACCAGAGCCGGCAAGAGGATGCACAGAGAGGTCCACATGCATAACAACCCAAGGCCTACCCGAACGGCATTGGCACTCGCCGGTGCCCTGCTGATCAGTGGTTGTGGCGGTTCCGACGACGGCCCGACCACAAGTCCCACCCGGGAATCCACGACAACGGCCGGAAATTCAGCCGTTGGCCCCGACAATGACACGTTCAAACAGGCAGCCACCCTCGACCGCTACGACTTTGCCAACGGGTGCTACACCCTGGAAGCTCAGGGTCGGTATCTCCAGGCCGACGGCCAGTCCGGCGGGTACGCCATCACCAGCGATGCCGGCCAGGCGACGGCTTTCAGGCTGCGCCCTACCCGGCTTGGCGCCTACCTGTTGATGTCGGATTACCAGAGAACGGCCGGAGAAGTGGGCCGCTTTGAGCTGCTTGGCATCAGCGATCCGGCGGGGGAATTCCTCGATGAAACCGGCAATTTCATTGGTGAGATCAGCTATCTGGTGGCCGGACTCGGCGACACCACCAACCTCGTCCTGGATCCGGTTGCGCCCCTGGGCGATGCCCTGCGCTCCATTGGGGAGAGCCTGGAGTTCTCCGGCGACCAGATTGGCGATGTGACGGTCAATCCGGCCCTGGCAATCGTCGACCAGCCAAGTGACCTGGCAGTCTGGCAATTGCAGCGTTCAGGCTCTGAGCCGGGCTTCACGCTGGCATCCGATGTCACCGGCCTGATGCTGACAACCACCGAGGACGGCCTGGCCCTCGCGTCGCCATCCATGATCGATGCCTCCGGCGTGTTCAGTCTGCAGGAGGCGGATGGATGTCAGCAGTACCCCGAAGCGGAGCTGAGTGCCGATATCCTCGACGACGACGGGCCGGCGATCTACCTCAAAGAGGTCGACCGATTCCGTCAGGTTCAGGGCATCGACAAGGATGACGTATTCGGCTTTGTCGATACCCATTCCCATATATCCGCCTATGAATTCATCGGAGGCCGGGTCAACTACGGCGCTCCCTTCCACCGTTTCGGCGTCACCCACGCCCTGCACGACTGCGAAGCCGTCCACGGCCCCTGGGGCGCAACCGGTTTTGTCGAACTGGCCACCACTGGCATCGGCACCCACGACACCCAGGGCTGGCCCACCTTCAACGACTGGCCCAGGTACAACTCCCTGCAGCATCACCAGAGCTACTACCGTTGGCTGGAACGGGCCCATCTGTCCGGTATGAAAATCCTGGTGAACCATCTGGTGCATAACGAAATTCTGTGCCGAATCAATCCGCAGAAAAAGAACGATTGCGATCCCATGGAATCGATCCTGCTGCAGATCCAGCGCATGTACGAGATGCAGGACTACATTGATGCCCAGCACGGTGGCCCGGGTGAAGGCTGGTTCCAGATTGTTACCAGTCCGGGCGAGGCCCGCGGGGTCATCGACGAGGGCAAGCTGGCCGTGGTGCTCGGTATCGAGATGTCCAAGGTGTTCAAGTGCGGCGAATTCCTCGGTATCGCGGAATGCACCCGGCAGGACATCGTGGAACGGATGGATCAGCTGTACCAGCTGGGTGTGCGCAACATCTTCCCGGTCCACAAGTTTGATAATGCCTTCGGCGGTCACCTGCCGGACCTTTCAACGGGCATTGGTATCGGCCCGATCCTTTATGCCGGCAACCTGCTGGAGACCGGCCACCCCGTTGAATTCGAGCAATGTCCGGAGAGCGTTGAATACACCGGCGGTGAGCCGGATCAGAACGCCACGCTGCAACCGTTCGGGCTGGTTGATCAGCTGTTGTACCAGATGGACTACCTGGGCGAACGCTTCCCGGAAACCCCCGAGGAACTGGCTGCACTCGACCCTCGCCGGGGCACCGACGAACTCTGCAACCGCCGTGGCCTCAGTGACCTGGGTGACTTCCTGATCAAGGAACTGGTGCGTCGCAAGATGATGATCGAGACCGACCACATCAGCCGCAAGGCGGCGGCCCGGATCCTGGAAATCACCCGTCCGCTGGACTACCCGGTGATCAACAGTCATGGCGGCTGGGGCGGCACCGAAGCCCTCCGTGACCGCATTGCCGTCCAGGGTGGCATTACCGCTTCGTTCGGCGGCACGCGTGAGGACTGGGTGCGCAAGTTGACCCGGGATGGCAACCGGCCCCGGAGCAACGACCAGAAAGTCGGTCCCTTCGGTGGTGCCGGCTTCGCCTCGGACGTGAACGGCATTGCCCAACTGGCCTCCAATCCCGGCACCGCCGAGGACGAAGCCGCGCTCTACCCGTTCACCTCTGTCGATGGCCGGGTCCGATTCGACATCCAGCGCACCGGTGACCGTGAGTTCAGTCTCTATGACGGTCGCGGGGTGGCCCATTACGGCCTGTACCCGGATCAGATCGAAGACATGATCCGCAACAGCGACGCCGACCCGGAACAGATTGACGATGCCATCAACCAGCTTTTCACCTCCGCGGAAGCCTACTTGCGGATGTGGGAGCGGATCGAAAACGCGCCATTGTGAGGACAGGAGTAGAACCATGACATTCAGAACGATTGATACCAGTCCGAAACGCCGCCGTTCCCGCTTCCTGCCCCTCTTGACGGCCGCTTTTCTCTTGGCCGGGTGCTTCGGTGGCGGGGGCTCATCGGATTCGGCACCGGCCAGCGGAAGCGCTGGCGACAACGACAACGTTGCCGGCAATCAGGTTGAACGCTTCAGTGATGGGCGCACGTTCCTGATTAACCCGGGACCAGAGGCCACCCACGAGATGGTCAGCGCCATGATCCAGCTGCGCCCGGGCGACACCCTGGAGTTCGGCTGTGGCTTCTTCGAACTGACACACGGCCTGCTGATCCAGGCCACCGAAGATGTGTTGATCAAGGGCTGCGGCAAGGACAAAACCGTGCTGTCGTTCCGCGACAGCGACAACGTCACCGGCCTCGAAGCCCTGAACGTGCGCGGCATCACCGTGCGCGATCTGACTATTGCCGATTCCCCGGGCGATGCCTTCAAGCTCAAAGGCGTGAAATGGGGCACCCTGCTGAACGTGCGGGCAATCTGGTCCGGTGGTGGCGAGCCCATCACCGCCGACAACTTCAGCAGCAAGCTGGACGTACAATGCACCACCCCGCCGCTGAACGAGGGCGATCCGACGCCGGACTATATCCCAAGCTCCGCCAGCGGCCGCTACGGCATTTATCCGGTGGAATCGGAGAACATTCTGGTGGATAACTCCGAATCGGTGGGTGCCTCCGACGCCGGTATCTATGTGGGGCAGACCAACACGGCCATCATCCGCAACAGCCGGGCCGTGTACAACGTCATGGGCTTCGAGATCGAGAACGTCCAGGGCGGTGAATACGACAGCAACCTGGCCGAGTGCAACACCGGGGGGTTCTTGATCTACGATCTGGAGAACATCACCCAGTATGGCGACACCTCGGTGATGCTGAACAACGTGGCCCGCAACAACAACACCTACAACTTCGCCCACAGCGGCCTGGTGTCTGCGGTACCGCGGGGCACCGGCTTCATCACCCTGGGCTACGACAACATCGAAGTCTTCAACAACACCTTCGAGGACCACAGCACCGCAGCAGTGATCTACACCAGCTATGAGCTGATCGACGGCAAGGGCAAAACCTCGGACAAGAAGCTGGACCCGTATACCGAAGGCCTGCATATCCATAACAACGTCATGCGGAACTCCGGTTACGACCTGCCGCCGCCCAACTTTGAGAAGGTGCTGCTGGAAGGTCAGGTGGAAACCGTGCTGCCCACCCTGATCGGCCTGAAGAATGTCACCAATCCCGGCAAGGGCGCCCATATCGTCTGGGACGGCCTGCTGGACGAGCTGGACGAAGACTGCCCCTACCCGGTCGACGCCAACGGTGAGCCGGTGCCTGCCGATGAGAACGGCAAACCGATCCACACCAACGAGCATCCGAACCCGTCGTGTCACTACAATGCCTACAAGTTCGACAACAACGGCGATCGCAAGCTACCCCAATGGGGATCGTGCTTCCACGACAACGACCTGGCCGCCGACAGCCAAGCCTACATGAACTTCCACGGCACCGAAGGTCTGGAACTGGTGCTCGCCGCAGCCGAGCAGGACGCCAGCATTCTCACCCTTGAGGGCCTGCAATCAGTCCTGGCTGGACTGGATGGCGTGGTCGCGGACACCGACAAGTCGGTCCACGACTGCCAGGCGCGTTTCGGAACCGTGCTGCCGGCGCTGCCCCGCGTGGAAATCCCGCCGTTTGAACCCAGCGGCACCATTGATCCGGCCCCAAGCGAGGAGTACATCAACCGGCTCTGCAACAAGCCCGCCAGGCCGGGCACCATCAACCGAGATGCTCTGGCGGTGAATTGCCCGACGCTGGACCAGTACAACCTGTTTGCCGATCCCCGCGATCCCCGCAGTATGCCAAACGACGGCGGCGTCCCGTTCGTGCTCAACAGCAAGCTGTTTTCGGACTACGCCACCAAATACCGGGTCGCCTTCATACCCCCGGGTACCAAGGCGGTCTACATGGACGGTCAGGACGGCAGCAACATGAACGGCACCATCCATTTCCCGACCGGGACGGTGATCGCCAAGACCTTTGCCTTTACCGATGAAAGCCAGGGTACCGAGGAACTGGTGGAAACCCGGCTGCTGATCAAGCGGGTCAGTGAAAGTGGCAAAGCGTTCTGGGATGGTCCGGCCTACATCTGGGAAAAAGACAGTGACGGTAATCCGGTGGCAAAGCTTGCCCTCGGCGGAGGCACCCGGACGGTCAGCTGGCATTACCAGGACCCGACCACAGGCCAGCTGCTCACGGGAAGCACCGATACCTACGCCATCCCCAATGCCAACCAGTGCATTACCTGCCACAGCAACGATGACGTCGAGTCCGGGAGTGCCCCCATCGGCCCGAAACCCCGCAACCTGAACCGCGCCTACGCGCCGGAATCGGCGTTCATGGGCACTCGGGGGCAGGGTGGCTTTCCCCGGGTCAACCAGCTCAAATACTGGCAGGATCAGGGTATCCTCACCAACGTGCCCGACCTGCAGATTGACGGTCGGGGCGTCGCCACCAATATCGAGCGTCTGCCTCACTGGAATCTGCCGGGCGACAGCGGTGAAACCGCCGGTTCCGACGCCGATGTCGAGGCCCGTGTGAGGGCCTATCTGGAAGTGAACTGCCAGCATTGCCACAACGACCGGGGCGCGGCCTCCAATACCGGCTACTACCTGGATCACTACCGGGCGGTGGATGCCGGTTATGGTATCTGCAAGAAACCGACGGCCACCGGTGGTGGCTCCTGCGGTCGTCAGCATATTGTGGTACCCGGAGATGCTGACAGTTCCATTGTTGCCTGCCGACTGGCAGCAGACAGCGATCCCCAACGGCGCATGCCGCCAATTGCCCGCAGCGTGGCCCACAGCGAAGGGGTGGAACTCCTCACACAATGGATCAACACCGTTGTGGACACTGACTATGAGAATGGCGATGCCTGTGGCAATCAGAGCATTTTCCAGTCACTGAACCAGTAATCCCCACCTCCTGACGACGATGGCGGCCCTCTGGCCGCCATCGCTCCCCTGCCCGTGGCCAGTTCTCCTTCCGGTTGCTATAGTCCTTGATTAACAACAATTTCCAGACGTTAGCCGAGGCGAACCAGGGAGCGATATGCAGGCGGAACTCATTGATATCCGGAACCACATGGCCCAGTTTCCCCCATTCGATGAGATGCCGGAGGAACTGCTCGAACATGTGGTCGGTGGCGTTGAGGTCCAGTATTTCCGGGCCGGGACCGAGATCCTCGAATTCGGGCAGGACAATCCCTGGCTCTACTACATTCGAAGCGGCGCCGTGGAGATCTTCCGGCGTTCCGGCGAACTTTATAACCGCATTGGAGAGGGTGACATCTTTGGCCAGTTCGGTCTGCTGATGAACAAGACCGTACGCTTTCCCGCCAAGGCGCTTGAAGATACCCTGGTCTACCGGATCCCGGAGGCAACCTTCCAGTACCTGTTTGAAAGCGATGACGGTTTCGCCGACTTTGTCGAGACAGAAGACCGCAGCCGCCTCCGTTCCGCCCTGTCCCGGCGGGAGAAATCCAATGATCTGATGACCTCCAAGGTCACCCGTCTGATCTCCCGGGCGCCAGTCTCGGCCCCCTGTACTGTCAGGCTCCAGGAAGCGGCGCGCACCATGACCGAGCAGGGCGTGTCAGCGTTGCTGCTTATGGACGAGACCGGTGACCAGCCTCTACTCAAGGGCATCATTACCGACCGGGATCTGCGCACCCGCGCCGTGACCGAAGCCCTGCCCTCGGAAACCCCGATCAGCGACATCATGTCCGAGGACCTGATCACCATTCGAGCCAGCTCCTACATTTTCGAAGCCATGCTCACGATGCTGCACAACAACGTCCATCACCTGCCGGTGATGGATAAGGACGAAGTGCGTGGCGTCATTGCCCTGTCTGACATCGTCAAATATGAAAGCCAGAGCAGCCTGTACCTGGTGAGCAACATCTACCACCAGAACGATGTCAAAGGTCTGAAGAAGATCAGTCGGGATGTGCCGGATACCTTTGTCCGCATGGTAAACGAGGACGCCAACTCCCACATGATCGGCAGTGCCATGGCGGGGATCGGTCGGAGCTTCACCCAGCGGCTGCTGGAGCTGGGCGAGGAAAAACTGGGGCCACCCCCGATTCCTTACTGCTTCATGGCACTGGGCTCCATGGCTCGGGATGAACAGCTGGTGGTCACCGACCAGGACAATGCCATGATCCTCGACGACAGCTTCGTACCCGAGGAACACGATGAGTATTTCCTGGCGCTGGCAAAGTTTGTCAGCGATGGCCTGGCGGAATGCGGCTACAAATACTGTACCGGCGAGATCATGGCCACCAACCCCAAATGGCGGCAGCCGCTGCGGGTATGGAAAGACTATTTCACCGACTGGATCGAAAACCCCAAGGCCGAGGCATTGCTGAACAGCAACATCTTCTTTGACCTGGACGGGATCCACGGCAAGACCAGCTTTGCCGAAGAGCTAAAGGCGCTGGTGGCCGAGAAAGCCAGCCACAGCCAGCGTTTCCTGACCCTGATGGCACGCAATGCCCTGAACCGGACGCCACCCCTGGGCTTCTTCCGCACCTTCGTTCTGGAAGAGGATGGCCAGCACCGCAAGACCTTCAACCTGAAGCGTCGTGGCACTGCCCCCCTGTCCGATCTGATCCGGATTCATGCCCTGGCTTGCGGGTCCCGGGCGCAGAATTCCTTTGAGCGCCTCAAGGCCATCGGGCAAACCAAGCTGCTGTTGGAGGATGATCTCGGCAACCTGCGAGATGCCCTGGAATTCATTTCCATTGTTCGCATCCGGCATCAGGCCTTGTCGGTGGAATCGGGCAAGACTCCGGACAATAACGTCCGGCCCGAGGATCTGTCGCCGTTCGAACGCAGCCACCTCAAGGACGCCTTTCAGGTGGTCAGCAACGCCCAGAAATTCCTGCGCTTTCGCTATAACACCCAGGTAGGCCGCAATGCCCAATAACCCCGGAAGCCAGGAAACGACCACCAAACCCAGCTGGCCCGAGCAATATCGGGACCTGGCCAGCCAGGCAACGTCGCCGTTCCTCAAAGCCTTCTACGAAGCCGGCTGCGTTGACCCGGACATGCCGATATCGGATGTGCCATTGTTGGCCCTGGATTTCGAGACAACGGGGCTGGATCCGAACCAGCACTCCATTGTCAGTGTCGGGCTGGTGCCTTTCACTCTGGGCGGTATTCAGCTGGGACGGTGCTGGCATCAGGTGGTACGCCCGCAGCTCCCACTGCATCAGACCTCCATCGAAGTGCATGGCATCACCCACTCCGACATCGACAAGGCGCCGGACCTTAACGAGGTGCTGGATAAGCTGTTCAGTTACCTGAATGGCCGAATCCCGGTGGTCCATTACCGGGATATCGAACGGCCGTTCCTGAGCGTGGCACTCCAATGGCGACTGGGAGAGGGCATACGCTTCCCGGTCATTGATACCATGGCCATCGAAGCCCACCTGCACCCTGACCGGCGGCCAAACCGGTGGCAACGGCTGCTGGGCAAAAAAGCCGTGTCGATTCGATTGGCAGACAGCCGACAGCGCTACGGCCTGCCCCATTACGCCTCCCACAATGCCCTGATCGATGCCATTGCCACCGCAGAGCTTCTCCAGGCCCAGATTTATCATCATTTCAGCCCGAATACCCCGATCAAGGATCTGTGGCTCTGACCGGTCTCAGGAGTTCCCGCCAGTAACGTCGTCGATGTAGGCCCCGTAACCCTCGGCTTCCATCTGGTCAAGGGGAATAAACCGGAGCGCGGCCGAGTTCATGCAATAGCGAAGCCCGGTGGGCGCGGGGCCATCGTTGAAAACGTGCCCGAGGTGCGAGTCGGCGTACCGGCTCCGGATTTCGGTGCGGGTCATCCACAGGGTATTGTCTTCCCTCTCAACCACCGCGTCGTCATGGATAGGCTGGGTAAAGCTGGGCCAACCGGTACCGGACTTGTACTTGTCCCGGGAGGAAAACAACGGCTCACCTGACACCACATCCACGTAGAGGCCCGGCTCCTTGTTGTCCCAGTACGGGTTGTCATAGGCACGCTCGGTGCCGTCCTCCTGGGTGACCTCGTACTGAATGTCCGTGAGCCGCTGTTTCAGGGTTTCCTGATCGGGCTTCACGAAGGCTTGCGGGTCAAACCCTTCACCTTCCCCGTTGGATTCCATGGCTGCGGGCCGGAACTTCGAGAAGTCCAGCTCGTAGTCCTCGCCATAGACCTTCTCGATGAACTGATAGCGGCCGGAATTGAAGGTGTAGAACTTGTACCGCAGTGGGTTCTTCTTGTAGTAATCCTGATGATACTTCTCCGCAGGATAGAAGGTGTCCAGCGGCACAATTTCAATCACCACCGGTTTTTCATAGACGCCCGATGCTTCGAGCTCACGCTTGGCCACCTCGGCCAGCCGCTTCTGTTCCGCGTTGTGGTAGAAAATCGCCGGGCGGTATTGGGTGCCCCGGTCCACGAACTGGCCTTGGGCATCGGTCGGATCCATCATCCGCCAAAGCCCTTGCAACAGACCCTCGTAGGTCATTTTCGCCGGGTCGTAGTAGACCTGTACGGCCTCGGTATGACCGGTGCTGCCAGAGGAAACCTGCTGGTAGGTGGGGTTCTCAATCGTGCCACCGGCATAACCGGACACCGCTTCGACGACGCCCGGGATCTTCTCGTAGCCCGCCTCCACGCACCAGAAACAGCCGCCGGCGAACGTGGCCACGGCGAGGTCCGGATCGTCGGGGGCAAACTCGTTATCGTGTCTGTCTGCCGTGGCAAGAGACGTATAAGCCGCTCCTGCCAAAACCAGCGACAGCACGAAGGCAAAACCTGGAATACTGCGTTTCATGGTAACTCTCCTGTACTGGATGTCATGCTGTCAGTCTGAACCTGTGACTTCACGAAACCCTTCACAGAATATTACGAATCTATAACAGTGCGGATTTTCAGGCACTAGCGGGTGTCTGCGGGCGGGAGCCAGACCCGGAACTCGGCGCCGGCTGGCTCCAGGTTGCAGGCCTCGATGCGGCCTCTCTGCAGCTCCACCATACGCCGGGCAATCGCCAGACCGAGGCCAGCGTGTCCAGTATTTGTCGCCCCGGCACCCTGGTAAAAGGGCTCGAACAGGTGAGCCCGGTCCTTCGGGTGAATGCCGGCCCCGGAATCAGCCACGGTCAGCAAGACAGCCTCTCCTTCCCGGCGAACGGCCAGTTCGACCTCGGTGTTGGCGGGAGAATGCCCAATCGCGTTGCTGATCAGGTTATCGAGGATACGCTCGGTCATCGCGATGTCCGCCAGCGCCATCACCTCTTCGGCGTCGGTGATACGGAGCTGTACCGAAGACTGTTCCGCTTCGGGCTGGTGTTTCTGAACTACGTCGTGCATCAACTCGGCCAACATAAAGGGTTCCGGCGACGGCTGTTTCTCCCGGGCTTCAAGCGCCGCCAGCTCAAACAGTTCCTCCACCAGGCGGCCCAACCGCCAGGTTTCCGCCAGCGCCACATCAAGGAACCGGGCGCGCTCGCCAGGATCCAGATCCGCCTGCTTCATCTTCAAAGCCTCCAGGTACCCCTGGATCGATGCCAACGGCGTGCGCAAATCGTGGGAAACCTGGGCCACCATCTGGCGACGCTGGTGATCCTTTTCTTTCAGTAGGTCGACCTGGGCGGCGATCCGACTGGCCATCTGGTCAAACCGGGCCGCCAGATAGTCGATGTCGTCCCCCGGGGAGACCGGCGTGCCCTGGCTCTCCGGCACCAGGACTTCCCCGCCGATCTCGAAACTCTCCACCCGCTCGGTCAGCTGCGAGAGTCTCCGGGTCAACAAGTGGAAGAACACCAGCCCCGCCAGCAGGCCAACGATCAGACTGATGCCCAGCGCCCCTGCCCCCATCTGCAGCAACTGATTGCTGTGCACCATGCTCTCGGCCAGATCATATTCCTCACCCCGGAGCACCACATACAGATAGCCCGAGCGTTCCTCTGCAAAGGGTACGGAGGTGACCGAAAATACCTTCCGTCGATCATGGCTGCGGGGGTCATCGCCCGGAAGTGGAAAGACGTCGGGTTGCGCAAGCAGTGTCCGGATTGGCTCCAGCGAGACCCGGTTACGCTTGATCTTGTCCGGGTCGGCGGAGTAGGACAGGATCCCGCCATCCGGTCCGAGCAGGTAGATCTCGATACCCGGGTTGATGGTCATGTACAGGTCGAACAGCTTTTTCAGCGCTTCCTGGTCCAGCTGACCGTCCGTCACGAGGTTACGATCGGCCACCAGATTCCGGGCAAGGTCACGATTGAGTTCCTGGTTGACTGCGGCAGTGTACTCGCGCACCGAATACAGACTCAGAATCGTAAACAGTCCGCCAACAATGACCAGCAGCAGAAACAGCCCCAGCGCAAGCCGTGCATAGAGGGTGCGGAACAGTGACAGGGCCATAAATCAGTCCATGAACCGGTAACCGACACCCCAGACCGTCTGGATATAGCGGGGGGCCGAGGGATCGGCTTCAACCTTGTTACGAAGGCGGTTGATGTGGGTGTTAACAGTGTGCTCGTAGCCCTCATGGTTATAGCCCCAGACGGCATCCAGCAGCTGAGCACGACTGAATACCCGCCCCCGATGTCGGGCAAAATGCCAGAGCAAATCGAATTCCCGGGCCGTCAGGTCGACCTCCCGGTCCCGGATAAAGACCCGGTGTCGAACCGGATCAATGCGAAGCTCCTCGATAACCAGTTCTTCCGCCTCGGGTTGTTCGGATGTTCCCGAGGACATCGCATCAACACGCCGGAACAGGGCCTTGATACGGGCCGTCAGTTCCGCGACGCTGAAGGGCTTGGTCAGATAATCATCGGCACCCATCTCCAGCCCCAGGACACGGTCCAGCTCAGAGCTCTTGGCGGTCAGCATCAGCACCGGCACATACCCGGCGCCCGATCGGATTTCCCGGCACACCGAGAGGCCATCCATCCCCGGAAGCATCAGATCCAGAATCACCAGGTCGATCCCGCCCTGGCGAAATCGCTCAAGCCCCTTGTCCCCCCGACCGACGAGAATGGCACGCATGCCGAGGTCTGACACCTGCATGCGCACCAGCTCGCCGATACCGGGATTGTCTTCAATGATCAGTACGGTTCGCGTCATGGCTTCCTGACCGGGCTAGGCGGCAACGTTCACTCCATGGTGTCCTTGCTCATAGTGTCGTCCTCCATGGGCATCGACTCCGTGTCGCTCGTCTCCTCCGTGTCGTCCATGCTATCCATGGTGCCCTCTTTCATACCATGGTCCATGTCACCGGCCATGTCATCCTTCTCCATGCCTTTTTTCATGGGCTTTTCCGCCATCATGTCATCATCCTGCATGGGTTCGGTCGACGACTCCATTTCCCCGGCAAAGGCGAGGGATGCTCCAAGGCAGAGCATGGCGATTACGAGCATTCGTGTCAGTGATTGCATGGGAATCTCTCCGTGTTGTTGTCGGGAATACGGACCATAGCGGCCCGCCACACGAAGCAGATTCGCAGTGCTGCCTTACGACAGCATCACACACGGGTAAAGAGTCTATCGCGGAAATGTCACGAAATGATCACGACAGGCCGAGGCTACAGGAAGTTCGCCAACCGCTCCCGAACTATGGTGTGGGCTTCCGTCATGATCCGGTCAATCAATTCGTCGCAGCTGGGCACGTCGTGGATCAGTCCGGCCACCATGCCGCAGCTCCAGGCTGCCTCGTCCATACGGCCCTCGTGGAGCACCAGCTTGCCCTTGGCGCCGGTTACCAGGTGCCGGATGTCATCGATGGTGGTGTTTCCACCCTTCTCGGCCTCAATGCGGATGATTTCATCCACCGCCCGGTTGCGGAGGACCCGCTCCGTATTTCGCAACGGGCGCATAATCAGCCGGGTCTGCAGTTCGTCCGAATCGACAATGGTCTGTTTAACCCGATCGTGGATCGGGGCCTCACGGGTGGCCAGGAAGCGGGTTCCCATGTTCATGCCTTCAGCGCCCAGCGCCATGGCCGCCACCAGGCTGCGGCCATCCGCCATGCCGCCAGACGCAACGAACGGAATGGTCAGTTCATCAGCCGCCCTGGGCAGCAGGATAAAGTTGGGGATATCGTCCTCACCCGGGTGACCCGCGCATTCGAAGCCATCCACGCTGACGGCATCGCAGCCGATGCGCTCCGCCTTTAGCGCGTGACGCACCGAGGTACACTTGTGAATCACCTTGATATCGGCGCTTTTCAGCTGGTCCATGTACTTTTCCGGACTGCGGCCCGCGGTTTCCACGATTTTCACGCCACCGTCGATGATCGCCTGGATGTACTCAGGATAGGGTGGTTCCTTGAACGAGGGTAGAAAGGTGAGATTGACGCCGAACGGCTTGTCGGTCATCTCCCGGCAACGGGCAATCTCGCGAGCCAGATCCTCGGGCGTCGGCTGGGTCAGGGCCGTCAGGATGCCAAGCCCACCGGCATTGGAAACCGCTGCTGCCAACTCGGCGTAGCCAACCCAGTGCATGCCGCCCTGGATAATGGGATGTTCAATGCCGAACAGTTCGGTAATTCGTGTCTTCATAGCGGCGTTCTCTTTTTGTCGTTAGAATGAAATCGAATTTGGATAAGAGGTTCCAGTGACAGCCAGAACAACAACGAAAGCAACACCGGCTGATGCCTTCAAACGGGCGCGGAGGATGTGGCTGAAGGGCGAGCGTATCCACCTTGCGTCCCTGTCTGACGAACTCAATATCGGCCGGGCTACCCTGTTCCGCTGGGTGGGCAACAAGGACCTTCTGATCGGTGAGGTTCTCTGGTCGCTTTACGAGCCAGTGCGCCAGGAAGCGCTGGCCGCAACTCCGGGCCATGGCGTGGAATTTGTTGTCGGAGTCTACCGTCACATCAACTCTACCGTCATGCATTTCGAACCCTTGCGTCGCTTCATCAACGAGGACCCGGAGTACGCGCTCAAGATTCTGACTTCATCAAAATCCACGTTGCGCAGCCGGACCGTCGAGGCCAATACCCGCCTCCTGAAGGACCAGGTCGCCAGGGGCTATATCACACCCCCGATGAATATAGAGAGCCTGTCGTCATTCATGGTCCGACTCGCCGAATCCTGTCTCTACAGCGACATCCTCGGGGGCCGTGAACCCCGGGATGAGGAGCTGGAGGATGCCTGTACGGCGGTGCGGATTCTGCTGGGGGGTAAGGCCTAAGGTGGGGTCAGAAGAAAGGTTTCTTCTGACCCCGAGGCCTGCCCCCCGTGGTTCTGCGTGAAGTCGGGGTCAGATGAACGCTTTCATCTGACCCCAGGTTCAGGCCGCCCCGCCTCACAGTTGCAGCGACCGCACCTCCAGGAACTCCTCCAGGCCCCACTTGCCGAACTCCCGACCAAGGCCGGAGTGGCCGAAGCCGCCGAACGGTGCCATCGGGTTGAACGCACCGCCGTTGACGGTCACCTGGCCGGTGCGCAGCTTGCCCGCGACCTTCCTGGCATGATCATCATCAGCGGACCAGACCGCGCCGGACAGGCCATACGGCGTGCCATTGGCAATGCGGATCGCTTCGGCCTCGTCGTTGTAGGGAATGACGCACAACACCGGCCCGAAGATCTCCTCCTGGGCGATACGGCTGTCCGGGCGCACATTGCCGAAGACCGTGGCCTTGACGAAGTAGCCCTTGTCACAGCCTTCCGGCGCTTCCGGACCGCCGGCCACCAGGGTGGCGCCCTCCTCAATACCGAGCTTGATGTAATCGATCACCCGGTCACGCTGTTGGGCGGACGACAGCGGGCCCAACCGGGTAGTTTCCTCGAGCGGATTGCCCGGGGTCATCTTGGCCACCGCGGCAACTGCCAGTTCGCAGGCCTCGTCGTGTTTGGCCGCCGGAACCAGCATGCGGGTCAGAGCGGTACAGGTCTGGCCGGAGTTCAGCAGGCAGTTGTTCACCGTGCCCTTGACCGCGCCGGCGAGGTCAGCGTCCGGGAGAATGACCGACGCTGACTTGCCACCCATCTCCAGGGCAATGCGCTTGAAATCATCCGCCGCGGCATGGGCGATCAGGTGACCGGTCCGGGTGGAGCCGGTGAAGGACACCATGCGCACATCCGGATGCTTGATCAGGGTGTCGCCGACGGTCTGGCCGAGGCCACACACCATGTTGAACACGCCCTTGGGCAGATCGGTGCCGTCAAGGATGTCCGCCAGTATGTAGGCGGTCTGGGGAGCGATTTCCGACGGCTTGAGCACCACCGTGCAACCGGCGGCAATGGCCGGCACGATCTTCAGGATCACCTGGTGCAGCGGGTAGTTCCAGGGGGTGATGCAGCCGACCACACCCACCGGTGCATACTGCACCTCCGAGTTGGCGGACTGCTCGGTGAACGGGAACTCCGGCAGCATCTTCAGGTAGGTCTTGGTGACTGCCGCCGGCATGCCGGCCTGGATGGGTGTGGCCAGTTTGATCGGCATACCCACTTCCCGGCTCACAGTCTCGGCAATTTCCGGCGCCCGTTCCTTGAGTCCCGCATGCAGCTGCTCCAGCACTTTCAGGCGCTGTTCCAGGCTACTCTCGGACCAACTCTCGAAGGCGGCATCCGCCGCGGCGATGGCCTGTTCCATTTCCTCACGACCGGAGGCCGGCACTCGGGCAATGACCTCCCCGGTACCGGCTTCATGGACGTCGATCAGATCGCCGTTCCAGTCAACCCACTGACCGTTGATGTAGTTCTTGCTCAATTCGTTCATGTTCTCCCCCTTAATCAAATACGATCACGCCACGGGCGTTCTTGCCGGCCACCATATCATCGAAAGCCTGGGCAGCCTCTTCAATGGGGTAGGTCCGGGTAACCAGTTCATCCAACTTGAGTTTACCGGCCTTGTAAAGCCCCAGGATTCTGGGGAAATCGTGTTGCGGACGGGCTGAACCCAGCCAACTTCCCTTGAGGGTGCGTTCATCGGCAGGCAGCGTCAGGGTGGTCAGTGACGTCTTGTCCTTCGGATCTGCCACGCCCACGACCACGGCGGTGCCACCGCGGCCGAGGCACTTATAGGCCTGCTCCACCACCGGGCCGGCGCCCACGCATTCAAAGGCGTAATCCACACCGCCGGTGAGTTTCTTGACGGCCTTGGCCGCATCCTCCACCTCGTTGATATTGACCGTGTGAGTAGCACCGAATTCCTTCGCCATCTCCAGTTTCTTCGGATTGCTGTCCACCGCCACGATCATCTCGGCACCAGCCGTGGCACACCCCTGGATGGCATTGAGGCCAACGCCCCCGATTCCGAATACCGCCGCCCGGGAGCCGGGCTCGAGTTGTGCCGTGTTGAAGACGGCACCAACACCCGTCATCACCGCACAACCAACCAGGGCCGCGTTCTTCATGGGTACGGTATCATCCACCTTGACACAGTTATCCACATGCATGGTGGCGAATTCCGCCATCACGCCGCAGGCCCCGAACACGTTCAGCGGCTCACCGTTGGCATCCCTGGTGCGCACCGTGCCATCCGGCAACGTAAACATGGCCTTGCGGGCGTTCTCACACAAGACCGGGCGCCCCCGCACACACTGGCGGCACTTGCCGCACATGGAGATGAAGGAGCTGACCACGTGGTCACCTTCCTCGAATTCGGTCACCCCTTCACCCACTTCCACCACAACCCCGGCGGCTTCGTGGCCCAGCACCAGGGGAGGCGGATAGGGAATCTTGCCGGTGGTGGCGGACAGATCGCTGTGGCATACGCCGCAGGCGGCGATCTTGATGGTGACCTCACCCCGCCTGGGGCCCTCAACAGTGATGGTCTCAACCTGGACGGGGTCCCCCCATTTACGGCAGACCACGGCTTTGGCTTTTCTGTCCATTTCTTACTTCCCTTTTTTGTTTAAGGAGGGGTCAGATGAAGGTTTTCATCAGACCCCGTTGGGGTTGGTGGAGGTGAAGATGGGGTCAGATGAAAGAATTCATCTGACCCCGGTTTTAACGTCGAACTCTGGGGTCAGAAGAACGCTTTCTTCTGACCCCGTCTTAAGACCTCAGAACGCCTCATCGGCCATGCTCAAGGCAGTCCCATCGACCGCCTCCAAAAGCTCCGCTGCAGTCACCACACCAGGCAACTCATACCGGGCAAAATACTCACAGGCCTTGAGCTTGCCCTCGTAAAAAGCATCGTCCTGCCCCTCCGATCTTGCCAGACCCTCGACAGCTTTCAGCCCCTGGCGCAGCCACAGCCAGCCGACCACCACCTGCCCGAAGGCATCCAGATACAGGGTGGCGTTGGCCAGGGCTTTTTCCTTGTCGCCACTGGCCTTGACCGCATTAATGGCCTCGGTGGCACCGGCGACGGCCCGTGCGGCCTCTTCAAGACGCTCGGCGCTGTCGGCGAGTCGCGACTTGGCACGGGCCTCGCCAATGGTAGCTTCGATGCGGGCCATCAGCTCCTGATAGAACCTACCGCCAGCCAGGGAGACCTTCCGGCCCAGCAAGTCCAGGCCCTGAATCCCATGAGTACCTTCGTGGATCGGGTTCAGTCGGTTATCCCGGTAGAACTGCTCAACCGGGTACTCCCGGGTATAGCCATACCCCCCATGCACCTGGATCGCCAGGCTGTTGGCTTCCAGGCAATAACGGGAGGGCCAGGACTTGATGACCGGTGTCAGCAGATCCAGCAGACCCGCGGCCAGCTCACGCTGCTCTATGGTTTCCGCAAACTTCTTCTCGTCCACCAGCATCGCACCCTGCAGGCACAGGGCCAGCCCGCCCTCCACGTAGGCCTTCTGGGCCAGCAGCATTCGGCGGATATCGGCATGGCGAATCAGGGGCACTTGCGGGCTTTGCGGATCCTTCTCGCCAATCGGCCGACCCTGCCGCCGCTCCCGGGCATATTCCAGGGCATGCAGGTAACCCGTATAGCCCAGCATGACGGAGCCCAGGCCAACGCCGATCCTGGCTTCGTTCATCATGTGAAACATGGCGGCAAGGCCCTGGTGCGGCTCGCCAACCAGGTAACCGACCGCACCGTCCTGCTCACCAAAGTTGAGCATGGTCGAGGTCGTGCCGCGATAGCCCATCTTGTGGATAAGCCCCGCCAGCGCCACGTCATTGCGCTCGCCCAGGGAGCCGTCCTCGTTCACCAGGGTCTTCGGCACCAGGAACAGGGAAATGCCCTTCACGCCCGGCGGTGCATCCGGCAAGCGGGCGAGCACCATGTGAATGATGTTCTCGCTCAGCTCATGATCGCCGCCGGAGATGTAGATCTTGTTGCCAAACAACCGGTAGCTGCCATCCGCCTGGGGCTCGGCGCGAGTACGGAGGTCGCCCAGGGACGAGCCGGCGTGCGGCTCGGTCAGGCACATGGTGCCGAAGAACCGGCCCGCCAGCATCTGATCCGCGTACCGGGTTTTCTGCTCCTCGCTCCCATGGGCCAGGATCAGATTAGCGGCGGCAATGGTCAGGCCGGCGTAGCCCTGGGTACCGACGTTAGCGCCCTTCAGCAGACCCACGCACATCTGCGCCACCGCTGCCGGCAGTTGCATGCCGCCCCGCTCGTAATCCTGGCTCGCCGCCATCAGGCCGGTGCCCTTAAGCACATCCAGGGCCTTGCGGACTTCAGGTCGCATTGCCACCCGCCCGTTTTCGAAGGTGGGCTCTTCCTCGTCTACCAGACGGGCGTGCGGGGCAAACTCTTCCGCCGCCACCTTGAGGGCCAGGTCCAGCGCCGCCTGCAGGGTCTCGCGATTATGCTCCGAGTAGCGCTCAAACCGCAGTACCTGCTCCACGTCGTGCAGCTCGTACAACTGGAACGCCAGATCCCGGGTATTGATGATTTTCTGCTGCATGGCGACGCTCCCCCTGGTTTACACGACTTCGAACAGGCCGGCTGCGCCCTGGCCACCACCAATACACATGGTGATCACCACGTACTTGGCGCCGCGACGCTTGCCTTCGATCAGGGCATGACCAGTCATGCGGGAACCGGTAACACCGAAGGGATGACCAATGGAGATGGAACCGCCGTTCACATTCAGCTTCTCCATGGGGATGCCCAGGCGGTCACGGCAATACACTACCTGGGACGCGAACGCTTCGTTGAGCTCCCACAGATCGATGTCATCCATGGTCAGACCGGCACGCTCAAGCAACCGGGGAATCGCAAAGACCGGCCCGATGCCCATTTCGTCGGGCTCACAGCCTGCCACTGCAAAACCACGGAAGATCCCCATGGGCTCGATGTTGTGCTTCTCGGCATAGGTACTGTTCATGACGGTACACACTGAAGCGCCGTCAGACAGCTGGCTGGCGTTACCAGCGGTGATGAACTGGTCCGGCCCACGCACCGGTTCCAGGCCGGCAAGGCCCTCGAGCGTGGTGTTCGGCCGGTTGCACTCATCACCGGTCAGGGTCACCTGCTTCTCACTGACGTCACCGGTTTCCTTGTCCTTGACCAGCATGGTGGCGTCAAAGGGCACGATTTCATCGTCGAACTTGCCGGCTTGCTGAGCCGCCGCCGTGCGCTGTTGGGAAATCAGGGAGTATTCGTCCTGGGACTCACGGCTGACGTTATAGCGTTTGGCCACGATATCCGCGGTCTCGATCATGGACAGGTACAGCTCGGGCTTGTGCTTCATCAGCCAGTCGTTGGTGGCATGGAAGCTGTTGATCTTGTCGTTCTGCACCAGGGAAATGGACTCGACGCCACCGGCGACCATGGCAGGCACCTTTTCGGACACGACGCGCTGGGCGGCGAGGGCAATGGACTGCAAACCGGAACTGCAGAAGCGGTTGATGGAAAAACCGGCGGTGGTCACCGGAAGGCCGGCGCGAATGGCCGCCAGGCGGGCGATATTCCGGCCCTGGGCACCTTCCTGGAACGCGGCGCCCATGATGACATCTTCAACAATGGCCGGATCAATGCCGGCGCGCTCGACCGCGTGCTTGATGACATGGCCGGCCATGTCCACGCTGTGGGTGTTGTTCAGGGAGCCCCGGTAGGATTTGCCAAGGCCGGTGCGGGCGGTGGAAACGATGACTGCTTCGGACATGATTGTGTTCCCTTGAAGAAGGGGTCAGAAGAAAGCTTTCTTCTGACCCCGGAGTTTAGTTTGAACGCTGGTGAAGGTGGGGTCAGATGAAGGCTTTCATCTGACCCCGTTTTCATGAGACTCCGGGGCGGGGCCGTGAACCTGGCATCAGAAGAACGCCTTCTTCTGACCCCGTCTTCATACCCACCCCGCACTCAGATCAAAGGTCGCCGAATGTCTTGCCTTCGCTGACCAGCTTCTCCAGCAACGCCGACGGCTTCCACTGCTCACCGCCGACCGTGTCGTGGTATTTTTTGACGGCCGCGAGAATGTTATCCAGGCCTTCCTGATCGGCCCAGAACATGGGGCCACCACGGTAGGCCGGGAAGCCGTAGCCGTAGATCCACACGATGTCGATGTCGATGGAGCGGTCCGCGATGCCCTCTTCGAGGATCTTGGCACCTTCGTTGATCATCACATACATGCAGCGCTCAAGGATCTCCTGGTCGCTGATCTCACGCGGGGTGATGCCCTGCTCCTTGCGGAATTCCTCGATCAGCTGCTCCACCTCGGGGTCCGGGATCGGCTTACGGCTGCCTTCCTCGTACTTGTAGACACCTGCCTGGGTCTTCTGGCCAAGACGGCCCTGCTCGGCCAGTTTGTCCATCCAGCTGGCCGGAATATCCTCGCCGGCTTTCCTCCGCTCTTCACGGATGCGGTAACCGACGTCGATACCTGCCAGGTCGGACATAGCGAACTGCCCCATGGGGAAACCCAGATCCGTCAGAACCTTGTCCACCTGCTGCGGCGTGGCACCCTCGTCCACCAGGGACATGGCCTCGGTGCCGCGCTTGTGCAGCATCCGGTTTCCGACAAAGCCGTAGCAGTTGCCAACCATGACGCCAACCTTCTTGATCTTCTTGGCGACCGCCATGACCGTGGCCTTGACCTCGTCCGACGTCTTGCTGCCGCGCACGTTCTCCAGCAGCTTCATGACGTTGGCCGGGCTGAAGAAATGCATGCCCACCACATCCTCGGGACGGCGAGTGGCGGAAGCAATCTCGTCGATGTCGAGAGTGGAGGTGTTGGAAGCCAGGATGGCGCCCGGTTTGCAGACCTCATCCAGTTTGGCAAAGATTTCTTTTTTGACGGCCATGTTCTCGAACACGGCCTCGATCACCAGGTCAACGTCCCGGAAATCATCGTAGGTCAGGCTCGGCGTGATCAGGGCCATGCGCTGCTCCACCTGCTCCTGGGTCAGCTTGCCCTTCCTCGCGGAGTTCTCGTAGTTCCGGCGAATGATGGCCAGGCCCTTGTCCAGCGCTTCCTGCTTCACCTCAACGATGGTGACCGGAATGCCCACGTTGGCAAAGTTCATGGCAATACCGCCACCCATGGTGCCGGCACCAATGATACCCACGCTCTTCACGTCACGGACCGGGGTATCCTTGGACAGACCCTTGACCTTGGAGGCCTCGCGCTCACCAAAGAAGGAGTGGATCAGGCCCGCACGCTGAGGCGACTCCATGCACTCCATGAACAGTTCACGCTCGCGCTTCATGCCTTCCTCGAAAGGCAGGTTGAAGGCGGCTTCTACAGCGTCGACGCACTTGAAGGGGGAAAACAGACCACGGGCCCGCTTCTTCAAACCTTCGCGGAACTGATCGAAAACATCGCTTCCCTTTTCCGCATCGACCTTGTCGGTAATGTCACGCACCCGGCGTACCGGCTTACCCTCGTCCACAATCTTCTGGGCGAAGGCCAGACCCACCGCGCGGATATCGTCACCGTCTTCCACCGCATCCAGAATACCGAGGGCCAGAGCGTCTTTTGCGCCGACGAATTCACCGGTGGTTATCATTTCCAGCGCTTTCTGGGCACCGGTCAGGCGCGGCAGACGCTGGGTACCACCGGCACCGGGCAACAGGCCCAGCTTCACTTCCGGCAGACCCACTTTCGCGCTGCTCAGCGCTACCCGGTAATGACAGCTCAGCGCGGTTTCCAGGCCACCACCCAGGGCGGTGCCGTGAATCGCAGCAACCAGGGGCTTGTCACTGTTTTCGTAGGTGTTGACGACGTTCGGCAGCGACGGCTCCTGCATCGGCTTGCCGAATTCCCGGATGTCGGCGCCGGCGATAAAGGTGCGCCCCTCACATACCAGCAGCAGTACCTTGGCGTCTGTGTCCTTCTGGCCTTGCTCCAGGGCTTCCAGCAGCCCCGAGCGAACAGCGTGGCCGAGGGCATTGACCGGCGGATAGTTCACGGTGATAACGCCGATGCTGCCTTCCCGGTTATAGCTTACGACCTCAGACATAATTTCTCCTCGCCTTAATTGAAATGTGATTTTAACTAGCGAAACATGCGTACGATTTAATACAAGTTTCCGGACGGTTTCAACCATCCATTAAACTACAGACACAAAAAAACCGCAGAATTTCTTCTGCGGTTTTCTGTTTTCCCCGGACTAGGGAAGCGTCACCCCCCTGCCCGCCGACTCCTCCCCAAAAGGTCTGGAGGTTAGACACCCAGTGCTTCGATGTCACCCGCCAGCATCGCCAACTGGTGGGCAATGGAACCACGAAGCTTCTCGCCAGGCACCAGGTAGGATGGCGCTGCGCAAGTCAGGGCCATGATGGTGCCATCCTGAAGATGGATCGGCACACCCGCGGAGTTGATGTTGCGGTCCCACTCACCCAGGGACAGGCAGAAACCGTGCTCCTTGTAGTCCTTCATGGCCTGCTCCAGACCTTCCTTCTTTTCGGGCCAGGCATCGCCGTACTTGTCGGCCATCGCCTCATCGATCAAATTGCGGGCCTTGTCGCTGATTGCGCAGTAGTAGGCACGGCCAGCAGACGTGGTGGCCATGGGCAGCTTCAGGCCGATCTCCATGCGCAGCAGCGACGCCTCCGGCGGCAGGCGATTTTCCACGTAAATCATGTGGAGGCGGTCACGGCAGGTCAGACCGACAGACATGTTGGTCTGGCGCGCGAACTCGTCCATATAGGGCTTGGCCAGCTGACGCACCTTGAGGTTGGAGACATAGGCATAACCCAGCGCCAGCACCCCGGAACTGAGCTGGTACTTTTCCAGCTGAGTGTTGTAGCTCAGATAACCGAGCTTGGTGAGGGTGTAGGTCATCCGGGACACGGTCGGTTTCGGCAAGCCAGTGATGCGGGCAATGTCCTGGTTACCGAGGATGACAGACCCCTGGCTGAAGGCACGGAGCACATCCAGGCCGCGGGACAGGGCTTCAACAAACTTGCGATCCTTTTCCGGCTTGACGGGTTCACCATCACCGGATGCCACTTTCAGTTCCGGTGAAGTCTCTTTTGCTCTTGCCATGATGGGGCGTCCTCCAACCGCGTCGCCTGCTCCGATGTGCGAGATATGAATCTGATGAATAACCAAAGATGCGCCATTTTAATCGCTGAACAAATCAAGTACCAGAAAGTCTTTTCAAAACCCGTGCCAAATATGAAACACTCTCCGGTTATGTTTCAAAATAAAACTCGCAGGGCGATACCCAGTACCGCCTTTACCATGATTAATCGATACTTTATTCTGCATTGCAAAACAAAATAGCAATATGAATTGCCAGTTACGACCCGGGAGGCTGAATGAAGGTACTTTTTGTCGCAGGTGACCCCAAGCCGGAACGCTGGACAGTGCCCATCAAGGCACTGTTGCCGGAAGCGGATGTCCATGTCTGGGATCCCGAGGGTCCCGCTGTTGATGCCGACTACGCGATCGTCTGGCAGCCGCCGGCGGCGCTGTTCGAGCGTGAGAAACATCTGAAAGCGGTATTCAACCTCGGAGCCGGCATCGACGGGTTGCTGAAGGTTCCCAACCTCCCCGAGGACCTGACCGTTGTGAGGCTTGAAGACGCCGGCATGTCCGTGCAGATGGCCGAGTACGTGCTGCACCAACTGCTGGAGGCAAGCCGGGAGATGGAAACCTACCGGGAACAGCAACGACAGGGTATCTGGAAGATTCACCGCCCGATCAAGCGCAGCGAATGGCCGGTGGGCATCATGGGTCTCGGACACATTGGCAAGCGCGTGGCCCGCACCCTGGCAGATCTGGACTACCGGGTGAATGGCTGGGCGCGGGGAGAACACGAACTGGATGGCGTCCGGACGTATGCCGGTCGAGAGCAACTCGGCGAGTTTCTGGCATCCACCCGGGTGCTGGTCAACACCCTGCCGCTGACCGACGAGACCCGGGACCTCATCGACTATGAATTACTGGGCCAACTTCAACCTGGCGCGGTGCTGATCAATGTCGGGCGAGGCGAACACCTCGTCGAAGACGACCTGTTAAGGGCCCTGGACGAGGGCAAGCTGGTCCGGGCCTCCCTGGATGTCTTCAGAAAGGAACCACTACCCGGGGATCACCCTTTCTGGCAGCGCACGGAAATCACCATCACGCCCCACATCTCCGCGCGGACGTTGCGTGACGCCACCCTGGAGCAGATCACCGGCAAGATCCGGGATCACTCCCAGGGCCGTCCCATCACCGGGATCGTCGATACCAACCGGGGTTATTGAGCCTCGAGGAGCCAGGCACCGATCACGACACGGTCGGTGCCAGCCAGGCTACCAGCGCTGTCAGTACCAGCAGCAGAGGCACAGCAATCAATACGAACCGTCCGTTCCAGCGAAACGCCACCACCCACCGCGACACCTGCCCGAATCGTGAGAGCAGCATCACCGAGGGACCAAACGGCGACAACATCATCGCGAGGGAGAACCCGATCACCAGGGCCACGGCAACCGGCAGCGGATTCAGGCCAGCGGCCACCAGCTGCGGCAAGAAACCGGCCTGAACGCTCAGGACGGTGATGGGGATGATCCCGATCATGGAAAACATGGGCATCATCAGCATGCCCAACATTGCCAGCAGGAACACCCCGCTCCCACTCGTCACCAGCCCGGTCAGCGCATCGGCCGGTATGACTGCAGACAACGCCACCCCCAGAATCGCCGACGCGGCAAAGATCGCCATTTCATTGTTCATGGTCCAGACCTGGGCGGCCCCTTCCCGCAACACCGGCATCAGCCGCTGCGCCTGCAACAACATGTAAAGCAGGGTGACCGAGGGTACCGCCAGCATGGCTGCTACGGAAACCTTGATCCCCATCGTCCCGACCAGGGCTGCCATGGCCGTAAAGACCACCAGTATGATCAGCAACAAACGGCCGGTGCCGGCCGGCCAGCCCTCCAGGGCCATCCGCTCACTGCTGACCTCACGGAAACGACGCTGCTCGAGCACCCAGCCCACCAGTATCATCGAGCCGGCGGCGATCAACCCGAACGGCAACAGCAGGGACCAGCTCAACTGGGGCAGCTCCCGGGTCAGGATCGCCACGGCCACGCTGGTCGGTGCCACCAGCGGCACCAGAGCGAATCCCCTCAGCGCGCTGATCAGAACGCTGCGCAGCCACTGAAGGCGGGATTCGCCGCTGATACCCCGCTCCCGAAGAGTTTCCGACAACGTTCCACATAACAGACTCATCATGCCAAAGCTCAGCACGGACGCGATGCCGCAGCTCACCACCGCGTATTTGGGGTATAGCCACAGAGGCCGGCCGCCGAGCAGGACATCGTGAATGCGACGCAACACCTCGAACCGGCGCACGAGGCACTGCATCATCCCGAGGCTTCCGAGGAACGCCGAGTAGAACGCCGCATCCGATGCCGCCTTCATCAGCTGGCCGGCATCCAGGGCCCCATATCCCGCCAGCCCTCCGAGCACGACGAGAGAAAGCAGAAGCAGCATGCGGGCATAGCCCTGAAGACCTCCCGAACCGGCCAGGAAGACGGCAACAAAGAGGCATCCCGCGACCACGCTCAACCACGGATGACCGATGCATATGGCAACCAACTCGGTCAGTACCGCGAGCGACACCAGCCATTGCAGAATCCCGCTCACAATCGGCCTGAGCGACGAAGTTTGATCACAGCTTGCATTTCCATAATACCCGGATTAGTCTTTTGCCATTCATTTACAAAACTGTGTTTCGCTAAACGAAACCATCTTAACACACATTGTCGGGAAATCTCATGATCGAGCTTCCCACTCATTGCCTGCAGGAGAATACGAATGGCTTCCGCACCCTGGAATGACCTGCTGAACTTCGATTCACAACTGGACGAGACCGAGCGCCAGGTTCGGGACAGTATCCGCAGCTTCTGCGATCAAAGGCTGATGCCGGGCATCATCGAAGCCAACCGCCACGAGAAGTTTGACCGCAACATCTTCAACGAGATGGGCGAGCTGGGCATGCTCGGTGCAACCCTGCCGGAGGAGTATGGCGGCCCCGGTCTGAACCATGTCTGTTATGGCCTGATCGCCCGGGAAGTGGAGCGGGTGGACTCGGCCTATCGCTCGGCGCTGAGTGTGCAGTCGTCCCTGGTCATGTACCCGATCTTTTCCTACGGCAAGGAAGCACTCAAACAGCGCATCCTGCCAAAGCTGGCCTCCGGTGAATACGTGGGCTGCTTTGGCCTGACCGAGCCCAACCACGGTTCCGATCCCGGTGGCATGGAAACCCGCGCGAAAAAGGTCGACGGCGGTTATCTGCTGAGTGGCTCCAAGACCTGGATCACCAATTCCCCGATCGCGGATATCTGCGTGGTCTGGGCCAAGCTGGACGGCAAGGTGAACGGCTTCGTCATCGAGCGTGAGGGAGCCAAAGGGCTGGATACCCCGAAGATCCAGGGTAAGTTCTCACTGCGCGCCTCGGATACCGGCTCCATCTTTATGGACGAGGTATTCGTGCCCGAGGAGAACCGTCTGGATGTTGAAGGCCTGAAAGGTCCGTTGAGCTGCCTGAACAAGGCCCGCTTCGGCATCAGCTGGGGCGCCCTGGGTGCGGCAGAATTCTGCTGGCATGCGGCCCGCAACTATACCCTGGAGCGCAAACAGTTCGGCAAGCCGCTGGCCGCCAATCAGTTGATCCAGAAGAAACTGGTGGATATGCAGACCGAAATCACCATTGGCATGCAATCGGTGCTTCAGCTCGGTCGCATGATGGATGCCGGCATTGCCACCCCGGATGCGGTGTCACTGCTCAAGCGCAACAACTGCGGCAAGGCCCTGGACATTGCACGGGTGGCCCGTGACATGCACGGCGGCAACGGCATTGCCGATGAATACCATGTGATCCGCCATGTGATGAATCTGGAGGCCGTGAATACCTACGAAGGTACCCACGACGTCCACGCCCTGATTCTCGGCCGCGGCCAGACCGGCATTCAGGCGTTCAGCTGAATCGCGGTCTCGACCGGAAGCACTGCCAGCAGGTCCGCGCACAGATCGCAGGCCGGCTGGCAGCATTTCTGGACCGAGTGCTGCATGAACGCCGCTGCTTCCTCGTGATCGCAATGACTGAGCCTGCCGGTGCAGATGGCGACATGACGGTATAACCCCTCCACCGCTTCGAGGCGGGTGTCGTAGGGGCCCCGTTCGGGGATTTCACGGGTTCGGACGAACCACTTGCCCTCCCGGTAAACCAGGCGGTTGTCGATCTCGAGCAATCCTATCTGGGTCAGAACATCAATCATCTGAAGATCCTCTCGATAAGGCTCCCCGCATTGGGCCGGGGAGCCGGATCTGACTGTTCAAGAGTCAGGCTCAGCGGACACCCGCACGGCGAAGCGCTGCCGGTGTGTATTCCCGGGAACTGCGCTCGGTGCCGTACTCGTACGGATTTTCCTCTTCGTTGGTCAGGCCCATCACCAGATAGCGGCCGGACAGCAGGTCATAGAGGGTTTCGAAGGCATAAGCCGGGATCTTGGCATCGTAGATCTGCATGGCGTGGGCCTCGGCCACCCGCCAGAGGTTGCCCTTGCCGTCATAATGATCGACCACGGCGATCTGCCACGTGTCCTCATCGATGTAGAAGTCGCGCTTCTGGTAGATGTGGCGCTCGCCGTCCTTGAGGGTGGCGCGAACGTGCCAGACGCGGTGCAGCTCGTAGCGGGCCAGGTTCTGGTCCACATGCCCCGGTTTGATGATGTCGGTGTAGTTCAGATCGGCACTGGCCATGCGATAGGAGTTATAAGGAATATAGAGGTCCTTCTTGCCTACCAGCTCCCAGTTGTACTTGTCCGGTGCGCCGTTATAGAGGTCCAGGTTGTCCGAGGTACGCTGACCATCGGCCGCGGTACCCGGTCCGTCATAGGCCACGTTCGGCGCCCGGCGGACCCGACGCTGCCCGGAGTTGTAGAGCCAGGCCCGACGGGGTTCCTTGACCTGGTTGATGGTCTCGTGCACCAGCAGGACGTTACCGGCCAGACGGGACGGCGCGGTGATGGTCTGCTTGAAGTAGAACATCACGTTCGGATCTTCTGAGGGGTCGTAGTCTTCCAATGCTACCCGCTCGGTGAACGACTCGGTGAACTTCACCGGGCTGAAATCGCCATTGGGCTGCGGCGTCACCTGGGCCACGTTGCGGGTGAAGGAGCCACCTCGATAGCGGGTGATGTGATTGAAGATGGCCTCGAGGCCGTTCTCGGGAATCGGGAAAGGAATGGCCGTCTGGTAGTTCTGCAGGCCGTTGCCGCTCTCGACCAGATCAACCGTCGTCGCGTTTTCCTTGCTCTTTTCCTGAATGAACTCCGGGTAGGTGGCCGTGCGCCGGGTTTCATAGACAGGAATAAAGTAGTCGTCGTACTTCCGGATCATGGCAACCTGGCCGGGTGTCAGTTTGTCGCTGTACTGGTCCACGTTGCTTTGATCGATCCGGAACAGTTCCTGATCACCGGAGAACGGGTCGACGTACCGCCCGTCACCCTGGTAGCCGGCTGGTGCCTCAGCCAGCCCGCCAGTCCAGGCAGGGATCTCGTCGCCATTGCCTCCCTTCTCGGCGCCAATCGGAGTGAGGCTGTCGCCGAGTTTGGCGGCCTCCGTGGCCGATACCGCGGCAACCGCGTTGGCGGAGGCCATCAGTGCTGCGGTCACAGCTCCGTAGAGCAGGGTTCTTGTGGTAGTCATGGTGTTCACCTTTACAGTCACGTGTTGGTTCAGAAGGAATAAGAAACCGAAGCGGCAACGAAATCCCGGTCATTGATCTCGTTGTAATCACCGCCGAAATAAGTGGTGTAACTCAGGGATGCCTTGTAGGAGTTCTGATAGGTGGCATCGACGCCCAGGCCAACGGACTTGTTGCCTTCCTTGAAGTTGCCGCCCGGATCCGGCGCGTAACCCTTCACATCGTGGGTCAGGAACAGCTTCGGACGAAGGTTGACCCCGGCAAAGGCACTCGGATAATCCCAGACAAACAGTGTCCGGTAGCCCCAGGAGAAGCTGGTGGTGAAGCCATCGCCGCCACAGTTGGTCGGGTTGATGTTCAGGCGGGGTACGTCGTCGGTGCCCTGGCTACAGAAATCACCGCTGAAACTCTCACCATCGAGGGGCACCGGACCGACGCCATAGATACCGGAACGGCCATAGCGGGCTTCGGACTTGCCGGGCAGATCATGGACATAGGTTGCGCCGACCTCACCCACGATGATGAAGCGCGCCGCGCCCATCACCCTGTCGATGAAGTGGATAAAGGTCGCTTGTGCCTGGGAGACGCCAAAGCGGTCATACCCGTCGACAGCCTTACCGGCGTAGTTGTAGCCCTTGTCGATTTCGCGCTGTTCGAGCTTACTGATGACCTGGCCATCCGGACCCCGCTGCTGAATCCCACCGTAAATCAGCTCGAAGGTATTCCACTGGATCGGCATATTGGGCCGGTAGCTGTACTCCGCGCCCAGCGAGGTACCGGTGGGAAGCGTGGTGTTCACGCTGATACCGTAAAGCTCGATGTCCTGCGGGTACTCGATAAAGTAGCTGGGGAAACGGGCATCCGGCAGGCTCGGATCCCGCATCTGGGTTTCATCGGCATCCGCCGGGTTGTTTACGACGCCGCTGATGTACGGCAACCGGCTGTTATAGCGGGTGTAGAAAAGCCCAAGCTCAGCGCCCAGATCGGTGACATACCAGCGGGCCGCCATGCCGTACTGGTCGGTATCGCCCGGCTCCTTGTCGCCAATGCGCGGGGCAATGAAGCCCTCCTCAAAGGCCTGCGAGTCCGGAACCTGACCGGCCAGCAATACCGGGCCACAACCGTCCGCGGCCACGTCCGCTGTGGAGAAGAAAGTGCCGCAGTCGTCGATGCGGAACGGCTCCCACTCGGTCTGTACAAATGCTTCCAGAGTCACCTCCGGGGTGATACCGACTGAGCTATAGAGCATTTCCACTGGCAGGAGGACATCCTTCAACTCGGCGCCCGGCGCACGGAACGCGGGTACATCAATGGGGTTCACCGCATTGATACCACCGAGAATGAAGGTACTTTCACCCCAGTTCACCACCTGCCGGCCATAACGGATCGAAACCGGAGTATCGCCGAAATACCAGTCGGTAAAGACGTAGGCATCGAGCAGGTCGGCACCAGCGGCATTATCCAGCGCTTCCTCATTGAGCTCGCGTCGCTGGCCAACCGGATCCACCGCCCTGGGGTTATCCTTCAGCTCGTAGTCGTAGTAGTAAGTGCCCCGAACGAGTGCGCCCACCCGGGTCAGGGTATCGCTGTCCGGCGCATAATCCAGGAACAGCTCCGAGCGGCCTCGCAGAATCTGGGAGTACGGTTCGCCCTTTTCGAAGTTGAGGTTGCCGTCGTCAAAGTTGTTCGAGGAAGCACCGGTGTTGCTGAAGGCAAACTCCGGGCCCAGGTTGCCCTGGGAGATCAGGTCCTTGTCCTGGTCCTCCAGGCGGTAAGCAATACCCGCGGTCAGGGTGGTGCTGAACGAAGCGTCGATCTCGTAAATGTTGAAGTCGAACGCCGACGCGGTCATGGAAAGTCCGGCAAACTGGATGGCCAGCGCGAGCCTCAGGGGCGTTTTCAAAATCGGTTTTGTTGTTTTCATTGCGTATCACTCCGCAAGTTTCAGGCAAAGCCTCCCCGTCTGGCGAGGCTAACGCCATGTTTCTATTGATATCCCTGGGAAATTCGGGCACCCCCGGGAAGGGGTGCCCGTCAGTAGACTCAGATCACAGCCCGAGAACCCCTCCGAGGAGGCCGCCGTCACCGCCACCGTCGCCACCATCGCCCCCGCCGTTGGGGGTATCGCCGGCATCGGTATTGCCGCCGCTGTCGGAACAGTCGGTGCCAGAGGTATCGGCATCCTTCACCACGCAGGGGTTGGTCACGGAAACCGTGCCCTCGGTGAACAGTTCCAGCATTTGTGCGGTCATCTCATCGAACACGGCGCGTGAGGAGAACGGATCGGCGTCTTTCTGGCCTGCGGAAATCGGGTTGCCATGGGAGCCCTCCAGATAGCGGGTGATCAAGGGCAGGCCATCGGTCTGCAGGGGCGTGGACTCCGCACCCATGGCCGCGGCCAGTGGGTCGGTCCCCGCCAGCGGCATGTTCTCGCCCTCGATGACGAAGCCGGTTTCCGGGATCGTGGTGGACAATGGTCCGAGCGGATAAAGTTCGGCGTCGGCCGCATTGGGTACCGTGTCATCGGTCGGACGATCAGGATCGTCGGGAACACCGGTAATTTCGGTCAGCAGGATCGGCGCGTCCCGATAGAGAGGCGCAAAGGCGGTCGGATCCGCGGAATCCAGCAGCCCCTGGAACACATTGAAATAGATATTGAGTTCCGTGCGGCCCTGGGTCAGCAGACCGTCCGACGCCTCATCGAGGCCCGGCAGGACCCGCGGCGCCACGGACTGGGAGTTTTCAACCAGGCGCGTAAAGCCGCCACCTGTGTTGAACAGGTTGGCTGCCAGGATCGGATTGAGGCTCGTGTTGCCCGCGTCGATAGCCGAATTATTGACATGAGGGAAAGCTGCCCCGCCCATACCGCTCAAGGAGTGACTGAGGAAGTAGACCCGATTCGGATCGAGGTCGAGATCCTGCGGACAGTCGGCGCAGTTTCCGATGGCGTCCTCGATAGCCTGCAGGGAGGCGTTCACGTTGAGCAGATCCAGGGCGCCTTGGCGCATGTTGTCCCGGGTGTTCGCATAGTTGGCGAAATTCAGGAACAAGCTACCGGACTCAGGCGCCTCCAGCTGGCTGGCGGGTACAGGATTGAGGTCCGCATCGGCTGCGAAGCCAAAGTGACGCTCGGTGGCATCAGCAGAGGCGCCCGCCTGCTCGCTGATCGGGTTCAGGCCGACAAACCCCTCCCCGAAGATCCCGTGCAGGGGTTGGTCGATGCCGATGGTTACGAAACAGTCGTAGCTGTTGTTCGGGTCGGCACAGAGCAGACCGGCGGCGGTGGCCATGGTCAGGATTGCCGAGCGATCCGTGGTCGCCGCGTGCTGGTAGATGATCACCGGGTAGCCGTTCGCAGGTTGTTGCGGTGCTATCAGGGACTGATTGGTATCCGGCGCCGCGACAACAATGGGCACCTTGGTATCGGTGGTCTTGGCGGCAAATGGGAACCGGTAGCTGATGCGATCGGAGGGCGCAGCCTCCAGAACCTCATCGCCGGAGAAATCTGCGGTTGTCCAGCTTTCCGAGGCCAGCAGCGAGCCGTCCTCGGCTTCCGGTGTGCTCTGGAAATACGGCAGGGTGATTTCGCCCTCATAGACGTGGATATTGAGAGTCGTAAGATCACCGAGTTCACTCACCGCCTGCTGCTCAAGAGCTGGATTCACGTCCCCACCATCACGCTGGCTGAATACACGCACCTCTCTGGGCTTCGGTGTATCCACAATGGCTTCCGCGGCGGCGGCAAGGGTCTGGGCGTCGGATTCGACATCCATGCTCAGTCCTGTAGCAACGGCGGTAGCAGTCTGCAACGCATAGGCCAACCGACGATCAGACGCCGGGTCGGATACCAGGTCCGAGTAGAGAACAGCCATGCCGTTATCCCGGGCCTGTGTGAGCAGAGTCGCCAGCTCCTCGTCATACAGACGGAAGTCTGGATCTGTCAGCGTCTGGTAGAGACGGGCATTGAGGTCCTGCTCCTCGGAGGTTGCATCCGCACCCAGGGCTTGGTCGCTCAGGTTGTAGAAACCATTGATCAGCCGGCCAAGCTGCTCCTGACGCTGCTCGATGCCGAGGACGGAACGGTAGTAGGTCACCGGCGCGGCGTTGGCGAGCAAGACATCATCCACCGCCGTGGTGGTAATGGTGGTCGAGTAGGTTACATCCCCGAAGGTGGTGCCGAACCCGGACGACTGCGGATACTCCCGCTTGAAGTCGAAATAATCGGCGGCCAGCTGCCGGGCCGGAACCATAGCATCCCGGAACGGCTGAAACGCTGCATTGGAGAGAACACGGTCGGGATTGGCCACACTCTGATAGGTGGGAGAGCCAACCAGCGGCTGCCCCTCAGCATCGACAATGTCGTTGGTAACTGCAAGCACATACTGGGTCTTAGCAGCCAGAGGCTCCAGTGGCAGAACCCGGATCAGGTTATTCTGCCCACCATCGATGTCCAGCAGTTCCACCCGGAGCTTTTCCCGCAACAGATCATTGAAGATGGCGTCTGCCTCAGCTGTATTCCCCTGCTCCTGCAGGCGCAGCGCCTGGCGGTAGCGAATGGCGGGCGTCAGGCCTGCTGCTTCAGCCTCCAGCGCTTCGATAGTCTCTCCACTGGCGTACTCCACCGGAAAAAGGAATACGTTCTGGTCCGGGTTCGGAACGACCTCGCCGTCCACCTCAACAAAGTCCCGAGCATCCAGAATCTGCTGGCTGTCGAGACTGGCGCTGATCTTGATGTCTATGGGTGCCAGTACGGACGCGCCATCCAGGAACCCGATACCTGTGGTGACGGGGTTGGCGGGATCCGTGCCGTTGAGCATGGTGCCGTCGTCCACCTCACTGAGATAGAACAACGCGTCACTGGGAATCGGAAACTGAGTCTTGAGTGGGTCAAACTCGGGAAACACACCCCGTTCGATCTGATTACTGGTAATGCTGTAATCGGGGCTGGCATTCTTGTTGGTCTGGCTGCTGCCATCGAGACAACCGGTCAGACCCAGGGTCGTCGCCGACAGGGCGGCAAGGCATGCGGTGCGGATAGACATACTTCGTTACCTCTGGTTTCTTGTAATTCGACGATCCGTCGCCTTTAGTTGCCCTCGACGGAGGTCTAATTGCAAAGGTTCCAAAACCAGATTCATTTTTTTGTCATTTCAGCCAAAAAACTTTATATCTTGCTGATAATACTGGTTAATTTTTGTATTCACTTTTTTACAATCGGACATACCTCCGAAGCAGCCGCGCTGGTACCATTAGAAAATGCAAGAAAAACCATAAAACTCACGCAGCACTGATGACGTGCAGGGTATTTTCAGGGGTACCTGCTTGGCCTTACTCTCATTTCGCCAATCAAAATCCAAACGCTTCGATCGTCTGGTTCAGCCACACCTGAAGACGATGTACACCTTCGCCTTCCGGTTGACCGGCCGGGAACACGATGCGGAAGACCTGGTCCAGGATGTGGTGGTCAAACTCTACCCACGGTTGGAAGAACTGGAATCCGTCGAACACCTTCGTCCCTGGCTACATCGCGTGCTTTACCGTCAGTTCATCGATACAATCCGAAAGCGGCCGGCCGGTCGGGAAGTCAATACCAGTGCCCTGGATCTGCATGACGAGCAAACGCCGTTTCTGGAAACCCGCGCTGGTCATGAACCGGACCCACTGGCCAATGTGGAGGGCAACGTCCGCAGCCGCACTCTGAAACGCCTGCTCGGAGAGCTTCATCCCGACCAGCGCACCCTTTTATTGCTGCACGACGCCGATGGCTGGCGTCAGGAAGACATCGCAGAGGTACTCGACGTGCCCATTGGCACCATCAAATCCCGCCTTCACCGGACCCGCGCCCTGCTTCGAACAAAATTGCAGGAAGAGTTGGAACCTTTTGAGCAGCAACTCCGTGGACTCAAGTGAGGTAGATGCGATGAACTGCAAACATTTTCTGCAAGATGTGGATGCCATGGCCGCCGGGGAGCTTTCGGAACCGGTGGAGCTGGAGATGCGCCGCCATGCCGAGCGCTGCGGAGCCTGCGCCAGAGCCCTGTCCTCTGCCACTCTGATGATGGAAGAGGTTGCCCGTGAACGGGCCCCCGAGCCTGCCGCGGATTTTGAAGCCCGGATGCTGGCAGCGGCAAAACTGGGCGAGCGGACGGCAGCAAAGCGCCACTGGGGGCTCCCCGTTTGGGGCGGCGCCGTGGCTGCAGCCCTGGTTGTCGGCATCTTTATCGGTGGCGAGTTGTACGGACCGCAACAGAATACCGATCCGGTCGCCCAGACCGGGACCCCGGTGGTGCAGGAAATCGGGGTAGCAACCAACCAGAAAACCGTCAGGCTGGCGTTCAGCTCCAAAGAAGCAGTGGACAATGTCACTCTGACCCTGGAGCTGCCCCCTAACATGGAACTTGCGCCCTTTCCCGGGCGCCATCGCGTGAGCTGGAAGGTAAATCTCAAGCCCGGCGACAACCTGCTGGCCTTGCCCATGAACATCCTGTTCCCGGGCGAGGGTACCCTGGTCGCTCATCTTGATGATGGTCGTAAACGCAAAACCTTCCGTACCGACATTGGCACGACACTGGAGCCATCGTCATGAGGCCAGCATTATTCTTGTTACGGCTGGTGGCCGCCCTGGGGCTCGCCCTGTCCCCGGTCATGGCAGCAGCCGAGACAGACTTTGAAGTCACCATGAGAATGGTGGAGGACGAGGAAGCACTGGATTCGTCGTTCGTTCAGGAAATGGAGCTACCCGAGTCGGTCAACGAACTCGATGTGAGCGAGATACAGAGCGACGCGCGGGAATTGCAGGAAAGCCTGGCATCGGAGTCCAGGGAAACCCGGGACGCCCTGGAACTGGAACTTCCGGGAGAAGAAGATACGACTCTGCCTATTCTCGACCTGCCGGATTCGGATCTTACGGATCCGGATCTTCCGCTGCCGATCGGCGACCTGCTGGATACAGGCGACAACCTCCTCGACGAGACTGGAGATCTGGTGGACGGAACCGGAGATCTGCTGGATAACTCTTCTGACAACTAATACCTGATTTTAAGCCCCTCCCTGAGTTAAGCTTACCCTTGGTGCGCCGGTTTTTGTTCCAGCCTCAAGGGTATTCCGTTTGCTGACTGGTATCGTAAACATCCTGCTTATCGTCTGGCTGGTCCTGCTGTCCCCGGTTTTGCAAGCCGATACCAGCGCAGAGGCTAACAGCCAGTTGCGCGCCGGCATTGCCGCGTTCAAAGCCGGCAACCTGGAACAGGCACGGACCCTGCTGGAGTCGGCCGCGGACCTCGGCCTGCAATCCCGCGCTCTGACCTACAACCTCGGTGTCATCTACTACAAAACCGCTGACTGGCAGAACGCCGAGCGCATGTTCCTGCAGCTGACCGAGACCCGCCAGCGCAGCCTGGCATTCTACAATCTCGGCCTCATTGCCCTCGCCCGGGAAGACGAAGCCGCCGCCAGAACCGCGTTCCGGGAAGTGGTCGACACCAACGATTCAGACAACCTCACCCGCCTGGCCGCGGCGCAACTGGAAAGACTGGGTGACACCGCACCACTGCCCCCCTGGCAGGCCCTGGCCTCTCTGGCGGCCGGTTATGAAGACAACATCGGCCTGTTTCCCGATGAGGCGGCCAGCACAATCGAGGACGGTTTTCTGGAGTCGGTAGCCGCGGTCTCCGGCTACCTCTATCGGCAGGGCAAACACGGTTTCAGGCTGCGGGGCCAGGCCTATGCCCGGGAATACGACTCCGAGGATGAGTTCAACACGCAGCTGGTACGGCTGGATACCAATTGGGAGTACCGGCTGGATGACTATCGGCTGGAGGCCGGCATTGGGGGCGACAAACTCTGGTATGGCTACAAGCCCCGTGAGGAAAGAGCCAGAGTCTTTGGCGGCGTGAGCACATCCACGTGCGCGATCACAGAGGAACGAGCCCGGTGCTCGGTGTCAGCCCGCGCGGAGCATGTATCGGCATCCCCGCGTTACGATGCTTACGACGGTCGGCATTATCGACTGGATGCCCGTTATCGGGCACGGCTCGGAGATTGGAGCGGCGGCCTGCGGTATTACCTGGATTACGATGACCGACGCAATCTGGCCACGGAGCGGGAGTACTTCAGCGTGTCCCCCTTGGGCCAAACCCTGGAAATCAGCACCAGCTACTACCCGGTCCCCGATCTCGAAATCGGCGGGATACTCGGCTACCGCTACAACTTTTATCGCACCGCCCACCGCCTGCGAATTCCTGAGGGCACGTGGATCATCAACCGGGTAGACAAGCGCCTGTCGCTCAGCGTGAATGCCGACTACCGCATCAACGACACTTTCTCGGTGGTCGCCGGCTGGCGCGGCTTGCACAATAACAGCAACATTCCCCGCTACGATTACGAGCGCAGCACGGCAACCCTGGGGATCACCGTGCTGCTCTGAGGCCGTCAGCGGTCAGCGAACTTACTCGATTTCCACCAACACCTCACCGGGTACGACCCGATCGCCCTTGGCGATAAACACGCCCTTGACCGATCCGGCAATGGTCGCCTTCACCTCGGTTTCCATCTTCATGGCCTCAATGATCAGCACCGGATCGCCGGCCTGAACCTCGTCACCCTCACTGACCAGCACATCCACGATGTTACCGGGCATACTGGTGGTGACATCGCCTTCCTTGGTGGCACTGGCACGACCACCGCTCCTGGCACTGCCCTCACTTCCATCACCATGGGACTCGAGGTGAATTTCCTCGGGAACACCATCCACGGTCATGTAGAAACGGCGCTCGCTGTCGCTGACCGGGTTCGCCCCGGTCACGTGGATATCATAACTCTCCCCATGGACCGTGATCTTGAATCGGGTATCCACGGGCCCGCCATTGCTCTTGGCCGGCAACGGCTCAAGCGGCTCTGGCTGGAGCGTGCCATCCCGCCGCTGTTCCAGGTAGGCCCGAGCCTGGTCCGGGAACATCGCGTAGGTCAGGACATCTTCCTCGCTGGTCGCCAGTTCACCTACCTGCTTGCGCAGTTCAGCCAGCTCCCGCGGAATCAGGTTGGCCGGGCGCTCTTCCACCAGCTCTTCCTTACCGACCGCACGGCGCTGGAGCTCCTGATCCACCGACGCCGGCGCCTTGCCGTACCAACCCTGCAGGTATTTCTTCACCTCGTTGGTGATGGAGTCGTAACGTTTGCCCGCCAGCACGTTGATGACCGCCTGGGTGCCGACGATCTGGGAGGTCGGGGTGACCAACGGCGGATAGCCCAGGTCCTTGCGGACCCGCGGAATTTCCTCGAACACATGCTGAATACGGTCCAGGGCACCCTGCTCTTTCAGCTGGTTGGCCAGGTTGGACATCATGCCACCCGGCACCTGGGACAGCAGCACGGAGGTGTCCACACCGTTATAGTCACTCTCGAACTGGTGGTATTTCTTGCGCACCTCCCGGAAATGGCGGGTGGCCTTGTCCAGCAACTCCAGGTTCAGGCCGGTCTCGAAACCGGCATCGTGCAACGACGCCACCAGGGATTCGGTGGGCGGGTGACTGGTGCCGCCGGCAAAGGCAGACAGTGCGGTGTCGATGTGATCGACCCCGGCCTCCATGGCCGCCCACTGGCACATGGGCGCCATGCCCGACGTGGCGTGGGAGTGCAGGAATACGGGCAGGTTCAGGGTCTGCTTCAGCTTGCCCACCAGTTCGGCGGTCACCGCCGGTGTGAGCAGACCGGCCATGTCCTTGATGGCAATGCTGTCTGCGCCCATCTCCGCCATAGCCTTCGCCTGCTCCAGGTAACCATCGGTGGTGTGGACCGGGCTGACGGTGTAACAGATGGTGCCCTGGGCGTGCTTGCCGGCCTTTTTCACCGCCTTGATGCTGGTTTCGAGGTTGCGGACGTCGTTCAGGGCATCGAAGATGCGGAAGACGTCCATGCCATTTTCCGCCGCCTTGGCAACAAAGGCTTCGACCACATCATCGCCGTAATGGCGGTAACCCAGCAGGTTCTGCCCGCGCAGCAGCATCTGCAGACGGGTGTTCGGCAGCGCCTTGCGCAGGGTACGCAGACGCTCCCAGGGGTCTTCTTTCAGGAAGCGCACGCAGGCATCGAAGGTCGCGCCCCCCCAGCATTCCAGAGACCAGTAGCCGGCCTGGTCCAGCCATTCACAGGCCGGCAGCATGTCTTCGGTACGCAGCCGCGTAGCGATCAGGGACTGGTGCGCATCTCGCAGGATGACGTCGGTAATATGAATCTTGCGCTTGGTCATGGGATCTCTCCGATATTCTTTTACAGGCCCGCCTGGGCCGCGATGGCCGCAGCGATGGCAGTGGCGATGGATTCAGGACGGGTCTTGGTGCTGTATTCCAGCAACTGCGGATTCCGCTCGACAAAGCCGGTGTTGAAATCGGCGACCCGGAAATCCGGGTGTTCCAGAATCTGCTTGTAATAGGGGATGGTGGTCTGAACCCCATAGATACCCATGTCGCCCAGGGCACGCCGGGAGCGCTCGATCAGCTCCGGCCAGTCCATGGCCCAGACAATCAGCTTGGCGCACATGGAGTCGTAATAGGGCGGAATCTCGTAGCCGGTGTACATGTTGGCGTCAGTGCGAACACCCGGTCCGCCGGCCGAGTAATAACGGCTGATCCGGCCGAAGCTGGGCAGGAAGCCGTTCTTCGGGTCCTCGGCATTGATCCGGAACTGGGCCGCAAACCCTCGATAGCCAATGTCCTCCTGCTTGAGCCCCAGGGGCTCACCGGCGGCAATGCGGATCTGGGCCTTGATGATATCCACCCCGGTGATTTCCTCGGTGATGGTGTGCTCCACCTGCACCCGGGTATTCATTTCCATGAAATAGAAACTGCCATCGTGGTCCAGCAGAAACTCCACGGTACCGGCATTGACATAGCCGCACTGCCTGGCCACCCGTTTCGCAAGGTCGCCGATGTACTCCCGCTGGCTCTCCTCCAGTTGCGGCGACGGCGCCAGCTCGATCAGCTTCTGGTTGCGGCGCTGGATGGAGCAGTCCCGTTCGTACAGGTGAACCACGTTGCCGTGGGTATCCGCCAGAATCTGGACCTCGATATGGCGAGGCTCAATGATGCATTTCTCCAGGAACACCTCGGCACTGCCGAACGCCTTGGTGGCCTCGGAAATCACCCGCTCGTAGTTCTGGCGCAGTTCCTTTTCGTTATCACAGCGGCGAATGCCACGCCCGCCACCGCCGGAGGTGGCCTTCAGCATGACCGGGTAACCGATGTCTGCTGCCTGGGCAACGGCATCTTCGACGCTTTCAAGGTTGTCCTCGGATCCCGGCGTCACCGGCACCCCCGCGGCGACCGCCGTTTGCCGCGCCTGGGTCTTGTCCCCCATGGAGGCAATGGCCTCCGGGGAAGGTCCGACAAAGGTAATGCCACGTTCCCGGCAGATCGCCGGCAATTCCGCATTTTCGGACAGGAAACCGTAGCCGGGATGGAGCGCATCACAGCCAGTCTCTACGGCCAGATTCACGATGTGATGCGGGTTCAGGTATCCCGATAGCGGGTCCTTGCTGATGAGATAGGACTCATCCGCTTTCTTGACGTGCAGCGAGTACTCGTCGGCTTCCGAATGAATAGCGACTGAGCGGATGCCCAGCTCACTACAGGCCCGGGCAATCCTGACCGCAATCTCTCCTCGATTGGCGATCAGCAGCTTCCGTATAGCCATGGAATATCCTCCAGGTGGTGGAAGTCGTTTATTTCAAGCGATGGATTTGGGCAGCAGAAATACCACCCGATGACTGGTCATCAGGCCAGGGGCGGTGCCTGGGGCAGCACCGGGAAACTCGCGCAATGGGCGAGCTGGGGGTTCTCGGGGATTGCAGAGTGAGATCGGGCAACCAGAGAGGCAGGCGAGGCGCGCTGCTCGCTTCGGTCCGGGCCCGCTTCATGGCCGCCGTCACCCACGCTTTCGCCAGAAATCAGGCAATTTCCGGGTTCGCAGACCAGGGTTTTGGTGTCGCCGGCTGTTGGAAGGGAAAGACCCGCAAACAGAAACAAAAACGCAAGCATAACGATGCTTGCTGCGGGCAATCGGGCGATACAATGGGCGTCCTGCATGGGCGTCCTTTGAATGTGACCAAAGTCGTACGCAGTGTCACGTAACCGGAGGCCTTCTTCAATACGGGTTTTTGGGCCTTATACCTCGATTTTTTCGAGCAAAAATCCCGATAATATCGATCCATCAACGGAAAACCCCAAAGAAGGATGACCGTGCTGCCACCTGCAGGTGCCAGCACGGAAGCCGTCCCTAAAAACCGCCCTGCACGACATTGACGATTTCGTAGAACTTCGTCGCGCGGTGGTCCAGGTCAATCGCGAGATTCAAACGCTCCCGGAGTTCACGCGCGTCCACCAGCCCTCGCAGATAAGACTCGAGCGGTTGCTGACGATCTGCGTCCAGTACGAGCAGGTATTCCTCATGAATTTCCTGGAACGTACTAACCAGATCGCCCACGGTTGCCGCCTTCAGATCGCGATAGCGAATCGCGGGCAGCTCCTCGAGCGGACGCATGATGTCCCGGACTCTCAGGTCCCGAAGCGCCACTCCCTGACGATTGGCAATGGTCAGGGGCTTTTCGCCACTCACATCCTCTATCGTCAGGACACCCAGGCAATTGCCCGACGGATCCTCCACCAGTTTGATGGAGGTATCCGCCAGCTTCATGCGCAGCCTCGCTTCCGGTACCGGGAGCTCGGAATCGATAGAGGGCGGGCGGTGTTCGGAAAAATCCTTGAGCAAATGAACCGCGGAATCCTCGCTACCGATCTGGGCGAGGGGTTTGACTGATCTGATCACGCCAGTGCGCGCCATTTCATGCACTGGCAAGGCGTTGAATACGGTATTCATGGTAAGCCTCATAAGCTGAACTTTGTCCGGGCACCCCCGCTATCAGCAGGGGCACGACTACTGGATCCAGAATCAGACGAGGCGGGGAGGAGCCTGTGGCAACCCGGGGAAGCTCACCAACCGCTGGGGCGGGTGAATAAAGTGGAGGTGGTCAGAAAAGCCATGCCGGTGCTCCGAACCGGAGAGCCTTTGCACAGTCTCAGGTACCGCCGAAGCCTCGGGAGAGGAAGGATCAGAGCCGCCATCACCGGACACCAGCGTCACCGTGCCCTGATCATCGATCTGGGGCTCCAGCACCGGTTGATCAACGATGCTGACAGAAACCAAAACAACGCCCGCCATCAGCAAGGCCAGCAGGCTGAAGCGGAGAATGGCTCTGTTGAGTGACACGATCGGCATGTTTACAGCCTTTGTGGAGATCTGGCAGTACACCTCTTATTCAACATAAGGCCTTTTTGACTTAATGCAAGCGTTAACCGATCCGCACCGGGCTTTCGATAAAAAAACCCCGGCTCGGGGGAGAGTGAGCCGGGGCAAAAGAGTGCAGAGCACCTGAGGTTATCTAACTCATAAAGAAACAGGCCGGATCAGAAGCTCAACTTCGCCGAAGCCATGACCTGCTCGTACTGCTCGCTGCCACCGGAGGCGATTCGACCGAAGTCCCAGTAGGCGTATTCCACACCCAGGGTGAGGTTCTTGTGGGCTGACCACAGAAGGTTGGCATGAACAGACGTGGAACTATCGAAATAGCTGAGGGTGCCCGCCGGAGAAAACTCCAGGTCGTCCACAATTTCGGTATGGGAGACCGTCACGGAAGAGCGCCAGGCAGGAGACCAGAAGTGGCGGTAGGCAGCGGTGGCACCATAGGTTTTCAGTGGCTCAACCTCCCCTGCGGCCAGGGCGCCAAGGTCCACGTCCGGATAGGTCAGCAGCCCCATGTACCGGCCCAGTGCACCGTAGCTGTACTGCAGACGCAGGTCATCACGCCCGATGGTGGGGATGCGCGCGCTCAGGGACACGGCACCGGTAAGCTTGGTTTCATCGGCAGCGTCATCTTCAATGTTACGCAGGACACCGGCAACGGAGTAAAAGCCATAGTTGCCGCGGATCTGGTAACGGGCCGTCAGGTCCGGGTAGGACTGATCATCATAGGAATTGCCATAGTAGCCATCTTCCGGGTTCTCCAGGGCCACCATCAGCTTGCCGCCCGGCGCCGCCATGTTGTAGCGCAGCATGGGCTGGGTCACATAGATGAACGCAGCCTGCTTGCCCTGGTTCAGGATTTCCGGCATAGCGGCCAGATCGGTAAAGGTAGTGTACGTCTGACCGGCATCCCACCCGTTCCAGGAGGCATAGGCCTGTCTCAGACGGGGCGAATAGCTGTTGGAAACGATTTCGTTACCGGTCTCGCTGAATCCGTCATTCAGGTCCTGGTTGAAGTCCATTTCGATATAGGTGGTCAGATCATGGCCCACGACATCTTCGGTCTTGGTGCCAATACTGATCCGTGATTCCCGGGCACTGAGACCCAATTTCCAATCGCTGGTATCGCTGGCTGCGGCCTTGGCAAACATACGGGGCAAGCCAATCGAATAGCCATTCAGGGAACCGTTCCCACCGGAACCGAAAATGGCGTCCGCCTTGATAAAGCCACCGAAAGAAATCGTGGTGTCACCAATCTTGATGCCATCTCCGTCCCGGAGCAGGTAGGTGTTGTCCTCCTGCAACTCCGGCGCCGTGGATACAGCACCTTCAAGTTTCTCTTCCAGCATCTGCACACGCTGGCGCAGATCCTCCAGTTCACTATCGCTCTGGGCAGCGGCCGGCAGTGATGCCAGCACCAGTAGTGGAGCCCCGGCAAGGGCAATGGCTCGGACAAGCGGGCGGGGATTAAAGCGAGTTGTTGTTGTCATCTTCTGACCTCGTAACGGAGTGTGTTGCTTTCGTTGTTGTAGATCTCCGGCACTGGCTGCCTCGGGAACCGATTCACCACACCATTCCGCTCTGCGGTATTGTAGTGTTATATAATTCCGCCAAGCAGTACCAGCTTCCGAGTTTGCGAATATAGACAATGATTTTTGCACTAACAAGCCCGTGAAACCATTTTTTCACGAAATTCGTATTCATAATCGGCTATCGGGTTTCATTTTTATTGACAGATCCCGACCGGTTGGAGGATCATTGAGTAATTCTGCTATGCGGTATATCTTTTCGCTGAAACGCCAAAACGAGGTTGTCTCATGAACATGAACTACACGGCCGAGGAACTCGCTTTTCGCGACGAAGTGCGCGCGTTCCTGGATGAGAAGCTGCCGGCGGATATTGCCGCCAAGGTGAAAGGCTTTCGCCGGCTGTCCAAAGAAGACCACCAGCGGTGGCAGAAGATCCTGAGTGAGCAGGGCTGGTACGCGACCCACTGGCCGGAGGAATATGGCGGTGTGAAGTGGACCCCGGTACAAAAGCACATCTGGGACGAGGAGTCCTGCCGTTACGGCGTCCCCCGCTCCATCCCGTTCGGTGTGAACATGGTGGCTCCGGTCATCATCAAGTTCGGTACCGAGGAACAGAAGCAGCAGTATCTGCCACGGATCCTCAGTGGTGAGGACTGGTGGTGCCAGGGCTACTCCGAACCCGGCGCCGGCTCGGACCTGGCGTCCCTGAAAACCCGCGCCGTCCGCGAGGGTGACCACTACATCGTTAATGGCCAGAAGACCTGGACCACCCTGGGCCAGCACGCCAACATGATTTTTTGCCTGGTGCGCACCAACACCGAGGTAAAAGCCCAGGAAGGTATTTCCTTCCTGTTGATCGACATGAATACCCCGGGTATCACCGTGCGGCCGATCATTACCCTGGACGGCGAACACGAAGTGAACGAAGTGTTCTTCGAAGATGTGAAAGTCCCGGTGGAAAACCTGGTGGGTGAGGAAGACAAGGGCTGGACCTACGCCAAGTACCTGCTCACCTACGAGCGCACCGGGCTGGCCGGGATCGGCCTGTCCAAGGCGGCTCTGCAGCACCTCAAGGAGCTGACATCGCGCCGCCTCAAGAACGGCCGACCGCTGATCGAGGACTCCGGTTTCAGCCAGCGTATTGCCCAGGTGGAAATCGATCTGATGGCAGCTGCGATCAGCAACCTGCGGATCATTGCCTCGGTTGAGGGTGGCGGTGTTCCGGGAGCGGAGAGCTCGATGCTCAAGGTGCGTGGCACCGAAATTCGCCAGTCCATCAACGACCTGGCCCGCCGCGCAATCGGCCCCTACGCGATTCCTTTCGTAGAGGAGGAACTGGATCTGGACTACGACGGCGACTTCCTCTCAGACGAGAACGCCGCACCGCTGGCCGCCCAGTACTTCAACAATCGCAAGCTGTCGATTTTCGGCGGATCCAACGAGATCCAGAAGAACATCGTGTCGAAAATGATTCTCGGGCTTTAAGGAGGCGACCATGGATTTCCGACTCAACGAAGAGCAGCAGATGCTGCAGGACACCGTGGCCCGCCTGGTACGCGGTGAATACAGTTTCGAAAAACGCCTGGAATTCAGTGAATCCGATCTGGGGTTCAGCGAGAACTTCTGGAAGCAACTGGGCGAGCTGGGTCTTACGGCCGTCCCCTTCCCCGAAGAACTCGGCGGCTTTGGGGGCACGGGTGTCGAGGTCCAGAGCGTCATGACCGAACTGGGCCGCGGCCTGTGCATCGAGCCCTACCTGCAGTCGGTCGTGCTGGGTGGCGGACTGATCAGCCAGGCCGGTAATGACCAGCAGAAAGAACAGTGGCTGGGTGGCATCGCCAGTGGCGAAACGCGGGCCGCCGTCGGTCTGCAGGAGCCCCAGAGTTTCTACGACCTCAACAACGTGGAAACCCGCGCAGAAAAATCCGGCGACAGCTACGTGCTCAACGGCCGGAAGGCGGTTGTCATTGGCGGCCATTGTGCCGACGTACTGGTGGTTTCCGCCCGCACCGGCGGCGACAGCCGGGATGCCGACGGCATCAGCCTGTTCCTGGTCCCGGCCGATGCCGGCGGCCTTGAGAAGCGCACCTACCCGACCATCGATGGCGCCAAGGGCTGCGATCTGTTCCTGAATAACGTCACGGTCGGCGCGGACGCCTTGTTGGGCGGGGAAGGCCAGGCCGCCGGGGTTATCGAGTACCAGACCGGTCGCGCTATCGCCGCCCTGTGTGGGGAGGCCGTGGGCGTGATGGAAGTGGCTTGTGACCTGACCCTGGAGTACCTGAAGCAGCGCAAGCAGTTTGGCGTGCCCATCGGCCGGTTCCAGGTCCTGCAGCATCGGATGGTGGACATGATGTCTGAACTGGAGCAGGCCCGCTCCATGGCGATTCTGGCCGCCAGCGTAGCGGACGAGCCCCAGAGCGACGAGCGTCGTCGCATCCTGGCAGCCGCCAAGAACGTGATCGGCCGCAGTGGCCAGTTCATTTCCGAGCAGGGCATCCAGTCCCATGGCGGCATCGGCATGACCTGGGAATACAACTTTGCCCACTACGCCAAGCGCCTGATCATGATCAACCACCAGCTTGGCGACGACGATTTCCACCTGGAGCGTTACGCCACCCTGTTACAGGCCAGCTAATCCCCTTCATCAGTGAGCCTGGGGCCTCTCTCCACCAGTCAGAGGCCTTTTCGGGGGTGGCCCACCGGCCATCCCCTTTTTTATGTCCGGGCGGGGTATTGCCTCACGCCCACTTGCAGAGGTGATAATCATGACAACAAACACCGCATCCGCAGAACCGTCAGACCTGAAAAAGGCGGAATGGAAGGTCCGGAAGGAACTGGCTGCCGCCTACCGTCTTGTTGCCCTTTTTGGCTGGGATGACCTGGTTTTCACTCACCTTTCGGCCCGGGTTCCGGGGCCTGACCACCACTTCCTGATCAATCCCTATGGCCTGTTGTTCCACGAGATTACCGCGTCATCGCTGGTCAAGGTCGATCAAAATGGCGAGGTGGTGGAATCCGGCAGTATCAGCCGGGTCAATCCGGCGGGCTTTACCATCCACAGTGCCGTACACATGGGGCGGGAAGACGCTGGCGCGGTCATGCACCTGCATGCCGCCGATGGCGTTGCCGTCTCGGCACACCGCGACGGATTGCTGCCTCTGAGCCAGACTGCCATGCTGTGCCTCGAGCACCTGAGTTATCACGATTACGAGGGCGTTGCCCTGAACCTGGATGAGCGCGAGCGACTGATCCGCGACCTGGGCAACAAATCGATGATGATGCTGCGCAACCACGGCGTACTGACCGCCGGAAAGGACGTGCCCGAGACCTTTACCTACCTGTATTTCCTGATGAAAGCCTGCGAAATTCAGGTAAAAGCCCAGAGCTGCGGCCCTGTTTACATGCCCTCCGAACAGGCCGTCCAGACCACAGCGGAGCAATCCGCCTCTCTGGGCATGGCCGCTCGCCTGACCTGGCCAGCCCTGGTGAGGTTGCTCGACAGTAAAAACCCCGGCTACGGGGTCTGACACATTCCAAACCAGGGTTCCCAGGAGAACGCCATGATTGAAGTTCCCGTCAACGAGCTGGAAAACTACAAGGGCGTGGTCATCGGCCACAGCCCGTGGCAGACCATCAGCCAGGAAATGATCAACACCTTTGCAGACGCCACAGGCGATCACCAGTGGATCCATGTGGATGTGGAACGGGCGCGCCGGGAATCGCCATGGAAGAGTCCGGTGGCCCACGGTTATCTGACCGCTTCGCTGATATCGATGCTCAACACCCGAATTCTGAAGGTGACGGGAACGTCGGCGACCATCAACTATGGGCTGGACAAGCTGCGCTTCCCCGCGGCGGTCAAAGCCGGTGCGGAGATACGCAGCAAACTGGCACTCAAGGACCTCAAAAGACTGGACGAAAAGCGCGTGCTCGCAACCTATCACACCATCATCGAGATCCGTGGCGAGGACAAGCCTGCCTGCGTGGCGGATAACCTCGCGATGTATGTGAGCTGAGACAAGCCGGTTTAATGGGGCTGCGCAGGAGGGAGAAACAAACCGTTAACAATCGGTAAAAGGAAATTTTTGCGGCGTTCAAAAGATTGTCATAAGATGCGCTCACCATAACAACAACGATCCCAAGCGTAAGAGTTTTACCCATGACAATCTCCCAGGCACTGGAGCAGTCCCAGCCAGAACTGGTGCGTCGCGTGACCGACGCCATTCGCGAGCAAAAGCTCAACCAACGCGCAGAACAAACCTACCTGCACTGGATTACCCGTTTCGTCCTCTTTCATGATTCCAAGGATCCCGAAGCCCTGGAGACCGAGGATCAGCAGCTGTTTCTCAGCTATCTGAGTGACGGCATGCGGGTGTCCCGGGCACGCCTGAATCAGGCCCGGCAAGCCCTGACATTCTTCTACGAAAAGGTTCTCTGCAAGACCGAGGCAGGCGCTGTCGTCGCCGCCTGACGGGGCGCCGCTCAGCGTTCGATCAGGTTGGTGTTGAGGGCATCGTAGTTGCGGTTTGCCGGTGGCCGGATGACATAGTTATTACTGTGGGTCTGGCCCGGTACCGACTTGGGGTTACTGAAACGGATATCGACCGGAATCTCCGAGCGCCCCAGATCGGTCCGCTCGTCCCGGGGCTGCAAGGCAAGAGGATCGAGATAGAAATCATCCTCGGACCGGGGTTTGACGGCGACACCCTCGGCGGGTGCGGCAAGTCCGCCCTCGACAACCGTATTGGCCATAGCCTCTTCCTCGATGGAACGCAGGGGAATGGTGTCGATGGTTGAGCGTTCCTCATAGGTGAACGCGGCGCCGTTCTCAGTGGTGCTCCCCGTCGTCGACTGCCCAAGCGCAGAGACTGGCGTGAGAACCGATAGAACCAGCACACCGGCCGCCAGTGTCCCGCGCCATTGAAAAACGTGAACATCCAGACCCTCAGAAGCCATTTCCATATCCCCGATAGACCATCCTGTCCCCGCCACATAATGTGACAATTTTTGAACAGTCTAACGACATATCACGCGATATGTCGGATCAGTCGACGGGAATGTGACGCTTTTCACTTGTCCTCAGGGGCCGAACCGTAATGGATTTCGGTGATGAACACTGATTTGAAGCCTTCGGGAGTGCGTACACTCACCTCGTCATCAAGACGCTTGCCAATCAATGCCCGGGCCATCGGTGAATTGATGCTGAGATAACCTTTGCTGAGATCAAACTCGTCCGCACCCACCAATCGGAAGGTCTGCTCCTTGCCATCCTCATCCTCGACCGTCACCCAGGCACCGAAGAACACCTTGTCGCGCTCTTCCGGGAGCCGATCCACAACCGTGACCTCATCCAGGCGTTTGCTGAGAAAACGAACCCGCCGGTCAATTTCCCGCAGCTGCTTCTTGCCGTAGATGTACTCGGCATTTTCCGATCGGTCGCCCAGGGCAGCGGCTTCGCGCACGGCCTGGGTGACCTGGGGGCGTTTTTCTTTCCACAGGTACTGCAATTCCTCTCGAAGGGCCTTCTCACCCTCCGGTGTAATATAGCGCGGCCGGGCACCGCCGTTTCCGGATGCCTGATTCATGGTACGAATGATTCCTTTGTTGCGTAGGCCTGAAATCCGGCCATAAAAAAACCCCGTGGGAACGGGGTTAAGGCTAGCGCTGTGCTGGAGGGAGAAGCAAGCGGTTGCTACCGCTCCTTCCTGTCTACAATGCCTATTCTCCACACTTCACATTACCCTGCTGTGGCCAGCGAATTACCTTTTGGACAGGCAATGACCAACCCGAAATTAGGTTGCACAGCCTAGAGCAACGGCGTTAGCGTTCCAGTTATCGACTTACAGAATCGGGATGATTGACGGAGATCCGACCATGAATACACAAAAACTGATGCAGTTGGCCCTGAACGGCGTGGACACGGTGGGTTATCGGCTGGATCAGCTGGGTGTGACCAGCAAGATCAATCGCCACAACCTGGCGGCGTTCCTGTTTGCCGAACAGAAACACTGGGAAGGCGAGTGGGACAGCATTCAGGCCCGGGTGGACCGCCGCCGTTCACAGTTCGAACACCTGGCGCACACCGTGGAAGATCGCGCCGATGCCGTGATCGGCCCCGTCCGGGACCGTTTCAACCGGTTCCGCGCCAGCCAGTAATCAGTGACCTGACGTTTCCGCCGGCGCCTTGTTGTCCGCGCCGGCGGCTTCGCCGGATTCCACCTGGGTCGCCTTGATGCGTTTGCGAGCCCCCGTGAACGCGGGCATACGGACCGTAACGGTCAGGCCCGGCGGCTCTTCCCCCGGATAGGTGTCGCTCAATACGATGCGCCCCTGATGAATCTCCGCCACGGCACTGACCAGGCTCAGGCCAAGGCCGTTTCCGGGCAGTGACCGGCTCTTGCCGACCCGATAGAAGCGCTGGAACACCTGGTCCTTCTCGTCGTCGGGAATACCGATACCACTGTCCTGCACCTCAAAGATCGCTTCGTTCCCCTCGCGCTTGACGGCGATACCGATCCGGCCTTTCTCGGGCGTGTACTTGATGGCATTGTCAATCAGGTTGCTGATCATCTGGAACAGAAGATCCCGATCCCCTTCGATCATGACACCCTTGGCCAGGGACTGCTCGAATTCCTGCTCCTTGTCTTCCGCCAGCGCTTCATAAAGCTCGCAGGCATCGGAAACCAGCCCGTCCAGAGCAATTTCCTTCATGTCGGCAGCGTTACCCCGAGTTTCCAGGCGGGCAATCCTCAAAAGCGCATTGAACGTGGCTAGCAGCTGGTCCGCTTCGGCCACCGCTTCTCCAACGTGTTCCCTCGCCTCGTCGTCGGTCACCGTGATCAGGGTGTTTTCCAGCTGGTTCCGCAGTCGGGTCAATGGCGTACGCAAGTCGTGGGCAATGCTGTCAGAGACGTGGCGGATACCTTCCATCAGGTACACGATCCGGTCCAGCATCTGGTTGAGGTTTTCGGCCAACTGGTCAAAGTCGTCGTCGGTACCCCGGGTGGGTATGCGCAGGGAAAGGTGACCGTTCATGATCCGGCGGGACGTGTTGTTGATCACCTCGATGCGGCGGGTGGTACTTCGACTCATCAGGAACCCGCCCAGCAGGGCCAGGGCCAGGGTGATGCCCATTCCCCAGTTGATGGCGGTTTCAATCACCCGCTTGAGGTTGGTGAGTTCATCCACATCCCGGCCCACCAACAGGCGCAAGCCACCCTGCACCTCGAAAATCCGGGCACGGGCAAGCCGTTGAGGGCCGTTCCAGCCGACCGACTCGTCCAGGGTGAAATTGATCCAGCCACTCTCCGAGCGGCTGCCTTCCGGCCAGGCTTCAATGTTACCGGCCAGCTTGAGGAAGTCGTCGGTGGTCAGCAGGTAGATGGATTTGGCATTGGGGTCCCGGGCCACTCGTTCCCGGATGATGGTGATCAGACCATTCACCCCGCGGCCCCGGTACTGCTCGGCCAGACCGGCGATTTCCGCCTCGATGGTCTGATCGGTCTGGGCCGTCATGAAGCCTGCTGTACGCCAGTAGATAAAGGCCAGTAACAGGAATACCGAGGTGGCAAAGACCACCATGTACAGCAGGGCGAGCTGGAAAGTAGAGGTTCTGAGCTGACTAAGCAGTTTCACGCAGCATGTATCCTGCACCCCGGATGGTTTGCAGCAAGGGTGTATCGAATTCCTTGTCGATCTTGGCGCGCAGGCGGCTGATGTGAACGTCAATGACGTTGGTCTGGGGGTCAAAATGATAGTCCCAGACTTTCTCGAGCAGCATCGTCCGGGTCACCACCTGCCCGGCATTGCGCATCAGATATTCCAGCAACCGGAATTCCCGCGGCTGCACGTCAATATTCTTGCCGGCGCGTTTGACCGTGCGGGCCAGCAAATCCATCTCCAGGTCCGCAACCCGCAGCACTGTCTCTGTTTCAGAGGTCTGGCGGTGACGGCGAATCAGGGACTCAATCCGGGCCAGCAGCTCGGTGAACGAGAAGGGTTTGGTGAGGTAATCATCACCACCTCCGCGCAGCCCTTCTACCCGATCGTCCACATCGCCCAGGGCGCTGAGAATGAGCACGGGTGTCTGGTTGCCAGTGGCACGAACGGTCTTGATGATGGACAGCCCGTCCATACCCGGAAGCATCCGGTCGACAATCATGATGTCGTAATCTTCACTGGCCGCCATCATCATGCCTTCCTTACCATCAGCGGCATGATCCACGACGAAATCGGATTCTCTCAGTCCCTTTAACAGGTAATTGGCTACGTCCTTATCGTCTTCGATTACCAGTGCTTTCACCGGTTCCCCTCCTGATAGCGGATAACATTAACTGTAAGGTTACGGACAAGTCCAAAAGCCGGCCAGTTACGATCTTGTAAGAGGGTGTCGCCTAAAGCGACGGTCACGAAGGCCCGGAAAACCACGCCAGTGACGCCTCTGTGTCTACGGAAGGCCGGTACTCCGCACTTACCCAACCATCGTAGTCGAGGCGATCGATGGCGGCGAAAACATTCAAAAAGTTAATCTCACCGGTGCCTGGCTCATGCCGCCCCGGGTTGTCGGCAAACTGGATGTGCCCGATCCATGGCAGCAGGCACTCCATGGTCCGGATCAGGTCACCCTCCATGATCTGCATGTGGTACAGATCGTACTGCAGGCGCACATTATCCGACTCCACCTCCTCGATCAGTGCCAGCACCTTTCCCGAGGTGTCCAGAAAGAATCCCGGCATATCCACCCGTGAATTGATTGCCTCAAGGCACAGGGTAATACCCTCGGAATCCAGCTTTTCCGCCGCATAGCGCACGTTGGACACCAGGGTATTCCATGCGGCTTCCTCATCCAGGTCCGTCGGTTTCAGGCCGGCCAGACAATTGACCTGCCGGCACCCCAGAGCCTGGGCGTATTCGATAGCCTGATCAACGCCGGCCCGGAACTCCTCTACCCGGTCCGGCAGGCAGGCAATGCCGCGCTCACCGGCATCCCAGTCTCCCGGCGGCAGATTGAACAACACCTGGGTCAGGTTATTGACCTCCAGCTCCCGGGCAATGTCCGCGGCGGGGAAGGCATAGGGAAACAGGTATTCCACACCCTCAAAGCCGGCTTCCCGGGCCCGGGCAAAGCGTTCCATGAAGTCCACTTCGGTGAACAGCATCGAGAGATTGGCGGCAAAACGCGGCATAACTTACTCCTTGGGGCCTCGGCCAAGGGAACCCATCAGGGCTCCGTTCAGGTGTTCCAGTTCCAGCAGCAGACCGCTGTGGTCGACATCACTGTGGCCATTGGCCACCAGGGACAGGTATTCATTATGCACCTGCTGCGACAACGGCAGGGTCAACCCTTCCGCCCGCGCCTCGTCCAGGATCATGCGCAGGTCCTTGAGCTGAATCCGGGCGGGGGCACCCGGCGCGAAATCCCGGTCAATCATCCGCTGCCCGTGCAGCTCCAGAATCCGGCTGCCGGCGAAACCACCCATCAGCGCCTCCCGAACCGCCGCCGGGTCGGCCCCACCTTTGGCGGCCAACAACAAAGCCTCGGACACAGCCCCGATGGTAATACCCACAATCGCCTGATTCGCCAGCTTCGCCAATTGCCCGGCACCCACCGGACCGATACGGGTGCACTTGCCCAACGCCTCGAACACCGGCCGCGCCCGGTCAACATCCGCCTCCGAGCCCCCGGCCATGATACTCAACCGCGCCTCGGCGGCCCCGACCGTACCACCGGAAACCGGCGCATCCACGTAACCGGCCCCGCGCGCCTGGGCCAGTTCCGCATGGCGACGTGCGAGGGACGGCTGGACCGAACTCATATCAATCACCAGGGCATCGGGGTTCAGCGCCTCAATGGTTCCCTGCGCGACCAGCACGTCCTCAACCACATCACCGTTTTCCAGCATGGTGATCACAACGTCTGCCTCACGGACGGCCTCCGCCGGCGTCTCGGCGATGGCCGCCTCGTCAGCGAACGGATCACACTTACTGGCGGTCCGGTTCCACAACGTCATCGGGAAACCGGCATCCAGCAGATTGCGCGTCATGGGGGCGCCCATCAGGCCGATGCCGAGAAAAGCGATATGAAATTGTTTCGAGGTCATCGTCTGTCAGCCTTTACACCGAATGTACGAGAAGTGTTTTTTTACTGATTATACAAACAAAAACGCCACCAACCGCGAACGGTGGTGGCGTTTTTATTCAGCCGATTGGCGGGGCCGGAATCAGGCCGCTTCCGCCATTCTCGCCTTGATCTTCTTCATGGCATTCTTCTCAAGCTGACGAATCCGCTCGGCAGAGACGCCATACTTGTCCGCCAGCTCATGCAACGTGGACTTGCTCTCGGACAACCAGCGCTCCCGCAGGATATCCTGACTGCGCTCATCCAGGCTCTCCAGTGCCTGCATCAGGCGACCATTGGAGTCCTCGGACCAGTCCGCATTCTCCAGCTGGGTCGCCGGATCACTGCGGCGATCTTCCAGATAATACGCCGGTGCCTGATAGGCGTTGTCCTCATCATCGTCCTTCGGGCCATCGAACGCCGTATCCTGGGAAGCCAGCCGGCCTTCCATTTCCCGGACCACCCGGGGCTCTACACCCAGGTCCGCCGCCACAGCATTGAGCTCATCGTGGTTCAGCCACGCCAGCTTCTTCTTCTGACTACGCAGGTTGAAGAACAGCTTGCGCTGGGCCTTGGTGGTGGCCACTTTCACGATCCGCCAGTTACGCAGAATGAACTCGTGAATCTCGGCCTTGATCCAATGCACCGCGAAGGAAACCAGGCGCACACCGTATTCCGGGTTAAAGCGCTTGACGGCCTTCATCAGGCCCACGTTGCCTTCCTGAATCAGGTCGGCCTGGGCCAGCCCGTAGCCGGAATAGCTGCGGGCGATGTGAATCACAAAACGCAGGTGAGAGAGTACAAGCTGACGCGCGGCCTCAACATCGCCGTCGTAATGGAGCCTTTCGGCAAGATCTTTTTCCTCGTCCGCTGAGAGCACTGGGATGCGACTCGCAGCCTGAATATAAGACTCGAGATTGGCACCCGGAACCAGTCTGTCAACCAGTTGTAAACTCGTACCCATTCAGTTACCTCCGAACCTGACGACCTTTAAATATAGCAACTAAAAATTAGACCGCCAAGAACTTGCTAAGTTCCCGAACTCTCCAGTAAACCGTTCTAAATCAACTACCTGAAGAGCCCACTGTTGCTTTCTCTGGTTCTCAAACTACGCCAGTGTAAGCTGTGTTTTCAATACGGTTTTCCCGCGATGCGGATCACCCACCTGCAATATCGCCGGGTTCTATGTCATCCAGATGACGTTTCACCGCAACCCAGGCGCCAAGCCAGCCTAGCAGCATTGCCACAATAATCAACGCCAGCACATCGTCAATGCCAAGGCCGACCAGAGCAAAGTCACTCCGGTACAGCCCCGCCAGCCGCTCGATCGGACCACTGAGCCACCACAGGGACAATTGCAGGAGAATCCAGGCAACCACACCGCCGCCCAGGCCATACCAGGCGCCGGTGTAGAGAAACGGCCGACGCACGAACGCATCGGTGCCGCCCACCAGCTTGGCCACCAGAATCTCGTCCCGCCGATTCTCGATGGCCAGCCTCACCGTATTGCCGATGACCAGAATCACCGCCGCCCCCAGCAGGATCGCCAGGGCCCAGGCGGCCCGGGCGAGCAGGTCGGTCATGGCATTGAGCCGCTGCAGCCAACCCAGGTCCACCTGAACCCGCTCAACCCCGTCCAGCCCCCGAATGAACATCACGAGCGACTCCACCCCGGTGGCCGAGCGGCTGCCCTCCTCCGGCGTGATCAGCAGGGTGTGCGGCAGGGGGTTTTCCTCAAGGAAGTCGAGCGCGTCTTCCAGGCCAGAGTTGGCACGAAATTCCGCCAGCGCCTGCTCCCGGTCCACCAGCTCAATGCCCGAGATGCGACTATCGGTGCGGACCTCATCCACCAGGGCCCGGGCATCCTCCAGCGGCACGTCCAGTTGCAGATAGGCGGTGACCCGCGCACTGCTCTCCCAACCGGCACTCACGCCCTGCAGACTGGTCAGCAGGAGTAGCAAGGCGACCGGCAAGGCCAGGGCAACGCCCATGACCGTCCACGTCATCCCGGTGCCGACCGGGGCCTTCCAGAGACGACGGGCACTGTCCTTCGCCACCTTGCGGTGATGATCAACATAACTCAGGACCTGTTCCTTCCAGGGGGCACGGCCTTTGTCAGCCCCTCTGGTGGAATCCGGTTTCCGGCGTGAGTCAATGGCCACTGACACCTCCCCCGGCACCCTGCAATGGCGAGCTACCACCGGCAATCAGACGGCCATTTTCAAGTGTCAGGGTCCGGCGCTGCATGTCATTTACCAGACCGATGTCGTGGGTGGCGATCAGTACGGTGACACCCACCTGACTGAACCGGGTGAACAAATTCATGATGTCTGCCGACAGTTCCGGGTCCAGGTTACCGGTGGGCTCATCCGCCAGCAGCACCGGCGGCTTGTTCACCACGGCGCGGGCAATACCCACCCGCTGCTGCTCTCCACCGGACAGCTGCATGGGGTTCATCTTTTCCTTGTTGAGCAGGCCCACCTTGTCCAGCGCAGCCCGCACGCGGCGACCAATATCCCGGGGGGAAGCGCCCATGACCTCAAGGGGCATGGCGACGTTGTCGAAGACGGTGCGATCGAACAGCAGCTGGTGATTCTGGAACACCACGCCGATGTGACGGCGGATATAGGGGATCTGACGGCGCGGCAGCTGGTTGAGCTGCTGGCCACCGACCACCACTTCGCCGGCGCTGGGCCGTTCCATCACCATGATGAGCTTGAGCAGGGTACTCTTGCCGGCCCCGGAGTGGCCGGTCAGGAAGGCCAGCTCACCGCGGTTCAGGGCAAAATTGACCTGCGCCAGCGCGGTGTGGTCGCTGTCATAGCGCTTGGTGACCTGGCGAAACTCGATCATCGGTAACTACGGCTCCGGTTGGAACGCGGCCTCAGTCAAACAGCGCGTCGACAAAGGTCTCGGCATCGAAACTGCGCAGGTCTTCAGCCTGCTCACCCACGCCAATGAAGCGAATCGGCAGCTGCAACTGGCGGGCAATAGCGAACACGATACCGCCTTTCGCGGTGCCGTCCAGTTTCGTCAGCGTAATACCGGATACGCCCACCGCCTGCTGGAACACCTGGGCCTGGCTCAGGGCGTTCTGGCCGGTGCCGGCATCCAGTACCAGCATCACCTCGTGGGGCGCGGACTCATCCAGCTTCTTCATGACCCGAACGACCTTGGCCAGCTCGTTCATCAGGTTTTCCTTGTTCTGAAGACGACCGGCGGTGTCGGCAATGACCACATCCGTACCACGGGACTGGGCGGACTGGATGGCATCGAAGATCACCGAGGCGCTGTCGGAACCGGTCTCCTGGGCGACCACAGGCACGTTGTTGCGCTCACCCCAGACCTGCAACTGCTCGACAGCCGCAGCCCGGAAGGTATCGCCGGCGGCGAGCATGACGGACTTGCCTTCGGCCTGGAATTTCTTGGAGAGCTTGCCGATGGTGGTGGTTTTGCCCACGCCGTTCACGCCCACCATCAGGATCACGTAGGGCTTCTTGTCGGCATCGATCTCCAGGGGCTTGGTAACATCCGCCAGCAGGCCATGCAGCTCATCCCGCAGGGCCTTACGCAGGGCCTCGCCATCCTTGAGCTGGTTGCGCTCGAGCTTATCCGTCAGGGAATCGATGATCTCGGAGGTGGCCGTCACACCCACATCGGCCATCAACAGCGTGGTCTCGATTTCCTCAAGCAACTCCTCGTCAATCTTCTTGCCAACGGAGAACAGGTCGGCCAGGCCGCCGGTCAGGCTGGCGCGGGTCTTGCCCAGGCCCTGCTTGATGCGCTCGAAAACACTGATTTGCGGCTCGGGTGCGGGTTCCGGCTCGGGCTCTGGCGCCGCTTCCGGAGCGGGCGCTTCCACCGGCTTCTCTTCCGCCGGTGCCTCAACGGGTGCTTCCGCAGCAGCCGGCGCCTCGGCTTCAACCGCTTCCTTCGCCTCCGGCTCGGCGGCCGGGGCGGGCCCCTTCGCGACCTCCGGCTTGCGCTGGGGAACGGGCCTGGGCCGGGGGACCCGCTTGCGGTTCCCGGCGAGGTCCGCCACAAAGAAGAGCACCAGAAGGGCCAAAAGGCCGATTGAAATCCACTCTGCCGTCATAATTCTACCGTCTGTCTGAAAATGGGCGGGCGAAAACAAAGCCGACATTCTAGCAGACTGCATGGTGTAAGTGAGGGGCCGCCGGATTATCCACAGCGGGCGGCTTTCCGGTACCATAACGAGTACCGATTCACCGCCCCAGCACCCCGGAGACCCCATGGCGCAACGCAGAACAGCCCGCCGCAGGCCCGGCGCACCGTCCCGCAAACCGGACGGCCAGAGCGGTACCGGCGAGCTGCGCATCATCGGCGGCGACTGGCGCAGCCGGAAGCTCCGTTTCCCCGAGGCCGGCGGCGTGCGCCCGACCCCCGCCCGCACCCGGGAAACCCTGTTCAACTGGCTGAACTACCACATCGCCGGGGCCGACTGCCTCGACCTGTTCACCGGCTCCGGCGCGCTGGGCCTGGAAGCGCTCTCCCGAGGCGCCGGCGCCGCCACTCTCGTGGATCACACCCCGGCCCTGGCCAAAGCCCTGCGAGACAACCTGCGCCTGCTGAAATCGGACAAAGGGGAGGTTGTCTGCCAAGACGTGGACGCCTACCTGACCCATCGCCAGCGCCCCCCCTTCGACATCATCTTCATGGACCCACCGTTCCGCCAAGACTGGCTGGAAAGGCTGTTTCCGCTGCTGGAATCGCAGCAATGGGTGAAACCCGGTGGCTGGGTGTACGTGGAGCACGAAAGCGAACTGGCCACACCGGCGGTACCGGCCGGCTGGCAACTGCACCGGCAGAAGACGGCGGGCCAGGTGACCTATTGCCTGTTCCGGGTACTCGACGAGTAAAACAGGGGTCAGAAGAAAGCATTCTTCTGACCCCGGATTATGACCGTCAGCATAGAGACCGGCGGTGAACCTGGGGTCAGATGAAAACCTTCATCTGACCCCGAGTTATGACCATGAGCACAGAGATCGAAACAAACCTGGGATCAGATGAAAGCTTTCATCTGATCCCGTCTTTGACCACTGTCACCGTGCCCTGATCGCCCCTGCCCTGCTCAATACAAACTCCGCGGTATCCGATATCCCGCCAGCAGATTCTGTGTAAAGGGATTGGTATTGCTCGCAGTGTGGAGGCGGTAGCTCATTTCCCCATCATCCACACGGAATTTCACATCCACCGCGTTGCTGCTCACGCCGGTTATATCGGCTTTGCCCAACAACCGGAACAGAGCCCATGGGCCATTCTCGGAGAGACTGCGGGGCGAGCGGTTGACCTGTATTGGCACCAGAGTGATACGTGTTTCCACGGCATCTCGAAGCGTGTTGGGCCATATCAGCGGGATGCTCTGGTGGGGGCCATGCTCCCAAGCCCAGAACATAGTATTGGGGCCAGCAATTTATCGTTCGCTGAGGTCGCGAAGCGAACATTCAAGCGGCTAGAGCAATACTCTCCCCCCCGCAGTATTAAGCCTCTTTTTTAGGAATGTTCGCAGCGACAGGGCAGAACCCGGGGCTTGCCGAATAGAGGAGGTGTGTCAGGGTTGATTTGATACCTATACAGAAATCTAGCGTACAAAACCACCATGCTAATAAACTCATCAGTTCCCTGATGAAGACTGTGATGAAGAATATGACAGCACAACATCGCGTCGCTTGGCGGTCCTTCCCGACAGGCCCCGTGACAGCAGCGTATAAACGCATGGTGGATGCTGGGGAGGTGCGACGAGATGACGCGCAGCTCGCTCTGGCGGCAAAATTCGATGCCCTGCACGAGTCTCTTACCTCGCTCCCACCAGTACCAGTACGCAGCGACGAACCGACAGAGGGCAGCTTTAAAAACAGCAGTCCACTGTTACGGTTACTGGAGCGATCCTTGGCACACGCTCAGTCTTTTCTTCGAAAGAAGTTCCATTTGTGGTCTTTTGGTCCACCACCGCGAGGCATGTACATTCATGGACCGGTCGGGGTCGGCAAGAGCTTTTTAATGGATCTCTTTTACGCGTCGGTTTCTGTTCCTGATGATAATTCTTGCTGTACTAATGACAGCCACAAACACATAAACATAACCAAACGCCGCGTCCACTTTCATGAGTTCATGCTAGACGTCCATCATCGCATCTTTGCCTACAAACAGGAGTACCCACGAGGTGATGCGATTCCCATCATCGCGCAACAATTGGCACAAGAAGCCCAACTCCTCTGTTTCGATGAATTTCAAGTGACAGACGTTGCCGATGCCATGATTTTGAAGCGACTGTTTTCATTATTATTGGATTTGAATGTGGTGGTAGTGGCTACCTCGAATCGCTCTCCCGATGCCTTGTATGAGGGAGGCATTAACCGCTCCCTCTTTTTGCCATTCATCGACATGTTGAAAAACACGTCCGACATTATTTCTATGGAGGATTCCCAGAAGGATTATCGACTTGAAAATCGAGCGGATGGTCAATCCTATTTTTGGTCAAACAAGAAAGTTCATAGTGATAATAATCGTAAAAACAGCATGCAGGCGCAGTTGGAAAAAATATTTGGTAGCACTGCATCCGGAACTGAGGCCGAGATCATTCCCGTCCTCTTTGGTCGCACCGTCCAGGTGACCCGATTGAATGGCCGGTGCGCCTGGTTTGACTTTTCCGAGTTGTGCTACCAACCACTTGGGGCGGCTGATTATATTTCTCTCTGCCGCCGATTTCCGGTCATCATCATGGAGCGCGTCCCCCAACTGGACGCCAATCACCTCAACGAAGCACGACGATTCGTGACCCTCATTGACGCGTGTTATGAATCTCGCACCCGCTTGGTGCTGGCGGCACAAGTCCCGCTCGACGAATTGTTTGTTGATTTTGAAGCGCAAGTCGAAAGCAGCGACGGAGATGAAGAATTGATTGTCAATGAAAAGGGAGGAAACTCAAGTTCCTTTGCGACGACCATGATTCGCACCAAAGAGGGAGAATATTATGAGTGGTCGGCGACGGGTCGAATTGGCGTGTCACTGGCACAGCTATCGTCCGCCAATGATCTCGCCTTTTCCTTTCGACGAGCCGCGTCTCGGTTGGTTGAAATGGGAGGAAATGAATGGGGACGGCAATGACTAAAGGTCGCAAACCGAACTATTAAAGGTCCAGACTCAACGTCATTGGCACGTGGTCACTTATTGAAATCCAGTCGTCGTGGTGACCGATCTGCAAGGCACAGTCTTCCGTGAGGTCCAGAGAGGTAAAAACGTAATCAATGTGGTAGGCCTTTTGTCGATTCCGCTGCAAGAAAAATGTTGGGTTTGTTTCCTTTCCCTGTTCTTCCCCAAAGATTCGATGATACTGGCTCTCAAAACCCATCTCGCTAAGCTCGGCAACCACGTCTGAGTGATTCCACCAGCGGTCCGGTTTATCCCAGCGCACATTGCTATTAAAATCGCCGAGAATGATGGTCTTTGACTTTCTGAGATCGTCACGATGGATTTGAAGGTACTTCCAGAATTGCCCCATGTAGCCAAACGCTTCCTCATTGCGCCCTTTCGTCCAAACGGCCAGCACAGTGAAATCTCTGTTGATAGTGAAGGGTAGAAAAAGCCTGAGATCTTCCGTTTTCCAATTCAGCGTTTCACTTTTGCTGAACAGTCCAGGGACGGAGAAGCTGCCACTCCAATCTAACTTTTCAACTCGGTGACCGTTTCGGGGAAAAATGCCGATGCCACGATTTTTTGATTCGCCGACCCACAGGTAAGAACCAGCCCATTCTCTATATGCCGGTGTCGATAGCGCAGGGTCTTCACACTCCTGAACCACTAAGACATCAGCTTGCAAGCTGTCTGCTTCTGCAAGCTTTCGTCTGAGTGCGCCATTACAGTTCCAGGTTACAACTTTCATAGTTAGAGGCAGTGAACTGGCTGGGTTTAATGACTCTCAATCTCTTTGAGCAGCTTGCCGTTTTTGTCTTTCCAAGCGGTAAGACCGTTTGCACTGCCGCCATGAATTACCGCCGCCGCGGCGCTTGGACTCGAAAACTCAGTATCTTTGACGAAAACCCATTTGCCATCTTTTTCGGTCAGCGCGCCCTCGTCGATGAGCTTGTTTCGCTGAACGAGAACCGCCGGCCATTTTTTGGCAGACGCTCGCTCTTTCAGAACTGCTTCAGATCCAGCGATAACGACCATTCCATTAGGAGTGAGGTAGCCTGTAGCGGTGATATTTTTGATTGAGCAGGTAAGGATTTCAGTGTCCACTCCTGGCTTTTCATTGCCGCCAGTTTTGACAAAGCTTTCAATGCCCAACACTGGAAGGATCTGGTGTACTTTATCCAGAAAAACTTCCATGTCTTCTCGATCTGATTCAGGAAGCTTTGACCCACTCCCTTGACCGTTTATGACAACGGAGCGGCCTACTTCTTTTGCAGCTTCGATCAATCGACCTTCGATATAGCGAATGTGGGCTTTGGTCAAATTCTCATCTTTGCTGATAAAAAAGGCTATGTGATTCCAGTAGTCTTTGGCGAGGTGTGATTTCACCCGATCTCGGATGCACTCAGCTTCACCAATGTAAATGACGCTTTTGTTTGTATCCGGATCTACACCCGTTAGAAAATAAATTCCTGAATTTTGGGACTCTTCGCGCTCTATAACCCGATCAAATTCACTGCGCGGCCCAGCGACAGCTTTCCCGGTCCAGTTCGAAAGCTCAACTGTGCGTAATCGCTTTGGATCACCATAAACCAAGAACATTTTGAGAGTTGCTGAAGGCAACTGATTACTCCTCAATGAAAGCCTAATGGGCGAACGATTTTTTGCTTCTTCGTAGACACCTCAATGCGAGCTTTTCACAGGTATGAGATCGAGGCAAATTCCGACCTCTCATATTGGAAACTAGCGGTGCCCTGCGCACGGTGCGAATGTTCGCTTTTGTTTATGAGGAGACCGGCATTGTGCTTTGATAGAAGTCTAGGTAAACAGCAGTTTTTGCCTCACCTTTTCCCAGCGCAATAGACTTGGCGTGCTGGCCAATTTCCGAAGCCATGAACAGTACAGCCAAACGGAACTTCGAATCAGCTGCATGCGCCAAAGGCCCCAGTGAAGCCAGGAAGGACGCCAGCAAAAAAATTGGAATTTTTTCGAACCATCAATATGTCTCCAGAAAAGCGACCGAGGGGACATCGTATACAGGACTAATTGGTTTGCTCTACTCCGAACATCCAGTGACTCTGGTTAAGAGCGACAAATATTCAAAAAGTCACGGAGCCACGCCGCTTCAGTCGGTGTGGGTTGCAGCCCATACTGTTTGATGATCCGAGAGAACCGGGCGACATACTGACACTGACCCGACGGCGGCAGCCACTGATCCGGTCCTTTGGCGCCCTTACTGCGGTTCAGTCCCGCCTCGACTGGCCACAGGTTCACGGGGTCATTAGCAAAGCGCTCCCGTTTTTCATCACTCCAATCGTCGGCACCATGCGCCCAAGACCAGGCCAGCGGTACCACATGGTCGATGTCGATATTGCCGGCGTTCTGGATAACCTCGCCGGTGAACGGGCTGATCCAACGCCCCGTGGTTACCCGGCATCGGTCATCGTCATCAGCAAACCGGACGGTGGTCGTGGAGGTTGCAACTAGGGCTTCGGCCCGGCTGACCTGGCAATCACCATCGGCGTCGTCCCAGCCGTGACCGAACGCAGACCGGGTGTATTCCTTCCGGCCACTAGAGCGCGCCTGGCGGTCGCTGAGCGATGCCAATGTAAGTCCCTTGGGCAGTCGACCGCCCGCCTCGAGGCACGCTTCAACAGAGTCGTAGGCGGTGTAGTTCTCGGTACGCTCATACCAGCTGCTCTCTGGCGGGTGACAAATGCCCGACGACGTTTTCTTGACCGTCTCTGCCGCCACAGGTGCGACCCCGATGACCCACCACAAAGCCAGTACCAAACACTGGACATACCTCACCGACCGCTCCTTTCATCCGTAACCCTTTGAATTCAGGAGCATGGTAAAACGTATGGCTGCGCGTGTCTCGCTGTAGGAAATGTCTTAACGGATTTGCAGAGATCTCGGGTTACCTTGGGCGCTCTAAGAACAGATACTGACGGCGAGCCGTTTGATCATGACGGTCGGGGCTCAGCGCCGGCAGGGATGCCAGGCGAACGCGACACCTGCCGAGTGGTGTGACGCGCCGGGGAGAGGCCTGGCTTCATCCCCTCAATGCCCATTCACCATAACCTCAGATTATGCGCAACGAAATGGCCTTGCTTTTTTGAGACCATCGCTCCCGACCTACGTCACCCAGCAATGATCGAAACTGCCAATTTTTATGACTCTCGGACAGGTTGTTAGCAGAAAGTACACATCGCTACAATCATGATCGCCCCATACAACTGACTTCATGCTCGACGCTATAGGACGGTTAAGCCAATTGCGCCCACTCGCCCGCTGCTATACTCCCACCATCCACCTCAGGACAGCACGATCAACATCAAGGAGAATCCCATGAGTGACCTGAAAGCCAAGTTCGACGAAGCGGTGAATTTCATCCAGACCGGCGAGGGTGATTTCAAACCTTCCAACGAGATGAAGCTGGAGTTTTATGCCCTGTACAAGCAGGCTACCGAGGGCGATGTGTCCGGTAAGCGTCCGGGTATGATGGACTTTGTCGGGCGGGCCAAGTATGACGCTTGGGAGAAGCTGAAGGGGATGTCTAAGGACGATGCTATGCAGCAGTATGTGGATAAGCTGGAAGCAGTGAAGTAAGGGTGAAGTTGGGGTCAGATGAAAGCATTCATCTGACCCCTGTGCCAGCCCCGGATTTGGGCGGCAGCTTGAGAAAAAGAGGGGGTCAGAAGAAAGCTTTCTTCTGACCCCGGAGCTTGAGCCCCATCTTCAGTGAAAGAGGGGTCAGATGAAGGTTTTCATCGGACCCCTTTTGATGGCCGCTGATCAGAATGCCGGGACGACGGCACCTTCGTATTTCTCCATGATGAAGTCCTTCACGGCTTCGGACTTCAGCGCGGCGGCCAGTTTCTGCATGGCTTCGCTGTCCTTGTTGTCCGGGCGGGCAACGAGGATGTTCACGTACGGAGACTCGGAGCCTTCGATCACCAGCGCATCTTCAGACGGGTTCAGGCCGGCTTCCAGCGCGTAGTTGGTGTTGATCAGGGCCAGGTCGACCTGGTTCAGGATGCGCGGCAGGGTGGCGGCTTCCAGTTCCTTGAAGTCCAGGTTCTTCGGGTTTTCAGCGATGTCACGCGGAGTCGCGGTGATCTTGCTCGCGTCCTCCAGCTTGATCAGTCCGGCCTTTTGCAGCAGGAGAAGGGCGCGGCCACCGTTGGTCGGGTCGTTCGGGATGGCGACGACGGCACCGTCTTCGAGCGCGTCCAGGGAATCGATCTTGCTGGAGTAGGCGCCAAACGGCTCAACGTGAACGCCGGTGACGGTCACCAGGTTGGTGCCACGCCCTGCGTTGAACTCGTCCAGGTACGGCTGGTGCTGGAAGAAGTTCGCGTCCATCCGCTTCTGGTCCACCTGGATGTTGGGCTGGATGTAGTCGGTGAAGACTTTCACGTCCAGCTCCACGCCCTGCTCAGCCAGGGTCGGCTTCACGAACTCCAGGATTTCCGCGTGGGGAACCGGAGTCGCGGCCACGGACAGCTCCTCGGCGGACGCGGCAACGGAAAAGGTGGCGGCTGCGGCAAACGCGGCCAGGGTCTTCTTGAAATTCATAACCTGCTCTCCTGTGTAAGAGACATTGGATGTAGATAATCCTGATGGCTCGGGCCGCCGACGGGCGCTGCTTCCCGAAAACGTGGAGCGCCAGGGTTGGCGCGACCGAGCCCTACAGGGATGTATTCACGGGCGTTTTTCGGGAGGCAGCGCCCGACGGCGGCCTCCCCCAAACTCTGACGGCTACTTACGGCTGAAATACAGAACCAGACGGTCACCGACCATCTGCAATACCTGAACAAAAATCACCAACAAGGCTACCGTAATCACCATGACGTCGGTCTGGAATCGCTGATAACCGAAGCGGATGGCCAGGTCACCCAGACCACCGCCACCGATCACGCCGGACATGGCGGCATAGGACACCAGGGTAATGGCGGTCACGGTAATGCCGGCGATGATGCCCGGCAGGGCCTCGGGCAGCAACGCCCCGAAGATGATCTGGCGCACGTTGGCGCCCATGGCCTGGGTGGCCTCGATGATGCCCCGGTCCACTTCCCGCAGGGAGGTTTCCACCAGGCGGGCGAAGAAGGGCGCACCCCCGGCCACCAGCGGCGGGATGGCACCGGCGACCCCCAGCGAGGTGCCGATAAGCATCACTGTGAACGGGATCATCACGATCAGAAGGATGATGAACGGCACCGATCGCAGCACGTTCACGACAAATGACAGCACGGCGTAGGCCACCGGCTGTTCCAGCAACTGGCGTTTGCCGGTCAGGAACAGCAGCACCCCGATGGGCAGGCCGATCAGCACGCTGAACAGCAGGGACATGCCCACCATGACCAGGGTATCCCAGCTGGCCCAGCCAATTTCGCTCCAGTCGACGTTACTCAGTAAGGCTTCCATCAGCGCAGCACCTCCACATGAACGTCGGCGGCTTCGAATTCCTGCATGGCGACATCCAGGTCACCACCGACCAGGGACAGGGTCAGCTGACCGTAGGGCGTGTCCTTGATGTGGTCGATGCGGCCGGAGAGGATGCTGAAATCCACACCCGACTTGCGGGCCACACTGCCCAGCAGCGGCTGGTAGGTGGACTCGCCCTTGAAGGTCAGGCGCAGGATGCGACCGTTGGCTTTCTGCAGGTCTTCCTGCAGTTCCTGGTGGTCGATGCTCTCGCTCTCGAACACGAAATCCCGGGTGGTGGGATGCTGCGGGTGCAGGAACACTTCGCTGACCGGTCCCATTTCCACCACGCGGCCGGCGTCCATCACCGCGACCCGGTCACAGACGCGGCGCACCACGTCCATCTCGTGGGTGATCAGTACGATGGTCAGGCCCAGCTCGCGGTTGATGTCCGCCAGCAGTTTCAAAACCGACTGGGTGGTTTGCGGGTCCAGGGCGCTGGTGGCTTCGTCACAGAGCAGGATGGTCGGGCGGCAGGCCAGGGCCCGGGCAATACCGACCCGCTGCTTCTGGCCGCCGGACAGCTGGGACGGATACTTGTTGGCGTGGTCGGTCAGGCTGACCCGGGCCAGCAGTTCCTCGACCCGCTCCCGGATCTCGGTCTTCGAGTAGATGCCCGCCAGCTTCATCGGAAACGCGATGTTATCCGCCACAGTCTTGGAGGACAGCAGGTTGAAGTGCTGGAAGATCATGCCGACCTTGCGGCGGAAGGCCCGGAGCTCGGACGGGTTGTAATCGGTGATGTCTTCGTCGTCGATCAGGATGCGGCCACCGGTGGGCGGCTCCAGCAGGTTGATCAGACGCACCAGGGTGGACTTGCCCGCCCCGGAGTGACCGACGATGCCGAACACCTCGCCGGTTTCGATGGTCATATCGGTGGGGTGCAGCGCGGGGATCGCCCGGCCGCCCACCTGATACGACTTCTGTACCTGGTCAAATACAATCACAGTCAGCGCCTTGTGGGTGCAGCGTTAAAAGCCGCCGATTATAGCGCAATCAGTGACCAAACCCGAATGGGAATGAATTACGAACCGTGGCGAGGGCATGGGTAAATGCCCTTACAACCACGGTCCAAAGCGGGGGATCAGACTACAGTGAGTACAGCTTGGTCACGTGCAGGATCGGTCCCGTCGGAGCACCGGTCGGTGAGCCGCCCCTCGGCTCCAGACTGATCGCCAGGGTGCGGCTTTGCGACAGTGCCTCACGGGCCTCGTCGCTCAGCCGAACCTGGTGAACACCGCCCGCCGGGATAACCCCGAGCGAAAGCGGCTGACCGTCTTCCGGCACCACCCACAGCTCGTAGTCCTTGCCGGCTTCCGCCTCGCTGGCCGCGATCGAACGCAGCTTCAGCAGGTTCTCGGCTCCGGATTCACTGACCAGCCAGAGCGGATCTTCGAGGTTCGCCTGCACGATGGCACCGGAGAGCTGCTCGCCAGCCGGGCGGGGCTGCTGGACCATGACCACCGCGAGGACCAGGACGGCGGCGGTGGCCAGCAGGCTCCAGCTGGGCCAGAACCAGCGTCCGATACCACGAACCTCGGCCTGCGTGGGCTGCTCCTGCGCGCCCCACAGCCGCCGCTCAATGTTTTTCCAGACCGAGGCGGGGGGCTGATTCTCGGGGACATCCTCGGCCAGGGCACCGAGTTTCTCTTCCCAGAACCAGACCTCCCGGCGCACCCGGGCCGATTCCATCATCCATTGTTCGAAACGACGGCGAGCGGCTCCCCTCAGGGAACCGAGGACGTATTCTGCCGCCAGTGCTTCAATGCGTTCCGGTGTCTTTTTCATTGTTCAAGGCACCTTTTCAAAGCCATCAGCCCGCGCCGGATCCAGCTCTTTACGGTACCAATGGGGGAGCTCAGGGCCTGTGCCAGCTCTTCATGGGTAAATCCACGGTAATAGGACAACAGGATACTGTCACGCTGAACATCGGACAGCTCATCGAGGCAGCCGGTCAACTTTTCGGCACCGGCCTCACGCACGGAAAATTCCAGAGGCCCCTCGCGACCGTCGTCCAGTTCGTGCAGGTCCTCGTCGCCAACGGCTTGACGCGCCTTTCGGGCACGGATGAGATCCAGCGTGCGATAGCGGGCAATGGTCATCATCCAGCTCAGGGGCGCGCCCCGATCACTGTGATACTCCCCGGCGCGGTGCCAGATCTGGACAAAAGCGTCCTGAAGCGCCTCTTCCGCCAGTTCCCGCTGTCCCGCAAGCCGGAGACAAAGCCCGAACATGCGCGCCGCAATGTTTTCATACAGCTCCTGGAATGCCCTGCGATCCTGCTGGGCGATCTTCATCAGCAGCCGCATGAGCTGATCCTGATCGGCATCGGTCTGTGCCATACCTACCCCTTATTGTCCTCGTTATCCGTGGGTAATACGCAACCCCTGGCCTGAGAGATGCGCCTGCAAGGTATTCCGGATTTTTTTGTTCCGTGGTGCATCTGTCTTCAAACCCGCCCCGTTTCCCCCTGTGCAATACCCAAAAACCCCTATTTGAGGAGAACGGGATGAACAACTTACTAAAACGGTCCGGCCTCACCATTGCTATCGCCAGTGCTGTGCTGACTGCCGGCCTCAGCCACGCCTCAAGCCATCGCGAGGCGCCCTTCATCACGGAAGTGCCCAAGGTCGATGGTACCGACTTCTACATGTTTCGCAGCTACGAATCCGGCCGTGCGGGATTTGTGACCCTTATTGCCAATTATCTGCCCCTGCAGGATGCCTACGGCGGCCCGAATTACTTCGACCTGGACGAAGACGCCATCTACGAAATCCATGTGGATAACGATGGTGACGCAGTGGAGGATCTGACGTTCCGGTTCGAACTCGAAGATGTGCTGAATGACATTCAGCTGCCGGTTGGAACGGACGGCAACACCGAAATGGTGTCCTTGCCGCTGAAAAACATTGGCGACGCGACCGACAACGCCAACGTCCAGTTCCGCCAGGAATACAGCGTGAAGGTGGTAACCGGTGACCGGAACACCGGCACGGTACAGACCGCCACCAACGTCAGCACCGGCACTGACACCTTCGCCAAGCCCCTGGACAACATCGGTGGGAAGTCCTTCGCCGATTATGCAGCCTACGCGAACCAGCATGTGTTCGGCATCAACATTCCGGGCTGTAACACCAGTGGCAGGGTCTTCGTCGGCCAGCGTAAAGAGGCCTTTGCCGTGAATCTGGGCGAGATCTTCGATCTGGTGAACACCAATCCGCTCGGGGCACGTAATGGTGAAGGGCCTGGCGACCTGGCCGACAAGAACGTCACCTCTTTCGCCCTGGAAGTTCCGACGGACTGCCTGACCGGTTCCGCCGTGAACTCCAACGACCAGCCGGTGATCGGCGCCTGGACCACCGCCAGCGTGCGTCAGGCCCGCGTGCTCAACCCTGGGCCTTCGGCGAATGGCAAAGGAGCAACCGTGGAAGGTGGCGCCTACACCCAGGTTTCCCGACTGGGCATGCCGCTCGTGAACGAGGTGGTGATCGGTCTGAAAGACAAGGATCGGTTCAATGCCAGCGAGCCCAAGGACGACGGTCAGTTCCTGACCTATGTGACCCACCCGACCTTGCCGGAGTTGATTGAAATCCTGTTCGACGCGCCAGCGCCCAACAATTTCCCCCGCAACGACCTGGTCACCGCGTTTCTGACCGGCGTTCCGGGCGTGAATATGCCGGTCGGGGTGACAGCCTCCGAGATGCTGCGCCTGACGCCCGCCGTTGCTCCGACACCACTGGACTCCCAATCCGACCTGGGCGTGCTCGGCGGGGATAATGCCGGTTTCCCGAACGGTCGCCGTCCCTACGACGACACCGTCGACATCTCACTCCGCGTCGCGATGGGCGTTCTGGTGGGCGACGCCACACTGGCCCCCGCCGGTGATGCAGAGCTGACCGACGGCGTCCAGCTGGCAGCCGATCCGTCGACCCTGCCGGCCGACTACGAAGTCTTCCCGTACCTGGCAACGCCAATTGCAGGTTCACCCAACGAGTAAGAGGTGCGAGCCATGAAAACTCTGCTTCGATTAGCAACCGTTGGGTTACTGGCCGCCGTCCTGAGCGCCTGCTCTGGCGGCTCCAGCAACGGCCGCCCGGATCCATCGGTTGATTTCACGACCTTTGTGAAGGCCCAGATTGCCGCCACCGGGACGGTGAAGGCTCCCGTGGCTATCAATCCGGTCGATTTCAGCTTCAACGATCAGAACAATCCGCAGGCCTATGATGACCTGTTCCGTTAACACCAAAGGCAGCCGGGCATTGAATGGCCTGTGTCCGGCCACCTTTTTCCCTGCCCTTCGGGGCAGGGCTTTTTGGATTGGGCTCGGGCTCGCTGGCCTGTTGTTGTCTCCATACCCATTGCAGGCCGCGCCGAGTCCAATCCAAAGCGATTTCGCGGACGAAACCGTCCTGGCGACGCTACCCGAAGCCACCCCGATGTCCGATCAGACTCCGGATACCGCCACCGGCCTTGCCGACCGGATCCAGCAGCTGATCGGTGAGGCCCGAAGTACAGGCGACCCACGTTTTCTGGGTTACGCCGAGCGGCTGTTCCAGCAGTGGCCAGAATCCGGCATGAACGATCGACTCCTGGTCCTCCGAGCAACACTATCCCAGAGCCTGCATCGGTTTGAGCAAGCCCGGGAAGACCTGACTGTCGTGCTCGAGCGCACCCGGAACCGCCAACATCGGGTTCAGGCCCGGCTTACCCTGGCGAATCTGGAGACGGTCCAGGGGCGCTACACCGAGGCGAAAAAACAATGCCAGGCACTGGCGCGGGATTATCCCGGCCTGATTGCCGAGAGCTGCCACGCCCAGGTCGCCGCCCGGACCGGACAGGCCCGCGCAGCCTATCAACAACTCCAGAGGGCCCTCGCCGGAGTGGACAAGCCGGGGATGACATCCCGGCTCTGGGCCGAGGGCACCCTGGGCGACATCGCCGCGCAACTGGGGCGGACCGAGGCGGAAAAGCACTGGCGTCGGGTGCTCTCGGCCTCGCCGTCCGATCTCTATACCCGGACGATGTTGGCGGATTGGCACCTTCAGCGCGGGAACCACAGTGAGGTACTCGCACTCACCGATGGCTATGAGCAGGTGGATTCGCTGGCCGTTATCCGCAGTATCGCGATGGTCCGCAGTGGTCACCCCGAGCAGGACACGCTCACCCGGCAACTCCGGGAACGCTTCAGCGAAGCGCGGTGGCGGGGCGCACTCCTGCATCAGCGGGACTATGCGCGTTTTTTGCTGGATGTGGAGGCCCGCGCCAAGCAGGCGCTGAAGCACGCCCGCGAGAACTGGGCGTCCCAGCGTGAACCCCTGGACTCCCGGCTGCTGCTGCGGGCAGCACGAGCCGCAGCAGACACGGAAACGGCAGCTCGCCTTGAACAGTGGCTGAAACAACATGGGCAGTCCGATGCCCGTTATCCGGAGGGCTCGTCATGACCAGGGCCAGAGCCTGGCTTTATTGTCTGTTATTCCTGACTCTGGTCGGCCAGAGCGGTCCGTCTCTTGCCCATAAGGCCAGCGACAGCTTTATCTACCTGGATACCACCGCAAGCGAACTGAGGATCGACGTTGCCCTGAGGGATTTGGCATTACTCGTGCCACTGGACCAGAACGGGGATTTACAGATCACCGGTCGCGAGGTGCGCAGCCAACGTGAGGCCATCACCCGCACTGTGGAAAGTGCCCTCGAGGTATCAGCCGAATCCGGCGTCTGCGGCCTTCAGGGACTGCAATGGGGGCTGAGCCGACACAGCGACGGCCGCTATGCCGCGGCCAGGTACCGGATCGATTGCCCGGGAGGTGGCGAGGCGGACCAGCTGCGCTATTCCCTGCTGTTCGACCGGGACAGCCTGCACCGGGGGCTGGTCGAGATCACAGCGGACACGGGGTCCAACCTGGCGGTACTGTCGCCGGACCACAACCAACTACAGTTGAGCTCGGGAACCTCCGGGCTGATGGCAACCTTCGCCACGTTTCTGCGCGAGGGCGTCATCCATCTGTTGATCGGCCTGGATCATATCCTATTCCTTCTGGTGCTGATCCTTCCCGTCAGCCTGATGGGCAAGGATTCGGAGGACGACACCGTCAAGGCGCGCATGATCCGCCTGGCCGGCATCGTTACGGCTTTCACCGTGGCCCATTCCATCACACTGGCGCTTGCCGCCCTGGATCTGGTGACACTGCCGATTGCCTGGGTGGAGACGGTTATTGCCCTGTCCATCGCTGTCGCGGCGCTGAACGTTGCATGGCCAGTCCTGGGCCAGAAGACCTGGAAACTGGCGTTCGCCTTTGGGCTGATCCATGGCTTCGGTTTCGCCAGTGTCCTGGGAGACTTGACCAGCGGCGTATCGGACATGGCTGTGGCATTGGCCGGGTTCAACCTTGGCGTCGAACTGGGGCAGTTGGGACTGCTGGTTCTGGGCTTTCCGGTACTGTATCTGCTGTCACGGTGGAGGGTGTACCAGAGGGCACTGGTACCGGCCATGCTCCTGGTCGTGGCGAGCACCAGCCTGTTCTGGGCGGTTGAGCGTGCCGCATCGATCTGAGGGAAAATGCGGTAGCCGTTACCGGCTACCGCACGGACGGGTTTCAGTGCAGGGCGCGCATCTCGCGCGGGTATAGCGCGGCGCTCACTTCGGGTTCCTCAAGGAGGTCCGCCAGCTCGCGATCCACTTCCGTTTCCTCACCTTCGGCCGGCAACGGCTCGAACAGTGTGCTCAGCCACGCCGTCACAGACGGTGCTTCTTCTCTCCGGTAATCCGTTGACAGCGCCTTGATCCGGCGAAAGCCGATGATGCGCTGGTGGCGTGGGTCCCGAATCTGTTCAAACCCACGCCAGTAGACATGGTCCCGGGTATGGAGCTGAACAAACAGGGTGTCGATGGGGCTGTCGGAGTCGTCTTCCGGAGCCGTTGCGTTGGCTTCGCCGTCTTCCGATTTCTTCTGGCGAATGGTGGTCCAGGCCGGATAGAGCACCGCCACGGCGTCCGCTTCCACGTGCTCTCTTGCGGCACGGAGAATCAGTCCCCAACGGGCCTTGTCGGCATCGGTTTCAAGGGAATTAATGGGCAAGTCGTAGCTTTGCTCACTGGACAGGACGATGGCCATCATCGGGGCGTCGAGCTCCCCCATGGCCTCGGCCTGTGCTACTGATACCAGTTCATCGATTGCCATCGGTTGGTTCATAAGACGCTCGCCTCCTCGATGCCATCTGGTGAGTCAGGAAGAAGATTCTTCCTGACTCACAGCATAGCCTGTTCCACACACAAAGATAAACGTGGAGTTGAGAAGACCGGATCACAACCCCCTCAGAAGGCGTTTTCGAGGCGTTCATACTGGCTGAACCATGGCGAGGCCTCTTCCAGCTGCGCCGCAAGCTGGAACAACACATCCTCACCGCCATGAGGTGCCCCGAACTGGACACCGACCGGCAACCCGGCCAGGGTCCAGTGCAGGGGCATCGACATCGCGGGGGTGCCGGTCAGGTTGGCCAACTGGGTGAAGGGAGTGCGCGCCAGGCTTTCCATGGCCATCTGGTCGACCTGACCGGTCCGATGCACCAACTTGCCTGCCTTCAGCGCCAGCATCAGCTTCGCCGCGAACTTCAGGTGGGACGGCGTATCCAGTTCACCGATGCGGGCCGGCAACTGACCGGTGGTCGGGCACAGGTAAAGATCGTAGCTCTCAAAAAACGAGCCCAGGGCACGGGCAAAGTCGTTCCACTGCTGACGGCGTTGAACATACTCCGGCACCGGCATGGTCCGGCCAAGCATGGCAATCAGCCGGGTATCGAGTTCGAAGTCGCTATCGGTGGCCGCAAACTGCTGCCGCGCCCGTTCCATCAGGACCGACACTTCCCCGAAGTACAGACCGAGATAACAGCGGGCGAGTGCCATGCCATCGAATTCAGGCTTGGCATATTCAACCACGTGCCCCATTCTTTCCAGGGTACGGGCCGTCTCCTCCACCGCCGCGATACATTCCGGCGCAACCTCGGTATCGTAGGGAGACTCAGTGAAAACACCAATGCGCAGACGCCCGGGCGCCTTCTGCATCAACTCGGCGTAAGGTGCCGGGGGCGGTGCAATGACAAACGGATCGCCCTGGGCCGGCCCGGCCAGCACATCCAGCATGGCGGCACTGTCGCGGACGGTGCGGGTCACTACGTGGTCGATGGAGGCCCCGGTCCAGGTTTCGCCCATGAACGGCCCGCTGGACACGCGCCCCCGGGACGGCTTGAGGCCGAACAGCCCGTTGTAGGCCGCCGGGATACGAATGGAACCGCCGCCGTCGTTGGCACCGGCCATCGGGACGATACCCGCCGCTGCGGCGGCACCGGAGCCGCCACTGGAACCACCCGGCGTGAGGTCAATGTTCCAGGGATTGCGGCTTGCGCCCCAGAGTTCGGATTCGGTCACCGCCTTGAGACCGAACTCCGGCGTGGTGGTGCGCCCCAGGAAGACGAGGCCACCCTGACCGGCGCGTCGGGTAAACTCGGAATCCACGGGTGCGATGTTGTTTTTCAGTCCACGGCTGCCATAGCTGCAAGGATGGCCCGCCTGTTCCTGGGCCAGGTCCTTCAGGAGGAACGGCACGCCGCTAAAGGGAGCGCCTTCCGTAAAGGTTTGCTCGAGAGCTTCGGAGAACTGGGGGTGACAAATGGCATTCAGGCTGCCATTCACCCGGGTCGCGCGCTCGATAGCCGCCTCGCAGACATCCCGGGCGTGGACCTCGCCTCGCCCGATCAGATCGGCGAGGGCGGTGGCATCAAGTCTCAGGTACTCGGATTGCTTCATGATCACGTCCGTTTGTTATTGTGTTATCTGAATGGTGACGGGTATTACAGATATGAACCGGAAAATCGGAAGCTTACGCCAGGCTGTTCTGTTTTTCATCCTGGTCCTCCAGGCCTTTTCAGCAACCGGAGCTGCGTCACAGGACGAGACCGAAGGCGAAGGCTGGACCAGCGTTATCCGCGACTCACCGTATTGGGTCAGCCAGGGGGTCTATAAGAACATTCAGACCATCCGCAGCTGGGTGCTTGCCGAGAACGCCTATTGCTCCGAGGCCGAGCGCCACATCCTGTTCGACATGCGTGGCCGGTTCCTGGGCTGGATTGCCAATGACGCCGACAGTGCTTCCACCCAGAACAAGCTGAACTCGACCCGTCAGTCTCTCCGTGAGCGGGGCGAAGTGGACCATTGGGTGGCCGGCAGCGAAGGCCAGACCGGATACCCCTTTGCCCTGGCCTGTGACCAGCCCCACGTCAATCTCCCGGAAGCTCTGGCCCGCTACCTGGGCACCCTGCCCGCTGACCGTCTCTGGGGTCGCTGGGACGACCTGAGCTTTGCCAGCGAAGGCCAGCCCGGAACTCTTCACGACGCTTTGCTGTACGTCTATGACACCCGTCAGCAACAGGGCCGGCTGGACCTGCCTGAGGCCATGCCCCGATACCTCGCCGGCCAGCTGCTGATCGAGAGCGGTGGCCAGACCCGGGCGCACTCGGCGGCGAATGCCCGGGGCATACTGCAGTTGTCCCCAAGCGCGCTGTCCGATTGCGGCCTCAAGCCCGCAAACTACTGGCATCGCCTGGCCCAGATTGACTGTGCCCTGAGACTGTCCAACCAGAATGCCCGGAATCTGCGCCCGGCCTTCGAATCCCGGTTCGGGCACCTCCCGAAGGAGAAGAAAGACCGGTTGTTCACCCTGCTGCTCATCCAGGCCTACCATGGCGGCGCTGCCCGGGTGCAGTCGTTGCTGGAGGATGAAACCCTGGCTCGCCCCGCGGCCTATTTCGCCGAACACGAGGAGCGCTTTACCGCCGGCGACATTGCCTTCGGCATGGTCTTCCACAACCTGGGCCGGGATCGCCTGGGCCTCGCGTCACTGTATTACGGGGCGGACGTCCAACTCGCCACTGAGGCCCTGTGCCGGAGTCCACGACTGAAAGACACGGATTTCTGCCAATGGAACTGACCCTGATCCCGGACGCCCTCTCTCCGGGTGTGGCGGTTTTCCTGCTGGCCTGTTCGACACTGACCTCGATGATTACCGCCAGCCTTGGCGCCGGTGGGGGGCTGCTGTTGCTGGTTCTGATGGCGAGCTGGTTGCCGCCAACTGCCATTATCCCGGTGCATGGCATGATCCAGCTGGGCTCCAATGCCGGGCGCATGGTGCTGACCTGGAAACACATCGACTGGAGGGTTATCGCGGCCTTTGCACCCGGTGTGGTGGCTGGGGCCGCCATAGGCGCCTGGTTGCTGGTCAACCTGCCGGAGCATCTGTGGCAACTGGCCATCGCACTGTTCGTGCTCTATCTGTGCTGGGGCCCGGCCCTGCCGAGAGCCGCGTTCGGGCGTTCGGGTATTTTCCTGGCCTCGGGATTGACCAGCTTCATCAGCCTGTTCGTGGGCGCCACCGGCCCGCTGGTCGCCGCCTTCATCAAGCAGATTCACCGGGACCGTTTTGCCACGGTTGCCACTTTTGCCACAGCCATGACGCTGCAGCACCTACCCAAGGCTCTCGTGTTCGGCTTCGCCGGCTTTGTGTTCGCGGACTGGCTGGTGTTCATCCTGGCCATGGTAGCCTTCGGCTTTGCCGGTACCTGGCTCGGCCTGCATGTGCTCCGGTCTCTGGGCAACCGCTGGTTCGCCCTGGTATTTAATGTGATGCTGACGGCGCTCGCGCTGCGACTGATCTGGCAGGCGGGTATCACGGCGGATTGGTGGCCGGCACCCATTTAGTCAGCGGGCGATTCCTGCTCAGGGGGCGCGGGTACCACGACAACGGCATTCCGCCCCCGGGATTTGGCCACGTAGCAGCCTTCGTCTGCCCGGGTCACCGCCTCCCGGGGGCCGCTGTCCCGGGCGGTGAGTTCGGTCAGGCCAATCGACGCGGTCACGCCGAAATCACGGCCGTCCTGCTCGATACGCAGCGACTCTACACCTGCCCGTATTTTCTCGGCCAGTAATTCCGCGGGCTCAAGCCCGCAAGATGGCAGGAGCACTCCGAACTCGTCGCCGCCGAGCCTGGCGACAATATCGGAATGACGCACAGACTCCTTGAACAGGTCGGCCAATCGCCGGAGCAAGTCATCACCAAGCAGATGGCCACCCTGATCGTTGACCGGCTTGAAGTGATCCAGATCGATCAACATGAGGACCGAAGGCACGTCGTGCCGGTTCGCCTCACCCAACAGTTTGACGAGGTTCGCAGTGAAGGCGCGGCGATTCAGGAGCTGAGTCAAGCTGTCGTGGGTCGCTTCCCAGGACAGGCGTTGCTCCTCTCGTCGGCGTTCGGTGTCATCTCTCAACACAAATACGAGCTGCTCGTTGGGCAGACCCTGACGGATGTGCAACAGGGTCAGATCAACCTCCAGCTCGATCTCCCTGCAGTTGCGCAGCGTGGCCTCCAGGCTGTCGATATCCTCGCCACGCAGGAAATCCTGTCGGCTCCATGGCTTGCCATCGACGTTGAATGCCACCATCTCGAACAGGTTTTGGCCGAGGCAATCCTCGCCCGCCCCGATAAACCAATGCGCCGCCCCATTGGCAAATCGGATGGCGCCGTCGTTGTCGAGCATCAGGACACCTTCCTGCAATACCCCCAGAATACTCTCGGCACGGCGCTGCTCCTCATGCAGCTTTTCCGTCACGGTATTGAAGATCCTGGCAACGTGCCGGATTTCCCGCCCCCCGGTTACCTCTACCGGCGTATTGCGGGTGCCCTGATAGCGGTCCTGTATCTGCTCACCCAGTGTCTGAAGAGGCGCCATCAGGTGCCGGAACCGCCATAGCGCCAGGGGAACCACCACCAGAATGACCGCCAGCAGAAGCCAGATAAAGATATCCGCCACCCGGGTCAGGGGCGCGTAGGCCTCTGACGCTGGCCAGACAGCCATCACGAACCAGGGCACCTGATCCATCTGCTGAACCGACATGATGCTGTCCACGCCGGTACTGCTGCGGCTTTGTGTGGTTCCTTCAAAGCCATTGATGGCAGCGGCCATGACCGGGTTGGCCTCCCCGATCGGAACCATCACCTTATCTGTAGCCCCGTGGGTAACAACCATGCCGCTCCGGCTGACAAGCGTGAGATACCCGGTCTTGCCGACAGTCAGATTGGCAAAGTCTTTCATAAAGTTGTCACCTGCCAGGAGAATGGCACCACCCAGCACCCCGATAAACCGGCCCTCGTGATTGAATACCGGGGCGGCGATCATGACCGCCGGTTTGTTCCGGTAGTTGGAGACGTAGGGCTCACTGATCACGGGGGTGAGTTGACTGGAGACCCGTTGAAAGTATTCCCGGTGACTGACATCCAGCCCGGTCTGTTCATAGTCTGTCGGATGTTCCGCACGCACCCGCCCGTCGCTGTCGATGAGATACAGGCCGTCAAACTCGTGATGGAGTGCAACCTGCTGCCGAACCAGAACGCGGGCACGCCCAAGCAGCGTCGTTTCGCTCATGGTAAGACTTTCCGCGACTTCAGAGAGAATGTTCAGCCGTTGGCCGAGTTTGGTGTCCAACTCGGCTGCCACCAAACTGGCGATGGTTGCTGCCTGATCATGTGCCTGCTGTTCCAACTCGGCGCGGCTGAGCAGGGAACCGACGCCTGCGACGATCAACGCTGTCACGAGAACAACCACCGTCACCAAAGCGACCGCCCGGTTGACCAGGCTTCCGAACCAGCGTTGCATCAGCACTTCAGGCCCACTCCATTATCAGGTGTGAGAGACTCGATCGACCATCTCCTTTCAAGCCACATCTGGGAGTAGTCTAGTTTAGCCAGCGGGCGTGGCCCTGCAAAAGATCAGGACAGGCCAGGACACAAGATTTAACAGGCTTGAAACTTTATTGATAATCGTTATTATTTACATCAAATTTTAGTTTCGAGAGAAGCCCGATGTCCGATCCGGCCGATTTTTCCAGCTTCCCGTTCTTCCAGGGCCCGCTAGCACAACTGGTCGATACGGGTGGCCCCGTAATGGTGGTGTTGCTCGCACTTGCCGTCGTGGGAACGGTGACTTTTTTCTACCTGATGCTGTCAGGCACGCTCTACGCCCCCAGACTGAGCCGGCAGCTGAAGCACACCCTTCGTCGCTGGGAAGACAACCCAAACAGCGTTGACCCTCGCCATCTGCGCCAGCGGGTGGGCTTCCGCGACCGGATGAACCCTCTGTTCCATCTGGTTACCGACACCATCGAAGCCAGATGGAAGCGTATCGATGGCCATCAAATCCGGGAAACCGCAGCGCGGGACGCGCAACACGCCCTGGAGCCCTTTGAAGCGCCTTTGAAAATCATTGAGGTGATTGCCGCGCTGGCTCCACTGCTGGGTCTTCTGGGTACAGTGATGGGCATGATGGAAGCGTTCAGTGCCATGGCCGCCACTGAAGGCCGTGCTAACGCCACGCAGCTCAGCGGCGGCATCTACGAGGCGCTCACCACCACCGCCGCCGGTCTGGTGGTGGCCATTCCCTTCGCGGCCCTGGCCGCCTGGATCGAGTTTCGACTGCGCCGGATTCACAAGACGATCAACAGCACCCTCGTGACCGTCCTCAGTGTTGGCGAAAACACCGGGTCGCAGCCGGAGGACTCCGCTCAAATCGGTGAACGCGACAACGCGGGATCGTCCGGCGAGCAGGCCGACGGCTACGACATCACCGGCAAGCAGCGATTTGCCCATGCAACTGGTTGATCCGAGGCCCAGTCGCCCTGTTCCAATTCGCATTACCCCGCTGATCGACGTGGTGTTCATCCTGCTGGTGTTCTTCATGCTTACCAGCCGATTGCTGCCGGTCGGCGTCCTCGAGCTTGCCAATGACACCGGCAACCGTAGCAGTGCTGCTGGCGAGCCCCGGCCGACACTCGTTTTAACCAATGACGGCAAGGTTCAATGGGACACTCAGACCCTGAGCCCGGACGAACTGGTTGCCGCACTGAAACGTCGGGACGTCGACGAGGTCAACCTTGGCACGGAGCAAGACACCCGGCTTGCCAGTTTCACCCGAACTCTCAGCCTGCTCGACGGACAGGGCATCACCACCCACTGGCAACGGAAAGAACGGGAATAACCATGAATAACCTGGTTCCCCCTCCAGCCACGTCCGGCAAATCCCTGCTGGAGCGAGTGGAGGACGCGCTGTTACCGCTGATCAACCTGGTTTTTCTTCTGCTGATGTTCTTCATTGTGGCAGGGCAGCTGGCGAACGAACCCTTGCCAGACCTGCCGGGCACAACCTCGAGCGCCCGGGAGCAAAGGCCAGAGGCCGACCTCAGAGTCACCAGCGCGGGCCGCTGGCTGGTTGGCTCCGACGCCGTTGACGCAGAGACACTGCGGACCCGCTTGCCCGATCAGACCTCCGGACAACCTTTGCGCGTGGCCGCAGATCAGGCCGTTAGCATGGCCGAGCTGGAACGACTCTTTCGTGTCCTGGAAAAAGAAGGCTATTCCGAGATCCTCCTGCTGACGGAACCGGAGTCATGACAGGATCCCGTCCCCTACAAAAAGCCGGCCTGCTGATCATTGCGGTGCTGCTGGCCACCACCTTCCTGGCCTGGGCTGCGCCGGAGCAACCGCTCAACCTCAAACCACTGGGCGAAGAGGCCATCAAGCCGGCACCCGCCATTCGCATCAGCCTCGCCGAACAGCCGGCCGAGCCCGATACCACCCGGGAACAGCCGTCAGCACCTCTGCCGGAGCCAGCTCCCGAGCCGAAACCTGAGCCTGAGCCTGAGCCTGAGCCTGAGCCTGAGCCTGAGCCTGAGCCTGAAACGCAGTCTGCTCCGGTGACCCCGGATCCGGAACCCCGGCCCGAGCCCATGCCTTCGCCGAAGAGGGCAAAAACAGAACCTGTCGATGAAATAGCCAGCCAGCAACAACCGGTCGCGCTGCAGAATGCGGGGTCTTCAGCGGACGTCGACAATTACCTTTCCCGGCTGAGCCGTCACCTGGCGAGATTCTATGATTACCCCCGGCGGGCCCGCAGGCTGGGACAGGAGGGCACGCCCGTGATTGTGTTCGAGTTCCGGCGGGACGGCGGTCTGGTCCGCCATGACCTGAGAGATTCCTCCGGGCATGAACTACTCGATGACGCCGCCCTGACCATGCTGGCGCAGGCTGCGCCCCTGCCGGAAGTGCCGGAGAGCATGAAGGGGCAGAGCTTCAGCTACGCACTGCCGGTTCGTTTTCGCCTGCGCTGAGGATCAAAGAGAGCAAGGTAGACCCGGGTCAGAATTTGCCTCGATGGCAAACTCTGACCCGAAGGGCGGGCATGGTATTGCCGGGAGGTCGCTGATCATCCGCCCTATATTCTGCAACAACATGTTTTTATTGTTATTTCATGAAATGGCATGAAGCTTGTGTATGTTCCCGCGTCCAGGGGGCAGCCCTGGATCTTCATTCATCAAGTCAAGGAACAGACACATGCCAACACCCTGTTATATCAGTATCGAAGGCCAGACCCAGGGCAACATCACCGCGGGTGCGTTCACCTCGGACTCGGTCGGCAACATCTACGTGGAGGGCCACGAAGACGAGGTACTGGTTCAGGAATTCAGCCACGTGGTGACCGTACCGACCGATCCCCAATCCGGTCAGCCCTCCGGACAGCGTGTCCACAAGCCGTTCAAATTCACCGCGGCCCTGAACAAGGCCACTCCGCTGATGTATAACGCGCTGGCCTCAGGCGAAATGCTCCCGAAGGTTGAGCTGAAATGGTACCGCACCTCTGTCGAGGGCAAGCAGGAGCACTTCTTCTCCACCATCCTCGAGGACGCCACCGTTATCAACATCGACTGCAACATGCCCCATTGCCAGGACCCGGCCAAAGCCGAGTTCACCCAGCTGGTAGAAGTATCCCTGGCTTACCGCAAGGTGACCTGGGAACATGCCGTAGCAGGCACCTCCGGCGCGGACGACTGGCGTTCGCCGATCGAGGCCTGATTCCAGCGCAGGACCATCAAAACAGCCGGCACCGGGGCCGGCTGTTTTTGTTTGTGCCGCCCACCAGGCCCCGTTATGATTATGGTCTCGAAAACAGGTTTACCATGCGCGACTCATCATCTGCCCTGCACCAGATCGGCCAGCTCATGTGCGAGGCCACCCGGAAAATCCTCTGGCAGCCTGCCTCCGAGTGGCTCGGCTCGCAATCCACCGGAGGCGCGTTACAGTGCCGGGTAGGAAGTGGCCAGGCCACTTATCATCGCTACGATCCCACGCAAAAGCTGCACCTGATCAATTTCGGTCTGCGCATGATCGCTGCCAAGCAACAGCCGGAGACCTCTGACGGGTGGCTGTCTACGCGAGAAATACGTGGGCGCGGCTACTTCGATGGCGAACTGAGCACCCTGAACCTTCTGGCCCACACCTGTTGTCACGAGTTCGCCCACCTGCTCCAGTACAGCGCCGGCAAGCGTTCCTACGGCTCGGTCCATAATCGCCATTTCTATGAAATCCTTGACCAGCTGCACGAAAGCGGGGCCGCTGCCGCGACCCGGCATTTTCTTGCCCGCCAGGCTCGCACCAGGGGCCTTGAACTGGCGGACACGCCCTTTGAACTGCCCGACAGTCGTCACCAGGCGAAGCAGTGGCAGGTAGGAGAATCCATCAGCTTTGGCGAAGGCAGCCGGAGGAAATACGGCGAAATCATCCGGGTTAACCGGAAAACCTGCACGGTGCGCGGCACGGGGCCCACCCGTGGCACTCGCTACCGGGTACCACTGTCCCTGTTACGCAAAGCCGGATAGCCGGTCCCGCGGCTTCAAATCCGTGCAATCTGCCCCAGCAAGGAGCAGAAATTCATCACAGCTGCAGTACCCGAGCCCGCCTCTTTCAGGTAACCCACTGTGTTTACAGTCATTTTGAAATTGGCATGAAGATCGCTTTATCTTGAACAGGGATGAACGTCCCGGCCAGGGATTCGGCCGGACCATCAGATCATTGTTGTTGGCATTGGCACCGGGTTCACAATTCCCTCAAGGGAGGCGGAGCCCGGTTTTTTTATGGTTGGCAGAGCCAATTGCCTGTTTTCCACCCCAACCGATACCACAGGTCAATTCCCGTTTGCGACGAGTGGGGTAACATCACGGAAAACAATGCGACAAGGAAGACCCCGTGAAGCCCCTGAGCCCCACCGACCAACTGTTCCTCTGGCTCGAAAAACGCCAGCAACCCATGCACGTGGGCGGTCTGCAACTGTTTTCCTTTCCAGAGGATGCACCGGACGACTACGTAGCCCGCCTCGCCGATCAGCTCCGCGAACACACGCTTGTCACCCCGCCATTCAACCAGCGACTGAGCTACCGACTGGGTCAGCCGGTGTGGGTCGAGGACGAGCATCTGGATCTGGAGCATCATTTCCGCTTCGAGGCGTTGCCCACACCGGGCCGCATCCGTGAGCTTCTGACCTTCATCTCGGCGGAGCATTCGCACCTGATGGACCGTGAGAGACCCATGTGGGAAGTGCACCTGATCGAGGGCCTGGGAAAGCGGCAGTTTGCCCTGTACACCAAGGTGCATCACTCGCTGGTGGATGGCGTCTCGGCCATGCGCATGGTGACCCGGACCCTGTCGGAGGATCCGGAACAGCGGGGCATGCCGCCAATCTGGGCATTGCCACCCAGGGTCCGTGGAGAGTCAGGTGAGGGCGCATCGCTGTGGCGCAGTGTCGGACACCTGCTGGGGGAGTCCGGTAAACAGTTGGGCACGATACCCACGGTGGCACGGGAACTGCTCAGGACGATCAATGAGGCCCGCAAGGACCCGGCCTACCATTCCATCTTCCACGCCCCCCGCAGTGTCCTGAACCAGAGGGTTACGGGGTCCCGCCGGTTCGCCGCCCAGTCTTTCTGCCTGACACGGATCAAGGCGGTCTGCCAGGCCTATGGCACCACTGTGAATGATGTGGTTACGGCCATGTGCGCCAAGGCGTTGCGAGGTTATCTGATGAACCAGGAGGCGCTGCCGGCCAAGCCGTTGATCGCCATGGTGCCGGTGTCATTGCGCAGGGATGACAGTTCCGGCGGTAACCAGGTGGGCGTGATCCTGGCCAATCTGCACACCGATGAGCCAGATCCCGCCGAGCGGCTGATGAAGATTCATGAGGGCATGCACGAAGCCAAGGAGCGCTACGCCCATATGTCACCGGAGGAGATCATCAATTACACGGCGCTGACCCTGGCACCGGCGGCGTTTCACCTGCTGACCGGGATGGCACCGAACTGGCAGACGTTCAATGTGGTGATTTCCAACGTACCGGGCCCGCGCGAAACCCGGTACTGGAACGGTGCAAAAATGGAAGGCATGTATCCGGTCTCGATCGCCATGGACCGGTTGGCCCTGAACATGACCCTGACCAGTTACAACGATCAGGTGGAATTCGGGCTAATCGGCTGCCGACGGACCCTGCCCAGTCTCCAGCGCATGCTGGACTATCTGGACGAGGGCCTGGTCGAGCTGGAAACCGCGGCGGGTCTGTAATCAACCAAAGCGATGCTCTTCGTTGCGAATGGAAATCTGGTCGTTCAGGGTCCAGAAATCGTAGAGGATACCGATCAGGAACAGGCCACCGGTCAACAGGTAGATGATGCCGGTAATCCATTTACCCATGTACATCCGGTGCACGCCGAATACACCGAGGAAAGTCAGCAGCAACCAGGCGATGTTGTAGCTGATCTCGCCCTCGCGAAAACGCAGATCTGCCTCCCGGTCCATGGCGGGGATCAGGAACAGGTCGATGATCCAGCCGATGAAGAACAGGCCGAGGGTAAAGAACCAGATGGTGCCGGTGACGGGTTTGCCGTAGTAGAAGCGGTGTGAGCCGAGGAATCCGAAGATCCAGAGCAGATAGCCAAAGATTTTGCTGTGGGTGTTGGGCTTGTCGGTCATTTACACGTCCTGGTGGTTTTTTGGATTCGGAGACTATATGGGAGTCTGATGTTAATTTAGCAAGACCTGATTATTTGTGCCGGGCCGGAGGATGGGGGCTTTTCTCCGCCGGCAAAAACAACTCGCTGCGCTCAGACAATTTTCCCGGCGGAGAAAAGCCCCCACCCCCCGTCCTGCCGAACTCCGTGATAACTCAAACTTAAGCTCTCGTATCAAGGACCGACCTCCGGCGCCGGGTCGGGACCGTCTTCCCGGAATTCACTGGCGGATTTTCCGGTCCATTTCCGGAACGCGCGACTGAAGTTCGACAGATCGGCGTAGCCGAGTTCGTAGGCGATTTCACTGACGGACTGGTTGGTGTAACGCAGCAACTGGATCGCCCGGTCTTTGAGGACTCCCTCCAGGATTTCCCGGTAGCTGGTGTCCTTGTCCGCCAGCCGTCGTTTCAGGGTTCGGGAGGAGACGCAGAAGCGTTCCGCCATGGCCTCCAGGGAGGGCAACGGGCCGGGGGTCATGCGCAGCATGTTCCGTACGGCGAGGGCGATGTCGCCCTGTTCTTTCAGGGCCTTTTGCAGTTCGAACTCACATTGTTCCCGGGCCATGGCGGAGGCGTCGGCATCCGCCAGGCGCATACGGACGTCCAGCATGGCCTTCGGGAAGATCATCATTTCTTCCGGTTGGCCATATTCGAAGCGTACCGGCAGTTGATCGGCAAACTTCCGGTAATAGGGCGGTTCCGGTGCGCTCAGGTGGACTGACACGCCCGGCAACTTGCCATCCTCCAGCGCAAACCCCTTGGCCTCCGCGTCCTCCCGATCAAGCAGCTGTTCGGTCAGCAGTATCAGCGTGGCGCTGACCGTTTCAGCGAGGAAAGCGTACAGCTCCGGTACCTCGAATTCCGTGCACAGCTGAACCAGTACCTGCTCACCGGCCAGTGACTGGTTCATGGTCAGGAACGGAGCGCGCAGCTGCAGGTAACGACGTACGGAGTCCAAGGCGCCCTCGAAGGTGGGGCTGGTCAGCGCGGCAAAACCGAGGGTGCCGTGGATGGTCAGCCGCAGTTCCTTGGCGAGGGCGAAACTCAGTCCCTCGTTGCCAGCCAGTTCCCGGGCCCTCTGTGCCATGATCGTGGCGTCGGTGACGAAGACACGGCTGTCATTCGCTTTCAGGTCAGCGGCGGTGAAGTTCAGTCCCTCGTACAACTGCCGGTCATTGTGGCCAAGTTTTCGAACCGTCTCTGCCAAGACCCGGAGGTAGACGCCGGGAACCAGGAAAAAACCGAGCATTTGCCGCTCTTTGTCCGGAGTGCTTGTCGTCATACGCGGTTCCTGATTCCTTTATTTGTTGTACTCCGACTGTATCAGAAGCCGCCAGGCCGGACAGTGGGAGGGCATGCACCCACCACGGCGTCACCGGAGTCAATCCGGGCCAGCTTTATGTCCCATCCTGAATGATGGCCGTCCCGTTCGAGCATTCAGCCCTGAGGTTGACCGGCGCACACTGAAGGCATGACATCAGCCAAAGCGCGCAAGCGCAGAGGAGTACCAACATGCTGAACACAAAGACAGCCGAAACCAAAACGGCGGTATCCCAAACGCCGGATCACGTTGCCATCAAACCCCAGCGTATGGGCTTCGAGTTCGATGAGAAGGTGCCCCGTTACTGGCTCAATGAGAACTACCTGCTGAGCCACATGATGAACGCGTTGTCCGTGCTGTTTCCGCAGGGCGAACAGTTCTTCGTGGATTCGGTCCGTCAGTTCCGTGACCAGATCTCCGACCCCAAACTCAAGGCGGAGGTTCGGGGCTTTATCGGTCAGGAAGCGATGCACTCACTCGAACACGTTGCCATGAACCAGCACGTGCGCGACCAGGGGATGCCCGTCGAAGAGATGGAAAAGCACCTGGAAGTGGTTCTGGGCATCGCGAGCAAACTGCCCAAGCGTCACCAGTTGGCAATCACCTGCGCCCTTGAGCACATGACGGCCATGATGGCAGACATGCTTCTCGCGCGCGATGATGTCCGCGAGGACATGCACGAATCCATGCGGCCTCTGTGGGTATGGCACGCCATCGAGGAGACGGAGCATAAGGCCGTCACCTACGACGTCTTCCAGCAGGTGGGCGGCACTTACGCCGAGCGTTCTTTTTACCTGGCCTTCAGTACCGCGGCCCTGGGCGTCATGGCCACCTACTTCACCACACGGATGATGCTGAACGACCGGAAGAATTTCTCACTGAAGGATGCCGGAAAAGGCCTGTGGCGCATGTGGGGTCGGAACGGCACGTTCTCCAGCCTGATCCCTACCTGGCTGGAGTACTTCAAGCCGGGTTTCCACCCCTGGAATCACGACAACAGCGAACTGATTGCGCAGTTCAAGGAGCAGATCCGCGCTCACATTGCGCCCCAGTACCGCAACGGCAACCGCCGCACACTGCAGTAATCCGGGGGGTCAGTCGGGCCGGGCAGGTGCCAGGCCCGACTGCACCACCTCGCCCTTCCGCCACAGGCGCCACTCGCCGGGCTGGTAAATATCCCAGGTCTCATCGGTGGTCAGCGGTTCGGTTACGATGACGCTGACGATGTCATTGGGCGTCGTTTCCGCCTCGAAATCCACGGTGACATCGGCATCTTTCAATCGAGCCGGTCCAAACGGTGCCCGCCGGGTAATGCTGGCCATCTTCGTCGTGCAATAGGTGAACAGCCAGTCGCCATTGCTCAGTAGCAGATTGAACACACCCTCACTGGCATAACGACGGGACAGACGCACCAGGCGCTCGACAATCTCGTCGGTGGGGCAGTCACGGTCACAATGTTCCCGCAAATGGTTGAGGATGTCGCAGAACAGCGCCTCGCTGTCGGTGGTCCCGACGGGCTCGTAAAACCCCCGGGAACATCGAAAGTTGCCCAACTGCCCGTTGTGAGCGAAGACCCAATACCGGCCCCAGAGCTCGCGCATGAACGGGTGGGTGTTGGCGAGGCAGATAGAGCCGACGTTGGCCTGCCGGATGTGGCAGATCGCCACTTCGCTTTTGATGGGGTGAGTCTGGACCACTTCGGCAATGCGGGAGTTGGCACTGGCGTCGGCATCATGGAACGCCCGCACCCCCTTGCCCTCGTAAAACGCTACGCCCCAACCATCCTTGTGTGGTCCGGTTTCGCCGCCGCGGCGGGTGAGACCGGTAAAACTGAAGCAGAGATCGGTGGGCGTGTTGGCACTCATGGCCAGCAGTTCACACATGGTCCTGGAGAAGTCCTGATGATTCTGGATATATTCCAAGAATACCGAAATCGGGCGCCAGTACCAGCCATCGGCCAATTTACCCGGAATCGGGTATCGGAGGTCTCGTTCGACGCGCCATCCGGGTCGGATCGACGCGTCGGAGAGAGTCAGGGCTCAGATGTAAAGGTTCTTGCGGGAGAAGCGCTCCACCAGCGGCTGGTAGGCAGAGCCCAGCAGGCGGTTGATCGCATCGATGCCCCAGGCGTCCGGGCCGACCAGGATCCGGGATTCATCCCTGAGGATGCCCTTGACGATGATGTCCGCCGCTTTCTCGGGTGTGGTCATGGCCAGTTTGTCGAAGCCTTTGCGCTGGGCCTCGCCATTCTCGGACTTGCCCATCCGTGCAGCGTTGGCGATGTTGGTCCGGATGCCACCCGGATGGACACAGCTGACCGACACCGGCTGGTTTTCCAGCTTCATCTCCTGCCGAAGCGATTCGGTGAACCCGCGTACCGCGAACTTGGCGGCGTTGTAGGCACTCTGCTTGGGTACGCCGATCAGTCCGAAGACACTGGAAATGTTCACCACGTGACCGTCACCAGAGGCGATCAGGTGGGGCAGGAACGCCCGTGTGCCGTGAGCTACGCCCCAGAAATCAATGTCCATGATCCACTTGAAGTCTTCGTCGGTCATTTCCCGGACAGAGGCCGACAGCGCCACACCGGCGTTATTGATCACCAGATTGACCTGACCGAAATCCCGGGCGACTTCTTCGGCGTGGGCGTAGATCGCGTCGCGATCCGACACGTCCAGCAGATAGGTACGGACATCCTTGCCCTTAAGCGCGGCGGCCGTCTCTGCCAGCCCGGTTTTGTTCACATCCGAAATCGCCAGACGGCAGCCGCGAGCTGCCAGGGCCTTGGCGAGAGCCTGGCCGATGCCGGAGCCTGCACCGGTGACAACGGCGACTTTATTGTTCAGATCCTTCATGGCGGGAGCCTCTTGTAGTGGTTTTCCTTGTATAGCAGAACTGCTGTGGAAAACCACTTTAGGCGGCCGACGCAGCCGAGCCTATGGCAGTACGCACCGTCGGCAACAGGCAATGGAGTCAGTGGCCCGGCTCGCCCAACAGGCTATCGAGCGGCTGATCATAACTGGGGGCGAAAACCTCCAGGAAATACTGCACCTCCGGCAGCCCGTCTCCTTCCAGACGCTGCCGGATCTGGCTAGCTGCAGGCCCGAATTCCTGGTTGCCAGCCCGGATTTCCGCCTGACACTTGAGCCAGGCCGAGAGTCGATCGGCGGCCTTGATCAGTTCCTTCTCCTCCCCGGCCAGCTGTGACTCCCGCACATAGGGCGCAAACGCTGGCTGCAGGTCTCTCGGGAGCAGCGCCAGCAATTCCGCCTCCGCCTTGTGTTCGATATCACCGAAGGCGTCGCGCATCACTTTCGAGTGATACTTTACCGGTGTGGGCATGTCCCCGGTGATGACCTCTGTCGCATCGTGATACAACGCGGCAGCGGCGACCCGATCGGCATTGACCTTACCGCCGAACCGGTGGTTGCGAATAATCGCCAGCGCATGGGCAAGGGTGGCCACCTCCCAGGAATGGGTGGCAACGTTCTCCTCGATCGCATTACGCATCAGGCCCCAGCGCTTGATCCAGCGCAGTCGCGAGACATAGGCAAAGAAGTGGCTTACGATGGCCGCCATACTCCTGGTCCCTTCTTTTTTCATTGATTAATAAATTTTGAACCCGATTTCAGGTATTTGCGTGTAAGCTTTAGAACTCGTGAATATGTTGCGCTCAGCAGGTGGATTATACGTGCTCCCGATCCGAAAGCTTTGGCAGGTCGCCATTGTTGTCCTGTGCTCACTGGCCCCGTTAACGACCGCCCACGCCGGCGCCGATATCGTTGTTGGTGTCTACGACTTCCCCCCCATTGCCCGCATCGACGAAAACAGGAAGGTTGAGGGCCTGTTGGCAGACCTCCTCGAGGAACTGAAAACCGTCCATCCGGATACGACTTTCCGGATTTTCCATACCTCCCCCAAACGCCGTTACCTTGACTTCGACGCCCATCTGTATGACGTCATCTTCTTTGAAAGCCCGGCCTGGGAGTGGCAAGACAAACAGGCTCTGATCAGCCAGCCGGTTCTGATGGACGAAGACCTGTATATCGCCCTGAACAAGCCTGACCGTGATCGGACCTTTTTCGACGACCTGGCGCAACGCAACATCGTCGCCCTGTCAGGCTACCATTACGGGTTCGCCCGGTTGGAGACCAACCCACTGGCGCTTGAACAACGGTTCAATATCGAATTTTCAGACAGCCACAGCCGCAACCTTAACCTGATCAAGGCGGACCGCCCATCTGTCGCGGAGGTGGCGATCATCAACGATGCCTACCTCAAGACGCACCTGGCAAAACACCCGGAGGACCGGGACAGATTCCTCATTTCGGAGCAGCCGGACCAGACCTACCAGATGAGCATCATCACGCATCCCGAAGGCCCCGTCACCGCCGGGGACATGATGGATCTGCTGGCGCCACTGATTGAGTCAGGTCGTTACCAGGCACTGGTGAAAAAATGGGGACTGGACCTGCCCCCCTCTCTGCTTACGGGTTCTTCAAGCGGTTAACAGAACACTCAGCGGACATCCAGGGTGAACGGCACCACCACATTGCCCTCTGCGCCGACCCCCGCATCCCGGGTCGGGTCGAGCAGAAACAGCTGATCCCCCGGAACATCCTGAGTGTCGGTCAGTAACTGACGTACCGCCAGGCCGCGGTCCCGGGCCAGATTGTTGAGTGCTTCCGGCGGCAGCGTCCGCTCACCCGCGAGGTAGGCCTCTCGGGCACTTGCCCAGGCTTCCCCGGAGAGTTCCTTCTGACCACCATTGGTCAGCTCATCCCGCAGCAGGGCCAGGCCGTCGCCTTCCGGCGACACCGCGCCACGCACGTTCAACAGCAAGTCGGGACGCTCACGCAGCGCATCAGCCAGTGCCGAGAGCTTGGCGGCCTCTCCGTCCGCCAGTTCAATACTGCCAGGTACAAAACTGACCTGGCCAAGATCCTCCCCACTCAGGCCAGCCAACTCCGCAATCGACCCGAGCATGCTGAACGGAGAAGCCGCTGCCTTCACCAACAGATTCACGAACGCTCGCATCACCACCTGGCCGACGCTGAAATCCGGATCCGACAGGTCACCGCTGACGGGAAGGTCTACCTCGATGACACCGTTACGGTCCCGGAGCAATGCCAGACCCAGTTTTACCGGCGCATTGACGGCCTCATCACTGGCCACTACCTGGCCCAGCTCCAACCGGTCCATGATCACCACATTGGAGGCATCAATCTTGCTGCCGGCAATCTCGTAATCCAGGTTCAGGTTCAGCTTGCCGCTGTCAACGTCGTACCCCAGATAACGGCCGAAATAGGGCGACAGCTCCGGAAGGGAGAGGTTGTCCATGGCCAGGGTGAGATCACTGACGTCATCCGTTCCCAGCGTGCCGAGCGTGCCCTGGAAATCCAGATTACCCACACGGCCGACTTTCCCCCTGAGGGACACCTTGCCCTGTTGTGGCGGGATATTGCTGATGCCGATGACCGAGCCGGAAAGTTCGTCAAACGAGGTGGTAAATGCCGGGCTCAGCGTGCGATCCGTGTAAGCCACAGAACCGTTCTCTATGGACAGCTCCCCGATCCGGAAAATGAACGAGGGCTGTCCGTTTCCGGGATCCTGGTTTCCATCTGTATCGGCGGGGCCGGACGCGGTACCAGCGGACACCGGAATCCGCTCGACGTTATGGACCGCATCGGTCCCTCGCACAATATTGGCGACCGGCTGCACCACACTGACCGTGCCGATTTCCAGGCGGGCAGGGCTGACGTTGTATTCAATGGGAGCCAGTCGGAGCGTCTGCCAGGACAACAGTCGGTCCTGTTGACCCTTCCGCCGGAGGTTCAGGTTACTGACCTCCGCGGTGCCACTGAACGTTCCGGTCATTGGTTCCTGCTGACTGTCCAGGTCGAGGTTACCGTCAAAGCCGAGCTGGCCACTGACCACATCCAGGTTGGCACCCTGCTGCAAATAGGGTTCAAAGGCGGCCAGCGTTACCTGCGACCCGGTCACGGCCGCCTCGAAGGTGAAGGGCGCAGCGGTGACCTGGCCCTGAAGCGCCAACCGGCCACCACTGGCCAGGGAGGCACTGAAATCGTAGCTGACCGGTTCTTCCAGGCGGTGGCTCAATGCTCCGGTGGAGAGGGAGATCTCCTGCAGCTGGAGATCGGCTTCGCCAGGGGGCGTCTGATCCCGCCAACGCACTGCGGAACGGGCCACGCGGATGCCCTCGAGAGACCACCGGAATGGCCGTGTGTCGGCCGCGGTTTCAGGTACCGGCGCCTCAGCATCCTCGGTGGCACCATCACCCGCCAGCGGTGCAAGCCAGTCGATTTTCCCCTGATCATCACGGGCTACAGCGAGGTCCAGGCTATCAACGGTTACCTGCCCGATCCGCGCCTCCCGGGCCGTCAGGTCAAAGCCAATCTGATCAACACCGATACTGTCGGTCGTGAGAAGGGCCGCTTCCGATTCCGCATCCAGGGCAACCGCCAGATCCGACAGCGATACCTCACCGTTTTGCGTCGCCAGGTAAAACACTTCACCCGCCTGCAACTCATAATTGGATTGGACAGTCACAGTGCCGCCCCGCAAATCATAAGGCAGGTAGGGCGCAAGGAAATGTTCCAGAGTCTGGTAACTAATATCATCAACACGCAGGCGGCCACTCGAATAGAGCGGCGTGACACTCAGATTCCCCCGCCACTCGATAGTCTGGCTGCCAATGGCGGCCAGCAGGTAATAGTTGCTGTCACCTTCGTCCCTCGGCCAGGTGGCGAGATCATTCAGGGAAAGATCGAGCGGAGTGACCCGGAATTCAGCGGGCTCCTCCTGGCTGAAATCCCGGAACAGGAGCTCGCCGCCATCGATGGCCAGCTGCTGGAAGAAGAGTTTCGGTGGGCTTCCCTCCTGCTCCGATGCATCGGCTTGCGGCTCTGCGACCTGCTTCGACTCCGGGTGGGCGGTCTGCCAGTCACGGGCGAAGTTGATGCTGTAGTCCTCAAGGAGATCAACCCGGACGTAGGGCTCATCCAGGCGGATTTCCTGGAAACTGACAATACCCCGGAACAGCTGGAAAAAACCGAGATTCACAAACAGCCGGTCAAAACCGACGACTTTTTGACCCTCACTGTCGTTGGCAGAGACCTGCGTGGCTTCCAGCGTCAGGGCGAAGGGGTTGACGGCCAGATCCGTCACCTCTGCCTGCCAACCCATCTGCTGATCCAGTTGCTCCGGAAGCGTGCTCTTGAGCCACCAGGGCAAGAGCAGGAAGCCCGCGAGGGCATAGAGAACAACCAGAACAACGACCGCGATTGCGAGATTCCTGGGTAGACGACTGCTTTGACGGCTCCGGGCCACGAAACTCTCCTTTGTCATCGGCGGAAAACCGGGGCCGGAACAGCCCCTGCCAACCACAAGGATAGTCGGCCCGGAGTCCGTTTGTCAGCTTGCGGTGGTCTGACCCGGCAAAACGAGGTCGGGATCGGCCTTAACATTGTCGAATTGACCCAACTCGTTCAGATCCCGGGGAACCATGGCAGCCTGGATCAGCTTGCGACTGGAATTCCCGGTAAGGGGGAACACGGACTGGCCGACCCGCCAGGTCACCGGCATCGCCGGTGTGCCGATGCGTTGATCCAGCTCTCGCAGCCGCTTGTGCATGAAGCTGTACCGGGAGTCGGAGTACTCCGGAACCATCATGAAAAAGGTGCTCGTGGAATAGCGGGCCATGTAGACCGGCTCCGGTGCCCACTCCCGGATGGCTTTGCTGATTTCATGCACGACAGCATTCATGGAGTCTGAGCCCAGGCTGCCTGAGATTTCCCGATAATTGGCGATGTCCAGATAGATCAGCGCAAACGGATGCTCACGGGCGTCCTCCCGGGCCAGAGTATCCAGCAGCCGTTGTTCCAGTGCCGAGCGATTGGGCAGACCGGTGGCCGCATCGAGAAACGCCATGCGCGCAACCCGTGCGTCTTCGTCCGCCTTCTCCTGCGCCAGTTGGCGCTGTTGGCGCACGTCGAAAGCCGCAACGAAGGCGCTGACAGCCAGGAGGGCTGTGCAGAAGAGTGCGAGCGGAATGCCCATCCAGTCACCGGTGAGTCCGTTGTCAGCGGCGGGCACAGCGCCCTCAGGGAAACTCATGGCCAGCATACCGGTGTAATGCATGCCACAGATCGCTGCTGCCATTACCAGAGCCGCACCGAAACGGGCGGCCGACACACCGCTACCCTGCATTGTCCGGATTTTGCGGGAAACCCCAAGCGCTGCGGCAGACGCGGCAATTGCGATGACAATCGAGACAGTCAGCCAGACGCCGTCGAAAACCGGGGGTGCCGACATCCGCATCGCGTACATTCCGAGGTAGTGCATGATGACAATGCCGCCTGACATCATCAGCGTCGCGGCAGAAAACATCCCTGCATTGATCCTGTCACGCCCGATGATGTGCAAGGCAATGCCTGAGGCAACGACCGCCGCCAGCCAGGACACCAGGGTCATTCCGGTATCGAAGGTCATGGTCATTTCCATGGGCATCGCCCGCATGCCGACAAAATGCATGGTCCATACCCCGGTACCCATGGCGAGACCACCGGTGATCAGCCAGGGCAGGCGTTTCCCGTCATCCACCGATCCAAGCCGGGCCCCGAAAAACAGCGCAGTGTAAGCGGCCAGTACAGCCACTACATAGGAAGCTACTACAAGCGAAACATCGTAATGGGTCATCATTTTCTGTACTCGTCATTGTTTGTGGGTAAAGGCAACTGCGCGCCCCGAGGATTACGCCGGCAATGTGAGACAGTTCTCAAAAAAATGTATAGATATGTAATCGTTAGCAACACACCGTGGAGCTATCGATAACTGACATGAGGGTATGAACCCGCTATCCTCGAAGGCCGTATCAAAGGGCTACTGCGGCGGTCGAGCAAGACGAGGAGAAATGAATGGACATCGGCGACATGCGTCGGGATTTTGAGAGTGAAGGCCTGGATAGGGAGCACCTGGATGACAATCCCGTCCGGCAGTTCCAGCACTGGTTCGAAGATGCGCGAACAGCGGGCATTCTGGAGCCGAACGCCATGTCCCTCGCCACGACCGGAAAGGACGGGATGCCAGACCTGCGAACCGTCCTGCTTAAATACTTCGATGAGCAGGGTTTTGTTTTCTACACCAATTACGGCAGTCGCAAGGCTCGCGAGATCGATGAAAATCCCCGTGCAGCCCTGTTGTTCCCGTGGATCGGCCTGAACCGGCAGGTGCGGATTCAGGGCGCGGTCGAAAGGGTCAGCAAAGCGGAGTCCTTGCGCTACTTCGCTTCCCGGCCGCGTGGCAGTCAGATCGGGGCCTGGGTATCCGAACAAAGCAAGGCCATCACTTCCCGCGGTCTGCTGGAACAGAAGGTTGCCGAGATCAAACGCAAGTTTTCCGAAGGAGACGTCCCGCTGCCGAGCTTCTGGGGCGGCTACCGGGTTGTCCCGGAGCGCATTGAATTCTGGCAGGGCCGTCCGAGCCGGCTTCATGACCGCTTCGAGTATGTGAGGGAAGGCGATGACTGGCTCATCCAGCGACTCCAACCGTGAACCAGACGCCGGCACCTTGCCGCAAATCTGGCTGTGCCATCAGACCCCGGGGGAGGCAGCTGCCATCCCGGACTGGCTTACCGACTACGAACGGGAAACGGTCGGAAAATTCGGGGGCCCACGCCGGCAGGAATACCTGACCAGCCGATGGCTGATTCGCCAGACCATCAGCCGATTCAGCGGCTCTCCCGCGGGCTGCTGCCGCCCCGTTCCCGGCAGGCCGAACCGTTCGGAGACGCCGCCGGGAGTGCACCTGTCACTCAGTCACAGCCACGGCCTGTCTGCCTGTGCCGCGAGCGCCTTCCCGGGGCTGGGAGTCGACATCGAACCTCTTCAGCGGCATCCTCAGTGGCACAAGGTAGTCAAACGCTGGTTTACACCCAGGGAACAGGAATGGCTGTTCCGAGCCGATGATCCCGGCAATTTTCTGGTCACCTGGACCATCAAGGAGGCGTGGCTGAAAGCCACCGGCCGGGGGATCGCCAACAACCTGCAGACTCTGGAGGTGCTGGAGGGTTTCGACCTTCATGGCGATCAGGATAACAACCACTGGTACGCATACTGCTACGAGTGTGAAGGTTTCCTGGTGACGCTGGTCTGCCGGCGGTCCGACGCACCGGACAGGCCCGGCTGGCCAGGCATCCAGTTGCTTCAGCCTCCTGCTGAGGACTTCAGCCTGACCGTGGCGGGAGACCTGGATACCTCCTGGGAGCCCAGGATCCAGCGTGCCATTCATCCCGCGAGCAACGTGAAGTGAGAGTCGATATGACCGAATCCGGACGCTGTCCCTGGTGCGGCACCGATCCGCTGTATGTGCATTATCACGATACGGTCTGGGGACGACCTGAATACGATGACAGGGCTCTGTTCGAAAAACTCTGCCTGGACGGCCAGCAGGCCGGCCTGAGCTGGCTTACGATACTGCGGAAGCAGGAGAATTACCGTGCCGCCTACGACGGCTTCGATCCCGAGCGGATCGTTCGCTACGGCGATGATAAAGTGGCGGAACTGTTGTCGGACACGGGGATCATTCGTAACCGCCTCAAGGTCCAGTCGATCATCCGCAACGCCAGGGGTTTTCTGGCCCTGCAGAAAAAGGGCCGCGGCTTTTCCGATTTCCTGTGGTCCTTCGTGGATGGTCAGCCCATCCAGAACCGCTGGCGCACGATCGAGGAAGTGCCCGTCACGACCCGGGAATCGGAAGCCATGTCCAAGGCCCTGAAAAAGCAGGGGTTCACCTTCGTAGGCCCAACGATTGTCTATGCCTTCATGCAAGCGACCGGCATGGTCAACGATCACCTGACCGGGTGCCCGCAGCATCAAGAATGCGCCCTGCTTGCCCAATGATCCTGTCCTGAGCCATCAGCGTACATACCGGGGTGTCACCAACTCCGGAGATTCACTGTGAGAGTTACCCTCGAACAACTCAGGGACAGCAAAGACCTGACCATTGACCTGCTGGAAATCCTGTCGCTGGAGGGCCAACAGTACATGGCCAGGCTGGTCATCGGCGACCAGACCCTCCTGCTTTCCGATGCCAGGGGGCAGACCACCCTGTTCCGCAGCACCTGGGAAATCCAGGATACCCTCGGATCCTTCACGGTCCGGGAAACCCACGTGGTACATCCTTCCGCCTACCATGAGATGGTCGGTATGGAGCCGGCCGATTTCGAACCCATGCGAATCAGAATTCAGAGGCAGCGCCAGTGATTTCTGTGGCACGACTTGCAGTCCTGGTGGGCATCGCCGGACTGATTCCGTTCATTGTCGGCGTATCGGGCTTGTTCCTTATGCCCGGAAACAGCGTGGCGATTCTGGCCTACTTCTACCTCTACAGCGCAGGGATTCTGGCGTTTATGGCAGGCATTTACTGGCCAATTTCCATGCAACTGGAAGACCGGTGCTATCCGCTGTCACCGCTGGTGACCATGCTGTTGAGCCAGGCTTTCTTCGTGACGGCGGGCATTGGCCTGCTCCTGTCCACACCGGCGCAGATTGTGCTCTACACCGTGGCATACCTGGCGCTGTACCTGGTAGACGCACGCTGGATGAAGGTCTACTGGCCGTCCTGGTATCGCCAAATGCGTCTAATTCTCACAACCATCGTTCTGATTTGTCAGGTCACCGTAGGTGCCTGGTTCTTCCTTCTGCATGGCGCCTGACTTCAGGCGCCCGCCTCCTCTTCGCCGGAGCCAAACCGGCTCTTCAGCTTACGCAAGGCACCTTTCTCGATCTGCCGGACTCGTTCCCGACTGATACCCAACGCATCTGAAATCACCTGCAGGGTCTCGGGACCGGGCAGGTCCAGGCCGAACCGCCGGGACAGGATCTCCCGCTCCCGGTCGCTGAGTTCACTGAGCATCGCCCGAAGCTCACTTCGCCGGTCCCGCTGGGACATCGGATGATCCGGAGTCAGCTGCTCTGCAGCCGGCAGTACATCCGCCATCGTGGCCGAGCCGTCCTCCACGATCGGCACATCCGTAGAGACCTCACGGGCTGCCAGTGCCCGCAGTTCACCTATCCGCGATGGGGTTGCTTCCATTGCCCGGGCCAACTCTGACTGGGACGGCGTGCGTCCAAGCTGTTGATGCAGCCGGAGCGAAACTTTCTGCAGCTGCCGAATCTCGTCCACCACGTTCTCCGGTGTGTGAACGACCCGCGTACCACGCTGCAGACAGCGCTTCACCTCTTCGCTGATCCACCAGTAGGCATAGGTAGAGAACCGGAAGCCTTTGGTCGGATCAAAGCGCTCCACAGCCTTGATCAGGCCGACATTGGCGTCCTGAATCAGATCCGGCATCGGAATCCCGTGCTGGTTGTATCGGCGGGCGATGTGCACCGCGAGGCGCAGGTTGCTCTGGATAAGTTTGCGCCGGCAGGCCATGGCAAGGTGATAGGCTCGGCGACATCGGGTCGAGAACGCGCACGCATCCCCGAGGCTGCCGATCACCTCACGAAAGGTCTGGGGTGTCGATGCCGGGAGCCCGAGTTCGGTGCTGACAACCCGGAAGCACAGGGTCAGTTTTCGGGACAGACGACGCTCCTGATCGTCCGAGAGTATCTGATAACGGGACGCATCCCTGAAGTACAGCCCGACCAGGGAATCCCTTTCACCATCGTTGGGCGGAGTCGGAGACGGTCCCAGCCTGTCATCTTTTCGCATGGCTATGGTACCGATCTGGTTCAAAAGTTCGTCAGGTGATACGTTCGCGCCAGGGCACCGGATTGATTCTGTAACGGTAAATGCAAACGCGGGAAAGGGTCGGGAGAAAGGTCTTCAGAAGAGGCGATGGAAGGGATCGGACACGCCCGGCCATGAGAACCCACCTGGGTGGGCCGGCCGACCGGGCGCCCGATCTGGAGGCAAGACGTCCTCCATTACCTGCGAGCGGAGCGACCGGTTCCGCCCGCGGGCAATCCTTTACTCGATGGATGCCGCCACGATGGCGTATTCGTGGTTGTGCGGCTCGATCAGGACCTCATGCAGGGCACTGATCGCCTGCTCGTAATGATCCTCGTCCACCACAAACTGGATATCCACCTGTCGCATGCACTGGTGCAGAGCCAGGACACCGATTTCCTTGTCCGCCAGCGAATTCACGGAGCGAGCCAGGATGCCCGGCACCTTCATATCACTGCCGATGGCCGACACCAGGGCCACCTTGCGGGTATTGATCTCGGCGTTGGGGAACGCTTCCTTCAGCGCCTTGACCACACGCTTGACGTGCTTGAGCGTACTGTCCACGTAATGGGTGATGGTGTTGGCATTGGTGTCCTTGGACATGAACCGCACTTTGAAACGGCTCAGAACATCCAGGATCTTCCGGTCGGAGCCGGGTTCACCCTGCATATCCTGATCGAACACCTCGATGGCAAACACACCCTTGGCGCCGGCGATGATTTCCACCTGCGGCGTCTCACTGATGTAATCCCCGGTGATCAGGGTACCGGTGTGTTCCGGCTCGAAGGTATTCATCACCCGCAGCGGAATCTCGTTCTGGCGCAAGCCCTTACCGGCTTTCGGGTGAATGGCCTCCATCCCGAGGTTGGCAAGCTGATCCGCCACGTCGTAGTTGGTCCGACCCAGCGGCACCACCTTGTCCTCACCGACGATGTTCGGGTCAGCAGAGCTCAGGTGGTATTCCTTGTGGATGATCGCTTCGCGGGCATTGGTGATCACCGCCACCCGACTGAAGGTCATCTCGCTGTAGCCCCGATCGAAGGTGCGCATCAGGCCTTCCTGGCACTGGGCGTAACCGGTGCAGATGGGCAGTTCCCGGCTCAGGTCGACGGCGTCGAACGCCTGCTTCAGTTTCTCGTCCAGCGGCAGCAATTCGGCATCGCGCCAACCGGTCAGATCGACAAACCGGGCATTGATGCCTTCCTGCTGAAGCTTCAGCGCGGTATTGAAGGCACTGTGGGCCTCACCAATGCCAGCCAGCATCTCACGGACCGTCAGCAGGTGTTCTTCCAGCTGGAACTGACCATAGGAGCACAAACGCTGCAGATCGATCAGACAGCCCCGGACCCCTTCGATACGATCAGTGATGAATTGGTCCGCCTGCTGCTTGAGCATGGGATCTTCGAACAGCTCACCATTGATATCGGTGAGGAACTTCACCAGCTTGGTGAGGTCATCACCCCAGGCCCAGTCCGACTCGGCGTCCGCAAACAGGGCATAGACGCCGGGCTCTCCGGTCTTCTTGTGTTCGAGCAGTTCGTTGGTCACGCCGCCGTAGGCGGACACCACGAAGATGCGTTGATAAAGCTCGTCCTTGCTGCGATTACCAATGATGATATTGTCGCGAACGGCCTCGTAGTTGCTCATGGAAGTACCGCCGATCTTCTCGACGGTATGTTGTGCAGTAGTCATAGGTTTGCCTTCGCTATCCTGCAGAATGAATGTCCCGGAAGTGCGGGCGCCTTACGACGCCTCGCTGACTCCTTCCTGCATGATCTCGTCAACGCTCTCCGCCAGCAGGGCAGCCCCTTTCTTCAGGTCGTCCTCACTGGTGGTCAGCGGCATCAGGCACTTGATGACTTCGTCATTAGGGCCACTGGTCTCGATGATCAGGCCACGCTCGAAGGCGCGCTTGGTAATCGGTCCGGTCAGATCCGCATCCTTTGCTTCGATACCGCGCATCAAGCCCCGTCCCTTCATCTTGAACTCACCCGGGTACTTGTCGCAAATCGCCTGCAGGGCATCGCCGAGAACCTTGGTCTTGGCCTTGACCTCATTGGCAAAGGCGTCGTCTTTCCAGTAGGTCTCGATCGCGGTCCGGGCCGTGATGAACGCCATGTTGTTACCACGGAAGGTTCCGTTGTGCTCGCCCGGATCCCAGACATCCAGTTCCGGCTTGAACAGCACCAGCGCCATCGGCAGACCGTAGCCACTGAGGGACTTGGACACGGTCACGATGTCCGGCTTGATGCCGGCAAATTCAAAGCTGAAGAACTCACCGGTGCGGCCGTTACCGGCCTGGATATCGTCCAGAATCAACAGGATATCGTGCTTCTTGCACAGCTCGGACAGACCTTTGAGCCACTCGGCACGAGCGGCATTCAGACCACCTTCACCCTGAACCGCCTCAACAATCACGGCGGCCGGCAGTTCAACACCGGAGGAGCTGTCAGACAGCACCTTGTCCATGATATCCAGGGTGTCGACGTCTTCGCCCAGGTAGCCGTCATAGAACATGAAGTCCACATGGCCCAGGGGTACACCGACACCACCTCGGTGGTGTTCGTTACCGGTCGCGGCAACAGCACCGGCGGTCACGCCATGGAAACCGTTGGTGAAGGAGATGATGTTGGTACGACCTTTCACCTTACGGGCCAGCTTCATAGCCGCTTCCACACAGTTGGTACCGGTCGGGCCGGTGAACTGCATCTTGTAATCAAGACCCCGGGGATCAAGGATGTACTTCTTGTACGACTCCATGAAGTCGTGCTTGGCGGTGGTGAAGAGGTCCAGGCCCTGGCTCACGCCGTCGGCCTCGATGTATTCGAGCAGTGCCTTCTTCAGGACGTCGTTGTTATGGCCGTAGTTCAGGGAACCGGCACCGGCCAGAAAATCCAGGTACTCCTTGCCGTCTTCGGTGTAAAGATGTGCGTTCTTGGCACGGTTAAAAATCACCGGAAAGGCACGGGAATAAACACGTACTTCGGATTCGGTCGACTTGAAAATTTCCATTGTCTTGCCTCTTAGCATTTCAGGTTCGAGGTAGATGCGCGGGGGCCTGTCGGTTAATACAGTTCGGTCGCGACAAGCCCACCGTGCGTTGGTTTAAGCCTTGGTGGCAGACCTACCTCGGGTGGTCTGCCGGCTAGTCCAAATCACAGTCAGTCGTTCACGATAAGGAATCGTGAGACCAGGGCTCTCAGACAGGCTTCGTGAAAGGTCCGATGCGCAGCAGGAATTCGGAATCGTGCTGCCCACCGAAGTGGGTCTCTTTCTCGAAGTGCTCGTGGTAGGTGAGCTCGGCTCCCATATCACGGGCGAATGAACGGAACAGCGCCCATGAGGCCTCGTTGTCTTCGGTGATGGTCGTTTCCATATGGGTGACGTCCTTGCAGGCATCACGGGAAACGATCTCTTTCAGCATCCGCTTGGCGAGGCCCTGTCCACGACCTTTTTCGTGAACCGCCACCTGCCAGACAAACACGGTCTCGGGCTGTTGGGGAGGGATGTATCCGGAGATAAAGCCGACCAGATCGCCTTCCTTCTCCGCGGCCACGCCGGTTTCGGCAAAGTGGCTGCACTGCAACAGGTTGCAGTAAATCGAGTTGGGGTCCAGCGGCGGGCACTCAGCCACCAGCTGGTGGAGCCTGAAGCCATCATCCTTCGTCGGTGTGCGAAGACTGATGGCGGTGGTATTCGAACCTTCTGATGTCATAACGTGATCAATTCGCTTCTAAAAGTTAGTGCAGAATTATATAGACCACAAAATATATTTCAAGTTGCGGTCCATTCGTCCACAGCAAGACGCCCGTCCTCTCTTTCTAAGAATAGACCGAATTGAAGCAATCGCCAGTGACAATCAGATTAAAAACCGGAAGGGAAAACGACATCCCGGTGCGCCAGATCAGTGCCGCAGACAAGCCGGTTCCGATACGACACCGCCGCATCAGAACCCGCGGGCCAGAGCGCGTCAAACCGGGCCAGCCATGCCTTGTCATCGAAGGCAACAGGCATGAGCGAGAAGTGCAGACCACGGCGTTCAAGGGTTGCCACAGGCTCAATAGGGGGGCTGATTGCGCTGATCCGGGTCACCAGGCCCCGGGGATCACTCCGCAGGTTACCCATTCCAGCAGAACCATTATTAACGACCATTCGCGGCTGCTCTGTCACCAGCCCTGACCAGAGTACCGGCAGGCAGGTATGGGTGCAGACCATGGCATCGGCTCCGGTGGCCGAAAACCATTCGGCCAGACTGGCTTCGTTGCCTTCGGCGAAGGCTTCGTGGGCCAGCCCCCAACCCGCGAGGGATTCCGGGTCACCGTGCAGCACCAAAACCTTTAGGCCTCCAAATATCAGGCAACGATACCGGGGTAGATCACCCAGCTGACTCTGGATATCAGGGTGGGCTGATGCCACGCCCTGCAACCGTTCGATAATCCGGTTGGAACGCTCCACAACCCCCTGATCGACAAACTCCGGATAGGCACAGCCGCAGCCTGCGCCCGGGCTCGGATTCGCCAGCTCATACTCAACATTGCCCAGGCTCGCCGTATGCCGGAGCACCCGCTCGTTCACTTCCCGAAACAGGTCATCATTGGCATTGAACCAGTTGAAGTCGCCATTGAACACCAGCTGGACACGGCGGCCCTCATTCTCCTCAGCGCGGGCCATGCGCTCGATCTCGTCCAGCGCAAGCACATTACCGTAGAGCCCGCCAATCACATACAGCACATCGGCGGAACTCTCACTGGCCTGCCGACAAAGTTCAGCAGGATCGTACCGGTAGGCCAACGGACAACTGCGACCTTCCTCCGCCATGGATCAGGCCTCCCCGGCAGCCAGTGAGCGCCCGGCCAGGCGCCGCAACACCAGGGGAACAAAGAACCCGGCACTACAGATCAGGAAACCCCAGGCATTGACGCCGAGTAGCATGGCGTACTTGCCCTCGCCAATCGCCCAGCTCGACGGAATCAGGCCCGTGGCCAACAAGACACCGAGGCCCAGGCCAGTCCAGAAACTCAGGTGGAAACTCCAGGGCGACCAGCGGGTAAACCCATAGAACAGGAACACCGGCGCCAGGCCCATGACCATGGTGCCGGAGATGGTCGTGGCCTTGAGGATGTCGGTACCGGCAAACATGGGCAGGTTACCCAGCAAGGCAAACACCACCATCACCACGGCACCCACCCGCATACTCGGCAAGGTGTCCTGCGCGCGCCGGGCCAGCCGGGGCAGATCCACGGCGAGGGATTTCGCCAGCGAGGTAAACGTGGAATCCAGCGTCGATCCGGCCGAAGTCATCATCACCACGCTCATGAAGAACAGCGCCGCCAGCCCCAGCGACTGCCCCACCGCAGCCGGCGCATTGCCCATGGCCTCGATACCATTCAAACGAGCATGGACACCCACCAGACTGAAGATGAATACCGCCACGAAGCCCAGCAGACCGGCCACTACAAAACTCCTCAGCATGGTCTTTTCCTTGTTCACAAAGCCCCGGTCAGTCAGCACCGGATCGTGGAACGGGTAGCTGAACAGCTGCAGAAGAGCCACAAGCAGCAGATCAAAGCCGGCATCGAGTCGAAACTCGCCGTTACTCAGCAAGGCACTGGTATCGTTGGCCGGCACGATCAGGAACAGCACGGCCCCTACAAAGAACACGAACACAAAGGCCTGGATCACATCGGTAAAGATCGACGACCGCAGCCCGCCCTTGAGGCTGTAGGCGAGGGTGAACACGGTGAACAGCATCGCCGCCGCGTAATACTCCCACTCGCCCGGTAACCCGAAGTAACCACCCACGACCGCGGTGTTGCTCCACACTTCGTTATACAGCCGGATCAGAATCGCCGCCGCAAACGCCAGACTGGCCAACCGGCCGAACCGCGAGGTCAGGAAGTCCTGCAGACTGCGCGCCCCGGTCTGGGTCCGGATCAGGTAGATCACATAACCGGCCACCGGAATCGACAACCAGTAACTCGCGTAGGCAAGACCGCCCACCACGCCGTAGGCCGCCCCCAGGTTGGCCGCATTGGTCACCGACTTGGCGAAGATCCAGCTGATAAAAATACTGGCCGTCAGTGACCACTGACCGACCGGGTTACCCTGATCATCGGCGCCTTTATAGAACGAATTCGCGTTCTTGCTCTTCGGCGACAGTACGTACATCACCACGCCGTACACCAGCAGGAATCCCCAGAACAGGGAGGCTTCAGTAAAGTTCATCGTTTCTTTCCGGTTTGTTGTTTAGTCCAGGGCTTTTCCCGGGGTTTCTTAGCTTGGGTGGAGCCGGCGATGGCAGGGATGGGGTCAAAAAAACGCCCGTGAATACGTCCCTGTAGGGCTCAGTCGCGCCATCCCTGGCGCTCCACGTTTTTTAACCCCATCCCTGCCATCCCCTCGTTCAACCAGGTTCGTGAGTTCCCCGACCAAAACGGGTGCATACATCGAGAAACTCAATCTTCTTTTTCTTTTATTTTCTTTTCCCAACGAATAGCAACGTCGTTTCCGCGGTCTGGGGGGTGGGGGTAAATTTTCCGCCGGAAAAATTGTCTGAGCGCAGCGAGTTCTTTTTTCCAAGGAGAATTTACCCCCACCCCCCAGGCCGCCAACTCCCAGCTATCAGTCCTGAAAAGCCCCAGCACCAAACCTAGGCAGGAGCCGAACAACTAGCCCCAAAGCGATAACACGAAAAACACCGGTGATGCCGCAACATAATCCGCTCATCCATGCTCTCGGCCAATGACCCACCAAGGTCATACTGAGGATCATCATCCACCAGCGTGCATGCATACACCCGAACCTGATCGCCCTTCTTCACCAACATCCGGGTATAGGTACACATGAAGTGCGCCCGCGATTCCCGAGTCGGATACTTCTCCATACAGGTCTCGGTAATCTCCGGACTGCCATCCTCGGAACCCGGAGTCCCCAGATCCGGGAATGCGGTAAAGGCCAGGTTTTCCGGAATATTCCAGGCCCGGAAAATCTTCCTGAAGGCTGCCTCGACCTCTGAGGGAATTTCCTCAGGATCAGTCTGACGGGCGATGGACACCTTGAAGCCCTGTTCGATCAGCCACCGAATGCCCTCGAGCGCCTGATCGAAGCTACCGTCACCACGGTCTTTGTCGTGTCTGGCACGATCCGGGAAATCCAGGCTGACCCGGAAGTGGATCGGGTAGGGGTTGTCCAGCAACGGCAGCACCTGATGCCGACGCTTCAGCAATGGTTCGGTGGCGTTGGTGAGCACAAAACAGGGCCGGTGCTGGCTGGCATAGTCCAGGATGTTGACGAAGTCCCGGATCACAAAAGGTTCGCCGCCGGTGAACGAGAACTGCTCCACGCCCATGTCGATGGCTTCGTGAACGAACGGTTTCACATCGCTCAGCTTCATGCCGGGAATGCGCCCGTCGCCGGGGTGGGAACCTTCCAGGCAAAACGGGCAAGCGAGGTTGCAGGCGGTGCCGGTGTGGATCCACAACTCCTTCAGCTTGTCCGAATCGATGTAACCCCGCGGATCGCCATTGCGGGTGTGGGTCCAGCTGTCGAACGCCCGGGGTTCGAGGACTTCCACGGCCGGGATGCGTTTTTTCCGGGCCGGTCGGGTTTCGGTCAGGGGCATAGATGCTCCTCGAAGTTTCAATGTTAGTGCACAGTCACGGGTAAGACAGCTTTGTTGCGGAGACCGTCCTTTTTCAGCCCGTGGTTATTTCTTTTGCTTTTTCCTGCTGACTCTGGCCTTTGCCACGGCGCCAGCCGTGGAGCTTCTCCAGTAGCTTGAGAATTCCTGCCGGCGCATGAGCACGTTTCCATTCACCCGCTGCATACTTGGCCGATTCGTTCCAGGTCGGGTAGGGGTGGATAGTACCCAGGATCTTGTTCAGGCCCAGACCATGTTTCATGGCCAGAGTGAATTCCGCAAGGATTTCACCGGCATGGGTGCCTACCACAACCACACCCAGGATCTTGTCCTTGCCCGGTGGTGTCAGCACCTTGATGAAGCCATAGTCCTCGCTCTCGGCTATCGCCCGGTCCAGATCATCCAGGCCGTAACGGGTGACCTCGTAGGCAATTCCCTGATCCTTCGCTTCGGCTTCACTGAGGCCGACCCGCGCCACCTCCGGCGAGGTGAAGGTGACCCAGGGCATCACCCGGTAATCCACCCGGAAGCGCTTGAACTGGCCAAACAAACCATTCACCGCGGCATACCAGGCCTGATGGGCGGCGGCGTGGGTAAACTGGTACGGCCCGGCCACGTCGCCACAGGCAAACACGTTCGGATAACGCAGACTCATATCCTCTTCTACCGGCACGGTACCGTTGGGCAGGGTCTCTACGCCTATCCGCTCCAGGTTCAGACCGGAGGTGTTGGCTGCACGGCCTACCGCTACCAACACCTGATCGAAGGGAATTCTCACGCGTTCACCCTCATGATCGCAGTAGGCAACCTTCTCACCGTTCTCAATGCGGAACTCGGCCGCAGAATGATTAAGCCGGACGTCAATGCCATCGACCTCGAACTGTTTCATCACCACTGAGGCAACATCCGCATCTTCTTTCGACAGCAGACGCTCGCCCCGCTCCACCTGGGTTACCTTGCTGCCCAGCCGCACAAAAGCATGGGCCAGCTCGGAGCCAATCGGGCCACCGCCCAGTACCAGCAAGCGCTCCGGTTGTTCTTGCAGCTCCCACAGGTTGTCGGAGGTCAGTGGCTGCATGTCTTCAAGCCCCGGGATCGGCGGCATGGCTGGCTTGCCACCAGTGGCGACAATGATGCTGCGCGCAGTCAATCGATCGGTACGGCCATCGTTGTGCCGAACCTCCAGTTCCCAGGGAGATACGAAACTCGCCTCGCCAGAGATGCAATCCACACCCAACTTGCGGTAGCGCTCGGGGGAATCGTGGGGCTCAACCTTGGCCATCACGTGTTTGACCCGATTCATGATGTTCCTGAACGAGCCCTTCACCGGCACCGATTCCAGACCGTAGCGATTGGCGTGGCGCAAGGTGTCTGCCGCCCTGGCACTGCGAATCAGGGCCTTGGAGGGTACACAGCCGGTATTGAGACAGTCACCGCCCATCTTGTGTTTTTCGATCAGGGCCACCTTTGCCTTGACGGCAGCAGCGATGTAGGCCGAAACCAACCCCGCGGAACCGCCGCCGATGACCAGCAGGTTGTAGTCAAAATGCTCGGGTTTCTGCCAGCCTGCGTAGACGCGGCGGCGGCGGATGAAGCCCACGACAAACTTGGCAATGAGGGGGAACAGCCCGAGCAGGGCGAAAGATAGCAGCAGGTCGGCCGAGACAATATCACCGGTGGACTGGATCTGCCCCAGCTGCGTGCCCGCATTCACATAGACAAACGTACCCGGAAGCATGGCAACCCAGCTGACCAAGGCATAGGTCCGCAGCTTCATGCCGGTCAACCCCATGGCCAGGTTGATCAGGAAGAACGGAAATACCGGCACCAGGCGCAGGGTTGCCAGATAGAAAGCACCATCTTTGTCGATACCACGGTCAATCCGCTCGATGGTATTCCTGTATCTGCTCAGCAGCGTGTCACGCAGCAGGAACCGGGCGATCAGAAATGCCAGCGATGCGCCTGCCGTTGAGGCGATCGAGACCGTGATCAAACCGTACCAGTTGCCAAAAAAAGCACCGCCGGCCAGTGTCATGACCGCGGCACCGGGCAACGAAAGAGCCGTCACAAAAACATAGGCAATCCCGTAAATCCCGAGCGCGACCGCAAGGTGCCCGGTGATCCACTGATCAAGCGCCAACCGGTTCGCTTTCAAGGCATCGAGCGTCAACCACTCACTACCGCCCAGGGTCCAGAACAGGACCAGCGCCAGAAGGATTGCCGCAATAAGAACCAGTTTGCCAGTTTTCATTTCCTTCCCCATCAATGGTGTCGTTACATACTGAACACCTCAAGCACCGAACTGTTACACAGCCGCCATTTCACACCACCGAGCCTAACTCACCCCTACGCTCAAAGTTGTCACAGAGTTCTATATTTTATTTAAATCATCGATAACTAACTAAATCTGACCTATTTTTCAGTATCAGCAGAGTCGAAATGGATGCGCTCCCGGCGAAGGCATCAGATCTTCACATTGAACCTGCCCTGCTTCTCTTGCGTATTGAATGGCTACATAAAAAGCTTTTGCCAATTACAACCAAGGGATGCCTGCCGACAAAAAGGAGAAATCCAGAAGATGGATGCCAAGACGATCGCTCTGGTGGATGACCACACTCTTATCCGAACCGGCCTGAAAGGCCTGATCAATCAGTTGGACGGTTTTACAGTCATTGCAGAAGGTGAGAATGGTTCGGATGCTGTCAAACTGGCTGTCGAGTACTCACCTGACATCATTCTACTTGATATCTCGATGGAGAACTGCAGCGGAATCGAGGCAGCGTCCATCCTGAATAGACACACATGTCCCACCAGGATCCTGATGTTGTCTATGCATGACGATCACGACATGGTCATCGATGCTCTTCGCGCCGGGGCGCACGGATACCTGCTCAAAGGTTGCGAGGCCGCAGAGCTCGAGTTAGCCCTTAACGTGGTTGCCAATGGGAAGCTCTATGTCAGTCCCCACGCAGGGCAGGCAATCATCAGGTGCGCAATATCCGGGCACCCGGTTAATAGAAGCGCCCCCGACATACCGCTCACGGAGCGTCAACAGGAAATACTTCGACTCATCGCAGGCGGGAAAGGAACCAAGCAAATTGCGTGGGAGCTAGGACTGAGCTCCAAAACTGTCGATTCCCACCGATCGCAGATCATGCAACGCCTCCAGATTCGTGATATCGCAGGCCTCGTGCGTTACGCATTAAGGCAGGGGCTGGCGGATTTTTGACCTCCCTCCGCGATGATTGCCCGACCAGCTGGCTCAGGAACTTGCTGAGCCCTCGTAAGGAATATCCCGATAGGAATTTCCATAAGTTTGGCAAACACTTTTTACTTGAGATGTGAGTAGTGATGAAGGAGTGGTTAAAGGACATGCGGCGTACCGTGCAGGGAGCGAGGCTGGCCACAGGAGAATTGGAGGGGCTGAGATTAATCCAGGATACGTTCGACCTGGCCGAAGGCCTGGATTCCGTCGGGGATCCCTACCAACTTCTTGGTGAGTTGATTCGGTATATTCCAGTAGTCGTTTTCTGTCACGACCTGACTAAAGACGGCAAATGTCTGTTTGTCACCAAGTCTTTCGAAAAAATCTGGGGCCTCCCCTGTTCTGCACTCAAAAAGAACCCGCGAGCCTGGAGTGACCTGGTTATTTCAGAGGACCGGGAATATATTGAAAAAAGTTTCCACGCCAACAGTTCTGTTGGAGAGATGCAGGAGATTGAGTACCGGATACGCGACACCAGCGGAAAGCTCCGGCATATCCGCTCCAGCTTCATCAACCTACCGAACTCGCGGGGTAAAGGCACTCACAGCATAGGATTTGCCTCCGATATCACCTCACTTCGCGAAGCGGAACTTTACGCCTACGAAATCGCGCACAAAGACCCTTTGACCGGACTCGCAAACCGGCTCGCGTTTTCCGAGACGCTGAGTGAACTGATCGACCAGAGATCAGAGAACCTCTTCGGCAAAGAAATTCCCGTCATCTTCTTTGACATTGATAGGTTCGGTCGCATCAACGATGCACTTGGACACAGCGCAGGGGACGAATATCTGCGCAATATCGCAGAGCGGGCCCAGGGTTTACTTGGGGGCCAAGGTATCCTCGCCAGAGTGGGCGGTGACGAGTTTGCATTGGCGCTGACCAGCCGAAGCGAACCAAATTTGATACAGGGGCGCTTATCGGCTCTTCAACAATCGCTGAGTCAACCAGTGGAGCTTGACGGTGAACAGGTCGGCACCAGCGTATCCATGGGAATCGCCCATTATCCTGCCGATGGCGAAAGCGCCGATGCGTTGATCAAAGCCGCCGAGCTTGCCATGCTCAGGGGTAAGTCCCAACGACGCGGCTCACTTACCTACTATGAGTCGGGCCTGATGGAACAGGGCGCCCGATACCGTCTCCGCCGCGACATGGCTTTACGACACGCTCTCGATAATGAAGAGTTCGAGCTGGTTTATCAGGGCCAGTTTCAAGCCAGTTCGCGCAAACTGGCGGGAACCGAGGTTCTGCTGCGATGGCGGCACCCTGAATTTGGTTTTGTTTCTCCAGCGGAGTTCATCCCCAAACTCGAGGATTCCGGCGATATTATCGAGGTTGGCAAATGGGTGCTCCGCAAGGCCTGCGTGCAGTTGGCGGAATGGCGTCGGATCGGCCTTGGGAGCGACTTCACCCTCGCAATCAATATTTCCGCGCAGCAACTGCTTGCGCCTGGGTTTACAGAGTCGGTTGTGGCCATTTTAAATCATTCCCGGGTTCCGCCCGACAATATCGAACTTGAACTCACCGAGAGCGCAATTCTTTCAGACCCAGACCGTGCCGAGCAGGTATTCGGAGAGCTGAGGCAAGCCGGGGTCCGCCTCGCCATCGACGATTTCGGGACCGGGTACTCAAGCATCGGCTATCTGCGACGCTTCCGGCCAGACACCCTCAAGATTGATCGTTCATTTATTTCAGACTGTGATATCGACGAGACTTCGATGGGCATTGTCGAAAGCATGATCCAGTTAGGCAAAACCCTGAACATGACAATCGTGGCAGAGGGGATCGAAAGCCAGGGACAGGCTGATTGTCTGGCCCGGGCGAATTGTGATCTGCTGCAAGGGTTTCTTTACTCGAAACCGGTCTCTCCATTCAACTTTGAAAAGTTGCTGGTCCTTGCCTCTGAGCTCGAGCCTTGTGCTGTCTCAGCGGCGAGCCGACACTGAGCTATCATCGGGACCTGTTTCTGATCATTGTATCCCTGGTTTAACCTATAATTTTGAGCAAACACTCAAAAGCGGGGGAACTTTCCTCTGCCGAATAGGCCTACGCAGAAGATAGTCAACGATTTCGGGATCCAGGGACCATGAAAATGCCGGTTGCAGCGGATGCAGAACAACGCCTGATTCAATCACTCAAAAACGGGGATGAAAGGGCATTCCAGGAAGCGGTTTCTAGATACACATCGGGCATGATGGCCGTCGCCAGGTTCTATGTCGACAGCTCTTCGGCAGAGGACGTAGTGCAGGACTGTTGGGTAACGGTCGTCGACGCGATTCAGAAATTCGAAGGCCGCTCCGGACTGAAAACCTGGCTGCACCGGATCGTAGCCAACCGATGCAAGAACAAGCTCCGTGCCAGCAAACGGGAAGTAGCCACTGATTTTTCTGAAGCTCTGGAACCAGAACTCGCCGAGCGTTTCAATGCTACCCGGCGCTGGGATGTGCCACCCAAATTGCAGTTTAACGAATCTGCCGATGCCCTGATGGAAAACGGCGCACTTAGTGATTGCCTGGACAAACACCTCTCCGCTCTGCCGGAAACCCAGCGCTCCGCGCTGATACTCTATGAAGCCCACCAGCACAAATCCGAGGATGTCTGTAACATTCTGGATGTCAGTGCCTCTAACCTTCGTGTACTTTTACACCGTGCGAGGCAGAAGATCTTTCTCATGGTGGAAACCTTCCAGGAGACGGGCGAATGTTGATGTGCAGGGATCTGGCCGTAATTGCCAGCGACTACATCGATGGCGAACTGAGCGGCCGGCAGAATCTGTCCGTGAAAATGCACCTGATGATGTGCAAGGACTGCCGGACCTTCATCGGCAACCTGCGCGCAAGCACCCGGCTGATGCAGGCGCACTCCTCCGGCCATCCGGACGAAGAACTCCTGCGGCGGATCGATGAACGGGTATCTGAAGCACTCAACGCACGAGAGAACCGGAATAAAGACCAGGAATGAATGCTCGCGGAACGGGTGTCACTGCTCCAGAAACGGCCGGATACTTCTGGCTGTTCCCGACCCCACTACCTGACCCCGCCTTCTCTGTTCGGCTCCGATCCCGTCCGCCCAACTCTCTACATCGATCGGAATGGTCCCGATAATCTCCAGAGAGCGATCCTCCAGGACCTTCTCCAAGCCATGTTCTCGCCGCTGCTCTATCACCTCGTCCCGGTGGTGCAGCAATGCTTCGATCTGGGGCCGGAAACCACGCACCATGGCCGTCAGCCAACGGTTCACCGGCCAGCTGGGATACGCGTGGTCAATGGCGAACCGATCCAAAACTGCCGCGATCGCTGTGGCCGGCAGCCAGCTCTCGTCGGTCACCCAGCGATTTACCGTGAAAAGATCGGTGGGATAGCCCCATGCGTCCATGGAAATGGCGACCAGGTGCGCCACCCGGTCCTCGCCCGTGGGCCCCATCGCTGGCTCTGCCCCCTCAGGTAATGATGCGTCGCGAAGGAACAGATGGAAATGGCCGTGCTCGGCGTGATCCTCCCGGTGGGCGTGATAGTAATACTGGGACGCCGTCTCCCGGTCATAGACGTCCTCTTTCGGGTAATGATCCATTTCATAGAAAGGGCCCTGGCCCTTGAGCACTTCCCCAACCACGTTCAATCCGCCTTTTTCCAACACCCGATAGCAGTCCCGGATATCGTCGATAGCCGCCAGACTGGTTTCCAGCTGCGCGTCCGTCAGGCTCGCCAGCCCGGGAATACGAAGTTCTGTCATAACCTTTCACCTCCTGCCGGCGCGACTCCCGGGAATTTCCGGAAGTCACGCCCATGAGACATTCCCGGCAACCTCAGGCAGCGGCATCTGCCACCCGTTTCCCGGCACTGGCGGAACAGGGGTTCTTCGCCGCACAGGTTTTTTTGGTTGCACAGGGGTTTTTCGTGGCGCAGGGATTTTTTACAGCACACGGGTTGCAAGTCCCGCATTTACCACCCTTCAGGGCACATGGATTCGCCGCCAGTTGCTCCTGGACCTTGCCCATATACGTCGTGAGTGCCGCCAGTTTTTCGCCACTCCAGTCCAGAGGCTCTGCGGCCATTGGCTGGACCATGCAAATCTGGACCATCTCATCCAGATGCACGGAATCCATACCAAACATGTCGCGGGCCATGGCCACGCTGTGCGGATAGGCGTTTGCAAACGTTGCGTTGTAGCCAGCGCCATCATTATGGCAGCTCGCGCAGGACAGGCCGTTGCCGCTCAGGGAGGTATCGTTGAACAGCTTCTCCCCGAGCGCCATCAGCTTGCAAGGGTTCCCCTCATAGGGCTGATAGTTGGCCGGCCTGGAGACCTTCTTGGCGGCACAGGGATTGGGTTTCGCGCCACACTTCCCCGAAGCCGCACAGGGATTACAGGTCTTTGTGGCACAAGGATTACATCCCTTGCTGGCACAGGGGTTTTTCGCGGCGCATGGATTGCATCCGGCTTTGCAGCCAGCCTGACAGTACTGCCCCGCCTTGCACTTGCCCTTGCACGGGGAACAGGGGCTGCAGGCGGCAACGGCTAGCCCGCCAGTCCCCAGCATGGCTGTCACCAGCGCCGCCGACCACCAGGTGGCGCGTCGATGGTCGAACGAGGTACGAATCGCTTTTCTCAGAGGGTGTATCGTGGACATGGTCTCTCTCCCTGATCATCGCATCATGATTTGGGCCCTCAAAGCCCGCCACCGCCCGAGGGGGGCGGTCAGGTACGAGACACATGAGTTATGGAACTATTACACCCATCTGGAGAATTAATCGGATTCAAGAATCCGGGTTGTCTCATGAACCGCTTTTTCTTTGCCTTGTGTTCAAAACCAGAGACAGGCCCTCGCAGCGGCGAATCTGTAAAAATTCTGTCAGCGGTTTGTCTGCACTATAAATAACTGCGGACGCGCAACCGGGGAATCACATGCTGCTTGACTGGCTGTCGCGGCGCCTGGCTGCCTATCTTTCCAAACAGATCAAATGCCACTCCGTTCGAACCTCCAGCTGGGAGGCCATGCAGTGCTCGATCAAACCTGGCGATGTGATTCTGGTCGAAGGCAAAACGCGAATCAGTACCGCCATCAAATATCTGACCCAGTCCACCTGGTCCCATGCGGCTCTCTACCTGGGCCCGAACGCAGCCCTGGGAATGACGGAAGACGGTGAGTCTCTCGTGTTGGTCGAAGCGGATCTTGAGGAAGGTATCCGCTCGCTTCCGCTCTCCTTCTACCGGCACTTTCACACCCGTATCTGCCGTCCCATAGGATTATGTGACGAAGACATCAGCAAGCCGGTCAGCTACTCGAAAAGCCGACTCGGGCACCAATATGACCTGAAAAACGTCTGGGACCTGGCGCGCTATCTTTGCCCCACACCCCCGGTACCCACTCGCTACCGGCGTTCTATGCTCGCACTAGGCAGCGGGGACCCCACCAAGGCGATCTGTTCAACGTTTATCGCCCAGGGTTTTCAATCGATCCGGTATCCAATACTGCCTGTGAGGTTGGATACACCGGGTGATGATCCCGATTCAGACGCCCAGTCGCATGAATACTTCCGCATTCGCCATCACTCCCTGTTCACCCCAAGGGATTTCGATTCATCTCCCTACTTTGAAGTCATCAAACCCACCGTGGAGCAGGGATTCGATTACCGGCAATTTCAGTGGGCCGAGTGAGCAATGTCCTCAGTGCGCAAATCTAAAAAGGGTGGAGACCAGCTCCACCCAAGGGGCTTACCACTTAACCACCGATGCAACGGTCACACACAGTCAACGCAGTAATTAAGGTAAGTCGCCTCAACGACGCTTGCCGTTCTGTGTTTTACTGAGTACTGACATGCCAACCAACGGAATGTTACAAGGTCAGGTATTGTTTTTCTGAATGTGCCAAATACTGAAAGCGACCGGCGAGGATTTCCAATGAACAGCCTCCTGCCCAATGACAGAAAAACTAACGTTATAGAGGCCCTCGCCGGAGGCTGGGTCGCGGATGCAGCCAGTCTTGGTCTGCACTGGCTTTATGACAGTGATCGAATCCTCGAGGTGGGTGGAGCGCACCCGGAATTTCTTCCCCCGAAAGCAGAGTATTTCCAGGGAGGCTTCGGTTACTTTGCCCACGGCGGGAAGCAGGTGGGCGACACAAGTCACTACGGTGCTGCCACAGGCGTGCTGACTGGCAGCCTTCTGGCCAGCCAGGGCCACCTCGACATTCGTGATTACCAGCGACGTTTCCGCGCCTTCTTCGGGCCAGGCGGGGAATGGCGGGGCTATATCGACAACCCGACTCGGGTAACCCTCTACAATCTGAATTCAATTGAGCAGACGGCGATTGAAGAGGCGCAGGCCACGACGTCCGTCGGACTCACGGATCAGCAAAAGCGGATTCTGGTTCAGAAAGTGTTGCCCTATACCCGGTATCTAAGCGGTGACCAACTGGCCGAGCCCGTGCGCAAGGCAATCGACCTGACTTACCACGAAACGGAGGTTCAGGAAGCCGGTGTCCACCTGGCCGAAACCATCGACCATCACCTGTTGCCGGAAAGCGGCGCCAATGACATGCAACTGCCGGCTGTCTCCAAGCTGCCTCCGCTAGTGGCCTGTTATTGCGGCCGTGATGACCTGCTGGAAAAAGCGGAGGCGGCAGTGCGTGTGACCAACCATAACGATGAGGCCGTTGCCTGGGCAAAGTGCGCAACAATACTTCTGGACCGGCTTTTTCAGGGCATGCGGATGTCCGAAGCTCTGGACTCCGCCACTTTAGAAGCACCGGACCCTGGCAGGCTGAACAGGGCAGGGTCCGGTGATCACCTGGATGCCGCAGGCGCGGGTGACATCTTTGGTCGCACCTGCTACCTCAACGAAGCCATGCCAGTGATCATTCACATCCTGAGCCATGCCAGAAGTTATAGAGAGGCCATTTGCGCCAATATCCAGTGCGGGGGCGATTCCTGTGGCCGGGCCTGGATTATCGGCCCGGCAATGGCGGCGATTCACGGAGTTGGAGGTGAGTGCGGTATCCCGCTTAGCTGGTTGGCTCGAGTGACCGATGCACCCTCGATCCTCGAGGACATTGAAACGCTGGTAAACCGAACCTGGTCAGTTTCGAGTTGACGGACAGGGTGCGCCACAGGGCGCACAGGCGGTCTCATCCCGTTGCATCAACGCAGTCTCCACATTGCCCTGCCCGGAGTTAAACGCAAACGTGGGGCTAGTCAGATGATCGGCCAGGATCAGCGCCAGAATCACCCCGAGCATGACCAGAATGCGAGTGCGACTGTAAGCTTTGCCCATGTTGCCCTCTCGCATCAGTTTGGCAGCCGGAACCAGGGCCGCAGCCGAATTCCGATCAGCGAGCCGGCAAACGCGCAGGCAAACCAGATCCAGGCGTGCAGGCTGGCCGAAGCAATGCCGGAAAACAGCGCGCCGATGTTGCAGCCGAAGCCCAACCGGGCGCCATAACCAAGCAGCAAGCCGCCCACCACGGCAGCCAGAAACTGGCGACTTTCAGGCCAGTTCCGACTGGCTTCGTTAAAGCGGTTAGCCAGACCCGCCGCCAGCATGGCACCAAGCAGTAACCCGAAGTTCATCACTGAAGGGATGTTAGTCAGCACCGAATCCTTGAGGGCCATGGCGGGGTAATCCCAGGTCCAGAACTCGAACTGGGCCATGTTCACACCAACGACTTCCAGGGCCTTTGCGCCCCAAACATTGAAGGCGAAGGTGATGCTCCAGGGCGCACCACCGATGGCCAGAGTCAGGGCGTTGCCGGTAGCCAGGATGAGAATCGCCCAAGTGAACGGCCAGCGGCCGCTGACCAGGGTTCGAAGCACGCCATGGCCCCGGCTTTTCCAGAGCAGCTCATCCTTTTCAATGGAACCATGAGCCTTACGCTCAATCCGGTTGATCCACCAGGCGATCAGCCCTAAGCCAACGAATTGCACGAGAATGGCACCGCTGACGCCAAAACTGTTCACCAGCGGCACCGGATCAAAGCCGGGCTGGTCTAGCCACCAGGGCAGGTGAAGGGAACCGAGAACAGCACCGGCAATGAAGAATACCAGTGTGACCACCATGCGAATATTGCCAGCGCCCACGGTGAACAAGGTCCCGGAACCACAACCACCACCCAGCTGCATACCGATGCCAAACAGGAAGGAGCCCACCACTAGCGAGATACCTACGGGCGCCACCGCACCCACGAGACCCTCCTGCCCACTATGGAGCATGGGCACCATGACCAGGGAGCTGACCGCGAACAACAGCAACTGGGCGCGCATGCCTGCGCCGCGCTTCTTCACCACCAGGTTGCGCCAGCCGGCGGTAAAGCCGAAGGCACCGTGATACAGGGCCATGCCGAGAACGGTGCCGATCGCAAACAGTGCCACCATGAAGGGGGCGGTCTCCAACCAGATGAGACCTCCCAGCAGGGCGAAGCCCACCAGAGCAGTCGCGGCAATAAACCGGTCGACTCGCCAGGGAGGCTGTTGAAGAACTGCTGAGTCAGCCATTGCGCTTCCGTTCTATCCAATAATCAGTTGAAGAAATCGAGGATCTTACCAAGGCCCTTCTTGGCCACCTGCATCGGGCGGTCACTGTCCTGGGACCACTCGGCCATGGAGCCGTCATACAGGGCCACTTCATTGAAACCTGCCAGTTCACTCAGGATAAACCAGTCCGTGGCGGCCCAGTGTCCAGTGTTGCAGAAGGCAATCGTGCGGGCTCCGGGATCCAGCTCAGCGGTGTTTACTTTTTGCGTGATCGTGTCCTGGTTGAGGTAAAACACCTGACCCTGCTGATCAATGAAAGAGTCATGGGGCAGGTTGCGAGAACCGGGAATAGTGCCGGGTGATTTTGCCGCCGGTGACTTTGTCTCGCCCCGGAAATAATCTGCCGGGCGAGCGTCTACCAGCTGCGCCTGGGTTTCACGGGCTTGCTGGACCTCCTCGAGGCTGGCCAGGAGAGGCTCTTGAAGCTCGCCGTCGAATTGTGCCACGGGCAGACGTGCGCCCTCGCCCTGCGCAACGTCATAGCCCGCCGCCTTCCAGCCGGCAAAGCCACCGTTGAGGATCGTTACCGCATCATGGCCTAAAACCCGGAAGGTCCAGTAGACCCGGGCTGCACTGCCGAAATCCGTTACCCCGGTTCCGGCGGGAACGACAACCACCATTGCGTCATTGGTAATGCCAAGACCACCGATCAAGCGCTCCAACGAGCGGACCGGGGGCATTAGCCCCGTCACACCGTCCCGGCTTTCCCGCCAGCCATCATTGGTGTAGCTGCTGTAAATTGAGTCGGGGATATGGCCCTGCTGGAAGTTGCTCCGATCACCACCGTTATCAATACCGGAGCGGACATCCAGAACCACCAGCTGGTCATCGCCCAGACGGTCATTCAACCAGGCAGCGTCTACCAGGGCGGGCACCGAAGCATTCGCGGCCCAGGCGAAGGTACTGAGCAGCAGTAAAACCGACAATTTTGCCAAACGAATCATGGGTGCACCTCCACACGAAATCAGACGATGACCAATTATTATGAGTCGTTGCATGCGTTATTAAAACAATCACAGGTAGATCATTTTAATCTATTCAAATGAGAAAAGATTTGATCGCTACCGTAAGATGCCCTTGCTGACACTACATCCGGCCATCCAGATGCAGCCAACGTGCCAGGCGGGAGTGCGGGCGACGGCCCAGATACCAGGGCAAGGTGCTCATGACCAACAGGATGGTGGCTGCGGCGATTACCGTCAGGACCGGGTTGAGCTCAAAGCTCTGGCCAAGCCCGGCAAAAACAAAGGTCATCGGCAACATCCCCACAGCAGTCGCCAGTGCATAGCGCCAGAGCTGGATAACTGTGACCCCGGCGGCATAGCTGATCAATGCGAACGAAAACACAGGAACCAGGCGGGTGAACAGCACCGCGACAAACAGAAAACGCTGGGAACCCCGCGCCGAGAACACCGGATTCTGATCCAGCTTGCGCTGTACCGCCTCCCGCCCGAGGATGCGCGCCAGGTAGAAGGCGATGAGGGACCCGGCAAGCGCCCCGGTCACGGCAATGGCGGTCCCGGTAAACATGCCATAGACCAGACCGGCAGCGGCACTGATGGGGAGCGTGGGAATCGGCCCGACGACGACAGCAAGGATCATCATCAGCATCAGGAACACAGGCCCGAGCATGCCCTGGTGCATCAGCCATTCTGACAGGGCTGCCGGTGCCAGGCTGGCGGGCATGCCCAGCTGCCGAAGCAGCAGCCAGATAGCGGCCATCAGGATTGCGACGATGGCCAGGAAGGAAAGACGGAAAAGCCACTGTGAACGGATCATCGGAGTATTCTAACCGTCACAGGGGCATCGGGAAGGTAAAAAATGGCTGGCAGGCCGCATGGAACCATGCCATATGGCCTGAATCGGCGGTTTACTGGTTCTTGCTCCAGGCAAACTTCTTGAACGGCTCATCAACCGGCGTTTGTGCAATGTGGTTGATGTAATTGCTCATGGTCTTCTGGGACAGGGTCAGGATAACGTCCAGGACCTGCTGGTGACCGTAGCCGGCCTTGAAGAAAGCATCCAGGTCGTCCTGACTGACGTTCCCCTGCTTGCGCATCACCGCCAGGGTAAAGTCTCGAAGCGCTTCCAGCTTTTTATTCGGAAGCGGAGTTTCATTACGCAGCGGCTCGATGATGTCGTCCGATACTTCCATCATCTTGGCGATGCCGGTGTGTGCCGGCACGCAGTAATGGCAGGCGTTCTCGACATTGATGGTCTGCCAGACCACGGTTTTCTCGTCGTTATCGAAACTGCTGTCCAGCACCAGCTGATGCAGCTTCTGATACGCCTCCAGCACCTGGGGGGATTCCGCCATTACTGCGTGCAGGCTGGGAATCATGCCAAAACCTTTTTGCGACTTCTCCAGAAGTGGCTTGGAGCCTTCCGGAGCAGATTCGATGTTATGCAACTTGAAATCAGCCATGGTTTGTCTCCGTGTTTGAATGTTCGCTCAACAACATCGAGGCTAACTGTTATTGAGCAGTCATTCAAGATATAATTGAGCGAACATTCAAAGTGACGACAGATGGTATCGGTATGCCCAGACCTCCAAGTTATGATCGGGAATCCGCCCTCGCGAGGGCCGTCAGCCTGTTCTGGGAAAAGGGCTACCATGGCAGTTCGATGAAGCAGATCGAGCAGGCCCTGGATATGCGGCCCGGCAGCATCTACGCCACCTTTGGCAGCAAGGATGGTCTGTATTCGGAAGCCCTCACCCGCTATGCCGAAGCCGGCGGCGCGGAGCTGTCCGAGCACATGGCCGGTTACGATTCCATCATCGAAGGACTCCAGGACTATCTCCGCAGGATTGCGCAGGGCTGTACCAAAAAAGGCGTTGCACCCTCCCGTGCCTGTCTGATCGTCAAGACCCTTCTTGAATCCAGCAATACCCACGCGGGGCTGTCCGAACAGGCGCAGGCGATTCTGGGAGCGATAGAGCAATCCTTCACAGACTTGCTTGAGCAGGCCAAGGAACACGGTGAACTGAAGGAATCTGTCAACCCCGATCGTCTTGCGCGGCTGCTGCAAGGCCAGATCATGGGGTTACGCTCCATTGCCGAACGCAACCTCCCGGATGCCGAATTGGAAGCGCTGGGCGATGATATGGCGAGGATTCTCGAAGCCTATCGCCCAGACTGAGAGCGGGGGATGAAGGCCACGGCTCAACTGGCTAGGCGATTCACCTGCTCCACAAACCCGGCCGGTACGCTGTCGACCACTGGCCGGGCATCCCCGCACACCTCCGGATTGGGCACATCCGGCTCCACCGCCAGTACGGAGGGGAATTCGGACCAATGCAGCAGTTCCAGTTTCCCGGTCTCCTGCTCCACGAGTGCCGTGCAGTGTTCCACCCAATCACCATCGTTGCAGTACAGCCCCTCTTCGCTTCGCAGGAAACCGGCCGAATGGATATGCCCGCAGATAAATCCATCGTAGTGCCCCTTCTCCGCCACCGTCAGCGCCGCAAGCTCGAACCGACGGATGAACGTGCGCGCTCGGCCGATCCGGCTCTTCACCCAGGCCGCCAGTGACCAGTACGGCTTGCCCTGGAGCCGGCGCAGGGCGTTAAACCAGCGGTTCAGGCGTAGCAATAAGCCGTGAGCACGGTCACCGACCAGGAGCATCAGCGGGCTACAACGTACCACCTGGTCAAACTGGTCCCCGTGGCACACCAGGAACTGCCGACCATCGACGGTGGTATGCACCACTTTGTGGTGCAGCTCGATACCGGAGAGTGTCTGGCCGCAAAAGCGCCGGAAAAACTCATCGTGATTGCCGGGAATGTAGACCACGCGGGTGCCGGAGGCGGCCAGATCAACCAGCTTGTGAATAACCTTACGATGGGATTCGGGAAAGTGGGAACGCCTCTGCATGGCGATCAAATCGACGATATCGCCGACGAGGTACAGGGTTTCGCAACGGATATTTTGCAGAAAATCCAGCAGGTACTCGGCCTGGCAATCGGCTGTTCCCAGGTGGACATCAGAAATGAATACACTGCGGTACTGTCGCACGGTGCCTCCCGTTTCTCCGGAGCTTGCGTTAAGGCTTCCTGCAAAGAACCATGGCAAGCCCCGGTGACAGCCGGGTGACACTGTCGCGACAGTTACGTTACCGTCCGGGGATTAACGGAGATCAGGGTTCAGAGTGTAGGTCCCTGTCACCCGGGCACTGTCCAGCACGTGACCTTTCATGGCCTCCCGGACATCGTTGCCATCGAACTCCCCCTCAAGACCCAGGCTGTCCACATCCAGCGCATGAACCTCGAAGTGATAGTGATGGATGATTTCATCGTTCCAGGGCGGGCAGGGACCATCATAACCGGCATAGGTGCCGGCCATGTCCGGATTGCCGGCCAGGAACTGGGTGTAGTTATTGACGCCGCGCACGCCAATCGGGCCAGTACCATGGTCCTTGCCCTTCGGAATCACACCATCGCTGTCCTCGCCCTCCGGAATCCGGTTCACATTGGCTGGAACATCCACCAGCAGCCAGTGGAAAAAATCCACCCGGGGCAGGTCCTTCGCAACGGTCTTGCCCTCCTGATTCACGTCATCAGCCACGCTGGGCACATCCGGATCGAACACCATGATCACGAAGCTTTTCGTGCCCTCAGGCGCATCTTCCCAGCTGATCTCCGGATTCCTGTTCGGACCGAAACTCATGTGATCCTCTTCGTTGTAGACGCCGAAAGCGAACTTCTCCGGAATCGGCTGCCCTTCTTCAATCCCTCGGACCTGCAGTTTCACAGCAATGCCTCCTGTTGATATTTAACGTGGACCTGGTTGATTTTGGCAATCCACGACCAGATCTTTGATGCAAACGGTTTTAACAGTGGTATCGACCCTATGTCCAGATTAGCAGACAACGGCTCATGCCACGTTTGGCCACCGCCATACCACAACCGACGGAGACCCGGCTCATCATGAGCGACCAGAAACCCGGCAGCCCACAGAAACCCGAAAGCCAGAAGGACGAGGACGCCATTGCCCTCGCACAGGGCCTGTTTGACCTCGCCCGAAGTGGCGGCACCCGCATGCTCCAGCCGCTCCTGGAAGCGGGGGTACCTGTGGACATACGTACCAGCGACGGTGACAGTCTGCTGATGCTCGCGATTAGCCATAAACAGCCCGACACAGCTCGCTTCCTGCTGGAGAAGGGCGCCGACCCCAACCTGGCCAACAACCAGCTGCGAACGCCGCTGATGGCCGCAGCGGTGGCGAACCAGGTGGAGACCGTGGATCTCCTTCTGAAGGCCGGCGCCGATCCCCGGGCGACTGACATGGATGGTGCCCGCGCCGCAGATCTGGCGAATGCCCATGGCGCAAAAGAGACAGCTCTCAGGCTGGGAGCACGGGATGGCGAATGATCCGGGTCAAACCCTCGGGCAAATGCCCTTGATCATGACGCCAGATCAACCATAGTTAATGTCAGAAAGCCAACATCAAGGAGAGCAAGGATGAGTGAAGAAGAAGACTACAAGAAGCTGCACCCGATTCTGACTTCGGTGACTCAGACATACGTGGACCTGTACACCAACCGACCCAACGAAAAGAATCGGGAACAGCTGATCAAGCTGGAGAAACTGCTCCACGATAAACTCGAAGAGCTCAAGAAGGCTCGAGGTGAGGAAGGCAGCTGATCCGGCATGCCGCCGGCACTCTGGCACCCACCAGAGTGCCGCACTCATTCAAGGCTAATATTCCCTTTCGGGATCCGCCCGTTTCAGGCAGTCGCCCTGTTCACGTCCATTTCTCATGGGGTGGCCGGTAGTTTTCGAAGGCATTGACGATGGCCTCCGGGGTCTCCGCCCTTACGATCATGTCGATGTACTCCTGGTTCAGGAAGCCGTTCTCCTGCATGGTCTTCACCATGGCCAGCAGCGGATCATAGAAGCCGTTTATGTTGTACAGGCCGCAGGGCTTCTGATGGAAACCCAGTTGCCCCCAGGTCCAGGCCTCGAACAGCTCTTCCAGGGTGCCGATGCCGCCGGGCAGGGCAAGAAAGCCATCCGCCAGCTCCGCCATCCGGGCCTTGCGCTGGTGCATGTCACTGACCACATGCAGTTCGGTCAGTCGGTCGTGAGCCAGTTCCCGGTCCCTGAGACTTTCGGGAATTACGCCATAGACCCGTCCCCCGGCAGCCAGGGTCGAGTCGGCAACAACGCCCATCAACCCCACGTGTCCACCACCAAAGACCACATCGATGCCACGTCGACCGAACCAGGTACCAAGCTCTCTGGCCTTTTCCACGAACAACGGATTGTTACCGTTCCTGGATCCGCAATAGACTGCTACTTTCATCGGTTCTTCCCGCTCCATGACTGCTCGGATAGTCGACATTATGGGCGTTCAACCAAAGCAGTTAAATGTTTTGGCGGAGGGAAACCCGCCTTCCGTGCAATTGTGCCGATGACCGGCTCCGCGTTAGTATTGGTACAGTATTAGCACCCTACCTTTACCCGTGCCTTTCCCAGTGAGGACAGCCAAGCGCTTTCGACCGCAAGAGTGCTTGGCTTTCTTCACTTAAAGGTCTGACAGTTATGGATAACCTTCCTCATATCGTGGTGGTGGGCGGCGGTGCCGGCGGCCTGGAGCTGGTCACCAGTCTGGGCAACAAACTGGGCAAGAAGCGCAAGGCCAGGATCACCCTGGTCGACGCCGGCCTGACCCACGTCTGGAAACCGCTGCTGCACGAAGTCGCATCCGGTTCCCTGGACGCCAGCGCCAACGAAATTAACTACCGCGCTCACGCTCGCAAACACCATTACGAATTCCAGCTCGGGCGTATGAGCGGGCTTGACCGCAAGGCGAAGGAGCTGGTCATTGCCCCGTTTCGTGACGAGGAAGGCCGGGAGGTGGTGCCAGCTCGGACCATCAGCTACGACACCCTGGTGATCGCTGTCGGCAGCACCGCCAACGATTTTGGCACTCCCGGTGCGCAGGAGCACTGCCTGTTCCTGGATAGCCTGAAACAGGCCCGGCGCTTCCATAACCTGATGCTGAACGCCTTCCTGCGCAAGAACCACGAAGCCCTGCAGGGCCACGAACACACTCTCAACATCAGCATCATCGGCGCCGGCGCAACCGGGGTGGAGTTGGCCGCCGAGCTGCGTCTGGCGTCCCGGGAACTGCCGGTCTACGGCATGAATCATCTCCAGCCCTCGGATGTGTCCATCTCCGTGATTGAAGCAGCCGACCGGATCCTGCCTGCCCTGCCCGGCAGGCTCTCTGCTGCGGCAACCCGGGAACTGGAGCACCAGCATGTGGATGTGCTGACCGGCCAGCCGGTGAGCGAAGTCCGTGAGAACAGCATCATCATGCAGGACGGCACGGAACTGGCATCGGAAATGACCATCTGGGCCGCCGGCATCAAGGCGCCCGCGTTTCTGGCGGAACTGGACGGGCTGGAGGTCAATCGGGGCAATCAGCTGGTGGTGGAGCAAACCCTGCAAACCACCCAGGATGTCGATGTCTTCGCCCTGGGGGATTGCGCCGCCTGCCCGCAACCGGATTCCGACCGACCGGTCCCTCCCCGGGCCCAGGCTGCACACCAGCAGGCCGATGCCCTGTTCAAGACCCTGTGCAACCGCCTGGAAGGCAAGGAAGATGTACCGTTCGTTTACAATGACCACGGCTCACTGATTAATTTCAGTCGCTACACCACCGTGGGCAACCTTATGGGCAACCTGTCCGGGCGCAGCATGTATATCGAGGGCAAAGTGGCGAGGTTGTTCTACGTCTCCCTGTATCGCATGCACCAGGTGGCCCTGCACGGGTTCATACGGACAGGCATCATCTGGCTGATGGATAAAATCAGCCGTGCCATGCACCCGCGTCTGAAACTACACTGAGGGAAAGACCGGCCACGGAAGGATGTTGGAGCGGGTGAAGGGAATCGAACCCTCGTATGCAGCTTGGGAAGCTGCCGTTCTACCATTGAACTACACCCGCATAAGCATGGGCCGCGAGTGAAATATAAGCGCACGGCCAGGCTGTGGGCAAGCTTTGTGTCTGGAGATTGAATGGACCCGACCCTCACCCTTGTGGGAGCCCTGATGCTGGTGATCAGCATTGTGCTCAGCCCCCTGTCCAGCCGGGTCGGCATGCCGGTGCTGCTCATCTTCCTGGTGGTGGGCATGATGATGGGCGAGGACGGCCCTGGCGGGATCGAATTCGACGACTTCGAGCTTGCCTTCCTGATCGCCAACCTGGCCCTCGGGGTAATCCTGCTCGATGGCGGCATGCGTACCCGGGCGGAGACCTTCCGGGTCGGTCTACGACCGGCCCTGGTGCTGGCAACCCTCGGCGTCTTCATGACCGCTGCCGGAGCGGCGGTGGTCGCCCGATGGGTGTTTGATCTGGAATGGCTGACCGCCCTGCTCATTGGTGCGATCATCTCCTCAACAGACGCCGCGGCGGTGTTTTCGTTGCTGCAGGGCCGGGGACTGCACCTGAACGAACGGGTCAGCGCCACCCTGGAGATCGAGTCCGGCAGTAACGATCCCATGGCCATTTTCCTGACCCTTTTGCTGGTCACCCTGATCGGCAACGAGGGCGCAGGCGCCACCTGGTCAGCATTGATCATGCTGGTCCAACAGTTCGGTATTGGCGGTATCGCCGGCCTGCTAGGGGGCTTCGCGGTGGTGGAGATGGCCAACCGTATCCGTCTGACCCCGTCCCTGTACCCACTTCTGGTGGCCGCTGCCGGGATATCCGTGTTCTCAGCCACGAATGCCCTGGGCGGCTCCGGTTTCCTCGCCATTTATCTGACCGGTGTGGTGATTGGTAACCGTCCCGTGCGGATGATGCCGATGATTCTCCAGGTACACGACGGTCTGGCGTGGTTGGCGCAATTGTGCCTGTTCCTGATGCTGGGCCTGCTGGTGTCACCATCGGAACTGCTGCCCCTGGCCGGTAGCGGTCTAATCCTCGCTCTTGCGCTGATCTTTGTCATTCGCCCTGCGACCATTTTTGCCACACTTTGGCCCTTCGGCTTCAAACCGCGCGAACTCGGTTTTATCGGCTGGGTGGGGCTGAGAGGCGCCGTGCCGATTGTTCTGGCCCTGTTCCCTGTCATTGCCGGCCTGCCAGAGGCGCAACAGGTTTTCCACGCGGCATTCTTCATCGTGCTGGTGTCACTGCTGGTGCAGGGCACCACCATGGCGCCGTTGGCCCGAAAACTTCGACTTGAGGTGCCCGCAGGCGATGATCCCTACCGGAGACTCCCTCTCGATGCGCCAGGCGCCGGAGATCACGAACTGATGCTGTTCCCCCTGCGCGGGAAGAACTGGGAAACGCCTCGACGCCTCGGCCAACTTCGGTTTCCGGAGAATACCGCGGTAGCCGGCGTGTTCCGCAACCGGGTCTGCCTGCAGCCGAAAGAGGATCTGGAGGTTGCCAGTGGGGACATGGTAGCCATGTTCGCCATCCCCAAGGTTCTGCCGGAACTAGGCAAGGCCCTCAGCGGCCGCCATGCGCCGGAATACCTTGCCGAGCGAGCCTTCTTCGGGGACTTTGTGTTGAACGGTGACGCGCTGCTTGGGGATGTAGAACAGGTTTACGGCATCGAATTCGATGAACTGTCACCGGAGATCAGTCTTGCGGAGTGTTTCTCCAAGCGGACCAAGGGGCACCCCGTGGTCGGCGATACTGTCATCCTTGGGCCGGTTACGTTGGTGGCCCGGGCTACCGAGGCGGATCAGGTCACGAAAGTGGGCATGAAGATGGATAAGTCACAAAATGACTGACCGTCGAAAGGGATGGCTATAAAACTTAACAAAACCCCTTAACAGCCTCACCCTGAGCTATGATATAAACGCCGCTAAAGGAACATTAATGTTTGGTAAGTCAGGGTTATGGGTTTGCTGAGAAACGTTTGCCGTTGTCTGTTGATGCTTCTGGTGTTGGTGTCCGCGACTGCCAGTGCCTCGGAATTGCTTGCAAAAGCTGACGTCCGCATGCCTGAACCACAATCGTTCTCGCCGGAACGCTTTGCTATCAGTGAAGTGCTGGTCAAAAAAGCGGAACGCCGCCTTTACCTCCTTGAAGGCGAAGAGGTTATACGCAGCTATCGCATCTCCCTGGGCGATAACCCTGAAGGCCACAAGCTCTATGAAGGGGATGAGCGCACACCGGAGGGCGAATACACCCTGGACTGGCGCAACGACCGAAGCGATTTCTACAAGTCCATCCACATCTCTTATCCCAGCCCGAGGGATCGCGAACTGGCCGAAGCCTGGGGACTTGATCCCGGCGGCAGCATCATGATCCACGGCCTCCCCAATGAAGCCGGCGACCTGGCCTTTGCCTATGTCGGTCTGGACTGGACCGACGGCTGCATTGCAGTCACCAACGAAGCCATGGATGAGATCTGGCAACTCGTTTCCAATGGAACCCCGATCCGCATTCTTCCGTGAACAAGGTATGACACCACGATTAAGTTGTTGTCATGACCTGAGAAATTTTGCGTATCCTTAGTTAACATTTTGTCTCGGAGTGTTTTACACTGTTTAACGACTCCGATGGGGAAAAAAAGTTCCCTCGGACCCGGTTTTACGGGAAGTGGTCTATACTCACTTCCGAGACTCAGGACCTAAAACGACCAATAAGGGGATTTACTATGCGTAAACTGATGATCGCTGGGTTTGCAATGGCGACCGCTCTGACTGCCGGCTGTGCCAGCAACCAGGCTGCCATCGACGAAGCCAACGCGACTGCGACTTCTGCCGAGCAGACCGCTGAAAACGCACTGAACACTGCCAACAGCGCTGCCTCTGACGCACGCACTGCACAGCAGACTGCAGAAGAAGCACTGGCCGCTGCCCGTGCAGCCCAGCAAGCGGCTGACGAAGCCAACGAGCGTGCCAAGCGCATGCTGCAGAGCGCCAGCCAGAAGTAATTGGCTCGCTGATGCAGAAAAGGCCGGGATTCCCGGCCTTTTTTTGTGCCTGGCGTTCGGGGTTCACCTGACGGCCGGGCAAGAAGACGGGGTCAGAAGAAAGCCTTCTTCTGACCCCATTTTTATGCCTGAAACCGAAGCAGCGCGGTCCTCCGAAACGCAGGGGTCAGAAGAACGCTTTCTTCTGACCCCATTTTTACGCCTGCTCGCCGGATGGTGGGGTCTTGCCCTGCTTCTCCATGAAGGTCCGCATCAGATCCATCGGCATCGGGAACACAATGGTTGAGGCATTGCTGCTGCTCATGTCCGCCATGGTTTGCAGATAACGCAGTTGCATGGCTCCTGAATCGGCGGACATCACCTGGGCGGCCTCTACCAGTTTCTTCGACGCCTGCAGTTCACCTTCCGCGTGAATCACCTTGGCCCGACGTTCACGCTCAGCCTCAGCCTGGCGGGCAATGGCACGGATCATGGACTCATTCAGGTCCACGTGCTTGATTTCGACATTCGCCACCTTGATGCCCCATTCCTCCGTCTGGGCATCGATGATCTCCTGGATATCGGCGTTAAGCTTGTCCCGCTCCGAGAGCATCTCGTCCAGATCATGCTTGCCCAGCACTGAACGCAGAGTGGTCTGGGCCAACTGGCTGGTCGCCGAGTTGAAATCCTCCACCCGAATGATGGCTCGCTCGGGGTCGACAACACGGAAATACAGCACGGCATTCACCCGCACCGTGACGTTATCCTTGGAGATCACATCCTGACTGGGAACATCAAGGACAATGACCCGGAGATCTACCCTGACGATCTGCTGGATACCGGGTATGACAATGATCAGGCCCGGGCCTTTCACACCCTGGAATCGCCCCAGGAAGAACACCACGCCACGCTCATACTCCGGAAGGATCTTGATCGCCGACCCGAGGATCAGTAACAACACCACCGTCGGTGCAAGATAGGGAATCAGATCACCAATCATACGGCCTCCTTGTTCGCCGTGAACTGTTTAGCGCCGGGTCAGCCTGCGTCTTTGATGACCTCGACAGCTACCGTCAAACCTTCGATGCCGGTCACCCGCACACGATCGCCGGCACTCACCGGCTGCTCGCTGCGGGCATTCCAGCGCTCACCACTGATACGCACATGTCCATTGTAGTGTTCGTGGCCCCGGGTGAAGTCATCCAGCGCTTCACCCTGCTCGTGGGTAATCTGCTCGGAGCCGCTGACCGGATGCCTCCGTCGCAGGCCGATGAAGCGGGTGACCGTCCAGAGGATGAAGCCGGCCGCCACGATGGCCGTGCCGCCAATCGTGGGTAATGAAATATCGCGATGGCTGCCGTCCATCAGGATCACGGAACCGGCAACAAAGGCGACAATGCCCCCGACCCCCAACATGCCGAAACTCGGCACGAAGGCCTCCCCGACAATAAACGCCAATCCCAGCATGATCAGCGCCAGCCCGGCATAATTCACGGACAACACCTGGAAGGCGAAAAGCGCGAGGATCAGGCTGATGGCACCGATGACACCCGGGACGATGGCACCGGGGTTGGCGAGCTCGAAAATGATGCCGTAAAACCCGATGATCATCAGGAAGTAGGCCACGTTCGGGTCGGTGATCACGGACAGGAGGTTGGTACGCCAGTCCGGCTCAGCCCGGACCAGCTCCAGATCCGCCGTATTCAGGGTAAGATCGCCGCTGGCCATCCTGACCGTCCGGCCGTCGATCTGGCGTAACAGATCGCGCACATTCGGTGCGACCACGTCGATCACATTGCGCTCCAGTGCCTCGGAAGCGCCAAGATTCACTGCTTCCCGGACCGCCTGCTCTGCCCAGTCGGCATTTCGCCCGTACCGTTCCGCCAACCCGCGGATGTAGCTGACCGCATCCTCCAGGACCTTGCGTTCCATGGCGGTTTCGCCACGCCGCTTGCCATCGTCGGATTCATCGGCCGCGCTGTCAGACTCGGGCGCCGGCTCGGTTCCCTGAGGTTCCGTTGGCTGCTCGGTGGGCTCCGTTCCGGGAAGGCCGCCCATCTGTACCGGTGTGGCGGAGCCGAGGTTGGTGGCCGGTGCCATGGCCGCGATGTGGCTGCCATAGAGAATATACGTTCCGGCACTGGCTGCCCGGGCACCCTGGGGGGAGACGTAGGTGGCAACCGGGACTTCGGAGGCCAGTATGGTCTTGATGATCTCACGCATGGAGTCCATCAGACCGCCCGGTGTATCCATCTCGATAACCACCAACCCCATGCCTTCGGACTCGGCTCGGCGAATGCCGCGGGTCACATAATCCATGGTCGCCGGGCCGATCGCCCCCTGGACAGTCAGGACCAGCGCGCGATTCGTGCTGCTCTGGGCAAACAGCTGGTGGGAAAGGGAAATGCCTGCGAGCAGGGCCCCAAACAGAAAAATCGCCGCAAATACGCTCAGGCGCCGGGACTGACCCGCTCTGATGGTTGCCTTTCCTTGCATGGCCCTTCCCCTCGTCAGCTATCAGAAGTAGAGTTTTTGCTCCTGCTCGCCCTGATTTTCAGGGGTTTTGTCCTCAACGCTCTCATCGGTGGCCACCTGCGTCAGCTTCTCGCCGACCATGGTGGGAATACCATCAGCCTGGTCGACCGCCAGCTCGATCGCGCGCCGGTTCACTTCCACCTCCGGGTGGTTCTTACGAAACGCTTCCACTTCCGCAAACACCCGTTGCCAGAGCTGGTCCCGGTCCTCCTGGGGATAATCCTCGCCAGGCCGGTGGACCTCAAGCCAGACCTCTCCCCCGGATATACCGATCTTGACCGGATCCCGGATCACTTGGACCGGTGTGCCTTTGTCCACCTGGTAGATGAAACGGGAAATATCCTCGTTATACATCCGGAAGCAACCGTGGCTGACCGGCATGCCAACCCCGAAACGCTTGTTGGTACCGTGAATAAGGTAACCTTTCTCGCTCAGCAACAGAGCGTGCGTTCCCAGGGGATTGCCCGGCCCCGGCGGAATCATCTTGGGCAGGAATTCCCCGTTGGCTTCGTATTCCGCGCGGATACTGGCCGGCGGATACCAGGCCGGCGACTCCAGCGGCATGGTCACTTCGGCATCGGTCAGGGGCGAGGGATTCTCCTCCGTGCCGACTCCGACAGGGTAAACCTGAACACCGCCATCCCCAGTAAAGTAGTACAGACGGTATTCCGCCAGGTTGATCACAATCCCCTTACGACGGGCTTCATCAGGGATCACGTACTGCCTGGGCAGGGTAATGGTGGTGCCCTCGCCGGGCAGCCAGGGGTCCACGCCGGGATTGGCCTTCACCAGTTCGAGATAACCCATGGCCAACTGGTTACCAAGCTGGGCAAACGTGTCCTCATATCGGGTGGTAAATGCCTGCAACTCGCCGGCAAGATCACCTTTGAGATCGAAGGTGGGAACACGGGGAGTCCGGTCGGGTTCGGCATCAGGCACGGTTTCGGGCGCCTCTTCGGCCGCCCACGACGGCATACCGACGAGAGCCAGGGGCACTAACAGCGCCAGAATGTTCCAATACTTTCCAAACCGCATAATTCTGTTCCGAAATCCAATGTGCATCCAGACGGTGACAGCAAAGCCAATCAGGAGTTCAAGGCGGTGGTCCATACCGTGACCATCGCCAGCAGGACAAACAGGATACTGGCGCTGATCCTGGCAGTAGCCAGAGGCAACCGTTCCATTAACCAGCGACCCGCCATGATAACCGGTATATTCGCCAACAGCATCCCCACCGTTGTTCCCATGATAACCCAGAATGTGTCCGTAAACTTGGCGGCCAATACCACCGTGGCCACCTGGGTCTTGTCACCGATCTCGGCCAGGAAAAACAGGGTGGTGGTGGCCATGAAGGCACCCATCCCCAGGAACTTTGATTCCGCACTGTCGTCCTTGTCCGGAATCAGCAACCACAGGGCAATGGCAACGAAACTTATCGCGAGAATCCAGGGCAGCCAGACTTCCGGAATGAAGCTGGCAACCCAGGCACCCAGCCAGGCAGAGAGAGCGTGGTTCAGAAGGGTCGCAACCAGGATACCGAAAATGATCGGTGTGCGCCGGGCATAGCGGGCCACAAGAAAGAGGGAAAGCAACTGGGTCTTGTCGCCGATTTCAGCAATGGCAACGGCAAGGGTAGAAGCGAGAAAGGCGTCCATCAAACAGCTCCGGGGCGGATATCCAAGACATGAGGCAGCGCACCTTCCGCCCCTCGGAGGTGATCTGCCCCAGGTCTTGCCAATCCCGGCGTTGAAAACGCGGGACACGATGGCCATGGAGATTGAGCCCCAAGTATGTTGACCACCGTCCGACCGGATCATACCGGATCGAAGGCTACTCCCCTGAAGGAGCCTGAATCCTAGCGAATCGCGACCCGGATCGCAACTAAGCGCGCATCCGCCAGACGGGAACAGCAGCCACGGCAACAAATACCGCAACCAGCCACCACGCGTTGTGGAAGGCATCGATGGTGGGCAAACCGTTGCTGTGCTCCCCGAACTCCACCGTCAGCGCCACGATATTAACTCCGAAGGCGCCGCCCAGCTGCCGGGTGAAATTGATGGTGCTGGAACCGGCCCCCAGCTGCTCGGGCTTGAGCGGGTTGAGCGCACCGGTGGAGAGTGCCGGCAGCATAAAGCCGATACCGACACGCCCCAGAATGGTCCAGAGTGCCAGCCAGACGAACGCCAGGGTCACGTCCGAAATCGCGAAAAGCACCGCCGAGACGGCGAACAGGGCGATGCCGAACACCACCAGCTTGCGGGCACTCTGGCGGTCCGCCAGGCGGCCGGCAAGGGGGAAGGTGATGCCCAGCACAATGCCGGCCGGCAGCATCAGCAAACCGGCCTCTGTGGCACTGAACCCGAGAGAGGTCTGGACGAACAGCGGCACCAGATAGGTCGATCCGAATAGCGCCAGGCCAAGGGCCATGGCACCGAGATTGGCATAGACAAACCCGGGATTCCGCAACAGTGCGATATTGACCAGGGGATGGCGGGAAGATCGTTCCCGAACCACGAACAGGGTAAGCAGAACCATCACGATCATTGCCTGCATTCCGATCCGCAGCTCGGACCCGGCCAGTTCCTGCATGCGGTTAAGCGTGTCCAGCGCGAGGCCGATCGTGGCACCGAGGAGGAGCAGGCCGGGCAGATCAAAACGATAAGGTTCCGGACGGTAGGGCGGCAACGGCAGGAAACGCCAGGCCATGAACACGCCCAGCATCGTGACCGGCGCCGGGGCAAACATGACATAACGCCAGTTCAGCTGATCCACCAGGAAACCACCCAGCACCGGCCCCAGCGCCGGCGCCAGAATGACCCCCATACCATAGATACCCATGGCCTGACCCCTTCGCTCCCTGGGGAAGATCCGGAACACGAGGTACATGCCCATGGGCTGCATCAGCCCGGCCATCGCGCCTTGCCCGACCCGCGCGGCAATCAACTGGCCCGGGGTTTCGGCAAAGCCACCGGCAATGGAAATCACCGTGAACAGGGCCATGGCGCTGGCCAGGGTCTTGCGAACCCCAAAATGGTCCAGCAACCAGGATGAGGCCAGCATGGTGGTGGTCATGGCGGCGATGAAGCCGGTGGCAAGCCAGTGTACCTGCCCCTGACGAATGCCAAACTCCAGCATGATGTCGTGCAACGCCACATTGACCACGGTAGCGCTGAGCACCGTGGCCATGGTACCCAGCATGACCGTGCAGACCGCCAGCCAGCGCCAGCGCTCTCCGTAGCGGGCCCGGAGTCCGTCGACCGTGTTATCCGCCAGGATGAAACTCCTACTTCTGCTTTTCGGCGTTTTCCATGATCTTCTGGAAAATCTTCAGCGAACTCTCGATCTCGTCATCACTGATGCCTTCCAGCATTTCCTCGCGCAACTTGGCGGCCCGCTCGGAGAGATCATCCATGAACGCCCGGCCGGCATCGGTCAGGTGCAGGCGCCGGGCGCGGCGGTCGTTAGGGCAGGGCCGGCGCTCGATCAGTCCCTGCTGTTCGAGGCTGTCCAGCAGGCGCACCAGCGTGGGGTTCTCGATCGCCATCAGGCTGGCAAGTTCACGCTGGGTGAGCCCTTCACCGCCTTGCTGCAGGTAGACCATGGTGCTCCAGCGTGCCTGGGTCACGCCCAGATCCTTGAGACGCTCATCCAGCATCTTGCGCCAACGGCGGGTAACCCGGGCAACGGCAAAGGGAAACTGTTCTCTCATGGGTTATCGCTCCATTTCGGTGGCCGCACCGTTACCCCGCAAGGGCTCGAACGTCCGGCCAGAAACTGACATTATGGGAAATGCCACCAATAGTATGCTAACCATTGTAAGAAAAACAGATATCAGATCAAAATTATAATCGGGAAAACCGAGAGGCAGCCGCGTCAGCCTGACTGACGCAGCTCTTCCTTCATTTCTTCGACCTCGGGCGATTCGTGGAACTCCTCGTTACGCGGATCCAGCTCGGTCAGAACCGGTGAACTCTCAGGCATGGCCGGCACAAAGTGTTCCTGCTCCGCCACCGGCACATCGTCGGTGTGGCTGATCCGGTAACTGGTAATCAGCGCCAGCAGCACCAGAAATCCGGCATTGCCAAGGAACAGGCCCCGCGGCCCAAGCAATCCGATCAACTCGGCCATGACAATCGGGCCAATCACACTACCGACACCATAGCTGAGCAATAAGGTCGCGCTGGCCGAGACGATGTGGCTGCTTTCCATCCGATCATTGGCAATCGCAACGGCGATGGGGTAGACGCTGGCCGACAAGCCGGTGAACATGCCGACCAGCAGGGTGAGCCAAGCCAGGTTCATCGGTTCCACGACACCAACACACCCGGCCGCGGCAGCCGCGACCAGGGCCACCCAGAACATGACCCGACGACGGTCAAACCGGTCACAGACCCGCCCGAGCGGCCAGGCCAGAATCATGGCTGCCACGATGGCACTGGCCATGAAGGTGGAGGTCTTGGCGACATTCAGCCCCACGAGGGTGGCATAGACCGGCCCCAGGGCATAGAAGCTGCCAATCATGACGCCACAAATCAGCGCGCCGGCCACCCCGGAAAAGGATTGCCGGGCCAGGGTGAAGATGGACATGCGGCTGGCCTGCTCGATGGCAGGCGCTTCCATCCGGGTCAGGGACAGGGGGACCAGGGCCAGCGTCAGCAGGATTGCGGCGAGGGAGAAGGGCATGAAATTGGCGGGGTCCCCCACATTCACCACCAACTGTCCCCCCGCCGCCGCCAGATAGAAGACAATCTGGTAGACCGCAAACAACGCGCCCCGATTAGCGTTGGTCGCGCGGCTGGAGAACCAGCTCTCGATGACCACCAGGACACCCGCGATGCTGAAGCCGGAAAGCACCCGCAGGAACGCCCAGAACACCATGGATATGGCCATGGGGTACATCAGTGACGCCACCGCGGCTATGGCCGCGAACACCGCAAAGGCACGAATATGGCCGACCCGACTGATTACCCGGTGTACGTACAGGGTGCCGAGGACGAAACCGATGGAATAGCATACCAACACCCAGCCGATCACGTCCGGAGCCACCTCCTCGATGCTCAACCGGATACCCAGAAGGGTCATCAGGAAGGCATTACCGGTCACCAGAAGCACAATGCTGAGGATCAGGGCAGACAGCGAAGTGACCATTCGGGTCATGACAACGGCTCCGGGCAATGAGTAACAGACTGTAAGTATTTGGGCGACAAGATAGCACCAGCCTCCAGACTGTGCCGGGCAGCATTAGATCAGCGGCATGGAATGCAGGCTACTAGGGACTTCCCGAAGGTAACGAGGTATCCTTCGCTGATCGTCCGATGCGCCCCAACCCTTGGTTTTATGGGGTTTTTACATTAATCGGCCGTAACAGACCCTCTGACCTGGAGCAGGTAACATAAATCCAAGATATTCAATGGATCCGTGAGCGCCTGGATATGAGAAAGACGGACTGGCCCATCCGATGGGATTTGCTACTACGCTATCGACTGATTGAGACTGTTGCCTTGTGGGAAGGTCGGCTGACCACTAACCACATCTGCCACAGCTTTGGTATCGGCCGCCAGCAGGCCTCAAAGGATATCAACACCTACCTGCGTGAGCTGGCCCCGGGCAACCTGCTGTATGACCGACATCTTAAGGGCTATGTACCGGCAGCGAAGTTCCGGCCGGTGGTCACCCGCGGCGAGGTCGGCGAATACCTCGATCTCCTGGCCCGCCAGCAGAACCTGAGCGACACCTTCGAGTCACTCGATCTGGGCCTGCCCGACAGTCACGTCGTCGCAGGGCCGGGGCGAGTGATCGCGCCGCAAACCATGCGCGCCGTCGTAACCGCTACCCGATATGGTCGCCAGTTGCGGGCAAGCTACACGTCACTGAGCCGTCCAGAGCCGGTGGAGACCATCCTCGAGCCCCATACCCTGGTATGTACCGGCGATAGCTGGCACCTGAGGGCATGGTGCGACTCCAACCGGGAATTCCGGGACTTTGCCCTGAGCCGCCTGAGAACGGTGCCCGAAGCGCTTCGGCAGCGCGCCCGTCATACCAGCCAACACGACGAGGACTGGGTCCGGGAAGTCACCCTGGCCATCACGCCGGATCACCGCCTGACCGAAGCGCAGCAGGACATCATCGCCCGCGATTACGGCATGCAGGGTGGACGCCTGACCATTCGGACCCGGGCGGCTCTGGCCCCCTATGTGCTGTCCCGCATGGGCATTACCTTTGACAACGAACATCCGGACCCGCTGGTTCAGCAACTGGAGCTGGCCAACCCTGACGAACTGGGTTTTGGCAGCCGCCGGGAGCAGGCACTCAAAGCTGTCGCCGGACTTTGCTAGACGGACCGGCGTGAAAACAGTCGCGCCGGCTATCGCCCGGATCCTCACCCTGCTTCTGCTGCCGACTCTTGCCTCGGCGGCACCTTCCTGTGGCGGGGAGGCCATGCCGATTGCCCGAATCCAGGGTGATACGGACCGGTCGCCCATGACCGGCGAGACCGTGACGATTGAAGGTATCCTCACCTACGACACTCGCCACGAGGACGGCTTCCAGGGGTTTTACCTTCAACAGGCAGACCATGAGACCGATGACAATCCGGCAACGTCCGAAGCGCTGTTTGTCTACACCCGACGCCCGCAGGGAGAGCGGGGGCAACGGCTTCGCCTGACCGGTGAGGTCCGGGAATTTCACGGGCTTACCGAGCTGGTCAATGTACAGAGCCTGACGGTCTGTGGCCCCGCAAATCTCCCGCAGCCCGTCACACTGGTCCCATCCGATCCGGGCGCCCATGAAGCCCTGGAAAACATGCGCGTGCGCCTGGCCTCTCCCTTCACCGTGATCGACAGCTATAACCTGGCGCGTTACGGGGAGCTCACCCTGGCCTCTGGCGACCGGGTTATAGCCACCGAGTATCTGTCACCCGGCCCGATGGCCGGCAAGCTCGACAGCGCTGGCAAGGGACAGATCACCCTGGATGACGGGCATGGCAACCGCAACCCGCGGCCGGTGCCCTGGCCGCCAGACGGTCTCGGAATCGATAACACGGTCCGCACCGGAGACACCCTTCAGGGGATCCGGGGCGTGCTCGACTTCCGGTTCGGGCACTGGCGGATCCAGCCCGAATCCCCTCCGGAGTTCATCGCCGCCAACCCCCGGACACCGGCACCGATGCGTCCGGACGGGTCGACAATGCGGATCATGACGCTCAACCTGGCTAATCTGTTCAACGGCGATGGCCGGGGGGGAGAATTCCCGACGCCCAGGGGCGCAGATACCGAAGCCGCCTACCGGCAACAACAGGCACGCCTGGTGTCGGCGCTGACCGCGCCGGACCCGGATATCCTGGCCGTGAGCGAACTGGAAAACGATGGTTATGGTGAGCACAGTGCGATTGCCACCCTGGCACGGGCTCTGGGTCCAAAGTGGCATTACATCCGGACGCCGGGAAGGGACGGTGATGACGCCATCCGCACCGCCCTGTATTACCGCTCGGACCGGGTGGTGCCGATGGGCGCGGCGAGCCGGCTGACCAGTGGCCCGTTTCGCACCGGGGGCCGGCCACCGCTGGCGCAGGCATTCCGTTTGCAAAGCGGTCCCGGATCAGTCCGGGTGGTCGTTCCTCACCTCAAATCGAAATCCTGCCGGGGCGCCAAAGGCCCGAACCGGGATCAGGGTGATGGTCAGGGGTGTTACAGCCACCGCCGGGTTCACGCAGCCGAGGCGATCGCCAACTGGCTCAAGGAGCAGCCCCTGCCGCCGGCGACGGTCGGCACGCTGATTGCCGGCGACTTCAATAGCTATACCCGGGAAGCGCCTCTCGATGCCTTCCGCCAACGCGGTTACACCAGCATGGTGGCGAGCCGTCACCCCTGCACCCCGGAAAAGTGTGAGCACTACACCTATCGGTACAAGGGCCGCAAGGGCTCCCTGGATCATGCCCTGGCCTCTGACCGACTCGCGCCGCGAATCATCAATGCCGTTACCTGGCCCATAAATGCCGATGAACCCCGAGCGCTCGGCTACCAGTTCGACATTGCGCCAGACACGGACGCTCCCTGGCGCTCCTCGGACCATAACCCCGTCATCATCGATATACGGCTCTGACTTCCGCGCCCGCACAGCAGGGCAGTGCAGCCAACGCCCGCGAATTCCCGACAGGTAAACTGAAGTGGTGTTTTATTGCCAGGACCTGTCATGAAAATACCCGCCCCGAATTTATGGCCCGCCGCCCGCACCGGACAGCGCTGGTTGCTCAACGCCCGACGCCGGGTAGCCACCGTCGACGGGCATCGTATGGTGTATCTCGAACGGGGCAAACCCGGGCCCGACCGCCCATCGGTTCTGCTGATCCACGGGTTTGCGGCCATGAAGGAAAACTGGGCTTTCTGGCTCCAGCGACTGCCCCGACACTGGCACCTGCTGGTTCCGGACCTCCCGGGGCTCGGTGAGAGCGAGTACCGGAAGGATGCCAGCTACCAGTATGTCGCCCAGGCGTTGCGCCTGCGCGACTGGCTCGCGGGCATACCCACAAACAACCTGCACCTGGCGGGCAGTTCCATGGGAGGCGCCATCGCCGCCGTGCTGGCCCATGAACTGTCGCCGGCACCGCGCTCCGTGACCCTGCTCAACAGTGCCGGCATTCCCGAACACCCCGATGTGGACCTGGATGCACCGTTCGAGACAGATCGTGACGACCTCCTGATCCCCCAGGACTGGAAAGGGGTCTACCGCATGTTCAACAGTGTCGGCAATGGCAAGCCCACCGCCACCGGTGTCGCGATGGCCGGCCTGCTGGGTCCTGACCTGCTCAGCCGGACAGACGCGCTCCGGCATATCTTCTCGGATATGGTTGCGGACGCCCTGGCCCCGGCCCGCTACCTCGGACCGGACACGCCACCGTTACAGGTCCAGTGGGGAGATCGGGACGTGATCACTCCGACCCGCTGTGTCCGCTGGTTCGAAACGGCCACCCCCGGGGCGGAGGTGCATGTATTCCGTCGGGTCGGACACCTGCCGATGCTGGAGACACCGGCCAGGTCCGCCGCCGTGCTGGAGCGGTTTGTTGAACGCCATGCCAGGTAACGCCAGCGTATCGGGCCAATTGGCCCGACTGGCCTTGCACCCCGTCAGACCAGCCATGGGATTGCTCAGCCATGCCGGCATACTTTGCCACCATCACCGACCCATTACATAACAAAAACGGTACTAAACGAGGAAACCCATGCGCGCCTCTGTCTCGACTGCTCAGGATCTGGGTATGCCGGCCATCTACCTGCACACCCTGGCCGAACTGCTACACACGATTGGCGTCGACGAACAGGATCTCCTGCTCCGCGTCGGCCTGGACCCCACCCGCCTGAACTGTCCGGAACTCCGGGTGAGCCAGGCCCAGGCCAGCGAATTTGTCACCCGCGCCATCATCGAGAGCGGAGAACCGGGCCTTGGCATTCTGCTGGCCCGGGAGATGAAACTGCCCCTGCATGGCACTTTGGGCACGGCGGTCATGAGCAGCCGGACCCTGCGGGACGCCCTGGATCTCGTGACCCGTTACCTGACCCTGCGCGCGCCACACCTGAAGGTGGCGCGGCAGAGGCTGGAGGGCAAGGCCCGGTACACTATGTCCTGCGATGTCGATATGGGACCGCTGCAGGGCTTTATCCTCGACGCCACCCTGTTCGGCTGCGTTTTCATGGGAACCCAACTAACCGGCGCACCTGTGGAAGGTACACGCATTTTGCGCCGTGGGCCGGAGCCCCACTATTTCCACCGGTTCCGCCAGATCATTCCGGTCCCCGTGGATTACGAAGCACGGGAAGACGCCTTGATCATTCCCGAGAGCCGTCTGGCACTGCCAATCCGGTTTACCAATGACCAGCTGGCCGCCGCCTCCCGGGCCCAATGTGAAGAGGCCCTGCAACGTCTGACGGAAGATGCCTGCTTTGCCAGCCGGGTACGACGGGTCATCGAAACCAGTCACCCATTCCCGCCCAAACTGGCTCGAGTCGCCGGCACCCTGTTTGTCTCGGAACGGACCCTCAAGCGTCGTCTGCAGGAAGAGGACGCCAGCTTCCAGAATCTGGTGGACGAAGTCCGGCTGGAACGGGCAGGGGAACTGCTTACCGGCACCGGCATGAATCTGAGCCAGATTGCGGACGCCCTTGGCTATGCCGATGCCGCAAACTTCACCCGCGCCTTCAAACGCTGGACTGGCATCAGCCCCAGCCAGTATCGCAGCGAGGCTCTGCAGCCGGCAGCCACCGCCTGATCAGTCAATACCGATGATCTTGTGCATCTGCAGAGTCAGCCGCCAGCGCGGGTGGGCGAGGCAGTAATCGGTCGCCTTTCGGGTATTGCTTTGCTTGACCGGATCATCACCGGTGGCCGCCGGGCTGGGAGAAGCCATCGGAGAAAGGAAAAAGTGCCGGGCCCGGATATGCTCGAACCGCTCCGGCATGGCCAGTGGTTGGGGGTAAACCAGTTTGAGCTCATCACAGGCTTCGATCATCACCGGGGCATCCGCCTTGGGGCTCACACACAGCCAGTCGATCCCGGCCGGTGCCGGCAGGGTCCCGTTGGTTTCCACCCCAACTTCAAATCCGGCCTTGTGGAACGCATCGATCAAAGCCTCATCCAGCTGGAGCAGAGGCTCGCCTCCGGTACACACCACATAGGGGCGGCCGGGCGCGTCGGGCCAAAGGCTACGGATATGTCTTGCCAGATCATCTGCGGTATCGAACTTGCCACCGTTCTGGCCGTCAGTACCGACAAAGTCGGTATCACAGAAATGACAGACCGCACCGGCACGGTCTTTCTCACGGCCGGTCCACAGGTTGCACTTGCTGAACCGGCAGAACACCGCGGCACGACCCGCCTGGGCGCCCTCACCCTGAAGCGTATAGAACGCCTCCTTGACCCGGTACATCAGACCTGCTCCTCATAGTCCAGGGGATCGGTCACGCCGTTGGCGGCAAACGCCTCAAGCCGTTCGACGCAGGAGCCACATCGGCCACAGGCCTTGTCCCGGCCGTTGTAACAGGTCCAGGTCTGACCATAATCCAGGCCAAGCTTCAGTCCCTCGGCCAGGATCTCCCCCTTGTCCATTCGAATGAACGGCGCCTCGATTCCAACCGGTTCATAGTTGGCGACGCGGCAGACAGCATCCATCTTCTCGACAAACTCCGGACGACAGTCCGGATAGATGGCATGGTCTCCACCGTGGGCTCCGAACCAAACGGCGGAGGCGCCCACGGTGACCGCGTAGCCAGTCGCCAGGGACAACAGGATCATGTTGCGGTTGGGCACCACGGTGGCCTTCATACTGGCCTCTTCGTAGTGTCCTTCCGGCACGTCAATATCGGACGTCAGGGAGGAGCCGCTCATGACTTCGGACATGGCGCGGATATCAATCTCCTTGTGGGGAATACCCAGATCCGCGCACACCTGCCGGGCACAATCCAGTTCGCGGACATGGCGCTGACCGTAATTGAAGGACAGGCCGTGAACCTGATAGCCACGGGCCCGGGCCAGATGCAGCAGGGTGAAGGAGTCCATGCCTCCGGAATAGATTACAACCACGGTGTCAGTCATTCATGCTCCCGCAAAGTTCTGGGATAACAACGGCGTGTCATCGGCGTTTTACATTCAGTGGACATATTGTAACAGTGGACGGACAGGTTGGGTTCGCGTCTCGGGTACGGGGCGGGTAAACTCAACGAAAAACAACATTGCAACGACCCTGACACCATGACCAGCGAATTCTCTCCGGCATTCATCGACTTCGAGGCGTCAAGCTTGGATCTGATTGCGAGCTACCCGATCGAGGTGGGTGTATGCATGCCCGGCGGAGAACTGCACAGCTGGCTGATTCGCCCCCATGTGCTCTGGCAGGACTGGTCTCAAAGCGCCGAACAGATTCACGGAATCTCGCGGGACACCCTGAGCGCCGAGGGCAAGGCCGTGGACGAGGTGGCCTACCACCTCAACAGGTTGTTGCCGGAGCAGGTGTTCTGTGACGCCTGGACCTTCGACAGCTTCTGGCTGCACAGGCTGTTCCGGGCCGCGAGCGTGCAGCCCACCTTTCAGCTGGAATCAATTTCCATGCTGCTGAACGGTCAGCAGGTCCGGCAATGGTCAGGCGTGCGCCAGCAGGTGATCTCGGAACTGGGATTACCCGTTCATCGGGCTGCCAACGACGCCCTCATCCTGCACAAGACCTGGCGACGGATTATTTTCCAGGACGAAGCCGCACTGCAATGAACTGCAGGCCATCCTTGAGGGTGTGCAGGGTCCAATAGGTCGCCACGGCCATCAGTGCTGCGCCGGCAACGGTAAAGCTCAGGTCATCCCCTACGGTCTTGTCCCGGGCCAGTACCATGTAGATGGCCAGGGCCACAATCAGTGCAATTTCAACGATAAAATCAGAACGGAACTTGTTTCGGGCAGATCCGGGTTCGGCGGGCATTTGCTTAGGTTTCAACCTCTGCATTCGATAAAGTTGGATTGACAGGTTAGTGTGCAAATTATCGCCAATCCGAGCCGCTCAATCTGTACGAATTAGTGGCTACGAACTTTCCGAGATGCCAAAAAAAACGCAGCCAAGGCGGCTGCGTAGAAAGGAGAGATCCATTGACACCTGCTTGGCAGGCATCGTGGATTGCACAACGTAAAAACACGTGACGACGCGAATTATGATCGTCCATGGCGCACGCGTCTGTACGGGTTTGCCGAAGCGGGCGGGCTCTTGCAAACCGCCCGATAGCCGATACACTGAGTAGTGAACCGAAACCAAAGAGCCGGTATGACCAGAATGATTTTACAGTTCACTGTTTACCCAGCCGCTGATTGCCAGAAGGGGCAGTCTGCGCGCGCCATGGTGAAAGACATCTAACGGCTTTCGGTCAGTCCCGGGAGCCTTCGCAGCGACCGGGTCAGGTTCTCCGCCAAACCCCGGTTGCCCTTGGCTCCGGGGTTTTTGTTTTTGCAGCCGCAAAACGACAAGGAGAACATCATGAAAAGACATCCGACAACACGTGCGGCGAACCAGCCGATGGGCAACCGCCAGGGTCCGATCAAGCGCCCCGAGAAGCTGCCGCTGCTGGATGCGATCTGCAAGAAGCTGAACCAGCGCGTCAATCTGGATGATGAACAGCGGGTGCTCGGATTGTATGAGCGAGGCTGGATCTTTAACGGTGTCCTGGCCAACCTGAGTGGCGCCGAGGCACGCTACGTAAGGGCTCTGGCGACGCGGTACAACTCCTGGATTGCCCGCCAGGTGGCCTGACCAGGCCGCAGCTCGAAAGGTGAAGGCTGGACCGGTCAATGTTGCCGGTTCAGCCCCGTCAGCGTCGCCGCTTCACCCCCATGAACCATCGCGTAGTTATTGATGACATCGTGAACCTTATCCTGGGAGTAAGGTTTGACCACGTAGCCGTTTGCCCCGGCGCTGATTGCCCGCTGGATACTTTCGATGGAATCGTCGGCCGTCACCAGCACAATGTGTTGGGCTTCACGTCGCTGTTTGAATTCCTGCATCAATGCATGGCCATCGCCATCCGGCAACCCCAGGTCCAGCAGGATGATGTGGTACTCACGGGCATCAAATGCCTGTCGCGCTGAAGCCACATCCTCGGCCTCGACCACTTCCGTGGCACCAGCCCGGTAAAGCATTTCCACCAGACGCTCCCGCATGAGGGGCTCGTCCTCCACAACCAGTACTTTCAGATCCGTCATCGGTCTTCTCCTCTGATTCCTTGACGGGAACACATCTCACGTGCCCCCGACTATAGTCGGTCGTTGCCGGTTCGACGGGGCAGATCCAGCGGCGCCGGCCGGGGCCGGCCATCCTGTTCCCCTCCTTCTGACGGTCTGCCATCTTCCTGTGCCAGCGCCAATGTGTCGGTACCGAACCGGGTCAACAGGTTGCTGATGCTCACCGCCGTGCTGTAGAGCGAAATGGCGATGATCAGCAGTACCGGCTGGACAAAGGCGACAAAGCCGGGCACCTCCTCATTGCCGCTGATACTGAGCATCAGGATGATGGCCGGGCCAAGCACCACGAACAGGGTCAAGGCAATGAAGAAGACGATCCGCTCCTTGTAACGACCCAGTTCACGGTTGGTCACCAGGCCCAGAACAAACTTGCCGATGGCCAGACCCGCGAGGATCGCGGCGGCAATGCTCAGGTCAGCCTGCATCAGTGTGTCGTAAAGCCGACCGTCCCACAGCCGCTGCATACCGATCACGAGGAAGGGAAAGAGCACAAACAGGATGTCGGCATAGGTTCCGTACATCATGCTCAGAGAATACTGTTCACTGCGTTGGGACGACCTGTCTGTCATGGCATTTTCCTGTTATTGCTGTTCTCGGAGGCGCAGGGCGATGCGGTGGCAGCCGCACGGGCACGGTCAATCATTTCATCCAGCTTGGCCAATTCACTGCGAACTCTGTCCCAGTCCGGCGCCCCGTCACCCTTCAGCAGGTCTTCAAGGATCCCGGCCTGTCGAGTCATTGCAGGGTACCCCATCGCGCCCGCCGTGCCCTTGATCTGGTGGACCTCGGTGCGCAGGACACTGACCTGGTGCTCGGCCAGGGCGTCGGCCATCGCCTGTTTCCGCTGCGCCAGGCCGTCCAGAAAACGCACTACCAATGCAACGATCTCCCGATCCTCGGCGGATTCCGGAGTGTCCACGCCCGCACGGGCCAGGTAGCGGGAGAGCAGGGCCTCCAGCCGGGACTGATCTATCGGTTTATTCAACACCCCGTCACAGCCAGCTGCAAGCAGGGCATCGGTTTCCTCCTGATCGCCGGCGGTAAAGGCCATGATCGGGCGACGGAAGCCGGCCTGTCGGAGCAACCGGGTTGCTTCCACGCCATCCAGTCCGGGCATGTGCCGATCCATCAAAACCAGATGCACCGTGTCTCTGAGAGCCGTTCGTACCGCCTGGTCTCCGGCACTGACAGCAATGACTTCCAGCCCCAGCCGCCGCAGCATCCGCTCCACCAGCTGACGGTTATCCTGATTATCCTCTGCAACGAGGACCCGGCCAAGGTACCCATGACTCGACTCCCGCCGGGCATCCTGACGCACTACCAGGTAACGGGCCAACATCTCATAGAAACGCTGCTTGTCGATGGGTTTGGCCAGATGCTCGTTACAACCAGCGCGGCGGTAATCGGCAATATCCTCTGTCATCACATTGGCGGTCAGGGCGATGACCGGCGTATTGACGCCCGCCTCCCGCAGCGCCGCCGTGGCGTCCCGGCCATTCATCACCGGCATCTGGATATCCATCAGGATCAGGTCAAAAGGTTCTCGAATCGCCAGCTCCAGTGCTTCGGCCCCATTGATCACATGCACCAGCTCAGCACCGGTGCGCGAAACCAGCAAGGAAACCAGACGGCGGTTCACCTCGTTATCCTCGGCGCAGAGAATGCGCCCGCTGAGCCGGGGAGCAGCAACCATCGGAATCGCCCGCCGGCGCTGGCTGAGTTCGGAGGCATCCCTGAGAAAATGCACCTGATCCAGCGGGCCAGTCCGGATCGCCAGCTCGAATTCACTACCTTCACCGTAGGTGCTGGTGACCGTGATACCCCCACCGAGCAGTTCCGCCAGCCGCCGCGAAATGCTCAAGCCCAGGCCCGTTCCCCCGTATTGCCGTGAAATGGCGGAACTGCCCTGGGCAAACGGATCAAACAACCGGCGCAACTGCTCAGGCTTCATACCGATACCGGTATCAACCACCCGTGACACCAGCATTCCGGCATCCCGATCACATCGAATATTCAGGGATATTGATCCCTTTTCGGTAAATTTAAGCGCATTTCCGCAAAGATTGATGATGATTTGCCGGAATCGGGTGGGGTCGGTCCGGATCTGCTCGGGCAGCGGGTACTCACAAATGATGGAAAAATCCAGACCCTTCTCCCGGGCGCGGGGCGCGAAAAAAGCCCGGATCTCGTCCAGCAGTTCCGGCAGGTTGACCGGTATGACGTCCACGTCCAGTTTGTTGGCATCAATCTTTGAGTGGTCGAGTATGTCGTTGACCAGATCCAGCAGGTGACGACCACTCCGCACCACGGTCTCGGCGCTGCTCTTCTTGTCAGTCTCGGTCAGATCGGGATCCAGCAAGGTTTCGCCGTACCCGATAATCGCCGCCAACGGGGTTCGGATCTCATGGCTCATGTTGGCGAGGAATTGACTCTTGGCCTCGGCGGAGTTGCGAGCCAACTCCTTCTCCAGGCGTTCCTGCTCGCGCTCCCTTTCAATCCGCTGACGCTGGCGACTCTCGGTGACATCGATGCAGGTGCCCTCCAGGTGCGCAGGCTCACCCTCCGCATCGTAGGCAGTGTGCAGGGAAATAGTGGCCCAGCGTTCTTCGCCGTCCCGGGTCAGGTAGCGGGCCTCGATACCCTTCACCGTGCCGCGGGCTTCCAGTTGCTCGATCACCAGACGCCGCAGGCGGTCATCGACGATGCAGGTTTCCAGCACATCCGGGTTGCGCCTCAGCAGTTCCCGGCTGCTGTTGTAGCCAAGCATCCGGGCCATGGCCGGGTTGGCGGTCACGAATTGGCGCTCCAGGGACATCTGGAACACCCCCTCTACGGCATTATCGAACAGTGACTGGTAACGCCGGAGATTCGCCAGGGCACGCTGACTCCAGCCAAGGGCCTCCCCCTGGACCTGCTTGATCCGGTCGGCCAGGGCAAAAGAGAACAGGATGATCTGGGCGGTGAGGCCAAACTGGGGCGAATAGGTGGTAAAGGTATTCAACGGCAGATAGCCCATCACCGTCATGGCATAGATACCGAACCCGACCAGGGCCAGGGTCCAGGCAAAGAAATAGGACCGTGCCGCCGGATTGTAGTAACGCCAGGACAGGTAACTGACCACGATCATGATCAGACTGAGCAGGATGGAACCGAGCACGATCCATTCCATCGCCACATGGTAGGGCAGGAAGAAGCACAGCAGGAAAGTGACTCCGACCGAATAAAGGCAGAGCCGGACAACCTGGTCCAGGTCCCGGGAGCGCTCCCGGGTTTCCAGCAGCGAGCGGGCCATCAGCAGCCCCCAGAACCAGGTCAGCACAATCTGGAAATGCAGGTATTCCTTGTTGAACAGGGCCGGCCGACTGTCAAGGAGCTGCACTCCGTGAACCTGCTCGGTAAAGATAAAGATCGTGGCGGACACCAGGTACAGCACATAATAAACGTTGCTGCGCTCACGAACCGACACCGCCACGAACAGGTTGTAGGCCAGAATCGCCAGTACCGCTCCCAGCAACACACCCCGAACAGCCTCGTCCACGGAAACCTTCTCTATGTAGCTGTCCGGATGCCAGAGGCTGATGGGTAGACGGAAGGTATTGGTGTTCGTAATCCGCATGTACACCGTACTGACGGTGTCCGGCACCAGCGTCAGCCGGAAGGTCGGGTTGGGAACCGCCAGGTCCCGCTCCTGCCAGTTATCCTGGTACCCGGCGCGGCGTTGGTCGACCAGCTCGCCATCGCGCACCAGGAACAGGTTGACCTGATCCACCAGGGGTAACGCCAGCTCGAGTATCCACTCGGTCTGGTCGACGCCAGGACGGAGCTCCAGGTCCATGCGGGTCCAGTAGGCGGATTCGGTGTAACCGAAGTTGAGAACACCACCCTCATGACGTGTGAAGGCACCAGGCTCAAGCGCCCGGACGTCCCGATAGGTCAGGGATTGGCCCGGATCTTCCAGGTAGGAGACGCAGCTGCCCAGGTTCCGGATACTGGAGGTATTGCGCTCGAGAATCAGCTTGCCGTCACGACAGAAGTCCGCAGCCAGCGCTGCCGATGGCAGCCATACCAGCGACAGCAATACCAGGGCCACCAGGGCCGGCGCCGAAAGCAGGTTTGTGAGCCGTTGCTGCAAAATGTGATCTCCGCGAGGGCAGATGCCGGTGTTATGTTTTATTGTCAGCATTCGGGCCGAAGCAGGCCCCGCGCGTATCCACTTTAGCCGGTAATGACCCGTAACGCATCTCAGGGCCTTCTGAAATGAGACATTCCTGCATTTTCGCTGCCGTTTCCCTCGCCTTTCTGAACCTCACGGGCTGTGGCCTTGAGGATACCGGCCCATCAGCTCTCAATCCGGCCACCAATGTGGATCCGGTGTTCTCCAGTTTCACCCTGACCGAGCAAACCTCCACTACCCTGTTCCGCGATCTATCCCTGGCGGTTGAGCCGGCGTCCTCGAGCGATACCAACGCCGCCGACATGGCCAAAAGCATCCGTGAGCAGCTGTCAGCGTTCATGGATATCGCGTACAACGATGCCACACCACCGGCCATCACTTCGGTGCGTAATCCCCTGGATCTCATGCGTCGGGTCATTGGAGAGAGCGAGATCGCGAACTTCGTCGAAGCCCGTCGATACATCAGTAGCCGGATCGATGCCGGCGAAGCTGGCGAATACAGCAACACCACCAACGATGTCTCTGTCCGGTTCACGGATCAGGGCGCGTTCGACGAAGGATTGCCTCTGGCGGACTACGAGTGGCGTTACCCCATCGTCAAATGGGTCTATACCCCGGACACCTCCAACCGTGTGACCCGGGTCTTGACCTGGGCCTCCTCCGGCACCTTCCCGGAGGGCAGCACCCGACCAAGTGCGACGCTGGGCACCGAATTCCTGCCCCGGGATTTCCTTGCCAGCGGCTACAACGACCAGGCCCGACTGCACAGCGAGGGCAGCATTGTGATCGCAGGCGAGAGGGAAATGGCGTTTGTCCGCGAGTACGACGGGCTGAATACCGATACGCTCAATATCGACGGCACCAGCATTGGCACTTCAGAGGGAACCACGGGGGGGCCCGAATTCGGATTTGCCGATGACACAGTAGACTGCCTGAAAGTCCGGATGCACTATGCGGAAAAACGCATAGAGGTGTTCACCTCACTGGACCAGCCGCCGCGCGTGGAGGACCCGGACAACCCGGGAACGCTCATGGCCAATCCGGATTACTGCCTGAACCTCGATTCCCCGACCGCCAGCTACCAGACCACAGACACCGGGCTTCGTCTCTGATCAGAAGCGTCAGTGCTGGCCGTCGTCTTTCAGGTTCCAGGTTTGCAGAAAACCTTTCTTGCGGTCGAGCAACCGCTGGTAGGTCGAGATCAGAATAGCCGCATGGGGCGCACGACTCAGGCGCAGCCTCGCAATCCTGCGTTCAAGATGCTCGACTTCCGAACTGATGCGCTCATGCACATGAGTGCGGACACTGTCATGATGGTCGAGCTTTACAGCCCGGCGGATAGTTTTTTCGGGGGGAACCGGCTTGTCCATTTGCGGCCTCGTCCGTTGAGTCATGAATGATCCGTATTCTTCCAGCGAGAGTCTGCCCCTTAATCCGAAAGCCTGCAATAAAAATGAATATAGTTTCACTTTTTTTGATACTTTCTTAGGCAGAACTACGTCGACCAGCTCATTACACGACGGCTCCCCTGCTATAGTTCCTTGTAGCAGCTAATCCGCGAATCGGCCAATCAGAGCCCGCAATCGATCGAGTACGCCATGACCCAGACCACCATTGCTGACACTCTGCGCGAATATCAGTCCCTGCTGGAACTGCTGGATGATGCCTACTGGGAAGCCGGCACCATCCAGCACAAGGACATGCTTTACGACATCATCAGTGTTCTCAGCCAGGAGATTGCGGAGATCAACAAACTGAATACCCGGGACCACCACTATCCCTACGAAATCATCACCGAAGGGATGCGGCGTATGGTGCCGAAGCTGGAGCGACTGGACGAAAAACGCGAGCACGTGATTCAGCGCACCCAGACACTGACCGATTTCCGGGATCTGCTGTCCTCGGTCCTCGGCATACTGGAGGCGCAGATCCAGACCCTGTGATCAGGCGGCCACCAGCGGCCGCTGGGTTTCCGGTATCAGGGGGAACTGCCGGCACACCGTGTAGACGAATTTTGCCAGGGCCGGCAGGTGGTGCGCCACAATCGGCAGCCCGGTGTTGAGGAGGCTGACGGATATATCCCGAGCCGGATCAGCCCAGCACAGTTTGTTGATCAGCCCCACATGACCGAAGGCATAACGACTGTTTGGCCCCCACAGGCCAACCGGATTGCCACCCAGCATCATGCCGGCACTGAACCGCATCGGAACCAGCATGGTTCGGTCGACCTGCAACGAACCGAACTGCTGGATGGCCCGCTTGACGGTTATTTCACTGCAAATTCTGCGCCCCTCCCACATGCCGCCGTTGAGCATCATCTGGAAGAACCGCCCCATCTCCTCGGAGGTGCCGCAGAGATTCCCGGCCGGAATGACCGCCTCCTGGAAACGCGGGTCATTGGTGACCGACTCAACGGTACCGATGTCTCCCCCCAATGCCCGGCGTACCACCCAGGAAACCGGGAAGTGGGGCGTGGGCCCGGTGGCATAATTGACCGCAAGATCATTGAGATTCTCCGGTGCTATTCCGTAGGTGAACCACTTCATGCCCATCGGCTTGCGCAGGTGTTTGTCGAGGTACTTCTCGATGGTATCGCCGGTTACCTTCTCCAGCACCCGCTGCAAGACGAACCCCCCGGTGATCGCGTGGTAGGCAACCTTGGCACCATCCACTTCGACCGGCCTGGCTTCGCAGAGGATGCGCCATATCTCGTCCCGGTCCCAGAGCACCTCGATTGGTGTTTCCCGGGGAATGGCGGGAATTCCTCCCCGATGGGAGAGAATCTGGTGCACCGTGATGGTTCGCTTGCCGCGACGGGCAAACTCGGGACAGTAGTAGGAAACCGGGTCCATCAGGTTCACCAGCCCCTGCTCGGAGAGCATGTGCATCAGCAACGCGGTCACGGCCTTGGACGCCGAGAAATAGCAGACCGGGGTATCTGTGGTCATGGGCACCCGCACCACATCCCGTCGATCGTGGGGGCCGTTACCGCTGGCATGGCCAATGGCCCGATGCAGGACCTGGTGGCCCCGGTGTCGGAGTGAGATCTGGATACCGGGGTGGACGCCGGTGCGGTAAAGAGCCTCAACGCTTTGCCAGACTGATTCGACGGTATCCCGACTGATACCAGCGGCGTCGGGATGCTCACCGGCGACGTCCGCGCACGTTACCGAACTCAGGTCTTTTGGAATCAGCGAGGTGTTCAGGGCTCTACGGGCAATGGGATTCATGGCTGGTACTCTGACATCCTGGGTTGTTTTTATTCTAGTGTGGACAGCCCGGCCAACGGTGGCATTGGCCGAAGTGGACCCGCAGACACGTCACTGGTTGCATTCAGCCTCGGGCATCCTTCTGGTTATTATGATCCTCTTCGGCGCCCGGCGCCATGACCACGCAGTTCCGCCCCCGGCTCTTGGCGGCATACATGGCCCGGTCCGCCGCCGCGCACAGCCCGGCCGCATCCGTGCTGTGGTCCGGATAGACCGCCACACCCACACTGATGGTCATGGGAACGGCCGGCCCCTCCCCCAACGCATAGCGCTGGCCACTGACCCGGTGGCGGATCCGCTCAGCCGTTTCATGGGCCTCCTTGACGTCCATTTCCGGCAGGATGATGACGAACTCCTCGCCCCCGAAGCGCCCAACGGAATCGACACTGCGCACGCTCTGTTCCAGCAGTTTGCTGATTGACCGAAGCACCGAGTCGCCGGCAGCGTGACCGTAGGTATCGTTGATTTCCTTGAAGTGGTCGAAATCGATCCAGAGCAGTGCCATCGGCCGGTTATAGCGACGGGCCCGTTCCAGCTCTTCCTCCAGCAGGCGTGAACTTTCCCGCCGGTTGTACAACCCGGTCAGGGGATCCAGGGTAGCCAGTTCCTCGAGCTCGTCTTCGAGCTGCTTGCGGTCGGAAATATCCAGGATGATCCCTTCCAGCAGCATTTCGCCGTCATCATCCTCGACACCGCGGCCACGCTCCCAGACCCAGATCTGCCGGCCATCCTTACGAATCAGCGGGTATTCGATGGAGAACGGCTCCCGGTTCTCAACCGCCGTGCTAACCTCGTTCATTATCCTTTCACTGCTCTCGGGGTCCGCGATCAGTTCGGCAAAACTGACCTTGCGGTTCCGGACCAGCTCCCCGGGCAGGTAGCCAGTCAGCCTTTCGCAGCCCTGAGACACAAAGAGCATGGTCCAGTGCTCATCAAAGAGGCATCGGTAGGCCATGCCGGGCAGGTTATCCATCAGCACAGAAAGCTGGCGCTCACGCTTGCGCAATGCCTGGCGCTGTCGGTATTGCAGCGCAAGCAATTTGCGGTCCTTCTGGAACTGTCGGAGGGTGACTGCAAAAAGCACCACCCCGGTGACCACGATAAAGAGAAACCCTTTCCAGGTCTGGACGAGCGACAAGGCGTCGGTGTCAGAGAACCACGCTTCCGCCAGGCGGTCCGAAAACACGACCCAGGCCAGTCCCGCGGCAATGTAGATGGCGACAGCCCACAGGGCCCGGCGTGCGGGGCCCCGGCGATCAGACCATCGCCTGTTCCGCTCCTTGTCGACACCGGATGACGCCATGGATACCCTGTAGTCAGATTACTGTGTTGGATGCTTACGAAAATAGCCCTACCGAACCCATAAGTCGAGCATAATGCCAGACCTGACGCCGACCTATCAGGAGTAGACATGACCCCCGGAATCAATGTGGCGAAAAAAGCCAGGGTCCCGCACCGGATTCACGAATACGAACACGATCCCAAGAACGAGAGTTACGGTACCGAGGCGGCGGAGAAGACGGGCGCGGACCCGGCACGGGTGTTCAAGACGCTGGTGGCCTCGATCGATGGTCGTGAACTGGTGGTGGGTGTGCTCCCGGTCACAGCCATGCTGAGCATGAAACTGATCGCCCGGGCAGCGGGCGGTAAGAAGGCTGCCATGGCGGACAAGCAGGCAGTGCAACGAACCACCGGCTACGTCCTGGGCGGCGTCAGCCCGCTGGGCCAGAAACGGCGCCTGAAAACCTTCATTGACCAGTCGGCCCGGGCGTTTGACACCATCTATGTCAGCGCTGGCCGTCGGGGCCTCGAGATCGAGTTGTCCCCGGAGGATCTGGCCCGGCTGGTCGGGGCAGATTTCACCTCACTGCAGCAGGAGTAAGGCGTGTCCCACGCAATGGACCTGCTCTTCATCGGCGCGATCATGCTTCTCGCCCTGGGCGCCCACACCGTGGGTCAGCGTCTGAACGTGCCTCGGGTTACTTTATTGCTGATGGTAGGTGCGTTGGCCGGCCCGGAGATGCTGGATGTTGTGCCTGCGTCGGCCAGTGCCAACTTCAGTCTGGTGACCGAACTGACCCTGGCCATCGTTGGCTTCCTGCTTGGCGAGCGGATGTCGTTCCGGGACCTTCGCCAGGGGCGTCAGGCGATCATTATCAGCCTTTCCGTCACCCTGATTACCGCGTTGGTGATCTTCATCGCAACCTGGGCTGTCACCCAGAACCTGACGGCCTCGCTTCTTCTAGCTGCTATTTCGACGGCCACCGATCCGGCCGCGACCCTGGACGTAATCAAGGAAACCGAGTCACGCGGGCCCCTGACGCGAGTGGTCGCGCAGGTGGTTGCCATCGACGATGCCTGGGGCGCCATCCTGTTCAGTATCCTGCTGGTCTTTGCCGAATTGATTGCCGGTAATGGTGCCACGATCATGGAAACCATGGTGCACGGCGTAACGGAAGTCGCCGGTGGGCTGATCCTCGGCGTCCTTCTGGGCCTGCCCATGGCCTGGATGACGGGCCGCATCAAGCCAGGTGAACCGATGCTACTGGAGTCCGCAGGCTTCGTTTTCCTGGCAGCGGGGATCGCTGGCGCCCTGGAGGTCTCGTACCTGCTGACCTGTATGGCGCTCGGCGTGACGGTGGCTAATGCCGCCCGGCATCATGTGCGGCCATTCCGTTCCATTGAGGGCATTGCCGAGCCGTTTTTGGCGATGTTCTTTTTCCTCGCCGGATTCGGGCTCGACTGGGCTGTTCTCCCGACGCTGGGTTTGCTGGGAAGTGTGTACATTATTGCCCGCATTGCCGGACGGATTCTGGGTGGCTATGCCGGAGGCCTCCTGGCACGGTCCGAAAGGGAGGTCCGCCTGCGCAACGGTGCCTGCCTGCTGCCCCAGGCAGGTGTCGCCATGGGTCTTGCCCTGGTGGCCACCGATCGGATGCCGGAGCTGACTTTTCTGCTGCCGCTGGTCATAGGCTCCACGGTGCTGTTCGAGTTGTTGGGGCCACCACTGACCCTGTACAACCTCCGACGGTCCGGAGAGACCGGCAACGGGTATCAGGCGCCCGAGGACACCGACTAGGCTCTGCCAGCAGCAACAAAAAAGCCCGGGCACCTCTCGGCACTCCGGGCTTTTCCGGAATGCCGGAACCAAATGGTCCCGGCATTGGTCAACGGATCACTTCACGGACGCGCGGGCATCCTCGAGGATCTTGTTGAGGGTGGCGCTCGGCTGCATCACCTCGCAGACCTTCTCCATCGGCGGGTGGTAGTAGCCACCAATATCGGCTGGATGACCCTGCACTACCGTCATCTCTTCCAGGATCTTGTCCTTGTTCTCTTCCAGCTGGCTGGACAGCTTGGCGAAGAACTCTTTCAGTTCCTTGTCCTCATCCTGCTTGGACAGCTCCTCCGCCCAGTAACGGGCCAGGTGGAAGTGGGAACCACGGTTGTCCAGCTCGCCAGTCACGCGGGACGGGGACTGGTTGTTTTCCAGCAGGCGCTCGGTGGCCTTGTCCAGCGTCTGGCCCAGCAGACGGGCACGTTCGTTGTGCTGCTTTTCACCGAGTTCATCGAGAGACACGGCGGTCGCCAGGAACTCACCGAGCGAATCCCAGCGCAGGTGGTTTTCCTGGATCAGCTGCTGAACGTGCTTTGGCGCGGAACCGCCGGCACCGGTCTCGTACAGGCCACCACCATTGAGGAGCGGTACGATGGAGAGCATCTTGGCACTGGTGCCCAGTTCCAGAATCGGGAACAGGTCAGTGAGATAATCACGCAGGACGTTACCGGTCACGGAGATGGTATCCAGACCGCGGATCAGGCGCTCCATGGTCCAGCGGATGGCGCGAACCGGAGACATGATGCGGATGTCCAGACCTTCGGTGTCGTGTTCCTTAAGGTACTTCTCGACTTTCTTGATCAGCTGGGCGTCGTGGGCACGCTCGTCGTCCAGCCAGAAGACCGCCGGCATGCCGGTGGCACGGGCGCGGCTGACCGCCAGCTTGACCCAGTCACGGATCGGCAGGTCCTTGGTCTGGCAGGCACGCCAGATGTCACCCTGCTCGACGTTGTGCTCGGTCAAAACGGTGCCATCTTCCGCCACGACACGAACAATGCCGTCTTCCTTGATTTCGAAGGTCTTGTCGTGGGAGCCGTATTCCTCGGCCTTCTGCGCCATCAGACCCACGTTGGGAACGGTACCCATGGTGGTCGGATCAAAGGCACCGTGGGTCTTACAGAAGTTGATCACTTCCTGGTAGATGGTGGCGTAGGTGGACTCGGGCATGACCGCCTTGGTGTCCTTGAGCTTGTTGTCCCGTGCCCACATTTTGCCGGAATTACGAATCATCGCCGGCATGGAGGCGTCAACGATAACGTCGCTCGGTACGTGCAGGTTGGTGATACCCTTAACGGAATCCACCATGGCAATTTCCGGACGGTGCTCGTAGCACGCGTGCAGGTCTTCCTGGATTTCTTCCTGCTTGGACTCGGGCAACTGCTTGATCTTCTCGACCACGCTGGAGAGGCCGTTGTTCGGGTTCACGCCGATCTCGTCGAACAGCTCACCGTACTTGTCGAACAGGTCCTTGTAGAAAACCTTCACCGCATGACCAAATACGATCGGGTGGGAGATTTTCATCATGGTGGCTTTCACGTGCAGGGAGAACATGACGCCGGTCTTTTCGCAGTCTTCGATCGCATCCTCGAAGAATTTGACCAGGGCCTTCTTGCTCATGAACATGCCGTCGAGCACTTCGCCTTCCTGCAGCGGAAGATCCGACTTCAGGACGGTCTGCTCGCCTTTCTTGTTCTCGAACACGATGCGGGCGTTGGTGGCCTTGTCCAGGGTCACGGACTGCTCGCTGGAATAGAAGTCACCACCGCGCATGTGCGCAACGTGGGTGCGAGACGCAGGGCTCCACTCACCCATGGAGTGCGGGTGCTTGCGGGCAAACGCCTTGACCGCAGTCGGAGCGCGGCGGTCGGAGTTACCCTCACGCAGCACCGGGTTGACGGCACTGCCCAGAACCTTGCCATAGCGCGCCTGGATTTCTTTCTCTTCGTCGGTCTCGGGGTGCTCGAGGTACTCAGGCACCTTGTAACCCTGCTCGTTCAGTTCCTTGATGGCGGCACGCAGCTGGGGAATGGACGCAGAGATGTTCGGCAGCTTGATGATGTTGGCGTCCGGATCCTTGGTGTACTCACCCAATTCAGCCAGGGCATCCGGAACCCGCTGGTCTTCCTCAAGGTAATCCGGGAATGCCGCCAGAATACGCGCCGCGAGAGAAATATCACTGGTTTCGAAGTCGATACCAGCCGGCTTGGAGAAAGTTTCCAGGATGGGAAGCAGTGACCGTGTCGCGAGGGCGGGGGCCTCGTCGGTCAGTGTGTAGACAATCTTGGCTTTGGATGATGTCATTTTCGTCCTCAGGCTATTGGGTGGGTTCAGGACGGTCATTGCAGGGTCAGGCGTCTTTTGGACGCCCGGCCTGTGCCATGACTGATTTCAGAACTTTTGATAGACCTACTAAGATACCATTTTCTCGTAATTTTTGGTTACGATCTTAGTATAAGAACGGACTAAAATTGCCTGATCTTCGGTTACAGGACGATGAAATGGCGGGAATTTACGAAATTTTCTAACATTATGAGTTTTATAACTTTGGAGTGACGCGGTATGGGAAGGGGCGCCCGAAACCCGCTCCTTCGGCACGTCCCTGTGACGCTTGAGCTCCGCCATCCATGGCTCCGCACAGTTTCGGGCGCCCCTTCCCACACCGCTTGGCAGACTGCACAGCTGCCTTCAAGGCGTCTCAAAAAAAGGACTTTGGACGCCAGTTTGTCAACAATCCAACCAGTCGCGTCGGTCAATCCGCCGGTAACAGATTCGCTTCTGCCAACCGCTCCCGGATCTGATCCAGGGCTTCCGGATTGCCAAGGGCATCCCGGTTGTCGGCTTTTTTCGAGCCGTTGATCAGCCGGGCCACCGCCAGCTCTACCTTCTTGCCGCTACGGGTGTAGGGGATGTCCGGCACCTGGACGATGTGTTTGGGCACATGTCGGGGGCTGGCGCCTTCGCGGATCCGGGTTTTGAGCTGTTTTTGCAGGTCGTCGGTGACTTCCTGACCGTCTGCGGGGACGACCAGCAGGACGACTTCGACGTCGCCTTCAATCTGGCGGCCAACCACGAGGCTGTCTTTGACCTCGGGGATGGTTTCTACCTGGCGGTAGATTTCGGCGGTGCCTATGCGCACGCCGCCGGGGTTGAGGGTGGCGTCGGAGCGGCCGTAGATGATAGCGCCGCCGTGTTCGGTGAATTCGATGAAGTCACCGTGGGCCCAGACACCCGGGAAGGTGTTGAAGTAGGCGTCGCGGTAGCGTTCGCCCTCAGGATCGTCCCAGAAGCACACCGGCATGGACGGCAGGGGCTGACGGCAGACGAGTTCACCACGGCCTTCGCTCACCGGTTTACCGTCATCGCCATAGGCGACGGCGTCGACGCCCAGAAAGCGGCACTGGATTTCACCGCGGCGCACGGGCAGCAGAGGGGTGGAGCCGACGAAGCAGCCGCAGATGTCCGTGCCGCCGGCGATTGAGCCGAGCAATACGTTCGGGGCGCCGTCGGTGTACATCCAGTCGTAGTCTTCAGGCAGCAGCGGAGAACCGGTGGAAAACACTACGCGCAAAGCGCTCTGGTCCAGGTTTTTCGCGGGCCGGAGTTCGGCCTTGCGGCAGCCGGCGATGAAGCGGGCACTGGTGCCGAAGTGGGTCACTTTCTCTTCGGCCACGGTGTCCCAGAGGAAGCTGAGGCTCGGGTAGCCCGGGGAGCCATCCACGGTGATGACGGCGGCACCGGTCAGCAGTGCGGAGGCCTGCCAGTTCCACATCATCCAGCCGCAGGTGGTGAAGTACAGGAAACGGTCTTCCGGGCCGACGTCGCCGTGCAGCATCAGTTCCTTGGCGTGGTTGACCAGCAGGCCGGCGGTGCCATGGACGATGCATTTGGGTTTGCCGGTGGTGCCGGAGGAATACAGGATGTAGACCGGGTGGTCGGGGTCCATCGGGGTGAATGACGGCGCCTGACCTTCGCCGAATGCGATCGCGTCTTCCCAGGTGGTGACCAGCTCGCCGGGAATCGGCGCTTCATCCGGCAGCTGCGGGATATTGACCACGGTCTTGAGGGACGGCAGGCCGGCGATCAGTTCGGCAAAGTCATCCTGGCGGGCGAATACCTTGCCGCCATAGCCATAGCCGTTCACCACGATCAGAGCCGACGGCTCGATCTGCCCGAAGCGGTCGTTGATGGCACCGATACCGAAATCCGGCGATGCGGAGCTCCAGATAGCGCCCATGCTGGTCGCAGCCAGCATGCCCACCATGGCCTCATAGCCGTTGGTGACCACACCCGCAACGCGGTCGCCCTGGCCGATACCTTTGCTGCGCAGGAAGGCCTCGAGGGCGCCTGCATCAGCTTTCAGTTCGGCGTAGGTCTTGCGCAGCACCGGGCGGGTTTCGCAGTAGGCCACTATGGCTTCTTTATCGGCGTGGTCGCCGTCCGCCAGCCTAAGCAGGTTGGCGGCAAAGTTCAGTTTCATGCCGGGGAACCACTCGGCGCCGGGCATTTCCCGCTTGCCCAGCACCTGGTCCGCCGGGGTATCGCAGACCAGCCCGCAGTAGTCCCAGACCTTCTGCCAGAAGGTGTCGAGATCGCTGACGGACCACTGGTGCAGGGCATGGTAGTCGGCAAACGGACCGAAGCCCTGATCTTCCAGCCAGGCCTTGAACTGGCCCATGCGGGAATGCGTCAGGGTGGCTTCCGTGGGAGACCAGACTACCGGTGATTGTTCTTGATTGCTCATCCGTCTCTCCTGAATATTACTGCATATGCCAGCCGTGACTGACCACGATGGACTGGCCGGTCAGGGCGGCGGACGGGAAGGCAGCCAGGTGAACGGCCAGTTCCGCCACGTCTTCCAGGGTGGTAAATTCCCCGTCCACAGTGTTTTTCAACATGACTTTGCTGATCACTTCCTGTTCGGAAATACCCAGCTCTTTGGCCTGTTCCGGGATCTGCTTGTCCACCAGGGGCGTGCGCACGAAACCGGGGCAGATAATGTTGCTGCGCACACCGTGCTCGGCACCTTCCTTCGCCACCGCGCGGCACAATCCCAGCATCCCGTGTTTGGCCGCTACGTAGGGCGCCTTCAGAGGGGAGGCTTCCAACGAGTGCACCGAGCCCATGTAGAGCATGGTGCCGCCGCCGCTGTCGTACATATGCTTCAGCGCTGCGCGGGTCACCAGGAAGGCACCATCGAGATGCACATTCATGACTTTGCTCCAATCGGAATAAGCAAGCTTGTGCACCGGGTCGATGTGCTGGATGCCGGCGTTCGCGATAGCGATATCCAGACCACCCCACTGTTTAACCACATTATTGACGTTTACGTCAACTGCAGCCTCATCGGTAACATCCATTGCAAGCGCCATGGCCGTGCCTCCGGCCTGTTCAATGGCGGTCACCGTTTCCTGCGCAGTCTCCAGAGTCAGGTCTGCCACGGCAACTTTGGCGCCTTCTCGTCCATAAGCTTCGGCAATAGCCCGGCCGATACCACGGCCGGCGCCGGTAATCAGGGCAATCCGGTTTTCCAGACGCATTGTTGTTTTCTCCTTAATCGTAAGCCACGCTCGGCAACCAGGTCGCAATCTCCGGGACCAGGAACACGATAGCCAGAGCAGCCAGCTGAATAATGATGAACGGCACAACGCCACGATAGATGTCTGTCACCTTGATCTCCGGCGGCGCCACACCCTTGATATAGAAAAGGGCAAATCCTACCGGCGGTGTCAGGAACGATGTCTGCAAACACATGGCAAACAGAATCGTGAACCACACCAGATCAAAGCCGAGGCTCTGCACAACCGGGGCCACCAGGGGCAGGATGATCAGGGTGATCTCGACCCAGTCCAGGAAGAAGCCGAGCAGGAAAACACCAAACAGGATGGTCAGGATCACGCCGTAGGGTCCGAAAGGCAGCCCCAACAGGGCGTCTTCAATGACCTGGTCACCACCCAGACCCCGCAGTACCACCGAGAACGCGGTCGCGCCGAGGAAGATGGCAAAAATAAACGCAGCCGTTCGGGTGGTCTGCTGCATGGAGGAGTTGAGCACGTTCAGGTTCAGTCGACCGGACATCAGGGCCAGCAGCAGAGCGCCTAGCGCGCCAACACCGGAAGCTTCCGTTGGCGTTGCGATGCCGGCGAAGATGGAGCCCAGCACACCCAGAATCAGCGCGGCCGTCGGAACAACGGCCTTCGCCACTTCCCAGACGATGCCCCAGGTCACTTTCTCGGTGCCCTCCGGTACCGGCGCAATGTTTGGCTGCAACATGGGACGGATCATGGCGTAAGCCACGTACAGGGCACCCAGCATCAGGCCGGGGAAGAACGCACCCATGAACAGATCACCGACCGACGCTTCGGGAACCGCCAGCCGGTCAGCCATCAATACCAGCATGATAGACGGGGGAATCAGAATACCCAGGGTTCCTGTGGCACAGGCAGTGCCCACGGCAAACCCCTTGTCGTACTTGTTCTCCATCATCACGGGCAGGGACAGCATGCCCAGAAGCACGACGGATGCACCAATGATACCGGTGGTTGCTGCCAGCAGTACGCCGATGACGATCACTGTGACTGCGTAACCACCCCGAACGGCGCCGAACAGTTTTACCATGCTGTTCATCAGCCGCTCTGCCACACCGGATTGGTCAAGCATTATGCCCATGAAGATAAACATGGGCAGGGCAACAAGGGTCTCGCTGCTTACGACCTTCCATATCCGTTCGGGTACAAGCCCCATGGAGGAGGAATAGTCAAACCACAGATTGGCGCCAAAATTTTCAACGGCAACCACACCGACGACGGTCCAGATAACCGCGGTACCACCCAGTACCCACGCAACCGGATAACCGGTCATCAACAGCGCCCCGAAGGTGAGGAACATGCCGATTACGAAAAGGGTTTCAAGCTCCATCAGGACGCATCCTCTTTCTTATTCTCCCCGGACTCGATCCGGATTGGCTTCGGAAAGCCGAAAAGCAGGGCAGTGACTTTCAACAAACGGGACAGGGCAGCGATAATCAGAAGCACAAAAGACAGTGCCAGAACGCCCTTCAGAATCCAGCGATAAGGAAGCCCGGCGGGTGCCTGGCTGGTCTCACCCTGTTCCCAGGAACTGATGGCATAAGGAATCATTTCGTAGACCGCCAGCCCGAGAAACGGCAACAACAGGAACACCAGGCCGAACAGTTCAATCCAGGCCTGGCCCTTGAGCGACAGGCGCTCATGGATGACATCGACCCGGACATGATCATCGGTTACCAGGGTGTAGCCCAGCCCCAACAACCAGCCTGCACCGGCCAGATGCCACTGGACTTCCTCCAGGGTTACCGATCCCATGCCAAAGGCATAGCGACCCACCACTGCATAGATGATCACGCCGGTGACCACGAACCAGAGCCAGGAGGCACTCTTGCCTATTGCAGAAATCACACCATCCAAAACCTGGCTGAGCCTGGTTGTCGGGAACTCAGTGTGATGATGAATAAATTGACCGGCGTCCGACGCCGATGCATGCACATCGGGCGGTGAGCCTTTATCAGACACTGTCATACAACAGTTCCTCGTTCAGAAAGCCTGCCATGAAACAAGGATGGCCCCGCAGGGCCATCCAGATTAAATCAGTGAGCACCGGAAATACTTCCGGTGCTCAGGTTCAGCCCCGAACCTTACAGGTCCGCCGGAACATAGGCGCGGGTATCCCACACCTTGTAGGTTTCCATGAACTCCTGCTGGCTTTCATAGACGCGCTTGAAGTCGGCATCCTTGGCTGCTTCTTCCTCAAGCACTTCCTGGGTCACGTCCTTCAGCTTAAGCAGAACGTCGCGAGGAATCTGGTCGGCCTGAACGCCCTTGTCCTGGAACTCGGCCAGAACCTTGCCGTTCTTGTACTCGCCCTCAGCCAGACCGCGAGTGGTCGCCGCGGTGCAGGAAGCCTCAACCAGAGCCTTCTGCGCTTCAGTGGCACGATCCCACTCATCCTGGTTGATCAGCATGTACTGCGCGGTGAACTGCTGGTGCCAGCCCGGGAACAGGTTGTACTTGACCACCTGGTTGAAGCCGAGGATCTGGTCGATGGCAGGCATGGAGAACTCGGTGGCATCAATGGTGCCTTTCTCCAGAGCCTGGTACAGCTCGCCACCGGGCATCATGGTGACGGAGGCGCCCAGTTTTTCGAGAACCTTGCCACCGAGGCCGGCAAAGCGGATCTTCAGGCCTTTGTAGTCTTCCAGCGATTCGATCGGCTCAGCGTACCAACCGGCTGTTTCTGGCCCGATAATGCCGCACAGCTGTGCATGCACGTTGAAGCCCTTGTTGGCGTAGGTTTCCTGGAGCATTTCATGACCGCCGCCGTAGTAGTACCAACCGATGTAGGCCCAGGGCTTCATACCGAAGGGAACCGCGGCAAACAGGGGAATCGCAGGCACTTTGCCCTGGTCGTAGCCGATCCAGGTGTAACCGGCAGAGACCTTGCCGTCGGATACGGACTGCAGGATGTCGAATGGCGGAACCAGCTTGCCGGGCTCATAAACACGAACCTGGATGCTGCCATCGGAAGCAGTGGTGAGGTTATCCGCAACCCAGGCGGCGGGAGAACCCAGGCCCGGCAGGTTAGTGGCGAAAGCAACGGGCATTTTCCAACGAAGATCGTCGGCGACAGCCGTGCCGGTGGTAAGCGCGATCGCACCGGCAATGCCGGTGAGGGCCTTGAACAGTTTCATCAATGAGTCTCCTAGCATTGTTCTTGTATAGGACCGCCGCACAAGCGCAGACGGATACATCAGAGTGTAGGTCAAACAACGCAGGAAACAGGAAAAACCGGGTATTGGGTCCAACAGGTTTACGTCACTCTTGTTTTCTGCGTTGTTCTGACGTCCTGCACAGGCAAACGTAGCAGACATCGTGCCATTGACGATTAATGTAAAGATTTCAAAGAGATGGGTTGATCAAGGAGATCCGAGCGAACTACAGACTGTCCGGATTCCACTACACCCTTCGACTCTAGTCGTAGGTATTTGTACGGAATCCAGAACAACTGTCCGATAATCAGGACATTTTGGCGAGTTTCTCGTAGAGAACCGACCTGGAAATACCCAGCAGCTTGGCCGCCCGGCTCCGGTTACCCTGGGTTGCCACCAGGGCTGCCTCAACCGCCTGAGCCTCGGCATCGGCCATGGTCTGTGCCAGTGGCCGGACAGAGCGCGGTGCCTGCAACGTCGAGGGGCGGGACCCATTGCGCGGCAGCACCTTGAAGATGGCATCGGCATCCAGCACGCCACCCTCCTCGCTCATGGTCAGGGCCCGTTCCAGCACGTTCCGGAGTTCACGGATATTGCCCGGCCAATCGTAACTGCCCAGAGCCGCCACGCCCGCATCGTTGATCTCCCCCCGCAACTCCAGTCCGATGCAGATTTCCTCGAGCAACGCCTCACAGAGAACGCCCAGGTCAGCCATCCTGTCGCGCAGCGGCGGAATCGGAATCTCGAGGACGTTCAGGCGGTAATACAGGTCTGAGCGGAAACTACCCTCGGCAATCATCGCTTCGAGATTACGGCTGGTGGCGGCAATCACCCGGACATCCACCGACACCACCTTGTTCGATCCCAGCGGCTCGATTTCGCCCTCCTGGAGTGCTCGCAGGAGCTTCGCCTGGAGCGGCAGTGGCATATCGCCCACCTCATCGAGGAACAGTGTGCCGCCATTGGCCAGCTGGAACTTGCCCTCACGGGTGCGCCGGTCGGCACCGGTATAGGCTCCGGGCGCAACGCCAAAGAACTCGGCTTCGAGAAGATTGTCCGGAATGGCCGCCACGTTGACACCAACAAAGGGTTTGTCGACACGGCCGGAGACCGAGTGAATGGCCTGGGCCAACACTTCCTTGCCAGTGCCGGTTTCACCCAACAATAACACGGGCATTTCCCGGCCGGCCGCGAGGCGGGCCCGACGTTTGACCTCAAGCGCCTCGGGGCTGGCGCCCACGAAGTCGCCGAGGCTGTAGCGGGTGCCCCGGGCTTTCCGGGCCAACGCCTGGCGGGCCGCTGCCAGATCCTGGTGCAGGCGTCGGTACTTGCTGACCAGCGGAGTCAGGGGCTGAAGATCGTCATACAGGACAAAGGCAATCGCGCCGACGATATCGCCGTTATCGTCATAATAGGGCAGGCGGGTAACCACCAGCTGCTGTTCCTGATGTTCCATGATGTCCAGCAACAGCGGCTTGCCGGTCTCCACCACCTCCGGCATCCGGGTATGCGGTATGACCCGTTTGACCGGGTGACCAATGGCCTCCGAGGGATCCTTGAGTCCCAGCAACTGGGAGTAGCTGTGATTGATCCAGGTAATCCGGGTATCCCGGTCCACGGCGATGGCACCGGCACTGGCCTCCTCAAACATGGGAAACAGCGCTTCGATCAAGTCGCGCGTCAGCCCGTTCCGATTCTTTTCGCCAAATAATTGCGTCATGTAGCCCGCGTCGCCGCTCCGGAGATTATGCATGGAATACACCCCTGTATCCGGAAATCCGGACACTGTGACGAGAGTATATGGCCCCTCTGGCAAGGGGGCAAACGGGTAAGCCCCGGCAGAGGGCCGGGGCAGTGTCGCGGTCCGTCATTCCGGTATCCGCAGCTGGTCTTCAGCAAACACAATCCGGTCCGCCGGATCGGGCTTCGCACGGATCGGCGTCAGATTGCTTTCACTCAGCGGGGCAGCAGCACTCCCCCGGGGTACCGTCCTCACCACCTGGCTTGGAGGCAGGGGCTGGCCGCGGGTCAGGTGGTTCCAGACGAGATCCAGTGCCCGGAAATAGTAATGGTGTAACGGTACATACCGGTCGGCAATACCGGGGATACCGTTGAGAACATCCAGATGATGGGCGTTCAGAATCTCGTAGTAACGGAGGTTGCTGAGGGGCCCCTCCACCCGATGGTTCAGACCGACGTAGGGCCGGGAGGTATGATTGATGGGCAGAATGGCATCGGCTCGTCCGGTCACAAACACGGTTGGCTTGCGCTGCAGATCCCCATTCGCCCGAACGCCGGCAATGCCTTCGGCGATACGCTCCGACCACTCGGCAGCCTCCCCCGTCAGTGGCGCGCCAGTCGCCGGGTCCATGCCAGTCGCCAGGCCGCGCAGGCACAGCAGGGCGTCGAGGCCGTGGTCCTGCTGCCCGGATGTTGGTGAAATGCTGGACGCCAGCAAGGTAGGCTGGCCCACTGCGCCGTCGAAAACCAAATTGACGCCGCCGGTGGGCGGAATACCGTTGCTGGTCGCGAACAGGGCGGCTTCCTTCATCTGACTCAGGGGCATCACCGCGCCAGCCGTGTCGGTCGCCGCCAGGCTGACATCACACAGTCGGTCTGCGACCCCGGCACGGCCATAAGCGTTGGCGTAGGTCACGGCAATACTCTGAGCAACCGAGAGACCGAAATGTACCGGTGCCAGGAGATTTTGCTCGGGCTGTATACCGATGTCCTCGTTCAGTATTCGCAAGGCATCCGTCGCCCACTCTTCGATGCTACTGCCCGCAACCAGGCCCCAGCTGGCCAGGGAGCGACAGAGATTCTCTCCGACGGCAGGTGGATTGAACAGGGCATTGAGCGGGGCGGCATCGCGGATGGACGGCGCCTGGTTGGCACAGCCCTGATAGACCGCCAGCGCGGTGGTGTAATCGAGCAGACTGCGGCTATGCTCGTGCATTACCGGGCCATCGCCCTGGCGGATGGTGAAGCTGCGGTCCACCACCGGATTCACGTTGGGTTCGGACACCGCTATGCCGTCAATGAGGCCCTGATCATCCTGTTCCGCTGCCCGCACCGAGGCACCCCCGCCGTTAGACACGCTGGAGGCGATCACCACGGTATTCTCGGGCCGAATGGTGGTCAGCGTCTGGCTATTACCCAATTGGCGTCCAAAGCGCTGGTTCAGGACATAGAAACCAAACTCAATGGACTGCAGGACATGCAGACCCCAATCCGCCTCCGGGTTAGCACCCGAATGCGCGTGTTTCCAGGCAAAGCGATCCGGCCAGTCGGCATTGAAATCTGCCCGCCCGACAGCCGACAGATCCGCCCGGAACTGTACCGTTCCCGGTCCATCCGTCGTTGTGCCATCAATCAGCTGGGCCCGGTTGGTCTCCAGGTTATGGGCCCCGGTCCCGGTACCCTTGTCGGTATACACCACAGCACAGCCCTTCTTGAGCCCCCATTCGCCGGCGGTCCCGATCGCGCCGTAGATTCCGCGCGAACCGGAGGAAGGAGCTGTCACCATGCAGGGCCGGTGGGGATCAAAGCTGTCCGGGACCTGGGCCATAACCGTCACCGGCACGTCGCCGCCCGGTGCCGTCATATAGGCGAGGTATTCATAGCCCGGTATCAGGCCCTCGCCGTCGGTGCCTGTCTGAGGCCCGAAAAATTCGCCATAACCGCCACCCGGTACGGTATCCACAAGGGCACGGTAGTTGTTGTAGATGGCGAGTCGTCGCAACTCTGCCGAAGTGGGATTAAGCGCATCGTCGAACGTGGGAGGCGTGGGGTTCTGAAGGCCGGAGGCACCGAGTCCAGCGGTAAGAAGATCGTTGGTGACGCCGTCATACCAGATGCTTTGGATGGGTCCCTGAAGAAACTCCGGGCGCTCATTGAACGGTGGCGCGGCGGCAGCGATACCCGAAGCGCCAATCAAGGCGCAGAGCGTGAGTCGTTTCATAATCGTTCCCTGGTTGTTTTTGTTGGTTAACCGAAGGCCGGCTATGGTGCCGGCTCCGTCACTCCCATGCGGGTCCTGTGCCAAGAAGCCAACTCACTGATTTTTCGATATTTTTAAACGGGCACCGAACCCCGGACACGGCGCGGCTTCCGGGTTTCCGGACAGTCTGAGGAGTTCACGCTGGTATTAAGCCGATCGCAGTGCCTCCCGCTGGCTGTGTCCCCGGTTCCGGACAGTGTCAGGACATCCGGACAGATTGCAAACCCTGCTCGTGTCACAGAGCGCATCCGGAGTCGGGAATCTCTCGTAAATTATTTCAAGAAGTATCATTAACAGGAGCTCCTTGGGTGGGAAAACGCTGTAGAACAAAACTGGCCTTCCTGGCCTTGGGCGGCCTTTTACTGGCCGGGTGCGCCAGCCATAACAATGCACGGCAGGAGCCGGTGGCGCTGCCAGACACCGGATTCGAGGTGCAATACTCCGTGCGTTTCTCGCCGGAGGACTGGCCCGAGGCACTCTTTGCGGATCTCTATCTGCCAGAGGTGTCTGGGCCAGCACCTGCGGTTCTGCTGGTTCACGGGGGCGGCTGGGAACGGCGCTCGCGGGAGGACATGAACTGGATTGCAGAAGAACTGGCCGGGCATGGCTTTGCCGTCATGAACATTGATTACCGCTTTGCCCCCGCATTCACGTTTCCGGCCCAGCTGCACGATCTGCAGGTGGCGATGCGCTGGCTCCGCCAGCGGGCAGAGGGTTACCGCCTTGATCCGGACGCCATCAGCGCCTTCGGTTTTTCCTCAGGCGCCCATCTGGTGAGCCTGCTGGCCCTGACCAGCGATTCCGGCAACCCGCTAAGTGCCCCCCACGGCGGGCCAGTGGTCCGCCCCGTTGCGGTGGTCGCCGGCGGCATCCCCAGCGACCTGCGCCGGTTCGATTCCGGGCGGCTGATCCGCCAGTTTCTCGATGGCTCCGAGCAGGAGAAACCGGAGCTTTACCGGCTGGCCTCACCCATCACCCATGTCAGCCCCAGTGCGCCACCGTTCTTCCTGTTTCACGGCAATCTCGACATGCTGGTACCGCCCGAACAGGCGGAGGACTTCCATAACGCCCTACTGGAACAAGGGGTGCACTCCGAGCTCTACATGATGAATCTGCGTGGCCATGTCACCAGCTTCCTGACCGCCGGTGATGCGGTGGAGCAGGCGATGGCATTCCTCGCCCGCTTCGACGGGCACGCACGTCAGTAACGGCGTCTTTTGGGATTCACCCCAGGCGAACGAAGGGCGCAAGCGTGAGGGCCAGGATCACCAGAATGGCCAGGCAGGCGGCAATGATGGTCACCGGTTTCTGCCGGAAGCTGTGCCAGAAACCCACCTCCCCCCTGGCCTGACGAGCCTGGAACGCCTCCCGCTGACGGTCCTGGCGCTGCTGCTGGTAGTCATCCAGCAAAGCCCGGGCCCGCGCGGCCTCGTTATCGTCGTGCACCCAGAAGCCGCCCATGCTGATTCCCCAGCGGCTCGGTGGTGTCTCGTAATAACGAACCTGGTGCTCCTCGAACAGGGCCCGGATTTCGTCGGCCTCGTCATCGGGCACATGGCGGAGATTCATCAAGTGATGGGGCATGGTTTTCCACTGGCTGGTATCAGGATCGGGATTGCCTATATGCTAACACCAAAGCATTGATGACCGAATTCACCACCAGGACACTGCATGAGCCAGAATCCCGTTCGTCTGCTGCTGGATTTTGATGACCGGATCCAGCGGGACAGGGACCAGCCTTCCGCTTTTCTCCACCGCCGGGACCGTCGTTTTGCCCTGGATTGCGAACACCAGGGTATTCGCCCGGACGCGGCTCGCTGGCTGGCACACATGGATCGACTCTCTGGCCCCGGCGGCAGGGTGGACGCTGGAAGCCGCGAGGTGAGCCTCTGGCGCCGGATCAATGGCGGCTTTGTCGGCGCCGGCTTTCTGACCGGCATCCTGACCATGCTGGGGCTGCTGTTCTATGACGGCGGCCAGCGGATCAACATTACGGTCATCCTGGCGTTTGTCCTGCTCCAGCTGGTGCTCGCCCTGGCCACGACCTTGCAGTCGCTGATCGGCTGGCAACCCTGGCGCTGGTTGTTGCGGCGGCTTCACCGCGACAATGCCAACCCGACCCGCGCAAGGCTCCAGCCCTTGCTCATGGCCAGAGCGGCACACACCGGAGGCACCGCCTTCGCCATGGCTGGTCTGGCCACCCTGCTGGTGATGGTGGTGGTCCAGGACCTCGCCTTCGGCTGGAGCACCACCCTGGATACTGCGGCCGCCGGCTACCACCGCCTGATCACCACCGTGGCGCTGCCCTGGACCTGGCTGTGGCCCGGCGCGGTACCTTCGCTGGACCTCGTGGAAGCAACCCGCTTCTTCCGGGCGGCGCCCGGTGCAACGGATGCGGATCCCGCCCGCTGGGGTCAGTGGTGGCCGTTTGTCGTGATGCTCTGGATCACCTGGACGTTATTGCCTCGGCTGGTGCTACTCGTGCTCAGCCACCTTCTGCTTCGACAACGGTCTGTGCAACTCCTGGCTCGCCATCCTGGTATGCAGGCGCTGCTCTACCGCATGGAGACCGCCACCCTCGATACCGGCAGTGGACATAATGACGCCAGTGATCTGCCCGATACCCGAACCCGGGTTCAGCCCGACGCCCTCCCCGAGACGCCCCTGATGGTCTGCTGGGCCGGCGCGGGAGAACCGGAACTCCCCCAGCGTCTTCTGGCACCCGAGACCCGCCTTTTCCGGGCCGGCGGCCGGGCCACCCTGGCGCAGGATGACGAGACGTTGCAGCAGGTCGCCAATGAACTGGCCGGGCAAACAAACCCTGCAGTCATCGTCGTTACCCGCAGCTGGGAGCCACCGACCGGAGAACTGCACGACTTCCTGGACGCCGCCCGGGAACGCTGGCCATCAGGTACCCGAGTGGCCCTGCTACCGCTGGCCCAGGATCCGAACCAGCCGCCATCGGCCCACTTGGTCCAGCCGTGGCTGCGCTTCACCGAGCGCCTGCCTGCCGGCTTCGCGTCCGTGGCTTTGGCACCCGGCGACCATCCGAACCCGTATCTGGCAGGGAGCATCCAGCCATGACCCAGCCTCCCGTGTTTGCCGTCGTGGGTCATCCGAACAAAGGCAAATCCAGTGTGGTGGCCACCCTGTCCCAGAACGATGCCATCGCCATTGCCCTGGAACCGGGCACCACCCGGGCACGGCAGGATTACCCACTGACGGTCGATGGCCAGGTGCTCTACACCCTGGTGGATACCCCGGGCTTCCAGCGACCCCGGCGGGTGCTGCAGTGGCTGGAGGCCCACAGCATCTCCGCTTCCGACCACCCCGAAACGGTCAAAGCGTTCGTGCTCCAGCACCGGGGCGACGACCGATTTGTCGATGAATGCGAACTGCTGGCTCCGATCGTGGAGGGCGCCGGGATTATCTACGTGGTGGACGGGTCTGTTCCGTACAGCGCAGAACACGAAGCAGAGATGACCATCCTGCGCTGGACCGGCCGGCCCAGCCTCGCCCTGATCAACAGTATTGGTGAGGACGATTACAGCGATACCTGGCAGTCAGCACTCGGCCAATTTTTCCAGATTGTCCGGAAGTTCGACGCCGTTCGAGCGCCATTCGAGCAACATCTCAGCCTTTTGCGGGCATTTGGCCAGCTGGAGCCGGACTGGGAAGAGCCGCTGGAGCGCGCCACCCGGTTCCTGTCCGAGCAGCGCACTCAGCGACGGCATCAAGCCGCCAGCCTGATTGCGAGGGCCCTGGAAGACCTGATGTCCTGGCAGGAAAAACGCACCCTGACCCTGAATCAGGTCGCCGAAATCAGCGATGCCAGCCTGGCCGAAACCCTGAGGGAGCGCTGGTATCGCCATCAGCGCCAGCGCGAACAGGCCCTGCGCATGGAAGTGGAACACCTCTACCAACACCAGCGCATCCGCCGCCAGGAAGCCGAACTGCAGTGGCACAAACAGCATGATCTGTTCTCCGAGGATACGCGGAAGCACTGGGCCGTCAGCAAACGCTACCTGGCCACCGCCGGCTTCGGGGCAGGTGCCGTGGGAGGCGCCGGAATTGACGCCGTGGCTCTGGGCTCTTCCCTCGGGACGGGCGCCCTGGTTGGCGGCCTGATCGGGGCGGCCGGCAGCTACTTTTACGGCGACCGCCTGCTGCTCCCCGCGCTGAACATCGGCCCGCTGAAAGACGGTCTGAAAACCGCCAGTTTCGGCCCTGTACAGGACAGCCAGTTCGGCTATGTTGTATTAGGGCGGGCTGTGGATCACTGGTGGCATATCAGCCATCGGAACCACGCCGGTCGGGATCTGCTGGAGCTGGAGCCGGCCGATCACCATTGGCTGGAAGAGCTGGACAAAACCAGTCGGCGGGAGATCCAGAAGGCCCTCGACCGGTGCCGCAAACAGCGCCCGCTGAACGAACCGCAGCGCCAGAGACTGACCGCAGCCATCGAACAGGCCATGACGGTTTACGACGACTGGCGGTTGAACCGGCCCTGAAGCGCATGTTTATACTGTATGGCTATTCCATCACAAAATGAGGAATGCGAATGAAAATTGTACGAGTGCAAGACATTATCGGTACCGAGCGCGAAGTCACTGGCCCGGGCTGGACCAGCCGCCGCATGCTGCTGAAAAAGGATGGCATGGGCTTCTCGTTCCACGAAACCATCATCCCGGCAGGCGCAGAACTGAACCTCTGGTACAAGCACCATCTGGAAGCCGTTTATTGTGTAGCCGGTAACGGCAAGATCCTGGACAAGGCCACCGGTGAAGTGCATGAAATCACCGATGGCACTCTCTACGCACTCGACAAGCACGACCAGCATACCCTGTACGGTGGCACTGAAGACATGCGCCTGATCTGCGCCTTCAACCCGCCGGTTACCGGCCGCGAAGTGCATGACGAAGACGGCGCTTACCTGCCGGACACCAGCGAAGACTGATCCGGCATATCGTGGCTGAACACCAGGCCGCGACCACACCGCCACCGCCAGCAAAACTGCTGCCGGTGGCGGTGTTGCTTTGGCTATCCGGCGTTTACCTCCGCATCCCCGTTCTGGTCGCACCGCCACTGGCGCCTTTTATCGGCGAGGAACTCGCCCTCTCCAAGGCACTGACCGGTGCCCTGACCACACTGCCCATCCTGATGCTTGCCATCGGTGCCATGCCCGGCTCGCTGGCCATCTCCCGCATCGGTCCGAGAAACACCCTGGCACTGGCCATGGTGATCATGGTACTGGGCTCCGCCAGCCGAGGACTGGCACCGGAAACGATGACCCTGATGATCGCCAGCGCCGTCATGGGACTGGGCGTCGCCATGATGCAACCAGCGCTGCCTGCACTGTTACCGCGGTGGCTGCAGCCCCATCATCTGGCCCTGGGCTCCGCCATCTACATGAACGGCATGCTCATGGGCGAATTCATCGGTGCCGGCATCACCCTTCCGGTGTTGATGCCGCTGCTGGACAACAGTTGGCGCGCCACCCTGATCGCCTGGTCGCTACCCGCCTTGTTGGTGGTCATCGCCCTGTTTCTACCCAGACGGGACCTGGCCCGACCGGTCCGCAGGGCTGCCTGGCTCCCCGACTGGAGCAACCCGCTGACCCTGAAAATCGGCCTGTTACTGGGCCTATCCGGCTCGATGTTCTTCGGCCTCAACGCCTACATGGGTAACCTGCTCGAGCAGCAGGGCCAGTTCGACAAACTCTCCGAAGCCCTGTTCTGGTACAACATCGCCCAGGTCTTCGCCTCCCTGACCATGCTCAAGTTCGCCCGCGCCTGGGTTGGCAGACGGTCCCTGATCATCGCGATGGCGAGTCTGAGCATCCTCGGCACCGCCGGCGCCATCGCCCTGGACGGCTGGTGGTCCATCGCCAGCGCCACTCTCATGAGCTTCGTCGCCGGCATCCTCCTGATCCTGCTGGTGGCGCTGCCGCCGTTGCTGGTCAGCTCCGAGGAAACCGGCCGCCTGTCGGCCGGCACCTTCCTGGTCGGGTACACCCTGGCATTCTCCGTGCCCATGTTGGGTGGCCTGCTGGCCGACACGACTGGCGACGTTCGTCACGCGGTGATGGTGATCATTGGCTACAGCCTGGTGGTGCTGCCGCTGGCGTTTACGCTGGATCTGAGGCGGAGGGAGCGGCGTGAAGGTGGGGTCAGATGAACGCTTTCATCTGACCCCGGAGTAAGAGCGGCAAATCGGGAGAAAGGCATTAAGGAGGGGTCAGAAGAAAGCGTTCTTCTGACCCCAGGGCCTGCCATTCCCCGAAGAACCCCCACCAATGGCCGAAGGCCGAGGCAAGGGGTGCTTTTCCGCAGGGAACAATTGTCTGAGCGAAGCGAGTTCTTTGTTCCCGAAGGAAAAGCACCCCTTGCCTCGGCCAGACTCCCAAATCAGATGTAGTAGTCCTTAAGCGGAGGAAACCCGTTAAACTCGATGGCACTGTAGGTCGTCGTATAAGCCCCGGTTGAAAGCCAATACATCCGATCCCCAATAGCCAGGTTCAGCGGCAGCGGATACTTGTGATGCTCGTACATGATGTCGGCACTGTCACAGGTCGGCCCCGCAATCGCACAGTCCTCACCCTCGCCGGTCTTCTCGGTCCAGATCGGAAACTTGATGGCCTCATCCAGCGTCTCGATCAGCCCCGAAAACTTGCCCACATCGGTAAACACCCAGCGGTGCAGGGCCGTACGGGACTTGCGGGAAATCAGCACCACCTCGCTCACTAGCACACCGGCATTAGAGATCAGTGACCGCCCGGGCTCGATGATGATCTCCGGCAGCTCATCGCCAAAATCCTCCCGCAGGAAACGGGTGATCTCCTCGGCGTACACCCCCAGCTCATTAGTGCGGGTGATGTAGTTGGCCGGAAAGCCACCGCCCATATTGATCATCTTCAGCTCGATACCGTCCTCTTCCCTCAGGCGCTCGAAAATCACCTTCACCTTGTTCAGCGCCGCATCCCAGGCGCCGATTTCCCGCTGCTGAGAACCGACATGGAAGGACACGCCGTAGGGCACCAGGCCCAGGTCACGGGCCAGGATCAGCAGGTCCATGGCCATGTCGGTCTGGCAACCGAACTTGCGGGACAGCGGCCAATCGGCCGTCAGGGTGCCCTCGGTCAAGATGCGCACATACACCTTCGAGCCCGGCGCGGCCCGGGCGATGTTGCGCAGGTCCGCCTCGGAGTCGGTGGCGAACAGACGCACACCCTGCTCGTAGAAGGTGCGGATGTCCTTCGCCTTCTTGATGGTGTTGCCATAGCTGATCCGGTCACCGGTCACGCCCAGGGCCAGCACTTTCTCCAGCTCATACACCGAGGCAATGTCAAAACTGGCACCCTTGTCCCGCAACATGGTCAGGATTTCGGGGGCCGGATTTGCCTTCACCGCATAGTAAACCTTGGCGTAGGGAAAGCCTTCCACCAGCTCATTGTACTGGCGGTCGATGGTTTTGGTATCGATCACGACAAACGGCGTTTCCTTCGTGTCCGCAAAATCCTTGATGCGCTTGAAGGTTTCGGCGTCGTAATAGTCGGCGATATTGGCGTTAACGGCTTCGGTCATGGATGGTGTTTCCCTCCACAGGGCAAACAGGCATAAAAAAAGGCGCTACAGCAACGCTGCAGCACCCGTAAGATGGCGCGATCATCGGGCTTTTCTCCGATGACCGCAAATGCGGATATCTACCCATAGGTAGAGCGCGCAAGACAGATGAGTTATGGCATAAAAATTGGCGTGAAAGTCCGTGGTCAGACCGCCACCGGCCACAGCGGTGGTGGCCCGGTGGGACCGTCCGGATCCCGGGGTTCTGTCTGTTGTCTCAGGTAACCGAGGATGGCTTGCTGCAGGTCCCCCTTGTCCAGGCCCTTGTTGCCAAACAGCCGGTTGAACTCCAGCACAAAGGGATAACCCCCCACCAGGGCGATGTCGAAGCCGGCATGGTCCACCTCCAGCTCCCGGGCAAGCCGCAGCGCCAGGTCGGTCGCCGCCTGCGGCACCGGACTGTTGTCAATCTGCCCGCCCCGGGCCACGTTGTTGTAGAAGCCCTGGTCTGCCTGGGTCCGCCAGTAGGCCGTCAGCACCTCGTCACCGATCACCACCACCCGCACGTCTCGGTCGATGGGCAGGTATTCCTGCACATAAAGCACCTCCGTGCGCTCACAGTAACGGCACCAGTCCTCCCGGGTCTCGATCAGCCATACACCCTCGCCCATGCTGGCCTTGGGCAGCTTGGCCACGAAAGGCAGGGCCATCGCGTCCCAGATCATCTCCCGTTCCCGGGAGCCGTTGGCCTCGATCACCGTCCAGGGCGTATGCTCCGGCGCCACGGTCTGGAAGGCGCGGGTCATCTCGACCTTGTCATGCCCGATCCGGTAGCTGGCAATACTCGGGAACACCCGGCACTTGAGGCCATGGACCAGGGCATTGAGCTGCCAGTATTCCGGAAACAGCACCCAGTCTGCCTCCTGCAGCAGCGCCTTGTGCTGGAGGTAGTGCTCGGGCTTGAGCACCGTGGTTTCGGGGAAGCCGAGGGTACGAAACGCGTTGAAGGAAACAAGGTGCATGGTTACAGCCGCACTGATGGAAAATTGCACGCATTTTATTCAGCTTCGGGGATCTGGCAAGCGGTATTTTCCGTCGGCGACGACAGATTTACGGTGAAAGAAAGCCTGCTACGCTCTGATTAACCGGACATCGGAAGACAATCGGAGAAGTCCAAATGGACAACAAAGCCCGCGCCATACTCGAAACTACCAGAGAGGACCGACAGTCCGGGGCAACACAGTTGGCACGTCAAACGCTTCAGGCGGTTCAGCATTGGCTGGTATCGGAAAGCATCCCCGCCGACGCACTGGATGAATTGCTCGAGCGCCTGATCGAGGCGCGCCCGAGCATGGTGCCCCTGGCCAACGCCATGGCGCGCTGCCGGGAGCTGTTCGGCCCCTGGCGGGACCGCAGCAATGTCTCCGAGCAGGCCGCGCCGGTGGTCCGCTCGGTACTGGAACAACTGGCCCGGGCGAACGAACGGGTGGCCCTCAGCGCCTTCGAACTGGTGCCGGAACAGGCGACCATTCTGACCCACAGCCGCAGTTCCCAGGTGGTGGCCCTGTTCCGTTTGCTGGCTGCACGGCAACATCCCTTCTCGGTCATCTGTACCCAGAGCAGTCCCGGCAACGAAGGTTTTACCCTGGCCCGGGAACTGGACGAACTAGGCGTTCCGGTAACCCTGATCACCGATGCCCAGACCGGACTGTTCATGGCGGAGGCGGATATCGTTTTCAGTGGCTGTGACACCTGGCTTTCGGACCATTACTTCGTAAACAAGAGCGGCACCTATCTGCTCGCCCTGGCCGCCCGGGACCAGGGCAAACCCCTCTGGGTCCTGGCCGACAGCTTCAAGGACAGCCCACGCACGTGTCAGTCGGTGGCACTGGAAGAAATGGCGCCGGAAGAACTCGGTGCTCCTACCGGCGCCCATATCCGGGCCCGCAATATCTACTTCGAAACCGTACCGGTGCAACTGGTCACCGGACGGGTCAGCGATCAGGGCGTTTTTTCGTTCCCTGTTGAGCCTCGGCGGTGAACGGGTCTTCGGGCCAGGGGTGCTTGGGATATCGGCCACGCATGTCCTTGCGCACCTCCGGATAGGCATTACGCCAGAAACTGGCGAGGTCGGACGTGACCGCCAGGGGCCGCTGTGCCGGGGACAGCAGGTGAATCACCACCGGCACCTGGCCTCCGGCCACCCGCGGGGTTTCCGTCCAGCCGAACAGGGCCTGGAGCTTGGCCGCCAGAACCGGACCGTGATCCGGAGTGTAGTCGAGGGTGACTTTCTGGCCGGTAGGAATGGTCAGGGTGCGGGGCGCCTGTATCTCCAGTTGTTGCTGCTGTTGATAATCCAGCAGCGAGCTCAGCGCCTGCAGGAGATTGAGCCTGGCGAGATCGGACCAGCGCTGCAGACCGGCAAGGAACGGACCGAGCCAGGTGTCGAGACTGGCCAGCAGGACGTCATTTCCGGTTTCCGGCCAGTCTCCGGGAAACTGGTGCGCCAGCAGTTGGACCCGGGCGCACCACTGCCGGGCTTCGGGGGTCCAGGGCAGGCTGTCCAGGCCCTTCCTGCGCACGGCATCCAACAGTCCCCGCTGAATCAGTTCAGGATCCACCTGGGGTAGCGCGTGCTCTGCCACTACCAGCTCCCCCAGCCTTCGGACCTTGCGGGCAACCACAGTCCCCCTTCGCTCATCCCAAAAAGCCTCGTCCTGTTCGATGATGTGGGCGGACAGATCCTGTTCCAGATCCGGCAGATCGACCGGAGCCGCCAGATAGATGGTCGCCTCCCGCGCCTTGCCATCGAGTTCGGCCGCCACCAGCCAGTCATGACGGGCAAGGACATCATCCTCGCGTAATATCGCACCCTTACCGTTACTCAGCTGGTAACGCGGTGCCGACCCGGGACGTCGCCGGGCAATCCGGTCGGGATAGGCCTGGGCCAGCACCCGCCCCACCTCCGACTCGGTCGGCATTGCACTGCCGGATTGCTCCGGACACAACCGGCGCGCGGCCTGCCGCACGGACTTCAGCCGGGCCGGATCGATCCCCGGATGTCGCTGCTCTCCGCGCAGGACCCGTACCCGCTCATGCATATCCGCACCCCGACCTGGCCCCAACAGATCCCGATCCTCCAACAGGGCCGCCAGCTCGGCCGCGAGTTTGCCATAGCCCAACAGGCGGCCCCGGAGCACCATATGGGCCAGCCGGGGATGAATCCCCAGTTCCCGCGCAGCCTTCCCGTGTTCGGTAATGGCCCCGTCGTCATCAAGCAGATCCAGCCACTGCAGCAATGCCAGTGCCTGTTGCCAGTGGGCGTGGGGCGGCGGGTCGATCCAGTCCACCTGCTCGGGAGAGCGGGCGCCCCACTGAGCCAGCTCCAGCACCACCGGGGCCAGGTCCGCTTCCCGGATCTCCGGTGGCGTGAAGTCCGCCAGAGCAAACTGTTCCGATTCACTCCACAGGCGGTAACAGACGCCCGGCTCCACACGGCCGGCCCGCCCCTTGCGCTGCTCCGCAGACGCTTTCGACACCCGCCCGGTCACCAGCCGGGTCATCCCGCTGTTGGCATCGAACACCGCCCGGCGCTGCTGGCCGGCATCAATGACCACCCGTATCCCCTCAATGGTCAGGCTGGTTTCGGCAATGGCGGTGGCCAAGACCACCTTGCGGACACCCTCCGGCGCCGGCGCAATCGCCCTGTCCTGGTCCTCGGCCTTCAGATTTCCGTACAGGGGCGCCAGGACCACGTTTTCGGGCAGCTGAGCCTGCAGCTGTTGCGCCACCCGACGGATCTCACCGATACCGGGCAGGAACACCAACAGGGAACCGGTCTGTTGTCCCAGCGCTTCCTGAATCACAGTGACTACCTGGTCCATAAGCCGTGTGTTGCGGGCCACGGGTCGGTACAGCACCTCCACCGGGAACGCCCGGCCCTCGCTGCTGATCACCGGCACGTCGCCGAGTACCCGGGCGATGGGCGCCGTCTCCAGGGTGGCCGACATTACCAGCAAACGCAGGTCCTCCCGCAAGGCCTGCTGGGATTCCCGCACCAGCGCCAGCCCCAGGTCCGCCTGCAAGGAACGTTCGTGGAATTCGTCGAACAGCACCGCGGCGTAGTCCTCCAGCATGGGATCACTCTGGATCAGCCGGGTCAGGATGCCCTCGGTAACGACCTCGATCCTGGTGGCGCCGGAAACCCGTGTATCCAACCGGGTCCGGTAGCCCACCGTCTGCCCCGGTTTTTCTCCCAACTGCCGCGCCATAAAACGGGCCGCCGACCGGGCCGCCAGCCGTCTGGGCTCGAGCATCAGGATCTTGCGATCCCGGCGCCAGGGGGCATCCAGTAACGCCAGCGGTACCCGGGTGGTCTTGCCGGCGCCCGGGGGAGCCTGTAACAGCGCGGTGGTGGACTGTTCCAGGGTCTGTTTCAGGTCTGGGAGAATCTGGTCTATCGGGAGCATGGCTGTTGTTGGGGTTCAGACTGCCGGATTTGGAGAGGGCAGCTTACCACGGTCTGGTCCGGGTCAATCGGAAGTCCGGGAATGCCAGGCTTCCGGCCGGGGCACAAAGAACACAAAGACCAGGCCGAAGGCCAATGCCGCGACGCCGATCCCGAAGGCTGAGACCAGCGTCCCGCCGCCATCGAGCCACTGCTTGGTGAGCCAGGGGCCCACCATTTGGGTGAACCCGTAAAGCGCTACCATGGCGGCGGACAATCTTGGCCCCTGGTGCGGGTGCAGGGCGCGGCCAATGCGTTGGGTCAGCAAGACGGTGCCCAGGAAGGTACTGCCAACCAGGGCGGCACACAGGATCAACCCGAGACCGCCAGGCAGGATGACGGCGGCCAGGACGCCCAGTAGCTGGATCAGGAAGTTCAGCTTGAGAGCCAGGAGATCGCCAAGTTTTCCACCCAGTTTGTTCCAGAGCCAGGGCGCAGGAATGGTAAAGAGAGCCACAATCACCCAGGTGCCATCCAACAGCCAGTGGCCCTCGGGTAGCTCCAGCTTGGCCAGCAGTGGCAGGAACGTCATGGGCAGGATATAGCCGAGACCCGCACCAGCGTATGACAGGAACAGGGGAATACTGGCCCGATCCAGCAAAGGGGTGGTGACCGGCTTGCCGGTATGATTCAGCTCGCCGACAGGCACTTCCAGCCGCATCAGCCTGGCCGCGCCCCACCACGCCAGCGGGATCGATAGCACCGCCGCCGGCCACCAACGCTCAGCGCCTTCGAGCCATTCGGCACTGCCGGTCACCAGACCACTGGAAACCAGCAAGCCGAGCCCGACACCGATGTAGACCAGCCCGCTTCTGGAGGACCGGTTGCGCAATACCAGCCACTCCAGAATCAGCGCCGGCGCATGAACAAACACCATGCCGTTGGCCACGCCGTTCAGCCAGCGACTGGCTGAAATGAAAGCCAGGTTGTCGGTCTGGGTGATCACCAGGGTCGTAATCACGTGCACGGCGAGCGATACCGGAAGCAGCGTGCGGATCTGGTCGATCCGGTGCCAGCGGATTGCCAGCATCGCACCCATCAGGTAGCCCAGGTAGTTCCAGGTAGCCACGGCGGCGCCGTTGGCCGCGCTGAACTGGCCATCATCCACCAGGTAAGGCAACAGCGGGGTATAGATGAATCGGCCAAGTCCGTGCACCACCAGCAACACCACGGCACCGGCGGCGAGGACGGAAAACAGCTCTTTCGGCGGGGTGGAAGTCTGGGTTGGCATCGGCAAACAGTCCGGCGGTCGGTTAGTCAGCCCGACAGTCTAAGTCAGCCCTGACCGGATGTCTTTTGGACCATGGCCAAAACTGCTCGTCGGTCAGGAGCTTGTCCGTTCACGGTTGGCTTTGGCCCATTGATAGATCCGCTCGAAGGCCCTGGCCAGTTCCTCCGGCCGGTGCGGCGGCTGAATCAGCGCCTGCAGCTGCCCCTCCGGATTCAACAGGGCAAAATGGCCGCTGTGATCCACCAGCAACTCCCCGTCCACCTCCCGGTGGACGAACACCGCGCTCAGGCTCTTCGACAGTGCCCGCGTCGTTTCCAGGTCTCCGGTCAGGCCGTGGAAGTGCTCCCCGAAGAAGGCAGTGTAATCTTTCAGCTTCTGCGGCGTGTCATGTTCCGGATCGGCACTGATCAGCAGGTAGTCCGGCTGCGGCAACTCCGCCGGCAGGCGCTGGTCCAGTTGGCGCAGGTTCGCCATCGCCGCCGGACAGATATCCGGGCAGTTGGTGTACCCAACAAAGACAAAAGTCCAGCGCCCCTTCAGATCTTCCCGGGTCACCGTCTCGCCGTTCTCATTGGTCAGCGTGAATTCCGCCAAGGGCTTAGCCTGGTCATACACATAGGTATTGAATTCGGAGAGATCCGGCGCCGGCTGCGGATCTCCGCCCACGAGATAAACCTGGCGGGCAACCACCAGCCCAAAAATCAGCAGAACAATTAACAGCAGCGCAACCAGCGTTATCCGTACAGACCGATTCATTAATACTCCAAGGCCGAACTCCGATGCTGGGAGGTGGCGGGGGGATCCTTTTCTGCCGGGAACAATTGTCTGAGCGAAGCGAGTTGTTTGTTCCCAGAAGAAAAGGATCCCCCCGACGCCTCCCGACCCCGGCACCAGGCCAGAGGATCAGAAGAAAACAAAATGATCCACAAGGAGTACCACAAACAGGGCCATCAGGTAAGTGATGGAATACTTGAAGGTATTAAGGGCAACGCGTCGATCATCGCCCTTCAGCAGTCGGATGGCGTACTGCAGGAAGCGCAGGCCAAGGGCCAGGGCGCCGATGAGGTAGATGCCGCCGGACATGCCTGTGACAAAAGGTAGCAGGCTCACGGCCAACAGCATCAGGGTGTAAAGCAGAATATGCAGCTCGGTGTATTTGTTGCCGTGGGTGACCGGCAGCATCGGGATACCGGCCTTGGCGTATTCTTCCTTGCGATGGATGGCCAGGGCCCAGAAATGAGGCGGAGTCCAGGCGAAGATGATCAGGACCAACAGCAGGGCGTGGCCTTCCACCTGGCCGGTCACAGCCGTCCAGCCCAGCAGCGGAGGCATGGCGCCGGCGAGGCCACCGATGGTGATGTTCTGGGGCGTGGCCCGTTTCAGGAACAGGGTGTAGACACCGGCATACCCCACCAAAGAGGCCAATGTGAGCCAGGCCGTCAGGTGATTAACCATCAACATCAGGATGGCCATGCCGAGGCAGGCCAGCAGGGTTGCGAACACGATGGCATCGGTCGGAGCAATCTTGCCGGTGGCGACCGGGCGCTTGCGGGTGCGGGCCATGACGGTGTCGATTTTCTGGTCCACCACGTGGTTCACCACGGCGGCGGCACCGGCCAGCAAGGCGATGCCGAGGTTGCCGAACAGCAGCACGCTCCAGCCGGGCACACCCGGGGCCGCCAGCAGCATGCCGATCACGGAGGTAAGGATCATCAACGCGACTACCCGGGGCTTGGTCAGCTCCAGATAATCCCGCCAGGAAATGGTCTTGCCGGAAACACTCGCAGCATTCCGGGCCGGCAGCGCCTTCACTTGCTCGCTCATGCCGTTACCTCTCGATTTATCGTTGTCGGTTGGGTTGTGCTTGTGGTCTGGGCTTGATGCAACAGGTGGTGACGCCAGACCAGATGAATCACCGCCAGCAGCAGTCCCGCACCCATGGCGTTATGGGCCACCGCGATGGACAAAGGAATGTGGAGGATCACGTTGGCCAGACCGAGGGCAATCTGCGCGGCCAGGCCGGCAGCCACCAGAAGGATTGACCGGTCCAGACCACTGGCGCCCCGCCGCAGCCACATCAGGGCCAGAAGGCCGGTAAAGTAGACCAGCACCAGCATCGCGCCGACTCGATGGGTCACGTGAATGGCCACCCGGCCATCGGCGGTGAGCTGGCCACCCAGATAATTCGGCCCGACATGCTGGGCAACATCAAAGCCATGGCGGAAGTCCATACCTTCCGGCCACCACTGGCCCTGGCACGTGGGCAGATCGGTACAGGCCACCGCCGCATAGTTCGCGGCTGTCCAGGCGCCCAGGGCGATCTGGAGTACCACCAGCAGAAGTCCGCCATAGAGCCAGGGCCGGAACCGGGCCAGGCCCGGCGCGGCCGGAGGTCTGGGGGCAGCTCTTGCCTTTCGCCACAGACGCAGGCTAAGCAGGGTCAACAGGCTCAGGGTGGTGAAACCGCCCAGCAGGTGCAGGGCAACCACCTGGGGCCAGAGCTTGAGGGTCACGGTCCACATGCCGAACGCGCCCTGAAGGATAATAAAGGCCGCAATGAACAGGGGCAGTCGCACCGGAACACCGGTCTTTCTGTGCCGGACCGCATAGGCCGCGAGGCCGAATACCACCAGTCCCAGGGTGCCCGCTGCATAACGGTGGATCATTTCCGGCCAGCCCTTCTCCACATCCACAGGCGTGTCCGGGAACCGGGCGTTGGCAATGGCAATGCTGGACTCGCTCTGGGGCACGCTCAGGAAGCCATAGCAACCCGGCCAATCCGGACAGCCCAGGCCCGCGTGTACCAGCCGGGTCCAGGCACCCAGCATGATCACCACCACCGCAAGGCAGGCGGCAAAGGTGGCCCAGCGTGCCATTTTCCGGTGGCTATCGGCACCCGGAAGCTCGAAACGGTCAGACTGACTCACTGCGATTACCTCCGGCCTCAGCCAATCTGGGACAGTTTGAGGAGGTGCTTGAGATCCTCGAGCATGTCCTTACCCGTGTTTTCCGAGCCGTAGTGCATCATCACGTTGCCGAAGGGATCTACCAGCAGGATCCGCGGCTCACTGGCGGGATTGATCCCACTTGGCCAGGCCGGCGTGGTGCCGTCGGCAGGCACCAGCCGCTCCATCAGGCTGTATTCACGCGACCATTTGGCAGACAGGTCGGCAGGAACCGAACCCAATGCCGCGGCACGGGACACCCGGTTGGCGTTTTTTCCCAGGGCGATGTTGACCTGCCGGGCGAGATAGAGAAGTTCCTGGCATTCACTGCCACACTCTCCGCCGACCACCATGAGCAACCAATTGGGATCTGCCTTGTCGGGACCAAATCTTGCCTCCAGGGGTTCGCCGCTCGTGGTCTCAAGGTGAAGGGCCTGCACATGAACCACAGGCTGAACCAGCGTGCCGTTGTTGGTATGCCCGGCCGGGTTGAGCCAGCCGGTGTAGAACATGATGGTGGCAATGACCATCGGGCCAAAGCCGAGGGCGAAGAGAAGAAAGGCGGTGCGACGCCCCCGCCGGACCTGGGCGGGTGTCGGTTGGTCAGACTCGTGGTGCTGGGTATCCTTGTCAGCCATTGTCATTGTCATTATTGGCTCCTGTCTTTCGGTAACTCGCCGCTACAGTCAATATAGTCAGTGCCACGGCAAGCGCAAACCATTGAGCTGCATAGCCATAATGTGTGCCGGGCCCCATCACGTCCGGCGCCCAGTCGGCCCGGAATGCGCCGGGCTGTCGGTCGTTGTCGAGTCGGATCATGAACTCAGGCAAGCCACTTACCTCATTCGCTGCCGCGTCTCTCGAAAGCCGCTGCACTCGGCGGGGCCAACCGGGCTCTGCCTGTCCAGGCTCCGCCAGTACCGGCGGCACCGGATAATCGGCAAGCCTGCCAGCCAGATCGAACAGGCCTTCCGGGGTGTCGATCTGCGGCAGTCGCTCGCGACTTCTGGGCGCCTGGATCCAGCCACGATTCACCAGAACCGGCGGGCCTTCCAGGGGATAGAAGTCGGTAATCACTTCGTAACCGGGAGCACCTTCGCGGGTCCGGTTATCCAGCAACCAGACATGGTCACCGTACATTCCCGTAATCCGGACCGGCTTGCCGGGACGCACCTGGCCTTTGATCAGTTGCTGCCAGGGAAGCGTCTCCGCCTGTTGCTGCCAGCTATCCAGCATTGCCTGTTTCTGTCCTGCCCGGTCTAGCTGCCAGAGTCCGAGACCGACGAGCAGCGGCAGGAAGAATCCGCTGAACAGCATCAAACGCCAGTCAAAATACCATTTTCGTTTTGAAACCTGCGGGTCAGCCATGCTCTGCTATAGTGACTCCACCGGCACCGCAAATTTCCGGTTTCGGGCCAACCCCAAACCTATAACAACAGGGATTCCCATGCTTAAGGCCGTCATCGTTGTACTGATGCTTGCCGTGGTCGCCAGCCTGTTCAGCGGATTGTTCTTCCTGATCCGGGATGGTGGCAAGACCAACCGGGTCGTCAATTCGCTCGCAGTCCGGGTCGCGCTCAGCATTCTGCTCCTGGTGGTTATTCTGATTGCGTTGTGGCAGGGCAGCCTGACACTGAATCCGACGCCCTGACCCCGATCCCGTCAGATGATGTAGACAAACACGAACAGGCCGAGCCAGACCACATCCACAAAGTGCCAGTACCAGGCCGCCGCCTCGAAACCGAAATGGTTTTCGGCCGTGAAGTGTCCCTTGAAGATGCGCAACAGCATGACCGTCAGCATGATCGATCCCAGCAGTACGTGCGCGCCGTGGAACCCGGTCAGCATGAAGAACGTGCTGCCGTAGATGCCGGATTGCAGGGTCAGGTCCAGATCCTGGTAGGCGTGGATATACTCGTATCCCTGAACAAACATGAACACGACTGCCAGCGCGATGGTGGCACCCAGCCAGAGCTTGGTCTTGGCCCGATGGCCTGCCTTGAGGGCATGGTGAGCGATCGTGATCGTAAAGGACGAGGAAACCAGCAAGATGGTGTTCATCAAAGGCAGGCCCCAGGGACCGATGACCTCACGGGGCCCTGGAAAGGCCTCGGGGTTCGGGTTCTGGATCAGCGGCCAGGCGGCATTGAACCCCTCCCACAACATGGCGGAGGAGCCTCTGTCCCCCTCGCCGCCAAGCCAGGGCACCGCAAACACCCGGACATAGAACAAGGCACCGAAGAAAGCGGCAAAAAACATGACTTCCGAGAAGATGAACCAGCTCATGCCCCACCGGAAGGAGCGGTCCATCTGGTCGCTGTAAAGGCCGGCGCGGCCTTCCCTGATAACATTCCCGAACCAGCCGAACAGCATATAGGCCATGATCAGGGCACCAATGAAGAACATCACCCAGGACCCGGTGGTGCTCTCGCCCTGGTTGCTGTTCACCATGATCGAGGCCACACCGTACAGCGTGACCCCCAGGCCGACCGTTGCAACGATTGGCCATTTGCTCTGTTCCGGAACGTAGTAGGTCTGGTTTTCCGCCATGACAGTCTCCGATGGCTTAGCCGTTTGCGTTTGTTGTTGTTCTCACCTTCACTGGTCTCGCCGGAGCCTTACTTCACCTCCGGCGGCGTGGCGAAGGTGTGGTAGGGCGCCGGCGAAGGTACGGTCCATTCCAGACCCTCGGCACCATCCCACGGTTTTGCCGCAGCTTCCTTGCCGCCCCTGACGCACTTGATCACGATCAGCAGGAACAGTAACTGGGTGGCGCCGAACATGAACGCACCGATGCTTGACACCATGTTGAAGTCGGCAAACTGCAGGGCGTAATCCGGGATCCGGCGCGGCATGCCGGCCAGCCCGAGGAAATGCATGGGGAAGAAGGCCAGGTTCATGCCGACAAAGGAAAGCCAGAAATGGGTCTTGGCCAGGGTCTCGTCATACATGTGGCCGGTCCACTTGGGCAGCCAGAAGTAGGCCGCGGCGAAGATACCGAAGATGGCGCCCGGCACCAGCACGTAGTGGAAGTGGGCCACCACGAAGTAGGTGTCGTGGTACTGGAAGTCCGCCGGGGCAATGGCCAGCATCAGGCCGGAGAAACCGCCGATGGTGAACAGGATCACGAAGGCCACGGCGAACAGCATGGGCGCCTCGAAAGTCAGGGAACCCCGGAACATGGTGGCCACCCAGTTGAACACCTTCACCCCGGTGGGCACCGCGATCAGCATGGTGGCGTACATGAAGAACAACTGGCCCGCCAGCGGTACACCCACAGTGAACATGTGGTGTGCCCAGACGATGAAAGAGAGCAGGGCAATGGCGCCAACCGCGTACACCATGGAGGCGTAGCCGAACAAAGGCTTGCGGGAGAATGCCGGGATGATATGGGACACGGCACCGAAGGCCGGCAGGATCATGATGTAGACCTCCGGATGCCCGAAGAACCAGAACACATGCTGGAACAGGACCGGATCCCCGCCGCCGGAGGCGTCAAAGAAGCTGGTACCGAAGTTGATGTCCATGAGCATCATGGTGACCACGCCAGCCAGTACCGGCATGACGGCGATCAGCAGGAACGCTGTGATCAGCCAGGTCCACACGAACAGCGGCATCTTCATCAGGGTCATGCCCGGTGCCCGAAGGTTGAGGATGGTCGCGATGACGTTGATCGCCCCCATGATCGACGAGATGCCCATGATGTGGACCGCGAAAATGAAGAAGGTGGTACTCGGCGGCCCGTAGGTCGTCGACAGGGGTGCGTAGAAGGTCCAGCCGAAGTTGGGCGCACCGCCCTCCATGAACAGGGTGGATACCAGGATCAGGAACGCGCACGGCAGGAGCCAGAAACTCCAGTTGTTCATCCGCGGCAATGCCATGTCCGGCGCGCCGATCATCAGGGGCAGCATCCAGTTGGCCAGCCCCACGAACGCAGGCATGACCGCACCGAACACCATGATCAGCCCGTGCATGGTGGTCATCTGGTTGAAGAATTCCGGCTGCACGATCTGCAGACCGGGCTGGAAGAGTTCGGCCCGGATGACCATGGCCATGGTTCCCCCCAGGAGGAACATGGCAAAACTGAACACCAGGTACATGGTCCCGATGTCCTTGTGGTTGGTGGTCAGCAGCCAGCGGCTGATGCCTTTGGCCGGGCCGTGATGATGTTCCTGGGCGTGGGTATCTGCAACCGCACTCATGAAAACCCCCGTTACCGCCGTTAATTGTGGCTGGTGATCGTTATTATCTGGCGTCGATTACTGCTGGTTCTTGTAATCCAGAATTTCCTTGGGTGTGACCATCTCACCGGTATTATTACCCCAGGCATTCCGCTCGTAGGTAATCACCGCCGCCAGGTCCACCTCGCTCAACTGGTTGCCGAAGGCCTGCATGGCTGTACCCGAGACCCCGTTGACCACGATATCGATATGAGCGGCCATGTCCTCGGTGGCAACCGGGCTGCCCTTGAGTGCCGGGAACGCCGGCGGCGCACCACTGCCATCGGGCTGGTGACAAGCCGCACAGGCGGTCTGGTAGGCCTTCTCACCGCGGGCCATCAGCTCGTCCATGGTCCAGTCCTTCTGCGTCAGCTCACGCTCTTTCTCGGCAGCCGCCTTCTGTTCCGCCAGCCAGACATTGAATTCCTCTTCCGGGACCGCTTCCACGACTATCGGCATGAAGCCGTGATCCTTGCCGCAGAGCTCGGTACACTGGCCACGGTAGGTGCCAGGCTCATCCACCCGGAACCAGGCCTCGTTAATGAAGCCCGGGATGGCATCTTTCTTGACGCCAAACTCCGGCACCCACCAGGAATGGATCACATCGTTGGCGGTCAGCAGCAGCCGGACCTTCTTGCCAACCGGAACCATCAGTGGGTTGTCCACCTCCAACAGATAGTTCTCGCCCTTGTCCTGCCGGTTTTCGATCTGGTCACGCGGCGTGGCGAGGTTGGAGAAGTAACCGAATTCCTGATCGACGTACTCATACTGCCACTTCCACTGGTAGCCGGTGACCTTGATGTCCACCTCGGACTCGGAAGTGTCGTACATATCAACCAGGGTCGCCGTGGCCGGGATCGCCATGACCACCAGGATGACAAACGGTATGATGGTCCAGAGAATCTCCACCATCGTGTTCTCATGGAAATTCGCCGGTTTATAACCCTGGGATTTGCGGTGGGCGAAAATGGACCAGAACATGACTCCGAAGACCACCACGCCGATCACGACGCAGATCCACAGAATGGTCATGTGAAGGCTGAAAATATCATTACTGGTGCCGGTTACCCCGGGCGTCATGTTCATCGTCCAGTCCGCCATGGACCAGGTCGGGAACACAAGACCACCCAACAGGGCACCTGCCCGCTTAGCGTGCACGCGCATACTGTGTCTCCACAGAGTGTTATTCTTGTCGGATTTTGCGTTATCCCTCTGTTTTGACGGCACTCGCAGAAACACCAGCCAAACCAGAGTGAAAGCCTGCTTACGGATACTCCAAATTCGAGTATAGACACAGATCAAGAAAACACTAAAAAATCGACTAAATCCAAAACTGCTAACCTGTTTTTTTTAAGAATCAAAACGTATATGACTTTTCACCTGCCCACCATCGATCGGCGGCTGTGGGCACTGGCCTGGCCGCTGATGCTGACCAACCTGACCGTGCCCCTGCTGGGCCTGGTGGACACCGCCGTGCTGGGTCACCTGGACAGTCCCGAATACCTGGGCGCCGTGGCCGTGGGCGCCAATCTGTTCAGCATTCTCTATTGGACCTTCGGCTTTATGCGCATGGGCACCACCGGGCTGGCCGCGCAGGCGTGGGGCAAACGGGACAGCTTTGGCCAGGTGGCGCTGCTGCTGCGCTCGGTGCTGCTCGCGGTGGGCATCGGTCTGCTGTTGATCCTGTTTCACCAGCCGCTGATCCGCATCGGCCTGGCACTGATGGATCCGAGCCCCGATGTGACCGGGTTGGCAGCCGAATACGCCGGTATCCGGATCTGGAGCGCCCCGGCGGTGCTTTGTCAGTACACTCTGGTAGGCTGGCTGATCGGCATGCAGTTTCCCCGGGGGCCAATGATCATGCTGATTGTTGCCAATGGGCTGAACATTTTGCTGGATGTGCTGTTTGTCACCGGGCTGGGCTGGAATAGCCGGGGCGTGGCCATCGCCACGGTGATCGCCGAATACGGAGCGGCCGCCATCGGCTTCGCCATCGTGCTGACACGCATGCCGGACGGGCAGCGCCTGACCCGCGAACTGTTCGGCCAGCTAACCGACTACCTGAAGATATTGCAGGTCAACCGGTACATCATGGTGCGCACCATTGCCCTGTTGCTGGTGCTCGCTTTCTTTACCTCCCAGGGCGCGAGGCAGGGTGATACCATCCTGGCCGCCAATGCCGTGCTCATCACCTTCCTGCTGGTGATCTCCAACGCCCTGGACGGTTTCGCCAATGCCGCCGAAGCCTTGATCGGCGAGGCCATCGGCAAGGACAGCCGCCGCCGGTTCCGGATGGTGTTCCGAAGCGCCCTGCGCTGGTCCCTGTGGGGCGCCCTGCTACTGACCCTCGTTTTCGTCTTCGGCGGGCGCCATCTGATTGCGCTGCTGACCGGTATCGAATCGGTACGGGTCACCGCGTGGGAGTACCTGCCGTGGCTGTGGCTGCTGCCGTTTACCTCCGTCTGGGGCTTCCTGCTGGACGGCGTGTTCATCGGCGCCACCCGCACCCGGGACATGCAGAACACCATGCTGCTCTCAGCCCTCGGTGTGTTCCTGCCGGTCTGGTGGCTGACCACCGGGTGGGGCAACCACGGGCTCTGGTTCTCACTCATCTGCCTGATGCTGGCGCGCGCCGTCAGCATGGGCTGGCTGTGCTGGTCCCACTCCCGGGCAGGACGCTGGTTCGAGCCCCAGTGACACACCCTCTCCGGACGGTAATCTTCTCCCGTCGCATTTTGCAGGCATCGGACCGGCAAGCGCACAAATGTCGACTACACTAGTCAGAAACAGCAGGCGAGTTGGCCGAGTGCACCGCTTCCTGCTGCACTCGTTGACTCGTTGCAAACAACGGGAGGCGCCTTGCGACCTCAATTAGCACAGACACTGGCATCTCCTCACATGACACCACAGGTAGTGCTCGAAATCATTGACGACGCCCGGCGCAAGGAAGCCCGATCCGGGACCTTCCTCCGCCAGCTTCGTGAGAAGGCAGAGCGGTTGCCGTCGTCTGTGGTAATCGAGGGCTACCAACCCGCCACCGCGCTGTTCCAGTTTGCCATCGAGTACATCGAAATGGCGCCACGACTGATCGAATGCGTCGAGGCCTGCGCCCGTGAGGCGGGCAAGGCAGAACTGTTCCAGCCCTTCGTGGACGCCGCTATCCGTTACTTTACCCAGCCATCCGTCCTGCTGGTGCGCTATGACGGGCTCGACAGCCTGTTGATCCGGGCCTACCTGTGCCATCGCCTGATGGAAGAAATGCACGAAAACAACCGTTCAATCCGGCAGAGCGAACTGGTGGATATCGAAGCCACACGGGCGAACCTGCTGGTGCACGAACTGATCGGCGAGCCCTTTGCCAACGAGCTGGATGATTCGGTGACGGTCACCGTCCTGCAGATCGCCGGCACCCCCGATTATTATGACCTGAACCTGGATCCGTTCGTGGAACAGGTGAACAACGCAGCCTGGAACTGGATGCGCCAGTACTGGGAGAATCTGTTGGTACGGAACCATATCCGGTTTTCACTGGGCGGCGGTCTGGTTTAGACGGTATCCTTGGCGGTTTGCCACGACTCAAACCAGCCACAGGAGGCCTCATGCTGGAAAACGCCGATCTGGGAAAACTCATTCTGCGCCTGACCCTGGGCGGGCTGATGCTGTTTCATGGCATCGCGAAACTGCTCCATGGCGTTGGCTTTATTGAAGGGGAATTGGCCAGCCATGGACTGCCCGCGTTTCTGGCGTATGGGGTGTTTATCGGCGAACTGATCGCACCGCTGATGGTCATCCTCGGCTACCAGACCCGGATCGGCGCCCTGCTGATTGCGTTCAACATGATCGTGGCCATCATACTGGTCCACGCCCACGAATTGCTGGCCCTGGGCCGTAACGGCGGACTGGCTCTGGAACTCCAGCTGTTCTTCCTGTTCAGCGCCGTCGCCGTGGTCTTCCTCGGACCCGGCAGGTACAAGCTCAAGAACTGAAGGGCTGAACCATGACCGACAAGAAACCGACCATAAGCCCTGGCCGTTACCGGCACTACAAGGGCCAGGATTACGAAGTGATTGGCGTCGCCCGTCACAGTGAAACCGAAGAACCGCTGGTGGTCTATCGCTGCCTGTATGGCGACAACAGCCTCTGGGTACGCCCCCTGGCCATGTTCCGGGAGACCGTGGAAGTCGCCGGAGAACTGGTACCCCGGTTCGCCCGCATAGACGACTGAGTTCGGTAATCCCGCTTTGACTCGGGCGGTCATTTCCTGCACATTAGCGCGCTTTTCATGACGCCGGCCCCCAAAAGGGGCCGGTTAACCCGTTGATTCCTACCCGGAGTTTGCCATGAATGCCGTTGTTGCCGCGGTACTGATCATGCTCGCGCTGAGCCTGTGCCGCATCCACGTTGTCGTTGCCCTGATCATTGGCGCCATTTCCGGTGGCCTGATCGCCGGCATGTCCCTGGACGCCACCATCGAAGCCTTCAACAACGGGCTGGGCGGTGGCGCCACCGTCGCCCTGTCCTATGCCACCCTGGGTGCCTTCGCGGTAGCCATCGGCAAATCGGGTCTCGCCCATGCCCTGGCAGACCGGGCCCTCGCCCTGGTCGGTCGTCAGGAAGATGGCAGCGCCGCCACCGGCATCCGCTTCCTGATCGTCGGGCTGCTGCTGGCCATCGCCATCTCTTCGCAGAACATCCTGCCGATTCACATCGCCTTCATCCCGCTGGTGGTGCCACCTCTGCTGTATGTGATGGCAAAACTCAACATGGACCGCCGGCTGGTCGCCTGCGTGCTGACCTTTGGCCTGATCACTCCGTACATGTTCCTGCCAGTGGGTTTCGGTGGCATCTACCTGAATGAAATCCTGCTGGCCAACGTCGCCGACAACGGCGTCGACGCCTCCGGACTCAACGTCATGTCCGCCATGGCCCTGCCGGCCCTGGGCATGCTGTTGGGCCTGCTGGTTGCGGTCTTTTTCAGCTACCGTGGCGATCGCAAGTACAACATGGAAGCCATCACAAAGACCGAGCGCGTAAACATTGCCTACAGCCCAAGGACCCTGGTCATGGCCCTGGCGGCCATTGTCGTCGCATTCGTGGTGCAGCTCTGGCTCGGCTCCATGATCCTGGGCGCGCTGGCTGGCTTCGTGCTGTTCAACCTGTCCGGCGTGGTGAAATGGAAAGAAGCCGATGACCTGTTCACCGAGGGCATGAAAATGCTCGCCATGATCGGCTTCATCATGATCGCCGCCAACGGCTTTGCGGAAGTGATGCGGGAAACCGGCGACATCGCCACCCTGGTGGAAGGCTCCGTCGCCGCCATCGGCGAGAACAAGCCCCTGGCCGCCTTCCTGATGCTGGCGGTGGGCCTGCTGATCACCATGGGCATCGGCTCATCCTTCTCTACCATCCCCATCATCGCCGCCCTGTATGTCCCGCTGGCCCTGCAGATGGGTTTCAGCCCCCTGGCTATCGTAGCCCTGGTCGGCACCGCCGGCGCCCTGGGTGATGCGGGCTCCCCGGCCTCCGACTCCACCCTTGGCCCCACCGCCGGCCTGAACGTCGACGGCCAGCACAACCACATCTGGGATACCGTGGTGCCGACGTTCCTGCACTACAACCTGCCGTTGCTGGGCTTTGGGTGGTTGGCGGCTATGGTGCTCTGACTTCTGGAGTACGCCGTTCTTTTGTAGCCTGCTGGTTTTGGGGGCTTCGAGGGGGCGGGGTACCTTTTCTTCTGGGGACAAAGAACTCGCTTCGCTCAGACAATTGTCCCCGCCAGAAAAGGTACCCCGCCCCCTCGTTCTCTGACTCAACAGATATGTCCAGGAAGAATGGACCAGGTTTGTTAGCGTTCCCATTCCCCGTTCTTCAAGCTGCGGGAACATATGGGAAGCCAGGGCCGATTGCAGAAAACTGCACAGACCACTAATTCTGCCGTGCAGATATATCGGAGTTGTTCAGTGAGAGAGGGAGTGGGGGTGCTTTCCTGCAGGGCACAATTGTCTGAGCGAAGCGAGTTCTTTGTGCCCGAAAGGAAAGCACCCCCACTCCCTCAAAGCCCCCACAACAACCAGGCTAGAAAAGACGTCAGTCCTCAGACCCAGCCTTGAAAAACACCACCTGCTTAACAGTGTGATCATCCTCGTTCTTGCGCTTGTTCACCCGGGTCTCCAGCTCCAGCACCTGGGTATCCGGTTCCTCCGACAACCCATCGGTGAACCCGCAGGCCACGCACTCACGCACCTGCTTTTCGTTGTCATCCGTGAACATCATGATCTTGTCCATCTCCGCACAGCGGGGGCAGACGGCGCCGGCGATGAAACGTTTCGGACTTGCCATAGGTTACTCCGGTTTTTCAGATCGGTGGCCGGGCTTTGCATCGCTCCACCCGGCCGAATACCGACATTGTATCAGGCGGCTTCGTCCGTGATACCGGATTGTCTCAACAGGGCGTTTACCTGGGGCTCGCGGCCTCGGAAAGCCTTGAACAGTTCCATGGGCTCCTGGGAACCGCCTTTCTCCAGAATGTTCTCCAGGAAGGCCTTGCCGGTTTCCGGATCGAAGATGCCTTTTTCCTCGAAGAGGGAGAAGGCATCTGCCGCCAGGACTTCCGCCCACTTGTAGCTGTAATAGCCCGCCGCATAACCACCGGCAAAGATGTGGGAGAAAGCGTTGGGAAAGCGGTTGAATTCCGGCGCTTCCACCACGGCGATCTCTTCCCGTACCTTGCGGTGCATGTCCAGCGGGTTGGTGGGAGCCTCGTCGATGAATTCCGCGTGCAGGCGGAAGTCGAACAGGGAGAACTCCAGCTGACGTACCATGGCCATCCCTGACTGGAAGTTTTTCGCCGCCAGCAGTTTCTTCAGGAGATCTTCCGGCAGCGGCTCTCCGGTCTCATGGTGGCTGGCAATCAGCGCCAGGGATTCAGGGTTCCAGCACCAGTTCTCCAGGAACTGGCTGGGCAGTTCGACCGCATCCCAGGCCACGCCATTGATACCGGATACGTCCAGCACATCGACCTGGGTCAGCATGTGATGCAGGCCGTGGCCGAATTCGTGGAACAGAGTGGTGACCTCATCGTGGGTCAGCAATGACGGCTTGCCATTCACCGGCGGGGTGAAGTTGCAGGTCAGGAAGGCCACCGGCAGCTGCAACTGGCCGCGCAGGTTGCGCCAGCGGACACGGCAATCGGCCATCCAGGCACCGCCACGCTTACCCTGGCGAGCATACAGGTCGAGGTAGAACCAGGCCACCGGTTCGCCGTGGCGGCTGATGCAATAGGCAGTGGCATCCTCGTGCCAGGTTTCGACTTCCGGGCGTTCTTCAATCTGGACATCAAACAGCTTCTCGGCCACCCGGAACAGGCCCGGTACTACCTTGTTCACGGGGAACCAGGGGCGCAGGGTTTCCGGTGAGATGTCGTACTGCTTCTGGCGCAGTTTCTCGCTGTAGTAACCGATGTCCCATGCCTGAAGATCCTCCACGCCGTGTTCGTCTTTGGCGAAGGCCTTCAGTTCGGCAAACTCCTTTTCCGCCACCGGCTTGGATTTCTCGGCCAGCTGGTTCAGGAAGCCCATCACTTCATCAACACTGCGGGCCATCTTGGTGGCCAGGGAGCGTTCGGCGTAGTTGTTGAAGCCCAGCAGCTGGGACAGGGCATGACGCCGCTTGAGAATTTCCGCCATGACCGGGGTATTGTCCCAGGTACCGGCATCCGGGCCCTGATCGGAGGCGCGGGTAACGAAGGCTTCGTAAACTTCCCGGCGAAGATCCCGGTTGTCGCAGTAGGTCATGACCGGGAAGAAGCTGGGGAAGTCGAGGGTGATCACGTAGCCGTCCAGCTCTTTCTGGCGCGCCGCCTGTTTGGCGCCCTCAATAGCGGTTTCTGGCAGGCCGGACAACTCGTCCACGTCGGTAATCTGCTTGTACCAGTGCTGGGTGGCGTCCAGAACGTTGTCGCTGAACTTGTTGGACAGCTCCGCCAGCTCCCGGGACAGGTCTGCATAGCGTTTTTTCTCGTCCGCGGGCAGATCGACACCACCCAGGTGGAAATCACGCAGGGTGTTTTCCACCGACTTGCGCTGGGGCTCGCTCAGGTCCTTGAAGTCGTCCCGGGCCGCCAATTTCTTGTAGGCATTGCACAGGGCTTCGTTCTGGCTGATCTCGGTGCTGTACTCGGTCAGTTTCTCCAGGCAGTTCTTGTAGACCTTGCGCAGCTCGTCGTTGTTCATCACTCCGTTCAAATGAGAAATCACCGACCAGGCGTTGGAGAGTTTGTCCTCCAGCGCCTGCATGGGCTGGGCCAGGGTGTCCCAGGTGGGATCGTCCTGCTCGGCCAGCTGGCTGATCTTCATGCGGTTCTCGCTGAGAATCTGGTCAATCGCCGTTTCCATGTGCTCGGTGCGGACATGGTCAAACTTCGGCAACAGATCGTCGGTCAGTAACGGATTATTCATAGGTCCTCTTCTCAGCAGTACGTGGATACGATAGTTTCAGGCGACTGCGATGTTCGGGGAGTCTCCGGGGGAAGGCTTTCCAAAACTGTGCGGAGCCATGGATGGCGGAGCCCAAGCGTCACATGGACGTGCCGCCAGGAGCGTGTTTTGGAAAGCCTTCCCCCGGAGACTCCTTCCTCCAAACCCAGAAACACCTGAAAGGTATATGTAATGACGAATGTACGCTCTCACAAGGGTATTACGCCACATTTTGGGGAACGGTGCTGGGTCGATCCCAGTGCCGTGGTGATCGGGGATGTCCAGACCGGTGAAGATGTATCGATCTGGCCGATGACCGTGGTGCGGGGTGACATGCACAAGATCCGGATCGGGGATCGTTGCAGTATCCAGGATGGGTCCGTGCTTCATATCACCCATGCCAGTGACTACAACCCTGGTGGTTATCCGTTGACGCTCGGAGACGATGTGACTGTCGGCCACAAGGCTCTGTTGCATGGCTGCACCATCGGCAGCCGGGTGCTGGTGGGCATGGGCTGCATCATCATGGATGGTGCAGTGGTGGAAGACGAGGTGATCGTTGCCGCCGGCTGTCTGGTGCCGCCGGGCAAGACCCTGGAATCCGGTTACCTGTATGTGGGATCGCCGGCCAAACAGGCCCGGCCGCTCACCGACAAGGAAAAGACATTCTTCAAATACACCGCCGCCAATTACGTCAAGCTGAAGGATGAATACCTCGGCCAAAAGGGGCAGAACTAGTCTCAAAGTGGTCTGAACCCGGGGGGATCTCCGTATATTTCCCAGTTATCGAGACTCCGGGAGACCTTCATGGACGTTTCCGATCCCCTCTACCAGCGGGCGCTGCTCTACCTTCAGGCTGCCGGCCACGATACCGGCGCGCAGACCCGCCAACGATTGCAGGAACACGTCAGTCGCTGCAGTGCCGATGGGAAACCGGTAACCGCCGCGACACTGCTCCCGCAACTACATCAGTTGTTCGATATAACGGACCCGCGCCAGACGCTCTGCACGCCGCGCCTGGTTCGCGGCAGTGTCGGGTATCCCGGTGGCTGACCAGCCCTGGCGCGCAGTTGCCCGGCGGCGGCAGTGGTGGCTTGCCATCCTTGTAATCGGCCAGTCGCTGGCCGGTCTATGGCTGCTTGAGAAGAGCCTTCCGGTTGGCGCAGACGGATGGGCAGTCACACTGTTATTACTGGTATTTGCCGTCCTTTTCCTGTGGATCGGCCTGGGGTTCTGGACCGCTGCTTTCGGCTTCTTCTTCCTGCGCCGCGGTGGCGACCCCTGGTGCCTGGACCGTCAATGCCCAGCCAGTCCCGCAACCGGTTTTCCACCCACCGCCGTCGTTATGCCCGTGTGTCACGAACCGGTGCATCGGACCCTGAACAATCTGGAAGCCATCTATCGGGAGCTGCGCGCGCGGGTCGACCCGGCAGCATTCGATTTCTATGTACTTTCGGATAGCGTGGACCCGGAGATCTGGCTCGAAGAACAGGCTGCCTGTACCGACCTGTGTGCCAGAGTGGGCGGCGAGCCAGGAATTTTTTATCGTCGACGCAGAATCCGGCGCAACTTCAAAAGCGGTAACATCGCAGACTTCCTTCGCCGCTGGGGCCACCGTTACCGGTACATGGTGGTCCTGGATGCCGACAGTCTTCTGGAGGCCGAGGCCATCGTCCGGCTGGTTCAGTTGATGGAGCATCGGCCCCGGGCGGGAATCATCCAGACCGCGCCGCGCCTGGCTCGGGCCGAAACCCGGTTTGCCCGTCTGCAACAGTTCGCCAACCGCTGCTATGGCCGGCTGTATAGCGCCGGGCTGGCGGCAATTCAGCTCGGGGACGCCACCTATTGGGGGCACAACGCAATTCTGCGCACCGCGCCCTTCATGCGCCATTGCGGGTTGCGCAGGCTCAAAGGACCGGGACTGTTCAGCGGGCCGGTGCTCAGCCACGATTACATCGAGTCTGCCCTGATGGGGCGGGCCGGCTTCGAGGTCTGGCTGGAGCCGTCCATCGGCGGCAGCTATGAGGAGTCGCCGCCAACCCTCGCGGATGACCTGATCCGGGACCGCCGCTGGTGTCGGGGCAACCTGCAGCATCTCTGGCACTTGTTCACATTAGCCGGACTGCGCCCGGTCCATCGGCTGGCGCTGTTAACCGGCATTCTGTGTTATCTGGCCTCACCCCTGTGGCTAGGCTTTCTCGCGCTGTCCGGCTATCTGGGCGTGCACACACAGACCCCGCCTCCGGTGCTTCCCGGACTGGCGGGTGGCAGCATTGGCCTAGCCGGCACCAGCCACCTGTTGATGGCGCTGACTGCTACCCTGTTATTGGGACCACGGCTCCTCGCTCTGGTGGATCAGACACTGGCCGGACGCTCCAATCTCTTTGGCGGACCGGCCCGACTCGCGGCCAGCGTGCTTGGCGAGACGCTGATGGCGCTGGTCCTGGCACCAGTGCGGATGCTTGTGCACAGTGTTCAGGTCGGCCGGGCGCTAGCCAATCTCCGAACGCCATGGCAGGGCCAGAACCGGGCCGGCAGCCCCGGAAGTGCCGCACAATGGTGGCCATTTATCTGGCCCATGGTCATGGCTGCTGTGGCACTGGCACTGTTGCTCTGGCAAACGCCGGAACTGACGCCCTGGGCTCTGCCGGTCCTACTGCCGTTGCTGGTTATCCCCGCTCTGGCCCCATGGCTGGCGCGCCCCACGGAGGCTCGGGGCTGGGCGCTCGTGCCAGAGGCGGTCCGGCCATCGCCGGTCCTTCAAAGGGCCGATGCGAGCTCAGGTTACAGGCGGCTGTGGCCTGCTCTCAGCCGTTTTGAACAACAGGTACTGGCACCGCCACACTCGAACCAGGTGTTCCGGAATCAGGCGGGGCTTCAGGGCCGAAAACAGCAACTGCTGGCCCGACTCGTTGATCGTTGCGCCCGGGCCGGCAGCCAAGCCCTCAATGACGCGGAAATAGGGCTTCTGTGCGCGCACCCGGAGTCGCTCCAGGCACTGCATTACCGGGCCTGGCAGGCCGACTCTGACACGCCCTGGGGCCAGGTTCTGGCAAGGCTCGAGGAAACACTGGACTGGCGCCCGGAGCCAACGGGAATTCGCCATGACGGATTGGAGCACCGATGGGTCGGAGTCGCATCCTGATAGCCACTGCCTTTGTGCTGCTGAATGGCCTGCTGCTGGCGCCGGCCCTGGCACTGCCGGGCGATATGCCCTGGCTGGCGGTGGAAGCGCTGGCTATCTGGACGCTGCTGGCGCTCAAGCAACGACCTCCCGGGCCGCTGATTGGCGCCCTGGCGGCCATCTACGCCGTGCTGGTGCTACTGGTCGTCGCCGATGTTCTGATCCGCGAGAGCCTGGGACGTGGACTGAACCTCTACCTGGAGGTCGGGTTGCTGGGCGCGGCCTGGCATCTTCTGAGTACCAACCTTGGCTCGGCGGGAGCCGTGCTTGTGCTTTTACTTCTGGCACTGGTACTGGCTGGGTTCGCCCGGTTGTTTCTGGCGCTCGCCGCTCGCCTCGCACAGCACTCACCTGAATCCCTGGCCAAGCCATTGTTGCTGATCACCGGCCTGGCGGGCGCTGCGGCGTTCACACCCTGGGTAGGCAGCCCGGCCCTGGCCTTTGTCGCCAACCAGGGGTCTTTGATTGTGCATACCCATCGAACCACCGAAGCCTTCGCGGTTCAGCTGCGCGAGCAGGGCGACTTGGGCAGCCAGCCCCGGGAACTGCCCCGGCTGGCAAAGACCGACGTGATCCTGGCGTTCATCGAGTCCTATGGCATCAGCGGCCTGACTGAGGAACAATACCGCTCCGTCATCGGCCCGCAGCTCGATGCGATGGCCGAGGAACTCACACAAGCGGGCCTGACCGTGGCGACCGGTCGGTTGGCGTCTCCCATCCAGGGCGGCCAGTCCTGGCTCGGCCACCTCTCGGTACTCAGTGGCCAATGGATCCAGAACCAGCTGGCCTATGAAACGCTGCTCAGCAGCGATTACCCGACGCTGGTCGACGACTTCCGCCGCACCGGCCACCGGACCCTGGCCGTCATGCCCGCCATCACCGCTCCCTGGCCGGAAGGCAAGCTGCTGGGGTATGACCGCATTTTCGATCACGATGACCTCGGCTACCGGGGCCCCTCGTTCAACTGGGTCACCATGCCCGATCAGTACACCTGGCACTGGTTCGGGCGCCACCGAAAGGAGAGCAGGGGGCCGATGTTTGCAGAACTGGCGATGATCAGCAGCCACGCCCCCTGGGTGCCCATATTGCCGGTACTTGCGCAATGGGACAGCATTGGCGACGGGGAAGTGTTCCGGCAGTGGGAAGGGGTCGGCGAGACACCAGCATCACTTTGGCGCGAACCGGACCGGGTGCGTCAGCATTACGCCCGCGCCACGGGGTACGCGCTCGCTGTCGCGAGCGGCTTTGCGGCCCGGCATCTGGGCGACAATGCCCTGATGTTTGTCCTCGGCGACCACCAGCCCGCCCCTCTGATCACCGGCGAAGACGCAAGCCGGGACGTCATCGTCCACGTGATCAGCGGTGATCCCGCCCTGGTCGCGCCGTTCCTGTCCGGTGAATTGCCAGGCTTCCAGTCGGGTACCCGGCCTGTGATCGATATCCCCGGCGCTCCCATGAGCCAATTCCGGACGTTCCTCCATCGCCACTACGGTGCCCCCTGATCAGGGAAGAACCGCTTGACACTGATCAACATTCAACCGTCTCGGCCTTGAAAACCGGCACGCAGCTCCTACATTCGAAAATAGCAGATGTTCACGGATAACTGGCCGGCCGCGTAACCGGCAGGGGCTGTTCCGCGAGCGAAGCTGATGGAACATTTTCAGATTCGTTTTCGTAGCAAGGAGGAATGAGTATGAGCAATCTGACACGCTGGAATCCGATCAACGAGTTCGAAGACCTGATGAACCGCTACAACCGCATGTTCGGCCTGACCCGGACGGGCGAACGCGAGGGCAAGGATCTGTTCAGCCGCAGCGACTGGGCACCGGCGGTGGATATCAAGGAAACCGATGGCGCCTTCACCGTCGAGGCCGAGTTGCCGGGCATGTCAAAGGATGATGTCAAAGTGACCGTTCATGACGGTGTCCTCACCATCAAGGGTGAACGCAAGCAGGAAGAGGAAACCGAGGACAAGAAGGTGCATCGCATCGAGCGTTTCTACGGTAGCTTCATGCGCCGGTTCACCCTCCCGGATAACGTGGATGAGAACAGTGTGAAAGCCAGTTTCAAGGATGGCCTGCTGACTCTGACCATCCAGAAGTCCGAACCGAAGGAGCCAAAGGCCATCGAAGTGAACGTGGAGTAAATCCGCCTCGACCTGTCCTGAACCTTCTCCAGCCAGAAAGGCAGGCGCCGGGGGTCACGCCCTGGCCTCTGCCTTTCTTTTTGCCCCGGCCTTTTCAGGGTGGAGAAAAAGGCTCAGTCGGTGCGCAGTTCCTCGACCACCGTTGCGGTCTCCGGACGAACGCCCCGCCAGACCCGGAAGGATTCGGCAGCCTGTTCCACCAGCATGCCGAGACCGTCATACACCCGGCCGGCACCCTGATCGATTGCCCATTGATTGAAGGTGGTGGTCGTCAACGAATACATCATGTCGTACACCACCGTACTGGCGCCAATCACCCTGGGTGACAGAGCAGGCAGATCGCCCTGCAGACTGGCACTGGTACCGTTGATGATCAGATCGAAAGGCTGATCGGGTTCCCCGAAACCACAAGCCTCGAGGCGCGCATCGCCGGCGTCGTCGGCAAACAGGTCCACCAGGGCTTCCGCCTTGGTGATGGTCCGGTTGGCGATGGTCAGCGCCGCCGGTCGCTGCTCCAGCAGCGGCCCGATGACACCGCGCACGGCACCGCCCGCGCCAAGCAACAGAATCCGCGCGCCCTCGAGTGTCACCCCGTGATTGTTCGTCAGATCCCGGACAATGCCGCAACCATCGGTATTATCCGCCACCAGCCGACCATCCTCGTAATACAGGGTATTGGCCGCCCCGGCCTTTTCCGCCCGATGGGTCCGGTGGTCCGCCAGCTGCCAGGCCTGCTCCTTGAACGGCACCGTGACGTTGAGTCCCTTACCGCCCCGCTCGAAAAACTGTCTGACCGTACCGGCAAAGTCATCGAGCGGCGCCTGGATCGCGGTGTATTCCACCGGCTCTTCCGTCTGTTGCGCGAACAGACTGTGAATCCGCGGGGATTTGCTGTGGCTGATCGGATGCCCGATCACCGCGTACAGATCATTAGTCATGGTTTTCTCCCAGCCAGTCCCGACCGGTGAGGAAATACTCCGTCAGCCGGGCTTCCTCGGTACCGGGCTCCGGCACCCGGTTATAGTCCCAACGCACCAACGGCGGCAGGGACATGAGGATCGATTCGGTCCGGCCACCGGACTGCAGGCCGAACAGCGTGCCACGGTCGTACACCAGGTTGAATTCCACATAACGGCCCCGCCGGTAAAGCTGGAAATCGCGCTGTCGCTCACCGTAATCCATCTCCATCCGCTTCCGCACAATCGGCTCATAGGCTTCAATATAGCTGTCACCCACCGACTGCATCAGGGCAAAATCACGGCCGAAATCACCGGTATTGTGGTCGTCGAAGAACAGGCCACCGACTCCTCGGGGCTCTCCACGATGCTTGAGGTAGAAGTAATCGTCACACCAGTCCTTGAAGCGCCGGTAGGTGTCTTTGCCAAAGGGGGCGCAAGCGGCCCTGGCAGTCTGGTGCCAGTGCACACAGTCCTCTTCGAAACCGTAATAGGGCGTGAGGTCGTATCCGCCACCAAACCAGTACACCGGATCACCGCCTTTGGGCGTGGCGATGAAGAAGCGGACGTTGGCGTGGGACGTGGGCACATAGGGGTTGTTGGGGTGAATCACCAGTGAAACCCCCATGGCCTGCCAGGGTGCGCCGGCCAGATGGGGCCGGTGGGCGGTGGCGGAGGCCGGCATGGTGTCTCCCATCACATGGGAGAAGTTCACACCACCTTTCTCGAACACCCGGCCGTCGGTGATGACCCGGCTGATACCACCGCCACCTTCCGGACGATCCCAGGAATCACGGATGAACGTCGCCTCGCCATCCACCGCCTCCAGACGGCGGCAGATGTTTTCCTGCAGGCCGAGCAGATACTCTTTGACGGCCTGGCTGTCAGGTTGTTGTGACATGAATTCTCCTATCGAAGCTGCTGACCGGTGACGATATCAATTATGCGACTGGGTTTGCGATTGCCACCGAGATCACCGGGAACAATCCAGTCCAGCTGATCGCCGAAGTAGCGGCGAACCTGCCACGAGTGACGGGCGGGTTGACGGCCGGCGGGGTTACAGGAGGTCGACACCAGTGGCATGCCGGCCGCCTCACACAGGGACCGGACGACCGGATGATCGCTGACCCGGACTGCAATGGAGCTGTGGCGCCCTCGGACCCACTCCGGAATCTGCTTGTTCACATCCGGCAGCAGGCAGGTGACAGGGCCCGGCCAGTAGCTCATGGCGGTTTCCTGAAGGTCCGCCGGCAAAGGATCGAGCAGAAACCTCACCTGTTCCACCGAAGCAGCGACCAGGATCATGCCCTTTTCCATGGGACGCTGTTTAAGTTCCAGAATGCGCTCGACCGCCAGGGCATCCCAGGGATCGCAGCCCAGGCCCCAGACGGCTTCGGTGGGGTAGGCGATGACCCCACCCCGGAACAGTGTGCGGCGGGCAATATGAAGTTGCCAGTCAGTCAGTGGCTTGGATACGGACATCGAGAATCATCTGTTCTGAATGGAGTTGAACAGGGCACCGGGCTCAGGCGATTCGAAGGTAGCCGCCTGGCACTGAACTGGCCAGCCCCTCCAGCTCAAGCAGCAACAGGGACTGCATCAGCTGATCTGCGGCCAAACCGGTCGCTGAGCCCAGAGCGTCGGTTGAAACCGGATCATACCCTAATGCCTCGAATACCGCGATTTCCCGTTGCCCCAGGCGCGACAGGTCCGGTGCCTGCGGCGCCTTTTCCGCTCCCTTATCTTCGGCCCGCAGAGACCACCAGGCACCCAGCTCTTCGAGTACATCGTCCACCGTTTCCACCAGCCGTGCGCCCTGTTTGATCAGCTGATGGCAACCGCGGGCCACCGGGCTATGCACAGACCCCGGGATGGCAAACACTTCCCGGCCCTGTTCCAGGGCAAGCCTCGCGGTTATCAGCGAGCCACTCTTCAGGCCGGCTTCCACCACCAGCACACCGCGGGACAATCCACTGATGATCCGGTTGCGCTGGGGAAAATGTGCGGCACGGGCCGGGGTTCCCGGCGGGTATTCCGACACCAGAACGCCCTGATCGATCACTCGTTGGCCCAGCGCACGATGCTGGCGGGGATAGATCTGGTCCAGGCCACAGCCGATGACCGCGATGGTGGGAAAGCCGGCATCCAGGGCGCCGGCATGGGCGGCGCTGTCCACACCGAGGGCCAAGCCACTGGTGACCACCAGTTCCCGGCGACTCAACTCCGCCGCAAACCGTCGGGCATGGTCCAGGCCAGGCCGGGTGGCATGGCGACTGCCGACAATGCCGATCTGCTCCCGGGCTAGCAGCGCGGGATTACCCAGGGTGTAGAGGATCAACGGCGCGTCATGGATATGGCGCAGCGCTTCGGGATAGTCGGAATCCTCCCAGGCAACCATATGGATGCCATGATTCCGGCAACCGGTCACGGCATTCGCTACCTCTATCAGGGCGGGGTGATGGGAGTCCTGATCCTGCCAGGCCCGGATTCCGGCGATGGTTTCCGGGTGCAGACCAACGGCTTTCAGGGTCGCGGCGTTCATGGCCAGCAGGTCGGTCAGCCGCTCGGTTGCGGCCATGGCAGCCTCCCGCCGGCGGACACCGAACTGTGGCAGGGACGCCAGCAACAGCCATGGCGCGGCAGGATGGTCGAAGGGCAGGCACTGACGGTCGCAGGAACCCGCCCCGGAAAGCAGTTCGTTCATGATTGTTCATCCTTGAAAACAACAATGGCCGGGCAGTCCCGCCCGGCCATTCACTATTCTGTCACGCTAATCCCTGCAGTCAGGGATTGGTCACCTTGTCACCCACAGACAAGGGTCGGGTCGCCTGCAGAACCAGTCCGTAGCTCATTTTCTCGTAGGCCTGGAACACCATCAGCAAACCGGCACGCTCGGACGGCAGCTCGATGGTTTCACCGGTCACCGGGTCGCGGACCAGATTGCCGCTCTTGAGCACGGCCATCACGTTGCCCGCTTCAAGGCCATCCCGCTCGCCCCGGTTAATCGCCACCACATCGTACTGACCGATCTGATTCACACCGCCATCAACCGCGATCATTTCGCCTTCCACCACCTCGTCAGGGGCGCTGGGAACAAAACTGGTGGCAATCGGACGATCGACGCTGGTCAGCAGGCGGTCGCCGATACGGATTTCCTGGTTGGATTTGGTCAGGCGAAGGGTCAGCACGTCGCCATTCTCGGCGGTGACGTTGCCAGCGCCGATACTGCGGGCCTCCAGCCCCAGAAACTCGCCGGTATCCGGATCCCGGAATTCCTTGGTGCGCCGGAAGATACCCACCTTGTTCGCGGGCTTGTCGCCCCGGGCGTAGATCTTGTCACCGGCGCCGGTGATGATACGGCCGTCTTCGCCTTCCAGCACATAGGGCGCGCCCTCAAGCTCCTCCGGGGTCACGATACGGGTATCGGTCAGGAAGCTGCTGATGGCGTCCAGGGGGATGGCCGGGATCGGCGTATCGATGGGCTCCGAACGCACCTTCGGTGACAGCTTGACCACTCCGTTGGACGCCACCTTGGTGATCCGGGGTTTGCCGTCAATGTAAACCAGGGCCAGGCGATCGCCGGGGTAGATGAGATGAGGGTTGGCCACCTGGGGATTGACGTGCCAGATTTCCGGCCAGTACCAGGGATTGTTCAGGAAGCGCGCCGAAATGTCCCAGAGGGTGTCCCCCTTCACGACAGTGTAACGCTCGGGATGGTCGGACCGCAGTTCCGGTTGAGCCTGGGCCCAGGAAGTGAACAGCAGCGCAGTGGCTGCCAGAGCGTACAGCAGTTTCCTCATTGTGTAAGTCCTTGATCGCGTGCCTTGAGTCTTTGCATTCTATTGGTATGCAGCCGGGTTACCTGCAGCTTATTACGTTGTAATTCCTGATACTATAGAAGAAGTCTCGGAAATTGTGATGTTATCTTTTGTTCTTCCAGTAAATTCTATTCTGCCCCTGAAAGATTTTAACTATTAACTGATCAGTTTGTACTCAATCGACGAATTGGGGGATAATATCGAGACTTCCTTCACAGGATTACAAAATTCAAACGGTAGCCGGGCCGATTGCCTGAACTGCCGGACATACGGACCAGAAACACGAGCGTTATGATACTAGAAATCCTCGAATACCCGGATCCCCGTCTGCGCACCATCGCCAAGCCGGTGGACGAAGTCACAGACGACATCCGCAAGCTGATCGACGACATGTTCGAGACCATGTACGATGCGCCCGGAATCGGTCTGGCGGCGACCCAGGTCAATGTGCACAAGCAGATCATCGTGATGGACCTGTCCGAGGACAAGAGCGAACCGCGGGTATTCATCAACCCGGAGGTGGAAGTCCTCGAAGGCGACTACGAGGCCATGCAGGAAGGTTGTCTTTCCGTTCCGGGCTTCTATGAGGATGTCGAGCGCATCGAACACTGCCGGATCCGGGCACGGGACCGCAACGGTGAGCCGTTCGAACTGGAGGCCCGTGGTTTGCTGGCGGTCTGTATCCAGCACGAGATGGACCACCTCAACGGCAAGCTGTTCGTGGACTACCTCAGCGCCCTGAAGCGCAACCGGATCAAGAAGAAGCTGGAGAAGCTTCACCGCAAGAGTGCCTGATCGGTTCCAGGCCACCAGAGCAGACAGGCAGTGACGGACCGGGCGATAGCCCGGTCTTTTCGTATTCAACGGAACAGAGACGACACCACAGTGCGAATCGTATTTGCCGGCACGCCCGATTTTGCCGCTACCGCCCTGACAGCCCTCCTGGCAACCGATCACGACATCGTCGGCGTCTATACCCAGCCGGACCGGCCCGCCGGTCGCGGCCGCAAGCTGATGCCCAGTCCGGTCAAAAAGGTGGCCCTCGAGGCGGATCTGCCGGTCTTCCAGCCCGAGAACTTCCGCAGTCCGGAATCGCAGCAGGAGCTGGCGATGCTGAATCCGGATGTCATGATTGTGGCCGCCTATGGCCTGATCTTGCCCAAGGGTGTGCTGGAGATACCGGCGCATGGCTGCCTTAACATCCATGCCTCCCTGCTGCCGCGCTGGCGCGGCGCGGCCCCGATCCAGCGGGCCATTGCCGCCGGCGATCCGGAAACCGGTATTACCATCATGCAGATGGACGAGGGCCTGGATACCGGCGCCATGCTGCTGAAAACCATAACGCCTATCCATGACGACGACACCGGCGGCAGCCTCCACGACCGACTGGCGACCATGGGCGGCGAAGCCATCGTGAAAGCCCTGACCCTGCTGGAAAAAGGTGAACTGTCCGGGGAAGCCCAGAACGACGACAAGGCCTGCTACGCCCACAAGCTGTCTAAGGACGAAGGCCATATCGACTGGCAACAGGACGCCGCTGCGATCGAACGGCTGGTGCGCGCTTTCAACCCCTGGCCGGGCACCTTCACCGACCTCGACGACCAGCGCATCCGGATTCACGAAGCCCGCGCCCTGCCCGAGGCAGCCAGCGAGTCTCCCGGCACGGTATGTCGCCGGGAACGGGAAGGCATCGACATAGCCTGCAAAGAGGGCACACTTCGAATCATCCGCCTACAGCTGCCCGGTACCCGGGCCCAGAGCGTCAACGACCTGATCAATGGCGGCAAACAGCTGTTGCTGACCGGCCAGGAGCTTCACTGACATGGGCTCCGGCCAATACCCCTTGCGGGCCACGGCCGCCAGCGTCCTGTTGGCGGTCGAACAGGGCCAGTCCCTGTTCCAGTGCCTGCCACCGGCCCTGAACCGGGTCGGGGAGGGCGAACGTGCCGAACTTCAGGCGCTCTGTTACGGCACCTGCCGCTGGTTCCACCGCCTCGATGGCGAGCTTCGGGCACGCCTGAAAAAGCCCCTGCGCAAGCCCGACCGCATCGTCCACCACCTGATGCTGGTTGCCCTGTTCCAGCTCCGGTTCAGCGAGCAGGCCACCTACGCCGTGCTCAACGAATCGGTGGAGGCCTGCCGGGCCCTGGACAAGCCGCACCTGACCGGACTGGTCAACGGCGTACTGCGCGCCGCCGAGCGCGAAGGAGCACCGGAGCCAAAGGACGACGCGGCGCGCTTCAGCCATCCCCAGTGGATGGTGGACAAGCTTCGCCACAACTGGCCGGATGACTGGCAGAATATCCTGGAAGCCAACAATACCCAGGCCCCCATGACGTTGCGGGTCAATGCCCTGCGTTTTTCCCGCGAAGGTTATCTGGCCCTGCTCGATGAGACCGGCATCAAAGGCGCTCCAACGCGATTCGCCCCCCACGGCATTCAGCTATCCCGGCCCGTGCCCGTGGATCGTCTGCCCTGGTTCGCCGATGGCGCGTCCAGCGTTCAGGACGAGGCCGCCCAGCTGTGCACCACACTGCTGGACCTGGCGCCCGGCCAGCGGGTCCTGGACGCCTGCGCCGCTCCCGGCGGCAAGACCTGTGCCATCCTGGAAGCCTGTGGTGAACTGTCCGAGGTGGTTGCCATCGACGAATCCGCCGAGCGCCTGCCCCGGGTGCAGGAAAACCTGGACCGTCTGGACCTGACCGCGACCCTGAAACAGGCCGATGCAGCGGATACAGACAGCTGGTGGGATGGCACCGGATTCGACCGCATCCTGCTGGATGTCCCCTGCAGCGCCACCGGCGTGATTCGCCGGCACCCGGACATCAAGCTGCTGCGGCGGGAATCGGATATTGTCCCGCTGGCAGGCATTCAGCTGGGACTGCTCAAAGCCATGTGGTCTATCCTCGAGCCCGGTGGCCGTCTGGTCTATGCGACCTGCTCCGTGTTCCCCCAGGAAAACCACCGTATAATCCAACGGTTCATGAAACAGCAGCCGGACGCCAACCTGGTCGAGCCGGATGTGGCCTGGGGCCGGGACACCGGTGCCGGTCGCCAGCTGCTGCCGGACCCTGACAGCCACGATGGCTTCTTCTACGCGGTACTGGAGAAACCCGAACCATGAAAATCCTGATCCTTGGCGCCGGCCAGGTGGGCGGTACCCTGGCAGAGAACCTCGCCAACGAAGCCAACGACATCACCGTGGTGGACAGTGACAGCGCCCGGTTACGGGAACTGCAGGATCGCCTGGATATCCGGACGGTTCAGGGCAAGGCGTCCTACCCGACGGTACTCCGGCAGGCCGGTGCCGAAGACGGTGACATGGTGATTGCCGTTACCAACAGCGATGAGACCAACATGGTTGCCTGCCAGGTGACCAAACTGCTGTACAAGACCCCGACCACCATTTGCCGGGTCCGCGCCAATGCCTACCTGGCCAAACCCGAGCTGTTCTACCAGAGGGACAAGGCAAAAGACCTGGACAGCCTGCGCGGCTTCCCGATCGACGTTCTCATCAGTCCCGAGCATCTGGTTACCAAACACATCACCCGACTGATCGAATACCCCGGTGCCTTGCAGGTGCTGGAGTTCTCCAAGGGTCTGGCGCGACTGGTGGCGATCCAGGCCACCAAGGGCGGCCCGCTGGTAGGCCACGAGCTGTCGTACCTGCGCACCCACATGCCCAAGATCGACACCCGGGTGGCCGCCATTTTCCGTAAGGACCGGGCGATCATGCCCCAGGGTGACACCGTGATCGAGGACGGGGATGAAGTGTTCTTCATCGCCGGCGCCGACCACATCCGCTCGGTGATGAGCGAACTTCAACCCCTGGAAAAGCCCTACAAAAAGATCTTCATCTGCGGCGGCGGCAACATCGGCCAGCGCCTGGCCAGCACCCTCGAGGGCCGCTACCAGGTCAAGCTGCTGGAGCGGGGTCACGAGCGCTGCGTGATGCTGTCCGAGAACCTGCGCAAGACGGTCGTTCTGGAAGGGAATGCTGCCAACAAGGACATCCTGCTGGAAGAGAACATCGAGAACACCGATGTCTTCTGCGCGGTCACCAATGACGACGAGGCCAACATCATGGCCTCGCTGCTGGCCAAGCGCCTCGGTGCCCGCAAGGTACTGACCCTGATCAACAACCCCGACTATGTGGATCTGATCCAGGGCGGCGACATCGATGTGGCAATCTCGCCTCAGCAAACCACCATTGGTAGCCTGCTCACCCACGTTCGTCGAGGCGACGTAGTGAACGTTCACTCACTGCGGCGGGGCGCGGCCGAGGCCATCGAAGCGATCGCCCACGGCGATCACCGGTCCTCGAAGGTGGTCGGTAAACGGTTGGACGAGATCAATCTGCCGGAAGGTACCACCATCGGGGCCATCGTCCGCCACAACGAGGTTCTCATCGCCCATGATCACCTGCGCGTGCAACCGGACGACCACGTGATCCTGTTCCTGGTGGACAAGTCCCGGGTGCGGGACGTGGAGAAACTGTTCCAGGTGGGGCTCACCTTCTTCTAGTTCAAAATCAACGCAGTGAAGACCACTTAGAAATACCGCAATGGCAAGCGTATAATGCGCCTTTTTTCGGAGTGCCCCGGAGGATGAACGGGGCGCCACACACAGACTGAATCAGCAGGCAAACGTCGTGACAGACAAGGCAACGAACATCTCCGCGCCGGATATCAAGACCTTCCAGGGTCTGATCCTGGCTCTGCAGAATTTCTGGGCGCAGCACGGCTGCGTGGTTCTCCAGCCCCTGGACATGGAAGTGGGCGCCGGTACCTTCCACCCGGCCACCTTCCTGCGGGCAATCGGTCCGGAGACCTGGAACGCGGCTTACGTTCAGCCCAGCCGTCGCCCCACCGACGGCCGTTACGGTGAAAACCCGAACCGCCTGCAGCACTACTACCAGTTCCAGGTGGTGCTGAAGCCGTCGCCGGACAATATCCAGGAGCTGTACCTGGACTCGCTGCGTGCCCTTGGGCTGGACCCGCTGGTGCACGATATCCGCTTCGTCGAGGACAACTGGGAATCCCCAACCCTCGGCGCCTGGGGCCTGGGCTGGGAAATCTGGCTCAATGGCATGGAAGTGACCCAGTTCACCTATTTCCAGCAAGTGGGCGGGCTGGAATGCTACCCGGTCACCGGCGAGCTGACCTACGGTCTGGAGCGGATCGCCATGTACCTGCAGGGCGTGGACAGCGTCTATGACCTCGTCTGGACCGAAGGCCCGGACGGCGTCGTGACCTATGGTGACGTGTTCCACCAGCAGGAAGTGGAGATGTCCACCTACAACTTCGAGCAGGCGGATACCGAGTTCCTGTTTCACAGCTTCGACGTTCACGAGCGCGAGAGCGCCCGGCTGATTGAGGCGGGCCTGCCACTGCCAGCCTATGAACAGGTCCTGAAAGCCTCCCATACCTTCAACCTGCTCGATGCCCGCCACGCCATCTCCGTGACCGAGCGTCAGCGGTTCATTCTCCGTGTTCGCACCCTGGCCCGTGCCGTGGCCCAGGCCTACTTCAACAGCCGCCGCAAGCTCGGCTTCCCGCTGGCCCCGGAAGCTTTGAAAGCGGAAGTACTGGCAGCGGCAGAAGCCGCTGAGGCCAAGGCCAACGGCAAGAAGAAAGGCAAGAAAGCGAAGAAGGCACAGCAGGAACAGGGGAACGCATAACCATGGCTACACAGGATTTTCTGGTCGAACTGGGCACCGAAGAGCTGCCTCCCAAGGCCCTCAAACCATTGTCTGACGCTTTCACTCAAGGCATCGCCAAGGGCCTGGAAGACGCCGGTATCGAATTTGGCGAGGTAGAAGCCTTTGCCGCACCGCGGCGCCTGGCGGTCCGGGTCCGTGATCTCGCCGACGCCCAACCGGACAAACCGGTGGAAAAGCGCGGCCCGGCCGTGAAGGCTGCCTTCGACGATTCCGGTAACCCGACCCGGGCGCTGACCGGCTTCGCCACCTCTCTGGGCATCACCCCGGACCAGCTCGACACCATGGAAACCGACAAGGGCGCCTGGGTCGTCTATCGCACCGTGGAGAAGGGCCGTCCGACCGTGGAACTGATGCCGGAACTGGTGGAACAGTCCCTGGCCGCCCTCCCGATTCCCAAGCGCATGCGCTGGGGTGCCTACCGCACCGAGTTTGTGCGCCCGGTGCACTGGCTGATCCTGCTGTTCGGCAACAAAGTCATCGATGCGTCCATCATGGGCCTGAAGCCCGGCAACACCACCCGCGGCCACCGTTTCCATTGCCCGAAGCCGCTGATCGTGCCCACGCCGAATGACTACGAGGTGGTGCTCAAGCAGGAGGGCTACGTGCTGGCCGACTTCGCCGAGCGTCGCGAGCAGATCCGTGCCGGTGTGACGGCAGTTGCTGAGAAGGAAGCCGGCGGCAAGGCGGTCATCGACGAGGACCTGCTGGACGAAGTGACCGCCCTGAACGAATGGCCGGTACCGCTGATGGGCCGGTTCGAGGAGCGCTTCCTGGAGGTTCCGGCGGAAGCCCTGATCTCCTCCATGGAAGAGCACCAGAAGTATTTCCACGTGGTGGACAAGACCGGCAAGATGCTGCCGCTGTTCATCACCGTGGCCAACCTGGAAAGCAAAGACCCGAGCCAGGTCATTTCAGGGAACGAGAAAGTGATCCGGCCACGTCTCGCCGATGCCGCTTTCTTCTATGACACCGATCGCAAGACCCGCCTGGAAGACCGCATCGACGCGCTCAAGCCGATCGTGTTCCAGGACAAGCTGGGCAGCATCTACGACAAATCCGTGCGCGTGGCCGCCCTGGCGAAGAAAATTGCCGATGCGATCGGCAGCGATCCGGCCCTGGCCGAACGTGCCGCCATGCTGGCCAAGACCGACCTGGTCACCGAGATGGTTCTGGAGTTCACCGACCTGCAGGGCATCATGGGCCAGTATTATGCCGCCAACGATGGCGAGCACACGGATGTCGCCAAGGCGCTGAACGAGCAGTACATGCCCCGCTTTGCCGGCGATGACCTGCCCGGCACGCTGACCGGCTGTGCCGTCGCCATCGCGGACCGGATCGATTCCCTGGTCGGTCTGTTCGGTATTAATCAGCCGCCTTCCGGCACCCGTGATCCGTTCGGCTTGCGCCGCGCCTCTCTCGGTGTGCTGCGCATCATCATCGAGCGCGAACTGCCGCTGGATTTGCAGACGGTCTGCGAGTGGGCGGAGGAAAACTTTACCGTGCTGACCGAGCAGGATACCGCCAGCACCGTGGTGGACTATATGCTCGAGCGCTTCCGTGCCCACTACGAGGAACAGGGCATCGGTGCCGAAGTTTACCTCGCCGTGCACGCCCGCCGACCCACCAGGCCGCTGGATTTCGACCGCCGGGTGAAGGCCGTGGAAGCCTTCCGTCAGCTGCCGGAAGCCCAGGCCCTGGCCGGCGCCAACAAACGGGTTTCCAACATCCTGACCAAGCAGGGTGGTGACAGTATCGGGGAAACCGTGGACGACAGCCTGTTGCAGGACGCCGAAGAGAAGACCCTGGCGGCGCAGGTGGAAGAACAGGCGCAAAAGGTTCTCCCGCTGTTCGAGAAAGGCGACTACGCCAGTGCCCTGAGTTCCCTGGCCAGCCTGCGGGAGCCGGTGGACACCTTCTTCGACGAGGTCATGGTTATGGCCGAGGACGAGGCGATCCGCAACAACCGGCTGGCACTGCTCAATCGTCTGCGCAACCTGTTCCTGCGGGTGGCAGACATTTCCCTGTTGCCCACCGCCGGGTAACAGGGAGCACGACACGGCCGGTCTCAGCAGTTATACGGACGAAATTTCCCCGTCCGGGGGTAGCCAAAACTCGTTTAATCCGTATAATACCGGCCATTGTTCGGCGTGTGGCGCAGCTTGGTAGCGCACTTCGTTCGGGACGAAGGGGTCGCAGGTTCGAATCCTGCCACGCCGACCAATTCCCTTCCTCTGATTGTTTTTCCAATACCCCTTTTTCGATCCAAACGGCCCATGACTGTCCGGTCTACCGTTGCCCCTGCCTCTCAGGCATTTGATGTCCGACTTACTGGCACTCCGTTGGAGATCAACTAAGCTTATTCGCAGCATTCATTTTGTTCAGAAAAACAAGCAGAACCCGATTCAATCGCAAGCAAAGGAGGGCGCAAGCGATGGCTTCCGGCGACGAACAAAACCTGCCCGACGAGCACAAGGACACTCTGGCTTCCCGTTTTCCAACCGCCTACACCATACTTTTTGGTCTGATTATTCTGGTCGCGGCCCTGACCTGGATCATCCCTGCAGGACAATACGAGCGGGAGGTCAATGAGGAGGTAGGCCGGGAAGTGGCAGTGCCGGGCACCTACCAACAGGTGGACCCCAATCCCCAGGGGTTTGTCGAGGTGATGCTGGCCCCCATCGCCGGTTTCTATGACCCCGACAGCTACGCGGCGAACGCCATTGATGTCGCGCTTTTCATCCTGTTCCTCGGTGGTTTCCTGGGCGTTACCAATGCCACTGGCGCCATTGATACCGGTATCAAGACGACCATGCAGAAATTGGCTGGAAGGGAAATATGGATGATACCGATCCTGATGTGCCTGTTCGCCATCGGCGGCACGACCTACGGCATGGCCGAGGAAACCCTGGCGTTCTATGCGATCCTGATCCCCGTTGTCCTCGCCGCGGGCTATGACACCATTACCGGTGTCGCCATCATCCTGATCGGTGCCGGTATCGGTGTTCTCGGTTCGACCATCAACCCCTTCGCAACGGTGATTGCTGCCAACGCGGCCAGCATTCCCTTTACCGAGGGTATTGTCCTGCGCTTCGTTCTTCTGATCGGGGGCCTGCTGTTGTGCATTGGCTATGTCATGCGTTATGCCAGTCGTATCAAAGCGGACCCCGAACGCTCGGTGGTGGCCCATCAATGGGAGGCCCACCGGAAGCTGTTCCTGAAAGGCCATGAAAGCGATGTCGAAGGTGTCTCCCTGACCACTACCCAGAAAGTGGTGCTCGTCATCTTCGCACTGACTTTCTTGGTCATGATCTGGGGCGTTTCCTCCCAGGGCTGGTGGATGGCGCGGATGGGTGCGCTGTTTTTCGGGGCAGCGCTGGTCATCGGCATCATCGGACGTCTGGGAGAGAAAGGCCTGACCTCCAGTTTTGTCGACGGTGCGCGGGACCTGCTGGGCGTTGCCCTGGTAGTGGGCCTGGCCCGGGGGATCGTGGTCATCATGGAACAGGGCCTGATCGCCGACACCATCCTGCATTCGGCAGAGCAGTCCTTGGGCGGTCTGTCCGATCTGATGTTCATCAACCTGATATTCTGGATCGAGGTTGGCATGAGCTTCTTCGTACCCTCGTCGTCCGGTCTGGCCGTGCTGTCCATGCCGATCCTGGCGCCACTGGCCGACTTTGCGGGGGTCGGCCGGGATCTCGTGGTCACTGCCTATCAGTCAGCCAATGGCCTGGTGAATCTGATCAATCCGACCTTTGCGGTGGTGATCGGGGGGCTGACGATTGCCCGGGTTTCCTACGATCGTTGGCTGGCATTTATCTGGCCCCTGCTGGTAATCCTGACCATCTTCATTTCGATAATCCTGACCGTTGGCGCATTACTGTAATCGCTATCCATAAGGAGCATGGCTATGGCAAACCAACAACTGGGTGTCCACTCCGAAACCGGTACCCTCCGCCAGGTGATCGTTTCGCGGCCGGGACTGGCCCATCGGCGCCTGACCCCCAGCAACTGTGACGAGCTGTTGTTTGACGATGTGTTCTGGGTCAAACAGGCCCAAAAGGATCACGATGTCTTTGTCGACCTGATGCAATCCCGGGGTGTTGAAGTACTGGACGTCAATCGCCTGCTTGCCGAGACGCTGGATATACCGGAAGCAAGGGCCTGGATCCTTGACCACCGCATCACCAACAACCATGTGGGCATGGGGATGTTGACCGACCTGCGGAGCTGGATGAACGAGTTATCCGGAACCCAGCTCGCAGAGTATCTGATGGGGGGCGTTCGGGTTTCCGACCTGCCTTTCGATCCCACCGGTCTCTTTGGCAATCACCTCGGGGCCATGGGGTTCGTTCTGCCGCCGTTACCGAACTTCCTGTTTACCCGGGACAACAGTGCGTGGATCTATGATGGCGTCACCCTCAACCCCATGTACTGGCCGGCGCGGAAACCGGAAACCCTGCTGATGACCGCCATTTACCGGCACCATCCGAAGTTTGCCGGCAAGGTCAGGGAGCATTGGGGGGATCCGCTATCCGACCACGGCCTGGCAACCCTCGAGGGGGGTGACATTATGCCGGTTGGCAAGGGCACGGTTCTGGTGGGAATGGGCGAACGGACCTCACCCCAAGGCATCGGTCAACTTGCCAGGGCGCTGTTCGATGGCGGCCAGGCCGAGCGCGTCATTGCCTGCCAGATTCCGAAATCCCGCGCCGCCATGCATCTCGATACCGTGTTCACCTTCTGCGGCGGCGACGTGGTCACGACCTTCAAGGAAGTGGCCGACGAAATCATCTGCTACGACCTCCATCCCGGGTCCGGTAACCACCCATTCCAGTTCCACCGTGACGACCGGCACCTGTTTGATGTGGTCGCCGAGGTACTGGGTTACCCGAGCCTGGAAGTGGTGCCAACCGGCGGAAGTGATCCCGCCGAACGGGAACGGGAGCAATGGAACGATGGCAACAACGTCCTGGCCCTGAGTCCGGGGGTTGTGGTCGGTTACGACCGTAACGACGACACCAACGCGGCTTTGTCTGCTGTCGGGATCGAGGTCCTGGAGATGCCGGGAGCCGAACTGGGGCGGGGACGAGGCGGAGGCCGTTGTATGAGCTGCCCCACCATTCGGGACCCGGCCTGACGGGAGGATACACGCTATGGCTTTCAATCTTAAAAACCGGCATTTCCTGACCCTGAGAGATTTCTCCCCCCGGGAGATCGCGTTTCTGCTGAAGCTGGCGGCGGACCTGAAAACCGCCAAGAACACCGGTACGGAGCAGCCCCGGCTGAACGGAAAAGACATCGCCCTGATCTTCGAAAAAAACTCCACCCGCACCCGGGTAGGGTTCGAGGTGGCCGCCTACGATCAGGGCGCCCGGGTTACCTACCTCGGGCCCACAGGCACCCACATCGGCCACAAGGAATCGGTCCGGGATACCGCCAGAGTGCTTGGTCGGATTTACGATGCCATCGAGTACCGCGGGTTCGGACACGCCACCGTTGAGGAGCTGGCCCGGCATGCCGGCGTTCCGGTCTACAACGGCTTGACCGACGAATTCCACCCGACCCAGATCCTGGCGGATTTCCTGACCATGCAGGAACACGTCGAGAAACCCCTGCGCGAGGTTTCGTTTGTGTTCATGGGCGATGCCGGCAATAACATGGGAGACAGCCTGTTGATCGGCGGCGCCAAGATGGGGATGGACGTTCGGCTCTGCGCCCCCAAGGCCTGCTGGCCAACCCCGGACATTCAGGAGGAGGCCCGTGAAATAGCGGCCCAGACCGGTGCCAGGGTGATGATCACCGAGTCCATTGATGACGCGGTCAGCGGTGTGGATTTTGTCTACACCGACGTGTGGGTATCCATGGGTGAAGCCAAGGAAAAATGGGAGCAACGGATTCAGCTGCTCAAACCCTATCAGGTGAACAGCCAGGTGATGGAGAAAACCGGCAATCCGCGCGCCCGGTTCATGCACTGCCTGCCCGCGTTCCACAACACCGAAACCCAGGTTGGCAAGGAAATAAACGAAAGCTTTGGCCTGCCGGCCCTGGAGGTAACGGAGGAGGTATTCGAGAGCGAGGCGTCTATCGTGTTCGATCAGGCCGAGAACCGTATGCACACCATCAAGGCCGTTCTGGTCGCAACGTTGGGAGCGTGACATGCTGATCGTCGCAGCACTCGGGGGCAACGCCATGCTCCAAAGGGGGCAGCCCCTGACCGACACGGTCCAGAGGGAAAATATCCGCCAGGCGGCGAAACCGCTGGCCGAACTTGTCCGCGCCGGCCACCAGCTGGTCATCACCCATGGCAATGGCCCGCAGGTGGGACTGCTGGCGTTGCAGGGACTGGCCTACAAGCCGGATGAACTGTTTTCCCTGGACGTCCTCGGGGCGGAAACCGAAGGCATGATCGGATACATGATCGAGCAGGAACTGGAAAATGAACTCGACCATGCCGTGCCCGTCGCCACGCTGCTGACCCAGGTTGTGGTTGATGCCAATGACCCCGCGTTCGAGAACCCCACCAAGTTCATCGGCCCGGTTTACGAGGAATCCGAAGCCAGGAAACGGGCAGACGCTCTGGGCTGGCAGATTGCGCGGGATGGCCAGTACTGGCGACGAGTTGTCCCGTCGCCGGCACCGCAGGAGATCCCCGACCTGAACGCCATCCGCTTCCTGATTGACCGGGGCGCGGTGACCATCTGTGCCGGCGGTGGCGGCATTCCGGTGCTTCGTCGACCCGACGGCAGCCTGACCGGGGTGGAGGCGGTCATCGACAAGGACGCGGTCAGTGCCAGACTGGCCGTGGAAATCGGTGCCGACCGGCTACTGTTGCTGACGGATGTCGATGGCGTCTATCGGGATTTCGGAACCGATCATGCCGCCAGACTGTCGGAACTCGCTGCGTCGGAAGTGGATCAGTTCGAGGCGCCGGCCGGCTCAATGGGTCCAAAGCTGGTGGCCGCCAAAACCTTCGCCAATGAAAGTGACGGCGTGGCCGTGATCGGGAACCTGAACGACACCGTCGCCATGATCAACGGCCAGGCGGGTACCCGGATAACCGGCGCACACGCGACCTGAGTCATCTTCATAACAGAGACTCGATCGGCAGCAGGCCGAAAAGAAAGACCATCACTCGCTTCAACGGCCCAGTCCCCGGGTCGTGGCTGTAGCGGATGGTCTGATCCTCCCGACGCTCCAGCCACTGCAGATCCCCAGCCTCGTCCAGAATCACCTGGTAAGCGTCCGAACGGACTTCCTTGTCAAACTGCTGTTCCAGCACACTGGCAAGCTCAGGGCTCTCGATCACAAACCCCAGTTCGGTGTTGAGGTGGATGGAACGGGGATCGAAGTTGAAGGAGCCGACAAACAGGGTTTCGCCATCAACCGCAAAAGTCTTGGCATGAAGGCTGGACGCCGAACTGCCCATCATACCGGTTTGCAGCTCCTGTTCCCGGGGCTCGTCATCGAGTCTTCGCATCTCCCACAGCTCAACACCAGCCCGCAAAAGGGGTTTCCGGTACTTACTGTAACCCGCGTGGACCATCGCCACATCATTGGCTTCCAGGGAGTTGGTCAGAACCCGCACCTCAACCCCTCGCTCTTCCAGCTTCCGGAACAACTCGACGCCGGCATCCCGGGGGATGAAGTAGGGGGAAATCAGGGTAATGCTTCGTTCAGGATCATCGAGGGCCCGCGACAGCTGGCGGCTGAGCAGATCCTCCTCGTCATTCCGGCCCATGACCTTCGCGGGGTCATCGCTGACCATCACCACCGGCGCCCAGGTGAAGGTCAGCTCCCTTGCCAGCAGCTTGCGCAGGAATTCCGAGTTCTCCAGCGCGCGCACGTAGACGGACGCAGCCTCACTGCGTTCGACCATCCGGAACCGCTCGGTGAGTGCCACCAGCGGTTTCGGCTCAGGCTCCCCAAGGATACGCTCGGCCGGCCACGAAGCGCTGCTGGCCCAGTAACCGTCGAAATCCCGGGAAATCTCATCAACGGCCGGGCCGATCGCGAGAACATCCAGATCGGCAAACAACGCGCCCTGGGCGGCGCCAAAGTATTCGTCCGCGATGTTCCGCCCGCCAATGATCGTCGCCTGGTTGTCCGCAGTGAAAGACTTGTTGTGCATCCGGTGGTTGAGGCGCCGGAAGTCGGTGAAATAGTTTATCCACTTGGGATTCCGGACCACGAAGGGATTGAACAGGCGAATTTCAACATTGGGATGTTGGCTCAGGGCCAGAAGGATATCGTCCATTCCGGCGATGCCGTTGTCATCAAGCAACAGCCTGACCCTTACCCCCCGTTCCGCCGCTCGATACAGGGTATACAGCATCAAGGTGCCCGTGGTATCCGGCCGCCAGATGTAGTATTGCACGTCCAGGCTCGCCTCCGCTGACTCGGCCAAGAGGGCACGGGCGGCAAACGCGTCGTAGGGATCCGCCAGCAGCGCGACACCGCTTTTTCCCGGGTGGACGTCGGACTTCGGCGCGATGGCCTGACCCAGTGCCGTCTCGCGGGTATGGGACTGGGGAAACGACCGGCTGTCCGTCCGGTCTGCCAGGGGGGGTAAGGCACAGCCGGAAAGCACCGTCATAACCACGGCAATCCATACTCGAAGGCTTCGCTCTACCAGGGCTGTTACCAACAATCACCTCTCAAAACGGCCTTTAAAGGAAAATCTGGCTACCGAAAACAATATATGCCTTCTTCGAGCGTTTCGGAAACCAGGAGTAGATAGAACCCATGCAATAAAACAGTATGGAATAACGTTATTCCTTTATTGATATACCCAAAAGGCAGCGGTATTCTGGTGGGTAGCAACGGCGTACAAGCCTTCCCGTCTTCCCATTTCCGCAACGAGCGACACCGCTTCGAGGAGAGACCGCAATGAAAACCCTGTTACTGTCACTGCTCATGGCTTTTGGCCTGGCAACCCAGGCACTGGCGGAAGAGGCACTGTCTGTCACACCCGAGGAAACCTGGACCATGGTCCAGGAACAGGGCGATGAGATCCTGTTCATCGATGTCCGGGACCCCGTCGAGATCATGTTTATCGGCTTCACCGATGCCGTGGATGCCAACATCCCGTTCAAACTGGTGGACCGCTCGCGCTTCGACACTGAAAAAGCCAAATTCGCCATGGACACCAACCCGAACTTCGTAGCGGATGTCGATAAGGCACTCGAGGCCAAGGGGCTGGACCGGGATGCACTGATCATCACCATGTGTCGTTCCGGTTCCTCCCGTGGCAAACCCAGCGCCGAGTATCTGCTGGAGCGGGGCTTTACCAACGTCAAATACATTGACCACGGTTTTCAGGGCAGCGGTGCCAAAGAAGGCAAGATGAAGGGCTTTCGTGTGGTGAACGGCTGGCAGAATGCCGGCCTGCCCTGGTCCATGGATATCAACCCTGACAAAATCTATCGTCCCTGACAGGGGCTGTCGGTCCGGAGCACGGCACCGAGGCCAGAGCCGGGGGCTCTGGCCGGTTCAGTTCGGAAAATGGACTATGCTGAACGGGGTACACCCCGAGCGTGGAGGGAATCATGGTGTCAACAGGATGTGTCGGTTTCAGACCATGCCTGGTCAGAGCCTTGCAGGCCGTGCTGATTTTTGCGATCGCTGCTGCAGCCCACGGCGCCGAACGCTCGCCGACCACCGCCGACCACAGCAAATTCGAGGCACTCGAAGGCCCCTTTGAGGATGCCACCGAAGTCACCGAAGCCTGCCTGGGCTGCCACACCGAAGCGGCCGATCAGGTAAAAGGCACGTCCCACTGGACCTGGCTCTACGATCACCCGGAGACTGACCAACAACTGGGCAAGAGCAAGGTCATCAACAGCTTTTGTGGCATGCCGGTGACCAACGAGGCCCGCTGCACTTCCTGCCACGTGGGCTATGGCTGGGAGGACATGAACCAGCCACCCCCACAGGCTGACTCAGCGGTGGATTGCCTGGTTTGCCACGACACCACCGGCGACTACTGGAAATTCCCCACCCTGGCCGGGCACCCCACCTATGTACCGCGGGAATGGCCGAAAGGCAGCGGTGAGATGGTGCAGCCTCCGAACCTTGCCAATATTGCCCAGAACGTCGGCGCTTCCGGACGCGCCAACTGCGGCAGCTGCCATTTCTACGGCGGCGGCGGTGACGGTGTGAAACACGGCGACCTGGACTCTTCACTGGTGAATCCACCCAAGGCACTGGATGTGCACATGTCTCCGGAAGGGCTGGATTTCGCCTGCGCCGACTGTCATACCACCTGGGGCCACAACGTGTCCGGCAGCCGTTACCAGGTTGAGGCCAGGGACACCCTCGGCATTGACGTCCCGGGTCATACCGACATGACCCGCACCACTTGCGAATCCTGTCATGGTGCCAGCCCGCACGAGCAGCAGAAACTCAATGACCACGTGGATACCCTGGCCTGCCAGACCTGTCACGTGCCGGAGTTCGCCCGGGGTGGCGTGCCCACCAAGATGTGGTGGGACTGGTCAACGGCCGGCAAGCTGGACGAAGACGGCAACCCCATCACCGAATATGACGAAAACGGCCACGTCAGTTACCTGAGCACCAAGGGCAATTTCCGCCACGGTGAGGACGTGGTCCCGCACTATGCCTGGTTCGACGGAACCGTTGAGTACACCCTGATCGACGAGAAGCTCAATCTGGACAACCCGCCCATCGACATCAACCGCATTGACGGTGGCCCGGACGACCCCGAATCCCGGATCTGGCCCTTCAAGCTGATGCGGGGTAAACAGCCCTACGATACCGAGCTGGGCACCCTGCTGGTCACCCATGTCTTCGGGGCCGATGACACCTCCTTGTGGAGCAATTTCAACTGGCAGAAAGCCCTCGAGGCGGGCAGCGCGATGTCCGGAATGCCGTTCAGTGGCGAGTTTGACTTCGTCGAAACCCGGATGTACTGGCCCATTGCCCACATGGTGCCACCGGCGGAAAAAGCTCTGCACTGCGGATCCTGCCACGCTGGCGAAAGCCGGCTGGCCGGTATCGGGGGCATCTACATGCCCGGGCACGACAGCAACGTCTGGCTTGACCGAATTGGCTGGCTGGCCGTGGCACTGACCCTTCTGGGCTTCATTCTCCACGCCATCGCACGGATGATCTTCAAGGGGAGGAAGCACTCATGAGCCGGGTAATGATCTATAAACGCTTCGAGCGCTTCTGGCACTGGTGCCAGGCATTGCTGATCTTCACCCTCTTGATCACCGGGTTCGAGATACACGGCAGCTATTCCTGGCTGGGGTTCGGCGAGGCGGCCCGCATTCACACCCTGGCCGCCTGGGCCCTGATCGTACTCTGGCTGTTTGCCATCTTCTGGCATTTCACCACCGGCGAATGGCGCCAGTACATACCGACAAAAGACGGTTTGTTCGCGGTCATGCGCTATTACCTGATCGGTACGTTCACGGGCGAGGAGCACCCCTACCGCAAAACCACCAAGGCCAAGCATAACCCCCTGCAGCGCCTGGCCTATCTGTTCTTCAAGGTGGTGATCTCACCGGTGATCTGGGTGACCGGTCTGCTCTACCTGTTTTATAACGACTGGCCCGAAACCCTGACAGGCGCCCTGGAACTGGAATGGGTGGCACTGGTGCATACCGGAGCGGCTTTCGCCATGCTGGTGTTTATCATTGCCCACGTGTACATGACCACCATGGGTCACACCCTGACCAGCCACATCAAGCCGATGGTCACCGGCTACGAGGATCTGGACGAGACTCCCCGCTAGCCGGAACCTGCCTTACTCCTCTATGCAGATTGCCCGGTGCCTGATGGCCTGGGCAGTCTTCACTATCAGAACGCCAATCAGCATTGTCAGCAATCCCAACAGGACAACCGCCAACCCTTTCAGGAAGGGCAGACGCAACAGGTCGTACATCAGAAACGTTGCAATGGTGATAGCGGCCATAGGAAAAGAGTAAGCCCACCAGGACAGGAAAAACTCGAGTTTCAGGAACCGGCGGAGCTGGGTCAGCAGCATGAGCGTCAGGAAAAGCGCGGTGTAATATAACAACCGGCCAAAGGCATCGAGCTCACCATTGAGCTGCACCCAGGACACGAAACCGACGGCCGGCGGTGCAATCAGAATAAACAGCGTCGGCAGCAGCTTGGCCGGGAGTGGGTTGTGGAAGAATATCCGGTAGAAAATGATGGTCAGCAACACCAGCCAGAACACCAGGCCGATACTGAAGAAAAACCAGGAAATTTCCGGAGACGCGTGGCGCACGCCACTGATCGGCACGAGGATATTACCAACGATTGGAATAAACCACGCCGGGTTGATGTGACTGATCTCAAAGTGGGTCTGGTGGAGCCAGACCGAGAGCACATAAAGGGTGAATCCGAGATGCAACACGGCCCCCAGACTCCAGCACATCAAGGACACAGTCATACTATAGGGCTGAAAGGCAATACTCAGCAGGACCAGGCCGATGGAGATAGTGGGGAAGAAATTCAGTTTAACTGGATGAACAAACTCCGCGCGGACCTGTTGGGGGTACTTCACGACCTTGGCGAGGTAGAAAGCCAGAAGCAACACGAATATTCCAACGGTTGCCGCCAGCAGAAACACGCTCGGCCCCGAGGACAGGGCAAGCAGGGCTTCCGCGCGATGCCAGGCAATGCTGAAACCAGTCATGCCCATGACCACGGCAAACCAGGAGATGGGGAAGTTCTGCAGGCGGGAAGGCTGGATCTCGGTCATATCGTCTGGGTTCTCCCTGTTCTGTGAAAAGGGCGCCGGCACCCTGTGCCGACGCACCGCTTCCCGGCTCAGAAAGTGAACGTGCGCATCCCGGCATTCAGCATCTGGCCAGCCATCTCCGGCGGCATGGCAACGCCGACGCCGTCGATCAGGTCGTCCTTGCTGTATTCGCTGTTCGGCAGGTACAGGGCACAGACCTTGGCGCTCCCACCGTTTTTCAGCAGACCACGCAACATCTGGCCCGGCGTCACATTCTTCGGTTTCAGGGATTCCGCCTCATAGGACTTGAGGGCAAGGTCACCCGCCTTGTCACACAGCAGGACGTTCACCTTCGCGCCCTGTTGCGCCATGGTATTGGACAGCACCATGGCCATACCCTGAGTCTGCAGGGAGTCACTGGAGAGAATGACCAGGACTTCTTCAACGGTTTTCTGGTGATTGTCGGCGTGTACAGCGAACGGTACGCAGATAAGCAGGGCGGTGAGGCCCAGTGCCTTGAATTTGCTGAGCATGGCTATTGCCTCCTTGACGGTTTAAAGGTCGGTTCGAGCTTTAACTGTAGGCCGGCAATTCTGGTCTCTCAGTGACAAAGTCACTTTCAGGCCGTCCATCGTGTTAAAAAAAAGCCGGGCCCGACGGCCCGGCAAGAGGTTGTGAAACTGGCTCAAGGGTCAGTCCCACGCAGCGCCTTCCAGCGCATCGAGGGGAATTTTCAGATAACGGCGGCCATTGCTCTCCGGTTCGGGCAGACTGCCACCCCGGGTATTCACCTGCAGGGCATGCAGAATCAGCTTGGGCATGGGCAGCTCACTGTCGCGCTCATTTCTCAGCGCCACGTAGTCGTTTTCCGTGGTGCCCGCCAGATGCTTGTTTGCGTCTTTCTGTTCCCGAACCGTGCTCTCCCACTCGGGTTCCCGGCCACCGGGCATGTAATCGTGACCGGTGAACAGACGGGTATCATCCGGGAGCGACAGGATTTCCTGGATCGACTCCCAGAGCTGATGGGCATCACCGCCGGGAAAATCCGCCCTGGCCGTGCCGAAATCCGGCTGGAACAGGGTGTCGTGGACAAAGGCCGCATCACCGATGACATAGGTCACCGACGCCAGGGTATGCCCAGGCGAGAACAACACACGGCCCGGCAACCTGCCGACGGAAAACTCATCACCGGCACGAAACAGATGATCCCACTGGCGACCATCCGCCGGGAAATCGGGCCAGTTATAGATACCCTTCCAGAGTTTCTGAACATCGGTCACATAGCCACCAATGGCAGTGGGGGCCCCGGTTTTGCCCTTGAGATACTGGGCCGCCGAAAAGTGGTCGGCGTGGGGGTGCGTATCGAGGATCCACTGCACTTCGAGACCCTGCTCTCGCACGTAATCGAGTAGTTCATCGGCATGGTGGGTGGCGGTGGCTCCCGACTTTTCATCGTAGTCCAGTACCGGGTCAATGATCGCACATTGACCGGACGCCGGATCGCTGACGACATACTGGACACTGAACGTACGTGGGTCGAAAAAGCCCGCCACGTCTGGAGACCCAGAGCCCTGGGAAGCAGACAATCTGAAGGTATTCATAGAACCCTCCTCGCGTTGATGAGTGCGCTTTCGATTTATTATTAGGATATCCCTATTAAATATTATATTTAAAATAGTGAAGATACATCGAATAAATCCTTTAGGACTATAGGTTTTAAAAGAACTGATAGTTTTTCGCTAAAGCCAAGCGTCATTTGCCATAAATTTCATATATTTATTCGGTATAACGTTATACCTCTAGGTTTGCTAGAATTTGATCAATCTCAACTGCGGCCTGGCAGTTGCGCTAACAACGACAAACAGAGAGGTTCAAGGCATGAGTTCGAATGCAGTCCCACGGGAATCTGACAAAACACACACCGTTGTCATTGTGGGAGGAGGAGCCGCCGGCATATCGGTCGCCTCCAGCCTTCACAAGCGGGACCGCTCCCTCGATATTGCGGTGGTCGAACCCGCGTCCACCCATCATTATCAGCCTGGCTGGACAATGGTTGGTGGTGGCGTCTTTCGTCCCGAGGTAACCGCCAAGCCCATGAAAGAGGTCATGCCCTCCTTCGTCAGCTGGTATCAGCAAAAGGTCATCGCTCTGGATCCGGATCAGAATCGCATCCAGCTGGCGGACGATTCCTGGATGGCCTACGAAACCCTGGTGATGGCCCCGGGCCTGGAGTTGAACTGGGGCGCCATCGAGGGGCTGGAGGAAGCGCTCGGAAAAAACGGGGTGACCTCAAACTACCGGGAGGGCATGGCCAGTTATACCTGGGAAAACGTGCAACGCCTGCAACAGGGCCGTGCGCTTTTCAGTCAGCCGCCCATGCCGATCAAATGTGCGGGGGCTCCCCAGAAAGCCATGTATCTGTCCTCGGACTACTGGCTCAAGCACGGTGTGCTGAAGGACATCGATGTCCAGTTTCACAACGCCGGAGCGGTGCTCTTTGGCGTTCCCGACTATGTGCCGGCACTCGAGGCTTACATCCGTAAATACGACATCGACGTCAACTTCCAGAGCAACCTCGTTGCCGTGAATGGCCCGGCCCAGACGGCCACCTTCCGCATCACCGATGCCGAAGGTAATAGCCGGGACGATGATGTGAAGTTCGATATGCTGCACGCAGTACCACCGCAACGTGCGCCGGAATTTGTCCGGGAATCAACACTGGCCAACGAGGGTGGTTGGCTGGACCTGGAGGACGACACCCTGCGCCACAAGCGCTTTGCCAATATCTTCGGCCTGGGCGATGCCAGTGGCACCGGCAATGCCAAGACTGCGGCCGCAGTCCGCAAACAGGCTCCGGTCGTCGCCGAGAACCTGCTGGCAACCCTGCATAATCAACCCCTGAAGGCGGCCTATCTGGGCTACGGTTCCTGCCCGCTGACCGTTGAGAATGGACGTATCGTCCTGGCCGAGTTCGGCTACGGCGGCAAACTGCAGCCCAGCTTCCCGACGTGGATCAATGATGGCACCAAGGCCACGCGGGCGGCCTGGTGGCTGAAGGCGAAGCAGCTGCCGACGCTTTACTGGCACGGCATGCTGAAAGGACATGAATGGTTGGCAAAGCCCGCACCACGGGGGTGAGGGCTGCTGCTCAGTAAGCTCCGCGAATAAGGTCAATTCCGGGGTTCAGGACCTCACGCCAGGCCTTGCCCAGCTCTGGCGTGTAGTCCGGGTCATGCTGGCGAACGGTTTTCAGCAGGGCGTCCAGCCACAGGCTGTACCACTCCGGCTTGATGTCGTAGTTAGCGCGATTGTGACTCTCGCCCAGGGCCCGCAGTTTGCGATCTGACATGCCTCGGGCATGCAGGATCAACTGCATGATGCCGTTCCGGAGCAGGTGACGCTGGGCTTCCATGTCGGTTTTCAGGAAGCGGTTGCGGATGGTGTCCGAACTGGACATGAAAAAGTCGTAGAAATCGACGAAAAAATCATCCTTTCGGCAACAACGTCCATAACTTTGGAAGACCAGATCCGTGTTGTTCATTTGCGCTCAGTGTCCTTGTCAGATAGGAAATTTCCTGATTGGGACGCGCATTTTAGTATTCGGGGTGAACAATTCCATAGCAAAATGTAACTACGGGGCTCTTCAACCTTTGTTTTTTGTATATAAGCCCGGCATTAATGTTACAAAGTAACGTTCTGCGCCGGGGCAAACCACCAGGGGGGAAGCAGATTCCGAACGTGCGGGCCGCTGAAACGGTCATCGATCAGCCAGATCACGCCCCGGTCCTCGGGCGTGCGAATGACCCGGCCAGCGGCCTGGGCCACTTTGCGTAGGCCCGGTATCAGGTAGGTGTAGTCATAGCCGGCTCCGAAACGCGCCTGTAACCGGTCCTTGAGAACCTCGTGCCAGGGGTCGAACGGTGGCAACCCCAGGGTCGCGACAAAGGCACCGATCAGCTGGTCACCGGGCAGATCGATGCCTTCGCTGAACACCCCTCCGAGAACGGCAAAGGCGACGCTGGATTCAGGCTGCCGGAACGCCGTCAGGAAGGCCTCTCGCTCTGCCTGGTTCATGCCGGGCGCCTGGCAACGCTGCGGTACGTCCGGTGCCCGTTGGGCGAGGGTCTCACTGACTGCCCTGAGGTACTGGAAACTGCTGAAGAACGCCAGGTAATGACCGGGTTGCTCGCGGAACTGGCTGGCAATGATGTCGGCAATCGGCGCCCGCGAAGCTGCCCGATGCGCCTGACGGGTACTGATCCCGGGGGTAAAGTTCACCTGTAGCTGGTCAGCCCTGAACGGGCTTGGCAAAGAGGTAAAGGCGGTGGTTTCCGGCAGCCCCAACAGATCCCGGTAATAGATACCCGGGCTCAGGGTGGCGGAGAACAAAAGCACCGATTCCGCCGCCGCAAACCGCTCAGCGAGAAAATCCGCCGGGATCAGGTTCTGGATAGTCAGACTGGACCGGCCCCGGCCGACGCGACGGAATTCACACAGGGAGTGCCGGCCAAAGCTATCCGCCAGTTTCATGAACCCGACACTCTCGAACAGCAGTTCCTGCAGCGCCAGGTCCGGCGGGTTGTCCGCCAGGTAATCGGTCAGGGCAGAGACCAGACCCTGCAGGCTGCCGGTCAGGCCGGGCGGCAACGCCTCGAGAAACACCGGAGCGGCCGGCTCCGCGTCCTGATCCCGGATCACGTTTTGCCAGGCTCGGGCGGTGCGGTCGAGCGCTTTCTTCAACACCCGGGGAGCGGTTTTCTTCACCCGCAGCAGCCGCTGCTGGTCCAGCGTCACCGAATACATGCCTCGGGCGCGGTCCACCAGATTATGCGCCTCATCCACGAGAATACTGGTACGCCATTGGTTCTGGCGAACCAGGCCATGGAGCAGGGCCGACTGGTCGAACATCCGGTTGACGTCGCCGATCACCACGTCAGTCCAGCGGGCCATCTCCTGGGCCAGGAAATAGGGGCAGATATCATGGCCTTCGGCAATACGCGCCAGTTCGGCCCGGGTCAGCACCCCGGATTGGACCGCTTCGGCACGGGCATCGGGCAGTCGATCAAAAAAACCTTTCGCCAGAGGACAGGATTCGCCATGGCAGGCCTTGTCCGGGTGCTCGCAGGCATCGTCCTTCGCAACCAGCTCCAACACCCTAAGCGGCCAGCTCCCGCTCCCTGCGCGAGCCGCCTTCAGTTTATCCACGGCATCCAGGGCCAGCTGTCGCGCGGTATTGCGGCAGGTCAGGTAGAACAACCGGTCCTGATCGGAACGTGACATCGCCATCAGGGCGGGAAACAGGGTCCCGAGGGTTTTGCCCAGACCAGTCGGCGCCTCCAGCAACAGCGTTCCCCCGGTCATTGAATTCTTGTAGACCGTTTCCGCCAGTTGCCGCTGGCGGGGGCGAAATTCCTCGAACGGGAATTTCAGTCGGGCAAGGGCCCCATTGCGCTGCACCCGGTGATGTTCTTCCTGCTCGGCCCAGGCGCGGAACTGCCGGCACAACCCCTCCAGCTCCTGCCAGAGTTCTTCGGCACTGGCTGTTTCGGTGACCAGACTTTCCTTGTCCCGACCGGTGTCGTAGTAGACCAGCGCCAGCTCGATCTTCTTCAGATCTTCCTGTCTGCAGAGCAGGGCACCATAGGCCCGCAACTGCGCCCGGTGCAGCGCCCGTTGATGCTCCCGGATCCGGGCGAGGTCGCCCCGGTGGGTCTTGATCTCCTCCAATCGGCCGTTGTGGGGGCTATAACCATCAGCCCGGCCAGAGAGCTTCAATCCCAGGCATTCTCCGGTTAGTAAATGCTCACTTTTGTAGCCGTAACCGCGACGCGACTGGATAGCCTGATGGCCGGCTATACCCTCTTCAGACGAGGGCGCCGGCGTGTACCGGAAGTCCAGATCCCCGCGGCGTGCGGCAAACTCACAGAGGGTGCGAACCGCAACCTTCACGGCATCTCCCCGCCGGTCTCCGCCCGCCAGCGCACATAACAGACACTGGCGGGAATCCCCTCCCGAACAAAGAAATCGAGCCATCGGCGCTGGTGATCCTGCAATCGGTCACCCGGGCCTTTCACTTCCACCATCTGGTAGCGCGGCTCAGGGCCCTCACGCTGCGGGTAGAACTGGATCAGATCGGGGAATCCACTGCGGTGCTCCTTCACATTCAACAACAGGCGGCGGAACATGACCTCGAAGTGGTTGGCCGGGATGCATTCCAGCGCCAGCCCGATAAGGTCTTCGGACAAGGCCGGCCAGATGACAAAGGGGTTGGCGAGCCCCTGCTTGCCATGCCAGGTGTCCAGGATGCGCTGCCGGTAACGGCCATCACCGAGCGCAGCGAAGCATGCCTCGAAATCGGCACGACGCCGGGCCACGAAATCCTCCCGGGTGAGGTCGGCGGGGCCGGTATGGAAAGGGTGGAAAAAGGCACCCGGCACGGGCTTGAAAATCACCGGCCAGCACAACAGACCAAACAGGCCGTTGATCAGGGTGTTCTCTACATAGGCGACGGGGGCATCCGGTTGATTCAGGTAGTCGGCCGCGGCCCATTCCACCGAGCCGGAAGCCGGGTGGGGCAACGACACCTGCCACTCATCGAGCGCCATTGCCGGCGCCGCTGCCGGCCTTGGCGCATTCACTTTGGACGCCAGCCGTTTCAGGATCCGGTCCAGGCCCTGGCGTTCGGCATCGCTCAGGTCGCCGGTCTGCCATCGGGTGGCGATGTGCCACGCTTCCTGATGGCGTTTCATTCGCTCCAGCAATCGCAACTGCTTCAGCCGGGCCTCCCGATGGTGGCTCATAGCCAGGGCACTCAAGGCGAGCTCCCGGTCGCCCTGGCGCTCGGCCAGTCGGCCCAGTTCCAGCAGCAGGCGATCCCGGCGGCCGGACAGCCAGGCATTGTCCACCGGTCCCGGCACCTGTGGCCACACTTCCGATGCCGGACCCCCCTCGTCGAGCCGGTCTCGACAGGCCTGCATCGCCAGGTAGCAATCCACTTCCTCACGTTGTGAAAAGGCCCGGGACTCAACGGTGAACGGCACCTGCTCGTAGCTCTGGTAACCCAGCTCCACCAGCACAAAGTCGGACCAGGTCTGGCGCAGGTTGCCGAAAAACATCAGACGGATACGGTCAAATAACGCCATGTGTTGCAACCGGATCACCCGGGCCTCACCGGCATCGAACCATTCCGCCAGCGGGCGGGCGCCCGACCAGTGATCCGACAGCACCGCCTTCATCGTGGCCTTGGCAACCGTCCGGCCGTGGCCAAGGCTCTGCAATACCTCGGCGAAAGCGGGACGCAGCTCTGCCAGGGTGAACAGGCGGAAGAGTTCATCAAGATCGATCAGGGGCTCTGTCTCGAGCCAGTCTTCCGACTCCAGGCGAGCCAGGAGGTCAGAAACGGGCGAATCCAGCTCCGGGTAGGCCAGTTTGTCGGCACGGAACAGCTCACCGGAGCGCATCACCAGTCGGGTCAACAGGGCTTTCTCGGCCGTCTCAAGGCCCAGGAAGGTTTCCAGCAGGCTGACTTCGAACCGAGTCAGCAGATCCCCGTGGTGGTCAAGCACCCAACGCACCACGGTTTCCATATTTTCCAGGTAATACAGCGGATTATCCAGATCCGCAGTACGCGGCACAGAGGCGGGATCAAACGCGGTCATAGGGCGAACAGGCAATTCCGGGCGTGCAGTCAGGTTCTGCAACTCTACGCCCGCTCGTCCCTGACCTCAAATGCTCTTTAAATCCCCATATCCGCAGGCTGTAAGCGAACACCGGCGACCCGCCAATCGCCGTCACTGAGCACCATCCGGTAATAGGCATCCCAGCGTTTGCCGTCAGGATCGGTCAGTCTGACCACCTGGATATCGAAGCCCCGGTGGGGAACCAGCTCCACGAATTCGATGGCCGAGGCCCGATGCACGGCGGGGTAGGCTTCCCGGACCATACTGAAAAACACGCTGGCATCACCAAACCTTCGCTTGATGCCCTCGGACGCAAAGGCCCAGGCGGCCTCCTGATCGTCGTTGGCGAAGGCTTCAATCTGCCTCAGGATGGTCTGTTCGATGGCCTGATCCTGTTCATCCGCACTGGGAACACCGGGGAGGGCGATGATGACCAGCACGATCAAGAGGAAAAACGGTAAGCGGACTTGTGCCCGGAGAGGGTTCCACATCATCTGTCTTGGCTCCAGACTGGGGTGCCTGTTCGCCCGGAATAGTCAAAGCAAGCCAGGTCACCCATGGGTTTCGGGCCATATCAATCCAAGTATGGCCGCCCGATGACGACTGGGAAACCGGACCACCCGGTCTGATTGGTCCAACGCGGCAACCTCTCCCAGAATTACGAACAGGTCACTATGGTCATGGATCCGGCGGGGAACGACTTCTTGCTCCAGATAAGAAAAATAACGCTCGAGATTCTCGGCATCAGACCGCCAGTGATCGGAAAACGCGTGCCGATGCACCGCTTTCCACAATATCCGGAGCCACTCGTGCCGGTAACTGGTCACCAGTCGCTCCGGAAACACGTACAGGTCCAGCAAATCCTGTCTGATGTCCTGGGTCGGGTCACCCTCGCCAAAGGCGATTCGCAGAGCCAGCAGGCTCCAGTCATCGGAAAACCGTTTTGCTACACCCTCCCGAACCAGATGGGCGCGATCAGACAATGGAGCCCTCCCCCTCGTCGGTTTTTGCCGTCATCACAGAGGGAAATACGTTCGGGATAGCGAACAGATGATCAGAAAATGAGCTGACTGAATCCCCCTACCGTAACAGACAGTGAATCAACGGAAGAAAGGGGAATCCCATGCACATGTCCGTGAGCGCATTGAGACGTATCAAGCACCAACCGATCGATAACCTGGAAATTGTTTCCCTCGACGGGCGGTATTACATGGCCCGCTTCAGGATAGCCACCGAGTGGTACGCTCTGACCGACGAGCACGACGAGATCATCGCCTTCCCGGCAGCCTGTGCGGCCAGGGAAGCCTTCCAGCAGATGCACATTCATGAAACCGAGGTGATTGCCGCTGCCGGAACCGACGAGATGATCGGCATGCCCGTCACCCCCGCCGAGCCGATGAAAATTCCGCTCTGAGGCAGCACCCGGGCCCGGGCGGCAACAACAGACCGGGCCTTCAACTCCCGCCGAAGAAGAGCGAATCCACCAGGTCTCGCCCGTGGAACACCGCGCCGTGAAAATCGCTGTCGGGCACGGAATTCAGAACGAAAGCCAGAGCGCTGGCGGCCTGTTCCGGTGTCAGGCAATCGTTCGTCTCCAGCCGCTCCGTTAACCAGCCACTGTGTGGCAGGGATAACCGCCGGGCTTTCCCGAGGTGATCCCGCAACCCGTCGGTATCCACCAGCCCCGGCTGGAACAGGCTGATGATGGGCGCCCTGATTTCTGCATCGAACTCCACCGCTAGCTGCCGTACCAGCCGTCTCAGTGCCATCTTGCTGACACCGTAGCTCCCGGTGCCCTTCTGCACGTGCTGGTCCATACCGGCACCCAGCATGACGATCCGGGCGCTGCCGTCATCCCGGCACAGCTGTGGATAGAGCGCTTGCACCAGCAGCAGGGGCGCCGATACGTTGACCGCCAGTGCTCTCTGGAAATCCAGCAGGTCCCATCCCTGAAGGTCCCGTGCTGGTTCGCCCTCTCCGGCGCAATAGACCATCTGGTCCAGACGATCCGTCCGCTCTGCCACGGCGTCTGCCAGGCCCTGGGTGCTCCGGGGATCGGAGAAATCCACGGTGACCAGAACAAGGCCGCAATCTGGATTCCGTTCGCGGATCTGTCTTGCCAGGGCATCCAGCTTTTGACGACTCCGCCCTGCCAGAATGAGATGCCCGTTCCGGTTCGCCAATTCCAGGGCCAGCGCTTTGCCCATTCCGGATCCTGCGCCGGCAATAAGGGTCCACATAGGTTGCTCCTGCATATCACTCCAGATCCTGCGACCATAACTGTCGCAGCCATGAGTCAGACTGATCGGGCATAATGACCGTCTGATTCTCTAGCCACATACGGTAACCTGTGGCTACAGGATTGAACCGATCGCCAACAAGGAGTCCTATGGCCGACCATTCAGCCATCCAGCCCGGCTTTCATGCCATCCATGCCAACCACCTGGAGGACCTGCGCCGTGCCGTGATTTTCCTGTGCCGGGAAAACCCGCTGCCCCCGCTGCAGAGTGAAACCTTTCTGGTGCAGAGTAACGGGATTGCCCAGTGGCTGAAGCTGGCCCTGGCCGAGAAACGCGCAGGGGATGGCGGGGAAGGTGGCCTGGGTATTGCCGCCGGCATGGACTTCCTGTTTCCGGCCCGTTTCATCTGGCAGGCATACCGGGCAGTTCTGCCGGCCGGCGAGGTGCCGGAGCAGTCTCCGTTCGACAAGCGCAGGCTGGTCTGGCGGTTGTACCGGCTGCTGCCGGATCTCGTGGGCCAGGACCCGGCCTTCACCCCACTGGCCCGGTTCCTCGACGGTACCGACACCGATCTGCGCAACTTCCAGCTGGCAGAGAAAGTGGCGGACCTGTTCGACCAGTACCAGGTGTTCCGGGCCGACTGGCTCAGTGCCTGGGAGCAGGGCCGGGATGTGTTGATCAGCGCAAGCAACCAGGAGAAGCCCCTGGACCCGGAAACCCTCTGGCAACCCCTGCTCTGGCGCGAACTGGTGCAAGACGTGGGCGCTGACGCCCACACCAGCCGGTCCCGCATCCACACCCGGTTCATGGCCGAGGGCCAGCGGGTATCGTCGCCAGCCAATCCGGACCGGCTGCCGGGACGGATTGTGGTCTTTGGCGTTTCCTCACTGCCCCGTCAAGCGCTCGAATCCCTGTACGTGCTCAGCCGCTTCAGCCAGGTCGTGCTCTGCGTCCACAACCCTTGCCAGTATTACTGGGCCGATATCATCAGCGACCGGGAGCTGCTGAAAGCCGAGCGCAAACGGGGCGTCGCCCATCCGGAACTATCAAAAATCTCGGACCCGGATCAACTGCACCAGCATGCCAACCCGTTGCTGGCCGCCTGGGGTAAGCAGGGGCGCGACTACATCCGCCTGCTGGATGAATTCGACAACCCCGAGGAATACCGGAACCGGTTCGAAACCCCGGACCAGAAAATTGATATTTTCTCCGCCCATGGCGAGCCGGGCACTCCGACACTCCTGCACCAGTTACAGAACGATATCTATAACCTGACACCCTTGCAGGACATCCGCTTGGAAAACCGCCAGCTGGACCTGGCCCGGGACCATTCCGTGGTCTTCCACGATGCCCACAGTCCCCAGCGCGAAGTGGAAATCCTGCACGACCAGCTGCTGGCGGCGTTCAATGCCGATCCCGGCCTGCGCCCCCGGGATGTGATGGTCATGGTGCCGGACATCAACGTTTACGCCCCCCACATCCAGGCCGTGTTCGGCCGCTACCAGGCCGGGCAGAAACGCCACATTCCGTTCACCATCTCGGACCAGGGCCAGCGTCACCACGAGCCGGTGCTGATTGCGCTGGAAACCCTGATGTCCCTGCCGCGCAGCCGCTTCGGCGTCAGCGAGATCCTGAGCCTGCTGGAAGTGCCGGGTATTCGTGACCGATTCGGCATCGACGAGGGCGACATTCCCCTGGCCCGGCGCTGGGTGGAGGGGGCCAACATCCGCTGGGGCCTGCATGGGCGACACCGGGAAAGCCTGGCGTTACCCGCGGAGCTGGAGCGCAACACCTGGCAGTCCGGCCTGCGGGCCATGCTGCTCGGTTACGGCATGGGCGAGGGCGAGCCCTGGGCCGGTATCGAACCTTATGGCGAAATCGGCGGTCTGCAGGCGAGCCTGGCCGGACGGCTGGCAGAGTTCGTGGACCATCTCGAACACCTCTGGCAGGCCCTGCAGACGCCTCGCACGCCGACGGACTGGGAAGCCCTGTTTTCGGAAATGCTCGAGCAGTTTTTCCTCGGGGTGGAAGGCAACGACCTGTTGCTGCTCAACCGTTTCCGCCGCCAGCTGGAGCAGTGGCTGGACGATGCCCTGGCGGCCGGGCTGGAAACCCGACCCCTACCCTTGAACATCGTCCGGGATGTGCTGCTGGCCGGTCTGGACGAGGGCGGGCTGAACCAGCGCTTCCTCGCCGGCAAGGTCAACTTCGCCACCCTGATGCCGATGCGCGCGATTCCCTTCCGCAAGGTCTGTCTGCTGGGCATGAACGATGGTGATTACCCCCGCTCCCGACCGCCTGTGGACTTCGATCTGATGGCCAACGACTACCGTCCGGGAGACCGGTCCCGGCGTGAGGATGACCGCTACCTGTTCCTGGAGGCACTGCTCTCCGCCCGGGACCAGCTGTACATCAGCTGGGTGGGCCGCAGTATCCGGGACGATTCGGAGCGCCCCCCTTCGGTGCTGGTTGGCCAACTACAGGACCACCTGGACAGCCTCTGGCAACTGCCCGCCGGCGATGAACGGCCGGTTACCGCGGCACTGACCACCCGGCACCCGCTACAGCCATTCAGCCGGGACTATTTCCCCCGTGCCAATGGTCGGGATACCGGCCCGGACAGCCCGCCCAGGGCCCTACAGGAAGTGCTTGAGAACCGCGGTCTGTTCACCTACGAGCGGGAATGGCGCGGTGCCCACGCCGCCGGGACGCCGACGCCAGAGCCGGAACAATCGGCCCTGAGCTACCAGCAGCCAGAGGAACCACTCCGGCTGACTGACCTGTCGAACTTCCTGAAAAAGCCGATCGAGACCTTCTATCAGCAGCGACTGCAGGTCCACTTCGAAGCCGTGGAGGACGAGGATACCGACAATGAGAACTTTGATCTCAACGGCCTGGAGCGTTGGCGGCTGGACAGCGAGCTGATCCAGGAAGGTGTCATGAAGGCCGCCTCGGAGGAAGACCTTTACCAGCGGCTGGATGCCACACTGGATCGGATGGCCCGTCGGGGGGACCTGGGCATGGGCGTGACCGAACACCGGTTGCGCACGGAGCTGGCGGGACGGTTACCCGACCTGTACCAGCGTTACCGGACCGCGCTGGCCGAGTGGCCCGAGGCCATACCCGAACCGCTGGCCTTCGAGTATCGGTACCGGAACGATGCCGGCTCGGTGGACGTGGTTGACCTGATCGACAACCTGCGCAGCAATCCCGACGGCCGATTGTGCCGGTTGGTGGTGGCCGGCTCCAGCCTGCTGTCCGGCTCCGGTGGCAGCCGGAAAGTACGCTACGCCAACCTGATGCGGGACTGGGTGATTCACCTCGCCGGCCAGCTCACCGATCAGCCATTCGAGACCCTGATCCTGGCACGGGAGGAGAACCGTACTTTCCCGTTCGCGCCAATCGAACCGGCACGGGCCCGGCGCTGTCTGGACGCCATTCTGGGCCGGTGGATGGAGGCCACCACCCGCACCCTGCCGCTCCACTGTGATGCCGGCTTTGCCTGGGTCACCAGCTTCTACCAGAGCAAAAAATACCGTGGCGACGCCGAGCGGGCCCGAAGCGATGCCGAGCAGGCGTACGCCACCGCGCTGGAACGGGACACCGGTTACCTGCGCGGCGCCTTCGACAGCCCCGAGGCGCTGATGGAAGATGGTGAGTTCGAGGCCCTCCTGCACCAGCTGTACGTGCCGCTCTGGGAGACAGAGCAGGGCAAATGCGCCGCCGAACAGATCGAGGGAGAGGCATGAGTAACGAGATGACCAATCGCAACCCGAACCTCGACCCGCTGACACTGCCCCTGAACGGCAGCACCCTGATCGAAGCCAGTGCCGGCACCGGCAAGACCTTTACCATCGCCATCCTCTATGTGCGACTGGTACTCGGCCATGGCCAGCCGGAGGGCAGCAGCCTCGCGCGGGGCATGCTGCCGCCCAACCTGCTGGTGGTGACCTTTACCGATGCGGCCACCAAGGAACTTCGGGACCGGATCCGCACCCGCCTGACCCAGGCGGCCGACGTGTTTTCCGAAAGCTCTGACGCCAGCGAGCCTTCGGCTGAAACCCGACTCCTGTATGACTTGAGGGACACCAGCTACCCCGACCCGGCCACCTGGCCGGAATGCCGGAAAAAGCTGCTGCTGGCAGCGGAGTGGATGGACGAAGCAGCGGTCTCTACCATCCATGGCTGGTGCAACCGCATGCTGAGCGAGCACGCCTTCGACAGCGGCAGCCTGTTCCGCCTCACCCTGGAAACCGACCAGAGCGAGCTGCTGGACGATGTCGTCCGGGACTACTGGCGCACCTTCATCTACCCCTTGCCCCCGGTGTTGACGGAGGAAGCCCTGGGTCACTGGAAAACGCCGGAGGCTCTGCGCCAGTCCATCCGCAACCTCATTCCCGAGGCAGGCCAGCTGGCGGCACCGGCCGGCGATGTTCACCAGGTCATCGATTCGGTGGTCAGCCAGCGCCTGACCCGCGCCCGGGAACTGAAAGCGTTTCCCTGGGCCGAGTGGCAGGGCGAGGTGTTGGCATTGCTCAACGAACTGAACAAGAGCAAACGCCTGCACGGTGGCAGCAAGAATGCCATGATCAAGGTGTGGGATACCCTCCTGGCCTGGGCGGACTCGGACCAACCGTTGCCGGAGGGCCTGGACAAGGCAGGCTTCCGGAACCAGACTCCGGATGGGTTGGAGCAGATCCTCAAGGGTGATGCCGCGGCGCCCCACCATCCGGCCTTTGATGCCATCGACGAATTGCTCGAGTTCAGCCAGAACCAGCCCAGTGCCCGGGCGGATATTCTCAGGCACGCCAGCGTCTGGGTCGCACAGCGGCTGGAATCGGAAAAACAGCAGCGCTCGGAAATGGGCTTCGACGATCTGCTCACCCGCCTGGACGATGCCCTGCACGGCCCGCGCGGTGACCAGCTGGCGGCCACCATCCGCCGCCAGTTCCCGGTAGCACTGATTGACGAGTTCCAGGACACCGATCCGATCCAGTACCGCATCTTCAACCGGATCTACCGGGTGGCGGACAACGACCCGGACACCTGCCTGCTGATGATCGGCGACCCCAAACAGGCCATCTACGGTTTCCGGGGGGCAGACATCTATACCTACCTGGAAGCCCGCCAGGGTGCCCGCGACCGCACCTGGACCCTCGGTCGCAACTTTCGCTCTGCCGCCAGCATGGTGGCGGCGGTCAACCGGGTCTTCGAGCATGCTGATCAGCACAGCCGGGATGGCGCCTTCCTGTTCGGCAAGGGCGATCGTACCCCCTTGCCGTTCCAGGGTGTGGATGCCAACGGCACCAAACGGCAGTGGTGGATTGACGGCGAGGACCAACCCAGTCTCAGTTTCTGGACCCTCGACAGCGAGGACGAAGACCGGAACGGGAACCGCAAGCCATTGGCCAAAGGCACAGCCACCGCCGAGGTGGCACAAACCTGTGCCAGTGAAGTGGAACGCCTGCTGACCCTGGGCCAACAGGGCCGGGCCGGTTTCGCACGGTCCGATGATCCCGGCGACCTTCAGCCGGTGTGCCCCGCCGACATTGCCATCCTCGTCAATAACCGGAATGAGGCGGCGGAGGTACGTGATGCCCTCGGTCAACGCCGGATCAAGAGCGTCTATCTGTCCGACCGGGATTCGGTATTGACCTCCACGGAAGCCAGCGAGGTGCTGACCTGGCTGCGGGCGTTTGCCGAACCCCGGCAACTGGCCCTGACCCGGGCCGCGCTGGCCACTCCGACCCTGGGCCAGTCCTGGCAGAGCCTGGATCGGCTGCTCACCGATGAAATAGCCCTGGAGCGGGAAATCGAGCGGTTCATGGACTATCACAACCAGTGGCGCACCCAGGGCGTGCTGCCGATGTTGCGCACCTTCCTGATGGACTTCGAGGTACCGGCCCGCCTGCTGCAGCGGCCCGATGGTGAACGGCGACTCACGGATATCCTGCACATTGCCGAACTGTTGCAGCAGGACAGCCTGCAGCTCGACGGCGAACATGCCCTGGTGCACCACTATGCCCAGATTCTCAGGGCAGCGGATGAGGAGGACGAACACCGCACCCTGCGACTGGAAAGCGATGCCGGCCTGGTGAAGGTCATAACCGTGCACAAATCCAAGGGCCTGGAATACCCGCTGGTGTTCCTGCCGTTCGGCACCGCGTTCCGACCTCAGAATGACAAACAGCCCTATGTCCGCTACCACGACGACCAGGGCCGGCTGGTGACGGTGTTCGATCCGGATCCGGAGGCGGTCGCCCGGGCGGACCGGGAACGGCTCGGCGAGGATATCCGCAAACTCTACGTGGCCCTGACCCGGGCCCGTTATGCCACCTGGGTCGGTGTGGCGGCCATCGACAACTGGCCCCGCAGTGGCCTTGGCTACCTGCTCGGCGGCGAGGGCAGGGATCAGGCGCCCCTCGCTGAGAACCTGGCACCCCTGGCCCAGGCTGACGATGCCATCACGGTGATGCCGTTACCGGAAGCCGATAGCACCTGCTATGCCGAAGCCGCGCCGGACACCCTGGGCCCGGCACTGGCATCCACCCGCGAGGCCCGCGAGGACTGGTGGATTGCCAGCTATTCCTCCATTGAATACACCGGGCTTGCCGGCACCGGCATTGTCTTCAGGGGAGAGGTGGAAGATGCGGAAACCCAGAACCTGCTGGAGGAATCCACCCAGGGCACGGCCGATCAGGAGCCGGCCACGGCCGGGAGTCATTCCCTCCATCAGTTCCCGAAAGGCGCCGGTCCGGGCACCTTTCTCCACGAACTGCTGGAATGGTGCAGCCAACAGGACTTTCGCCAGGTTGTGGATAACCCGGAGATGCTCCGGGAATACCTGGTCCGACGCTGCGCAACCCGGGGCTGGAGCGACTGGGCCGAAACCCTGGAGCATTGGTTGCTGGACCTGATCCGGACGCCCCTGCGCCTGGAGCGCAACGGCCACACCCGGGCGGCCCTGATAGACCTCGGCACGGTACGGCCGGAGCTGGAGTTCTGGTTCGAAAGCTGCAACGTTGCCACCGGAGTGCTGGACAGACTGGTACGCCAGCACACACTGGAAGGCGCTGACCGGATCCAGGTGGATGATCGCCGGTTCAACGGCATGCTCAAGGGGTTTATCGACCTGGTCTTCGAGCACGAAGGCCGGTACTACGTGCTCGACTATAAATCCAATACCCTGGGCGAGGATGATCACGCCTACAACGATCAAGCCATGGGGCAGGCAATTCTGGACAAGCGGTACGACCTTCAATACGTGCTCTACCTGCTGGCGCTGCACCGGCTGTTGAAGGCCCGACTGCCCGGCTACGATTACGACCGGCACATTGGCGGGGCGGTCTACCTGTTCCTGCGCGGAATCCATGCGCCCGGCGCCGGCGCCTTTACCGACAAGCCACCGCGATCGCTGATCGAGGAACTCGATGCCCTCTTCGATGGCGACAGCCTGAAAGGGGAGGACGCTGCATGACTCTGAACGATGTGGAGGTCCTGCTGGAACAGTGGCGCAAAGCCGGGTGGATCCGCCCGCTGGATGTAGCCTTCGCCCGGCTGATCCGGCAGCTGTGCGAGGAACAGGGCGAGAGCCCCGGTCCGCTGCTGTTACTGCTGTCTGCGCTGACGTCGCACCAGGTCGGGCGCGGTCACGTATGCATCGATCTTGACGGCTTGCTGGACAATGCCGGCACCACGCTGGCACTGCCGCCCGAGGAAGTCGGCCCGGTCATCGCGGCAGGGGACCAAAGCGAATGCCCCACGCCGGCCGAACTTCTGTCCGGCGTCTCCAGAGGGGATTGCCTCTCCGCTCTGAGTAATACTCAAGCCGTAAGTGATGGCTCACTGACTTCACCTCTGGTATTGAATGGAACCCGCCTTTACCTTCGGCGTTTCTGGCGTTATGAACAGCGAATTGCCAGCGGCATCAGCACACGCCTGTCCCAAAGCTCCGGGCTCGATCGCCCCGACTCTGGTGCCACCCAAACCCTGGCCAGGGCGCTGGATGTTCTGTTTCGACCCGGGGATGACATGGATTACCAGAAACTGGCCTGCGCCCTCGCCGCGCGCAACCGGTTTGCCGTCGTCACCGGCGGACCCGGTACCGGCAAGACGACCACCGTGGTCAACCTGCTGGCGGCGTTGCAGGCCGTGGCGGGTGACAATGCTGCCCAGGGCGGGCGGAAATTCCGCATTCGCCTGGCCGCACCCACAGGCAAGGCGTCGGCACGCCTGAACGAATCCATTGGCGGAGCCGTCAACCGGTTGCCACTGGATCAGCTACCCGGAAAGGTCCGTCTGGAGGATATTCCGACCCGGGTCACCACCTTGCACCGATTGCTGGGCAGCCGTCCCGACACCCGAACGTTCCGCCATAACCGGGACAACCCGCTGCTGGTGGATATCCTGGTGATCGATGAAGCCTCCATGGTCGACGTCGACCTGATGGCTTCGGTTTTCGACGCTCTGCCGGATCATGCCCAGCTGATTCTCCTCGGTGACAAGGACCAGCTCGCGTCCGTGGATGCCGGCGCGGTTCTCGGTGAGTTGTGTCGGCGAGCCCGGCAGGCCCACTACCGGCCCGACACAGCCCAGTGGCTGCACACCGTGACCGGGCAGTCAATGCCGGAGGATCTGATCGATCCACAGGGGCAGGCGCTGGACCAGGCCGTGGCCATGCTCCGCAAGAGCTATCGCTTCAGCGAGGGCAGCGGTATCCGTCAGCTGGCGGAGGCGGTCAATTCGAACACCCTGGATGCCATGATGCTCGAACACTGCCGCCGGGGTCACTTTGAGGACGTGATCTGGCTCAATGGTGACGACACGGCACCCGACCCGGAAGCGACGTTGGAACGTCTCTGCCATCATGCCATCACCGGAACGCCCGAGGCATTCCGTAACGGGGGCAAGGGCAGGCTGCTGCAACATGAGGAGCTGCCAGAACCGGTCGGCTATCGCCATTATCTTGAGCTGATGAACAACCACGATCTGACCGCAGACAGCCCACTCGAGGATTGGGATGAATTGGCCCGCAAGGTCCTCTCGGCCTTTGGTGACTTCCAGCTTCTGTGTGCCCTGCGTCAGGGTCCATGGGGCGTGGAAGGCCTGAATGAGCGCATCGCCCGGCACATGCTGGCGGCAAAGCTGATTCCCCGCGCCGAAGGCTGGTACGCCGGTCGACCGGTACTGGTGACCGGTAACGACTACAACCTCGGGCTGATGAACGGAGATATCGGCATCACCTTCAGCCTGCCATGGGACAGATCCGGGAGCGGTGATCCTAAGCCAGCCCTGAGGGTGGCGTTTCCGGGCAATGACGGCACGAACGGCATCCGCTGGATTTCCCCAAGCCGCCTGCAACAGCTGGAAACGGTCTACGCCATGACCGTCCACAAATCCCAGGGCTCGGAATTCAATCACACCTGCCTCGTGCTGCCGGACCGCATGAGTCCGGTACTGACCAGAGAACTGGTGTATACCGGAATTACCCGGGCCCGGAACTGGTTCAGCCTGATGACGGGTGATGCCGGGGTCCTGAAGGAGAGCACCAGCCAACGGGTCGTTCGAGCCTCAGGACTGGCGCAGGCGCTTGCTGCATCCGCCGATCGGCTCGAGTCGTATATGAGCGAGTCGTCAACTATAGTCTGAAAAGACCCCGACGGTTCCAGGCAATCAACTCAATGATGGATAAACCCGGAAAGGAGCACAGCGCCTATCTTGGTCAAGATGAGGCCGCGCGCCTCAAGACCATTCTCGAAGGCACCAGGGCCGGCACCTGGGAATGGAATGTCCAGACCGGCAAGACGGTGTTCAATGAGCGATGGGCCCAGATCATCGGCTACACACTGGAGGAACTTCAGCCCATCTCGATCGAGACCTGGCTGAAGTATGCCCATCCGGATGATCTCGCCCAATCGGAGCGGCGCCTTCAAGCCCATTTCCACGGTGAGACCGATTACTACGAGTGCGAAGCCCGCATGAGGCATCGGGACGGCCATTGGGTTTGGGTAAGGGATTATGGCCGCCTGGTAAGCCGGACTCGCGAAGGCGCTCCGGAGTGGATCAGTGGCACCCACATCGACATCACCGCCACGAAGCAATATCAGCAACAGCTCGAGGAGGCACAGGCCAAACAGCTCGAGACCATTGATCGACTGGAAAAGATGGCTGCGACGATTCCCGGGGTGATCTATCAGTTCGAGATGCAACCGGACGGCTTCATGAGCTTTCCCTATGCCAGTGCCGGCATTGAGCGGATCTACGGGGTGGCGGCAGAGCAGGTACGCAAGGACGCTTCCCTGGTCTTTGACAGGATTCATCCGGACGACATCCAGCATGTCAGGGAAACCATCGAGGCCTCACGAGCCAGTGGTGAGGACTGGCATTGTGAGTACCGGGTGGTCTTTGACGGCCGCACTCGCTGGGTCTTCGGCCAGTCCCGGCCGGAATTCCGGGACAACGGCAGCGTTCTCTGGCATGGCGCCATCCTCGACATCACTGCCCAGAAAGAACTGGAAGAGAAGCTCCGACAGATTGCGGTCACCGACGAACTGACGGGGGCCGCCAACCGCCGCCAGTTCATGGAACTCCTGTCACGGGAATTCCAGCGGTTCCGGCGCAGTGGTCCACCGTACGCCGTCATCCTGTTTGATTTCGACTGGTTCAAGCAGGTCAACGATCGGTTTGGCCACAACGCCGGAGACGGGGTATTGCGGGAAACGGGCCGCCTGGTCCAGAACACCCTTCGGGCCAGTGACACCTTTGCGCGCATTGGCGGCGAGGAATTCGCCATCCTTCTACCCGACAGTGACGAGGACAATGCCCGTCACCTGGCGGAGCGGCTGCGCCAGACCCTCGCCAGGCACTCCTTTGAAGGCCCGGATCAGGGTATCCGCGGTTCGATCACCTGTGGTATCGCAGTCTCGTGCCAGCAGGACGACGACGCCAACAACATCATGCTCAGGGCCGATACCGCGCTTTACGCCGGCAAGTCGGCAGGGCGGAACCGGGTCATGGTCTATGACCCGGGCCAGCCCCGCAGCTCACATCAATCCGGCAGCTGATCCTGGTGTTGCTGGCGCCAGAGCCTGGCGTAATGGCCGTCCAGCGCAAGCAGATCCTGGTGGTGACCACTCTCCACGATCCGGCCGGACTCCATAACCAGGATGCTGTCGGCGTCACGAATCGTGGACAGCCGATGGGCGATGACCAGCGTGGTCCGCTGCCGGCTGACCTCGCGCAGGGCGGCAAGAATTGCCTGTTCTGACAGGGAATCCAGGGACGAGGTCGCTTCATCCAGAATCAACAGGGGCGGGTTCTTGAGAATGACCCGGGCAATGGCCACCCGCTGCTTTTCACCGCCCGACAACTTCAGGCCACGTTCACCGACACGGGTCTCATAACCCTCGGGCAGGCTGTGGATAAAATCCTCCAGGTGAGCCATGCGGGCCGCCCGGTGCACGTCTTCCTCGGTGGCCTCCGGTCGTCCGTAGGCCAGATTCCGATAAAGCGTGTCATTGAACAGGACCGTATCCTGCGGGACCACACCGATAGCGGCCCGCAAACTGTCCTGGGTAACCTCCCGGATATCCTGGTCGTCAATCCGGATGCTGCCGCTGTTCACATCAAAAAACCGGAACAGCAACCGGGCAAGCGTGGATTTGCCCGCGCCACTGGCACCGACCACGGCGACCGTATGCCCGGCGGGAATGGAAAAATTGACGTCCCGGAGGATCGGCCGGTCGGTCCGGTAACCGAAATGAACGTGGTCAAACCGCACCTCACCCTTATCCACAACCAGGTCCGGAGCGTCCGGTTTATCCACAATCGCCGGCCGGTCACCGAGCAGCTTGAACAGTCGCTCCACATTCACCAGCGCCTGCCGGATCTCACGGTAGACAAATCCGAGGGCGTTCAAGGGGATAAACAACTGGATCAGGTAGGCGTTGATCATGGTGAAATCCCCCAGGGTAATCTCCCCGGCGGCGACTTCACGCACCGCCATCGCCATGATCACGATCAGGGCCAGGCCGATGATCAGGGCCTGGCCCGCGTTCAGGGTGGCCAGTGACAACCGGTTTTTCAGCCGGGCCTGCTCCCAGTCCTCCAGATCCCGGTCATACAGCTCCGCCTCGAAACGCTCGTTGTTGAAATACTTGACCGTCTCGTAGTTCAGCAGACTGTCCACAGCGCGGGAATTGGACTGGTTATCCCGGGCATTGGCCTCACGCACGAACTTGGTTCGCCATTCGGTGACCTTGACGGAAAAAACGATATAGACCGCGACCGCCACCAGAATCGCCAGCACGTAGCTTACATTGAACACCACCAGCAGGATGCCAGCCACCAGAAGGATCTCCAGCAGGGTAGGGACGATGTTGAACAGGGTGAAGCGCAACAGAAAACTGATACCGTTGGTGCCCCGCTCGATGTCCCGAGCCAGCCCGCCGGTTTTGCGATCCAGATGAAAGGCCAGTTCCCGCTGGTGCAGGTGGCGGAAGACCCGGAGCGACACCCGGCGCATCGCGCGCTCGGCGACCCGGGCAAAGACCGCATCGCGCAGTTCACTGAACAGGGTGCTGCCAAACCGGAGGGTACCGTAAACCACCACCAGCAAAACCGGTATCCACAGCACCATCTCCGCGCCCCGGCTCTGGTCCAGGTAATCGACAATGTATTTGAGGGCAACCGGCGTGGCCACCGTCGCCACCTTCGCCAGCACCAGCAGTGACAACGCCAGGATCACCCGGCCGCGGAACTCGGTCAGGTAAGGCCAGAGCCCGGCAATCACCTTCCAGTCGGGTTTGTGGTCAGCGGGGTAGTCGTTGTCGGCGTAGGCGCGCACGGGTTTTCCTTTTCGGTCAGGGCAAAATGATTAATTCAGCCGTATGATGAACAGCGGTCAAAGTGTACAGCACTTCTTACGGAGATCCGGAGGCAGACTATCAACACCCGTCATCGCAAAGCGCTGAAACTGGTCTACGAATTCATCAGTCCCTACCGGCGGGCTGTGGCCGGCGCCCTCGTGGCGCTGGTGATTACCGCCGGCATCACCCTGAGCCTGGGCCAGGGCCTGCGGATTCTGGTGGATCAGGGGCTGGCCACCGAATCCCCGGCCAACCTCGCCCGGGCGATCGGTTTGTTCTTCCTGCTGGTCCTGGGACTGGCTTTCGGCTCCTTCGCCCGTTTCTACCTGGTGTCCTGGATCGGTGAGCGGGTGGTGGCTGACATCCGCAAACGGGTGTTCAACCACCTGATCGACCTGCATCCGGGCTTCTTCGAGGAAAACCGGGCGCTGGAGATCCAGTCCCGGTTCACCGCCGATACCACGGTGCTGCAATCGGTGATCGGCTCAACGGTATCCATCGCCCTGCGCAATGCCCTGATGCTCGTCGGGGGGCTGATCCTTCTGTTCGTCACCAATCCCAAACTGGCCAGCATCATCCTGTTAGGCTTCCCGCTGGTGATTGCGCCGATTCTGTTTTTTGGCAGGCGGGTCCGTCAGTTGTCCCGGCTGAGCCAGGACCGGGTGGCCGATGTGGGCAGTTACGTGGGTGAAAGTCTCACCCAGATCAAGACCGTGCAGGCGTTCAATCACCAACCCCAGGACCGGCGGTTTTTTTCTGAAGTCTCTGAGCGGGCGTTCGAAATCGCCCGGGCCCGGATCCGCCAACGGGCCTGGTTGACGACGCTGGCGATCTCCCTGGTCATGGGCGCTGTGGGCATCGTGATCTGGATCGGCGGGCTCGATGTGATCGAGGGGCGTATCAGTCCCGGGGAACTGGCCGCCTTCGTGTTCTACAGCTTGCTGGTGGGTGTGGCCGCCGGGGCGATAAGCGAGGTGATCGGCGAACTGCAGCGGGCCGCCGGGTCAGCCGCGCGCCTGTTCGAACTGCTGCAAACCCGACCAGAGTTCGGCGACGCGGCAACAGGAAGGAACAGATTACCGGAGTCGGTCAGCGGCAGGATTGACATCGACCACCTGCGCTTCGCTTACCCGACCCGGCCCAACGTGCCCGCACTGGATGACCTGAGCCTGACCGTGCAGCCGGGCGAGACTCTGGCCCTGGTGGGTCCGTCAGGCGCGGGAAAATCCACCCTGTTTGACCTGTTACTGCACTTTTATACCCCACAGGCGGGCCGTATCCGGATAGACGGCACCGATACCGGCACCCTGGATCTTGGGGACCTGCGCCGCTGCTTTGCCCTCGTGCCGCAGAACCCGGCACTGTTCAACGGGTCGGTCGCCGACAACATCCGGTATGCCCGACCGCAGGCCAGCCAGGATGACGTGGAGCAGGTAGCCCGGGTCGCCCATGCCCACGAATTTATCCACAGGTTACCCGAGGGATATGACACCCGGCTTGGCGACAATGGCCTGGGGTTGTCCGGTGGCCAGAAGCAGCGCCTGGCCCTGGCCCGGGCCTTGCTCGCCGATGCCCCGATACTGCTTTTGGATGAGGCCACGAGCGCCCTGGATGCCGAGAGTGAACACCTGATTCAGCAGGCAATGCCGGCGCTGACCCATGGTCGGACCACGCTGGTGATTGCCCACCGGCTGGCCACGGTACGCGATGCCGACCGGATTGCGGTGCTCGAGGAAGGGCGGTTGCTGGCCGTTGGCAGCCATGAAAAACTCATGGAAACCAGTCCCTTGTACCAACGCCTGGCCCGTCTTCAGTTTCGGGATCATCCGGAATAAGACAGTGGTCGGTTTGTGGCGGGCGCCCGTACTGCTTACACTGGTAGTTAAACCTACTGACTCCAGAACAGGAGGATCGCAAAGTGAGCAATCAAGAATTGCAGGCACTCAAAGAACGTTACGTGGCAGCAGGCGCGGCCAGTCCCAATGAACAGTTTGCGGATCACGCGCTGAACGCTGAGCTATGGGATGCCGACGGCAAGCGCATGATCGACTTCGCCGGTGGCATCGGCGTGTTGAACATTGGCCATCGCCATCCCAAGGTGGTCGAGGCCGTGAAGGCGCAGCTCGACAAGGTTATGCATACCTGCCAGACCGTCATGCCCTACGAGGGTTACGTAAAGCTGGCGCAGAAGCTCAGCGAAGTGGTGCCGGTGAAGGGCCACGCCAAGGTCATGCTTGCAAACTCCGGCGCCGAAGCCCTGGAGAACGCGGTCAAGATCGCCCGTGCGGCGACCGGGAAGACCAACGTAATCTGTTTCGACGGCGGTTACCATGGCCGCACCTTTATGACCATGGCAATGAACGGTAAGGCGGCGCCTTATCAGACCGATTTCGGACCGATGCCCGGAACGGTTTACCGGGCACCCTATCCGGTTCCGTACCATGGCGTTTCCGAAGACGAGGCACTGCGCGGGCTCGAAATGGCCATGAAAGCCGACTCCCCGGCCCGGAATACCGCAGCGATTGTGCTCGAACCGGTACTGGGTGAGGGCGGTTTCTACCCGGCACCGAAGAGCTTCCTGGAAAAGGTCCGCAAAATCTGCGACGACAACGACATCCTGATGATCGTCGACGAGGTCCAGAGCGGCTTTGGCCGAACCGGCAAGATGTTCGCCATTGAACACAGCGGTATTGAGCCGGACATCATGACCATGGCCAAATCCATGGCCGACGGCATGCCCATTTCCGCGGTGGTCGGTACCGACAAAGTCATGGACGCGTCAGGCCCCAATTCCCTCGGTGGCACCTACACCGGCAGTCCAACGGCCTGTGCGGCCGCGCTGGCGGTCTTTGACGTGTTCAAGGAAGAGGACATCCTGGGCAAGAGCCAGCGCCTTGGCGAGAAGCTGAAAGCCCGCTTTGCACAGTGGCAGGAGCAGTTCCAGCATGTGGATAACGCCCGCAACCTCGGCCCGATGGCGGCGATTGAGCTGGTCGAGAGCAAGGAATCCCACAAGCCCATGCCGGAGCTGGCCGCGGCCGTGACCAAGAAGGCCAAGGAGAAAGGGCTGATCCTGCTGAGCTGTGGCATGTACGGCAATACCCTGCGCTTCCTCATGCCGGTCACCATCGAGGACGAGGTCCTCGAGGAAGGTCTTGCGATTGTTGAGGAAAGCCTGAAAGAGGCAGGTGCCTGATCATCAAAGGCATTTTCGGCCGGGCCCCGGTGGCCCGGCCAACTGCCTTCGAATACCCCCGGAATCATCGTATACTGCCTGAACGCGGATAATGACCGCCTCTGTTCACACAGGCTTTGCAACCAGGTAACTCAATGACTCCGGATACTCCCCGATCTGTTCCCGATCACAAACCCCGCCCCTGGATTGATCTGCTCGTCAGCATCATCATTCCCTCGGTCATCCTGATGAAATTCAGTGGCGACGAACACCTGGGTAGCGTGAATGCCCTGATCATCGGCCTGGCCTTTCCGCTGGGTTGGGGTCTGTTCGAACTGGTGCGTTACCACAAGAAAAACTTCATTGCCCTGCTGGGGCTGATCAGTGTCGGGCTTACCGGCGGTATCGGTTTGCTGGAACTCAATTCCCAGTGGCTTGCCCTCAAAGAAGCCGCGATACCGGCCATCATCGGATTGGCCGTTCTGGTGTCAACGCGGACCCGCTATCCGTTGGTCCGGACGCTGCTGTATAACCCGACGGTGCTGGATGTGGAGAAGATCCAGGAACGACTCGCCGAAGAGGGCAAGGTAGGTGAATTTGAAGCCCGGCTATTGAAGGCCAGCTACTTCTTCGCCGGGACCTTCCTCTTTTCCTCGATCATGAACTATGTGTTGGCGAAATGGATCGTGACCAGCCCCTCCGGCACCCAGGCTTTCAATGAGGAGCTGGGGCGCATGACACTGGTCAGCTATCCGATGATTGCGATTCCGTCGATGGTGATGATGCTGCTGATTTTCTGGTATCTCTGGCGCACCATCCGCCGGCTGACAGGCTACACGCTGGAAGAAGTGATGGCTCCGCACTTGTTGGAAAAGGAACGGGAGAAGGAGGAGGCCCGGCGGGAGCAGACCTCCGGTAAGTAATTTATAGAGCGGCAGGCAATAAAAGAAAGCTCTTTAAAACAAAAAAGCGGCGGGAAGCTCTCACTTCCCACCGCTTTTTTTTACGCCAGTTTCGAGGCGATTACACGTCCAGATTGGTCACTTCCAGCGCATTGGTCTGGATGAAGTCCCGACGCGGCTCCACATCGTCCCCCATCAGGGTGGTAAAGATCTGGTCCGCGGCAATGGCATCCTCGATGGTCACTTTCATCATCCGGCGGGTCTCCGGATCCATCGTCGTTTCCCACAGTTGTTCCGGGTTCATCTCACCCAGCCCCTTGTAGCGCTGGATATTGAGCCCGCGCTGGGCCTCTTTCATCAGCCAGGCCAGGGCACCCTCAAACGACAGCACAGACTGCTTTCGCTCACCACGTTGCACGTAAGCGCCTTCCTCGATCAGACCGTCCAGGGTCTCACCCATGCGCGCGATGGCAGCGTAGGATGACGATTCGAAGAAATCGTGACTGAACACGTGCTCATGGGGAATACCGTGCACATAGATAGTGACCTTGGGCAGGAACAGGCCACGCTCCTCGTCGCGGGTTACCGAGAATGTGTACTTGGTACCGGTGCGGGTATCCAGGTTGAGGCCATCTCCCAGGCGGCCCACCCAGCGTGCAACAGCCTCTTCGTCCTTCAGGTCGTCCATCTTCAGCGTCACGTTCTGGAGCATCTGCTCCAGGACCTTGGCAGGGTAGGCTCGGGAGAGGCGGTCAATCATCGCCATCACGGCCTGGTAATCCTTGACCATGGTCTCAAGCGCCGAATCCTTGATGGCGGGGGCATCGGGATTAACGAACAGCTGGGCACCTTCCAGCGCGGTCTGGGTCAGGTAGGCCTCTTTGGCCTTCTCGTCTTTCAGGTACTGCTCCTGTTTGCCACGCTTGACCTTGTAGAGCGGGGGCATCGCGATGAAAACGTGACCTCGCTCGATGATTTCCCGCATCTGCCGGAACAGGAATGTCAGCAGCAGGGTCCGAATGTGAGATCCGTCCACGTCCGCGTCGGTCATGATGATGATGGAGTGGTAACGGAGCTTGTCCGGATCGAATTCCTCGCGGCCGATACCGCAGCCCAGCGCAGTGATCAACGTGCCCACTTCCGCGGAAGAGAGCATCTTGTCGAAGCGCGCTTTCTCCACGTTCAGGATCTTACCTTTCAGTGGCAGAATGGCCTGGGTCTTGCGATCCCGGCCCTGCTTGGCGCTGCCACCCGCAGAATCACCCTCCACAATGAACAGTTCAGAGAGTGCAGGGTCCTTTTCCTGGCAGTCGGCCAGTTTTCCGGGCAGCCCGGCAATGTCCAGGGCACCTTTACGCCGGGTCATGTCCCTGGCCTTACGAGCGGCCTCGCGGGCACGGGCAGCTTCGATCATCTTGTTGACGATGAGCTTGGCCTCATTGGGTTGCTCCTGCAGGAAATCGCTGAAGCTCTGGTAAAGTTCCTGCTCCACCGCAGTTTTCACTTCGGAGGAGACCAGCTTGTCCTTGGTCTGGGAGGAAAACTTTGGATCCGGTACTTTCACCGAAATGATGGCGGTCAGGCCTTCGCGCGCATCGTCACCGGAAGTGGCCACTTTGGCTTTCTTGCCGAGGCCCTCGTGCTCGATGTAGTTGTTCAGTGAACGGGTCAGGGCCGCCCGGAAACCCGCCAGATGGGTACCGCCATCCCGCTGGGGGATGTTGTTGGTGAAACAGTAGATATTTTCCTGAAAGGCATCGTTCCACTGCATGGCCACTTCCACGGCGATGCCATCCTCACGCTCCCGGTTGAAATGGAACACCCGGTTGATAGGAGTCTTGCTGGTGTTCAAGTGCTCAACAAAAGCTCGCAGACCGCCTTCGTACTCGAACACCTCCTCCTTACCGGTGCGCTCATCAGTCAACCGGATACGCACACCGCTGTTCAGGAAGGCGAGCTCCCGCAGTCGCTTGGCCAGGATGTCGTAGTGGAACTGGATATTGGAAAAGGTATCTTCCGACGGGATGAAGTGGACCTTGGTGCCGGAGGCGTCAGTATCACCCACGACCGACAGGGGTGCTTTGGGCACACCGTGTGAATAAGTCTGCTCCCAGACCTTGCTATCACGACGGATGGTGAGGGTGAGGGTGGAGGAGAGGGCATTCACTACCGACACACCCACACCATGCAGACCACCGGATACCTTGTAGGTATTGTCGTCGAACTTACCCCCGGCGTGTAGAACGGTCATGATGACCTCGGCCGCAGACACACCTTCCTCCTCGTGGAGATCGGTCGGGATGCCTCGGCCGTTGTCCTTGACGGTTACTGATTCATCCGGGTGGATGATCACCCCGATTTCGGAGCAGTAACCCGCCAGAGCCTCATCGATGGAGTTGTCCACCAACTCAAAGACCATGTGGTGCAGACCGGTGCCATCATCGGTATCGCCAATGTACATACCAGGCCGCTTCCGCACCGCATCCAGTCCTTTCAAGACTTTGATACTGGAGGAATTGTAGTTCGATTCACTCATTAGGTGACTCCTGAAGGGTGATGACCGGTGCTAGCCTGAGAGCCTCGTAGGCTTCATCATCAGGGTGGCGTCGCCGGTTTTATTCTTCCGTCAATTTTCCATGTTCCACGTGGAACATTCTGTAATCCGGAGTTTGGTCCGGCCCCCAAAGGGACTCCGGGTCCGGATGTTCAATCGATGTAATAAACACCTGACTACCCAGGGCCCGCAGCTTCCCGGCCAGCATCGCACGATGCCCGACATCCAACTCCGCATTAATATCGTCGAGCAAAAAGGTGACCTGACGGTCCAGCTCACTCAACACTGTCCCTTGGGCAATCTTCATTAATATAACCAGGGTTTTCTGCTGTCCCCGGGAGAAGGTTTCGGCAACCGGCCGGCCCTGGAATTTGAGGCGGATGTCCGCTCTGTTGGGGCCGTACAAGGTATGCCCCATTTTCAGTTCCTGCTCCCGGTGATTCCGAAGAATCTCGGTCAGTGGCTGCGTCCGGTCCCAGCCCGGGAAAAACTCCATCTTCAAGCCCTGGGTCCAGGGCACATCCACTTGCTCAACCAGCCGTTCGAACGCCTCTTTGAATCGATCGAACGTTGCTTGTCGCGAGTCGCTCAGGCGTTCACTCAAGCCAGCGTACTGAGTGTCCCAGACCCGCAGCAGCGATTCGTCTATTCTACCATTTCTGAGCGTTTGGTTCCGCTGTGATGTCACTCTCTGGCACTGCTGCCACACCGACGCAAAGGAAGGTTCCACGTGGAACACCAACCAGTCCAGGAACTGTCTTCGTTTCCCCGGACCACCCGCCACTATGTCGAAAACCCCAGGATCGATCACCGACACCGGGAGATGCTTGGCCATGACCGAAAGACTGCGAACATTTTCGCCGTCCACCCGAAGAGACGTTTCCTTCTGGGCAACATCCCGGGAAATGCCGAGCCGGTGGGCCAGCCCACCCGCTCCATCCGAAGCTTCGTCATCCGCTCCTCGGTCCAAACCACCGAAAACGGTGAACCGACTCTGACCATGACTGACCACCGCCTGATGCCGACTGACCCGGAATGACCGCCCCAGCCCCAGGTAGCCGATCGCCTCAAGCACACTGGTCTTTCCGCTGCCATTGGCGCCATAAAGCAGATTGAACGAAGGGGAAAACGATACCGCTTCCGGCGCAAGATTTCGGAAATGCTCGGTCTGGAGTCTGACAAGGGCCATAAGGGATTGGCGTTCCGGAGGGACGAGATTAGGCCAAAAAAAAAGCAGCGCCAGGTTACCCGGGCGCTGCCTTAGTGTACAAAAGCTGTCCGGTGTTGGCGACCGGCTCAATGTAACATGTTCAAACGTTCATCCATGAAGACATCCATCTCCGGCGCCAGGATGTGCACATACCGATCGAAATACAGGAACTGTTTGAGCAGAAGCGCAAATTCTCGCGGAAAATGCAGTCCGTGGCTCTCCCCAATCTTCACCATATCCATGAGTATGTTGTTCACATCGTCTTCGGCCTGTTCAGCCTCATAGGGCACATGGTCCGGGACCATCTTGTCCATTTGCTGATAAAGCCGGCGCAGGTCCGCCGCAAGGTCAGACACTTTCACCGTCTGATGGGTAACACCGATACGGATCATGGCGTCCGCCATGCCATCAAAGTTGCCAACCATGATCGCGGAAATAAAATCACTCACCGCCTGCCAGGTGTCCGGTTTGATCCGACCCACGATTCCGAAATCGATGAAGCCGACACGACCGTCCCGCAACACCATCAAATTGCCCGCATGGACATCCGCGTGGAAAAACTCGCACTGGGTCAAACTGGCAAACCAGGTGTTCATGGCAGTGATCAGCGTGTGCTCCGGATCCCGCGCATAACCGCGGATACTTTCCAGGTCGGTTAGCGGCACGCCATGGAATCGTTCCATGGTCAGGATACGCCGTGTGCTGCAATGCTCATACACCCTGGGGCAGGTGGCTTCCTCATTGTGAGTGTCGTGGAGAAAGTTACGGAACACCTTCAGATTATTCGCTTCCTTGATGAAGTCGCATTCCTCCATCATGGTGCGCTGGATCTCCTCCACAATTCCGGACATCGATGTCCAGGACAGTTTCGGTGCCAGGGTTTCCAGAATGCGTGCCGACAGATACAGGAAATTGAGGTCCGTCAGCAGGATATTTTCCACGCCGGGCTTCTGAACCTTGATGACCACCTCTTCGCCGGTCACCAGCCGAGCGGCGTGCACCTGGGCAATGGAGGCAGACGCCAGCGCCACCGGATCGATGTCGGAAAAAACCTCTTCGATCGGCCGGTCCAATTCTTCACGGATGATTTTCTTGATCACCCCGAACGGAAGACTGGGGGTCTTGTCCAGGCAGTATTGAAATTCCTCAACGTATTCCTTGGGGAAAAACGTCGGGGAACTCGCAACGAATTGGCCGAGCTTGATGTAGGTGGCGCCCAGGGATTCAAACGTTTGCCGAAGCAGGCGCGGGGCAGGGGGGCGATCGCCCCGCGCCCAGTTGATGCCGGTCCGGCCCAGTACCGACAGTGTCTGGCCGATTCTGAATGCCCCTTTGATCCCGTTCGTCACGGTACCCATGGTGTCTCTCCCTTTACCCGGCGCCCCTGCTACAGCCGCATGGGCATGACCACATACAGGCACCGGTTATCGTTTTCAGCTTCAATCAATGCGCTGCTGTTCGGATTGGACAGCGTGATCTTGACCTGATCGTCGTCCAGCGCATTCATCACATCGACCAAATAGCCTACATTAAAGCCGATCTGGAGTGATTCGCCCTGATACTCCACCGGCAGCGCGTCTTCGGCCTGTTCCTGGTCCGGGTTGTTGGCAAACACCTGAAGCTGATTCGGACCCAGGTTCAACCGAACCCCCCGGATATTCTCGTGGGACAAGATGCCGGCCCGCTGAAGCGTGTTCTTCAGTGTCGCCCGATCAGCCAGCACCACCTTGTCACCACCCCTGGGGATAACCCGGTTGTAATCCGGGAACTTGCCCTCAATCAGCTTGGAGGTAAAGGTATAGGCACCGACCGTCGCGCGCAGGTGGTTATCACCGATAACCAGTGTCACCGGCGTTTCAACGTCATCCAGCAGCCGGGCCAGTTCCAGTACACCCTTTCGCGGCACAATCACCTGGCGCAGATCGGGGAACCCGGTCTGCATATCTACATGGGCCATGGCCAACCGGTGACCATCGGTCGCCACGGTGCGCACGTGCTCGGCCGACACTTCCAGCAACAAACCGTTCAGGTAGTACCGAACGTCCTGCTGAGCCATGGCAAACGCGGTCGCATCCAGCATCCGACCCAGCTCCTTCTGGGGCAGCTCCAGGCGGAAGCTCTCGTCCTCGTCCTCCACATTGGGAAAATGTTCCGCCGGCAGCGTGGACAAGGTGAAGTGACTGTTACCGGAACGGAGATGTAACCGATCACCTTCCAGAGACAGCTCGATGGGCGATTCATCCCCCAGCGCACGGCAAATATCCGCGAGCTTCCGGGCAGGAACCGTGATCCGGCCAGACTGGTCCACATGCACCGGAGTCACCCGGCCCACCAGTTCAACCTCCATATTGGTCCCCGTCAGGGTCAGCGTATTGTCCTCGGCCACCAGCAGTACGTTGGAAAGCACGGGCATTGTCTGTTTCTTCTCCACCACGCCGGCAATACTTTGCAGCGGGGTGAGCAGGGATTCACGGCTGATCGTCAGTTTCATGGCACTCAGCTTTCTTTTGAGTTGGAAGGGTGAATGTTGTCGCTAACGCCCGGCATCAGGTGGTCAGCAATCTCATAAAGTTCTGATAATCCTCACGGATACCCGGATCCGTATCCTGAAGTTCCAGGATCTTCTTGCAGGCATGCAACACCGTGGTGTGATCGCGCCCGCCAAAGGCATCACCGATTTCCGGCAAGCTGTGGTTGGTCAGTTCCTTGGCCAGCGACATGGCAACCTGCCGCGGCCGGGTAACGGTCCGGGTCCGCCGCTTGGAGAGCAGGTCTGCCACCTTGATCTTGTAATACTCCGCCACCGTGCGCTGGATGTTGTCGATACTGACCTGCTTCTCATGCAGCGCCAGCAGGTCTTTCAGACTTTCCCGGATGAACGGAGGGGTAATCTCGGAACCTGTGAAGTGAGCATTCGCTATCACCAAACGAAGCGCCCCCTCGAGCTCCCGCACATTCGAACGGATCTTCTGTGCAATAAAAAAGGCCGCTTCGCTGCTGAGTTTGACGTTCGCCTGCTCCGCCTTTTTCATCAGGATCGCGACCCGGGTTTCCAGTTCCGGTGGTTCCACCATCACGGTCAGGCCCCAGCCAAAACGGGACTTCAGCCGCTCTTCCATATCCGAGATCTCTTTCGGGAACCGGTCACAGGTCACGATAACCTGCTGCCCGCCCTCGAGCAGGGCGTTAAAGGTGTGGAAAAACTCTTCCTGTGAGCGTTCCTTGCGGGCAAAAAACTGGATATCGTCGATCAACAGGGCATCGACCGAACGGTAATAGCGTTTGAATTCATTGATGGCATTCAGCTGTAACGCCTTGACCATATCCGCCACGAACCGTTCTGAACGAAGGTAAGCCACCTTCGCACGGGGATTGCGGCGAACGATTTCGTTGCCGATGGCGTGCATCAGGTGCGTCTTACCAAGACCCACGCCACCATAGAGAAAGAGCGGGTTGTAGGCGCCGCCGGGGTTTTCCGCCACCTGCATGGATGCCGCCCGGGCCAGCTGGTTCGACTTACCTTCCACAAAGGTTTCGAAGGTAAAGCCTTCGTTCAGGAAACTCTGGTGCTTGATGTCGCCTTCAACCTGGACTTCCCGCCGTTCATTTTCCCCTTTGGGTTTCACGTTCACGGGCCCCGCCACCGTTGCGGCCACACCTTTCTCCTCTTCGGTGACCTGATGACCGGATTCCTCTTGCAGCCTGCCGTTGACCGCCGGTTTGTCCGCGGCCCGGTTTACCGGTGCCTCCTCCCTGGGAGCCGAACCCACCTTCATATTGACTCGCGGCGCCTGGCCACCATTCAAATCCTTGAGGACTTCCTCTATACGGCGAAGGTATTTCTCATTGACCCAGTCCATCACGAACCTGTTCGGCGCAAACAGCACCAGCAGTCCTTCCCGGTGATCGGACTGTAGTGGTCTCAGCCAGGTATTGAACTGCTGTGCGGGAAACTCGTCCCGGAGTACTTCAAGACATTGATGCCACATGCTGTTCGGCACGACCGTCTGCTCCCGATAACCCAGAAATTCTTCTCGCCGGACCGACTGCTTCCGGTAATAAAGAGATGACCACGGATTCTAACCCGAGCGCCCTGGCAGTAAAAGCCCAAAACTCAACTCATAAACAGCCTGTGGAAATTTAAAATATTGAAAAACAAAATCTTAGAGACTTACCTACAGGCTTGTGTACAGTAAACCCACCACAAAAAAGTTACCCACACCCCTGTGTGTACACCCTGCGCGCAACCCTGTGCGAAATCCCGGGACCGATCAGTGGATAACCAGGATTTTTCTCGGTCGCCCGACTTTCCCACATTTCGTCAGACCTTACTCCACAGCCCTCAGCCCACCTTTTCACAAGCCTTGTCAACCCCGGAACCACCTGAATAAAAAGGCGAAAATCTGCTTTTCCACAGAAACCATGCTGCGTAATAACAGTAATAAATAATCCTTAAAAGAATTCATAAAACACTTACTGATTCTGTTATTCGAAAACTCCGCTGAAGATGCCGGCATGCCCGTACTACCCCTGACACAATAACCGTTGAATTTTCGCCAGCATTTGCATAGAATGCCGCTCCTGTTTTGGCTGTACATTTTCCAGCCAGTTACTGAATTCCAAACTTACGAAATGTGAGATCGTCACCATGAAAAGAACGTTTCAACCGAGCGTCCTGAAGCGTAAGCGCGTCCACGGTTTCCGTGCCCGTATGGCAACTGCCAACGGCCGCAAGGTTCTGTCCCGTCGCCGTGCCAAAGGTCGCGCACGCCTGTCAGCATAAGACCTGTTCGCCTGATGAAGGCTTTGGGTTTTCCAAAATCCGCGCGTTTGCTACGACCAGCGGATTACAGCAAAGTCTTCAATGACGTTCAGCTGAAGGTTCCGCACCGGAATTTCCTGATCCTGGCTACACCGAACAATTTCGGACATGCCAGGATCGGTCTGATTTTCTCCAAAAAGAACCTGAAGCTGGCCGTCCAGAGAAATCGGGTAAAACGCCAGGTAAGGGAGACGTTCAGGCTCCAGACTGATCTCCCCGCCATGGACATCGTGATACTGGGGCGTCAAGGCCTGGCCGATCTGGATAACCAGACCATCCGGGATTCCCTGAACGGCCTCTGGCAACGGCTCCGAAAAAAATACCATCAGTCATCGCCATCCCGCGCAGCTGAACAAAATCCTGCCGGTAGAGGAACGGGTTAATGCGCAAAGTGTTGCTTCTGCCCATCCGCTTCTATCAATACGCAATCAGCCCTCTGATGGCGAGTCACTGCCGCCACTACCCCACGTGCTCGCAATATGCTGTTGAAGCCATTACCCTGCACGGTGCCGGCAAAGGTTCAATGTTGGCCATTCGGCGTTTAGGCAGGTGTCATCCCTGGAGTGAAGGCGGCTACGATCCTGTTCCAGGTACTGAGCATTCCCCTCAAACCACCCAGACCAGACAGTAATCCTATGGATATTCAACGCATTGTTTTGTTTGCCGGCTTGGCGATTGTCAGTTATCTGATGGTGCTGGCCTGGAACGAGGATTATCATCAGCAGCCGCAGCCGACAGAAACCGCACAGGTTGCCGCTCCGGCAGACGGAACCACCAGCACCGGTGATGACGGGATGGTGCTGCCCGAGCAACAGAATACCGCTTCTGCTGCCGGCAACGAGGAGTTTTCCACACCCGAAAGTGGCCAGGCAACGATCTCTGCAAGCGCGGAAGGCACCAGCGTCGACAACCAGTTCGTCACTATCAGGACCGACGTCTACGATCTGACCATCGATCGGGTCAGCGGTAATCTGGTGCAGAGCTCACTGCTCAATTACGACAAATCCCTGAACAGTGAGGAACCGCTGCGGCTCCTGACCAATACCGAAACACGGACCTACGTCCTGGAGAGTGGACTGATTGGCCGGGACGGGCCGGACAGCCAGAAGAACGGAACCGCGCCTGTTTACCAGACCGCTGCAGACCATTATCAGCTGGAAGACGGTCAGGATCAGTTGACCGTAGATCTCACCTACACGACCGATACCGGCGTCAAAATCACCAAACGCTACCTGTTTGAGCGTGACAGCTACGAGATCGCAGTCCGGTACCTGGTCGAGAACAATTCCGATCAACCCTGGCAGGCCAACTTCACCGGCAAAATCGTCCGTGATGAAGCGCCCGACCCTACCAGCCAGGCCAGCATGGGAATTCGCGCCTACCTTGGCATGGTGATGAGCTCACCGGAAGATCCCTACGAGAAGTTCGATTTCGACGACCTCAAGGAAAATCGCGTCAGCCAGCAGGTCACCAACGGTTGGCTGGCCTTCCTCCAGCACTACTTCCTGAGTGCCTGGATTCCCGAGCGCGATGTACCTGCGCAATTCCAGACCACACAGCGTGGCCCACTGCACGTGATGGGTTTTGTTTACCCGGCCACCACTGTGGCACCGGGCGAAACTGCGGAGGTGGGTGCCCAGGCCTATGTCGGGCCGAAGATTCTTGATCGCCTTGAAGCCATTGCTCCGAATCTCGACCGTACAGTGGACTTTGGCTGGCTGTTCTTCATCTCCCTGCCGCTGTTCTACATCCTCCAGTGGTTCCACGGCCTGGTGGGCAACTGGGGTGTATCCATTATCCTGCTGACGGTGCTGGTCAAAGGGGTCTTCTTCCACCTGTCCGCCACCAGCTACCGTTCCATGGCCAAGATGCGTGCGGTCGCCCCACAACTGACTCGCCTCAAGGAACTGTATGGCGATGACCGCCAGCGCATGTCCCAGGAAATGATGGCCCTGTACAAGCGCGAGAAGATCAACCCGCTGGGCGGCTGCCTGCCGATCCTGGTGCAGATGCCGGTGTTCATTTCCCTGTACTGGGTTCTGTTCGAGAGTGTCCAGCTGCGCCATGCTCCGTTCATGCTGTGGATAAATGACCTGTCCCAGATGGATCCGTACTTCATCCTGCCGATTCTGATGGGCGCCAGCATGTTCCTGCAGATGCACCTGAACCCGACACCGCCGGATCCCATGCAGGCGAAGATCATGAAGATGATGCCGCTGATCTTCACCGTATTCTTCCTGTGGTTCCCGGCAGGTCTGGTTCTGTACTGGCTGGTGAACAACATTCTGTCGATTGCCCAGCAGTGGTACATTACCCGCAAGATCGAAGCGGAAGTGGCAGGCAAGAAGCACTGACCAAAGTGCTGACCTGACCCGACAGAGGCTCCTTCATGGAGCCTCTGTTATTTCAGCCGGGGAATTTTCATGCAGCAGAACACAGACACCATTGCCGCGATCGCCACCGCACCGGGTCAGGCCGGTGTCGGCATCGTCCGGGTCTCCGGATCCAAAGCCCGGGACATCGCCCGGCGTATGTTGGGATTCGAACCCAAACCCCGGTACGCCCATTACGGTCCCTTTGTGGATAACAATGGCCAGCTCATCGATGAGGGTATCGGGCTGTTTTTCCCCAACCCCCACTCCTTTACCGGCGAGGACGTGTTCGAACTCCAGGGCCATGGCGGTACCGTCATCCTGGACCTGCTGCTCCGGGAAGTGTGCAGCCAGGGAGCCCGCCTGGCCCGGCCGGGCGAATTCTCCGAACGCGCGTTCCTGAACGACAAGCTCGATCTGGCTCAGGCTGAAGCCATTGCCGATCTGATCGAGAGCAGCTCGGAACAGGCAGCACGCTGTGCAGTCCGGTCGATGCAAGGCGTGTTTTCACGCCGGATCGACGATCTGGTGGAAGCGGTCACTCACTTACGGATCTACGTCGAGGCGGCCATCGACTTTCCCGAGGAAGAGATCGACTTCCTGGCCGATGGCAAGGTGGCCACCGACCTGAATGCGCTGATTGACCGGGTCCATACCATCCTGGGGGAGGCCCAGCAGGGCACCATTCTGCGGGACGGCATGAAAGTGGTGATTGCCGGACGGCCCAACGCTGGCAAGTCCTCCCTGCTCAATGCCCTGGCGGGTCGGGAAGCGGCCATTGTCACCGCCATCGAGGGCACCACCCGGGACGTGCTCCGGGAACATATCCACATCGACGGCATGCCCCTGCACATCATCGATACCGCCGGATTACGGGACAGCCTCGACGAGGTGGAGCAGATCGGCATTGCCCGGGCCTGGGATGAGATCCGCCAGGCGGACCGGATCCTGCTGATGGTGGACGCCACCACCACCGACAAGACCGAGCCCCACGAAATCTGGCCGGACTTCATCGACCGGTTGCCCGCGAATGCGCCAGTGACCGTGATCCGCAACAAGGTGGATCTGTCGGGAGAAACCGTCGGCATCACGGCCGAACCCCATCAGGCAGCGCCCGTCATCCGTCTGGCCGCCAAATCCTCCGAAGGACTCGAGATCCTGAGGGACCATCTGAAACAGTGCATGGGCTTTGTCACCACCACCGAGGGCGGTTTCCTGGCCCGCCGGCGCCACCTGGACGCACTGGAGCGCGCACGGGACTCCCTGCTGCAGGGGCAAAGCCAGCTCGAGGGCTATGGTGCCGGTGAACTGCTGGCCGAAGACCTGCGTGCGGCCCAGGACGCGCTCGGGGAGATAACCGGCCACCTCACACCGGATGAGCTTCTCGGTAAGATTTTCAGCAGTTTCTGTATCGGAAAATAAAGGAACCTAAGCCATCGAGAAGCGCGACATCCTGGTGGCCGGAGTCGGTGGCAATTAACCGGTTTTCCGCATGTCCTCGTCCGACACCGGCCGGAGCGCATCGGTATTGGTCCGGTTGCCGAGGAAATCCGGCCGGGGTTTGTTGCCGCAGTAAGGCTGTTCCAGCTGGTTTTCCACACTGTTGTAGACGAAGAACAGGTTACTTCGCGGCCAGGGAGACATGTTGGCATTGGACGCGTGCAGGGTATTGCACTCGAAGATGATCAGAGAGCCGGCCGCACCGGTGGGCGCCTTGATGCCGAATTCATCCGCCATCCGTTTCAGGTCGCGGTCATTCGGTACGCCGAGCTCCTGTTTTTTCAGGGAGGACTGGTAGTTGTCCTCGGGGGTACGGCCGACGCAGGGTACAAAGGTCTTGTGGGACCCCGGGATCAGCATCAGGGGACCGTTGAATGGAGTGTTGTCGGTCAGGGCGATGGAGAAGCTCACGGCGCGCATATGCGGCATGCCGTCCTCGGCGTGCCAGGTCTCGAAATCGGAGTGCCAGTCAAAGCCCTTGCCATGGAAGCCCGGCTTGAAGTTGATGCGCGACTGGTGGATGTAGGCGTCGCTGCCCAGCAACTGGCGCACCATGGCGAGAATCTTCGGGTCCCGGGTCAGGCGGTCAAAGCGCTCGGACAGCTCGTGAATGCCGAAGATGGAACGGATCTCCTGCTTGCCCGGCTCGGTAATGGTGCCCTCGGAGCGCAGGATGCTGTCGTCGTCCTCGTAGGCCCGCAGATCCTCGCGGAATCTCTGTACTGTGGCCTGATCCAGGAAGTTGTTAATAGCCAGGAAACCGTCGCGTTCGTATCGGGCCAGTTCGGTCTCGCTCAGGGGACCGTTGGTGCGGTCGTCTCCGGTGCTGTGGATAACCGGATCCCGGCGTTCAAAGCTCGGGGTGGGGCGTTCCAGGCGGGTTGGATAAAAGTCGTCAGTACGAGTCTCCATATTCGAACCTCCTTCTTTTATTCAGAAACTGAAAATAGTCTTTCACCTCATGGGGTTGATGGGTTTGACGCGAAAAGCCACAGAGAGTGTAGGGTTGTGTTCGTCGATTTCAAGGGTAAAAAAAGCCCGGGGCGGGGCGCCCCGGGCTGCAAGGTCACCGGCCGGATCAACCGGTGAAGGCCATATGATCGGAATCCAGCTGCATCAGGCTCCGGGTCGGGCTGAGCATGCTGGTGGCATGGGCCTGGGCACGGGGTAGCAGGCGCTCGAAGTAGAATTCGGTGGTGGCCAGTTTGGCCTGGTAGAACTCGTCCGATTCCTCGCCCCCGTTATCCAGCTTATCCACAGCCACGGCTGCCTGACGCAGCCACATGTAGGCCATGGTCACGTAGCCGCTGTACATCAGGAAATCATTGGCGGCGGAACTCACCACGTCACGGTCTTTGCGGGCCGCGAGCATGACCCGAACCGTCAGCAGGTTCCACTGGGCCGTCAGTTTCAGCAACTCCACCGCGAACGGACGCAGGCGCTTGTCCGTCAGGTGTTTGCGGGCGTGGTTGGCGACTTTCAGGGTGAACTCCCGGACAGCGCCTCCCTGGGTCATCAGCAACACCTTCCGACCGAGCAGGTCGAGGGCCTGTATGCCCGTGGTGCCCTCATACAGGGTGGCAATGCGGGTATCGCGGACGATCTGTTCCATGCCGTGTTCGCGGATGTAACCGTGGCCACCGAACACCTGCATGCCGAGGTTGGTGCATTCGTACCCCAGCTCGGTCAGGAAGCCTTTTAGTATCGGGGTCAGGAAGCCGAGCTTGTCGTCGTAGGCCTCGGCTTTTTTCTCATCCCCCCGGGTGTGAGCCTCCACCATGCGATCCGCCAGGCGGGCGGCGTAATAGAGCATGGCCCGGCCACCCTCGGCGACGGCTTTCTGGGTCAGCAGCATGCGCCGGACATCCGCGTGGTGGATGATGGCGTCCGCCACCTGATCAGGCTCCTTCTTGCCGGACAAGGCCCGCATGGAACGGCGCTCCTTCGCGTATTCCAGGGCCCACTGATAAGACAGTTCGGCCGGGCCGACCCCCTGGATGGCGGTCCCGATGCGGGCCGTGTTCATGAACGTGAACATGCACTCCAGGCCCTGGTTCTCGGGGCCGATCAGGTAGCCGGTAGCGCCGTCGAAATTCATGACGCAGGTGGCGGAGGCCTTGATGCCCATTTTCTTTTCCAGGCTGCCGCAGCTGACGCCGTTACGCTCACCGACACCGCCGTCGGCGTCCGGGAGGAACTTGGGAACGATGAACAGGCTGATGCCCCGGGTGCCTTTCGGAGCATCCGGCAGACGGGCCAGCACAATGTGGACAATGTTTTCGGTCAGGTCGTGCTCACCCGACGAAATGAAAATCTTGGTACCGGTGATCCGGTAACTGCCATCTTCCTGGGGTTCGGCCCTGGTCTTTACCTGGCCCAGGTCGGTGCCACACTGAGGCTCGGTCAGGCACATGGTGCCCCCCCAGCGGCCTTCGGTCAGCGGGGTCAGATAGGTCTGCTTCTGCGCCTCGCTACCGTGCAGGTAGATGGTATTCATCGCGCCGAGGGACAGGCCCGGATACATGGAGAATGACCAGTTGGCGGTGCCCATCATTTCCTGTTTGAGCAGCCCCATGGAGGCCGGAAGTCCCTGACCGCCGTATTCCTCGGGGGCAGAGAGGCCTTGCCAGCCTCCCATCATGTACTGGTTGTAGGCTTCCTTGTAACCGGCAGGGGTGGTCACCTCACCGTCTTCCAGCTTGCAGCCTTCCTCGTCGCCGGACTGGTAAAGCGGGCTGAGAACCTCCTCGCAGAACTTGCCGCATTCGGCGAGGATGGCGTCGACGATGTCCGGCGTGGCGTTTTCGCCGCTGTCCAGCGACGCGTAATGCGTCGGGTAATCAAATACCTCATTGAGCAGGAATTTCATGTCGCGCAAGGGCGCCTTGTAGACCGGCATAACGAAACCTCTGTACCTGTGATGGATTCGGGGGGAGGGTGCGTGACCTCCGATAATCCCATTTTTACGGCATTCCCCGAGCGCTGCCATTGACGAAAAGCACCGGGAGGCATGTCACCAAAGACAATTGGCTGAAATGACGATACGCCCTCTGGTAAGGCTGGCGGTCTCTGATCGAACGCTGGCCGCAGCTCGTATGTTTATAGTCAGTAGTTGGAAATCTCAGCAAGGTGGGAGTGTAAAAGTCATGCAAAAACGACGGATTCGGAGCCGTGACACTGGCCCCGTCACCCTGGTCTGGTTATGTTTGAGTCTGGTGTTGCTGTCCGGCTGTGCCTCCCCGTCACTGGAGGATTACGCGGACCGGTCTCCGAAGCTGGTGCCGGAACAGTTCTTTACCGGCGAACTTTCTGCCCGGGGGGTGGTCAAGGATTTCTCGGGTGAGGTAATCCGTACCTTTGATGCCGACATTTCGGCCTCCTGGGATGCGGACGGAGTCGGCACCCTGGACGAGGTGTTCCGGTTCGATGACGGTGAGGTCCAGACCCGGGTCTGGACCCTGGAGCCGTCTCCCGAGGGTTACCGCGCCGATGCCGGGGATGTGGTGGAACCGGGCACCATGCGCTGGCAGGGCAATGCCATTCACATGAACTATGTCCTGCGCGTTGCCTATGGCGACGGGACCATCGACGTACGCATGGACGACTGGATGTACCTGATCACGCCGGATACGCTGATCAACCAGACCACCATGAGCAAGTGGGGCATCGATGTCGGGGAAATCGTGCTGGTCATCCAGAAAAAATAACCGGACTGGCACCCCGGATCACTTATCAACAGGCAGTCTTACCTTATGTGGAAACAATGGGTCATCGCGGTGTTTCTGGTTGCCATTGCTGTTGGCGGAGCCTGGGTTTACCAGGCCTACGACAGCAGTGCTGAACAGCAGGCTGGCCGTGAGCGGCCTGCCAGTGCTGTAAACACCATGCGCCCGACCCGCGATACGGTCCGGGACGTCGTCAAGGCTGTGGGTAACCTGCAGGCGATGAATGCGGTGGAACTGACGACCGAGGTGAGTGGCCGGGTCACCGAGATTAACCTGGCCTCCGGTCAGAGGGTTGCCCAGGGCGATCTGCTCTTGCGCCTCGACGATCGCCAGGCTCGGGCCGATCTGGCCGAGATTGAAGCCCGGCTGGCCGACGCCCGTCGGCAACTGGAGCGGGCCAACCGCCTTCGCTCCAATAACAGCATTTCCCAGTCCCAGGTGGATGAGCTGAGGACGGCCGTCGATGTGGCCCTGGCCCAACGTCAGGCGGCACGGGTGCGGCTAGAGAACCACCGCATCCAGGCACCGTTCGCCGGCGTGGTCGGGCTGACGGATGTCAGTATCGGCGCTTACGTCACCGCCGGCACCGCCATCACCACCCTGGATACCACGGACCGCATGGAACTCAACTTCAGCATTCCGGAGCGTTTCCTGGGGCAGGTGAGGGCCGGGCAGGAGGTCAGGGGGGTATCGCCGGCCTATCCCGATCAGTCCTTCCGTGGTGAACTGGTGGAACTGGGTACCCGGATCAACGAACTCAGCCGGAGCCTGCCGGTGCGGGCCCTGATCGACAATGAGGGAGGGCTACTGCGGCCGGGCCAGTTCATGTCGGCCACCCTGACATTGCAGCAGCGCGAAGCATTGGTGATCCCCGAACAGGCCGTGATGATCCGTGGCGATGAGCAATACGTTTTTGTGGCGGAGGATGGCTCCGCTCGCCGGGTACCGGTAGAGCTGGGATCCCGGATGCCGGGCATGGTGGAGGTGGTCAGCGGTGTGCAGCCGGAGGATGAGGTAATTGTGACCGGACAGGACCGCCTGAGCTCCGGTGACAGAATTCGCGTTCTGGATAGCGAGAATGTCATCCCGGACAACCGCTTTGCCAGCTCCGGGGAGTCCTGATCCATGGTGCTTTCGGATGTCTCCATCAAGCGCCCGGTTTTCGCGACGGTCCTGAGCCTGCTGGTCGTGGTGTTCGGGCTGGCGGCGTTGTTCGAGTTGCCGGTCCGGGAATATCCCGATATCGATCCTCCGGTGGTTTCCATTTCCACCGATTACACAGGCGCCGCCGCGGAGGTGGTGGATACCCAGATCACCCAGGTGATCGAGGGGGCCATCAGTGGCATCGAGGGCATCCGCTCCATCGAATCCTCCACTGAGCAGGGCGAATCCCGAACCAGCATCGAATTCACCCTGTCCCGGGATGTGGATATCGCGGCCAATGACGTCCGCGACGCCGTATCACGGGTGGCCAACCAGCTGCCGGATGAAGCCGATGCTTCGGTGGTGCGTAAGGCCGATTCCGATGCCCGTCCGATGATGTGGATAACTCTGCGCAGCACGGTCTGGGACAGCGCCGAGCTCAGTGATTTTGCCGACCGTGTTCTGGCGGATCGATTCTCCGTGCTCGACGGGGTGGCCGATGTCCGTATTGGGGGGGAGCGCCGGTATGCCATCCGGGTCTGGCTCGACCGCGAACGGCTGGCGGCCCGGAACATCACCGTCGCCGAGGTGGAACGGGCGCTGCGGGCCAACAACGTGGAATTGCCGGCCGGCTCGGTGGATTCCTCCACCCGTAACTTCACGGTGCGGGCCGAGGGCAGGTTATCCACAGTTGAGCAGTTCCGGGAGCTGGTGGTCCGGCGCGATGGCAACGACTTGTTGCGCCTGGGCGAGGTGGCCAATGTCCAGATGGGCGTCGAATCGGATGTCAGCCGGTTGCGGGCCAACGGCGAAACCGCCATCGGCATGGGGATCATTCGCCAGTCCAAGGCCAATACGGTCGCGGTCTCCGACGCGGTGCGCGCCGAACTGGACAAGATCCGGGAAACCCTGCCCCCGGAAGTCACGATCGCCGAGAGCTACGACGAATCCATCTTTATCCGGGCTTCCATCAAGGAAGTGCTGATCACGCTGGCGATTGCCGTCTCCCTGGTGATCCTGGTGATTTTCCTGTTCCTGCGTTCGTGGCGGGCGACCCTGATTCCTGCCGTAACCATCCCCGTAGCGGTTATCGGAGCGTTTATTGGTCTGGGTTTCCTCGGGTTCTCGATCAATGTGCTAACGCTGTTGGCGGTTATCCTGGCCATCGGACTGGTGGTGGACGACGCCATTGTCATGCTGGAAAACATCCAGCGCCGGATTGACGAAGGCGAGCCGCCCTTGCTGGCGGCCTACCGGGGAGCCAAACAGGTGGCCTTCGCGATTATTGCCACCACACTGACCCTGGTGGCGGTGTTCGTACCCATTTCCTTCATGGGCGGCAACATCGGCCGGCTGTTTGCCGAGTTCGGCTTTACCCTGGCTGCGGCGGTGGTGGTTTCCAGTCTGGTGGCGCTGACCCTGGCGCCCATGCTCTGTTCCAAGTGGCTGCGCCATAGCCCGGAATCCGCCGAGGGCCACCGGCTCTGGGCCGCCAGTGAAAAGGTTCTGAACGGTCTGACCCGGGGCTACGAACGGGCACTGCGCTTCTCTCTGCGGATGCCCGGTCTGCTTATCGGGCTCGGGCTGGCGGGCCTGGTGGTCACCGCAGTGATCTATCCGAAACTGCCCCAGGAGCTGGCCCCGACCGAGGACCGCGGCGTTATCATCATGCCTACCAGCGCGCCGCGGGGCTCCACGGTGGAATTCACGGACCACTATGTCCGCAAGGCCGAGGAGAAGTTGCTGCCCTACCTGGATCAGGGGATTGCCAATCGCCTGCTGTCCATCGTCGGTTTCCGGGATGAGGAAGACAATGCCTTCATGATCATGGGGCTGGAACCCTGGGAACAGCGGGACATCAAGCAGCAGCAGGTGACCAGTGAAATCCGTCAGAAACTCGGTGACCTGTCCGGCATCCGGACCGTGGCCATCAACCCGCCGGGTCTGGGCCAGCGTGGCTTCAGTCAGCCCGTGGAGTTCGTGGTGGCGGGTCCGGATTACGAGTCGGTGCAGGCCTGGAGTGAGGAGATTGTTGAGCGGGCGAAGGAAAATCCGGACCTCCTCAATGTCGAGACGGACTTCGAGCTGACCCGGCCGGAATTACGAGTGAGCATAGACCGGGAGCGGGCAGCGGACCTGGACATCACCGTTGAGGATGTGGGCCTGACCTTGCAGACCATGCTGGCATCCCGCCAGGTCACGACGTACCTGGATCGGGGCCGGGAGTACGACGTCATTGTCCAGGCCACCGAAGCCGACCGGGCGACGCCGGCAGACCTGGGCCAGATCTTCCTGCGCCCTCGCGAAGGGGGCAACCTCATTCCACTTCAGGCCCTGGTATCGGTGGAGGAAATCGGTGCCAACCCGGATTTGCGGCGGATTGACCGTTTGCCTGCGGTGGTGATCAGTGCGTCCCTGGCGGATGGTTATGACCTGGGCTCGGCGCTGACCTACCTTAATAACCTGGCTGTGGATAACCTGCCACCGGAAGCCCGGGTCAGCTATCAGGGTCTTTCCCGGGAATTCGAGGAATCCTCCAACGCCATCTACGTGACCTTCGGCCTGGCCTTCGTGATCGTGTTCCTGGTGCTGGCGGCCCAGTTCGAAAGCTGGATTCACCCCCTGATCATCATGCTGACCGTTCCGCTGGCGGTGACCGGGGCCCTGTTGGCGCTGTTATGGTCGGGTATCAGTCTGAACATCTACAGCCAGATCGGCATCATCATGTTGCTGGGGTTGATGGCCAAGAACGGCATATTGATCGTGGAGTTTGCCAACCAGCTCCGGGACAAGGGCTACGAGGTGCGTGAAGCGATCCTGAAGGGGGCCGTGCTCCGCTTCCGTCCGGTCCTGATGACCACCATTTCGACGGTATTCGGTGCCGTGCCCCTGGTGATTGCCACCGGTGCTGGCGCGGAAAGCCGGGCGGCCATTGGTATGGTGATCCTGGGCGGTCTGACCTTCGCCACCACACTCACCCTGTTTCTGATACCCGTTCTCTATAACCTGCTCGCCCGGTTTGCCAAGTCCTCCAATGCGGTGGAGCTGGAGCTGGAACGGCAGGCAGCCGGGCAGGCCGGGGGTACCGGACTGGCCACAGCACCGCAAAAGCGCGCAGATGATTTCTGATCGAATCAATATCACCATAAACGCCCTGAATTCTGTGGACAAATAAATGAACAACGTCCGGATAAACGCTGGACGAATTCAATAGATGTTATTAAAAACAATATCTTAGGGTGTTTTTTAGGGTGAATAATCAGTATTCTAAGTTGTGGATAACTTTTTGAAAACTTTTCTGAGAAGGCCGGTCCAAGCTACTGAAATATCATGAATTTCGGTTAATACTTATACAGATCGGAGGGTGTTCCGGCAGTTTTCAACAGCCAGACTCCCATCAAGGCTTTCAAGTGCTCGCGCCTCTGGTTAAAATTTGCGCATTCTAACTGCATTTTCCCGGGCGAGGCGTTATACTCGCCGCCCTGTTTTTATCCCCCGATTTCCGAGGTGAAGAGTGGAGTTTCCGACCCGTTTCGATGTCATTGTCATTGGTGGTGGCCACGCCGGTACCGAAGCCGCGCTGGCAGCGGCGCGCATGGGTTCGCAAACCCTGCTGCTGACCCACAACATTGAGACCCTGGGCCAGATGTCCTGTAACCCGGCCATCGGCGGGATCGGCAAGAGCCATCTGGTCAAGGAAATCGATGCCCTCGGTGGCGCCATGGCGCGCGCCACCGATCAGGCTGGTATCCAGTTCCGGGTGCTGAACAGCCGCAAGGGCCCGGCGGTACGAGCGACCCGTGCCCAGGCGGACCGGGTTCTCTACAAGGCTGCAATCCGCCACGTGCTGGAAAACCAGCCCAACCTCACCCTGTTCCAGCAGGCGGCGGACGACCTGATTGTGGAAAACGATCAGGTAACGGGCGTGGTGACCCAGACCGGTATCCGTTTCAACGCCAAAACCGTGGTGTTGACCACCGGTACCTTCCTCGGCGGCGTTATCCACATCGGTATGCAGCATCACTCCGGCGGCCGTGCCGGGGATGCCCCGGCCAATGCCCTGGCCAAGCGCCTGCGTGAATTGCCGTTCAATGTGGGTCGCCTGAAAACCGGCACGCCGCCGCGGATCGATGCCCGATCTGTGGATTTCTCCGTGATGGACGAGCAATGGGGAGACAACCCCACGCCGGTCATGTCCTTCCTCGGCAGCCGCGATGAGCATCCCGAGCAGATCTGCTGCTACGTCACCCGGACCACTGAGCAGACTCACGACATCATCCGCAGTGGTTTTGACCGCTCGCCCATGTTTGCCGGCGGCATCGAGGGCGTTGGTCCACGCTATTGTCCGTCCATCGAGGACAAGGTGAACCGTTTCGCGGACAAGGATTCGCACCAGATTTTCGTGGAGCCCGAGGGGCTGACCACCAACGAGCTCTATCCGAACGGAATCTCCACCAGCCTGCCTTTCGATATCCAGCTGGCGGCGGTGCGTTCGATTCCGGGCTTCGAGAACGCCCACATCACCCGCCCGGGCTACGCCATCGAATACGATTACCTGAATCCGCAGGACCTGCGCCATACCCTGGAAACCAAGTTCATCCAGGGCCTGTACTTTGCCGGCCAGATCAACGGCACCACCGGTTACGAAGAAGCCGGTGCCCAGGGCCTGTTGGCCGGCATCAATGCGTCGTTGCGTGCCCACGAGAAAGACGAATGGTACCCGCGCCGGGATGAGGCCTACCTCGGTGTCCTGGTGGACGACCTGATCACCATGGGCACCAATGAGCCCTACCGCATGTTCACCAGCCGCGCCGAATACCGGCTGATCCTGCGGGAAGACAATGCCGACCTGCGTCTGACCGAAACCGGCCGCAACCTCGGCCTGGTGGATGATGCGCGCTGGCAGAAGTTCAACGACAAGCGTGAAGGCATCGCCCGGGAGCGCAGCCGCCTGGAGTCCACCCGGATTCATCCGAACACCGAGGCGGGCGAGCGCGCCAACGGCTTCCTGAAACAGCCCATGGCCCGCGACCAGTCCCTGGCGGAGCTGCTGCGTCGTCCGGAGATTGCCTACGACCAGATCGCCGAGATTGGTGGCGAGCGTGCTGACGATCAGAATGTGGCGGACCAGGTGGAAATCGAGATCAAGTACGAGGGGTACATCTCCCGTCAGGCCGACGAGATCGAGCGCCTGCGCAAGAACGAGAACACCCCGCTGCCCATCGATCTGGACTACGACGTGATCGGCGGCCTGTCCAACGAGATCAAGCAGAAACTCAAGGATGTGCGGCCGGAGACCGTGGCCCAGGCCTCCCGTATCCAGGGTGTCACCCCGGCGGCGGTGAGCCAGATTCTGGTGCACCTGAAAAAGCGGGACCTGCTGCGCAAGCAGAGCGCCTGAGCCCGGATCCATGACGCAAGCACTCTGGCAACGCCAGCTCCGGGACGGGCTGGCCGACATGAATCTGTCCCTGACCGATGGCCAGCAGCAACAGCTGTTGGCCTTTCTGGCTTTGCTCAACAAGTGGAACAAGGCGTATAACCTCACCGCCGTGCGCGATGAGCGCGTGATGGTCTCACGGCAGTTGCTGGACAGCCTGAGCATTCTGCCCTGGGTGACAACCGATCATCTGCTTGATGTGGGTGCCGGCGGCGGTTTGCCGGGTATTCCCCTGGCCATCGCCCTGCCGGACAAGCGTTTCACCCTGCTCGACAGCAACGGCAAGAAAACCCGTTTTCTCAACCAGTGTGTGCTGGAGCTGGGTCTGGACAATGTGGAGGTGATCCACGGCCGGGCCGAGGACTGTCGGCCAGAGCAGCTCTTTACCCAGATCAGCAGCCGCGCCTTCACCGCGCTGGAGAACCTGGTGACCTGGTGTGGCTCGCTGCTGGCAAATGGGGGCGAGTTCCTTGCCATGAAAGGTCAGTTTCCGGATGATGAGGTGGCTGCCCTTCCGGCTGGCTGGCAAGTAGAATCCAGTCATTCCCTGAAGGTCCCCGGCGCAGATGGCGAGCGGCATTTGCTGGTCGTTGCCCGGACAGAGCATTCCCGGTAACCCGCAACAGGAGGCAAAACATGGCGCGCGTGATGGCAGTGACCAATCAGAAAGGCGGTGTGGGCAAGACCACCACCTGCGTCAACCTGGCCGCCTCCCTGGCCGCGATCAAGCGGCGGGTGCTGCTGGTGGATATGGATCCCCAGGGTAACGCGACCATGGGCAGTGGTGTGGATAAAAACGCCCTGGAGTTGTCCGGCTATGATGTCCTGACCAAGCGTGCGGCCCCGGCCGACGTCATTGTCACGGTGGAGAACGGTGGTTTCGACCTGCTGCCGGCCAATGGCGACCTGACTGCGGCGGAAGTGGAACTGATGAACGAGATCGGTCGGGAACATCGTCTGCGGTTGGCCCTGAACAGTATCCGGGATCGTTACGATTACATCCTTATTGATTGCCCGCCCTCCCTCAACCTGCTGACCGTCAACGCCCTGTCCGCAGCGGACTCGGTGCTGATCCCGATGCAGTGCGAGTATTACGCCCTGGAGGGTCTAGCGGCCCTGATGAATACGGTTGAACAAATCCAGGAAACGGTGAATCCGAACCTGGAAATCGAGGGTTTGTTGCGCACCATGTACGATCCACGCAACAGTCTTACCCTGGATGTCTCCGCGCAGCTGGCAGAATTTTTCGGTGACAAGGTCTACCGGGCGGTAATCCCCCGTAATGTCCGACTGGCGGAGGCGCCTAGCTATGGCCTGCCGGCCCTGAAGTACGACCGTGCGTCCAAGGGTGCCGTGGCGTACCTGGCGCTGGCGGGTGAAATGGTCCGTCGCCATGGCTCGAAAAAGACATCCGCGCCGGTTGCGGTGTAACATACGCGGCCGTTGGCACACGATACATAACGCTTTTCAACGGGAAGAATGACAGACACCATGGCGGCGAAGAAACGAGGATTGGGTGAGCGTGGACTGGGAGCCCTGTTGCAGGGTTCTAAGGTCAACCTGAACCAGGAGGTGAAGGACCACGACGGCGAGCTGCGCGAGATCCCGATTGATCTGGTTCAGCGTGGCCGCTACCAGCCCCGTCGGGATATGGATCCCGCCGCCCTCCAGGAACTGGCCGACTCCATCCGCCAACAGGGCGTGATGCAGCCGGTGGTCGTCCGTCCGATTGCCGAGGGCCGCTTCGAGCTCATCGCCGGTGAGCGCCGCTGGCGCGCCGCCCAGATCGCCGAGCTGGACAGCATTCCCGCCATCATCCGCGATGTCCCCGATGATGCCGCCATTGCCATGGCGCTCATCGAGAATATCCAGCGGGAAAATCTCAACCCCATCGAGGAAGCGTTTGCCCTGCAGCGGCTCCAGGACGAGTTCGGCCTGACCCAGGCGCAGGTCGCCGAAGCGGTGGGCAAGTCACGCACCACCATTACCAACCTGCTGCGCCTGATCGGCCTGACCGAGGATGTCCGGCTGATGCTGGAACACGGCGACCTTGAGATGGGCCATGGCCGGGCCATGCTGACCCTGCCCCCGGAACTCCAGATGCAGGTGGCCCGTCAGGTGGTGGCCAAGTCCCTGTCAGTGCGCCAGACTGAAGCGCTGGTGCGCCGGGTCCAACAACAATCGCCCCGGGACAAGTCGAAAGACAAGGGCGCCATTGACCCGAACATCCGCGCTTTGCAGGACGATCTGGCCGAGCGACTCGGTGCTCGCGTCTCCATCAGTCATGGACAGCGTGGCAAGGGTAAGCTGGTGATCGAATACAGTTCGCTCGACGAGTTGGATGGCATCCTGGGCCACATCAAATAGCCGTCTTTTTTTCCTACTCTTTTCGACCCCCCTACGAAAGTCCCTGGGGGACCATTCACACAACATGTAGTGTTCAACTTTTGTTCCCGCACCTATTTCTGTTGGGTGCGCGCAAACACCACTGATTTCGCGTTATCCGGGCTTTCAAGTAGCGGTCGGATTTGTTGATTCGTGCACATTGAACACATATAATCTGCGGCGCTTGTATCGGTGTATTTGTTTATTTTTTAGACCGAATCGAGTCGAAAACACCGAATTCCCGGGAAAAACATGACGAAGGCAACCCCGAGCGGCATTCGCCGCCCGCCCATCGCACGATGGTTTTTTATTGAGAGTGTGATTCTTGTCGTCGTCAGCCTGGCTTTTTTGTTACGCAGCCAGGTCGCAGGTTATTCAGCGCTACTTGGGGGCCTTATCTTTCTACTGCCCCACGGTTACTTTGCGCTCAAGGCATTCCGCTACTCCGGCGCGCGGTCTGCCAAAAAGATCATGAGTTCTTTTTACCAGGGTGAGGCCGGCAAGCTCATCCTGTGTGCCATCCTCTTCACGATGGTGTTCAAATGGATTCAGCCGCTTGATATAGCGGCACTTTTTTTAACATTTGCGATCATGCTGGTCACCAACTGGTTGACGCCGCTTCTCGCGGGCAGCAATACGCAGCAAAGCTAACTGGACCTGGGAACCCGTTATGGCAGGAAGTGCATCCGAATATATACAGCATCACCTCCAGAACCTGACCTACGGTAAACTGCCGGCCGGATACGAGCGTGCCGACGGTTCCGTAGTACAAGAAGCCACCTGGACACTGGCCCGTAATGGCCAGGAAGCCTCTGACATGGGCTTCTGGGCATTGCACATCGATTCTCTGGGCTGGGCCGTGGGCCTGGGTGTTCTGTTCCTTTTTCTGTTCCGCATGGCCGCCAAGCGCGCGACCTCTGATCAGCCCGGCGGGCTCCAGAACTTCGTTGAAGTGATGGTCGAGTTCGTGGACAACAGCGTCAAGGAAACCTTCCACGGCAAGAACAAGGTGATAGCCCCGCTGTCCCTGACCATCTTCTGCTGGATTTTCCTGATGAACCTGATGGACCTGGTGCCGGTAGATTTCCTGCCGCAGCTGTTCCACCTGATGGGTCTGGAGTACATGAAGGTCGTTCCGACCACTGACGTGAACGTGACCCTGGGTATGTCCCTGTCCGTGTTCGCGCTGATCATCTACTACAGCCTGAAAGTGAAGGGCGTGGGCGGCTTCCTCGGTGAGCTGACCCTGCATCCCTTCTCTTCCGACAACCTGTTCCTGAAGATTCTGCTGGTACCGGTGAACTTCCTGCTGGAAGGCGTGAGCCTGATCGCCAAGCCGATCTCACTGGCGCTGCGTCTGTTCGGTAACCTGTACGCCGGCGAGCTGATCTTCATCCTGATTGCACTGCTGCCGCTGTGGGCACAGTGGACACTGTCTGTACCCTGGGCGATCTTCCACATCCTGGTTATCACCCTGCAGGCATTCATATTCATGATGTTGACGATCGTGTACCTGAGCATGGCTCACGAAGACAGTCACTGATCGGACACCATTGAACCGTAGTCTTAAACCCTAAACCCTTAAACTGAAAACCTAACTGAAACTGGGAGTTATCATGGAAACTGTAGTTGGAATGACCGCTATTGCTGTTGCACTGCTGATCGGCCTGGGTGCCCTGGGTACTGCAATCGGCTTTGGTATCCTCGGTGGCAAGTTCCTGGAAGGCGCTGCGCGTCAGCCGGAAATGACCCCGATGCTGCAGGTTAAAATGTTCATCGTTGCTGGTCTGCTGGACGCCGTAACCATGATCGGTGTTGGTATCGCGCTGTTCTTCACTTTCGCCAACCCGTTTGTCGGCCAGATCGCCGGTTAATCGAGTCGAAAGCCGGGGGCTTTACCCCGGTCAGATGATTCTTAACAAAACAGGCGAGAGGTGAAGACGTGAACATTAATTTGACGATGATTGGTCAAGCCATCGCGTTCTTTATCTTTGTCGTCTTCTGCATGAAGTATGTGTGGCCGCCCATCATGGCCGCACTGCAGGAGCGTCAAAAGAAGATCGCTGACGGCCTGGCTGCTTCAGACCGTGCTGCGCGCGATCTGGAACTGGCTCAGGAAAAGTCAGCTCAGGAACTGCGTGAAGCCAAGCAGGAAGCTGCGGCCCTGATTGAGCAGGCCAACAAGCGTGCGGCCCAGATTGTGGAAGCGTCCAAAGACGATGCCCGCAAGGAAGGTCAGAAGCTGATTGAGCAGGCCCAGGCCGAAATTGAACAGGAGCGTAATCAGGCTCGTGACGCCCTGCGTGCAGAAATTGCCGCAATCGCAGTCGCCGGTGCTGAGAAGATCCTGGAAACCTCTGTCGATGCCTCCAAGCACAACGAGATGTTGGAAAAACTGGCGGCAGAACTTTAAACGGCGAGGTTCATCATGGCAGAACTGAGAACGCTGGCCCGTCCATACGCGAAAGCAGCATTTGCAGCCGCCCAGGAGCATAAAGAGCTGGCTGAGTGGTCCCAGGTGCTGACGATTGCCGGACAGGTCACCGCGAATGAAGACATCCGACAGCTTCTCGCGAATCCGGGTCTGGAAGAGCAGAAGAAAGCCGAACTGATTCTGGAGGTCGTCGAGGACGGCGTTACAGAGCAGGTTCGCAATTTCTTCGCTGTACTGGCAGAAAACCGCCGGCTGACTCTTCTTCCTGAGATTGCAGCGCTCTTCAACACGTACCGGGCTGATCTGGAGCGCACTGTTGATATCGACGTCACCGCCGCATTCGAGCTGACGGACGAACAGCAACAGAAGCTCGCCCAGGCGCTCTCCGAAAAACTCGAGCGGAAAGTGTCACTCGCAGCGTCACTGGACAAGTCTCTGATTGGCGGTGTGATTATCCGCACCGGCGATCTGGTCATTGACGCATCTGTACGCGGAAAGCTGGACAAGCTGGCCGACGCACTGGGCTCCTGATTTCAGCACAAGGTTTGAGGATATTGGCATGCAGCAACTGAATCCATCCGAGATCAGTGACATCATCAAGAAGAGAATCGAGAAGCTCGATATCTCTTCCGAAGCAAAGAACGAAGGTACGATCCTGTCCGTTTCTGACGGTATCGTGCTGATCCACGGTCTCGCCGACGTTATGTACGGTGAGATGATTGAATTCGCCAATGGCACGTTCGGCATGGCTCTGAACCTGGAGCGTGATTCCGTTGGTGCGGTTGTACTGGGTGACTACGAAGGTCTGGCAGAAGGCCAGAAGGTTCGTTGTACCGGCCGCATCCTGGAAGTTCCGGTCGGTCCGGAACTGATGGGTCGTGTGGTTGACGCCCTGGGTAACCCGATCGACGGTAAAGGCGATCTGGGCACCGACCTGAGTTCTCCGGTCGAGAAGGTTGCACCCGGCGTTATCGCTCGTCAGTCCGTTGACGAGCCGGTCCAGACCGGTCTGAAAGCCATCGACACCATGGTGCCGATCGGTCGTGGTCAGCGTGAGCTGATCATCGGTGACCGTCAGATCGGTAAGACCGCGGTTGCGATCGACGCGATCATCAACCAGAAGGACACCGGCATCAAGTGTATCTACGTTGCCGTTGGCCAGAAGCAGTCTTCCATCGCAGCCGTCGTACGTAAGCTGGAAGAGCACGGTGCCATGGACCACACCATCGTGGTTGCCGCCGGTGCCGCCGATCCTGCAGCGATGCAGTTCCTGGCGCCGTACTCCGGTACCTCCATGGGTGAATACTTCCGCGACCGCGGTGAAGACGCCCTGATCATCTACGATGATCTGTCCAAGCAGGCTGTGGCTTATCGCCAGATCTCCCTGCTGCTGCGTCGTCCGCCGGGCCGTGAAGCCTACCCGGGTGACGTTTTCTACCTGCACTCGCGTCTGCTGGAGCGCGCCTCCCGCGTAAACGCCGAGTACGTAGAGCAGCTGACCAACGGTGAAGTGAAAGGCCAGACCGGTTCCCTGACCGCGCTGCCGATCATCGAGACCCAGGCCGGTGACGTTTCCGCGTTCGTACCGACCAACGTGATCTCCATCACCGACGGCCAGATCTTCCTGGAAACCAACCTGTTCAACTCCGGCATCCGTCCGGCGATGAACGCCGGTATCTCCGTATCCCGGGTAGGTGGTTCCGCCCAGACCAAGATCATGAAGAAGCTTGGCGGTAACATCCGTCTGGCCCTGGCCCAGTATCGTGAACTGGCCGCTTTCGCCCAGTTTGCTTCCGATCTCGACGAAGCAACCCGTAAGCAGCTTGAGCACGGTCAGCGTGTTACGGAACTCATGAAGCAGAACCAGTACAGCCCGATGTCCGTGGCTGAGATGGGCACCGTTCTGTTTGCAGCCAACGAAGGCTTCCTGGACGACGTTGATGTCGACAAGGTAGTGAAGTTCGAAGCGCAGATGCTTGACTGGATGCGCTCCGAGCAGAAAGACCTCCTCGACAAGATCAACGAGAAAGGCGATTACAACGACGAAATCGCTGCCGGCCTGAAAGCTGCACTTGAGAAATTCAAGACCACTCAGAGCTGGTAAGAAATCGGGCCTGCGGCGTCAGTCGCGGGCCGCTTTCGTAGCAACGAGTGTCTAACTTGAGAAGGCAGTGAGTTATGGCCGTCGGCAAAGAAATACGTAACCAGATTTCAAGCATCAAGAGCACGCAGAAAATCACCAGCGCCATGGAAATGGTGGCTGCGAGTAAGATGCGGAAGGCTCAGGAGCGCATGCAGGCGACTCGCCCGTATGCCGACAAGATGCGTCAGGTGATCGGGCACATTGCCAAGGCGAATGCTCAGTACAAGCACCCGTTCATGGTCGAGCGCGACGTCAAGCGCGTGGGCTATATCGTGGTGTCAACTGATCGTGGCCTCTGCGGTGGTCTGAACATCAACCTGTTCAAAGCGCTTGTCCGTGAAATGAAAGCGTGGAAAGAAAAAGGAGTCGAAACCGATCTGTGCGCCATCGGGCAGAAAGGGGCTTCCTTTTTCCGGAGTTACGGCGGCAACGTCGTTGCGGCGTTGACCCACCTGGGTGACAGCCCGAGCTCCGAAAAACTCATCGGCAACGTCAAGGTTATGCTGGACGCGTTCTCGGAAGGCAAGATCGATCGCCTTTATGTGGTAAGCAACGAGTTCGTCAACACCATGACCCAGAGCCCGAAGGTGGAGCAGCTTCTGCCCCTGCCTCCGAGCGAAGACGAAGAAGAGATCAAGAACCAGTGGGATTATCTCTACGAGCCCGATGCCAGGCAGATCCTCGATGGCCTTCTGCCACGTTTTATTGAATCCCAGGTATACCAGGGTGTGGTAGAGAATCTGGCATGTGAACAGGCAGCCCGGATGATCGCCATGAAGAGCGCAACTGATAACGCCGGTAACATTATCGACGAACTTCAGCTGGCTTATAACAAGGCGCGTCAGGCAGCCATCACCCAAGAGATTTCAGAGATTGTGAGCGGTGCGGCTTCGGTCTGATCACCCCATAATCCAACTGGTTTTATTGACTATCAAGATAACGAGGAACCGAGCATGAGTAGCGGACAAATCGTTCAGATCATTGGCGCGGTTATCGACGTGGAATTCCCACGTGACTCCGTACCCAACGTATATGACGCACTGCTGCTTGAAGGTGGCGAAACAACTCTGGAAGTCCAGCAGCAGCTGGGTGACGGCATTGTTCGTACCATCGCCATGGGCAGCACCGAAGGCCTCAAGCGTGGCCTGAAAGCAGATAACACCGGCGCTCCGATCTCCGTACCCGTAGGTACCGAGACCCTGGGCCGGATCATGGACGTTCTGGGTCGTCCCATCGACGAACAGGGCGACATCGGTGAGCAGGAAAAGTGGGCCATCCACCGGAAGGCGCCGGGCTATGCCGATCAGGCGGCCTCTGCTGACCTGCTGGAAACCGGCATCAAGGTTATCGACCTGATTTGCCCGTTCGCCAAGGGTGGTAAGGTTGGCCTGTTCGGCGGCGCGGGCGTCGGCAAGACCGTAAACATGATGGAACTGATCAACAACATCGCGAAAGAGCACTCCGGTCTCTCCGTATTCGCCGGTGTTGGTGAGCGTACCCGGGAAGGTAACGACTTCTACTATGAAATGAAGGAGTCCAACGTTCTCGATAAGGTTGCCATGGTTTACGGCCAGATGAACGAGCCCCCCGGAAACCGTCTGCGTGTGGCCCTGACCGGTCTCACCATGGCCGAGAAGTTCCGTGACGAGGGCCGTGACGTCCTGCTGTTCGTTGACAACATCTACCGTTACACCCTGGCCGGTACCGAGGTATCTGCACTGCTGGGCCGTATGCCGTCCGCGGTAGGTTACCAGCCGACCCTGGCCGAGGAGATGGGTCAGCTGCAGGAGCGGATCACGTCCACCAAGACTGGTTCCATCACGTCTATCCAGGCGGTCTACGTACCGGCGGATGACTTGACTGACCCGTCTCCGGCAACCACCTTCTCGCACCTGGATGCGACCGTGGTACTGAGCCGTGACATCGCCTCCAAGGGTATCTACCCGGCGATCGATCCGCTGGATTCCACCTCTCGTCAGCTGGATCCGCTGATCATCGGTCAGGAGCACTACGAAGTTGCTCGTGGCGTGCAGACCAACCTGCAGCGCTACAAGGAACTGAAAGACATCATCGCCATCCTGGGTATGGATGAACTGTCAGAAGAAGACAAACTGACCGTAGCCCGTGCCCGTAAGATCGAGCGTTTTCTGTCCCAGCCGTTCCACGTTGCTGAAGTATTCACCGGCTCTCCCGGCAAGTACGTGTCTCTGAAAGAGACCATCAGCAGCTTTAAGGGCATCCTCAACGGTGACTATGACGACATGCCTGAGCAGGCGTTCTACATGGTCGGTACCATCGAGGAAGCGGTCGAGAAAGCGAAGGAAATGAAGAGCAAGGGCGAGTAAACTGAAGCCTGAGCCCGAATTTCCGGATCGATCAGAGAGGCAACTGACATGGGTATGACCGTGCATTGTGACGTGGTAAGTGCCGAAACAAAGATCTATTCCGGATTGGTAGAGATGCTGATCGCAGCGGGTTCTGAGGGTGACCTGGGTATTGCCCCGGGTCACACTCCGCTGCTGACCCAGCTGAAGCCTGGTCCCATTCGGATCATCAAGCAGGGCGGTGAGGAAGAAATTCTTTACGTGTCCGGCGGATATCTGGAGGTCCAGCCCAATCTGGTGACTTTGCTGGCAGACACAGCCGTTCGTGCAAAGGATGTGGACGAAGCTGCTGCGCTTGAAGCCCAGAAAGAGGCTGAGAAGGCACTTGCCGACAAGACCGGTGAATTCGAGTATTCCCGTGCCGCTGCGGAATTGGCCGAGGCTGTTGCACAGCTTCGTACCATCCAGCAGCTGCGTAACAAAATGCGCTAAGCGTTTTCGTTTCGGGTTTGCCGAACACCAAAGCCGCATCCTGAGCGGCTGGAACACCAACGCCCCGCGTTGGCGATCCGGCCCTGATGGTTGCGGCTTTTTTATTGATTCAAACAAACATCCCGGGAGCCTGAGTTTTCCATGAGCCCGTTACACGTTGTGATCCTGGCCGCCGGCCAGGGCTCCAGAATGAAATCCGCCCTGCCCAAGGTCCTGCATCCGGTGGCTGGCAAAGCGATGCTGCATCACGTGGTGGATACCGCCAAACAGCTGGGCGCGGAGAAAATACACACGGTGATTGGCCATGGCGCAGAGCAGGTCCGTGCCTCCCTCGACGAGGAGGCGGTGAACTGGGTACTTCAGTGCGACCAGCTGGGCACCGGCCACGCCGTCGCCCAGGCGTTGCCGGATCTGCCGGACGACGCCCGGGTCCTCGTCCTGTACGGAGATGTCCCGCTGACCCGTCGGGAAACCCTTGAGGCCATGGTCAGCGAACTGGACGAGCGCAATCTGGCGCTGCTGACCGTGGATATGGACAACCCCCACGGTTATGGGCGGATCGTGCGCAACGACCGGGACGAGGTCCAGGCGATTGTTGAGCAGAAAGATGCCACGGCCGAACAGCAGGCCATCCATGAGGTCAACACCGGCATTCTGGCGGTATCGGCACAGCACCTGAAAAGCTGGTTGCCGACCCTGTCCAACAGCAACGCCCAGGGCGAGTATTACCTGACCGACATTATCGCCATGGCCGTCGATCACGGGCTTGCCGTTACCGTCTCCCAGCCCCTCAACCCGTTCGAGGTGCAGGGTGTGAACAACCGGGTGCAGCTTGCGGAGCTGGAACGCTGGTATCAGCGCCAGCAGGCCGAGCGCCTGATGACCGAGGGCGCCAGCCTGGCGGACCCGGCCCGGGTAGATGTCCGCGGTGAGCTGACCATTGGCAACGATCTGTGGATCGACGTGAACGCAGTCTTCGAAGGCCAGGTCACCCTGGGCAGCAACGTGGTGATCGGGCCGAATTGCGTGATCAAGGATGCCACCATTGCCGACGGCGTCGAGATCAAGGCCAACAGCGTCATCGAGGGCGCGGTCATTGGCGCCAATGCGCAGATTGGGCCTTTCGCGCGACTGCGGCCGGGTACCGAACTGGCTGCCAACACCAAGGTAGGCAACTTCGTCGAAACCAAGAAAGCGGTGGTAGGCGAGGGCAGCAAGATCAATCACCTGAGCTATGTGGGTGATGCCTCCCTGGGTCGTAATGTGAATGTGGGTGCAGGTACCATCACCTGCAATTATGATGGGGTGAACAAATACCGGACGGTGATCGGTGACGGCGTCTTCGTGGGCTCCAATACCTCGCTCGTTGCCCCGGTCACAATCGCGCCGGAGGCGACCATCGGTGCCGGGTCTACCATCACCCGGGATGTCGCCGACAGCGAGCTGGCCGTGGCCCGTGGCCGGCAGCGGAATATCTCCGGTTGGGAAAAGCCGAAAAAAGCGTAAACAAACGATCAGCGAACAGGTGATAACAGCATGTGTGGGATTGTAGGAGCGGTTTCCGAACGGGACGTCCAGGGTATTCTGCTGGAGGGACTGCGCCGCCTTGAGTACCGGGGTTACGACTCCGCCGGCATGGCGGTCCTGGATGGCCGGCACCAGGTGCAGCGCGCACGGGAAGTCGGCAAGGTTGCCGCGCTGGCCGAGGCCATCGAGGCCAATCCGCTCAGTGGCCACCTGGGCATTGCCCATACCCGCTGGGCCACCCACGGCGAGCCCTCCCAGATAAATGCCCACCCGCACATGTCCGGTGACCGCCTGGCCATTGTCCACAACGGCATCATCGAGAACTACCAGGAATTGCGGGAAGAACTGAAAGCCGATGGCTTCGAATTTTCCTCCCAGACCGACACCGAAGTGGTCGCGCACCTGATCGAGAAGAACTACCGGGAACTGGGCGAGCTGTACGCGGCGGTAAAAGCCGCGATCGCCCGTTTGCGTGGCGCCTACGCTCTGGCCGTCGTACATGCCGATGAGCCGGATCACCTGGTGGTATGTCGTGAAGGCAGCCCGCTGGTCATAGGCGTGGGCATCGGCGAGAACTTTATCGCCTCGGACCAGCTGGCCTTACTGCCGGTGACGGACCGGTTCATGTTCCTCGAAGAGGGCGACATGGCCGACATCCGCAAAGACCGGATCGAGATCCATGACCGTGAGGGCACCCCGGTCGAGCGGCAGGTCACCCGTTTCGAACACGGCGCCGACTCCGCCGACAAGGGTGAATACCGTCACTTCATGCTCAAGGAAATCTACGAGCAACCGAAGGTCATCAAGGCCACCATGGAAGGCCGCCTGACCGATACTCGGGTGCTGGAACAGGCCCTGGGCACCGAAGCGGCCAATCTTCTGGACAATGTGCGCCATGTGCAGATCATCGCCTGTGGAACCTCCTACCATGCGGGCATGGTCGCCCGTTACTGGATCGAGGAACTGGCCGGTGTGCCCTGTTCCGTGGAAGTGGCTTCCGAGTTCCGTTACCGCAAGCACGTGATCCAGCCGGATACCCTGTTCCTGTGCATTTCCCAGTCTGGTGAGACCGCTGATACCCTGGCCGCCCTGCGCCAGGCCAAGGAAGCCGGTTTCCGCGCCGCGCTGGCCATCTGCAACGTGCCGGGCAGTTCCCTGGTGCGCGAGTCGGACCTGGTGATCATGACCCAGGCCGGCCCCGAGATTGGCGTGGCGTCCACCAAGGCTTTCACCACCCAGCTCACCGCGTTGCTGATCTTCACCCTGGCCCTGGCCCGTCACAACGGTCTCACCGAAGAGCGCGAAGCCGACATCGTCAAGGCCATTCACCAGCTGCCCGGGCAGGTCAACGACATCCTGGCCCTGGATGGCGAGATCGAGGAGATGTCGAAGGCCTTCATGGATAAACACCACAGCCTGTTCCTGGGTCGTGGTTCCCAATACCCGGTGGCCATGGAAGGAGCGCTCAAGCTCAAGGAAATCTCCTACATCCACGCCGAGGCCTACCCGGCCGGTGAGCTCAAGCACGGCCCGCTCGCTCTGGTGGACAGCGAAATGCCTGTGGTCACGGTTGCCCCCAACAATGACCTGGTGGAAAAGCTCAAGTCCAACCTCGAAGAAGTCCGCGCCCGGGGCGGTGAGCTGTTCGTGTTTGCAGACAAGGCTTCGGATGTGAAGCCGGAGGAAGGCGTCCACGTGATGCAGATTCCGTCCGTGCACGAAATCACGGCGCCCATTGTCTACACCCTGCCGCTCCAGTTGCTGTCTTACCATGTGGCCGTGCTCAAGGGTACGGATGTGGATCAGCCGAGGAATCTGGCGAAGAGTGTGACCGTGGAGTAATCGTCCTCCTCCATAGGACACTAAGCCCGTTGTGATCCTCAACGGATCAAAAGACCTCCTGTTATGCTTAGGGCATTCAGGAGGTTTTTTCTTATCTTTCCTGAACACCTGATTAGGTTTGGCCTTGGAGGATGAGGCAAATGAAAACTCTATTGATCAACGCCGATATGGGCGAGAGTTTCGGCCCCTGGGTGATGGGCATGGACGAGCACGTCATGCCCCATGTCGATCTGGCCAACGTGGCCTGTGGTTTCCACGCTTCTGATCCACACGTCATCCGTCGCACGGTCCGGTTGGCGAAACAGTACGGTGTGAAGGTGGGTGCGCACCCGTCGTATCCGGATCTGGTGGGGTTTGGCCGGCGTTCCATTGCCTGTTCGCCGGATGAAGTGGAGGATCTGGTGCTGTACCAGATCGGGGCTTTGTCCGGCATTTGCCAGGCCGAGGGCACGCGGATCCACTACGTCAAACCGCACGGTGCCCTGTACAACGACATGATTCGTGACGCCGGCCTGTTCGAGGCCGTGGTCAAGGCGGTACAGGATTTTGACGAGCACTTGCCTCTGATGACCATGGCCTCCTGTGATACCTCGATGGCGCAGGAGATCGCCGATCGCTACGGTATAAAGCTCTGGTTCGAAGCCTTCGCCGACCGTGCCTATGACGAGCAGGGGCGGCTTGTGTCCCGGCGAACACCGGGTGCGGTTCATGAGGATCCCGACACGATCCTGGATCAGGCCGTGCGGATCGCCAAGGGAGAACCGCTGACTGCCATTGATGGCAGCGAGATTGTGTTGAACGCCGATACCCTGTGCGTGCATGGCGACAACAATGAATCCATCGCCGCAATCCAGTCCATCCGGGAAGCGATCCTGGCGCTGGGTCACCGGGCATGACCGGCAAATCCCATGATGCGCTGCCGCGGCTTGAATCGGCCGGAATCGACGGCTGGATGGTTCGGCTGTTCGAGCAGATCGAGGAGACCAATCTGCCCTGGATTACAGCCTTGGCGCGTCACTGCCAATCAGAGTTTGGCGACGCACTGGTCGATCTGGTGCCGTCCTACACGACGTTGTTGGTGGTTTTCGATCCCTTCCGGTTGTCTCCTTCCGAGGCACGGCAAAAGCTTGTGCGCTTGCTGACCGATCTGGAGCCGGACGAAACCGTTGGCACCGGTCGGGTTCACGAACTACCGACCTTTTATGATCCCAGCGTCGGGCCGGACCTGGCCCGGGTGGCGGAACAAACAGGCATGACCGTGGACGAGGTCATCGCGTGCCACAGTGGCAAAACCTATCGGGTCTTTGCCCTCGGCTTCGCCCCCGGTTTCGCCTTTATGGGCCTGACCGATCCGCGCCTGGAATGTCCCCGGCTCGACACGCCCCGCAAGAAGGTGCCCGTGGGCAGCGTTGCCATCGCCGCCCGCCAGACGGCCGCCTATCCAACCGCCACCCCCGGCGGCTGGAACCTGCTCGGCCGAACCAGTGCCAGTCTGTTCGACCGAGAGAGAGAGGGTTTCAGCCTGCTGAACGTGGGCGATGAAGTGCGTTTTGTCTCTGTCAGCCGTGAGCAATTCGAAAACCAAGGCGGTGATACCACCCCCATGGAGGCGAAGGGATGACTGTTGCGCGCAACACGGAAACCGCCATCCGGGTTCACCAGGCCGGGCCTTTGGCACTGCTGCAGGACCGGGGCCGGTTCGGAGTGCGCCATCTGGGCGTGACCCAGGGTGGCCCGGCGGATCTGTATTCCTGGGCCTGGGCCAATTACCTGGCGGGTAACCCGTGGGGCACGGCGAGCCTGGAAATCACCTTTGGCGGGCTGCAGCTGCTTGCGGAGCGGGATCTGGACTTCGCCCTCGCCGGCGCTGACCTTGGCGCCACCCTCGACGGGCAACCGGTGCCCCTGTGGCAACGGGTAACCTGGAAGGAAGGTCAGAAACTGGCCTTTGCCTCACCGGTGAGCGGACTGCGGGCTTACCTGTCGGTTCGGGGTGGCTTTGCGGCAGAACCCGTGATGGGCAGCGTTGCCACGGTTGGCCGCGAGCAGTTGGGTGGTTTCGACGGCTGGGGCAGCAAGCTGGCGGACGGTGACCGGCTGGCCATTTATACCCCCGAAGGGCAGCCGCCAGAAGCGACGACCGGTGCGCCGGATCATGCCCGCACGGATTTCCGGGAGGCGCCGGTGCTGGACCTGCTACCCGGCGCCCAGATCGCGGAGTTCACCGGCCGCAGCCTCTACGATGCCTTCAATACCCGGTGGCGGGTGGATGACCGGGCAGACCGGATGGGCGTACGCCTGCTGGGGCCGAAATTGCAGTGCCGGATCCGATCTCTCATCTCCGAGGGCATCAACCTTGGCGGCATTCAGGTGCCGCCGGATGGCCAACCCATTGCCCTGCTCAATGACCGCCAGACCATCGGCGGCTACCCAAGACTCGGGGCACTGTCTCCGTTGTCCGCCTCCCGGCTGGCGCAGTGCCTGCCGGGCCAGGAAGTTCGGCTGAGGGCCTGTGGGAGTGGGCCGGTGCTGGAGTATTACCGGTCTTTCCTGGCGGGATTCCGGCCCTGAACAGGGCTGGTGCCGTTTTCCAACTCCCGATCGCGGTAATTACCTAGCTGAACCGTTTCAATATCAGCAATTATTAATTTGTTGAATTATAAGGCTAAAATCTATAGTCAATGTTGGATTTAACAAATTTTACAATGTGTTTTCAGGAGTTTACGTTGGTCGTATGGCCTCCCATAAGGTCGCTCAGTATCATCGCCGGACGAATTGTGTACAGCTTCTGAAATCATCCGGACCGCTCATGAAAGCTTTTCCCCTGATTGTTTCCCTCCTTGTTATCGTGTTTCCTGCTATTGCTCAGGCGGCCCCGGAACTGGTGGTCCGGAGCGGCTCAAAAATTCTGGTCCTGGACCGGGAGGAGCTGGAGACCTTCCCGCAAACCACGGTTACCACTGCCAGTCCTTATTACGACGGATTGATGGCGTTCTCAGGCCCGACACTCAAGCGAGTCATCGAGACCTTCGGTCTCTCCGACCAGACCCGGATAACATTCAGGGCACTGAACGATTACCAGGTCAGTGGAACTCTGGAGGAGGTTCTGGAGCTTGATGCGATTGTTGCCACCCGAATGGAAGGCAAAACCATGTCGATCCGCAACCGTGGGCCTTTCTGGATCATGTTACCGTTGTCGGAGCGTCCTGAGTTGGATCACGGTGATTATCATCGCTTCATGATTTGGCAGCTGGACCAGATTGAGTTGAACTGACGTGAACACAGATTCCGTACTGACACGGCTGTTCTCCCGCACCACCATTGTGTTTCTCTTCGTCACGGTGATGTGCCTGCTTTCCGCAAGCTTTTACACCTATCTGGAAGATCGGAAACTCGAATCTTTTTCTCTTGGTGCCATGCGTATGGCGTCATGGAATCTGGCGCAACTCGGTAACGAGGCGAGTGCTTTCGACCGGGAAATGGCCCTGATGAGCGAAGGTGTGGGCGATCCCGAGGAATTCATGCTGCGTTACGATGTGCTCTGGAGCCGGTACGACTATCTGCTGACCGGGAAGGAGTCCCTGCCAACCCGGCGTCATCAGGACAACAAGCAGCGCCTGACGGCTCTGTTCGCCGATCTTAAAGCTCTGGAACCTGCCCTTGTCGGACGTATTGATGATCCCGATGCGGACTGGTTGGCGCCGGCGGCAGAGTGGGACCGTCAAAAAGCGGGTGTGCAGCAGCTGGTCATTGATAATTTCGTGGGGGATGAGACCGGTCAGCTCATGGTGGATGTGGAAGCCTCCCGTGCCCGACTCGCCAATCTCCGGCTTCTCACTCTGGCAGCACTGGTCGTCGTGTTCCTGTACATGGCGCTGGCCTTCCTGTTTGTGCGCAAGCAATCCCGGACCGATCGGATTACAGGCCTGCCCAATAGCAACTACCTTCGATCAATCCGTAAGGTTGACCCGGACCGGATGATCGTCGTCGGCAAAATCCGGGAGTTCGGGGTGGTGTTCAGCGAATACGGAAACGAGGCGGCGATAGAACTCGCCAGGCTCTTCGCCCGCAAGCTGAAGGCGCATCTGGGGACAGAGGATGAAGTGATTCAGCTGGGTCTGAGCGAATACGTCCTTCTCCTTGCTCCGGGACGTCATGAGACTGCTGAAGAGATGATTGAAAAGCTGGTGGCAGCCACGACGTTCGATTGGCGCATTCACGAGTCCGACGTGCCGATCTCGGCGGTTTTCGGGGTAGACCCCCCGTGCGAGGGCAATTGTCCGGACTGGAATACCCGTTACCAACAGGCCCATCGTGCTTTGGCGCAGGCCCATCTGAAAGGCGTGAGCTACTCCATCAACAACGAGGACCTGCGCCGACAGATTGAAGAGGAGCGGCAGATTTTTACGGGTCTTCGCAAGTTCCTGAAAGGTGAACCGGGCCCTCTGCGTCTGAGCCTCGTCTACCAGCCGATCGTTAGTGTTGAGAATCGCCACCTGGTCACTGGCGCGGAGGTGCTGCTGCGGTGTCGCGATGACAACATCGGGTTTGTGCCGCCGAACCGGGTGGTGGATCTGTGCGAACACTTCGGGCTTGGAGTCGAGTTCGGTCAGTGGTTGTTCCGACAGATTGCCCGGGAAACAGGTCAGCTATACCGTGATCTGGGTTATCGGGGCACGCTTTCCATCAACCTGAATCCGGCGATGCTCGGTGATCATCTGGTGGCGGACGTGAAGAACCTGCTGATAGAGCAGGGCATTCCGGCCTCAACCTTGTGTATGGAAATTACCGAGGACAACGCCGCCCTCGAATTCGAGCGGATCAATCAGTTGATCGACCGGCTCCATGAGCAGGGCGTGATCTTTGCCCTGGATGATTTCGGCACCGGTCACTCTTCCCTGGAGTATGTTCGTGAGCTGAAAGTCGACCGGGTCAAGATTGATCGCTGTTTCGTTGACGGCATCGAACTGGATGAGGACAAATCCCGCTTCCTCGGCTCCATTATTGCGATGGCCGATCAGGCTTACATGAAGAGCGTGATCGAAGGGGTGGAAAACGAACCCCAGTGGCAGAAGGTATCTGAGCTGGGTGGATCCCTGATCCAGGGCTATCACGCGCATCGACCGATGCCGTTCAATGACTATATGGCGCTGCTGATGGACCCGAAAACCGGTTATCCCACCGAGACTTCCAGGCAGCTGGCTCCCTTTACGGACTATTGAGTACACCTTATGCGGATCACAGCGTTGATCAGGTTGCTGCTTGTCGCCCTTGCTGTCACTTCCGGTGCGGCGAGCACGCAAGCCTCGAATGAGATCCGGGATGCCCGGGTTCTGACCTTCGGCATTGTGCCCCAGGAGTCCGCCAGCCGGCTGGCGGACCAGTGGACACCGTTGATGCGTTACCTCTCAGACCGAATGGGGGTGTCGGTCCGGTTCATGACCGCCCCGGACATCCCCACGTTCGAGCAGCGAGTCCTGGAAGGGCACTACGACATTGCCTATATGAACCCCTATCACTACGTAGAGTTCAGTCAGACGCCCGGTTACCGGGCTATTGTGCGGGAGGGCGACAAGCGCATCCGGGGCCTGGTCGTGGTCCCTGAGACCATGGCGGCGGAGAGCCTGGAAGATCTCGAGGGCAAGACCATCGCCTTTCCTGCACCGGCCGCATTCGCCGCGACCATCCTGGTGCGGGCAGAGCTGGAGCGACTGAGTATCAACTATCAGCCCAGGTTCGTGGGTTCCCACGAGTCCGTCTACCTGAATGTCAGCAAAGGCTTCGCGGCGGCCGGTGGTGGTATCGAGCGCACGTTCAATTCAGCTTTGAAAGAGGGCCTCAGCGGAGTGCGGGTGCTGTGGCGATCGGAGGGCTTTACGCCCCATGCCTTCGCGGCGCATCCGAACCTGGATGATCGTCGTAAAGAAGCCTTCCGAAATTTGCTGATCGGGTTGGCGGACAGCGAGGAGGGGCGCGCACTGCTGGCCCGAGCCAATCTTGGGCGACTCATTCGCGCAGAAGATTCGGACTGGAATGACATTCGGGCATTGGGCCTGGAATTTATCAAGACCTCGGGGGCACCTTGAAGTTATCCCTTCGAACCCAGGCCGTCATTGGCATTGGCCTGATCGAAATCGTGATGCTGATGATCCTGCTGTACTCGGTGTTCCAGTTCATCACTCGGTCAACGACCGAGGAGGTCGAGCGCCGGGCCCAGTCCATTGCCCGGGTATTCGCGGCAACAGCGGCTGACGATGTGTTGTCACTGGATTTGGGTGCATTGCAATCTTTTGTTGATGCTGCGGCGCGAACGCCTGGAACAGCCTTTGCCCGGGTTGTGGATTATCAGGGGCATCTGCTTGCCGAAGCGGGTAACACCGAGGCTTTACTCAAACCCTTCCGGGAATCCAAAAACCTGGAAAGCCTGCCTGACTTGTACATGGCCAAGGCGACGATTGTGAAAGCGGGTCTGCATTACGGGCGGATCGAAATTGGTCTTGATCTGCGGAATCAGAAGCAGGGGATTGCTTCCTTGCGCGATCGCAGTCTGCTGATTGCCGCCCTGGAGGTGCTGTTGGCTGCCGTATTCTCCATTGCTGCCGGGTATTACCTGGTCCGTCGGCTGAATCACATGCGGCAGGTGGTGGAGCGGGTGGGTTCCGGCGAAGTCCGCACCAGGATTCAGGATCCGATGTCGGATGAGGTGGCGGATCTGGCCCATGAAATCGATCGCCTGGTGGAACAGAGGAACTGGGAGCTGGACCGGCAGAATGAGAGGCTGCAGGAACTGGAAGAGCTGAACCAGTTGCTGCATCGTAAGATTTCCGAGTTGCAGCGTCGCCTCTGAAAAAAGACCCATCCCCTTCCAGCAGGCGGGGATGGGCGCAAGAGCCAACCGTTTCACCGGTTGAGCGCAACTCCCGAAGCGTCAGTCAGCAGGGTTCGCAGCCCCTTGGGTGCCGGCTTCGGAGGTTAGAGATACGTCGGAAAGGTCCTGCTGCAGTTTCTTGAGCAGGTGCAACAGGCTGACGCCGTCATCAAAGCTCATCCCTTCCAGGGCCTGGCGGTAGAATTCGGTGATGGTGTCCTGCAGCCGGTCCCAGAAGGCACGGCCGGAGTCGGTGAGCACCACCAGCCTGGCCCGCCGGTCCTGGGGATCGGGAATGCGCACAACGTGGCCGTCCCGCTCCATGCGCTTGAGGACGCCGTCCAGGTTCTGGCGGCTGACGTACAGGTACTCCTTGAGCTGGTTGAAGGAGGTGCCGTCCTCGAACCCCTCCCGCGACAGCGCACCGAGCACCGCCCACTGGACGGCGCTGATCCCCATTTCGTTCTGGACCTGGCGCTGCAGGATGTTTCCGGTCTGGAACAGCCGGAAAAACAGTCGGTTGGGTACGCCTCCGGATTCGTTAACGATCATCTGTGCTCCTGTAGTACTGCCCTGGGCCTCTGGCCAGGGCAGACGGTCGCCGGCACCCCGAATCGCGGAGGACTGGGGGCGCATCACTTGGGCAGGTACTCACGCGCGATGATGTTTTTCATGATCTGCGCGGTACCGTCACCAATCTGCAGGCCAAGGACGTCCCTTAACCGCTGGGCAAAGGGCAGGTCTTCGCCCCAGCCGGTGTGGCCATGGGCCAGCAAACACTGTTTCACCACGTCGAACGCGAGCTTGGGCCCCCACCATTTGTTCATGGCGGCTTCTGCGTTGTGGGGCAGGTTGTTGTCCTTGAGCCAGAGCGCATGGTAGCACTGCATGCGCGCGGCATGAACGTAGGTCTGGTATTCCGCCAGCGGGTGGGTCAGGCCCTGGAACGCGGACAGATTCTGGCCGAAGGCGGTGCGCTCGGTCAGCCATTGCCAGGTCTCATCCAGCGACTGCTGGGCCACGGCCAGGCACTGCAGGCCGATCAGTGCCCGGCTGTAGTCGAAACCCTGCATGACCTGTTTGAAGCCTTTCCCTTCATCACCCAGGCGGTGGCGTTCCGGCACTTCCACGTTGTCGAAGAAGATCGAGCCCCGGCCGATGGCGCGCTGGCCGTTGTCCTCAAATCGCGATGTGGTGATGCCCGGCGAGTCCATCGGCACCAGGAAAGCACTGATGCCGGAGGCTCGCTGCTCCACGGTGCCGGTGCGGGCGAACACTACCGCCACGTCAGCCTGGTCGGCCATGGAAATGGAGGTCTTTTCGCCATTCAGCACGTAGACATCGCCTTTCTTCTGCGCCTTCAGTCGCAGGTTGGCGGCATCGGAGCCCCCGTGGGGTTCGGTCAGGGCAATGCACGCCAGCTTCTGGCCGGAGGTCATGCCGTTCAGCCATTCCCTCGCCAGGTCCGGTGCCGCATGGCTGGCGATGATCTGGCCGTTCAGGGAAGTCAGCAGGGGAATATAGCCGACGTTGAAATCGCCTTTTGAGATTTCCTCGATGATCAGGCCGCTGGTGACGCAGTCCATGCCGCTGCCCCCGAACGCTTCGGGGAGTTCGCCGCCGAGCAGGCCCATTTCGCCGAGTTGGCGGATCACGTCTTTCTCAATGACCCCGGCCTGGTCCCGCTTGCGATAGCCCGGAGCCAGCACCTCGGCGCTGAAACGGGCCACCATCTCGCGAATGGCGTTCTGTTCTTCGTTGAATCCAAAGTTCATGGTGTTCTCCGGGCTATCGGACCGTTACTTGTAGTACTTGCGGAACTCGGGCTTGCGCTTTTCCCTGAAAGCCTTGACGCCTTCTTTGGACTCTTCGGTGTCGTAGTAAAGGCTCAGGGCCTGCATGCCCAGGGCGCCGATGCCGGCGATGTTGTCGCTGTCGGCATTGAACGACCGCTTCGCGATGGTGAGCGCTGTGGGACTCTTCTCGAGGATCTCGTCACACCACTTGCGCACTTCCTCGTCCAGCTGCTCCGGGGGTACCACGGCGTTGACCAGGCCCCATTCCAGCGCCTGTTGTGCGCTGTACTTTCGGCACAGGTACCAGATCTCCCGCGCACGCTTCTCACCCACGACCCGCGCCAGGTAGGCGGTGCCGAAACCGGGATCGACGGAGCCGACCTTGGGGCCGACCTGGCCGAAGATGGCGGTTTCCGAGGCGATGCTGAGGTCACAGATTACGTGCAGCACGTGGCCGCCCCCGATGGCAAAACCGTTGACCCGGGCAATCACCGGCTTGGGCACTTCCCGGATCAGGCGCTGCAGTTCTTCCACCGGCAGGCCGATCAGGCCGCGGCCGTCGTACTGTCCCTCATGGGCGCCCTGATCGCCACCGGTGCAAAAGGCCTTCTCGCCGGCGCCGGTGAACACGATCACCCCGATGTCCTTGTTCCAGCCGGCGCGGTGGAAGGCGTCGATCAGTTCCATGCAGGTCTGGCCGCGAAAGGCGTTGTAGCGGTCCGGGCGGTTGATGGTGATGGTGGCGACGCCGTCGGTTTCGTCGTACAGGATGTCTTCGTAACTCATGTCTGGGTCTCCGTGTTCGTGAAGGTGGGCGTTAGCCGGCCATGGTCAGGCCGCCGGACACACTGATCACCTGGCCGGTGATGAAGTTGGCGTCGTCACTGGCGAGCAGGGCGATGATGCCGGGGTAATCATCCGGCTGGGCCAGGCGTTTCATGGGCACGGCGTTGCGGAAGGCTTCCAGCAGTTTCTCCGGGTTGGGTGCGGATTCCGCCACGCCCTTGAGCAGGGCGGTGTCGGTGGGGCCGGGGCAGACCACGTTCAGGCACACGTTCTTGGTTGCCAGTTCCCGGGCCACGGTCTTGCTGAAACCCACCAGCCCGGCCTTGCAGGCGGCATAGACCGACTCGCCGGAGGAGCCCACGCGGGCGGCGTCGGAGGCGACGTTGATGACCTTGCCACCGCCGGCGGCCACCATCTTCGGCAGCACCACGTGGTGCATGTTCAGGGCGCCGGTCAGGTTGACCGCAATCAGCTGGTCCCACAGTTTCGGTTCGGTCTTGAGGAACGGGATGAAGCGGTCGAAACCGGCGTTGTTCACCAGCACCGTGGGCACACCAAGATCGGTCTCGATGGCCGCCACGGTCTCGGTGATGGCGGCGTAGTCAGTGATATCCGCAGCGTAGGCGCGGGCGGTGCCGCCGGCTTGGGAGATCAGGTCAGCCGTGGCCTGGGCGGCGCTCTCGTCCCGGTCCAGGACGGCCACCAGGCTGCCTTCCTCGGCAAAGCGCTGGCATACGGCGCGGCCGATGCCGCCCCCGCCGCCGGTCACGATGACTGTTTTTCCGTTAAGGCCTTTCATGTGGACTTGCTCCTGTTGCTATTCAATCAATGGGATCAACTGCGCCTGGCCGGCTCCAGGCGAACCTCTCTGGCCTGCTCGCGCAGCTTGAATTTCTGGATCTTGCCGGAGGCGGTGCGGGGCATGGCCTCGATCACTTCCAGGTATTCCGGCAGGTAGTTTCTGGACAGTTGCTGTTCGGTCAGGTAGGTCTTGACCTGATCCAGGCTCAGGTCGGTGGCGTTCTCGTCCAGGGTGACGTAGGCGCACAGGCGCTCGCCGAGGCGTTCGTCGGGGCAGCCCACCAGGGCGACATCGACGATGCCCGGATATTTGTAAAGCAGGTTCTCCACCTCGACCACCGGGATGTTCTCGCCACCGCGGATCACCACGTCCTTGGTGCGGCCGGTGATGCGGATGTGGCCGTCCTTATCCATGCGGGCGAGGTCACCGGTATTGAACCAGCCGTCTTTGTCCACGCCATACAACTCGGGTCGCTTGAGATAGCCCACGAACAGGCTGGAGCCCCGAACCAGCAGGCTGCCTTCCTCTCCGGCCGGCAGTTCGTTGCCCTGGAAGTCGGTGACCTTCACTTCCATCCAGGGCAGGGCCTTTCCGTCGGACTGGCTGGCCCGCTCGGCGGGATCTTCCGGGCAGGTCATGGTGACCGCACCGTTTTCGGTCATGCCCCAGGCCGAGACAATCTTTGCCTTCAGCACCTTGCCGGCCTGTTCCACCACGGCACTGGGGATCGGTGCGCCGGCGGAGACGAAAATGCGCAGGGAGTCCAGTTCACCTTCGTGGTTGGGCGCGGTCTTGACCAGATCGGCCAGAAACGGCGTGGCAGCCATGGTGAAGGCCGGTTTCTCGGCGGCAACCACCTTGCAGACGTATTCCGCGTCCCAGATGTCTTGAAGGATGGCGGTAGTGCCCAGATAAACGGGCATCATGATGCCGTACATGAAGCCAGTCTGGTGGGCCAGCGGGGAGGCCATCAGCACCTTGTCATCGGAGGTCAGGTGCAGGCGGTCGGCGTAGGGCCGCACGTTGGAGAACAGGGTGTTGGAGGTGTGCATGACGCCCTTGGGCTCGCCGGTGGTACCGGAGGTGTAGAGAATCTGGATGGCGTCGTCGGCGGTGAGTTCACGCTCGGCAAACAGGGCGTTGGTGTCCTGCTTTTCTTCCCAGGGCGTCTCCATCAGGCGCTGTTCGAAGCTGCGTTCGCCCTCGCCATCGATCACCAGCAGGGTTTCCAGGTTGGGCAGTTCGGCGCGGATGCCGTCGATCATTGCCTCGTAATCGAAGCCTCGGAATACCCTGGGAATCACCAGCAGTTTGGCTTCGCCATGCTTGAGCATGAAACGTAGTTCCCGCTCCCGGAAGATAGGCATGAGTGGGTTCAGGATGGCGCCGATGCGCATGCAGGCCAGGTGCAGGGCGGTGGTCTGCCACCAGTTCGGCAGCTGGCAGGCCACCACATTGCCTTTGCCGATACCCATGGCGGCCAGGCCAGCGGCCATGCGCGTGACTTTGTCATCCAGTTCCCGATAGGTGAGGGCGGTTCGGGAATCACCGGTAACCTGGTATCCCACGATGGCCTCCCGGTCTGGTGTGCTGGCTACGGCCTCGTCCAGGTAGTCGGTAATGAGCTTGTCGTTCCAGGCGCCGTTTTCGACCATGGCGGTGCGGCGTTCCGGATTGAGCGTGATGCCTGTATCCATCTGATTCACCTGTTGTGTCCGGTTTTTTGTTGTTGGGGACCTGACTGCAGCTACAGGTCATTTGGCGTCCATGTCAAAATAGGCTCCCATCAAATAATATGTCAACATGTTGCTTAGAAAAATTCTCGAGTGTAATGTTGCCCTGTCTTTAGTAGCGTTTTTGTCCTTAATATAAGGAATAAAAAACCTGTTTTTAGAAGATTGATATTTTTAATGCGCAAATATGTTGCGATAATTGGTGGGCTGATTTCTCCGAAACAGTCAGCCTGCGCAGACGATCAGCTGGTATGCTGGGCGTACCGCCCGAACCCTGTCGTATATCCGGACCCCGACGTTCAGTGGAGAGTAGCCATGGCCGATAAAGCGAGTTTCAATTGGGAAGATCCCCTGTTGCTGGACCAGCAACTGACCGAGGACGAACGCATGGTGCGCGACAGTGCCCGCCAGTTTGCCGAAAGCAAACTCCGGCCCCGTGTGCTGGAGGCCTTCCGCAATGAACAGACCGATCCGGCGATCTTCCGGGAAATGGGTGAAGCTGGCTTGCTCGGCGCCACCATTCCCGAGCAATACGGCGGCAGTGGCCTGAACTACGTGTGTTACGGCCTCATCGCCCGCGAGGTGGAGCGGGTGGATTCCGGTTACCGCTCCATGATGAGTGTGCAGTCGTCCCTGGTGATGGTGCCCATCTACGAATTTGGCAACGAGGAAACCCGCCAGAAGTACCTGCCGAAACTGGCCTCCGGCGAGTGGATTGGCTGCTTCGGGCTGACCGAGCCGGACCACGGCTCTGATCCAGGCAGCATGGCGACCCGGGCCCGCAAGGTCGATGGTGGTTACCGCCTGACCGGCAGCAAGATGTGGATCACCAACAGCCCGATCGCCGATGTATTCGTGGTCTGGGCCAAGGACGACGAAGGCCAGATTCGCGGCTTTGTGCTGGAGAAGGGCTGGGAAGGCCTGAGCGCCCCGGCGATCCACGGTAAGGTGGGCCTGCGCGCCTCGATCACCGGTGAGATCGTGATGGATGGGGTGTTTGTCCCGGAAGAAAATGCCTTCCCGGAGGTGCGGGGCCTCAAGGGACCGTTCACCTGCCTGAACTCCGCCCGTTACGGCATTTCCTGGGGAGCTCTCGGCGCTGCCGAGGATTGCTGGCACACGGCCCGCCAGTATGTGCTGGACCGCAAGCAGTTCGGCCGGCCGCTGGCGGCCAACCAGCTGATCCAGAAGAAGCTGGCGGACATGCAGACCGACATCACCCTGGCCCTGCAGGGCTGCCTGCGCCTGGGCCGCATGAAGGACGAGGGCACGGCGGCCGTGGAAATCACCTCGATCATGAAGCGCAATTCCTGTGGCAAGGCCCTGGATATTGCCCGCCTGGCCCGGGACATGCTCGGCGGCAACGGCATCAGCGATGAATTCGGTGTGGCCCGCCACCTGGTAAACCTGGAGGTGGTGAATACCTACGAAGGCACCCACGACGTGCATGCATTGATTCTGGGTCGCGCCCAGACCGGTATTCAGGCCTTCTTCTGAGTCTTTTGTATCATTTTTTCAGAAAACGACCGTATTTGGCCGGAAATCGGTTAAAATGCGGTCGCCCGTTCGGGCCCAGTTTAGTAATTTTACGAAATTTTTTAGGCGAGCGAGAATCGTCGAGCTTTCTTTTTGTTATTAAGACCAAATACGGTCAATAAATGTACCTTTGGATGATACCCCGGTACATAAATATCAAGGAAGATTCGGGCGTTCCGCCAGATAATACCAACAAACCGTTTCCCAGAAGATCTCTGCAATGCCCACTACAGTCTTTTCCGGTTTTATCCACAATTTCCTTGGCAAGGCGCCTGTCTGGTACAAACAGATCATTCTGCTGTTTCTGATTGCCAACCCCATTGTGATGTACGTGCTTGGACCGGGTGTGGCGGGCTGGTTGCTGATCGGCGAGTTCATTTTCACCCTGGCGATGGCGCTGAAATGCTACCCCCTGTTGCCGGGCGGCTTGCTGGCGGTGGAGGCCCTGCTGATCGGGCTGACCACGCCGGATGCGGTGTATCTGGAAGTGCTCACTAACTTCCCGGTGATCCTGCTGCTGATGTTCATGGTGGCGGGTATCTATTTCATGAAGGAACTGCTGCTGGTCACGTTTACCCAGATCCTGGTCGGGGTCCGGTCCAAATCGGCGTTGTCGTTGCTGTTCTGCGTTGCCGCGGCCGTGCTGTCGGCATTCCTGGACGCCCTGACCGTAACGGCGGTGATCATTTCCGTGGCGGTGGGTTTTTATTCCGTTTACCACAAGGTGGCCTCCGGCAAGGGTTACCATCATGCCGATCACAACGCCAACAGTGACGAGCACGTCATCGAACTGCACCGGGAGGATCTGGAGAATTTCCGGGCCTTCCTGCGCAGCCTGCTGATGCATGGTGCCGTGGGCACCGCCCTGGGGGGCGTGACCACCATGGTGGGCGAGCCCCAGAACCTGCTGATCGCCAAGGTGGTGGGTTGGGATTTTGCCGGCTTCTTCCTGAGCATGGCGCCGGTCACCCTGCCCGTGCTGGCGGGTGGTCTGTTTACCTGCTGGGCGCTGGAAAAGCTGCGTTGGTTCGGCTACGGCGGTCGCCTGCCCAAGCCGGTGCGTCAGGTCCTGGAGGAGTTTGCCGAGAACGAGCGAAACAAGCGTACGAAGGCAGACCAGGCCGCCCTCTGGGTCCAGGCTGCTGCTGCAACGGTGCTGGTCATCGGCCTGGCCTTCCACCTGGCCGAAGTAGGACTGATCGGTCTGCTGGTCATCATTCTGGTCACGTCCTTCACCGGGATTACCGACGAGCACCAGATTGGCAAGGCGTTCCAGGAATCGCTGCCGTTCACCTCACTGCTGGTGGTCTTTTTCGCGGTGGTTGCGGTTATTCATGAGCAGCACCTGTTCAAGCCGATCATCGACTACGTGCTGTCGCTGCCCCAGAGCGAGCAACCGGGCATGTTCTTCCTGGCCAACGGCCTGCTGTCCATGATCAGTGACAACGTGTTCGTGGCCACGGTCTACATCAGCGAGGTGAAACAGGCGCTGGAGGCCGGTGCCATCAGTGCCGAGCACTTCCGGGATCTGGCCGTTTCCATCAATACCGGCACCAACCTCCCCAGTGTGGCCACGCCCAATGGCCAGGCCGCCTTCCTGTTCCTGCTGACCTCCGCGATCGCTCCCCTGGTGCGGTTGTCCTACGGCCGGATGGTGTGGATGGCGCTGCCCTACACCCTGGTGATGGGAGGCATTGGCCTGTATTTCGTGGTTTACCACATCTGATTGATTGCCGGAATTGCGCCAGTCGTCAGTTCCGGCACCAGAACTTCTGTTACTCTAGTCTTCAGAGACATCTGCGGAACTGGAGAACATGAGTAGGCACGCCAGGTTGTATCCCGGAGACGCGAAGATTCGTTTGCCGGTCCAGTTGTCGATGTGGGTGATCATGGTCCTGCTGGCCATCACGGCCTCTTTCGCCTGGGCCGATCCGCCCGGGCCTGATCAGGTGCTGCGGATCGCCTACAACGAATTCCCGCCTTTTGCCCACCAGACGGAGTCCGGCGAGGCCTCCGGGCTGATTATCGATATGACCCGCAAGGTGGTCGAAGAGGCCGGATACCAGGCGGAATTCATGTTCCTGCCCATCAGTCGAATCTACCTCTACCTGAAAAACGGCACAGTGGATGCCTGGCCGGGCCTGACCGACATCCCCCAGCTGGAAGGCGAAATTCTGGAGAGCTGGGCGCAGCCGATGACGGTGCAGCTCAGCGCCTGGTACCTGGAAGACAGCCCGCCCCTGACGCATTTTAATGACCTGCAAGGCAAGACCGTCATTGTGATCGGAGGCTACACCTACGCCGGGCTGATCCAGTGGCTGTGGGAATCCGACGGGATTGTGGTCACCGAGGCGCCCAATCACCGGGCCGCCATTGATATGCTCAAGCGTCACCGGGGCGATTACGTGCTGGATTACCACGCGCCGGTGAGTGAAATCCTGACCGACCCGACCGACCACGTCGTCCGGGAATCGGAAGTGCGCTCGCGGACCGCCGCCTGGCTGTTTTCACTCGCCAATCCCCGCGCGGCGATTCTCCGGGAGGAGTTTGACGATGCCTACCTGAGGCTGGTTCGACGGGGTGAGTTGCCGCCCATGCCCCCGATTGGCGAGACCTTCGTCATCCCCGGGTTTCCGGAAGCCTACCGCTGACCGCTGCTGTGCTCAGGGCGTGAGAGTAAGGTCCCCGTACCACGCGGTGGCGGTCTCGCCCGTATTGTCGGAATCGGACATGATGGCAATGCCCACCACCGGCGGTGGTTCCTCGCCGAAGGCCTCACGATAGTCCGCAACGATATCCCGTTCGACACGGACCCACTGACCGGTTTGGCTGCTCCCTGAGTTTACCGCCACCATCACCGTTCGGTCGGTGTAGGAGTTGGCGATTAAGTCACCCTCAGGCAGTTTGTTGGCCCAGATGTAATTCAGGGCATTGCCGGGCAGGGTTTCACCGAACAGCACTTCCACCGTCTTGCGCTTGGCGCGCTCGAAGAACCCGGCTTTTTCGGGCTGGAATTCAAAGGCGACATAGATCCGGGCCGGGTAGTCATCGCCGGACTTCTCCCGGGCATTGCCGCCTTCGAACACGTTCGAGACTTTCCACTCCCAGGCCAGGTTCAGGCTGTCTTGAGGCGTCAGATTCAGACGGGTGATCAGGCCGGAGGCGCCGCCATCGGCGGTGGCCTTCACCACCTGCCGGCCATCCTCCTGCACCAGTTGGTACCGGGTGTGCTGATCGATCTTGGGAAATTCCAGGGGCTCCCAGCCCTGATCGAGAGACTGGATCCGGGAGAACGCCGGTATCAGGTTTTCACTGGCCAGTGCCTGCACGGCCAGGGCGGCAGACAGCGTGATTCCGGCCAACCAGTAGCAGCGAACATTCATGGCGTATCCCTTGTTGAGCGTATCAACGAAGACAGAAGAATGGCAGAAAAGTGCCTTGTCTCCCTGATCTTTCGTGTATATAGTGTTTTCATCCTTGGTTAACTACCAGATGTTGTGATCAATCTCTGATCATCTCCGGTAGTCGGGAATCCGGTGAGAATCCGGAACTGACGCGCAGCGGTATTGGGGAACAAGCGTAGCACGCATGACACTGGCAACCGCCGGGAAGTCGCCACGCAAGGCCGAATCGAATGATTCACGCCCCTGAGTCCGAAGACCTGCCAGGGATCAGAAGCCGGCAAAAATCGGCTTCTGGACTGCACCTTCGCGACTCAGGGTGAGCAGACCGGTTCCCGTTGCCTGTCCTCCAGGCAGAGTGTGCCCCTGCATTCGCGAAGGTGAAATGGAACCAACGCGACTTCAGGAGAGCACCATGACTGCCACCGCCTTCGCCGAACCACCGGCGGCTTCCACCGATACCGAATCCCTTCAGGTGATTAAACGCAACGGTACGCTGGTCGGATTCAATCCGGCCAAAATCAGCGTCGCCGTGACCAAGGCTTTCCTTGCCGTGGAAGGCGACAAGGCTGCCGGCTCCGCCCGCATCAACGACGCCGTGCACCGGGTCACCGAACAGGTGATCCAGGCCATCAGCCGCCGCCTCAAGGCCGGTGGCAAGGTTCACATCGAAGACATCCAGGACCAGGTGGAACTGGCCCTGATGCGGGCCGAGGAACAGAAAGTGGCCCGGGCCTACGTGCTGTACCGGGAGGAACACGCCCGCAAGCGTGCGGTGGAAGAGCCCATGGAGGCGCACCCGCACCTGACCGTGAAAAAGGCCGACGGCAACATCGCTCCCCTGGACCTGGGCCTGATGAAGCTGCAGGTGGAACAGGCCGCGACGGGGCTCGACGGCATTGACGGTGAATCCCTGGTGGACGATGCTCTGCGCAACCTGTTCGACGGCATCGAAGAAACCGAAGTACTCTCCGCCCTGGTCATGACCGCCCGCAGCCGGATCGAGCAGGAGCCGGACTACAGCGCCGTCACCGCCCGCCTGCTGCTGGAACAGCTTCGCCTCGAAGCTGCCGAGGCCCTGGACCTGCCCCGCGATCAGTCGCTGGCGGAAGTTTATCCACAGGCCCTGACGGCGTTTATCCACGCCGGTATCCGTTATGAATTGCTGGACGAAGCCCTTGCGGCGTTTGATCTGGAGCGTCTTGGTGAGGCCCTGAAACCCGAGCGCGATCACCAGTTCGGCTTCCTTGGCCTCCAGACCCTGTACGACCGCTATTTCCTGCACTGGAAAAAAGCCCGGCTGGAGCTGCCCCAGGTGTTCTTCATGCGCGTGGCCATGGGCCTGGCATTGCGGGAGGACGACCCGACCGCCCGCGCCATCGAGTTCTATGAGCTGCTGTCCAGCTTCGACTACATGGCGAGCACGCCGACCCTGTTCAACAGTGGCACCCGCCACTCCCAGCTTTCTTCCTGCTACCTGACCACCGTGCAGGACGATCTCGAAAGCATCTACGGTGCCATCCGCGACAACGCCATGCTCTCCAAGTGGGCCGGCGGCCTGGGCAACGACTGGACGCCGGTTCGGGCCCTGGGTTCGCACATCAAGGGCACCAACGGCCAGAGCCAGGGCGTGGTGCCGTTCCTGAAAGTGGTGAACGACACCGCCGTGGCGGTGAACCAGGGCGGCAAGCGCAAGGGCGCGGTGTGCGCCTACCTGGAAAGCTGGCACCTGGACATCGAGGAGTTCCTGGAGCTGCGCAAGAACACCGGTGACGAGCGCCGCCGCACCCACGACATGAACACCGCCAACTGGGTGCCGGACCTGCTCATCGAGCGCATGCGCGAGGACCGGGACTGGACCCTGTTCTCCCCCAGCGATGTGCCGGACCTGCACGATCTCTACGGCAACGCCTTCCGCGAGCGTTATGAACATTACGAAGCGCTGGCGGAGCAGGGCAAAATCAAACTGGCGAAGAAGATCCCGGCCAAACAGCTGTGGCGCAAGATGCTCACCGTGCTGTTCGAAACCGGCCACCCCTGGATCACCTTCAAGGACCCCTGCAACCTGCGCTCGCCCCAGCAGCACCAGGGTGTGGTCCACAGCTCCAACCTGTGCACCGAGATCACCCTGAACACCAGCGCCGACGAGATCGCCGTGTGTAACCTGGGCTCGGTCAACCTGGCCGCCCACATTGTCGGGGGTGAACTGGATGTCCAAAGGCTGGAGCGCACGGTGACTACCGCGGTGCGTATGCTCGATAACGTCATCGACATCAACTACTACGCCGTGCCCCAGGCCCGCAATTCCAACCTCAAGCACCGCCCTGTAGGGCTGGGTCTGATGGGCTTCCAGGACGCGCTCTACCAGCTGGGCCTGCCATACTCCAGCCCGGAAGCGGTGGGATTTGCCGATGTCGCCATGGAGCAGCTCAGCTACTTCGCCCTCCGGGCCTCTGCCACGCTGGCGGGCGAGCGCGGGGCCTACGAGACCTACGAGGGCTCGCTCTGGGATCGGGGCATCCTGCCGATCGATTCCATCAACCTGCTGAAGGAAAACCGCCGGGAAGGGGATTTGAGTCTCAACACCGAAACACGCCTGGACTGGACCCCGGTGCGCGAGCTGATTGCCAAGAACGGCATGCGTAACAGCAACGTCATGGCCATCGCCCCGACCGCCACCATCTCCAACATCGTCGGCGTGTCCCAGTCCATCGAACCGGCGTACCAGAACCTGTTCGTCAAATCGAACCTGTCCGGCGAGTTCACCGTGGTCAACCCGTCACTGGTGCGTGACCTCAAGGCCGAGGGCTTGTGGGACAACGTCATGGTCAACGACCTCAAGTATTTCGACGGCTCGGTGCAACAGATCGACCGCATCCCGGCAGAACTGAAAGCCCGCTATGCCACCGCCTTCGAGATCGATGCCCGTTGGCTGGTGGAAGCCGCCGCCCGGCGCCAGAAATGGCTCGACCAGGCCCAGAGCCTGAACCTGTACATGGCCGAGCCCAGCGGCAGGAAGCTGGATGCTCTGTACCAGCTGGCCTGGGAGCGCGGACTCAAGACCACCTACTACCTGCGCTCGCTGGGTGCTACCGGCGCCGAGAAAACCGCCCCTGTCGCGGCACCGCAACCGCAGGTGTGCTCCATCGATGACCCGGACTGCGAAGCCTGTCAGTAACCACTTACTTTTTCTGAAAGCCCGGGGACAGAATGCAATTCTGTCCCCTACCAGGAGGACAACACTATGCTGGACTGGGACGACGAACCAAAAACCGAATCCAAGGCAGCCACCCCAAATGGCCCGGCTCCGGTCAACGTGGACGACAAGCGTGTGATCAACGGCGAGACCGATATCAACCAGCTGGCACCGTTCAAGTACCCCTGGGCCTGGGAGTACTTCATGAACGCCAACAAGAACCACTGGACCCCGCTGGACGTGAACATGGCCCAGGACGTCCACGACTACCACCACCGCCTGAACCCGGCGGAAAAGCACGTGTACGAGAACGTGCTGGCCTACCTCACCACCTCCGACATCCTGGCCATGCGCAACATCGGCCTGGCGGTGATGGAGAAGATGAGCGCGCCGGAGCTGCAGATCTACCAGGCCCGGCAGGTGTACGAGGAATCCATGCACACCTGGGCCTACCAGCACTGCATCGAGACCCTGAACCTGGATCAGAGCGAGATCTACAACCGCTACCGGGTGGTGCCGGAGATCCACGGCAAGATCAGGATGGCCAACCGGCGGCTCGATGCCGCCATGCGCTCGGACATGAACCTTCGCAACCCTGACGACCTGCAGGAATTCGTCATGTCGTACCTGTTCTTCGCAGCGGTGTTCGAGGGCGCCTGGTTCTACAACGGCTTCAGCCCTATCTTCGCCCTGCAGCGCCGGGGCCTGATGCGCGGCACCGGCGAGCAGCTGCAGTACATCCTGCGGGACGAAGCCATGCACTTTTCTTTCGGGCTGAAGGTGGTGAACCAGATCCTGGAAGAGGAAAACATCACCCTGGACCCGAAAGCCGTGCGCGAGATGTGGGACGAATCCGAGGCGGCGGAAACCGCCTACGCCAACTACATCCTGCGCGACCCCATCCTGGGCTACTCGGCGGAGTACCACAGCGAGCAGTTCCGCTTCGTGGCCAATCGCCGGGCGCGCACCGTGGGGTTGGAAGAGCCGTTCCCGGGAGCGAAGAACGTGTCGCCCTGGCTGGATGAGCAAGCCACGCTCAGGAAGGAAAAGAACTTCTTCGAGACCCGGGTGATCGAGTATCAGACCGGGGCCCAGCTGGAGTGGTAGGGACGTTAGTCCACTGCTACAGGCCCGGTCCCTTCGCCGGGCCTTTTAATTCGGGGAGCGCATCCCGGCCCGGGTTTCCAGCCATTGCTGCAGTTCCCCGAGCGGTTTCGGACTGCACAGCCAGTAGCCCTGCAACAGGTCACACCCCATGGCCTTCAGGCGCTCTGCCGTGGCGGTGTCCTCCACCCCTTCCCCCACTACCTGATAGCCCAGGCTTTTCGCCATCTGGATCGAGGTGGCGACGATCACATCGGCGCTGTCACTGGTGGTCACATCGTGAACCAGTGACCGATCGAGTTTGAGTTCCGTGGCGGGCAGCTGTTTGAGATAGGACAGCGAGGAATAGCCGCTGCCGAAGTCGTCGATGGAGACCTTGAGACCGACCCCGGCGAGGGCGTCCAGCGCTTTGAGACCCTCGATCGGATCTTCCATGGCGGCGGTTTCCGTCAGCTCGACGGTGATGGCCTGTGGTTCCAGGTTGTTGCGCGCCAGGGCGGAGCGGAACACCTCGGGGAGCCCTTTGGAAGACAGGTCCCGGGCCGAGATGTTGAGCGAAAGCGTCAGATCGGGATGCTGTTTGCGCAGAATCGCCAGGTCCCGGGTGGCATACTGGATCATCCATTCGGTCAACTGACTGATCACCCCCGTTTCCTCGGCCAGGGCAATGAATTCCGCCGGGTTGATCCAGCCCAGTTCCGGGTGCTGCCAGCGAATCAGGGCCTCCACGCCAATGATCCGGTCACTGGCCAGGTCTGCCTTGGGCTGGTAGAAGATCCGGGTCCGGTTCTGCTTCAGCGATTCGCGCAGATCCGCCATAAGCGTGAGGCGGCTCTCGCTGTAGATGTCGTATTCCCTGGAATAGACTCCGGTTTCGTGCTGGCCATGGGGCGCGATCTCCATGCCGACGTGGGCATTGCGGATCAGCAGGGCTGCCGAATTGCCATGCTCTGGATAACTGGCGGCGCCATAACGGGGGTGCAGATCGATGGCCAGCTGGTCCAGGGGGACCGGTTGGGCCAGCGTGTTCAGCACCCGGTCCAGCGCGCTGAAATCACCGCCGGCCTTGTCCGCGTCGACCAGCATGCCGAAGGTGTCGCCGGACAGCTGATAGACCCGTTCCTCTCTGCCCTGATCATCGGTCATGCTCTGGACAATCGGCAGGCCGGCGGCCAGTTGCTCCATCTGCTTGGCAATCCGTTCGAGCAGCCTTTCGCTCCGGGTGAGACCCAGCGTCCGGTTGATCTCATCGAGGCGAGTGATGCGTGCCACGCCGACCATGTACCGGCCGCCGGGATTCTTCTTCAACTGTTCATCCACCATCCACTCAAACCGGTTGCGGTTAGGCAGACCGGTGACAGGATCATGGGTCAGCGCTTCGGTGAGCTGATCTCGGGCCTCATTGCGGGCCTGCGCTTCCCGCAGACTCTCGGCCTGAGCACGGATTTTCTGTTCGCGCTCCCGGTACAGGCGGTCGGCCAGTGCCAGGGTGAGGATGAAGGCCTCCAGACCGGAGCCGATCTGCATGGCGTATTCGGTCCAGAAATTCACCGGCAGGAAACCCAGGGAGCGACCCGCGGTGACGAAGACCCCGACGGTCAGCGGGGTCCAGGCGAGGGTGAAAAAGGCGCCCGCGCGCACACCGGCGGCCCAGGTAATCGGGCCGGCCACCAGCAGCAGGGAGAAAAAGACCAGTGCGGACAGCGCCGATATCAGGATAGCGGTGTTGTAACTGAGCAACAGGGCGGCCGCGAGGTTGAACACCTCGAACACCCCCATGGCGATCAGTGCCTTGTCCAGCCGGGGGCTGTGGGACTTCACACGCAGAAATTCGCGGCAGAACAATAACGAGAACAACGCCAGCAAGGGCATGGACACCAGCAGGGCGCGGGCATGGAGGCCCGGTGCCTGTGGATAGAAATGCTGGAAGCTGAAGCCCTTGATGGAGGCAAAAAACAGCAGGTAACCGGAGATCGCCAGGGCGTAGAACAGGTACAACTTCTCCCGGAGCGTGAGGAACACCGCCAGGTTCATCAGAATGATGACGGTGAGGGCGCCGTAGTAGAAGAAATGCAGTTTCTGTTCATCGGCTGCGGCTTCAAAGAACGTATGTTCGCGCCAGAGGTGCAGAGGCAGGATCAGGGAGCCGGCCGTCTGCACCCGCACGTATACCGTTTTGCGCTCATCCGGTGCCAGCGAGAGGCGCAGCAACATGTTCGGATGGTCGACATCGCGGGGGTAGAAAGGGCGTGCATCACCGGTTTCAAGCCGGCGAAGTGGCTCATTCCCGGAAAAGACGTGGAAGACCACATCGTCGAGCTGGGAGTAGCCGAGTTCGGCGATCAGGTTGAGGTTTTCCGGGGACGGGTTGTGGACGGCGAACCGGAGCCAGTGGGCGGAGTCGGTAATGCCGAAGCTGGTACTGCCGTCGCCGATCTGCGTCCAGCGCTCGTCCGCCAGTGCCCGCACGCGATCGATGCCGGCGTTACCCGCCGGGTCTTCCCAGAACTGGAACCGGGCCGGGATCGGAGAGTCCCGGGTAACCTCGATCGGCTCTGGTCCGGCGTGGGCCGTGAGACAAAGACACGCCAACCAGAACCCGATCAGGGCGCGCAACGCCTGATGTCGGATCACGTACAGCTAACCCCGTTGTCGGCCATTCGGCATTCTTGTTTGGTTTCCCGCAGGGCCCAGTTTACCGCCCTGGACCCGTTGGGAAAGATGCCTGGTCATCATTTCCTGTAGCAAAATGTGTCAAATCAGCGTTTGGCTATGGCTTCGAGCATCCGGTTCACCGCGTCCAGGTGTTCCGGTTCGTTGTGGCTCATGCCCTGGAAACAGGCGCAGATGTCCAGGAAGTCCTTCAGTTCCGTTCGCTGGGCCATCTTCATCAGGCGCTTGGTCAGCCGGGTGGCCTTGGGCGGCTGGCTGGCCATCTTGTTCGCCATCTTCAGGGTGACTGGCATCAGCTCATCGCCCGGCACCACATCCATGACGATTCCCAGTTCCTTCGCTTCGGCGGCATCCACGATGCGGCCGGTCAGCGTCAGTTCGAATGCGCGCTGGTAACCGATCAACCGCTGCATGAACCAGGCTCCGCCATCGCCGGGAATGATGCCCAGGTTCAGGAAGGTCTCACCGAATTTGGCCGAGTCCGCGGCAATTCGGATATCCGCCATGTTCGCCAGATCAAAGCCGGCCCCGATCGCCGGGCCGTTGACGGCGGCAATCACCGGCACCTCCACCGCCTGCATGGCCAGCGGAATGCGCTGGATCCCCTTGCGATAGCGCTCGGCGCACTCGGCCGGATCCCCGGCAAAATCGCCGCTTCGGTTGGCCATGTCCCGGATGTTGCCGCCGGCGCTGAATGCCGATCCGGCGCCGGTGATCACCAGTACCGACACGTCCTCACACTGGTTGACCCATTCCGCGATGGTGACGATGTCATCGATCAGGTTGGAGCCGGTGAGGGCGTTGCGCAGATCATGCCGGTTCAGGGTCAGCACCGCGACACGGTTTTCCAGGGTGAGCAGGGCATCGGTCAGCTGGGGCAGTTGGGTCATCGTGGATTCCTTGTTGTGTAGATTCACGGCGATTGTCTCCCTATGATTGGCCCATGCCAAGAACCTTCTACCGCCGAGGCCCCGATCACCGGGGCGATACCGCTGTCACCTTCCTGGACGTTCGCCGCCGTTTCCAGTTCCGAACCGTGGAGATCGGGCGCTGGGTAACCGAACCGGAAAAGCGGCGCAGCGCCGGGCTCTTCTACGATGCCCTGTGTGACCTGATGACCATTCTCGGTGGCACCGAAACCCTCATTTCCCTGCGCGGCACCCTGGCCCTGCAATACGGCATCGGCGGCCGCCCCGGCGTCTCCGCCCACTACAGCCCCACCACCCGAAGCTTCGCCCTGGCCAAGAACGCCGGCCCCGGCAGTATTGCCCACGAGTGGTTCCACGCCTTCGACCACTACATCGCCGACAAGTTATTCACAGGCACCGGTAAAGGCGAGTTCGCCTCCAAACTCTGGCTCACCCGCGAAGACGCCATCGCCCATCCCCTGAATGATCGCCTGCAGGCCTGTTACCGGACCATACTGCTCAACGAGACAGGGACCGAACCCAGCGACCTGTTCCGCCAGTCCGCGAAAGCCGACAAGGCCGCCGGCGTAAACTACTACAGTCAGCCCGAGGAACTATGCGCCCGCGCCTTCGAAGCCTTCGTGCAGGATGCCGACTGCAAGAACGCCTTCCTGGTCCGGGGTACCCGGGAATCGGAAGAGGCAAAGCTCGGGCTTTATCCAAAGGGCGAACAGCGAGAGCGAATCAATCTGGCCTTCCGGGACTATTTCTACAACCTCGGCCGCGCCCTGCACCGTGCAGACCAGTGAGAGCCGGAGTTATACGAACGCGTTCGCAAAACTCCGAAAGTTGCATGAGAAATCCGTGTAACTCTCTGATAGGGTTGGAAAGAAGGAAAACGCTGGGCGGAGTTATACGCCCGAGACGGTGAGCAGGGGTGGCTCGAGGATGGGCGTATAACTCCGGCGGCAGCCGTGGGGGAAGGCTCTCAAGTGACTGGTTTCAAACCGTTTCTTAAGAATTCTTTGAGAGTTTTTACGCGGAGTTTTACGAACGGGTGATATACGAACGCGTTCGTATAATTAGCTGTTAAGCGAGACTAGAGAGTTATGGATAGCGATCTATTTAGAGAGATTTATGAAAAATACGCTGCTGCCGTGGCATATGTCTCCGTGGAGTCTGATGATGGAACGCAATCAATCGGGACCGCATTCCATATTGGTGATGGGGTTTATATAACTGCAAAGCACGTTGTTGAGAATAAAAAAATCATTGAGATTGCTACTACAGAAAGATCAATTAAGGATGCCAACGATGCCTCTGAGAACGACAACGCTAGAAAGATAGAATTTACTCATTGGCCAGGAAAAGGAGAAATAAAAGGTGGGCCGTATTTTCATCCAGAGAAAGACATTGATGTTGCTGCACTTCGTGTTAAAGGTATAGAAGCTCCAATTATTCCGCTTGGAGATCATTTGGATGATTGGCTTGGCACCGAGCTGGTTTTAATGGAAGCAGTAGTGCTTGGATATCCTCCGATTCCATTTTCTCGAGAACCAACATTAGTTGCTACCAAAGCAGAAGTTAACGCCATAATCGATAAATATACAGGTGGTCATCCTCATTTTATCTTGTCTCCCATTGCCAGAGGGGGCTTTAGCGGAGGGCCTGCTATAACGAGGTATGGCTGTACGTTGGGGTTGGTAACAGAATCACTTACTTCTAATTCTGATGCTCCAGAGCTTGGATATTTAGCTGTCTTGTCTGTGGAGCCAATTTACAATTTGTTAGCTCATCATAGTATTGTCCCTGAACATATTGATGTCATATGGGACGGGTTTTGGAGTACAAAAAATACCCAACTGTATGACCCTAATGCCCCCGCAGGGTTTAGCCATGCGAGTGTTGATTTTTACGCCGGAGTGTTGGGCACCTACATAACAATTTTCAGTGCTAACGCCAATGCTCTTGAAAGTGCAAAAAATATCGTTGCTTCAGAAATTGGATGTGATCAATATAAAATTGAAATAATACATGAAAAAATGAATAAAATCATATTTGATTCAGAGGCAATAAGTAGTGACCATGCGATTCAATTTAGAGATAAAATCGTTGAGGCGTTTTTAGAGTTTGATATGGAGCTGGGTTTTGGCGCTTAACAAGTGAATTAAGGCCGACCAATTTTCCGCTGCCGCTCCAAATTGGCGGCTTATTCAGGCGTTGGGCGGCAGGTCAAGATAGTTGCCAGCATGCCAAGCTCACTAATCGTATTCGTGCGAGATCCAGTTCTGGATTCGTGACTTATAGGAGTTGATGAATACGTCGTTGGGTATCGGTGCTTTATTGAAGGTAGATACGAGCAAAGAAATTACAACGTCGCCAAGAACAAGGTCATCGACGAGCTGCGACACCCGAAAAAGAAAATCTGGCGTACGAATTTTCGAGTCTAAGCAGCCAGTTAATCCGTCAGCCAAAGAGTGCGCAATTTCGTTTCTCGAAATTCTTGCTTTGTGTAGCGCATCAGAAACATTTTCCGGCATTCCAAGTGCCTTGATGTTGCTGTTCAATGTGCGGTACTTGGTCGTAGCGGCTTCAGCTAAAGTGTCGAAGGACTCCTCAGTAAAGCTGGCGTGTATTCTGGCAGCAGTAACGTCAATCGCGATAGCCAATTCATTGCACATTGAGTCAAAGCGCGTGGCTAGAATCAGGGCTCTGCCGATTACGCCATGAAGGTAGTCCGTATTTTCAGTTCGTTCGAAGTCGTCTATAAAAATGTCAGGCGCCATAGTCTATTCCGATATGGGTCGCTTAATGCCGATCCCTTTGATCAAAGTCTCCATGGCTAGAATTTTGGCTTTCTGAACCAGTTCTTCCGGATGTTCTGCATCTTTGAAAAACTCTGGGGCAACATGATCTAGAGTCAAAACATCTCCCGGGAAATAGAAATATTTTCTACATCGCGGAGAGCCTGTAATCCCCTTTTGGTCGCCCATGTCCGTCGGAGCACCCTTAACAATCCAGCCGAGGCTTGCTACGTAGAAGTAGAAGACTTTCCGGTTGCCGCCAAGGATTATCGCTTCGTACACCGAGGAGTCGCGGTGATAGTCTATGGTCTCACCAACTTGGAAAATTTCGCGGCCGCTCCAATCCGCAGGCCTATGGAATGCCATGCTGTACTCTGGAAGGTGACTGTCTTGTGTCACATTATATGAATTTTGTACCGGGCGTCGGTGCGCTGCCGTCCAACAAATCGTTGCAGCGGACGTTTGACCCGCCGCCCATTTTTGCTGCCGCAAAAACGGGCGTCGCCTCAAACGCCGCTGAACTCAGGCGTTGATATGACTCCCCACGTCAAGAGACATGCACCAGTCCAGGCCCGTTTTCCAGAGCTACTATCCCACTTTTTAAGGGCGGGTCAGGACAGACGTCGAGGCCAGTAATCGTCGACGGTTTTCA